>Ga0207991_1000004_pt1 | contig 151165 bp, 132 predicted proteins | sample ETN07SmetaG_FD_185786 | JGI IMG/M metagenome (GOLD analysis project Ga0207991, IMG submission 185786) | Marine microbial and viral communities from oxygen minimum zone, Eastern Pacific Ocean - ETNP2014F14-07SV275 (SPAdes) (version 2) | ecosystem: Environmental > Aquatic > Marine > Oceanic ...
ACTTTAATTTTTTCACTAAGAGACATTGCTTCTATTGCAGCTCTAGCCCCTGACATCGTTGTAATAGTTAAGATATTCTTCATAACAGATGTTTTCCCTATTGCTTCTTCATCATATCGCGCTGAAGCTCCCATAGGTGTATTAATTACAAATTGAATTTTATCATTTAATATTTCATCAACAACATTTGGCCTACCTTCACCAACTTTGAAAATTTGTTCGCAAGGAACACTGTTTCTAGATAAATATTTTGCAGTCCCTTCTGTCGCAATAATATCAAATCCAATCTTAATTAAATCTCTAGCAGCATATAATGCTTCTCTTCTATCCGCCTTATTAACAGAAATAAAAGCAGTCCCTTCTTTAGGGACTTTATACCCGTCAGACTGCATTGCTTTTAAAAATGCAACTCCAACTTTATCATTAATTCCCATTACTTCTCCGGTAGATTTCATCTCTGGGCCTAGAAAAACTTTTTCATCTTTGAATTTTTTAAATGGAAGCACCGCTTTTTTTACTGCAATATGTTTGTGTCTTATGTTTTTTAATCCAAAGTCTTTTAATTTGTTCCCAACAGATAATTGTGCGGCAATATTTGCTAATGGAATATTGCTATATTTGCTTACAAAAGGCACGGTCCTACTAGACCTAGGATTAACTTCTAATACGTAGACTATTTCATCTTTAACAGCAAACTGTAAATTAATTAGACCAACCACATTTAAAGCCTTGGCTAGCTTAGTAGTAACATCTATAATTTCCTTTTTGACTTTATTGCTAATTTTGTGTGCAGGTAGTACACAAGAAGAGTCTCCAGAGTGAATACCTGCCTGTTCAATATGTTGCATAATACCCGCAATAAACACATCTTTGCCATCACAAAGTGCATCTACATCAAATTCAAATGCATTTTCAATGAATTGATCAATTAAAATTGGGTGATTACTTGTTGCTTCTGCAGATCTAAACACATAATCAACAAGTTCTTTTTTTGAATAAACAATTTGCATTGCTCGTCCTCCTAGGACATAACTTGGGCGAACCAAAACAGGAAATTCTGCTTTTTCTGAATATGCTACTATTTCATCATAATTTTTTGCAATACAATAATTTGGAATTGTTATTTTTAACTTATTAACCAAATCGGTAAATGCTTCTCTATCTTCAGCCAAATTGATGCTATCAGAAGAAGTCCCAAAAATTTTTACCCCTGCTTCTTTAAGTTTATTAGCAATTTTTAAAGGCGTTTGCCCTCCAAATTGTACTAAAACTCCATCCGGTTTTTCAAAATCAATAATATTCATTACATCTTCAAACGTGATTGGTTCAAAATAAAGCCTATCGGCTAAGTCAAAATCAGTAGAAACCGTTTCTGGATTACAATTAACCATAATGGATTTATAGCCAGCTTCTCTCAAGCCGTATACAGCTTGTACGCAACAATAATCAAACTCAATTCCTTGCCCAATACGATTTGGTCCACTTCCTAAAATCATTACCTTTTTACCTTTAAGCGGTTCAATATCATGTGTTTCTTCATAGGTTGAATAACAATAAGGAGTTTCTGCTACAAACTCGCCAGCACAAGTGTCTACTACTTTATATACAGGATTTAACTTCATTCTTTTTCTCGCATTTTGTATATCAAGAAGAGGCCGTTTTGTTATATGAGCAATTTGTTTATCTGAAAATCCATTCTTTTTTAAAGTTTTTAAATCTTTAATAGAAGTATAGGATTGTTCAATCTTTACAATTTCTGCAATTTCATGTAAAAACCAAGGATCAATCCCTGTATTTTGATAAATCTCATCAATGCTGAATCCTTGGATTAATGCTTCCTTAATTTTTAACATTCTAAAAGAACTTCCATCATTAAGAGATTTAATATCCAAAGATCTGAAGCGTTTAATCTCAGGATCATTATCTCTTGGGTCTTTTGGAGAAAGACCGGGCAAATTTAATTCTAAGGAACGGAATGCCTTTTGAAATGATTCTCTAAATGTCCTACCAATTGACATTACTTCACCAACCGACTGCATTTGAACACCTAATTTACCTGAAGCAGATGGGAATTTTTCAAAATCGAATCGTGGAATTTTGGTTACAATATAGTCGATGGTTGGTTCAAACGCAGCTAGCGTTCTATTGGTAATATCATTTTTTAATTCATCAAGTGAATACCCTATTGCTAATTTTGCAGCAATTTTTGCTATTGGGAAGCCTGTAGCTTTTGATGCTAATGCAGAAGAACGACTTACTCTAGGATTCATTTCTATAATTACCATTCTACCGGTTTTAGGCTCAATTGCGAACTGAACATTAGACCCTCCTGTATCCACTCCAATTTTTCTTATACATTTGATTGCCCAATTACGCATTTTTTGGAATTCTTTATCGCTTAGCGTCATCGCAGGAACAACTGTTACAGAATCTCCTGTATGAATTCCCATTGGATCAATATTTTCAATAGAACAAATAATAATTACATTATCATTGAGGTCTCTCATTACTTCTAGTTCATATTCTTTCCAACCAAAAAGATATTCCTCTATCAAGACTTGGTTAATTGGACTTTCTTTGATTCCTTGATTAACAGCTATTTGGAATTCTTCTTCATTAAACGCAACAGAACTCCCTGAACCTCCAAGGGTAAAAGAAGGTCGAATGATTGCAGGAAGAGAAACATCATTTAAAAGATTCATTCCTTCTTCAACTGATTGAATTGTATAACCATAAGGGACTTCTAAACCAATAGCAGTCATAGCTTTTTTGAATTTTTCTCTACTTTCAGCAGTTTCAATTGCGCGCTTATTAGCTCCAATCAATTCAACATTATATTTCTTTAATATCCCATTATCATATAGTTCCATAGCAATATTAAGAGCAGTTTGCCCTCCAACTGTAGGCAATATTGCATGTGGTTTTTCTTTTTTAATAATAGCTTCAACATATTCTTTGGTAATTGGTTCAATATATGTTTTATCAGAAAATTGTGGATCAGTCATAATAGTTGCAGGATTAGAATTAATCAAAATAACTTTATAACCTTCTTCTTTTAAAGCCTTAATGGCTTGAGTGCCAGAATAATCAAACTCACAAGCTTGACCAATAATAATTGGACCTGCACCAATAACTAATATTTTTTTAATATCACTTCTTTTTGGCATTTTTGTCCATCATTTGAAAAAATTGTTTAAATATATATCTTGAATCATGAGGGCCAGGACTTGATTCAGGATGATATTGTACAGAATATGCTTGTAAAGATTTACATTCTATACCAGCAACAGTATTATCATTAAGATGTATATGAGTAATAACAACACTGGATGGTAATGATTCTTCATCAACAGCAAAACCATGGTTTTGAGATGTTATTTCAATTTTACCATTTTTTAAATTTTTAACAGGTTGATTAATACCTCGATGACCAAATTTCATTTTAAACGTACGAGCATTTAAAGCTAATGCTAAAATTTGATGCCCAAGACAAATACCAAAAATTGGTTTCTTGCCAAGTAATTGTTGAACTGTATTAATACCATAATCAATTGCTGCAGGATCGCCAGGTCCATTGGATAAAAAAATACCATCTGGATTATAATCTAGAATTTGTTTAGAACTAACTGAAGCTGGAAATATGGAAATTTCCGCATCATATTCAAGCATAATATTGTAAATATTAGATTTCATACCATAATCAATTACCGCAATTTTATATTTCACTTTATTTGTTGTAGAAAATATTGTTTTTCTTTTTCTAGAAACTTCTTTGGCTAAATCTAGTCCTTCCATTGAAGGAATTTTTTTCATTTTTTTACTCAAACTTTTAATATCAAAATCTCTTGTTGAAATAATACCATTCATTGCACCTTTATCTCTAATATGTATAGTCAATGCTCTTGTATCAATATCTTGAATACCAACAACATTATGAGCTTTGAGAAATTCCTTTAGGCTTGCGGTGGATCTCCAATTGGACGCAACAATAGACTCACTCTTTATTATAAATCCTGTTGCATATACTTTGGATGATTCAATATCAGAATCATTAGAACCATAATTCCCAATGTGTGGGGAACACATTGCTATCATTTGTTTTGCATAGGATGGGTCAGTTAAAATTTCTTGATAACCTGTCATCCCAGTATTGAAACAAACTTCTCCAGAAGTTTCCCCTAAAGATCCAAGACTTTTCCCGGTAAAAAAAAGGCCATCCTCAAGATAAAGGATAGCCTTTTTATGTTTTTGCATGCTTAATTTTATATCATATAATTGAAAATTAAAACCTTATTTTTTTTCCGCTTTCCATTGTCTTTACTGCAAGAGTTGTTAATAACAAAGAAAACAGTACAATAAAAACCATAGAACTAGAAAAAGGTGCATCTGAAACGCCTAGCGTTGCATATCTTAAAGAATTAATGGTATAGAATACTGGATTAACTTTACTAATAGCTAACCCCCATTCTGGCAACATTGCTACAGAATAAAATATTCCTCCTAAGAAACTTAGTGGGGTAAGAACAAAATTTTGTATTAATGATAATTGATCCCAAGAATCAGACATTTGACCAATAAATAGACCAAGACTAGAAAAAGACCATGCTACAATAAAAATTATAAATACAGTAGAAACTGGATCTCTAATCTCCATTCCAACCATTATACAAATCAAAAGAATAAGGATACCATTAACAAAACCACGCACCGTTCCACCAATAATAAATGATAGCGATAATTCCAGGCTTGAAAGGGGAGTAATTAAAAGCTCGGGAAGAGTTTGAAGCAATTTCATTTGTAACATTGATGAAGCTGTATTAGCAACAGCATTTGTTATAACATTCATCATTAATAAACCAGGCAATATATACATTTTGTATGAAATACCATCTATTTCTGTTATTCTATCTTCGAGTGCTACACCAAAAACAAAAATATATAGTAGTGTTGTTATAACACCGGGAATGATTGTTTGTTTCCATACCGTAAAAAAACGTAAGATTTCTCTTGATGAAAGAGTATAAAATCCAACCCAATTTCTAATCATTAAGGGTTCTCCCTGTTAGTTCTAAAAATACATCTTCTAGTTTGGATTTATCGATTGATGACTTCAAATTTGGTACTGTATCTTCAGCTATAAGCTTACCATTATTAATAATACCAACTCTTTCGCATAATAATTCTGCTTCATCAATATAATGAGTGGTTAGCAGAATTGTCTTACCTCCCTTATGTAATTGTTGCAGAAAATCCCAAAGATCGTGTCTCAATGCCACGTCAACTCCTGCTGTCGGTTCGTCAAGAATAAGTATTTCAGGATCGGTTACTAAGGCTCTTGCAATTTGTAAGCGTCTTTTCATTCCTCCTGATAATTGACGCATTTTTTTATCTTTATGATCATATAGGCCAACTTTATGTAAGATATATTCTATTCTTTCTTTTGCATTTTTTCTTTCTATGCCATAAAAACCTGCTTGGAAATATAAAAGTTGTTCTACTGAGAAAAACCAATCATTACTTATTTCTTGGGGAGCAATTCCAATTTTAGATCGTGTATATCTAAAATCAGAAACTATATCTTTATTGAAAACGGTAATACTCCCCTTTGTAGGTTTCACAAGGCCTGTAATAGCATTAATAGTAGTAGATTTACCGGCACCATTTGGGCCAAGAAGACCATAAAATTCTCCTTTTTTAATTAATAAATCAATTCCTTGAACTGCATATATTTCATCTTCATATTTTTTATGCAAATTTATTATTTTGATGGCTGTATCAGACAATTATTCCCCTTTTTTCATTTTATATATTACACCTAAGAAGTCTACAATATAAAGTTCTTTATAGATATCTTCTCCAAAAGAAGATATCATATGTCTATCATCAGATAAAACAGATTCAGTGATCTCATAAACAATATCTTTTTGATAATCTAAAGCCCATAATACTCCAGTACAAAAATCAGAGAAAATATATTTGCCATATAAATTATTTATGTTACTTCCTCTATATACATAGCCCCCTGTGACTGAGCACCCAGATACATTTGTTTGCTTACGTCCAACCAGGCTTTTCATATAATTTGCATCACTGGGATACTCAATGATAGGATTTATATACTGACTAGATACACAAGTTGAATCTAGATAACAATGATTACCTTCCATAATATTCCAACCAAAATTTGTTCCTCCTACACCTGATTCGATATAATCAATTTCTTCCCATGAATCTTGACCAACATCACCAATAAAAATATCACCATTCACAGAATCAAACGAAAATCGCCAAGGGTTTCTTAGGCCATATGACCAAATTTCTCCTTTTTTATTTTTATTATTATAAAATGGATTTGATTCGGGGATGGTATATCCAGAATCAGTATTTGTATCTATTCTTAATATTGTACCAAAAAGATTATCTAATTTTTGAGCATTTCCAAAGGGATCACTTCTACTACCTCCATCACCAAATCCAATGTATAAATAACCGTCTTTGGGACCAAATTCAAGATGTCCACCATTATGATTATTAAACGGCTGTTCAAAACGTATTAAGATTAATTCAGAATTTTTATCAGCAATGAATGGATTTTCAGATACTTGCATTCTAGAAACAACAGAGTGATTGTCTTTGTCAACATAACAAATATAAAAATATCCATTTTGGACATAGTTCGGATCAAATACCATTCCCAAAAGACCTCTTTCATCTCCTGGCATTATAGATAAAGCTATTTTACCACTGATATCTAAAAATAAATTTTCAGATGGTACTTTATCATTAATAATAACGATTTCACCTGTTTGTTGAACCACATACATTGCATTAGTTTCTGGATGGAAACGAACAAGTAGAGGTTTGTTTAACCCTTTTGCTACAATCGAAGATTCAACAACAAGATTATCTTGTCCAAGAACAATAGTTAATAAAAAAAATATAAGATATTTAAACATTATTTTCTTAATAGTGTTTTGAATTCGTCTTCATTAATGGTTTTTACATTGTTTTTTCTAGCTTTGTCTAGCTTAGCTCCAGGATTTTCTCCAATAATGAGAAAATTAGTCTTTGATGATATGCTATTGGTTACTCTTCCCCCTTCTTTTTCTAATAATTCTTTAATCTGAAGACGTGAATAACTATTAAAGCTACCAGTTATAACAAAAATTTCTCCTGCAAATTTTAAAGAATCATTAAAAATTGTTTTTTTGATTGAAACTCCTTTTGTAAAACAATTTTTTACAATAATGCTATTATTATTGTTTTGGAAAAAATCTATGATTGCTTGTGCAACAATTAATCCAATACTGTCAATATTTTCTAACTCTTCAAAAGAAATCTTTGATAGATTATCAACTGAAGAATTGCAATAAGAATCAAGTATTTTTGAAACATGTTGACCCACATGTGGAATTCCAAGTGAAAAAACAAATCTAGGAAAGGTAGTATTTTTAGATTGTTCTATAGAATTAATTAAATTATTTGCTGATTTATCTTGAAATCTATCTAATGATATTAAATCAGAATAAGTAATTGTGAATAAATCGTCCACATTTTCGATTAAGCTTTCATCCATTAATTGATCAATAATTTGTGGTCCAAGTCCATCAATATTCATTGCATTCTTTGAACAAAAATGTTCAATTGCACCTTTAATTTTTGCTTTACACTGTAAATTTACACAACGATAGGCTACTTTATCTTCTGTTCGTGTTATAGAAGAAGCACAAGAAGGACATGTAAAATTGGAAATATTAAATTTTTTGGTATTAGTAGGTCGTTTTTCCTTTATTACCTCTGATACTTTAGGAATTACATCCCCAGATCGTTCAATAATAATAAAATCATTAATTCGAATATCTTTTTTGTCAATCTCGTCTTGATTATGAAGAGTAGCACTGGTAATAACTGCTCCTGATATCTCCACATCTTTCACTTTAGCTACTGGAGTAATAACGCCCGTACGACCCACTTGTAATACTATATCTAATATTTGAGTTTCGGCTTGTTTTGACTTAAACTTTGCCGCTATAGCCCATCTTGGTGATCTTGCTCTTTCTCCAAGACTTTCTCTCAAATGATAATCATCAACCTTAATGACTGACCCATCAATCTCATAAGGTATATCATCTCTTTTTTGTTCAAGATTATTATGATACTTAATCATTTCATCAGAACCTTCAACTTTTTTAGACAAAGGACTAACTGGTAACCCAATAGAACGGATATAGTCTAACATTTCCCAATGTTTACCAATATTTAAATTATCCGTACTACCAATTTCATAACAAAATATAGATAGTTTTCTTTTTGCTGTAACCTGTGGATCTAGTTGTCGCACGCTACCAGCAGCTGCATTTCTTGCGTTTGCAAACAATTTTTGATCTTTTTCAGATCTAAACTTATTTAAATTCCAAAATTCATCTTTAAGCATAAAGATTTCTCCTCTTATTTCAATAAATGATGGAAAAATTTTCTCATTTTTTCTTAGCTGTAATGGAATTGCATTAATTGTTCTAATATTATGAGTAATATCTTCACCAGAATAACCATCGCCTCTTGTAAGAGCACGAGCTAAATTTCCATTTTCATATATTAAAGAAACTCCTAGGCCATCAATTTTCGGTTCTGCAACATAAGATACATTTTCTGTATTTAACCATTTATTAATTCTTTTATTAAAATCAAAAATTTCTTCGTTAGTAATTGCATTTGATAAAGATAACATTGGAGTACCATGATTAAAGCTTTCAACTCCACTTTCCACGGGATGACCAACTCTTTGAGTTGGTGATTGTGAATCAATAAATTCTGGATAGCCTTTCTCCAGTGCCTGGAGTTCCCTGAAAAGATTATCATATTCTTGGTCACTTAAAATAGGACTATCAAGAACATAATATGCGTAATTATGTTCATTAATCGAATTCTTTAATAGGTTTATTTTTTCTCTAATATTTTTATTCATACTACAACTTTTCTAACAATTAAATAACTGCAACAAAATAACATTAGCACAAGCCAAAAAATTCTATTCTTCTTTATTATAACTGATTTACCATACATTTCAAAATTGTCTTGAGAAATATCTTGAAATTCAATTTCCCAATATAAATTAAAATCATCTTCTTCAGAAAAAACTGGATCTTCAATCATATTATGTTTTTTTATTTCACCAGGTAATAATAATTGAAATAAAAAAGAATCGTTCATTAATTCTGTATTTTTTTCAAATTCTTTTTCATGAAAATTAATTACTGGTCCAATGTCTTTAAAAAAATTCCTCGGTAAATTATTTACCATTGGTTTTAAAGCATCTTTGACAATTAAAGAAGAATTAATATTAATTTTTTCTATTAATGAATCTTTTTTTACATAATCAAAATATGATCCTAGTTGATTATTAATTTTTTCAAAGAAAATCTTATTATCAAATGACTTTTGATACTCTAAAAGGGCACTATCAATAATATATTTTTTAGCAGGAAGAAGCCAAGAAATGGAATCCGCTTCTACGTCTAAAAAATCAACTATAGATGGATATTTTTCATCTATTCTCAAATCATATATCTTGGCAGAAAAATAATATTCATTTCGTAAAAAATATTCTTTTTTTTGTACATCAATCCAATAAGAAAGATTTTTTTCATTCTCAAAAATTAATTTCCCTTCGATAGGCTCTTTGTTAATAGTTATTTTAGTCGAACTATTATCTCCATTATCTTCAATTGTTGTAACCCATTGATCATTGTCATTAGAAGGATGGACAAAATCTTCATTTTCTAAATCTGATTTCATGCCAATAGATTCATATACTATCGAATAATTTCCATCTGGTAAAACAGAAATATGGATTCCATTCCAAGTACATGCATTTAATAGAATGCACAAAAAAATTAGAGCTATTTTATTCATTTTTATGAAATTACTGTGAAATCTTTTGATGTTTTATTAAGGACTTCATATCCATTATCTGTTACAACAATATCGTCTTCAATACGAACTCCTCCAACGTCTTCAAGATAAATACCCGGTTCTACAGTCATAACATAATTTGATTTTAAAGTATCTTTACTTGTTTTACTAAACCTTGGGTCTTCATGAATTTCTAACCCAAGTGAGTGCCCAAGTCCATGATCAAAATATTTCCCATATCCGGCATCCGTAATATGTGTACGAGCAATAGAATCAATTTCTTTACAAGATACACCAGGTTTGATGCCTTCAATACTTTTTAATTGTGCTTCCAAAACAATATTATAAATATCCTTCTGTTGTTCAGAATAACCTTTTGTTGCAACTGTACGAGTCATATCTGCATGATAACCAGCATATTTTGCACCGGAATCAATAACAACGAGCTCTCCTGGTCCAATTTCTTTATCAGTTGGTCTTTGATGGGGCATTGCAGAATGTGGGCCACTCCCGACTATTGGCGAAAATGCATCTGCATCTGCATCGCCATACTGCCTATAAAGAAAAGATAATTTATTTGCTATATCTTTTTCTTGAACACCTATCTGAATCATTGGAAAAACTTCTGCAAATGCTTTATCAGTAATTTCTACGGCTGTTTTTATCGCTTGAATTTCTTTATCATCTTTAACCATTGATAAAGATTCAACATATCCTGAAATACCATTCCAAGTAATATTTGACAAGCTTTTTTGCAATTTAAGATACGTTTGATGTGATATATTTTTAGAATCAAAACCAATCTTTGCACCAGAAACCAACAAATTGTTTTTCTTGACTACATTTAGGTGAGGATCACTACTAATAGTTGTTTTAGCTCCTTTTACTTCATTTTTTGATTGAAAAATATAACGCCCATCAGTGATAAAATCACAACTATTATTGGTCAAGACCAAAGAACCAGCAGAACCGGTAAAACCGCATAAATATCGTATATGAATAAGGTTAGTAACGAGCATTCCATCTAAATTATTTTTAGCTAACAATTCTCTAAGCTTGTTTTGTCTATTAATGAAATATTGATCGCTCATTTTGTATTTTTCCCCTTGTTTAAACTATTTAAAATTTCTTTTGCTTCATTAATTTGTTTTTTGTTTTTTGTAGTATCTAAAATTGTTTTTAAGTTTTTTTTCGCTTGTAAAATTTTTCCTTGTTGGACCAATAATTGGATATAAGGTATTGTAAGAATAGAACTATTTTGTTTTTTGCTTTTGGTTGTTTTTTTACGATTACTTTTTGGAGCTTTATATTCAATATTGAGTGATGGGTTTAATCGTTTTAATTCTTCAAAGACAATTTTCTTAAGAGATGAATTATTTTTATCTGCAATTTCAAAAAGTAATAAATAAGCGGCATAATAATTACTATCATAATTCACAACTGACAATAAATGTTTTTTTGCAGTTACAAATTCTCCTTTTTCAAATGCTTTTTCTCCCCTGAGATATGTTTTATGGATATCATTAATCATCTTCTATTTTTTTGCACCCATTTTTCAATATATTCCAAAGATTTTTTCACAGGAGTTCCTGGTCCGAATAATTTTCCAACACCTATTTTTGATAGTTTTTTAGCATCATTATCAGGTATTATTCCTCCTCCTGTAACAAGTATATTTTCTAAATTATTTTCTTTCATTAGTTCAATGACTTTAGTAAAAATTGTCATATGCGCACCAGAAAGTATTGAAAGAGCAATGACATCAATTCCTTCTTGTATTGCAACCTGAACAATGCCATTTGGTGTTTGTCGTAAACCTAAATATATTACATCCATTCCCGCATCACGATACGCTGCTGCAAGAATTTTAATTCCTCGGTCATGACCATCTAAACCTGGTTTGGCCATCAATATCCTTATTGGTGGTTTTAGTATCATAATTTTAACAATTTAACTCACCCAAACGTTAGACTCTCCTATTAAATCTTTCAACATAGTTACAAAATGATTATTAACAGAAACTTTTACTTTTTTGGAAACAATTCTTCTTGAAGAACCGTCTTCATTGGCCATATGAACTATAAATGAAGATTCACCAGAATTTTGAAGAGCCAAAGCATGCACTTCATTAAGTATTTCTTTAGAAATATTTTTACCAATTTTGATATTGATTTCTTTTGTTTTAAGAACTTGTTTTGCATGATTGATGGGCACAACTTCGTCAACTTTAATTTTTAAATCTGCAAATTGATTTTGTGTAGTAGAGCTCCCAACAAGAAATACAATATTCCCATCATTAATAATTTCTTTATATTTATCAAATGCTTCGTGAAAAATAATGGCTTCTACTTGACCGCCTAAACAATCTAGGTTAAAAAATGCCATGGCCCTGTTTTTTTTATCGTAATGAAGTTTAAAACTTGAAATTGCTCCACCTATTTTAATCAATGTTTCTTCTTTAATATAATTTTTTTCTATAAAATCATAGTTACTTAATTCTTCTAATATATCAGCATATTTTAATAAAGGATTTCCTGATATATATAAACCTAAAACTTCTTTTTCTCTACTTAATTTTTCTTGATTATCCCATTCTTGGAGATCTGGTAAGTCTGGCTCTCTAAGAAAGCTTTCGTCGTTTGCAAATAAGTTAATTTGGTTTTTACTGGTTGTTTTATGTACTTGTTGACCATATTTAATTGCAATATCAACTGCATCAAATAATTGAGCTCTATTTTCATGTATTGAATCAAAGGCACCGCCTAGAATTAAACTTTCAAGAACTTTTTTATTCACCAGCCGTTGATCTACTTTTGAAACAAAGTCAAAGAACGAAGAAAAATTTCCTAATTTTTCTCTTGTTTCAATAAATTGTTCTAATGCTTTTATACCAACATTTTTTATAGCATTTAATCCATATGAAATTTCACTATTACTAATTGGTACAAAATTAATTCCTGATTCATTAACGTTTGGAGCATTGACTTTAATATTTAACTTCCTACATTCATTAATCAAAACAACTACTCTGTTTGTATTAGTCATTTCGCTTGTTAAATTTGCAGACATAAACTCAGCTGGATAATGCGTTTTTAACCAAGCGGTCTGATATGAAATATAAGAATAGGCAGTAGCATGACTTTTATTAAAGCCATATTGAGCAAATTTTTCAATTAAATCAAAAATCTGAATGGATTTCGTTTTTGAAATACCATTTTTAATTGCTCCGTTAATAAATTTTTCTGATAATTCTTTCATAAGAGAACCAATTTTTTTACCAACAGCTTTTCTCATTTCATCCGCTTCGGCTAGAGTAAAACTAGCAACACTGGCTGCAATTTCCATCACTTGTTCTTGGTAAACTATAATACCATGTGTTTCTTTTAAAATTTCATTAAGTAGGGGATGTATGGATTCCACTTTTTCTTTTCCATGTGCTCGATCAATGTAATGATTAATGTTTTTCATTGGACCAGGCCTATATAATGCAGTCATTGCAATTAAATCTTCAATAGCTTTTGGTTCTAATTTCTTTAGATATTCTCGCATCCCTGATGATTCAAATTGGAATACTCCAACCGTTAATCCTTTAGAAAACAATTCATATACTTTAGGATCATCGAAAGGAATATTCTTTATATTAATTTTTTTACCTAAGCGTTTATGAACAAGACCAATAGTTTTATCAATAACAGTTAAATTTCGTAATCCAAGAAAGTCCATTTTTAAAAGACCTAATTGCTCTAGCTCATTCATATCATACTGTGTTGTAATATCACCATTAGTAGATTTATACAATGGTACAAAGTCAGTTAATTTTCCTGGTGCAATTACTACACCTGCTGCATGAATAGAGGCATGGCGATTCATTCCCTCTAAAGTTTTTGCATTTTCAATTAAATCTTGATATTGATTTTGTGAATGAGTTCTAAGTTCTGAACTTTGTTTTAAAGCTTTATCTAGCGTCATTTTTGGGCCTTCAGGAATTAATTTTGCAATTCTATCTACGTCGGAATAAGGATATCCCATAACACGCCCTACATCTCTTATAACCCCACGGGCATTCATTTTTCCAAAAGTAATAATTTGGGTAACAGAGTTTTCGCCATAAATACTTTTTATATAATTAATTACTTGATGTCGTCTTTCGATACAAAAATCGATATCAATATCTGGTAAACTAATTCTATCAGGATTTAAAAATCTTTCAAAAAGAAGATTGTGTTTTAAAGGATTGATATCAGTGATATCTAGACAATATGATGCTAAACTCCCAGCTGCAGAACCTCTTCCTGGGCCTACAGGAATATTATTTTTCTTGGCATATTGCACAAAGTCTGCAGTAATTAAGAAGTAACTAGCAAATCCCATTTTTTTAATGACAGATAGCTCATAATTTAATCTTTCAGTCAATTCTTTTGTTGATTCAGAAAATTTGCTTTCCATTCCTTTTTCACAAAGATTTTTCAGATAATCATTAATATCTTTTATTTCTGAATTTTCCGGAATTTGATACCAAGGCAAATGATAATCACCCATTGGAATTTCTAGATCAATAGAATCTGTTATAGCTCTTGTATTTTCCAATGCTTCTGGAAATTCTTTAAAAAGAGAGAACATTTCATCTTGTGATTTAAAATAAAATTCTTTTCCAAAATATTTTAATCTTTTCGTATCAGTTAATTGCTTGCCAGTCCCAATACAGATATGGACATCATGGGCAGTATGGTGGTCTTGTAAGGCATAATGTGCATCGTTGGTAGCTATCAGTGGCAAATTCATTTCTTTTGCTAATTTTGATGCTAATTTGATATTTTGAATTTCTTCCGGAATACCATGCTTTTGTAATTCAATATAATATCTGTTAGGAAAAATTTTTGAGTATTCTTCTGCAATCGCTTTACCGCTTTCATATCCGCTATAAATAAGTGTTTCCGCCAAATTTCCTTTCAGGCAAGCTGATAAACAAATTAGACCTTTATTATGTTTTTTTAAAACTTCAAGGTCAACTCTTGGCTTATAATAAAATCCTTCAAGATAACCGTGGGTAACAATTTTCATCAAGTTTTTATATCCTTCAAAATTTTGTGCAATTAAAATTAAGTGATTATAATGGCCTCCGATTGTACCTTTTTCTTTATCAAAACGACTTCCTTTTGCAACATATACTTCACAACCAATAATTGGTTTAATACCACTCTTTTTTGCTTGATTATAAAAAGAAATGGCTCCAAATAAATTTCCATGTTCTGTTAGAGCTACAGAATCCATACCTAAATCATCCATTGTATTAATAATGGTATTAATGGTTTGTGCTCCATCTAACAGACTATTATCTGAATGGTTGTGTAAATGTATAAATTCGCTTTTCATTTAGTATCAAAATATATTTTAATTACTCTATTATTACCTTCAAAATCTTTAAAAATTTCATTAGCAATATTGGTTCTTTTGTTAATTATGTTTATAATTTTCTCTGTAATATTTGAATTTGGAATCTCCAGATACATTGTTCCATCTTTTTTTAACATATAATCAAGATTGTCAATAAAATATCTATAGAAAGATAAACCATCAAACTGGTCGGATAAGGCGATAATGGGGTCATGCTTACTTACTGAATCATCTAAATTGTCAATTTCATAAATAGAAAGATAAGGAGGATTACTAATAATAATATCAAAGAGATTAAGATTAATATTGAAGAAATCTTTATTGATAAATTTTACATTAGAAGTGTCTAGTAGCCTTGCATTTTTTCTTGATACTTCTATAGCTTTATTCGAAATATCTATTCCTGTAATTGAAAAATCTTTATATAGATTTCCAAGACTAATAGACAAACAACCGCTACCGCTTCCTATATCTAAAACAGTCTTTTTTTCAGACAAAGAAAAATCATTTTTAACACAATCAATAATTAATTCGGATTCTGGTCTAGGAATAAATACGCCAGGAGGAGTAAAAAATTTATCATTGTAAAAATAAGATTCTTGTATAATATGTTGTACGGGAGTGTTTTGCGTTAATAATGAAAATGCATTTTCTAATCTTTGAAACTCTACTTTTGAAATTGAGTAAGTTTCTGTATATAGTTGAGCTTTATTAATTCCTATAATATTTTGAATGATTATTTCTGATTTATTCTTGTACTCATCAATTTGAAGACTATGAAGTTCAAATAATTTTTTCTCTAAATAGTTGTTTAATAAATAACTTGAATCCATCTTAATTAATTTTAGAACTATCTTCTTCCAGCTTAAGTTTCTCAATAATATGATCTAGATCTCCTTCTAAAGTGTCCTGGAACTTATGAGAAGTATAATTAATTCTATGATCTGTAATACGTCCTTGTGGAAAATTATATGTTCGTATTTTTACTGATCGATCACCAGTCGATACCAAGCTTTTTCTCATTTGGTCTCTGTCTTTGTTAAGTTTTTCTTGTTCCAAAGAAAATAATCTTGCACGTAAAACTTTTAATGCAGACGCTTTATTTTTATGTTGAGAACTTTCATCTTGGCAGGTTACAACCAATCCTGTAGGAATATGTGTAATTCTGATGGCAGATTCAGTTTTATTAACATGCTGTCCTCCTGCACCGCTTGCACGATATGTATCAATTTTTAAATCACTATCACTAACAGAAACCTCTGCTTGTTCTGCTTCAGGTAATACAGCTACAGTTGCAGCAGAAGTATGAACTCTTCCTCCTGATTCAGTTTTAGGTATTCTTTGAACACGATGAACGCCTCCTTCATATTTATACATACCATATGCTTTCTGTCCTTCAACATTAAAAATAATAGATTTTAAACCTCCCACGCCTGTTTTGTGTAAATCCATTATTTTGATTGACATATTATTTTTTTCAGCGTATTTAGAATACATTCGAAACAAATCTCCAGCAAACAACCCTGCTTCATCTCCACCAGTTCCAGCTCTTATTTCAATAATTGCGTTTTTATTATCATTAGGATCATCAGTAATAAGTATTTTTGTTAAATCTTTTTCAAAAGTAGCAATTTTTTCTAATAACTTTGGTTCTTCACTTTTAACAAGTTCTTCCATTTCTTTTTCTTGTGATAACTCCTCTAAATCACTCAATTCATTATTAAGAACAATAAATCCTTTACTCAATGTATACAGCTCCTTCAAATTGCTTCTCTTTTTTGAGAGTTGAATCATTTTTTCTTGATTTAACATGTTATCTGGGTTAATCATTTCTTGAGTAATATTGTCGTACTCAACAATAATGTCTTTAGCTTTTAATAGAATATCCATAGATCAAAAATTTATTAAAAAATATTTAGGAAGTTTTTTTGCCGTATTTGCGATTGAATTTTTCAATACGACCAGCTGTATCAACTAAAGTACGTTGACCAGTATAATATGGATGCGACTGATCAGAAATTTCTATTTTAAATAGAGGGTATTCTTTTCCGTCTTCCCATTGAACAGTTTTATCTGTTTTGACGGTAGATTTAGTTAAAAAAGAATAGTTACATGAACTATCTTCAAAAACTACTAATCTATACTCTTTGGAATGTATCTCTTTCTTCATTTTAATTGCTCTAAAGCTTTTCTTACTGCATTGACTCCCTTTTTAATTACTTCATTGTTCGTAGCAAAAGAAAATCTTAAGTGACCTTTAGCTCCAAAACCATCTCCAGGAACTGTCACTACCTTTGCGGTGTTGAGAATATAATCAGAAAGGTCGAAAGTGTCTTGTAAAATTTTATCATTTTTTGTTTTTTTATTAAGATAAAATGAAAAGTCTGGGAACATATAAAATGCGCCTCCTGGGAATGAACAATGAACATTAGGTAAAGCACTTAATTCATCAAACATTGTAGTTCTTCTGCTTCTAAACTGTTCTTTCATATCATTTATTGGCTGATGATCTCCAAGCAGTGCAGCAATAGATGCTCTTTGGCTAATTGAATTTGGACAAGAAGTTGTTTGTCCTTGAATTTTAGTCATTGCTTTAATTAAATTTTTATCCCCCGCTGCATAACCCATTCTCCATCCTGTCATAGCATAGGTTTTAGACATGCTCATTACTGTTAACACATTAACATTATTTTTATTCAAATTTTCAATACAAGTAAAATCACGATCATATACGAGCTGTTCGTAGGTTTCATCTGAAATAACAAACCAATTATTTGCGTGGGCTAAATCTAATAATCTTAGAATTGCTTCATCAGACCAAACTCCTCCTGTAGGATTACTCGGTGAATTAATAATAACCCCTTTAATGTTCGAATCAATTTTAGATTCTAAATCGTCAAAATCTGGTTCATATTGTTTGTCTGATATAGTATTAACAAAGACAGGGGTTGCTCCTGCAATTTTTACAAATTCAGGAAAAGAAACCCAGTAAGGTGTAAAAACTAATACCTTGTCTCCTTTATCAAATAAAGCCTGACATGCAACTGATAGACACTGTTTTGCTCCATTCGAAACAATAATCTGCTCAGTTGTATATTCTAGATTATTTTGTTCTTTTAATTTATGTTGGAGAGCTTTTTTTAAATCAATCATTCCAGAACCAGGAGTATATTTTGTAAATCCGTCGTCCATGGCCTGTTTGCCAGCTTCTATAATATGATTAGGGGTATTAAAATCTGGTTCACCTACACCGAAATTAATTACATCCACGCCTTGTGCACGTAACGCGGCTGCCTTAGCAGTCATTTCGAGCGTAAATGATGGGTTAATTTTACCAATAAGTGACGAGAAAAGGATTGAAGACATCCCGGAAATTCTATTTGCTCATTAAATCAAGAAATTCTTGATTAGTTTTTGTTCTTCTCATTCTTTCTTGCATGAAATTCATTGCCTGTTCTGTGTTCATGTCTCCTAGCATTTTTCTAAGAATCCACATTCTTGAAAGGTGTTGATCTGATAATAATAATTCTTCTTTTCTGGTACCAGATTTAATAAGATTAAAAGAAGGGTAAATTCTTCTATCACTTAGTTCTCTATCGAGAACTAATTCCATATTACCAGTTCCTTTAAATTCTTCAAAAATTACTCCGTCCATCTTACTTCCTGTGTCAATTAATGCTGTTGCAATAATTGTTAAACTTCCACCTTCTTCAGTATTTCTGGCAGCTCCGAAGAATTTTTTTGGATTTCTTAATGCATTAGAATCTACACCTCCAGACAAAATCTTACCGCTATGTGCGGTAACAGCATTATGTGCTCTACCTAAGCGTGTAATGCTATCTAATAATATGACTACATCTCTACCACATTCAACAAGTCTTTGTGCCTTTTTTAAAGCCATATTTGATACTTGTACATGTCTTTCTGGGCCCTCATCAAATGTAGAACTAACAACATCTGCGTCTACGCTTCGTTTCATGTCAGTTACTTCTTCCGGACGTTCATCAATTAATAGTACAATTAATGCGGTTTCAGGGTGATTCTTTCTAATTTCGTTGGCAATTTTTGAGAGTAAAATTGTCTTACCTGTCTTAGGTTGTGCAACAATTAATCCTCTCTGTCCTTTACCAATAGGAGAAAAAAGATCCATAATCCTCATGGACATATCGCTAGTATTGGAAAGGTTAAATTTTTCGTTAGGATGTAATGGGGTATATCTTTCAAATGGAATTTGTTTTCTAATATCTTCAGGATTTACTCCATTAACTTCTGTCAAGTGTAACAAAGCATGAAATCGTTCTTTTGATTTTGGTGCTCTGGTGGTACCTGTAACATAATGGCCCGTTTTTAACTTAAATCGTTTGATTTGAGATGGGCTTACATATATATCCTCAGGTCCGGGTAAATAATTATCATTAACACTTCTTAAAAATCCATAACCATCTGGTAGAATTTCTAGTGTTCCAGATAAAGTAGCGTCATTATCATCTTTTTTAACAGTATCTTTTTTACTGTTTTCTTGTTTGGTGTCATCAGCTTGTTTGGTGTCATCAGCTTGTTTGGTATCGTCAGCTTGTTTGGTATCGTCAGTATTATTTTTCATAATTTCTGCAATCAGTTCATCTTTAGAAAAAGATGTTGCTTTTTCAACACCCATAGTTTTTGCAACTTCGCGAAGATCGCTTAGTTTTTTTTCTTTTAAATCGTTTAATTTCATTGATTCCTCATTTTTGTGAAATGTTTCTTAGGGGAAAATAACCTCGAAAATTAAAATTACACTATATTGTACCGTTGTCAAAGGAAAAATCAAAAAATTTATACAACTCCTTCGCAATATAGTGGCTACCAAAAATTACTTTTGGACCATTATAGTCTATAGATTGAATTTCTAATAATGCCTCTGTAATATTATCAACAAATTTAAATTGTTGTAATTGATTATTATCTAAAATATCGTCTTTTTGTAGAATGTCTTTTGAATCTATTGTAGATATTATTAATTCTTCAAACTCATTATATAAAAGAGTTAAAAGTTTGTCAGTAAGTTTGTCATTTTTCAAAATTAATAACCCTATTGGTTTTTTATTATAAATTGAATATAAGTCTTGAGATAATTTTTCAATGGCATTAGCATTATGAGCTACATCATAAAAAATATTTTCTGCCATTATTTGCATTCTTCCTGGCCAAATCCATTTTTTTAAACTGGATTGTATTTCTAACATATTAATTTTAGGAAAATGAGCTTTACATGTTTCTATTGCTAAGATAGCATTGTTTTTTTGATAAGAACCTGCTTGGGGTAAAACAAGTTTTGTTTCATTGTATAAAAAAGAAATTGATTGAGGGGTATGTTTTATGATCATTGATTTATTTTTATCAATTAATGTTAAAGGTGATTGTTTTTCATGTGCACAATATTTTATCACACTTAAAACCTCTTTATTTGAATTGCTTGTTAATGCTGGGGTATTTTTTTTAAAAATACCACATTTTTCACTAGCAATAAGCTCAATAGATTCTCCCAAAATATGCGTATGATCATAATCAATCTCTGTAATAATAGTTTGAATTGGTCTAATAACATTGGTTGAGTCTAGTCTTCCCCCAAGCCCTGTTTCTATAATGGCAACATCTACATTATTTCGTTCAAAATAGGTAAATGCAAGGGCAGTAGTTGCTTCAAAGAAAGTAATGGAACTATCCATAATCGTTTTTTGGTGTTGTTGAATAAAATCAATTATTTCTTGATCTGATATTGGACAACCATTGATTCGAATTCTCTCATTAAATCGAACTAAATGAGGAGAAGTATAAAGTCCAACTTGTTGACCATTTTCTTGTAAAATTTTTGCTAAAATAGAGGCTGTTGAGCCCTTACCATTAGTCCCAGCAAGATGAATAGTTTTAATTTTATTATGGGGATTATCACACAAGCCTAAAAAATCGCTTATATTTTTTAAACCTAACTTAATTCCACGATTATGAAGTCCGTATAAAAATTCTAAAGTCGGATTAATCATTTAATATTTTCTGATACCTTAAAATAGCATGGTAAATAGATGTAGCAAGCATGTCTCTATACCTAGAACTGTTCAATTTTTTTTCTTCATTAGGATTTGATATAAAACCAAGCTCAATTAAAACATTCGGCATTGAAGCGCCCATTAAAACATAAAAACCGGCTTGTTTTACGCCTAAATTTTTACTTTGTACTCTTTTACCAATTTCTTCCTGGACTAAAGCTGCAAATTTTTCACTGTACTGTACAAATCCGCTTTGAGCGATTGTAGCTTGGATTAACTGTTCATCAGTTAATTCTTTAAATTCGGTTCCTTCTAATTCAATCACAGAATTTTCTCGCAACGCTACGTTAATTGCTTCTTGATTTCTCCCAGGCCTTAAAAGATAAGTTTCGAAGCCATATGGTCTTCTACTTTCATTGGAGTTTATATGAATACTAATAAATAAATCTCCTTTATTTTCATTAGCAAATTTTGTTCGATCGTGCACATGCATAAAAACATCTTCATCTCTAGTTAAAATAGTTTTAACTCTTAAATTTTTTTGTATTTTTTTTGCCAAACGCTTTGAGACATCTAAAGCAATGTCTTTTTCTTTGGTACCTTTATATCCTATTGAACCTGGATCTTTTCCGCCATGACCAGGATCAATAATAATCGTATCAAACTGCCATTTCTTTTTTTCTTTATTTAAATCGGTCGTTTTATCTATAGGAATATTCTGAATAACGCTACCCAGCCTAATAGACATAGAAGCATAATCCATAGAGTAATCTGTGTTTGTCTGTTGAGTTAGAAGATTTAACAAATCATCCAAGGGGACATAATATTCTCCCTTTCTTTGGAAAACGTTGTTCTGTAACTGGTAAGCTTTATCATTGATAATAACAAATGGTATATTAGCGGTAATTTTAATTTTAGTATCCCCAAAATAAATAACAATTTTCTCAGTATTATTATTGGTAAAATTTTTATTTAGTAAGACATCAGAAAAACTATTAACAGAGATATAATATTTATGTTCTTTGCTATAGTTTGCTTTCCCGATGAGGAGGTTATTGGAATCAATAATTTTAATTGTTCCTTGAGTAGAGGCAAAGCACCAAGATATAAACAGCAGATAATAAAAAAAAGGATATATAGATTTAAATAATTTCATCACATGAAATTATCATAAAATAAGAGTAAAAGGGCCCAAAAGTTGAGCCCTTTATTTTTTTATTGAAAATTAGACTATGAAATAATAATTATTTCTTCATCCACATTGCAACAATCAAGATAGTAATTAATCCCGCAAGACCATTATCACCAACTGAAGCCATTACAGATGCAATATTTCCAATTACACCAAACATGTCACCGAATAAGATACCAATAATTACCCCTGCAACAAGCAAATGAATTGCTAAGTCTGTTAGCGAACTAAGAGCATCAGTGACTATTTTTAAAGCATTGTTCATTGTTTTTCTCCTTAAACTTTTTATATAGGGGCCCTTAATACAGAGCCCCTATATTTTATCGATTAATGCACTAACCCAAATTTATAACCAAGACAAGAAGACTACTAATACTAGTAATCCTGTTAGTCCGTTATTTGTGAAAGCATCAACTAAGCTAGCAATGCCGCCTAGTGGATCCAGTCCAGTGTTGAATAGTACGTTTGCAAACACAAAAAATATGATTGCAGCCTTAACTACACTAGTTAAACCACTTAAAGCACCGCCTAGCATTGAATCCCATGAAGCCATGTTATTCCTCCTTGATTAGTTAAATTAAAAAAAGAGACAAATTCCCTAACAAAACAATAGGCTTTGTCCCCCCTTTTGTAATCATGTCAATATGATCATTTTTATTAAAAGTTTGCATATTTTTACTTTTTTATAATAATAATCCCTATTTTTTCACAAATCAACCTTTTTATTAAAATTAAATTTTTATTAAAATCAGCAATTAGGTGTAAAATTAACGAAATCTTTTATATAATAAATCAAAAGAACTAAATTGAAATATGATTGAAAATTATCCAATAATCAAAAAAATATATTCTCGACAAATTTTAGATTCGAGAGGAAATCCAACAATTGAAGTAGAAGTTGATGTTGGGCATTGTTCTGGTAGAGCTGCAGTCCCTTCCGGAGCGTCTATAGGAAAATTTGAAGCTCTTGAGCTAAGAGATAATGATAATAAAAGATTTCACGGAAAAGAAGTTAGAAAAGCAATTACGAATGTGGTTGATGTACTTCAACCACAATTAATTGGGAAAAGAGCTGATCAACAAAACACAATAGATCAAATTTTGTTAGAAACTGATGGCACAGAAAACAAAAGCAATTGTGGGGCTAATGCTATTTTGGGAGTATCAATGGCATGTGCTGTTGCTTCCTCTAAATTTTATAATTGTCCATTATATCATTATCTCAATAAAGACAGTACTATATTGCCAGTTCCTATGATTAATGTATTAAACGGCGGGATGCATGCAGATGGGGGCTCTGACATACAAGAAATTATGCTTTTCCCTGCTGGAGCAAGCTCTTTCTCCGAAGCAATACGAATGGGCGTTGAAATCTTTCATGAGCTAAAAAAAGAGCTAAAATCTAATGGCTTAGCTACTACGGTGGGTGATGAAGGAGGGTTTGCACCACAGTTGCAATCCAACGAACATGCTATAGAGTTGTTGTTAAATGCAATAGAGAAAACTATCTATAAAACTGGGAAAGACGTATTTCTTGCTTTAGACGTTGCAGCGTCTAGTCTTTATCAAGATAAGAAATACCATCTTACTCTTGATAATCAAATCGTAGACGATGAAGGAATGATTAAATTTTATGAAAAACTTATAAACCAATATCCAATTGTTTCTATTGAAGACGGCTTAGACGAAAACGATTGGAAAGGGTGGACAAAACTAAACGCTTCTCTTGGAGATAGAATTCAAATAGTGGGGGACGACTTAACGGTAACAAATCCAAAAAAATTAAATAAAGCAATTAGTGAAAATACAATGAACAGTATTCTAATTAAACTGAACCAAATAGGTACTCTTTCAGAAACAATAGAAACAATTCACATAGCAAAAAATAATAATTATGATTTCATTATTTCTCATAGGTCGGGAGAAACAGAAGATACTTTTATTGCTGATTTTTCCGTTGCTATGGGAGGAGGTCAGATAAAAACTGGCTCTGTTTGTAGAACAGATCGTACCAGTAAATATAATCAACTATTGAGAATAGAAGAAAAATTATCTCCTCATCATTTCGGTAAAAAATTTTCTTTTATTAAATGAAAAATAGACCCTCTAGACTAACAAACATTTTATTGATCCTAGTAACTTTAGGATGTATAATTTTATTATTTTTCAGTGATCGTGGATTAATTAGTTTGTGGAAAATAAAGAAAGAAAAGTTAGGCATTCAACAAGAAATCAATTCTTTACGTCAAGAAATCGCAGAGTTACAAAAAGAATCTGAAAAATTACAGTTCGATGAAGATTATATTGAAAAAATTGCTAGAGAGAAGTTAAAGATGGCCAGGCCTGGAGAAAAAGTATTTAAAATTGAGTAATTTTTACTGAAAAATTTCCTTGGCAACAGCAAAAGATTTAATATCGGGTAAGTGATATCTAATTAAATCAGATATAAAGCTTGCCATAATTTTTTTATTATAATTAAAAATGTGTTTTTTATTTTTTTCCTCTAAAAAATTAGAAATATAAATTTCTTTTAATTGTTGAAGCAATTTTTGGTCTTGTGATAAATAGCTTTTAACGATTGGATGTTCTTTTGCTTCAATAACATTATATCCAATATTTTTCAGAAAATGTAAAACAAAAAAATAGAAGGCATCGTTATACCCGTTATGTTCTAAATCAAAATAATGAAGAACATTTTTCAAGAGATAATATGTCTCTGTATCTCTATCGCCTTCATCAAAACCTCTGTCTATCATTTCAATTATTGATAAACAAAGCATCATTTTTTTTAAATCAAAATTAATGCTGTTCCAACCATTTAATAATTTAGAATCATAAATTGGCTGTAGTTGTCTTTTGTTGCTGTGCGTATAGTTTACCTCTATTTCGTTTATTTGTTGATAAATAGATTTAAGTGGGGACTTTTGGCTCATGGCAGACTTAATTACATAAGAATTTTTACCTTTTTCTAGAGTAAATAATCGCGCAATTAAACTTGATTCTTTAAAAAGAGTGGTTTTGAGGACAATAGCAGGGGTAGAAACTTTCATTAATATTATTTTGGAGCTTTTATCCTTGCAAACCCTGGATATGTAAGGCTCCCAAAATACAAAATCCCATTTTTTTCTTTTACGCTTGTTATTGGGGAATAAGCGTCCTGAGAAGGATCTTGAAGATTATAAATTATATTACCATCACTATCAATTCCTAAAACAAATCCATATGGTTCGGGTTGGGGCTGCATTGATTCTGGCATTCTTACAATCATCTTTCGAATAAAAGGTTTGTCTGCAGTGTTATCAACCAAAAGATTTCTTACGGTGAAAAGCGCTATCCAATATATGCCTTTACCGTTCGATGAAATATTGTCTGGAAATCCTGGTAAATTATCAATAACAATCTCAGAGGTGCCTGCTTTTTCGCCCTTAATCCAATATTTTTGAACACGATACATATATGTTTCATTGAAAAGAACAAAAGTTCCATCTGGACTCATGGCAACTCCGTTTGCAAAATATAAATTATCAAGCAATGTTGTAGTTTTGTTAGTTTCTGGATCATATACTACAAGTCTTCCATTTGGTCTATGTTCCATCAAATCAAAGCGATCTTCACCTATTCCATAGCGAGTAGATGCATCGCTAAAATAGATTTTTCCGTCATTCGCAATATCCAAGTCGTCAGTAAACTTTAATGGAATACCATCAGATTCTGTTGCAAGAACAGTAAGTGTTCCTTGCATATCAACTTTTATTAATCCTCTCACAGCGTCAGCTATAATTAAATTACCGTCCAAATCAAATCGCATACCAAGAGGACGTCCAAAAGTCTCGACAAAAACACCTATTCGATTTCCTGTTTTATCATATTTTATAATTCTACCATCGTCGTAGCCAGCATACATATTTCCATTATCATCAATAGCAACGTCTTCTGGACCAATACCATCATTTAGTCCTAAAATTTCTACATTTTTTAGAAAATTATTCTTTGCAAAACTGCTTTCCATAGCAGGAGCAATAGGGGCGTCCCAAGCAACGGGGTCTATCTCAACGGGCCAGACGAGCAAATAAAACAAGCATATTGCTGGTAATAGTAAAATGAATTGTAAAATTTTTAATAACATTTTGACTAATAAGCTTTAGCAAAAATTACTATATGTTTTGCCGGCTTTTTTGAAACAATACATTTTGATTTTTTATTATCCACATCTTCTAGAATACATCTAATAGTAGCTTTTGTATCTTCCTTAACTTTCAATTCTGATGCTGCAGAACCGTCCCAGTAGGCTTTAACAAAACAGTTGTCTTTTGATAGTTTTTCTTTAAGGTCTTTATAGTTATTTAATTCTATAGTATTCTTTTTTAAAAAAGCATCAGCAGAATTATACATATTCAATTGAATATCATCTAACATTTTTGTGATAACACTGGAATCATTATGTTTAATAGAAGTTTTTTCGCCTGTATCTCTTCTGCACAAAGTTAGTTTTTGATCTTTATATTCTTGTAAACCAATTTCAAGCCTAATAGGAACGCCTCTTAATTCCCAAAAATTAAATTTGAATCCAGGTGTATTTTCAGAAGTATCTATTTTATATCTTATCCCATTTTTATTTAAATCATTTGCTACTATATCAACAAAATTATTGAATTCTTTTTCATTTTCGTTTTTTGGATTAATAGGAACAATAATTACTTGGTGTGGAGCAACCTTTGGAGGGATTTTCAGCCCTTTATTGTCTCCATGAACCATAATAAGTGCTCCGATCACGCGCGTACTTACGCCCCAACTTGTTGCAAAGACAGGTTGTTGTTTATTTTCTTTGTTTTGAAATTTAACATCAAAAGCATCTCCAAAATTTGTTCCTAAATAGTGTGATGTCCCGCCTTGAAGTGCTTTTTTATCAAGCATCATTGTTTCAATTGAATAAGTTTCTTCAGCTCCAGCAAATTTTTCTGCATCAGACTTTCTACCAATTACGGTTGGAATTGCAAGATAGTCCTCAAACAAAGATTTATAGATTTCAACAATTTGTAATGTTTCTTTCATGGCTTCTTCTTTGGTGGCGTGTGCAGTATGTCCTTCTTGCCATAAAAATTCAGATGTCCTTAAAAATAGTCTTGTTCTCATTTCCCAACGAACAACATTTGCCCACTGATTAATCATTACAGGTAAATCACGATATGACGTAATCCATTTTTTAAACATTGACCAAATAATTGTTTCTGATGTTGGTCTAACAATAATTTCTTCTTCTAATTTTGAGGCTGGATCTACTTCAAGACCATTGTCGGTAGCAATTAGCTTTGAATGCGTAACAATGGCGCATTCTTTTGCAAATCCTTCTACGTGTTTTGCTTCTTTTTCAAAAAAACTTTTTGGGATAAAAAGAGGAAAGTAAGCATTTTCATGCCCTGTTTCTTCAATCATTGTATTTAACGCTTTTTTCACATTGGACCATAAGGCAAATCCATATGGTTTGATAACCATGGTCCCTTTTACTGGGCCATAATCAGCCAAATCAGAATGTAATATTGTATCGGTGTACCACTTAGAAAAGTTTTCTGATTGCGCAGTTATTTTAGCCATTTACTTAATCTTTAATTTGTTATAAAGTAGAGTTAATTTATTGAAAATTCAATACAATGAAAAAAGCAATCTTCTCAACAGAAATTTCTTTGTTAAAAACAACGATAGAAAGGCTTTTACGAAGAAAGGCTGGGGAAAACCTAACTAAAATTATCCGTAAAACACATCCAGCAGATATTGCGCTTCTGATGAGAGGATTGAATACAGAAAATCAAAAAATTATTTTTAGACTGTCTCCAACTTTCGCATATAGAGCACAAGTTTTAGAAGAATTAGATGAGTCTCTCATTGAAAATGTATTATCAGAAAAAAGTGTGGCAAATATCTCTAAAACATTCCAGTATTTAGGCGCTAATGATCAAGCAACGATTATTAGTATGCTTCCCGAAAAACAGCAAGCTGCTATTTTAGAAAGACTAGAAGGAGAAGATTTAGAAGATGTAGAAGAAATTATGTCTTACGCCGACGATAGCGCAGGAAGCGTTATGACAAAAGAGACATTTATGCTCAATCAAAATACAACCATTAAAAATGCCATTGCACAGTTACAATCCTTTCCTGAAAATGAAAAGGTGTTTTATGTGTATGTAGTAGACGATAAAGAAAGATTGGTTGGGGTTCTTTCGCTAAGAAATTTAGTTACTTTTAAAAATACAAAAAAACTTCATGAAATTATGATTAAAGATATCCATGCAGTCACTTCTGATACGGACCAAGAAGAAGTAGCAAAAATTGTAGCACAATATAATTATCTTGCTCTACCGGTTGTAAATAAACAAAATAAGTTTCTTGGAATTGTAACCATTGATGATGTTGTAGATATTATTCGACAAGAAGCTTCTGAAGATTTTTTACAAATGGCTGGGGTTGGTAAAGATAGAGAAATTCTACTAAAATCTCCTTTAGAAAATGCTCAAGCAAGGGCTCCATGGATTTTTGCAAGCTTAATTGGTGGAATTTGTGCAGCAGCTATTATTGGATATTTTGATGCGTTGTTAAAGGAAATAATAGTGTTAGCAGCGTTTATTCCAGTTATTATTGGTATGGGAGGCAATATTGGTACTCAGTCTTCCACTATTGTTGTGCGGGGGCTTGCTACAGGAAGGGTGGATATTGGCAATACAGTCAATTTAGTATTAAAGGAAATTGTTGTGGGAGCAATCTTGGGTGTTCTTTATGGAGCATTAATTGGTTTTGCTTCTGCATTTATTACAGGAAATGAAGTAGAAAACTTTGGGCTTGTGATTGGTTTAAGCATTGTGTGTTCAATGATTATTGCAACCGCAGTGGGAACAAGCGTACCGCTGTTGTTAAAAAAACTAGACTTTGATCCCGCAATTTCCACCGGCCCATTTGTGACTACTGCTATTGATATTTTGGGAGTAGCTCTATACTTTATTATTGCAACCTCAATATTGCTTTAAGGTTTGAAAAAACATAGAAAGACATTCTTTGTTCTGTTAATTGTTTTTTTTGCCCAGTCTATTGTGTTTACACAAACAAAGCCTAATTACAGTGTGTCTTTGTATGGAAAAATAAATTTCTGCAACATAACAATTGAAGAAAAAATAATATTTACGCCTATCGGTGCAGGAGAAATGCTTTTTGAAACATTAAAATATGATAAAAATAGTTTTGGTGAAAAAAATCTTATACTTTTTCTATTGTCAGGAAACCCAATAGCAATTCAGGATGCAAAATGGGAAAAAGATATGGAACTATTGGACGATATGTCTTGCGAAATACGATTTTTAGAAGCAAATGAAGAGACAATTAATACAATTGATATGGTTTTATATAGATTAGATATAAAAAAATCAAATACCACCACCACAAAAGATATGGACATCTTAAATAAAGTCTTTCTTAATAGTTCAATAATAAAAGTTTGGACTAATAAAGAAAAAAAGACTATCATTAAAATTAGTATAATGTATAATGGCTTAGAATATGTGGTAACCAGCAATTCGTAACAGTGTATATATATTAATAATGGTTGTTTTAAGTGCGTGCGCTGCACCAACAGCATCAATTGCACCAGAAATTAGTACCCCTAAGAATGGGTTCTTGTTTTACATAGATGAAGGCGTCAATCTACACACGGACGAGTTGCTACAAACTATACAGCTTCCATCTCAAAATTATTCTGTCCCTGAATACTCAAATTTGCTCCCAAACGCGTTGCGAGAGTATAGAGCAGGTATCCACGAAGGAATTGACTTCCCAACACCCCTAAATACGCCTATTATGGCTGTTTCTAGCGGTATTGTGGTACGTAGCAATCCAACCCATAGCGATGTTGATATTGATACATATAAGGCTTTTTTAGAAACAACACAGAAACTGTCCAAAACCCCTGATGATATTTATAATTATATATTACTTGGAAAGTCTATCATTATTGATCATGGATACACCATTGTTCCTAATTTTAGAACAATTAGTGTGTATGCTCACTTATCAAGCATTGCCGAAGGAATTCTTCCTGGTGTCAATGTTGAAAAAGGGCAGGTGATTGGATTGGCGGGGAATACAGGAACTTCAAGTGGAGCGCTAAGAAACGCTAAGGGGGCACATCTTCATTGGGAAATACATTTTGAAAATACAACAGGAAGGTATTTTTTAGGACAAAACATCCCACCAGAAATATTAAAAGATAATATTGATTTATTGTTTGATAAATAAAGGGGCTCATAAAGAGCCCCTTTATTTAGAATCTTAAACTAGAACTGTTTAAAAATCTAAAGAGACTTGAATGATACTGTGATCATCAAAGTATTCATTTGCTGATCTCATAGCATATGAAATATGCATATTGTAATCACCAACAGGTACAGCAACACCCGCACCTACTGACATTCCCCAAAGGGTGCCATTCATTTCTCCCCAATCTGCATCGGATACATCTGCAGGTTGTTCGTCATCCCCTAAGGATATAACAGTTCCTGCACCAACCCATGCTGAGCCCATAGTGTATTTAGCACCAATGCCCAATGTGTTAGTTTGGTAAGAATGGTTAGTGAAATTAGCACTCAGGTCTAAATTGTTAAGTAGTGTATAGCTAGCGGATATATTTAAGCTAGTTGGAAGTGCAAAATTATCTGCTACTACTCTGAATGTTTCATTTGATGCTCCAGAAGCAGCTCCTTCAGGTTGAAGGGTTTGATCTAGATTAATACCATCATAATGCATTCTACTACCAACGTTCTTCATTGTAACACCGAATGTTAATGGTTGAGTTGGGAATTTATATTGAACACCAACATCAATTGCGGCGCCTGTTGCAGAGGTTTCTTCAATTGTTTCTGAAATAACCTTTACAGCAACACCAACATTAACACGGTCAGAAAATGCTCTCGCAAATCCTACGGTTGCAGTGAAGAAGCTAGGAGAAAAAGTCTGCCCGTCACCCTCAGGTGCAATAGCAGAGGTTCTTGGAATATCACCAAAGTCTAATGCCTTGATAGTCATTCCAAATGTACCAGTTTCTCCCATACTTACAATCATGCCAGCATGCGTAACATTAATGTCAGCAATATAGGACATGGTTGAAACAGTTCCTTGAAAACCAGATGAGTGATGTGCAAGACCTGCTACGTTTAACCATAGCGCATCTACACCAGTTACACCCGCTGCGTTTGCTCCGCTAAGAGCAATCGTTTCAGCCCCGACCGGAATCAACAGCTGAGCGGCACCAGCAGTACCTTGCGATCTTACTGTGCCCGCAGTTAGCGATGAAGCTAACACTGCGCATCCAAGGAATATTTTAAATGTATTTTTCATTTTTATCTACTCCCTTTCCTTAATAAACGTCGAGACGTTGTTCTGGTTGAATTACAGCTAACTTCAAGATTTTATCTCCGAAGTTAGTTTCTATATGTGCCACATACATGCCACTTGCAACAGGAAGTTCGAAGTCGTTCTTCATATCCCATGTTGCGTGTTGACTACCGGCATCATTGTGGTGTAATACTCTAATTAGAGTACCATCTAAAGCAAAAATACGAATAGTCGCAGGTCCTTCTTCAGGCAAGTGAGTAAACATCACCCTACGATCTAATGCATCGCGTTCTTCTGGATTGTACCCATAGTATGGATTTGGCCATACCTTAATACGATCTGGATCATATGCGTTTGCTACAACACCTAATCCATCTGTACTAAAATTGAATGTATCGGCTGATGAGTTTGGTTTGCTCATTTCAAATACGACAGAACTAGCTGTTGTCCATCCACTACCCCAGGCTGTGTGTCCAGCTGCGTCAGGCAGAGGAACACCTGCAAAGTAAGCTACAAATAAAGTAGCTGTCATGTATGGATAATTGATGTCTGCACCACTAGTTGTAACGGCTCCTGGACAATAATATCCAAATCCGCAACCACCTGATCCCATTAAGAAGTCGGTAGCAATGTACTGAGCTTCTAGTGCTGGGTCATAGTGATTTACTGCACCGTCACCATCTACATCATATCCGGCATGGATATAAAGTGGTTCATATGCGCCATTACCACCACCATAAATTGGTCCATCCCAATCGGCTGCACCGTTGTTGGTTAGTACGCCATCATAATTTGAATCCCACCATCCGGCATATAATTGCTCTTTGTTTCCAGTAGCAAAATTATGTCTAAATGCTGAAAATGGCATATAGCCGTTAACATATTCGTCATAGTATTCCCAACCTAATGATGGAGTACTAAAATCAAGTTCTACATCATCTGATTCCCAATAATTAAATCGGTCAAAGTCACGGGTATAAGGCTGACAATAAGCACATCCAGCTCTATTTTCAAGAATATAGCCCGTACGTCCTAAACTTGCCCATGGTACATAAGAAACCGCAGGGTCTCTTAATACGCCATTTTCTTTCCATCCGTGATCCCACTCACTAACTGATAGTAAGTCTTCTTGTGGGCCATTAACCAACACTTGGAATCCTTCTACAACTGGGGTTCCACCTGGACCAACAACAACTCCAGTAGCAGTATTGACACCACCAACCACAGGGTTGTTAGCAACCAATATTGTACCAGAAGCATCATTAGTAATTGTCCAGTTCACAGCTACTGTTCCATCTGGCATTGCATCATCCATTGTCAGTGTATAGCTATCTCCTGTAAGGTCAGCTGGATTAATCACTACAACATCTACTGAACCTTGAGAAGGGCCAGTGTGTGCTGCCGTGAATGAATCTCCAGAAGACGCAGTGTTTTCACCTGCTGAGTACGTATTAGGTACTTCAGGTCTTACAGAAAGAAAACGAGCGCTGCTTTCTAGTGTTTTTGGAATCCCGTCAGCATTATATCCATATGCAGTTACTGTGAAATAATACTCACGGTTGGTAATAAGTTTTGAGTTGTTATTTAACCCGTCTCCAGTAATAGAATGGTAGTGTTCTAGACCGCTATCAGAACCAAATTGAGTTCTAATATTGATAGTTTCTCCCAATTCTGCATTAAAGACGTTGTCATAAATTTCAGTAACACCGTTAACAAGATCATAGGTGGCTAGTCTTTTTCTCTTACCAGCACCAGTGTTTGTTTCAGCTTGGTATACATTATATCCTTCAAACACGAAGTTCGTAGGGTTACCAGCAGCATCAACATCCACTTCACTTGAAACGTTGTATGATTCTGGTTCCGCACCCCAAACAAGTATTACTTGGTCTGCTAACGCAGTTGCCTGTACACTAGGTGCAGGAGGGGAATCGGGTAACGCAAAATCAATATCATATGCTGTTTGTGCCAACGCGTCAACTTCCATTAAATAAGCTACTGAAGCTAATGCACCGCCACCGGCAGCGTGAAAGATACCAAACACCACTTCTTGTGAATCGCCAGGAGCCATAGTAAATGGTCCTACATTCATCAAGAAACGTCTATCCGCTGATGGAGTATAATTACCATCAACTGGATTTGTTGTACTATGTGCAACCGCTGGGTCACCATAGAAACAGAATTTCTGGTTATAATCATCACCAGCAATTGCGTTTGGAAAAGCACTTCCATCTTTTCTTAAACCTTGCATATAATAATATCCTTCAATTTCGTCTGAAGGATCAGTATATGTTGCATCACCATTGATGTAGAATGCGAAAGATGACATAGAAAGATTTTTCTTTCCTGGATGACGAATACCAAACATTTTAGCACCCAATGAACAATCTTCACCAGTATCACAATCAACCATTGGCCCCTGGAAGAAATCATATCCTGCAGCAGGAGTGCCAACAGATAGTGTTGTGTACTGAGAGTCGTCTCCATCATTCCAAACATAGCCTACCCCTAAAGGAACGTTACAACCAACAAAGTCATCACCAGCATATCCTAAATCAGGATCTGACCATAGACCCATATAAGTATCTGTTAATGTATTAGAACCTCTGTTAATTACAAGTTGTTTTAGGAAGACCATGTCACCAAATACGTCTGGTCTATCAAAACCAAACATAGTAGTTTGGACTTCAAGATCCAGTGGTGATGTTCCCATATTTAACTTATATGCTGGGTCACCATCATTACTAACAAACCAAAGGACCTGATCTCCAACGAACTGTGGATGGTCAGTACCTGTTGGCATTGGAGTATAAACTCCATCACCATCAACGTCCACCCAAGGTGCGCCAAAGTCAACTGGCCAATCTTGGAAGTCAGCAAAGTCTCCTGGAGAAGCTAACATAGATTTTTCTATCTTATAGATTCTATGTACCGCACTTAGCGGATCGCCACCCCATGGACCTGGACCCATATCTTGTGTATAATCTCCAATGGATACTCGAGTTTCACCATTTACTGTAGCGCCCAACCATAATGCTGATTGGAAGATAGAGTGTACGCCGGTACCTTTAGGCCATTCCATCGCTGAATCACCAGAAATATGGTAATCCAAGAAAAGACCATTATTAGTAACGTCGGCATATATTTGGTTTCCGTCGAATGTACCGCTGGAATCAACATAGTTTGATGAACCTCCTGATCTATTTGCGACCTTGTCTTTTGCTTCCACAGCAGACATCATCAGCAAAGCCATCAAACCGAAAACGGTAATATTCCTTAACACTTTCATATTTACCTCTTTACCTTATTATTTAAATTAAAAACTTACGTTTAACCCTATTCTAATAGTACGTGGAGCACCATATCTACCTGGTGAACCAAGAAGATCATAATAAAGTGACTCTGCGTCTACGTCAGGGTTAGCAGCTAATCTGTTAGAAATCCATGCTTGTCCACTTTCAGTAGCTAGCCAGCCATCTTCGGCAACGTTTCCAGTACCATGATAGACGTCATTTGCATGTTCTGCGTCCATCGCGTTGTAAATCGCAACAAATAAGTTTGCGTCAACACCGCCCAGGGTAAACCCTCTATCTATACGAAGATCCATATTAACGTATGCAGGTTTTGTACCTGAATTCACTGGACCCTCTGGGAATTCCCAACGATTCTCAAACAATGTACTATAAACTTGAGAAGGGGTATAACGTGTACCACTACCATAACTCATTACAGCATTAAATCCTGTATTGGCTAAGAAACCAGTAGCATCTGGTGAACGCCAGTCAATAATAACATTTGCTGTGTGAGATTGGTCATAATCCAAAAGATTCATGGCTTTTGGATATCCGTCATCAGTACCAATCCAAGTAATATAGAAGTTTTGACTTCCATAAGAACCGGTACCTCTAGCTTCTGAGTATGTATAATTTGCTTGCGCATACAAACCTTTTGTTCTACGCATCTCAAAGTTCATAGTTAGTCCTTGAGAAACCATCACGTCTCCGTTCAAGTACTGTGCCCAATTTTGTTGGGTTTCAGCGCCTGCACCAGAAGTTGATGTAAATGCGTCTAAACGATTTTGTAGCGTCAAGTAATCTTTACTTTCTTTATAGAATCCTTCGACCTTTAATGAGGCAAAAGCGCCTATACGTTGTTCAATACCAATTTCGTATTGAGTAGAACGTTCAGGTTTTAATGCAGGATTCTCAGATGCAGTAGCGTTACCAGCTAAGATATCAGCTGATAGCTGTGAATCTGATAAGTATAAATAAGACATTGGAACTGATTGCCAGTGTGTACCATAATTCGCACGGAAAACAGTACGATCAGATATAGGGAATGAGAATCCAATTCTAGGGTGAACAGCAGTTTCTTTTGCTACTTTTTTCCAAACGTAGTTACCGTTGCCATCACCGTTTCTGTCTACACGTTGTCTATTAAAGTATAGGTGGTTAAATCCATCTGAATCTCCGTCTCCGTCTCCGTCTGAATCTGGAGCCATTGCGCCAGTGTCGATACTTTCAAAGGAAAGACCCATTTGTAAAACCACATCTTTAAACTCAAGTTTATCTTGAATATAGAAACGTGTTTGGATTGGTTCCGCTGGAGCAAGCATATGATCGTCTTGATTATATGTTCCGTTCCATTCGTCACCATAAATATTAAAACCGAGATTTGTTACATATAGAGCTCTATAGTTAATAAATCTCCAGTCAGCAGGATTGCTTCCTGCAGCAATAATTTCTTCATTGGTAGCAACACCATCAAAGTTTGCATCAACATCAGCTACCATTCTAGCTACGCCCGCAGCGCTAAGACTGTATCGTGTAATTTCTGTATTATCTACAGAACCACCCATCTTGAACTCATTATAACCAAGCTGGTTAGTGTAGTCAAAACTTACAGTGTTAGTTGTGGAGTTTCTTTTGCCGTAGTATGTATATTGTGATCCATACCCGGTTGCTCCTAAAATTTCATCTGGAGAAATCGGACCATAACCGTCTCTACGATAATAATAGTTTGTTGAACCAAATGCTTTAGTTCTCTTTCCATACATGCCTATATCATCAAGATAGTTTTCATTACCAGAAACAGTTTCATATTCTTGATTTGATAATGTCATTTTCACATAAGAAAGAGGATTAATGGTATAACGAGCATTTACGTAACCCATTGCAAAATTTGATTCGTTATAACTACCGGCATCTGTGTATCCACCTAGAGTTCTACCAAAACTGTAGCCCCTACCTGAATAGTCATATGCTTGAGTACCAACCTTAACACGCAATGGACCAAAATCCATAGTCATATTACCATTAATAGTAATACGATCAGTGTTATCATGTGGTTGCTGACCATACATGCGTCTATAATTACTATAAACGATATGTGTGGTATCATAAGCAGCAACGCCTGCAGCTAATAGTGCGGGGTCGGTTTGGTTGTCTCTAATAACTTCTTCAATATGCCAGATCTTGTTACCATTGTCGTCATTACCATATGAGAACCCATCAGTACCATCACTATAATAACCAGCTGGTACTTCGGTCATTGGTGTAGCGTCTGTTTGTGGATAAGAGCCGTATGAAACGCTTCCACCATACTCGCGCTGTTCAACAGATAAGTATATTTTTACATTTTCACCAATTGGTCCACCTACGTCAAAGTTGACGTTTCGATAGCCGTCTGAATATAGTGCATCAGGATCGGTTCCTGCACCAGATCCCATAGAAGAAATTGCTTCTACTTTAGATCTCCACTGGGAGCCACCGGTTTTAGTAGTAATGTTAACAATACCACCGTTGGCACCACCGTATTCTGCAGAGAAACCTCCAGTTTGTACTGAAATTTCCTGAAGCGCGGTTTGAGAGTTACCATTAATGAAGTTTCCTCCACCATATACATCCTTAACCGGTACGCCGTCAACATAGTAACGACTATCGCCGCTTCTACTTCCGCGGAAGTACCCATTAACAACACCTGTTTGAAGGTTCACAATATTGGCTACCCCTCTAACAGCAAACGCGTCAATTAACTCTTTATCAACAATACGAGTTGTATTTGTAGCGTTTGGATTAATCAATGGTCTTTCTCTTGTTACTGTTATTTCTTGACCTGCAACAGCAGCTACTTGTAGCGCAAAGTCAGTTGTAGTTGTAAACCCAACTGATGCTCTTATGCCAGATTCTACAATCGTACTATAGCCGATATATTCGGCACGTACAGTGTAGTTCCCTACTGGAACATCAAGAATATAATATCTACCTAATTCATCGGTAGCTGCACCAAGGTTTGTTCCTTCTACTACAACGTTTGCTCCGACTAATGCATTACCATCAGCGTCGGTAACAACCCCTGCCAATTTCGCAGTTGTTGATTGTGCAAAGATGAGCGCAGGAAGAACAAGCAATGCAATTAATACACGTAGTTTTCTCATTATTCTACCTCCAAATGAGTAATTGTATAAACAAATTTTAATTTGTTGTTGTTCATTTTATTATTTTCTTACCCTTATATATATTAATGTATATAATAAAATATATACGCCTTTCAAGGGACCCGTATCCCTTCAAAGGCTAAATCAACATAAATTGGTTAAAGTTTTTTTGGATGTCAACAGATTTTTTGCATTATTTTATTAATTAAAGAAAAGACTGTGTGCCCTTATCTGAACGAACAATATATGCTTTTCCTCCCGCTTTCTCAATGGCTTCAGCAACTTTTTCTGGATGGACTGGCGCGTAAGCAAACATACAACCACCTCCTCCTGATCCAGTAATTTTTCCGCCTAAAGCGCCTGCACTCATTGCTGCTTCAAGCATCGATTCAATTTTAGGGGTACTTATATAAAATATATCTCTTAGCACCACATGAAGCTCGGTAAGAAGTGTACCAATTAATTGATAGTTTGGCTTATTTTTTTCTAGCTCTACCAATGCTTTGCGCAGCAAGTTTCGATTTTGAACTGTTCCCTTATACGTTTTTCTTTGTTCGTTGTTTAAATCAGCAAGATTGGTATCATTGTTCATCGTGTGGATATTAATTGTTGGATTTTTGGCTCGTAATGTATTTAGTATCTCCACTCGCGAATCGTTTAAGCGTTTTAAGATTCCCATTGTATCTTTTGGCTGTTCTGAATCTCCCAACACAAATGAGCCCAATTCTGGGTTTAGCGACTGGATAGAAATATTTGGTTCTGACTCCAAATGTATAATATGCCCCATAGCAGTTGTATATTGATCCATCATTCCACCCGGCTCATTGAATTCGGTTGATTCTGCTTGATAGGTTAATTCCCCAATTTTTTCCTGTGTCCATTCAATAGGATTGTCAGCCATTTTAGACAAAAAATGAATCCAACTCACATTAATAGCAGACGAACTACTAGCACCTGCACGAATAGGTATTGTACTGCTCACCTCACATTCAAAACCAGATGAAAAAACAAGCCCTTCGTTTTGACATGTCTTAATGCAGCTTTTGAAATAATCGCGGGATTTAGTGTAACGTAAGTCCTTGAGAGAAAATGTTTCTGTTTCATTGATATCGGGTTGATGAATGATAACTTGATTGTCGGTTCTTTTTTGTCCTGAAATTTTGGCTCGCAAAGAAATCGCCATTGCAATAATGGGCAACCCCAAATAATCGGAGTGTTCACCGAAAAGACAAATTCGCCCTGGAGTAGTTATTTCCATAATTTAAATAAGCCGAAAGATGAAATGGCCCCTAAGCTACAAATTAGGATTCCCAATTCTATTTGGCCATAAATTAATTGGCCAACACCTAAAAGGAAGCTATAGATGGCTATACAACCCAACACCATACAAAGGATTCCGTTTGGAATCGGCCAAGGTTTCTCTGGGGTTTCATCAGTATATTTTGCCCATCCAGGGCCACCCGGATTAACTTTTTTTACAAAGTTTCGTAACGTTTCTTCGCTGTCTGGTGGTGTCAAATAAGTTGCAAGCACCCAAACAACAGTAGTAAGCGCTGCACCAATAGTAATTTTTTTCCAATCTTCTAGTCCTGTGTTAACAAAATTAAAATATCCTGCAATAACAATCGAACTAACCATTGCAACGATTTCAGTATAGGCATTAATTCGCCACCAAAACCAACGCAAGATATAAATGAGGCCCGTACCAGCACCAATCATAAGTAATAATGTAAAGGCTTGTCCGGCGCTGGTGAGCAACAGGCCTAGCCCGCCGCCTAAAAAGATAGAGATTACCGTAAATAGTCGTCCAGCCAAGACCAATTGTTTTTCTGATGCATCAGGATTAACAAACCGATGATAAAAATCATTCACTAGGTAGCTGGCGCCCAAATTCAATTGGGTAGACATGGTGCTCATGAAAGCAGCAATAAGCGATGCAGCAACCAATCCCAAAAGACCTGGCGGTAACAAAGTAAGCATAGCAGGGTAAGCCACATCATGACCAAGTTTGTCGTTGGAAAGAGCGGGAAATGCAGTTTGGAGATCAGTTAGTTCTGGAAAAATAATAAGAGATGATAAGGCTATAAGAATCCATGGCCACGGGCGCAAAGCATAATGAGCTACATTGAATAAAAAAGTAGCTCTAACAGCATTGGCTTCGTCTTTAGCAGAAAACATGCGCTGGGCAATGTATCCCCCGCCACCAGGTTCCGCACCAGGATAATAGCTGGCCCACCATTGCACCGATAAAGGAATCAATAAAATTGGAACCCATAGGTTTGGATCAGATAAATCAGGAATTAATGCAATTTTGTCAATTACGTTTGGGTGCGAAATTAGTTTGGACAGCCCTCCAATCTCTGGCAACCTAATAATATAAAGCATTCCACAGATTGAACCAATCATGGCTAGGGAAAATTGAACAAAGTCTGTAATAATAATAGCTTTAAGCCCTCCTAGTGTCGAATATATTAGCGTAATAGAACAAGCGATAAAAAGCGTTACCCATCCAGGTAAGCCTAACACAATTTCACCAAACTTTACAGCTGCTAAGCTTACGGCGCCCATCACCAAAACATTAAAAACCAACCCTAAATACAATGCACGAAAGCCTCGTAGAAAAGTTGCAGCTTTTCCGCTGTAACGAAGTTCATAAAATTCAATATCAGTAAGCACGCCAGAACGCCTCCAAAGCTTGGCATACACAAAGACCGTTAACATGCCAGTCAACAAAAATGCCCACCAGGTCCAGTTTCCTGCTACACCGTTTCTGCGAACCAGGTCTGTTACCAGGTTTGGTGTGTCCGTAGAAAACGTGGTTGCTACCATGCTAATGCCTAGAAGCCACCAGGGCATATTTCTACCAGCTAAAAAAAATGATTTTGTGTCTTGGCCAGCCTGTTTCGAGGCCCAGATACCCACAAGAAGCGAAAATAGAAAATAGGCGGCAACAATACACCAGTCCAGCGGAGATAAAATCATTTAATATCTTTCATCTAAACCAAAAATAGGTGAGTTTGTTTTCCATTTTCCACGTGTAAAATCAGGAATTTTCACCGATGTGCTGTTTAGTTTAATGGATTTTTCTGATAAAGGAACTATTGCGCTCATGCTCACAGCATCATAGACATCAATTACTGGGGGTTGGTTGTCTTTTAATGTCTCTATAAATGCATGAACAATAAAAAAATCCATGCCTCCATGACCTGAACCGGCAGCTTGGTCTTCAAACTTTTTCCACAAAGGGTGATCATATTTTTTTAAGTACGCCTCATCTGATTCCCATTGATGTTCACTCGGGCTTAACCCCTCTATATAAATAGAGCGGTTGTCTTTCATCCACAGCCCCTGAGTACCTTGAACACGAAAATTCAAAGAATAAGGTCTGGGCGAATTTGTATCATGGCTTAGTACAATTGTTTGTCCTTTGGCACACTTAATTACTGTTGTAACTATATCACCTAATTTAAAATCTACCTTTGTATTGGGATGATCTTCTCCCCCAAGATCTACAATATATTTATGAAGCCCGCGGGATTGGGTTGCGGTAGATGTGAGCGAAAGCATTCTATTACCACGGTTAATATCTAACATAGTACTCACAGGTCCTAGTCCGTGGGTAGGATAAAGGTCAGCATTTCGGTTTACAGAGTGTTGTGTTCTCCATCGCGCCTCTGAAAAACCTTTATCACCAAACTCTACACCGCCGCCATAAGCTCCAACGCCATCATTGAATTTAACATGACGTAAATCATGTTGATATCCGCCTTGACAGTGAAGAAGCTCACCAAACAACCCTTGGCGAACCATGTTAAGAACCGCCATAACGTCTCTTCGATAATTTACGTTTTCCATAATCATGCATAGTTTGCCAGTTTTCTCAGACATATTAACCAGGTCCCAACACTCTTTAACGGTAATAGCCGCTGGAACCTCTGTTCCTACATGCATGTTATTTTTCATTGCAGCAACAGCCATAGGGTGATGCCATTCCCATGGAGTGGCAATATATACCCCATCTAAGTCTTCGTTTGCAACCATATTGCGAAAATCTTCTGGTCCGTCTTTATATATTTTTGGCGCAGGGCGGTTCGCCTTTTCAAACACTTTTAAAATCCTTTCAATCATGATATCATCAATATCACATATTACTGGGACATCCACATCGGGACGATTCAACAAAAGCTGTGAAACCCATTGACCACGAAACCCTGTACCAATTATCCCTATTTGTAATCTTTGAGAAGAGCTACCAAGCAGAGCCGTTGGCGCTATAGACGCAGCAAGCCCAACCATTGCTGTCGTTTTAATAAAATTTCGACGAGTGATTGATGGTTTCATTCTTTTTTATTGAGCCCAACCACAAAAACGCTGAGCAATATACCAATCAACAAAGCAACCCAAACATATTCTCCTGAAAAAGCCACAAGAAGACCTATCAGAAGCGCTGAAGCCATTTCAGCATTTGTTTTAGGAATAGCAAGTGCTACATAGGCGCACGCAAACCCAGTTAGTACCAATGTTAGATTTAAGGCTATGTTCATCAGGGGCTGCATAAGGGTTACAAAAGGCAACGTTACATACAAGAACGGGATCGCCATCAAATAATAAGATCCCAGCCCATCAAATATTGAAGGCATCTCTTTGGGGCCCTTCCTCCATCTTTCAGCAACTACGACGTGAACACCGGTCCACAAGGCTCCTTGAGTTGGGAAATTTGGGTTAGCAATTAACCCGAGAAAATTTCTAATCGCTATTGATAAATGAACTTTATTAACATCAACATCTAGCGGTTCATCTGGTCTTTCTTTTTGGGGGTCCTTTAAAATTGCTTTTCCCGTAATAATATCCCCAAAAAGAAGGATGTACCCAATGATTACTAGGGGCAAAGCGTCTATATACATGTTTAATGGTGGAAACCCAATTGAGAAAGGAGAAGTTCTTTCAAACAGCGTAACAACATCTGGAAATTTAAAGCCCCAAGTAATATTTAATGTGGCCTCACCTATAACATAAGCAACCGTTGCTGCTATTACAAAACCTGGAAGTAGGCCTAGTGAGCTTATTTTTTGAAAAACTTTATTTGAAGTTGCTAATTTTTTAAACGGCACTGAAAAAGTAGTAAGTATGCATATCGCTAAAGCAATGGTCATGGCTACGGGTTGTTCCATATATTTGGAATCAAATTCTTTAAAAAATACTTGATAAAACGCTGCTATTGCAGCTCCTAGAATAATGCCTGATTTCAATGTGTTAGGAATATTGTTAACAATTTTACTGCTTAGGCCCGTCACTCCTAAGAAGGCAACCAGCAAGGTGAATTCTATGGATAAAGCAGCCATAAACTGGAAGGTTTCAACCTGATATTCTGCTCCAACCGGTGAATAGTATCCCATTGTTGCAAACACGCCTATAACTATTGGATAGGCCGGTGTAACCCATCCGGGCGCAAACGGAACCCCGAACAGAATAGGGCCGGCAGCAATCAGCGTTCCGGCTACCAAAGAGACGGCAACGCCCTCTTCAAAAGTTAACCCCATCCCCATTACAATAGGAATGCCGGCAAAAGCTGTTGCGCCAGATATAACCATTCCTTGAAAAAATTCTGCTGCTCTAAACCTAATGTGTATAAACGGAATTCTTGCTACAAACGGGCCCCACTTTAAACCTTTGTTCTGTGATGTATTATTCATTTGTAATATCTAAGATTTTTTTAACCATTTCTTCGCTCAATGGAAACATTGGGTGATTTTCAAGTCGAGGAACCATTTCCCTTAAGTCTGAATCAACCTTGAAAATTTTCTCAAACATAGGTTTTGCAATATCAAACTTATCATCCGTACAAAGAATCACTGCTCCCCAAAATAAGAGCTCAACATTTTCCGGATACAGCTCTGACGCCTTGTTGTAAGCATCAAGTGCTTCTTGCAGTTCTCCTTCAGCGGCCAACACGTCTCCTTCGTTGGCAAAAATATATGCTTTTTGAATACGCATTAATCGATTTAAGTCTGATAGCGGATCAAGAGAGTCGTCCACGCGAATATCATAAATCTTTGAACTAAGTAGGTTGTCTACTTTTTCTACTGGAACAATTAACATAGCTGCTGATTGTTTTCCGCGTAAATCTCCACCTATATTTTCTGCGGCAACAAGAGCAGCATACAGCCTGTCTGCTAAAGGCCCTTCTGTAGACAGATATGCTTGTTCCATCGCTTCTGGAACACCGGGATTTCTCATAATGTTGGCTTGAATAGCATACCCATCGCCTTGAATACCAGAAGCATATACAATACAATCTTCTCCTGTGAAAGTGACAGACCTCCCCTTAATATCAACGGCCCCTATTTGTCGAACATTTTGTTCAGAATCTTTTCTTAAAAGAATATTAAGAGCAAGCTGCGGAGAGACCCCCCTAGAAAACATATTTAATATTTCTGGACCATATTCTGGACGAACAAAAGACTGGGTAGCAACAATTCCTACTCCAGGCTCAGCCCATAATACCAAAGAACCAACAGAGAACCAGTGGCTTTGTACGGCTCCCCCCATTTGACCAGATTCTTCATCAAGGGCCACAATCGAATAAGTATGAACTGGTCGTTCTTGGGAATACACTAGGGTTGTCACTAAAAGGATTATTAATATGTTTTTAATTGTCATTGTAAATAAAAATTACCTCATTTTCGTAGTTTTTATAAAGATTTTTTTCAAACTCTTTATCTTTAAATGTAGCATCAAAAAAATTCATCATGGACAAATTAATTGTATTTCTCACAACGGCTTTGTCAACCGTCCCAAGAGAGGATATAGGAAAAGAAAGTGCTTTGTCTTGCACATAAACCTGTTTAAAGTCGGTAAAAGTATAGTGTAAACTGTTTTTTATATACACCGCATAAGAGGGTTTGTTGTTTTGTAAAATAAAATTATATAGCCTAAAATTTTCTAGCCCATCTTCTGTGTTGTGCATATCTCCAACAATCTTTGGGTCTATGAACTGTTCTTGCCCTATATGCATAAAAGGCTTATTGGTATTTTTCTTCGCGGTCTCTTCACTAAAAGAAAAAAACCATCCGTCTAAAGCCAGGGCTGCTTTAATTCTATTATCATTTAATAAAGCATAATAGCTTGTTCCTCCTCCCATAGAGTGTCCCATCATTCCAATTTTGTCAAAATCAATCATAGAAAAATAGTGATTGGGAATTTTTTCTTGTAGCTCTTGTTTAGAAAGCTGATCAAGAACAAAGGCGATGTCTTCATATCTATATTGAATAAGTTGGTTTGTATAATATTTTCGGTGATAGTCTGCTTGCTGATCCCAGGTTACATTTCTTTTATAAAGAATTGGGGTGCCTTCTTTGTCAAATGTAATGGATGCATTATAGGTGTGGTTACACGCCGCAACTATATAGCCATTGCTTACCAGTTGTTCAATTTGAGACAAGTTTTGAACCGTTGACCCTCCGTCACCATGAGAAAAAAGTATAAGCGGGAATTTTTTATCTTTTATAGGCTGAGCTCCTTTAACCGCGCTTGACATAAGCCTAGCGCCATGTTTCACAAATCCGCTAGGAATTCTGGTTGTTTCAACCGCTTTGTTTACAGATTTTTTTGGGTAAATTAGATGGGTAGTTTTTTGATAGTTTGACCTAATTTCTGCAGGATACCATACTTGAACTAAAAGTTTTCTAAAGTCTGTTGGGGACGTAGTATACTCTTCGCTACGACTATTGTCGGTCCAAAAATGAACCTGTGTTCCTATTCCGTATTTTCCGCTAGGTTTTGCAATTGATTCCAACGGCACTAGAATGGAACCCACTGCTGCACACCCCATTAATAGTGTTGCGAAAAAAAATGTGAAAATTTTCAAAGTATTCTTTTGGTATAAAAAAAGCACAACATAAATTACAGTTTATCACTATCATCAAAAAGTGCAAAAAAAGATAAGCAACATTATTGTTATTCTTGGGGCCCAATGGGGAGACGAAGGCAAGGGGAAAATAACTGATTTTTTCTCTGCTAAATCGGACTATGTGGTCAGATTTCAAGGAGGAAATAATGCGGGGCATACAATTATTCTTGATAAAAAAGTTCTTAAATTACACCTAATTCCATCTGGCATTCTTCACAAGGAGTGTCATTTGGTTATTGGAAATGGGGTTGTAATTAATCCAAAAGTATTAATCCATGAAATAGGGCTCTTAAAAAAAGAAAGTTTGAAAACAAATTTGCTTATTAGTAAGCGTGCCCACCTTATCATGCCATATCATGTAGACATGGATCATTGCCTAACAGAGTTTCAAGGTGAGCTGGCTGCGGGAAGCACCAGGTCTGGAATTGCTCCGGTATATGCAGACAAAATGTATAGACATGGCCTTAGAATAGTTGATTTGCTAAACGAAAAAGTTTTTACGAAGCGACTTAAAAAATCATTTGATTTTAATAAAGGGCTTATTGAAAAAGTTTTTGAACAGTCTTTTCCATATTCCTATGAAGAAATTTTAAAAGAATATTTAGAGTATGCAGAAATAATACGCCCTTATGTAAAAAATATTACCGAAGAATTAACAGCCGCCATTAAAGCAGATAAAGTAATCCTTTTTGAGGGGGCGCAGGGAGCGTGTTTGGATGTTGACCACGGTCTTTACCCATATACAACAAGCAGCAACACCGTTGGTGGTCACGTTGAGGCTGGAGCTGGTGTGGGAATTAACCAAAACAAGCACATTATAGGAATAGCAAAAGCATATTTAACCTATGTCGGTCGCGGGCCTTTTCCAACAGAGATTAAGTCGTCTTTAGCAGAAAAAATTAGAGAGAAAGGGCAAGAATATGGAACCACAACTGGGCGTCCAAGAAGAATTGGTTGGATCGATTTGGTACAACTAAAACACGCTAATCAAATTAATGTATTTACTGAGCTAGTTCTAACAAAAGTAGACGTTCTCTCTGGGTTGTCCAAAATAAAAATGTGTGTTGGGTATACAATTAACAATGAAAGAATTAATTCTGTGCCATCAGATTTGGAGCGCTTTGGACAAATTGAACCTGTTTACGAAACGGTAGAGGGTTGGGAAAGTTTGCCTGAAAAAATTAATAGCATTGATGAATGCCCTATTCAATTAAAAACATTTATTAAAAAAATAGAGGAAACAACTGGTAATCATATTTCTCTCATTTCGTATGGTCCAGACAGAAATCAAACTTTTAAATTATGACAATTACAGAAAGTTGGCATATTTTTGATTTTTCAACGCTAACAGATGACGAGATTGCTGCGATTTTATCTAAGAACAATATTCCTCTCAGCGTAGAAGAAACAAAAAAAGTGCAGAACGAATTCCTCAAAAGGTCGCCTACTTTAGCTGAGTTAATATTGTTTTCTATTCAAGGGTCGGAACACAGTTCTTACAAGAGCAGTAAAGAACACATTAAACATTTCGTTACAGATGGTCCGGATGTAATACTTGGTGCCAAAGACGATGCCGGAATTGTTTCAATTGCCACAGACTCAAAAAACAATAGGTATGGTTTGGTGCTTAGCCATGAGTCGCACAACCACCCAAGTCAAATTGTTCCATATGAGGGTGCCGCTACTGGGGTTGGTGGCAACGTAAGGGATGTTTGTTGTATGGGGGCAGAGGTGGTTGCTATTGGCGACGGACTAAGATTTGGAAATATAGCAAACAACAAAACAAAGTGGATCCATGATGGTGTTGTTAGCGGTATTGCTGGCTATGGAAATCCGTTAGGAATTCCAAACATCTGTGGAGATTTATATTATGATGATGGATATAACGACAACTGTTTGGTTACTGTTGTAGCCGCAGGAATTGTTAGAGAAAAAGACGTTATTAGGTCGCGGGCACCAAAAAACTCTGAAGGATATGATTTGATTTTGATAGGAAAACCTACAGACAATAGTGGGTTCGGGGGGGCAAGCTTTGCTTCTTTAGAGCTAGAAGAAGAAAAAGAACAACAAAACAGGGGGGCTGTTCAAGAACCTAATGCGTTTTTAGAAAGACATGTTTTGAAATCCACATATGAGCTTTTTAAATATTTTCAAAAATACAATATGGTAGGTCAGGTTGGTTTTAAAGACCTGGGAGCTGGTGGCGTGGCGTGTGCCAGCATTGAGTTGGCAGACGCAGCTGGAATGGGTGCCGAAATTTGGGTTGACGAGATCCACACAAGCATGCCAAACCTACCAAGCCATGTAACGCTTTGCTCAGAAACCCAAGAAAGGTTTATGTGGGTTTGTAATCCGAAGGTCACGCCTATAATTTTAGACCATTATAATAAAAAATTTGATTTACCAAACGTTTCGTTGCTGGCAAAGGCCAAGGTCATAGGCAAAATTATTAAAGACCCCCACTATACCGTTTATGCAAACAATAAAAAGATTGTTGATGGACCTATAAAAAAAATAAACGAGGGTTTTGTTTATAGGCGTCCTTTAAAAAGCATCAAAACTGTCAAAAAAAATAGTCCTTTGCCGGCTATAAAAAACTATAACGACACCATAGTCAGCTTATTAAAAAACGAAAACATTGCATCAAGAGTGTCAGTTTATGAATGCTATGACAAAAACGTACAGGGCCGTGTGGTTTTAGAGCGCGGCACTTCAGAGGCGGGGGTCGTTGCTGCTTTTAACAACAGCTTTCCTCAAGAGATTCGGGGGGTTGGTTTTTCTGCTGCGCTGGCACACAACCCTAAAATTGGAAAAATTAATCCATATTTAACAGCACAGCGTGCGGTGTTGGAAGCAACCGCAAAAATTGTAGCAAGCGGGAGCACTCCCGTTGCATTAACTGATTGTTTGTGCTTTGGAAACCCAGAAAAACCCGAACAAATGTGGCAGTTTGCTGAAAGCTGCAAAGCCATAAAAGAAACCTGTTCAAAACTGCACTTTGAAAACAACACCAACCTTCCAATCGTTGCGGGCAATGTTAGTTTTTATAATCAAAGCGGTAAAAATGCAATCCCGTCAAGTCCAATGATTGGCTGTTTTGGAAAAATAAAAGATGTAAACCTATCTATTAAGAACGGCTTGCAGTCCGAAGAGTCTGTGTTGTTGTTGTTGGGTGGGTTTGGAAACAAAATGGGCGGAAGCATAGTGGTTGACTTGTTTGGGGTTGAAAACAACGATGTTTGTCTTTTCTCTGTTACCGAATATAGCAAAATGCTTAATACGTTAATGGAACTAATTAACAACAAAGCGGTTTTGTCTTCAAGGGTTGTTACGGGGGGCGGTCTTGTTATTGCTCTTTCAAAAATGAGCTTTATGAATGAGGTGGGCATCTTGTCAACAATGGGCGAGGAATCTTTTTCCGAAAAGCTTTTTAATGAGAGCTTGAGTATTGTTGTCCAAATTAACAACAGGGATGTTGGGGCTGCTCAAAAAACACTAGAAACAAACAATATCCCTTTTGATATTATAGGTATAACAACGCCCGAAAAAACAATCAAAATAAACGACAGGGTAAACTTATTAATAAAAGATGCTAAAAATATTTGGGAAAACTCATTGAGAAAAAAACTATTATCATGAAACAAAAAATTTCATATAAAGACGCTGGCGTAGACATCGAAAAAACTTATCGGGCAATTGCTTCTTCAAAAAAAACGATTCAGGCAACTTTTACAAAAAACGTTCTTTCTTCTATTGGCGGGTTTGGGTCAATGTATAGCTTAAAAGACATTTTAAAAAACTACGATGAACCAATTATGGTTCAAAGCATTGATGGGGTGGGAACTAAAATGTCTGTGGCTCAACAATGTAAGAACTTTAACTTTGTTGGGGTTGACCTGGTGAATGCGTGTTGTAATGACGTTGCAGCAACCGGGGCTAAACCAATTACTTTCTTAGATTACCTTGCAAGCAGCATACTGGACCCAAGTGCGATATCTGAAATTATTAAAAGCATTGCTGGTGAGTGTAAGCGGTTGGGGGTTTCGTTGGTCGGAGGAGAAACCGCTGAAATGCCAGGAATATATCATAAAAACGAATACGATCTTGTTGGTGTTGCAACCGGCATTATAGACAAAAAAAATATCATTGATGGCTCTAAAATTAAAAACGGGTCTACTATTCTTGGTTTGCCTTCAAGCGGGTTACACACCAACGGATATTCTCTTGCAAGAAAATTAATATTTGAAACTCTCAGGCTTGATACAAACGACACGCTCCCCAATCAAAACATAACCATTGAACGCGCTTTGCTCGCTCCGCACAAAAATTATAGTACAGTTATTAATGGTTTGGTCAGCGACAGACAAAACATAGAAGGGATAGCCCATATTACTGGTGGCGGCCTTATAGACAACATACCAAGGATTTTGCCAAGCGGTTTAGCCGCAGAAATTGATATTAATACATGGAAAAAAATTCCAATTTTTGAATTTTTAACCAACAACCTTGACCTAAACACTAAGGAGCTATACAGAACTTTTAACATGGGAATAGGGCTTATTTTAATAGTCGAAGCAAACCAAAAAGATTCCGTGATGAAAACATTAGAAAACGATGGGTGTATAGAAGTTGGCAGAATTATAACAAGCCCCTCAAAAGAAGTTTACCTGAGTGAATAATAAGCCCAAAATTGCCTTTATACAGTTCCCTGGTTCTAACACAGAAAACGAAACTATTGCAACCATTGAAAGAAACAACATGGTTGCTGTGCCCCATTTTTGGAATGACCCTTTTTCTCAACTAAGAGCTTGTGATGGTTATATTATTTTAGGTGGTTTTTCATACGAAGACCGTTCAAGGTCTGGCATTATTGCATCGCTAGACCCCATTATGGAAGAGGTTAAAAAGGCAATTGCTTTGGGGAAGCCTGTTTTGGGCATTTGTAACGGTGCTCAAATTTTAGTTGAAAGCGGAATTGTTCCTGGCAACGAAAGCTTTGGAACTATAGCCAGCTTAACACAAAACAAGCGCGTTCAAAACGGGCAAATTGTTGGTACGGGCTATTTCAACACATGGTGTCACATTAAACCAAACCAAAAAAGCAGATCAGCTTTTATAGATAAAAACAATGGGGGCGTCCTTAGTGTTCCATTGGCCCACGCAGAGGGGAGGTTTATGATGAGCAAAAAATTAAGCGGCATTATAAAAGAAAACAACCTTGCAACGTATCGCTATTGTACCGAAAGCGGTGAGCTCACATCAGACTTCCCCACAAACCCTAATGGGTCGGTTGATAATGTTGCAGCTTTAGGGAATTTGCCCGGCAACGCCATGGCAATTATGCCACACCCAGAAAGAACAATTGATGGAGGGGGTGATGCAGTTTTTAAAGCAATGCATAAATACATAGTACAAAAAGGCGCCTATAGCTATAGGGCTTTAAAATATGCTGCCGAAAAGATAACCGTTTCACCCTTTGAAAAAAGCCCAACAACAAAAGAAATTATTATATCAACGATTATTGCTGACAACGAAGCCAGCTCTGTAGAAAAATGTGTCCAAAAGCTGGGGGCAGATACAACAGTAAAAAGATATGTTCATTTTGAGATAGAAGCTGACAAAAATATGGACCTGAAGGATGTTTATAAAACAAACGTATTGTTTAACCCTAGCAAAGAATTTATGGTTGATCTTGATAACACAAACAAAACAAAAAGGTTTTTAGTTAGAGAAAAAGAAAACATAGAGGGAAGAAGAATTAAGGAAATTTTACAGAAGAGGTTTGGTTTTGATAAAATTAAAAATATTCAAAAAAGCGTTGTTTGGGAAATTTCCTCAAAAAAGAATCAATTAGAAAAGGACGTGGATTTAATTATAAATAGTCATATTTTATCCAACCCTATTTCACAGGTCTGTCATGAATATTGACAAAAAATATTATCAGGCGATTCAAGAAAACCTGGGTAATACTATTCAGGACACCATAATTAACGTCCCAAACAAAAAGGTTGGCAAAGTTCGTGATGCATATTTTCTAGATAACAAAGTATTAATGGTTTCCACTGATAGACAAAGCGCTTTTGATAGGGTTGTGGCGGCAATTCCATACAAGGGGGCCGTATTGAACCTTGTAAGCGCCTGGTGGTTTACGCAAACGAAAGATCTCTTTCCAAACCATTTAATTTCTGTTCCCGATCCAAATGTTTCGTTAGTAGAAAAATGTAGCGTTTTCCCTGTTGAGTTTGTTGTTCGCGGATATATAACGGGAACAACCGAAACGTCTTTATGGACAGTTTATAGTGGTGGCGCAAGAGAGTATTGTGGGAACAGCTTGCCAGAAGGCTTAAAAAAGAACAACAAGCTTAATGAGCCAATGTTAACCCCAACCACAAAGGACAAGGTTCATGACAGGCCTGTTTCTAAACAAGAAATTATTGCTTTAGGATTAATGTCAGAAAAAGATTTTGAGGTTGCGGCGAAAATGAGCTTGGAGCTTTTTAGTTACGGGCAAAGGGTTGCAAAAGAAAATAATTTAATTTTGGTAGACACAAAATATGAAATTGGAAAAGGGATGGACGGAATAATTAAGTTTGTTGATGAAATTCATACCCCAGACTCAAGCAGGTATTGGATTAAAAAAACATACCAAGACCGTATTCGCGCTGGCAAAGAACCAGAAAACATAGATAAAGAGTTTTTAAGGCTGTGGTTTGCAAAAAACTGTGATCCATACAAAGACGAGAGCTTGCCTAGCGCTCCAGATGAATTAGTTGTTGAGCTTTCAGCAAGATATATATTACTTTATGAACTAATAACGGGAAAAAAGTTTTTGTTTCCTGATTTAACAAATATCAACAAAAGAATATCAAAAAATATTGAGGAGATACTATGAAAGCTGTTTTAATTATGGGCTCTGATTCTGATAGGGGTCACGCTGAAAAAATTACGTCTTCGTTAGAAAAGCTTGGAGTAAAATTTGAAACATTTGTTGCTTCTGCACACAAGAGCCCTGAAAAGGTCTTAGAAATTATTCGGACCCACAAGAAGGGTGACAAAATAGTTTTTATTACCATAGCCGGAAGATCAAACGCTTTATCTGGGTTTGTTGCAGCCAACACAGAAAAGCCAACCTTTGCCTGCCCTCCATTCAAAGACATGGTTGATATGGGTATAAATATTCACTCTACTCTACAAATGCCAAGCAAGACACCTGTTTTAACTGTTCTTGACCCGGAAAATTGTGCTTTAGCTGTTTATAGGGTTTTAAACTTAGAAAATCTATGACCAACATCTCCCCCTTAGACAACAGATATAAAAAACACGTTAGCGAGCTTAATGAATATTTTTCAGAGCAAGCGCTGATGAAGTTTCGTCTATATGTGGAGGTTAACTATTTAATTTTTTTATCACAGCATCGAGCATTAAAAAATATTGTTTCTCTTGATAAAAAAGACCAACAAAAACTAGAAAAAATTTATTCAAACTTTGACCAAAAAGAATATAACGAGGTTAAAAGGATTGAAACAAAAACAAAGCATGACGTTAGTGCGGTTATACAATATTTGTCTAAAAAGGTAGAAAAAAATGTTTCGAGGGCGCTGGTGCCATGGGTACACTTTGGACTAACCTCCGAAGACATAAACAGTGCCGCTTATTCTTTAATGATTAAAGAAGCTGTCCAATCTTCCATGTTAAAAACCTTGGAAAAGCTGTCTGGGGCTTTAAAAAAATTAGTATCACAAAATAAAGGCTTTCCGATGTTAGCGCTAACACACGGACAGCCCGCTACCACAACCACTCTTGGAAAAGAAATGGCTGTTTTTCACGCAAGGCTTTCTAGGCAGGTTGAACAATTAAAGAAACATGAGTTGTTGGCAAAGTTTTCTGGAGCAACCGGCACGCTTGCTGCGCACAAGGTTGCTTTTCCAAAAGAGGCTTGGGTTTCTTTTTCTAAAAAATTTCTAAAAACTCTCGGACTTAAAAACAATCCTATTACAACACAAATTGAACCAAACGATTCGCTGGCAGAGCTGCTACAAAACATTATAAGAATAAACAACATTTTAACAGACATGAGCGTTGACATTTGGTTGTATATAGAAAGAAATATTTTTATACAAAAAAACAAATCAAGCGAGGTGGGCTCCAGCACGATGCCACACAAAATTAACCCTATTGCCTTTGAAAACGCAGAAGGAAACCTCGAGCTTGCAAATGCGGGGTTGGAGTTTTTGTCCTCTAGGCTTTGTAGATCAAGACTTCAAAGGGACTTAAGTGGTAGCACTCTTTTTAGGAATATTGGAACTAATTTTGCACACAGTCTTTTGGCATATAAAAATATAATTAATGGGTTGGAAAGAATTAAGCCCAACAAAAACCAGGCCCACACAGAACTAGAAAACAATTGGGGGGTTTTAGCAGAGGCTATTCAAACGATTTTAAGAAAAAATGGAGATGGGGATGCTTACGAAAAAATTAAAAAATTTACTCGCGGTGAAGGACTGGATAAAGAAAAATATTTAGCGGTTGTAAACGATTTAAACATTTCAGAAGAAGACAGGGCTGTTCTTCTTTGTTTGACTCCGTCAACATATTTAGGAGAAATTGAGAAAATTTTAAAAAATTATTAAAAATGTGTGGAATAATCGGAATATATCATAAAAACAAAGATGTGGCGGGGGAAATTTATGATGGCCTTATCCAGGTTCAACACCGAGGACAAGACGCAGCTGGTATTTGTACTTGGAACAAAGAAAAAATGTCTCTTTACAAAGACCTTGGGTTGGTAACTGAAGTTTTTAAAACAAACGAATCCTTAAAGCTAGAGGGAAATATTGGTGTTGGACATGTTCGTTATCCAACTGCGGGACACAACAGCGTAAATGAGGCTCAGCCTTTTTATTCTGCCAACCCTGTTAACATTTCTCTTGCACACAACGGAACGCTAACAAACAGTGAAAAAATTAAAGAAGCTTTATTAAAAACACATTTTTGTCAATTTAACACCCGTTCTGATTCTGAGGTTTTGCTTAATCTTTTTGCATATGAGCTTCACAAAACAAATTTTAGAACCTTAAAAGAAACCCATGTTTTTTCTGCTTTAAAAAATGTTTTTAAAAAATGTGAGGGCGGATATGCTGTTGTTGCCCTAATTGCTGGGATTGGTCTTGTTGCTTTTAGAGACCCAAGCGGGATTAGGCCACTGGTAATTGGTAAACAAAAAAGCGGGTATATGGTTGCTTCGGAAAGCGCAGCTTTAAGCGCCCTAAACTATGCTCTTGTGAGAGATGTGGCGCCCGGAGAAGCGGTCATAATTGGTGAAGGCGGTAAAGTTTTTAAGAGGAAGTGTGTAAAAAATGTTGTGCTCTCTCCGTGTTTGTTTGAATTTGTTTATTTCTCAAGGCCCGACTCGGTAATTGACTCCATATCTGTTCATAAGGCTCGATTAAGAATGGGTGATTTTTTGGGTGAAAAAATAAAGAAGAACTACTCGCACCTTAATGTTGAGGTTGTTATTCCGGTTCCAGACACAAGCCGAACTGCTGCAATGCAGGTTGCTTACCATTTAGGTGTTAAATATCGCGAAGGATTTATCAAAAACAGGTATATTGGGCGAACATTTATAATGCCCGGTCAAAGCATTAGAAAAAAATCTGTAAAACACAAGCTTGGGCCCATTGAGATTGAGTTTAGAAATAAAAATGTTTTATTGGTGGACGACTCTATTGTAAGAGGACACACATCAAAAAAAATAATTGAAATGGCGAGAACGGCTGGGGCAAAAAAAGTATATTTTGCTTCTGCGGCTCCCCCCGTTAGATATCAAAACATCTATGGAATTGATATGCCAGCAACCTCTGAGCTAATCGCACACGGAAAAACAGAAAAGGCAGTAAAAAAAGCTATTGGCGCCGATGAATTAATTTACCAAGACTTAGACGCTTTAAAAATGGCAGCACACATTGGAAATCCAAAAATTACCACATTTGAAGACTCCGTTTTTTCTGGCGAGTATCGTACGGGAAAAATTTCTAAAGACTTTCTAGAAAACTTAGAAAAAAGCAGAACAGAAGTTCTTAGAAAATCATGAGCAGGGTTCTTCTGATTGGGTCTGGGGCAAGAGAGGTTGCTATCGCCAGAAAAATCAAGCAAAGCAACAGCCCTGTTTCTCTTTTTTGTTTAAGTTCTTTGATTAATCCACACATTAGCGTTTTGTGTGAAAAATATTTTGAGGCCCCCCTTTCAGAAAACCAAACAATCGTTACAACCGCCAAAGAACTTAACATAGACTTTGCTATAATAGGCCCAGAAAATCCTCTAGAAAATGGCCTTGTTGACGAACTGGAAAAAGAAGGAATTCCTTGTGTCGCTCCCAAAAAAAATGTGGCAAGAATTGAAACGAGCAAAAGCTTTGCAAGGAACATTTTGGACGGCTGTTCACCAGAAAAAAACCCAAAAAGGAAGGAATTTTCGTCTGTTGAAAAAGTAGAAGATTTTTTACAAGAGCTCGGTGGAAGCTATGTCATTAAATATGATGGCCTTATGGGCGGAAAAGGGGTAAAGGTTTCCGGCGAACACCTTCTTTCTTTGGTGGAAGCCTTAGAATACTGCAAAAATATCATAGATATGGGGGGAACTTTTTTGGTTGAAGAAAAGCTTGTGGGAGAAGAGTTTTCTTTAATGAGTTTTTGTGACGGCGAACACTGTGTTCACATGCCGGTTGTCCAAGATCACAAAAGAGCGTTTGAGGGAGACGTTGGACCAAACACGGGTGGCATGGGAACATATTCTTTTGCAAACCACTCTCTTCCTTTTCTTTCCGATAAAGATCTTAGCGACGCACAAAAAACAAACGAAAAAGTTGCAAAAGAACTATACAACGTGACGGGAACAAAATTTAAGGGCTTTTTGTATGGAGGGTTCATGGCAACAAAAAGCGGAATAAAGGTAATTGAATATAACGCAAGGCTTGGTGACCCAGAAGCAATAAATGTTCTTTCGTTGTTAAAAACTGATTTTTTTGACATCTGTAGTCATATTGTGGAGGGTTCACTAAAAAATATAAACATAGAGTTTGAGCTGTGTGCCACAGTTTGTAAGTATGCTGTGCCAAATGGATATCCAGACAACCCAGAAAAAGGGTTCATAGTTTCTGGGGACAACATGGAGGCAAGCAATCTCTTCTTTGCCGCAGTACAAAAAGATGGAAACAGGATTGTTGCAACGGGGTCAAGAACTGTGGCGTGTGTTGGGGTAGACAAAGAAATATCGGAGGCCGAACAAAAAGCGGAGGCCGGCATTTCACAGATTGTTGGAAACCTTTTTCATAGAAAAGACATTGGAACAACTGCTTTAATTCAAAAAAGAATAGAAAACATGAAAAGGTTGCGCCAATAGTGCGCTTAGGAATTTTAGGCTCAACGAAGGGCTCTGACATTGTCCACATTGCTGAAGCCATTCGGTCCGGTTTTCTTAATGCTTCTATCGAAACCATTATTACAAACAACAAAAATGCTTTGATTCTAGAAAAAGCAAAAACATACGGCATTAATAGCTGTTTCATAAATCACAAAAACAAAACAAGAGAAGCTTTTGACAAAGAAATAACTGAGAAGCTGAAAGAAAAAAACGTAGATTTAATATTGCTTATTGGTTTTATGAGAATTCTTTCTAAGGAGTTCGTTTCGAGTTGGAAAGGGAAAATTATAAACGTACATCCATCGCTGTTGCCAAGGTATGCCGGAGGAATGAGTAGCGACGTTCATCAGCGAGTGCTAGACGCAAAAGACAAAGAAACGGGATGTACAATACATGTTGTAACGAAAGACGTAGACAAAGGACCGGTTCTTATTCAAAAAAAATGTCCTGTCTTTCGCCACGACACGGTTGCCTCCCTTAAAAAAAGAGTCCAAAAACTAGAGGGAGAGGCTTTTGTTGAGGCAATAAAAAAAATAGGGCTTAGCAATGAGTAAAAAAATTATACCAAAAACTGCATTTCTTTCTGTTTCTGACAAATCAGGGCTTGTTCCTTTTGCTCGGTTTTTAAAAAACAAAAAAGTAAAAATTATTGCTACCGGCGGCACTGTCAGGGCGCTAAAAAAGGCTGGCATTCCCGCTGTTTCAATTGCTTCAATTACTGGGTTTCCAGAAATCTTTGGAGGAAGAGTTAAGTCTATACATCCAAAAATTGCTGGTGGAATTTTAGGAGAAAGAGACATTCACAATGACGAGGCTAAAAAAAACGGAATTGAATGGATTGATTTGGTTGTTTGCAACCTATATCCTTTTAAAAGAGTTGCAAAAACCCTAGGGGCTTCGCTTAAAGAAAAAATTGAAAATATTGACGTTGGTGGACCAACAATGATTCGTTCTGCTGCAAAAAACAACAAGTGGGTTTCGGTGGTGGTGGATCCTGGAGACTATGGTGTCCTAAAAAAAGCAATTTCGGCTGGCGGCGTAGATGAAAGAATGCGTCTTTCTCTTGCGAGCAAAGCATTTAATTATTGTGCAAACTATGACCTTGCAATTGCAACAGAGCTAGAAAACTCGCTGGAGATAGGCGGCGGGGCAATTTCTTTGCGCTATGGAGAAAACCCACATCAAAAAGCCTTTGTTATAAAGGAAGCGCGTGGGTCAACGGGCGTTCCACAGGCAAAACAGCTCCAGGGAAAAGAGTTGTCCTATAACAACTTTTTGGATAGCGAGGCTGCGCTTCTTTGTCTTCATGAATTTAAGGGTTCTTCATGTGTAATTGTAAAACATGGTTCCCCTTGCGGAATTGGGTTTGGAGAAACAACAAAGACTGCTTTCTTGGGCGCTCTCCGCGTGGACCCTCTTTCTGCTTTTGGCGGGGTTGTTGCAGTAAACAAGGGGTGTGACCTGGCAACCGCCAAAGAGCTAAACAAGGTCTTTTTTGAGGTTGTAATTGCGCCAGCGTTTGACAGGGGTGCTTTAGCTTTTTTTTCAAAAAAGAAAAATTTGCGCATTTTATTGCTCAAAAAACATAAACCAAGAAGGGTGGTAGTGCGAGACATTTCAGGTGGAAGAATTGCACAAGAAACAGACCTGTCCACACTAAAAATGGGGGGCCTAAAAACAGCAACAAGAAGAAAGCCTACCAAGACCCAGTTTTCTGCGCTTGAGCTTGCGTGGTGCGCGGTTAAACACACAAAATCAAATGCTATTGTGGTAGCTTATAACAAAAAAATTATTAGCATTTCTGGTGGACAAACAAGCAGGGTTTCTGCTGTAAAGGATGCTTTAAACAAAACAAAGGTTCCAGGTGGTTGCGTTCTTGCGTCGGACGCTTTTTTCCCTTTTAGAGACTCTATTGACTTAATGGCAAAATATAAAATAAAATCAATCATACAACCGGGTGGGTCTATAAAAGACAAAGAAGTTATAGCGGCCTGTGATGAACACGGAATTTCAATGGTATTTACCGGAACAAGGGTGTTCAAGCATTAAAAAGGAATAAAAATGAAAGCAATTATATGTAAAGAGTTTGCCCCAGTAAAAAACCTTTCTTGGGAAGAGGTCCCAGACCCGGTCCCGGGGGACAACGAACTAGTTGTTGATATAAAGGCTGCCGGATTAAACTATCCGGACAATCTCATTGTTCGGGGGCTTTATCAGTTTAAGCCAGAGCTTCCCTTCTCTCCGGGGCACGAAGGTGCGGGAGTTGTAAGCAGCGTAGGAAAAGAGGTTTCTTCTTTTGGGGTTGGTGATAAGGTAGTTTTTTTTAAGGGGTTTGGTGCTTTCGCTGAAAAAATAGTCGTCCCAGAAAGTTTTGTGTTTCCGTTGCCGGAAGGACTGCCTTTTCATGTGGCTGGCGGAATGTTTATGGTATATACCACAAGCCTACATGCTCTTGTACAAAGAGCAAATATTAAAAGCGGGGACGAAGTTTTGGTCTTGGGGGCTTCTGGTGGAGTTGGTCTTGCAGCGGTTGACCTTGCAAAAGCTTATGGTGCGCGTGTGGTAGCGGCGGTTTCTACCAAAGAAAAGGCTGAGGTGTGTGCTGGCTACGAAGTAGACGACGTTATTGTTTACGGAGAAAACAAGCTAAACAAAGAAGAGCAGGTTGCTTTTACGCAAGAGTTAAAATCTAAAAGCATAAAGGGCGGTTATGACATCATATATGACCCCGTTGGTGACTGTTATGCCGAGCCGGCCCTAAGGTCAATTGGTTGGGCAGGAACCTATTTGGTGGTTGGTTTTGCTGGCGGGGAAATTCCGTCTTTTCCTACCAATCTGATACTTTTAAAGGGATGTGCAGTTTCTGGTGTATTTATTGGCAGATTCCAAGCTACCGAACCAAAACAAAATACAAAAAACCTAGCTGAAATAGGACGATTGCTTGGTGAGGGGAAAATTGCTCCTTTTATTTCAAACACGATTCCAATGAAAGATGCTGTTGCGTCAATTAAGGCGATCGCTGAAAGAGGGGTTCTTGGCAAGCTAGTTTTTGTTAACGGCTAGCTGGCAAGAAAACAAGTTTTTTCATGCTTGGGTCGTTTTTTATTGTTTCTTCAAAAAACTGAAAAGGCTTATAGCTGTTGCTGTTATATAGGGGGGCCTGGTCGTCATAGTGTTTTGATCCAAAGAGGCCTGATTGTCCGGTTGGAAGAACGCTTAGACCGTTATCAAAATTAGAAAGATCAATAATTCTTCTCATTGAGGCTCCCGCAACGACCTCAAAAGGAGCCTCTGCTTTGTAGCTCGCTGCTCTTGGGGTTTTATCTGATCCTGCCATAGGAAACGGCCCAACGCTAAAGTTAATCCATTTTTTTATGCGCGGGTCTTTATCGAGCCTGTGCTTAACCGTTAGGGTGTGCACCTTCCCCCATGGGCTTCCATTAAAAAGGATCAGTTTTTCACCGGCCTGCTTAAAAGACTGGCTAACAATGTCTTCTAGTGTTTCCTGTTTTGGGGTATCAACATTGTTTATCCACAAAGAACTTTTTTCTTCAAAGATTTTGCGTAAAGCAAGAGAGGTTAGATATCTTAGGCTTAAAAGGGTTTCCATTGATCTTTTTCCAAGAAGGGTTAATTCGTCCTCAAAAAGAGCTTCTATTGTAGCAAGATATAAAAGATGGAACGCAAGAGCTTCTTGTGACTCGATTGTTTCTTCTCCGTTCCAGTTTTTTAATAGGTCGTATATTGTGTCTCCATCAACAGAGGATCCTTTTTTATATGTTTCAGTAAAAATTTTTGAATACTCTTGCGCAAAGGGGGACGTGGTGTCGTTCTGAATTGATGCCATGTCTTCTCTGTTTATTGTTTCAAGCTTTTCTAGCCTTCTTTCTATTTGGGTTGCACGACTCGGGTCTGCCCAGTATCTAGAAATATAATAAGGATAGGAGTCGTCTATCGTCTTGTTGTTTCCGTTTGATATGTGCCCTTTTTCTGGATTAAACAAAAACGGCATTTCCTCAAAAGGAACATAGCCTTGCCAGTCGTGCTTGCTAGTTGTTCCGTCAAAAGGAAGGAGGGCGTCTGCCCCTTCTCTTATTGGGATTTTTACACCTGGTCGCCAACCAATGTTTCCTTGTGTGTCGGCATATGTAAGGTTTTGTCCTGGGACTCCAAATGTTTTGCTGGCATCAGAAAATTCTTCCCAATTTTTTGCTTTAGCTAACTTAAAAAGGGCTGTCGTTTCATCAAAGGCGTCAAACTCTGTCCACCTAAACGAAATAGCCCTGTTCTTGTTTTTTGCGTCTGGATGTATTCCAGAAATGATGGGGCCTCGATGTGTTGATTTAATTGTTATTTCTTTTTCTTTTCCAGACCGTAGTTTAAGGATTTCTTTTTTTATTATTAAAGACCTCCACTCTCCGTTAAAATAATATTTTGTTAGGTCTTCGTTGAGCGTTTCAACATAAAAATCCATGTCGTCCGCCATAACGTTTGTAAAGCCCCAGGCAATGTGTTCGTTGTGGCCAAGAACGGGCAGGGGAAACCCGTACAGACCGTAGCCACCAAAATTATAGTTGTTGCTTTTTAACCTAATTTCATACCACCAGGGCGGTTGATTAAAGCTTAGGTGTGGGTCGTTTGCTAACAGGGGTTTTTTTGATGGAGTTTTTTTGCCAGAAACAACCCAAGCGTTTGATCCGTAGCCGGACCTCTCTGTCTTTAGGGTGTTGCGCAGTTTTTTTGTTGCTTCTGCAAACTCTTGATAACCCAACAAAAGAGTGTTGTCTGAAGACGCTATTGTAATATAATTTGGTCTATATCCAGGAAGAATATCGGCCAGGTATTCGGGCCCAAACTGTTCTTGTATCGCCCCAAAAAAAAGCTCTGAGTCCCAGCCGGCTTGAAGCTCCCAAGCCATTAGGGTTGAGAGGCCCACAATGTCTTTGGGTTCAAAGGTTGGCAGTTCTTCTATTCCAATAAGCCTAAACTCGAGCGGGTATTCCGACGGGCTTAAAGACTGGGCATACGCATTTATGCCTTGGCATGTTTTTTCTAAGTGAGAAAGAAATTCTTTGGGGACTTTTTCCAAGCTTTTTTCTGCAATTGTCTCAAATCCAAGAGTTCTCAAAAACTTGTCTTCAGCAAAAAGGGTGTCGTTTACAACGCGAGAAAGCTGCCCCGTATAGGTATACTTCATAAAAGCCATTTGAAAAAGCCTGTCTCTTGCACCGACATAGCCAGCAACAAAAAACATGTCGTCATCATTCGTTGCAAAAATATGTGGAACCCCATAACTATCAAAATAAACCTCAACGGGGTTTTTTATGGTGGGAACTTCAATGGTTCCGCTATAAAGAACCTCTGTGGGTTTTAAATAGTTTTTTACAAAAAGGTTTCCTGCTACCAATAAAAGAACGATTCCAAAAACAGCACTAAAAAGAGTAATTGGGGGTGTTTTTTTCATTTAACGGTATATTGATATTGATATAAACCCTTAGCGGGGTCAATCCCTAGTCTTTTGTTTAGTTTTGTTTGTATTTTTTTGGAACCCCCGTGGAAAAGAGACAGTCCCTTCTTAAAAAAAAGAGGGTGGGGGGTTAAAAACATGTCTGTAATTTCTTCAAAAAATAACAGGTTGGTTCGAGCTCCTCCTGCCACAAAACAGCGGTCACCCTTTACAGAAGAAATGAGCTTTTTAGGGTTTGAATCCCTGTTAACCACAACAAGGTTTCTGTTTGGAAGAAATGAACTTAAAAGTTTTGCTGTTGTTGAGCCAACAAAAACCGTGTGGTTTGTTGTCTGTTTTTTAAACAGGTGTTGGTCTAACGACCACTCCATTTTGTCTTTCGAGGACCTTGCAATAAAACCGTCTAGCGTAATCGCCGCTATTAAAACAACTTTCACTCTTGTTTGAGAGGGTTTCCTTCTTGATCAATAGATCCTGCGGCAACTTCGTAAAGGTCTTCAATAGAAATATATTTTTTAATGGCCGCATTTACCTGTTCAAGGGTAATGCTGTTAATCATGTTTGGCATTTCGTCTATATAAGAAAGGCCTCCCCAGTCAATAACTGCGCTTAAAATTCCGCCCGCTAGTCCTCCCGTTGTGTCAAAGCCAACTTTATAAGATCCCGTTAATGTAGATTTTGTTATGTTTACCTCTTCCTGGGTGACTCCGTCTTGGGCCCATTTTTTAACTTCTCTAAGCGTTGAGCTTTCTCCTTTAGAAAGAAGCTCTGGGGAAAAGGTTCCTCCAACATACCAGTAACCGTCAGTATCGTTTCCAAACCCTGACATGCTAGAACGAATTCCATATGTTAGTCCCTCTTTTACTCGAACTGCTTGCATTAGTCTTGCTGAAAAGTTTCCGCCCAAAATATAGTTTGCCACAAAAAGGGGCCTGTAGTCTGGGTGGTCCCTGTTTATTCCAAGGGGGATTCCAACCAAAAAGTCTGTGCTGGTTTTGTCTTGCATGGTTACATATGCTTTTCCTGCATTTTTTGTTCCTTTTTGGAGTTCTTTTTTTTCTTCAAGAGGAGAGTCTTTCCACCCTTCAAAGTTTTCTTTTATGATCGCCGAAAGGCTGGCGTGGTCCACGTCCCCAACAGCAACAACGACTATACTTCCTTTTCCGTAGCTTGCTTCGTGGTAAGCTCTTAGGTCTTCTGTCGTGATTCTCTCAACGTTTTTAATGGATTCGTCTGCATCGTCTGGTGCGTTTTGATGATTTTCAGAATAAAAACCTTTCAACATATTGTTCAGGGCGTTTCTTCTAGTGCTTTCTTTGCTTTTTTTGTACCCCGTGATTATTCTTTTTTTTGTTTTTTCAAGTTCTTCTTCATTAAAGGCTGGAAACCGTAGCTGTTCTGATAAAAGGCTTGTTATAAGAGCTGTGTCTTCGGATAAAAACTTTCCAAAAAAACCAACCCTTGCTTTTCCGTTAGAAAAGCTTAGTCTTGCTCCTGCTTTTTCAATTTTGTTGCTTATTTCAAATTTTGAGCTTTTGGTTGTTCCTTGGTCAAGCATAGCAACAACAACGTCTGGGATTCTTTTGTTTTTGCTTGGGGCATAGATGTCTCCCCCCAAAAGGCTTCCAGTAAGAGTAACAACTCCCGTTCCCCTTTTAAGGGTAAGAAGCCTAACCCCCTTTACGGGCTCAGAGTCTTCAATTTGGCTTGCAAGGGGTCCTTTGTCTTCTTCTTTCTCTTCAGAAAAATATTGTTTTTTCATTTCCGCAAGCTCTGTTGCGCTTGAGGGACCTCTTTTTGTTTGTTGCTCTCCGCTAGTTTTTGGAATAAAGTGTCCAACAGTGCTTAGGTCTTCAAGAAAATATTTTTCTACAACCGCTTTGACCGTTTCTTTTGTAACGCCCAATAGCTTTTCGTTGTAGGCTGTGAACAGTGTCCAGTCTCCGCTAGCAATTGCTTCGTTAAGCCCTCCGGCAACCGCAAAGGAGCCGTCTTGCCCAAACTTTATGGCGGCCATAAGCTGCGCCTTTGCTTTTTCAACCTCTTCTTCCGTTACACCTTCTTTTTTAATTTTTTCATATTCTGCCATAATAAGGCCTTCTACCTTTTGGTGATCCGTTCCTGGGGTAAGGTTTGCATAAACTGCAAAAAGCCCCGGGTCTCTGAACAAAGAGTCCCAAATAAAAACGCTTGTGGCAAGCCCTTTGTCGGTAATGTTTTTATAAAATCTGCTATTTTTTCCAGAAGAAAGAATCGAAGACAACACTAAAAAGTTTGGGGCGTCTTCATGTATTGCCGGTGGCGTTTTGTGGGCAACCCCAACAACTCCTTGCTGTCCAGCTCTTTTAAGCAAAATCTTTCTTTGTCCTTCTTGTTTTGGTTCTTCTGTATAAACTTCTGGAATTTCTTCTCTACTTTTTGGAATTCTGCCAAAGTGTTTTTTAACCAAAGCAAGGGCTTTTTCTTTTTCAAAATCCCCAACGATGGTAACCGTTGCGTTGTTTGGCCAATAAAATGTGTCATAAAACCTTTTAAGCCTTTCTATGGAAACGTTTTCAATGTCCGCTTTCCACCCAATGGTTGAATGGTGGTATGGGTGGGCTAGGTATGCTGTGGCCCAAATATGTTCATCTAAAACTGAAAGTGGGTTGTTTTGCCCTCTTTCAAATTCGTTTCTAACAACGGTCATTTCGGCTTGCCTGTCTGCTTCTTTAATAAAGGCGTTTCTCATTCTGTCTGCTTCAATCTCGATCGCAGTTTCAAGGTGTTCGCTTGGCATGGTTTCATAATAGTTTGTTCTGTCCAGCCAGGTTGTTGCGTTCATTCTGGACCCCAAAGACTGCAGAAGTTGAAAAACAGAGTTTCCTTTGTCTGTGTTAAACTTTCTGGACCCTTTAAACATTAGGTGCTCCAAGAGGTGTGTTGACCCCGTATACCCAATTGCTTCGTTTCTAGACCCTACGTTGTAGGTTACCATAAAGGTTGCTACTGGTGCGCTGTGGTCTTCTTTCAATAAGACCGTTAGGCCGTTTGTTGTCATTTTATATTCTTGAATCCCTCCAGACTCTTTAACATATTCAAATCCGTAGGGTGCTTGTGTTGGATGTTTTTCTTGGGACATCATTGCTCCTGTTATAAAAATTAAAATTAAAAAAAGTTTTTTCATTCTTTATCCTTTTATTTTGTTTTTTTCAGATTTATTCTACACACATGTTAGACGTACTTTGTTGTAAATGGTTTCATTGTTTTTTATAGTGTTCTTTTTTGCGGTTTAGGCCAAGGAACAAACCTTGGGACCTCATTCATATAATCTAAATATTCTTGCCCAAAAATGCCAACAAGGTATTTTTCTTCTCTCCCGACGAGTTTTCCCCAAATTATGTGGTGAACCGGAAGAAAAAAGAGAATCAAAAAAGAACCCCAAGAAAGGGCATATAAAATTGGCATGTGATAAACAATGGCTGTATAAATTGGGTGGCGAATAAATCCATAAATACCTTTTTTAGAAAGCTTAATTCCTCTTTCCTTTGGTGGAAGGCTAAATAAGACCCAAACCAAAAGAACGATTGCGTCGAGTTCCACTATTGTCATTAGGCCCCAAAGCCAACCAGAAGAAAGAGAAAAAGTTTTTAACAATAGGGCTTGCTCCGCGTGGTGAAGGCCGTGTACGATGGCCACAGAAAAAAGAAGGCCCGGCGGACCCACGTTCCAAAGCCGCAGATAGTGTTTTGAGTTAAACCATTTTTTTAGGTCAAGCACTTGTTTTTCTGGTTCCAAAAATATTGGTTCCAACCCTTATCATTGTAGATCCTTCTTTTGTTGCAAGAAGAAAGTCGTCGCTCATTCCCATAGATAGTTCCTTTATTTGTTTTTCTGGGCTAATAATTTTGTTTACTATACTAAAAAAGTCTTTAAGGCTTTGAAAGGCTTTTTTTCTTTTATTTTGGTTTTTAGAAAGGGGTCCAATGGTCATTAGCCCATCAATCTGAAGGTTTGGTAAAGAAAAACACTTCAAAATATCTTTTTTTTCGCTTAAAAGAAATCCGCTTTTTGTTTTTTCTTCGCTGGTATTAATTTGTATTAAAATTCTTTGTGTTTTCCCTTTTTCTTGACAGTGGTTGGATATTTTTTGCGCCAAAACATAGGATCCGACCGAGTCTATTGAATCAAAAAGGCTTATTGCTTTCTTTATCTTGTTAGACTGAAGGCGCCCAATAAGTCTTTTTTCTACCTTTTTTGAAATTTTTTGAAATTTTATTTCTGCTTCTTGAACCCTGTTTTCCCCAATTGATTTTATCCCCAGGCTAATTGCTTCATTAATTTCTTTTATAGATCTTGTTTTTGTTACAGCTACCAGCGTTGGGGGGGTGCCTATTGCGTTTTTTAAAATCTGCCGGTTAATCTTCTTCAGGTTCTTTGCTATTTGGTTCATTTGTTTCTGGTTCCTTTTCGTCATCAGAAATAATTCTTGTGATGGACGCAACCTTTGAACCTTTATCAAGGTTTATTAGCTTTACTCCTTGTGTGGCTCTTCCAATTGCTCTTATTTTAGAAACTGGCTGCCTAATTAAAACGCCCCTTGTGGTAATAATCATTAGGTCGTCAGAATCTATGGCCTCTTTAATGGCAATCATTTTTCCAATCTTGTCGGTTGTTTTCATTGTTAAAACGCCCTTGCCACCTCTTCTTTGTGGACGATATTGAGAAATGTCTGTTCGTTTTCCAAACCCGTTTTCTGTAGCAACCAAAACCGTTGTTCCTTCTCTTTTTATCAATAACATACCAACAACTTTGTCGTCTTTTGAGCTAAGAGTGATTCCTTTTACTCCCATTGTTTTTCTTCCGCTTGGTCTAATTTGTTGTTCAGAAAATCTAATGGATTTTCCGTTTCTTGTTCCAAGCAAAATGTCGTTGTCTCCCGTAGAAACCCTTGCTTCTATCAGCTTGTCTCCCTCTCTAATTTCTACCGCATATATTCCTTTTTTCCTTGGGTGGGAGTATGCAGAAAGAACTGTTTTTTTCACTTTCCCTTTTTCTGTTGCCATCACAACATAGTGGTCTTCTGAAAAGTCTTTAACTGCAATGAAGGCGTTTACTTTTTCGTCTGGTTCACACTCAATAAGATTAATAATGGCTCTTCCTTTGGCGGCCCGGCCTCCTTCGGGAATATCATAAACCTTTACCCAATAACACTTTCCCCTGTCTGTAAAAAACAAAATATAGCTGTGGTTTGTTGCTGTGAAAAGATGTTCAACAAAGTCTTCTTCTCTGGAGCCCGCCCCTTGAACTCCTCGGCCTCCGCGTCTTTGGCTTCTATATGTGTTAATATTTGTTCTTTTAATATACCCGTTGTGAGTAACGGTTAAAACCACTTCTTCGTCTGCAATCATGTCTTCCATTCCTTTGGCAGACCACTTTTCTATAACCTCCGTTCTTCTTTCTTCTCCATATTTCTCTTTTATCTCCGTTAGCTCTTCTTTAATTATGTCCATGCGCCTTACTTCGCTCTCTAAAATTCCTTTAAGCTCTGCAATAAGCTGTATTATTTCTTTGTATTCAGCGATAATTTTTTCAGTTTCAAGGCCCGTAAGTTTTTGAAGTCTCATTTCAAGGATTGCCTGTGATTGTTTGTCAGAAAGCTTAAAGTTTTTTATAAGCTTCTCCTTTGCTGCTGTCGGGTTTGGGCTTTTTTTGATTGTTTCTATAATTTTATCAATATCGTTTAGAGCAATTTTTAAACCCTCTAAAATATGGGCTCTGTTTTCAGCCTTTCTAAGATCAAACTCTGTTCTTTTTATTACAACGTCTTGTCTAAAGGTTAAAAATTCATTTAAAAGTTGTTTGAGAGACATAACCCGTGGGGCTCCGTCAACAAGCGCTAATAAAATTATTCCGAAAGTATCTTCAAATTGTGTTTGTTTATAAAGCTGATTTAAAACAACCTCAGGAACTGCGTCTTTTTTTACTTCTATAACAACTCTCATTCCGTCTTTGTCTGATTCGTCGCGAATTTCTGCAATTCCTTCTACCTTTTTATCTCTTGATAGTTCTGCAACTTTTTCAACAAGGTTTGCTTTGTTTACCTGGTAGGGAAGCTCTGTTATAATAATTTTGCTTCTCCCTCTATCCGGGATTTCTGTGTAAGCTTTTCCTTGCATTTTTACCTTTCCTCTTCCGGTAGAATAGGCGTCCTTTATTCCTTCGAGCCCCAAAACTTTTCCACCCGTTGGAAAGTCTGGTCCTTTAACGTGTTTCATAAGGTCTTCTGTTTCTGCGTTGGGGTTGCCAATGAGCTCAACTAAGGCATTTATTATTTCTGACAGGTTGTGTGGTGGAATTTTTGTTGCCATACCAACAGCAATTCCTTCAGATCCGTTTATTAGTAGGTTTGGAAAAATGGCAGGAAGAACTGCTGGCTCTTTAAGCGTTTCGTCAAAGTTGGTTGTCCAGGTAACGGTTTCTTTTTCAAGGTCTCTTAAGAGTTCTCCTCCAATTTTTGACATTCGTGATTCGGTGTATCTCATTGCGGCGGCCCTGTCTCCATCAACAGACCCAAAATTTCCTTGGCCTTGTATAAGTTCGTGTCTCATTGAAAAGGGTTGGGCCATTCTAACTAGGGCGTCGTAAATAGAAGAATCTCCATGTGGGTGATATTTTCCCAAAACATCTCCAACAACCCTGGCAGATTTTTTATAAGACCTGTTCCAAAAACATCCAAGCTCATGCATTGCATATAAAATTCTTCTATGAACAGGCTTTAGTCCGTCTCGAGCATCGGGAAGAGCTCTCGACATAATAACCGACATAGAATAATTCAAATAGCTTTCTTCTAGCTCTTTTAAAAGTTCTTTCTCTATTATGTTATCTCTGTCTAGGTCCATTTTTATATATCAATGTTTGTTGCAAATTTTGCTCTTTCTGTAATAAATTTTCTTCTATGTTCTACTTCGCTTCCCATTAGTTCTCTAAAGCGAACGTTTGTTTCTTCTTCCATAAAGTGATCAACGGTAACCTGTACAAGCGTTCTTGTTTCGGCATTCATGGTTGTGTTCCAAAGTTGGTCGGCATTCATTTCTCCAAGGCCTTTATATCTTTGAATATCAATTTTTGTTGTTGAATTCTCAGCTTCAAGTCTTTGTATTGTTAGGTCTCTTTCTTCGTCTGTATATGCATATCTTTCTTTTTTTCCTTGTTTTAATTTATATAAAGGAGGTCTTGCCATATAAACGTGTCCGTTTTGTACTAATCTTTTCATTTTTCTCCAAAAAAAGGTTAATAAAAGAGTTCTAATGTGACTACCGTCTACATCTGCATCTGTCATAATTACTACTTTGTGGTATCGAAGTTTTTCTAAATTAAAGCTGTTTGGATCTGTCTCGTCTTCTCCAAATCCAGCGCCAAGCGCTGTAATAATTGATTGAATTTCATTATTAGACAAAAGTTTGTCTTCCCTGGCTTTCTCAGAATTAATTACTTTTCCCCTAAGGGGTAAAATTGCTTGAGTTCTTCTATCTCTTCCTTGTTTTGCTGTTCCTCCCGCAGAATCTCCTTCAACCAAAAAAATTTCACATTGTAGGGGGTCTTTATTTGAACAGTCCGCTAATTTTCCTGGAAGAGTTGACCCAAGCCCAGATTTTTTTCTAACAAGCTCTCTAGCTTTTTTTGCAGCAATTCTTGCTCGCGCTGCTTCTGCTGCTTTTTCAATTATTCTTTTTCCAACTTGTGGATTTTCTTCTAAAAATGCCTGAATTCCATCATAAATAATTCTGTCTACAATTCCTTTAATTTCTCCATTTCCAAGTTTTGTTTTTGTTTGCCCTTCAAATTGAGGTTCTTGAACTTTTATAGAAAGAACTGCTGTTAATCCTTCTCTAAAGTCGTCTCCTGAAAGAGAAAATTTTTCATTTTTCTTTGCTTTAATTAAATCGTTTTTATTTGCGTAATTATTAAGAGATCTTGTTAATGCAGACCTAAAACCAGAAAGATGAGTTCCTCCTTCTATTGTATTAATATTATTAACAAAAGAAAAAATATTATTATTATAACTTGCGCTGTATCTTAGGGCAAGATCTACTGGAACTTCTCCTTCTTCTCTAACAACAGTAATAATTTCATTATGAATAAGATTTTCGTCTCCATCTAAATATTTTACAAAATCAGACAAACCACCTGAAAAATGAAATTTTGTTTCTTCTTCTTCTGTTATATTATTTTTTAAAATAATAATTAAATTTTTATTCAAATATGCTAATTCTTTAAGTCTTACTCTTATTGTTTCTTCTTCAAAACTTTGATTTTTAAAGATTGTTGAGTCTGGAGTAAAATTAATAATTGTTCCTGTTTTATCGCTTTTTCCAATTTTTCTTACAGGACTTACTGCTTTTCCAATTTGATATTTTTGTTCATATGCTTCTCCATCACGATGAATTTCTGCTCTTAGATTTTCAGACAAAGCATTTACAACAGAAACTCCAACTCCATGAAGACCTCCTGAAACCTTATATGTATTTTTATCAAATTTTCCACCAGCATGTAGAATTGTCATAACAACTTCAAGTGCGGGAATACCTTCTTCTTTGTGAATTTCTACAGGAATACCTCTTCCATTGTCTTCTATAGAGATAGAGCCATCTTTCTCAATAGTAACAATTATTTTAGTACAAAAACCAGCAAGAGCCTCATCAATACTATTATCAATGACTTCATTAACTAAATGGTGAAGACCTCTCTTCCCAATGTCCCCAATATACATTGCTGGCCTTTTTCTTACAGCTTCTAATCCTTTTAAAACTGTAATTTTTTCTGCGCTATAACTATTTTTATTATTCATTAATTCTTACCGGCATTAACAAAATAGTTGTCTTGTGATTTTTTGTTTCTGGCAAAAGCAGGGTTGCTGATAATTCATCTTTAAAAACAAAAAGAATTTCTTCTGATGGATAATTCATAATGGCTTCTTTCAAATATGTTGCATTAAATCCAATAGAAATTTTTTCTCCATCATATTCTGCTGTTTTAAGAGGAGCATACACGGTTTTGCTTTCCGGCTGATTAACACTTTTTAGAAAAACTTCTCCCAATGCAAGGTTAAGAGAAATTTGATTTGTATTTTTATTTGTTGCTATAGATGTTGCTTTTATACTATTTAAAAAATCTTCTTTTTGAAGCTTGAGAACATAAGAATTGTCCTGAGGTATAACAGCTTTATAGTTTGGATATTTTTCATCAATTAATCTTGAATATAAAACATCTCTATCATTATTAATAAATACATGATTATTGCTAAATATTAATGAAGACTCTTTTTGTCCTTGAATAAAAGAGCTTAACATATTTAAATATTTTTTTGGGATTATAAAATCTTCTATAATGTTAGATTCATTTTTCTTTGCTACTACAACAAGTCTATGACCATCGGTTGAAACAAAATTTAATCCCTCTTCCGAAAAAGAAAATAGAGCTCCACTTAATGCTGGCTTTAATTGATCTTTATTTATTGCGTAGATTATAGTATCTAATATCTTTTTTAATTCGCTAGTATTTATATTATAAACAGTTTCATGCTTATTTTCTGGAACTTTTGGATATTCTTGAAATGAAAGAGTGGGTATATCAAAAGAAGTTCCATTCTCTGATTTAATATTAATATGTGGTCCGGCTATTTCAATATCAACTCTCCCTTCATCTATTACTGATATAATGTCATTTAGTTCGGTAGTGGGAAACAATCCTTCCCCATTAGTATTAACAGATGCGGTAATGGTTGTTTTTATTCCAACCTCTAAATCTGTTGAATGTAATGTCACTCCATGAGCACCCGAAGATATATAAGTATAGTTTATGAGGGGAGTTTGTGATCTTGCTTGGGTTGTTTTTATTAATTTAGAGAATGCTCTTTGAAGTTCTTTTCTTGTTGTTGAAATATTCATAAATAACCATCAATTATAAAAAGATACTTAGCTTTTAACAAGCCTTAATTATGGTATATAATATTGCCTAAGTAAAAGAAAATAGATTTTAGGGCTATTTTGGAAGCTTTTTTTTCGAAAAAGTTACTTATTAGTTATTATATACTTATATATAAAAGATAAATATTAGTAATAAGGTGTAAATGTTAATAAAGACTTAAAAAGGCAAATTCTTTAGACGAGAAAAGGAAACACATAAATATGAACATAAAATGTGCAAAGAATGTTAATAACTAAAAAATATGTTTTTTGTTTTTTTAATTGGTTATTTGTGGATAATTAAGTGGATTTCTTTTTATATAAACTTTTGTCTTTATTTTTTCTATCCAATTACTATACCAATCTGATTTTTTTTTGTTTAAAGCCAATTGTTCTAATTTAATCCAATTTTTTTCTATAGTTGGAAGGCCCCCTTCTTCAATCTCATCTATCCAAAGTAAGTGGTAACCAAAGTCAGTAAGAATTGGTGTACTACAAGTGTTTTCTGGAATGTTTTTTATTACAGAGGACAATTCCTCTACTTGATATGTATCTGTATTAATCCACCCCAATAAACCACCATTATCTTTTGTTGTTTCATCTTTTGAATATTCTTTAGCTATTGAAACAAAATTATTTTTTGTACTTATTTTTTTAGAGAGATCAGAAACAATCTTATAGGTTTTTGTTTTATCTTCGTCGACAACTTCTGTTTGCAATAAAATATGTCTCACTCCAACTTTCTCCCCAGATCTTTCTAAAACCTCTATAATGTGAAAACCAAATTGTGTTTTTATTGGTTTACTTATGGTATTTATTGATAAGGTAAAAGCTACTTTTTCAAATTCTTTTACAAATGTTCCTCTTGGAACAAAGCCTAAATAACCACCATTATCTTTTGAAGCAAAATCTTCTGAATATTTTTTTGCAGCCTCTTCAAAAGATAAACCCTTGTTAATTTCTTCTAAAATATTAAAAGCTTTTAATTCTGTTTTTTTCATTGATTCTTCAGATGGGGTTATTTGAATTAAAATATGCCTAACTTTATGTCTCTTAGGAAAAGAGGGAATACTATCTTTATATGTTTTAAAAAAGTCTTCTACTTCAAGCCTTGTAATTTCAATATTTCTTGTTAATTCACCAGTATATTTTTCAGCTATTAATTTTCCTTTCATATCATTTTTATAAGATCTTTTAAAATCAGATATTTTTCGACCCAAAACTTGTTCTGCAGCTTCTTCACTCCCCGTTTGAGAAATAATATTTTGAATTTGTCTTTCTAAAGCCCTCTCTACATCTTTTTCTAAAACCACAACAGAATCAATCTCTGCCATTTTTATAATAACAAGTTGTTCAATCATGCTTTCTACAGATTTTAACAACAGATTTTTATATTTACTTGGGCTTTTATAAGGATCAACATTTTCTTGTGCAGCAAGAGCATTTGCAGACAAGACAACATCACTTAATAAAACAATTTCATCGTCGACAACAGCAGCAATTTCATCCAACATAATTGGTTGTTGAGAAAATAACATACCACAAAAAAATAATAAGAATATTTTTTTATTCATTTTTATATAACCTTATTTCGTTTCACGTGAAACCAGCGCTTTAAATATACTAATAAAATAGATATATCTGTTGGCCTAATGCCATTAATACGCTGAGCCTGACCAATGGTTTCAGGTAATATTAATAAAAATTTTTCCCTACTTTCATTGGAAATGCTTTTTATTTCATTATAATTAAACCCCCTTGGAATAATCATATCCTCGTAGATCTTTATTTTTTGAATTTCTGCCTTTTGTCTATTTATATACCCACTATATTTAATTTTTGTTTCAGCCTCAAATAAAATTTCTTCAGCATATTCTTTTTTATATTCTTTTTTATCTATTCTTTTATTTTTTGGAAAATCTTTTAGAAAAACACGGGGTCTTTTTAAAAGAGAAGCAGCTTTTACAGGCTCTTTTATTGGTTTTTCTCCAACAGCTTCTAAAGAAGCATTTATTTCTTCTGGTTTTATAGCCTTTTTAGTTAAATAATTAATTAGTCTTTCAGTTTCTTTTATTTTTTTGTCTAAGCTTTTTAAGATTTTGTCATCGAGCAACCCAAATTTTTTAGAATATTTTAAAAGTCTTTGATCTGCATTAGAAGCCCTTAGCTGTAGACGATATTCGGCTCGAGAAGTAAACATTCTATAAGGTTCTTTTGTATCTTTTACAACCAAATCATCAATTAAAACACCAATATATGCTTCATCTCTTTTTAGTCGTAAAGGTTTCTTTCTTTTTATTTTAAGGGAAGCATTAATTCCAGCAATAAGCCCCTGTGAAGAAGCCTCTTCATATCCAGATGTTCCATTTATTTGCCCAGCGAAAAACAAACCATCAATATTTTTTGTTTCAAGAGTTGATTTTAGTTGAGAAGGAAAGAAAAAATCATATTCTATAGCATACCCCGGCCTTAAAAACTCCACGCCAGACAAGCCATCAACAGTTTTTAAGCATTTTAATTGAATATCTTCTGGAAGACTTGTTGAAAAACCATTAACATAAATTTGTTCGGAATTAGACCATTCAGGCTCTAATTGTAAAACATGGCTCGGGTTATGAGAAAACTTGTAAACTTTATCTTCTATAGAAGGACAATATCTTGGTCCCGAAGAATTAATGTTCCCAGAATACATTGGAGACCTAGAAATATTTTTTAATATTAAATCATGGGTTTTTTCGTTTGTTCTAAAAGCAAAACAGGGTTCATTTTTTGGTTTAAAATTTTTTGTTCTATATGAGAGAGCCCTAGGGTCTTTGTCTCCGTATCCAGCAGTCCCAACATCCCACCTTACAGAACTCTTTTTTATTCTTGGAGGAGTTCCTGTTTTTAGTCGACCAGCAAGAAAACCAAGCTCCTTAAGAGACTCCGTTATTCCAACAGCGCTTTCTTCCCCCATTCTTCCAGCTTTTATTTTTTTTTCACCAATACGAATTAGGCCATTTAAAAACGTTCCACAGGTTAATATGGCTACTTTACAAAAAATTTTTTCTCCACTAGACAAAACTACTGATTCTATTTTCCCATTTTTTTCAGAAACCAACACGGCCTCCCCCTCAACAACAGGAAGGTTGGTTTTTTGAAGATATCTTTGGACAGTTTTTTCATATTTAATTTTATCTATTTGAGAACGAGGAGACCAAACGGCCCTTCCTTTCGAAAGGTTTAAAGTTTTACTTTGAAGAGTACAGTTGTCTGCAAAAAACCCCATAAAGCCACCAAGAACATCCAACTCTCTTACCATTTGTCCTTTTGCCAAACCACCGATTGCGGGATTACAAGACATTCTACCTATTGATTTCTTGTCCATAGAAACCAAAAGAACACTAATTCCTAGTTTTTGAGAAATTAATGCAGCCTCTAGCCCCGCATGTCCTCCGCCAACAACTACTAAATCATATTTTTTTGTTATGTGTTTCACGTGAAACTATTTCCCAACACAAAAAGACGAAAAAATACTAGACAAAATATCGTCTTTTGTTGTTTTTTTTGTAATATTATCTAAAAAAGACAAAGAAGAGTTAAGGTCTTCAACAACAAGCTCTAAAGACTTCCCCCTTTTTAAGCCCGCTAAAGATTTTTTTAAAAACTTTCTAGCCCCCACAATGTTTTCTACCTGTCTTTTTGATGTTAATATAATATTGGAATCTTTTCCCTGTCCGGAAAGAAGGCTTAAAACTTTTTCTGTTAGTTCTTTTATATTTTTCCCTTTAAGAGCAGAAATTTTTATGTCATAGTCTCCAGAGAACTTCTTATTTAGGTCTATTTTGTTAAGAACATATATAAAGCGCTTATCAGAACCATTCTTTTTTGGTTTTTTCCCAAGAAAAATAACAACATCAGCAGACGAAATTTGTTTGGAAGTTTTGTTTATTCCAATTTTTTCAATAGCATTTTTTGTTTTTCTTATTCCGGCAGTATCTTTTAAAATAACAGGAACCCCCCTAAGATTGATTGTGTCTTGTAGAACATCCCTCGTTGTTCCTGGAATGCTGCTTGTAATAGCCCTTTCCTCGTCTAAAAGATGATTAAAAAGAGTGGACTTTCCAGTATTCGTTGGTCCCGCAATAACAACGCTTGCACCAACCGTTAAAAGGTTTGTTTTTTTAAAGCCCTCTAGGGACAGCCCTAGATTTTTTTCTAAAATACGTATTTTTTTTATGCTATTTTTTATAAGGTTTGGCTGGAGGTCTTCTTCAGAGATGTCCAAGTTAAATTCAAACTCCCCAATTATTGATATAATGCTATTTTTTATGGAAAGAATCCGGCTTGTGAGCCCCCCGCCCAGGTTTTTGTAGCTTAATTTTGTTCCAGCTAAAGACTTTGAGGCAATTAAAGAAGAAACAGCCTCAGCCTGGGACAGATCCATTTTGTTGTTTAAATAGGCTCTTTTTGTAAATTCTCCAGGTTCTGCAACCCTGCAGCCGTGCAAGCAGCTTAAAGAAATAATTTTTTCTATAATTATGGGGTTTCCATGAGAGGAAATTTCCGCAAGGTCTTCACCCGTATAGGAGTTTGGTCCAAAGAAAACATTTATAAGAGCCTCATCAAAAACGGAAAGATCCTCATCTAAAAGAGGAGAAAGAAAGGGCGTGTTATGTTCAAAGTTTTTCTCTTTTTTTTGAAGCAAAGAAACGACCCTTTTAGTCCTGGGCCCAGAGATTCTAACAACCGCAATTGCGCTAGAACCAAAGGGGGTTGAGCAGGCAACAACCGTATCCACCCCTACCTCTCTTTGTTAATCATTTTTTGTTGTACAATCTGTATTAGATTAAAGCAGAGATAATATAGATTTAGGCCAGAAGGGAATCCGTAAAAAAGAAAAAACATCATCCCGGGGAACATGTATTTCATCATTTTTTGAGTTGCTTCTTGTGCAGAGTCTCCACCAGAAGACATGGCAGCAGTGCTTGCCTGCATAGTATAAAACATTGAAAGAGACATTAAAAACGGCAAAATGTTTATTGGGATAGAGCCCACCACAAAGAGGGTGTCGGGAGAGGCAAGATCAGTAATCCACAAGAAAAAAGGCTCTCCTCGAAACTCTATAGTATTTCTAAAAACCATAAAAACAGCAATTAAAACAGGAAACTGAACCAACATTGGTAGGCATCCAGCAAGAGGGTTAACTCCGCTTTCTTGAAACAGGGCCGACATTTTTTTTTGTTGTAGGGCCGGGTCATGCTTGTATTTAAGTTTTATTTTGTTTAGCTCGGGTTGAATTTTTTGCATCTTTTTTGTTGATCTTAGCTGTTTTGCCATAAGAGGATATGTTATGGCCTTAATTAGAACTGCAAACAAAATAACAACAAGCCCATAATTGGGGATAAGCCCATAAAGAAAAACCATTATTGTATAAATTACCCAAGAAATAGAAGACAACCACTGCCAACCAAGAATTTTGTCTTCTAGCCCAACCCCAAGAGAGGCAATTTGATCATATTCAAGAGGCCCAAAAAACAAAACGGTTTTTTTAAAGTTTATTTCTTGGCTTGTTAAAATATCAACCCCCGGACGTTCAGAGCTTCCATATTTTTCTATTTCTACAAAGTCTGTTTTTTGTGGAACTAAGAAAACACCAAAATATTTGGTTCTGTACCCAGCAAAATCTGTTCCGCCAGAATATCTTTTAGAGTCCCTTTCTATTTGAGAAGTTCCACCGCCAAATAGGCTCGCAGAGCCCACGCGATAAGACTGAATGCTCCCACCCTGGCTAACAAGCCCCTCTAAAAACAATGATTCTTGTCGGCTATTTTCTGTTAAAGGAATTCCACCAATCCAATCAAGCCGAAACTTACCATCAAGAACATTTTCTTCAATTCCTTCAAGGTCTGTGTCAATCACCACGGTATAGCTATTGTGGTTAAACAATAGGCTTTTTTCAACTACGCCATCAGGCGTTGAGGTATAAAAAGAAAGCTTAGCAACCTGGTTTTTCTCGTCTAAAACAAGGTTTTCTTTTTGAGAGAAAGACCAAAAACCATCCAAAAAAACCTCTTCACCAGAAAGGTTTATATAAGAAACCAATAGGTTTTCTTTGTTTTGGCTATCAACAAGTTGAATTTCTTTTTCTCCTTCTTTTAAGTGTTTTTTTATACTAAAAGAAGAAATAGACCCCCCATTTTTATTGCTAACAATAGCAGAAAAAAGAGGAGTTTGTATTTTAACAAAACCTTCTTCTTTTTGTGTCTCGGGGGGGAGAATTTTTTCTGTGGAAATAACCGGGGTTTCTTTTTCTTTAGAAGAAACCACTAATTTTTTTTCTGGAGAAACGGGGGGATTTTCTTCGGGAAAAACAATATCTAAATATGTTGGCCACAACAACAAAATTGCTCCAACCAAAATAAGACCAATGAGCGTTTTACGATTCATTATGTACTAGCTTAAGAAACGGTAAGCTTTTTTCTGCCCTTCTTTTTTCGTGCAGATAAGATCCTTTTTCCGCCAACAGAGGAATTTCTTTTTCTAAAACCGTGTTTGTTTTTTCTTTTTCTGTTGCTTGGTTGATATGTTCTTTTCATGGCTCTTTCTCGCCGAAATATAGGGCAATAATTACAATTTGTGAAACAATAAAAAGACAGAACAGGGAAACAAAACTCTTTGTTCTGTCGCCAAAATAGTACTAATCTAATAAAATAGGAAATAAAAAATAGCGTTGATAACTTGTGGATAAATATGGATTATAAAAAAACATGGTCAAAAGCAAATGCAGAGCTTAAAAGCGCTCTCCCAGAACACGCATATAGGGCGTGGATAGAAACCCTGACACCCATCGGGCTAACAAACGACGTTTTTATTGTTGAGGCTCCCAACAGGTTTGCATATGACTGGATTAACAACAACTACTACGATTTCTTGGTTGCCGCCCTAAAAAAGCAGATTCCAAAAATAGAGCTAAAAATTTCGATAGCAACACCATCTCAACAAAGCGCAATGTCTGCAGAGCTTGATAAAAAAGAACCAACAAAACAAAGCAATGCTGGAAAGAGACACAACATAAACCCGAACAACACCTTTAAAACATTTATAGAGGGCCCAAACAACCAGTTTGCAAAAAAAGCTGCCATTAGGGTTTCAAAAACCCCAGGAGAGGGGTCGTTTAACCCGCTAATTATTTATGGCGGAGTGGGGCTAGGAAAAACCCACCTTTTACACGCAATAGCAAACGCTCTGATTGAAGGGAAAAACCCAACGAACATTGTTTTAGCTTCTTCAGAAAAGTTTACAAACGATTTTATTGCTAGCATCCAAGAAAACAAGTCTTTAGACTTTTCTCGAGTTTATAGAAAAGCAGACATTTTACTTATTGATGACATACAGTTTTTTCAAGGAAAAGAACAAACACAAGAACAATTTTTTCACACCTTTAATGATCTTTTGGTGGCAGGAAAACAAATTGTTATGACAGCAGACAGGTATCCGGGAGAAATGATAGGACTTCAAGACAGGCTCCTTTCTCGTTTTGAGTCTGGGTTGCACGCAGACATCCAGCCCCCAGACTTTGAAACCCGGGTTGCAATTTTGGCGGCGAAAGCAAAACAAAACAACGTTAGCATAAACCCAAAATTTTTAGAAACAATAGCCTCCTATGTTAAAACAAATATTCGTGACCTAGAAAGCTGTATTGCAAAGCTGTTGGCCCATGCAACCTTTTCAGAGGGAGAAATTGATGAAGCCTTGGTGGAAACAATCATTAGAGAAAGACTGGGAAACCAGGTATACGGCCAGATAACGATACAAGACATTATTAATAGGGTTTGTACTGCTTTTTCTGTCACAGAAGAAGAAATTGTCGGACAGTCTAGAAGAAAAAACATAGTAGAAGCAAGGCAGGTTGTTGCTTATCTTTCAAGAAAAGTTTTAGACATGTCACTAAGCTCTGTTGGGCTTCATCTTGGGGGAAGAGACCACACAACCATTATGCACGCACAAAGAAAGATTGAAAGCCTTATAAAAAAAGACAAAAAATTTAAAAGGCGTGTTGATATTGTTTATAATGAGTTAAATTTAAATTAAGATGGCCAAAGGAACAGTAAACAGAGTAATACTAATTGGTAGATTGGGCCAAGATCCAGAAATTAGATTTTCAGGCGACGGAAGGGCCATAGCAACGTTTAGCGTAGCTACCAATGAAAGCTGGAAAAATAAAAACGGGGAAGTTCAAGAAAGAACCGAGTGGACAAGGTGTACCGTTTTTGGCGCCACAGCAGAAAAATATGTTCAGCCATATGTCAAAAAAGGAAGCCTGGTTTACATTGAAGGCTCTTTAAAAACAGACAAATGGCAAGACAAGGACGGAAACGACAGATACTCAACGGGGGTTGTCGCAAACAACTATAACGGAATTCAAATTTTAGGTGGCGGAGACAGCTCAAACCATGACAAGTCTAGCGGCATGGACCAAACACCAAAAACCTCAGAAGAAGATACAAGCCAAGTCCAAGAAGACGACCTTCCTTTCTAAAAAACAAAAGTGAAGTTTTCTCCTCCGCGAAATAAACCAACAAGAACAATGCTCGGATGGGTCGCTGTTTCGTTGTGTTTTTTGTTAATAAAGCTTACTTCAAAAGGAGAAAAAAATATTCCCAAAAAAGGGCCCTATATTCTTGCCCCCAACCACTTTAGTCTTTTGGACCCCTTTGTTTTGCAGGCAAAACACAAAAAACCCACAACTTTTCTTATGGCAGAAGACCTAGACGACCTTGGGTGGAAAGAGCTGTGGGCCCCCTGGCTTTATGGCGTTTTATTGGTGCACAGAAAAGTCCTTAAGCCCTCAACAATAAGGGCCGTACAAAGCCAAATAGAAAAAAAAGAACCAATATGTATTTTTCCGGAAGGAACAAGCATTGGCGCACAGATAAAGCCCCCAAAAAATGGGGCAGCTTATTTCTCGGCAAGAAACAATATCCCGATCATTCCTGTTGCCCTATCTGGAACGGATCAAATTTCAAAAAAACTAAAAACCCTTCAACGACCAAAAGTTTCTGTTGAATTTGGAAGCCCCATTTATCCCAAGGGAACGGGAAAAGAAGAGACAGAAGCCCTTACCAAAAAAACAATGGAAGCCCTTAAGCAAATGTTGCCGAGCCACTACCACTAATTTTCTGTAAATTGTTTTATGTTTAATTTCACCCCCAAGTACAACGGCCAAACCTTCAGTCTCTAACGGGGGCTATAAGAGCAAAGCCAAAAGAGTTTCAACTTTTAGACTACAGCCTCATGGAAAGCATTAAAGCTCCAATGGCCGTATAATATATAGGGCATAATAAATATGCGACCAGGCAGTATTTGGCTTTATATTCCAACCAAATTATTAAACAAAAATGAAAAAAAACAATTTTAGAAACATTGCTATTATAGCACACGTAGACCACGGAAAAACCACCCTGATCGACGGCATGCTACAGCAAAGCGGAACCTTTCAAGCCCACCAAGAGCTTCAAGACAGGGTTATGGATTCGATGGACCTTGAAAAGGAAAGAGGAATTACTATTACCGCAAAAAATACGGCAGTATACTACAAAGACATTAAAATTAATATTATGGATACGCCGGGTCACGCGGACTTTGGAGGCGAAGTTGAAAGAAGCTTAAATCTTGTAGATGGAGCACTTTTGTTGGTAGATGCAAGCGAAGGGCCCCTTCCACAAACAAGATTTGTTTTGAAAAAGGCGCTCGACAAAAACATTCCAATTATTTTAGTGATTAATAAAATTGACAGACCTGACGCAAGAATTCAAGAGGTTGTTAGTGAAGTATATGATCTATTTATTGACCTTGATGCAAACGACGAACAAATTGAGTTTCCCATTATTTATACCAACGCAAAAAAGGGAATTGCACACACCGACCTAGAGAGCGACTCTAAAACACTAAACCCACTCTTTAACGCTATTTTAGATAATATTTCGGGACCAGTTGCAGACAACAACAAGACCCCACAGTTTCTTATTACCAACCTAGCTTATGATCCATATGTTGGTCAGATTGCAGTCGGAAGACTAAACAATGGAACACTAGAAATGAACAAAAACTACGCGCTTTGTGGGGAGAAAAAAACCACAACAGGCCATAAGTTTTCTGCGCTATATACGTTTAAGGGGTTAAAAAAAATTAAAGTAGACCGCCTAGAGTCTGGAGATATTATTGCGGTTGCAGGACTGGAAAACATTACCATAGGGGACACCGTTTCTTCAAACGAAAACCCAGAGCCATTACCAAGAATTCAAATTGATGAACCGACGGTTTCAATGTTGTTTTATGTTAACAACAGCCCTTTTGCTGGAAAAGAAGGAAAATATTTAACCACAAGACATATCAACGACAGGCTAGAAGAAGAAATACTAAGCAATGTTTCTTTGCAGGTTTTAAAAACAGATAGAATTGATGCATATGAGGTGCGCGGAAGAGGCGAACTACAAATGGCGGTTTTAATTGAAACCATGAGAAGAGAGGGGTATGAGTTTATGGTATCTAAGCCAAAAGTCATTACGCGCGAAAAGGATGGCCAAACCATGGAGCCAATGGAAAAAGTTTTTCTGGATGTTCCAGAAGACAAAGTTGGGGTTTTAACAGAGAAGCTTTCTGCGAGAAAAGGGCGGATGATTAGCCTACAAAACCACGGCTTTGGCAGAGCATCCCTAGAGTTTTCTATACCTTCTCGCGGATTAATCGGTTTTAGAAGCCAGTTTATTACAGACACAAGGGGCGCAGGAATAATGAACAAGCTTTTTGATGGATATGCCCCGTGGTTTGGAAGAATTCCGCAAAGAAACACGGGAGCCCTAATATCTGACAGGCACGGAAAAGTTACAACATATGCCTGCGTTAATACAGCAGACAGAGGGGAGTTGTTTGTAAGCGTTGGGACAGAGGTTTATGCTGGGATGGTTATTGGCGAGAGAAATAAAACCAACGATCTTTCTTTAAACATTACAAGAGAAAAAAAGCTTTCTAATATGAGAAGCTCCGGCTCCGACAACACGGTAACCGTGAGACCCCCAAGAGAACTATCTTTAGACCAGTCCATTGAGTTTATATCAGAAGACGAGCTTGTCGAAATAACACCAATGTCTATTCGGCTGCGCAAAACGGACCTTGATCAGCAAAAAAGAGAAGCGGCACAAAAAAAAGAAAGACTTTCTGATAAATAACTAACTAGTCACCAAACCGCACAACAAGAAAAACTCCAACCAAAGTAATTCCACCCCCAAGCACAACGGCCAACCCAATTGGCTCCCCAAAAAAAACCAAAGCCCCCAAAGAAGAAACAAGGGGCTCGCCCAAAGGAATGGCAGCAACCGTTGTGGTGGCAAGGCTTTTAATTAGGTAGTAAAAAATATTGTGACCAACCATTGTTGGTATAATAGCTAAAAACAAAAACCACGGAATTTCTTCTTTTGAAAAAGAAAAAACAGAAACCTCGGCAAAAAAAGATATTCCCAAAAGAGTAAGCGCGGCAAAGAAAAACAACCAACGAGTGTACTCAAAAACCCCAATATTTTTTCTTATGTTTTTTCCAACAATTAACACAAGAGCTATGGCCACAGAACACATTACGGCAAAAAGGTTTCCGGTGAAGCTTGTTTCACTAAAAGAGCTTTGGCTTACCAAAATTCCTGCACCCAAAAAGGCAACACACAAACCAAAAACAACTATACCAAGAGGTTTTTTTCGCTGAAAAATAAAACCATATATTTCTGTAAAAATTGGGGCAGTTGTTCCCAGCAAAGTAGCTTCTGCAATAGAGGTTAGTTGAACGCTTCTAAAAAAAAGAGCAAAATGTATTCCCAAAAAAACCCCTGCCAAAACCATTTTTTTATTGGGAACAAAGTTGGCAACGCTTTTGTAAGAAAGAATGAAAACCAGAGCGCTTGCTAAAAACATTCTCCAAAAAGCAAGAGTGATAGCGTTTGTTTCTGGCAAAATGCGTACAACCCAAGCAGAGGAGCTTACGGCAAAAAGGGCGATCGTTAGCAAAACAAATTTATTATTTAACATAGAACAAAGGCCTTAGCATAATTAAGTTTAATACAATGAAATTAACTATTAAAACAACGGCATATGTTCTTTTCTCATCGATTTTTTTGTTTGCTCAAGAAACAGGGAAAAACTATGCTGTTTTTAATAGCCTTATAAGGCACACAGACATAGAAAATTTTTATACCATCAACGAGCTGAGAAGGGTTTTTGAAAATCCGGAAGTTCAAGAACTAGAAGAGGTTCTTTCCAGGTTTAAAAGAAAGCCAGAAAAAACAAAAAACTATAAAGAATACAGGGCCATTTTTCTTAACGAAAAAAGAGTTAATGATGGGGTGCGGTTTTTCTTTGAAAACAAAGATCTTTTTAAAAAAATTATTCAAGATTTCAAAATAGATCCGCTTATTATCGTTGCTATTGTTGGCGTTGAAACAAACTATGGCGAAATACATGCCGAATATTCTGTCTTTAATTCTTTGTATACACAGGCACTTAATTTGCCACAGAGAAAGGTGTGGGCCACCAAAGAACTTTTTGAGCTGTTGGTGTATTGCAAAGAGGCGGGCGAAGACCCTTTTGAGGTTCGAGGGTCTTATGCTGGTGCGTTTGGGTATGGCCAATTTATTCCGTCTAGCTTTAGGCGTCTTTCTATAGACTACAACCAAAACGGGAAAAAAGAACCATACAACTGGGAAGACGTTTTAGGAAGCATCGCGCACTACCTTAAAGAAAACAAATACCCCGATGACTACAACAATTTTTCTTTTAGGTCAAAGTCGTGGCAAGCAATAAGAACCTATAACAGGTCAGATCACTACGCAAACACAATTATTGAGTTTCGAAACGAACTAGCTAAGCAAGTTTTTTTGTCATTTTAACAAGCTTTTTTACAAAGGGAGTATAGGGAGGAAGCATTAGCTTAAAAGGGGAAAAAGAAGTGCTTTTTAAAATCGCTTTATGGTGGGAAAGCTCGTCAAAACCAAATTTTCCATGATAGCTTCCAATCCCACTGTTGTTGATTCCCCCGAAAGGAAGGTAGGGGTTGGCATGGTTAATAACACAGTCGTTTACAAGAAACGAACCACTACACGTTTCTGACATAAGCTTGTCCTGGTTTTTTTTGTTCGAACTAAAAACATACAAAGCAAGAGGGCGATGCCTTTTGTTTATAAACGAGACCACATCATCAAGATTTTCGTATGGCAAAATCGGCAAAATCGGCCCAAAAATTTCTTCTGTCATTACTTCGCTTTCTAGGGACACGTTGGACAAAACAGTTGGTTCTATAAACCTGTTTTCTTTGTCTGTTCTGCCCCCAAAAACAACAGAAGCTCCACGAGAAACAGCAGAATCAATATAGCCACTAACGCGATCAAAATGTTTCTGGTTTATAATTTGACAATAATCTTCTGTGGTATGTTTGCCGTTCTTTTTGAAGAACCTTTTAAAATTTGCTGCCAATCCAGCAATGAGGTCTTCTTGTTTGCTTTTGTGGCACAAGACATAGTCTGGGGCCGTGCAGGTTTGTCCTGCGTTTGTAAATTTATAAAATGCAAGCTTCCAAGCCGCATCAGACACGTTGGCCGTTTCGTCTACAACAACAGGAGATTTTCCTCCAAGCTCCAGGGTTACCCCCGCCAAATGCTTTGATGCTGCCTCCATCACAATTTTCCCTACGCTTGGGCTTCCAGTAAAAACAATGTGGTTAAATGGCTTTTTGAGAAGCTCAATAGCCGGTTCGTGATCTCCCAAAACCACAGCAACCTCGTTTTCTGGAAAAACTTTTTCGATTAATTTTTTTACAAAAACCGCAGAAGCCGGAGTAAACTCAGACGGCTTTATGATTGCCGTATTTCCAGCTGCAACAGCTGCAATAAGGGGATTTAAAACCAAAAGAATTGGATAGTTCCACGGCGAAATAATAAGAACAGTTCCTTTTGGCTCTGGGCGTACCCAGCTACGAGTAAAAGAAACCATAAGAGGCGCACCAACGCGCCTGGTTTTCATCCACTTTCTTAAATTTTTTATGGCAAAAGATGCCTCAGTTTTTATGCCCATGATTTCTGTTATTCCCGCTTCTGTGGCGCTTTTTTTCATGTCTGCGTATAGTGCAGCCTCTGCTTCGCCCTCCATTTCAAGAAACGTAGCCAAAAGAAGCCTTAGCTTTCTTTTTCTTTCTCGATACCCCGTTTTTGCTAGAGAAACCCTGTTCTTAAGCTGAGCATTAAAAATATTCTCAAGGTTGTGTTTTAGTTCGTTCATAGCAAAAATTTAGGTAATTTTGTTGAACCATGTTAGAGGAATTAGACATTGGCCATAAAAGCCTAAACACACTGGATGCCCTGTCGTCTTTAGAGGCCGCAATAAGCAACGCAAAAAACAATAGCCTTGTTGTTGCCCTGAAAGTGGTCCACGGGTCTGGTAGTGGGGCAATAAGAAGAGCAGTTAGGGCCTGGGGACAAGAACAAGAGGGGCGATTTAAGGCGGTTATTAGCGGCGAGGATTACAACATGTTTAATAAAGAAGCCGTTATGATGCGGTCAGAGCTTGTTGATAAAAAAGACAAAGATTTCAATCGAAAAAATTCAGGGATTACAATTTTTTGGCTCTAACGTTGTTTGTTCCCCGTTATTTCCCAGCGAACCAGCTCGACAGGAATATTCCCCGCATCGTTAAATTTTTTGAAAAAATCCTTCATTACAAACCTCTTTCCCTGTTCTTCTAGCTGTTTGGCATATTCAGTCATTAGCCCTTCTATTAAATATTTTCCAGTAATATAACATGTTCCGTATCCGGGTTGTCGCAAATAAAGGTGTTGCTCAAACTTAAGCAAGTGCGGTTCGCGTTCCATCCAGCCGCGAGGCGTCCACTTAACATGAACCTTTCCAGCTTCTTCCATGGTCATCATATTTGCGTGGGCGTACAAGGAGCCCAGGCCCCTGGCTGCGCGTTGAGCAAGCATAATCCAAACAATTTCTTTTGAGCGCGGGCTATCCTCATAAAGCCCAGCATGCATAAAAATTTCTTCAACTCCAGTAGCAATCCCTTCACTTTTTGAGTCAAAAATGTTATACAATAACGGCTCACGACGAATTGGGCTGGAATGCGGTTCGTCACGCATTTGAGCCAAATCAAACCAATGGTAGAAGTGTGAATATAGCGGCACAGGATCATAGTGCATTCCTATTAAAAAGAAATTTCGCTGGTCTTCTGGTACAAATTGTCCCATGTGTTCTCTCAGCGCCGGCTCCATATTTGGCTTAATTGGCATAATTTTTTTTTCGCTTAAAAATCCCAGTAGTCTTTTTACGCCTTTTTCGGCCATAATTTCGAATTCTTTGGGGGTATTAGCAGCAACCATAGGAGGCAGGCCTTGGTTCTTTTGTTCTTCAAGAACCAAAGAAGACCAGGCGCGATCAAGCTCTCTTTTAAGCAGAGAAACCTCTTCTTCCCAGCTAAGGGGAACTAAGTGGACATTTTGTTGGTACCAGGTATAATTTTCTTTTCCGACCCCCGAAGGACCGTTCTTATATGGTGCCTGAGCGTCTAACCACTTCACAAAAGATCGCGTTGATTGTTTTGCGTGGGACAGTGCACCCCCTAGGTTTGGATGTAAATTGTTTGGGTGGTGTTGCCCCAATTTTTTTGAAAGACTACCCAGTCTTTTTTCTTGTCGTCGAAGGTTTTCAGTTCCGGCCACCCATAGATCGCGGGCATTTCCCACCAAATTTTCTTTGGCCTGTTCTAGCAAAGGAGGGACAACTGCTAGCTCTTTTGCCATGCGCCGTTGTTCGTCTTGGGTTAGGGGAAAACTATAAGTCCAAAGCTCTATGGTTGCGTGGTTTGTGGGCCCCTCATGCGCAGGGACATCGCTTTTATACGCCCAAACAGTTTGGTAAAACGCAGGATCTCTTTCCCAGGGCCTAAGGACCCGATAGTTAAAGTCATATCCGTTCATTTCAGCTCGAACAACATGCCAATCTATTTGTTGGGGAACAGCCCAGCTGTCAATATTAATTTTATTTAACCTCTTCTGAAGGCCGCGAAAAACCTTTCTATTTTCTTTAAAACGACTTGCTGTGTAGTCTGGAGCTCCGCCTAACAAGGGAGGAGATTCAAATTCGCGCCAATCATTAAATAGCGCCACCAGCTTTTGATAGTCTTTCGGCAAACCTTCTTCTTGTGCCTGTATCATCGAAACATCCAAAACAGAAACAGGCCTTCCTTTTAAAAATTTTTCATCATCTTTGCGTAAATCTTCTTGTTGCGCTAGCACTATAGCTGGCCCAAAAAGAAAAATAACAAGCATAAAAAAATATTTTTTCATAATAAAACTTAAAAAACTTCTTTAAAAACAATCCCAACCCTTTTCAAGCGCTCAACCAAGACGTTGCCCATTCCAGACGACGGTGTTAAAATCCCACCCCACGAAGCTCCACCTGGCAACGAAGAAGGGTCTTCCAAAAGAGAAATAGCGCTTTCACAAACCAGTTTTGATGTAACCCTGTATCCTGGGTCTCCGCTTCCGTGTGACTCATAAACCTTTTGCTCTCCGTTTTTTCCCCTAACAACAAACTTGCATTTAAAAAACCCTTTATCCATCGCTTCTTGGTTTGGTCCCTGTCCGGGTTTTCTTAAAAAAGGCCTAACCAAGCGACTCAAAGGGGTAGCAATGATAAGACCCGTCAGACCAAGAAACAATGTTGCTGTGTACGCTGCCCTTGCGCTAGGATAATAAGCATGTTCTTTGTATGTAAAGTCTTTTCCATAGCCCACTCCAAGTTCTTCCAAAAGGGCCGCACCTCTTCGAACAACTCGCGTATTTGCCATTGCCATAATAAAGGGGCCTGTCCAAGCGCCTATAGTTGAATTTTTTTCTACAGAAACACGATCCGTTGTAAGCTCTTTTTGTTTTGAAGAGACAGAGTTTTTTGGGTTTAGCGCAAACCTTCCAAAGGCCTTCTTGTCCAAACCAGCTTTTCTTGAAGAAAACATTGTTTCTATTGTCCCGCCAGAAGGCTCTCCTTTCCAGGTATGAAAAGAGTGTATAAAATCTATTTCTTTACCAAAAGAAGTTGCCGAAAAAAAACAACCCAAATCTGAAGGGATTGAATCATAACCACAAGAAGGAACGACCCTAACGCCTTTTTTCTTTGCTTCCTGGTGGTGTTGGTTAATCATCTGTTTTACCCAAAAATTTTCTCCCGTAATATCAACGTAATGTGTAGAATTTTTAACACAGGAAGCAACCAATTTTGATCCATATCGGTGAAAAGGTCCCGCTGTTGATAAAACAACCTTTGTTTTTTGTGTTATATTGTCTAGGGCGAGAGAGTCGTTTGCGTCCGCGATAAAAATCTGACAATTAGCACCAATATTTTTACAAAGCAAAGAAAGTTTTTCCTCGTTTCGTCCAGCAACTGCCCAACGCAGCCCAGAATAGTTTTCTTTTAAATATTTTGCACACAAAGAACCAGTAAAACCTGTTGCGCCATAAACTATGATATCAAATTTTTTATCCATTGTTTTGTGTTCCTTTTATCTTTGCATGAGCCGCCGCGAGTCGGGCGACAGGCACCCTAAACGGAGAACAGCTAACATAATCTAGCCCGAGAGCACTACAAAAATCAATGCTTTTTGGGTCTCCACCGTGTTCTCCACAAATGCCCAAAGACAGCCCTGGGTTTCCTTTTTTCCCGTCCTTAACAGCCATTTTCATTAAAGCCCCCACGCTTTCTTCAGAAATGGTTTCAAATGGGTCAAAAGAAAGAATTTCTTTTTCAAAATAGGTTTGAAAAAATGTTCCAATATCGTCTCGGCTAAACCCAAAAACGGTTTGTGTTAAGTCGTTTGTTCCAAAGCTAAAAAAATCAGCATTTTTTGCAATTTCTTTTGCGTTAAAGCAAGCGCGTGGAACCTCAATCATTGTTCCAATTTTATACTCCAAGGTTTGTCCGCTTTTTTTAGCAAGCTTTTTATATGTCTCTAGAATAATGTTTTTTTGATCTAAAAATTCATTCAAACTTCCAACCAGAGGAACCATAATTTCTACCTTTGGGCGCCCTTTTTCTTTTTTTAGTTTTAGTGCAGCCCCCAAAATAGCTTCGGCTTGCATTTCGGTAATTTCTGGGTATGAAATTCCAAGCCTACATCCCCGATGACCCAACATGGGATTGTCCTCTCTTAGCTCGTCGATTCTTGCTTCAATATTTTTTTTACTTTCACCAAGGTCTTTTGAAAGCTTTTCCAGCTCTTTGTTGTTTACGTTAATAAACTCGTGCAAAGGAGGATCAAGCAAGCGAATTGTGACCGGCAATCCTTCCATTGTTTTTAGAATGTTGTAAAAATCTTTTTTTTGATGTGGTAAAAGTTTTTTGAGGCACTTTATACGGGCCTCTTTTCCCCCTGCCAAGATCATTTTTCTAAACTGATGAATCCTTTTTTTATCAAAAAACATATGTTCGGTTCTACAAAGCCCCAGCCCCTGTGCGCCGAACGCCATTGCCTGTTTGCAGTCCTCTGGGGTGTCGGCGTTTGTTCTAACTTTTAACCTTCTATATCTGTCGGCCCACCGCAATAAAAGGCGAAGAGACTTCGAGTCTTTAATCGGCTGTTGAAAAAGACCCAATTTTTGGTCAAAAACAGACCCATCTGTTCCATTGAGGGTAATCCAGTCCCCCTCTTTAATTTTTTTGTCTCCAAAGACCGCAGATTTTTTGTTTTTAGAAATTTTTAAACCCTGATAGCCAACAATACAACTCTTTCCCCAGCCTCGGGCCACAAGCGCGGCATGGCTAGTTAACCCTCCACGAGAAGTAAGAATACCAGCAGCATAACGCATCCCATGAATGTCTTCTGGCGACGTTTCGTTGCGTACTAAAATTATTTGTTTTCCCTTCTTGCCTAGTTTTTCCGCTTTTTCGGCGCTAAAAACAACTTGTCCCGTTGAAGCTCCCGGCCCAGCAGGAAGGCCGCCCCCCAACCGTACAGCAGAAGAAAGGTCTTTAGAATCAATGTTTTTTAGCATGCTTTCATAAACCTGGTTAGGCCTAACGCGAGAAACGGCCTCTTTTTTGTTAATTAGCCGTTCTCCCACCATGTCGGTAGCAATTTTAACAGCAGCAATTCCTGTACGCTTTCCAACCCGGGTTTGTAACATCCAAAGCTTGTCGTTTTCAATTGTAAACTCAATGTCTTGCATGTCTTTAAAGTGTGTCTCTAGGGTTTTTCGCACCCCCTGCAGTTGTTTGTATATTTTTGGCATTGCAGCCTCAAGCGAAAGCTTTTTTGTTCCGCTGTCAGCAGAAATTGGTTGAGGGGTCCTAGTTCCGGCCACCACATCCTCTCCTTGTGCGTTTGGGAGCCACTCTCCATAAAAACGGTTCTTGCCGTTCGAGGGGTTTCTTGTAAAAGCAACTCCGGTTCCACAGCCCTCGCCCATGTTTCCAAAGACCATTGCTTGCACGTTAACAGCCGTTCCTAGTTTGTTAGAAATTTTTTCAAACGCACGATATTCTTTTGCTCTTTTTCCGTTCCAGCTTGCAAACACCGCTTCAATTGCCCCATATAGTTGGTCATAGTGGTTGTCTGGGAACTCAACTCCAAAATGTTTTTTTATGAGGCGAAGATATTGTTCAATAAGAACCTTCCAAGATTCGCTAGAAACCGCTGCATCATTCTTGTATCCGTTTTTTTGTTTTATTTTTTCAAGCATCTCTTCCATTTTGTTTCGAATGCCGCTCTTCTTTCCTAGCCCAAGGCCTTTTTCCATCACAACGTCTGCATACATCATAATAAGTCGCCTATAGCTGTCATAAACAAAACGACGGTTTCCAGATTTTTTTATAAGAGCCTTTATGGTTTTAGGGGTAAGCCCAACATTTAATACCGTTTCCATCATTCCCGGCATTGAAACCTTTGCTCCAGAGCGAACCGAAACAAGCAAAGGAATCCGTCCCCCAAAAGACTTTTTAGTTTCTCTTTCAATTCTCTTTACGTTTTCTTGGATCTCTTTTTTAAGTTTGCTGGAAAGCCGGTTGTGTTTTAAAAAAGACCCACAAACCAGTGACGAAATTGTAAACCCAGGAGGAACCGGCAAGCCAAGCCTGCACATTTCTGCCATATTTTCCCCCTTCCCCCCTAAGACATCCGACATCGATTTTGTGCCATCAGTTTTTTGTTGAGAGAAAAAGTAAATCTTTTTCTTAACACGCATAATTTTTACATTAGAAGTTACGAATTTCTAGAAATCAAGGAGATAACATGAAAAAATTATTTTTACTTTTATTGTCTGCAACAATTTTTTCCTGTTCAAGCGAGCTTTACGAAAATGAAATTGTTGTTAAGGAAGGCTTGGCATACAAAAAAGACTCAAACAATCTTTATTCTGGGTTGCTTGTTGATAAATATGGGGAGACTTTAGGAACCTATAAAAAAGGAATAAAAGATGGAGAATGGATTGAAATTGACGCAAAAAAAGGAACCCAAAAGAAAGCAAGCTATATCAAGGGAACCCCAGACGGCGAACAAGTTACCTATGTTTTTCCTGGGGCCAGAGAAAACAACAAAAGATTAGAATACATTAATTATGAAAATGGAAACCCTGTTGGAATTTGGACCCAATGGGGAAGAGACAGTGAAAACAGAATAAGAAAGTCGGGAGAAATAGTGTTTGAAAGTGGCGCAGGAAGATGGAGAGAGTGGGACCTTAACACTAGGGCCGTGACTAGAGCCGGTGACTACGAAAACTGGAAAAGGGCTAGCACGTGGAAAAGTTGGAATGCCAACGAGGTTTTAGTAAGCGAAGGAGAGTATGTTGATGGCAAAAAAGAAGGAAAATGGACTTGGTACGACAACGGGAAAGACAAGAATTGGGAAGAAAACTATGTTGCCGGAACGCTAGAAGGAAAGTTTTACAACCTTTCTCCTTATGCAGAAATTCGTGGAAAAGGAAGATATAATAACGGCACCCAAACAGGAGACTGGGAAGAATATTATGCCTCAGCCGAGGGCTCTTTAGAAAGAAAACAAAGCGGAGCCTACGAATTTGGAAAAAAGGAAGGCCCTTGGTCACACTACAAGAAAAGCGGAAGAAGAACTGGAGAAGGAACATATAAAAATAATGCAAAACAAGGAAAATGGATAGAGGGCCCAGACATAGACTTTGCCTCTCGTTTTTATGGGGTTGGATTGTATTTAGATGGCAAAAAAAACGGAGAATGGAACTATGTTGCTCCAAGAAAAAATCCAATAGTAAAAGGGTTTTTTGAAGAAGGAGAACCGTCTGGAGATTGGGAGGTTCAGTACAACAAAAAGAAATATAAAGGAACCTTTCAAGACCTGAAAAAGAAAGTTCCCAAATTAAACGAATACAAATTTTAGAAAAGGGGAAAACACAAATGAAAAAACCCCTAATAGGCATTAACCCCTACCACATAGAAAGAAATGGGTCTTTCTGGAATGCAACAAAAGAGGATTATTATTTAACTGTTTGGAATTCGGGGGGATGTCCAGTAACGTTAAATTACCCAAACAAAGAAGAACACATCTCCAACATTGTTGAGCACCTTCATGGCCTTTTAATGGTTGGGGGCCCAGATGTTCCCGCAGATGTTTATGGGAGCACAAACCCAGAACTAATAGACAAAGACCAAATGTCAAAAGAAAGAGAATTTTTTGATCGAGAAGTTTTTTTAGAAACACTAAAACAGGGCAAAAAGGTTTTGGCGGTTTGTGCAGGACTACAACACATTAACACTATTTTTGGAGGCACCCTTACCGAAGACATTCCAACACTAATTCCTGGCGCCGTAGACCACGGCACCTTCAACGGAGGATATAGCATTCATGAAGTAAAAATAGAAAAAGCAAGCAAACTCTTTAATATTCTTGGGGTTGAGTCGGCTTCTGTTGCTAGCACACACCACCAATGCGTAAACAGGCTTGGAGATAACATAGTTCCGGTTGCACGCTCTTCAGACGGCGTTGTTGAAGCAATTGAAATTGAGAACCAAAAAAACTTTATTGGCGTTCAATGGCACCCAGAATTAATTAAACAAAGAAAAGAAACAAAAAAGCTTTTTTCCTGGCTCTTAAGCTAACAACTGTATCCGCTTCTCCTGTCATCACCAAAAGACAGGCCCACCCCCACCGCATTAACCCCTCCGAAATACATATTTTTTTCTTTCCAAGAAACGACCTTTTTTGTTTTAAAGTTCGGAAAAATCCCGCTTACATCAAGAGGCTCATGATGAAGGGTGTCACCCTCTAAGTGTATGCGCGGGCTTTTGATGGCGGAGGCGAGATCCATTTTGTTGTTAACAAGATTTGACAGAGTGCACAAGGTTGCAGAAATAATTCTGCTGCTTCCCGCAGAGCCAAGAGCAACAACGAGAGCATTTTCTTTGAAAAGAGCTGTGGGGGCAATATTGCTAGGAATTCTACTCTGTTTTTTCCATGTATGAAAACCCCCTGGGTTTAAGTGCTTTTCTCCCAACATGTTGTTTGGCATAATTCCGGTTCCAGGGACCGTTCTGCCACAACCCACCCCATTTGTAGTGGTTACAGAGGCGACATTGTTTTCTTTGTCTATAATGCTTAGGTGCGTTGTTGATCCTATCTTGCTAGCGCCCCTGTTGTTCTTATTGTTTGCAGCAATTAGGGCACCCTCAATTTCGTGAGGCCCCACAGTTTTTTTATTAACAAGAGCATCTAGCCCAGCAAGAATTGTTTGTCCCCCTGTGGAGGGCGCAGGGTTTGTAAAGACTGTATATTGTTTATATTGTTTTGATAACGGTTTTCGCTCTTTTGTTTGATAGTTTTGTAGGTCTGAAAGGCTGATTATGCCTCCCCCAGAAAGAGCGCTATAAAAAAGAGGACAAACCTCATTTATATAAAACGTTTCTGGGTCTTCATATAAAAAATGGCTTAAAAAAGAAGAAAATTTTTTATTATAAAACCTGTCGCCATATTTTAAAAATTTTCCGTCTTTCAAAAACAGTTTTTTTATTTCTTCGGAGCTTGATATAACAGGGCGCAAAACCCTTGTTAAGTATTCTTGGTTTTTGGAAATCTTTGCCCCGTTTTTTCCTATCTCAATAGCCTGTTCAACCAAAACCCTAAAAGGAAGAACCCCAAACCTTTTGTGTATGTGGATTAGTCCTGGTAAAAGACCGGGAACCCCAACCGCCCCCCACCCTATATGAAATTCTTGTTTTGTATCTCCAAAGTCTGCAACAATTTTTTCAAAGTCAGAAACGCGATCTTTTTTTATTTTTGGGGTTTCTACAAAAAAATCAACCAAAACAGGAGAGCTATTATTTTTACACACAAGCATTGCACCGCCTCCAGCAGCGCTTGTATATAGATATTCGCAAACGAGAGAGGAAAAAACCCCTGCAACGGCCGCGTCAAAAGCATTTCCACCGTCCCTTAGAATGTTTTGCGCAGACTCAACGGTTTCTTTGTGTCCCCCTGCTATTTTACCAACAATATCCATGTTTTTGTCTTTCTCTTTATTAAAATAGGTTATAAAATCAGTATTAGCACCAACAAATTTATGTCCATATTTCAAATATTAACATCTTCAATTGGAAGAAAAATTTTAATGGCAATTACAGGGCTTTTGTTGTCTTTTTTTATGGCCTTCCACCTGCTTGGAAACCTTTTTTTGTTTGTTGGAGAAGAGGCTTTTAACGGCTATGTTGAGAAGCTAAATGGGCCAATAGTAATATATTTTGTAAGAATTGCAGAGTTCTTTCTGCTCCTTTTTGTTCTTAGCCACGCCTATACTGGAATTTTATTATGGTATAAAAACAGACAAGCAAAACAAAAAGGAACGTCTTATAGCAAAGAAAATACCCCACAGTCTGCCCGATATGCCGTATTTACCGGGAGCTTTGTTTTTATTTTTCTGGTAACACACTGGTCTACATTTTGGTACAGATTTAATTTTGAAAGCGTTGAATCTTATTATCGAGTTGTTTTAGGAAGCGAAGTTGGGTTTGGAAACCCGATATTTTCTATTTTCTATATTGTTGCAATTGCGTTGTTAGGGTACCACCTAAAACATGGCTTTGTTTCTGCTGGGCAAACGCTTGGCATTAAAGGAACCAAATATGAAAAAACCTACCTATCAATAGCATCTCTTTTTTGGTTTTGGATTCCCCTTGGTTTTATTTCAATGCCTCTTTGGTTTGGCTTTGTTTATAATCCGGTGACCCTCCCATGAATGATTTTATTTTAGACTCCAAAGTTCCCTCGGGGCCCCTTCACAAGAAATGGTCTAACCACAAAGAAAACTTAGGCACGTTCTCAGAAGAAAAAGCAAACAAATATAAAATTATTATCATTGGAACAGGGCTTGCAGGAGCCTCTGCTGCCGCAACGCTTGCTGAAAAAGGATTTAATATAGAGGCTTTTTCTTATCATGAGTCCCCAAGAAGGGCCCACAGCATTGCTGCCCAGGGAGGAATTAATGCTGCAAAAAACTATAAAAACGACGGAGACAGCACCATGCGACTTTTTTATGATACCATAAAAGGCGGAGACTTTAGGTCTAGAGAAGAAAATGTTTATAGGCTTGCAGAACTTAGTGCAAACATCATTGATCAATGTGTTGCGCAAGGCGTTCCTTTTGCTAGAGAATATGGAGGGTTTTTAGACAACAGGTCTTTTGGGGGGGTTCAGGTTTCTCGTACGTTTTATGCAAGGGGACAAACAGGACAACAGCTCCTTCTTGGAGCATATTCAGCTCTAAGCAGACAGCTTAGCAAAGGGAAAGTGTGTTTTTTCCCGAGACACGACATGCTAGACGTTGTTGTGGTTGATGGAAAGGCCAAAGGCGTTGTTACAAGAAATCTTTTAAATGGAAAAATTTGTTCCCATTATGCCGATGCGGTTATTTTGGCTACAGGAGGCTATTCAAATGTATATTATTTGTCTACCAATGCTATGGCAAGCAACGTTACTGCAAACTGGAGAGCCCACAGAAAAGGAGCACTGTTTGCAAACCCCAGTTTTACACAAATTCATCCTACCTGCATTCCTGTAAAAAATAATTTTCAGTCAAAGCTTACCTTGATGAGTGAAAGCCTAAGAAACGATGGAAGGGTTTGGGTTCCAAAAAAGAAAAACGACTTAAGAAAACCAAACAATATACCAGAAAACGAAAGAGACTACTATTTAGAAAGAATTTATCCTGCATTTGGAAATCTCGTTCCTAGAGACGTTGCCAGCCGAAGAACAAAAGAGGTTTGTGACAACGGGCAGGGCGTTGGAAAAACTGGCATTGCCGTATATTTAGATTTTAAGCGCGTTATTCAAGACAAAGGAAAACAGTATGTTCAAGAAAAATATGGAAACTTGTTTGACATGTATCAAAAAATAACCGACGAAGATCCATATGCAATCCCAATGAAAATTTATCCAGCAGTTCACTATACAATGGGAGGGCTTTGGGTTGATTATAATTTAATGACCACCATTCCAGGCCTGTTTTCAATAGGGGAAAGCAACTTTTCTGATCACGGCGCAAACCGTCTAGGAGCAAGCGCGCTAATGCAAGCACTTGCAGACGGGTATTTTGTTGTCCCCCACACAATAACCGATTATCTTTCAAAAGAAACGCCTAGCTCTTTAAACAAAATTAATCAACCAGCATTTGAAAGCGTAGTACATAACACAAAACAAGAAATTGAAAAAATTATGAACATAAAAGGAACCCTTGTTGTTGATGAAATTCATAAAGAATTAGGAAAAATTGTTTGGGATAAGGTAGGAATGTCTAGAAATAGCGAAAAACTGCGAAAAGCGCTTGAAGAGATCCCAAAAATAAAAGAAAAATTTTGGACAAAATTATTAATTCCTGGCTCTAAGGAAGATTTTAACCAAGAGCTAGAAAAAGCCCTAAGACTCAAAGACTTTATTGAATTGGCAGAGCTTATGGCCCTTGATGCGCTAGAGAGAAAAGAATCTTGCGGTGGACACTTTAGGGAAGAATTTCAAACAAAAGAAAATGAAGCAAAAAGAAACGACATAGAATTTATGTATGTTGCGGCATGGCAACACAACAAAGACGGAAAACCAAAACTATTTAAAGAGGGTTTAGAGTATAAAAACGTTAAGCTAAAAACAAGAAGCTATAAATAATGAATATTAACTTAAAAGTTTGGAGACAAGAAAAAGACACAAAGAAAGGCATGTTTAAAACATATCGGCTTCAGGACATAGACCCAAAAATCTCCTTTTTAGAAATGTTAGACGTTTTAAACAACAAGCTTATCAAGCAAAAACTAGATCCGGTAGCTTTTGACCACGATTGTCGCGAGGGAATCTGTGGTTCCTGTGGTTTTATGATTAATGGACAGCCACACGGACCCCAAAAAGCTACAACGGTTTGTCAGCTTTATATGAGATTTTTTAACAGTGAAAACGAAATTGTTTTGGAACCCTTCAGGGCAAGCTCATTTAAAATTATTAAAGACCTGTCAATTGATAGAACTTCTTTTGACCGCATTATTTATGCAGGAGGATTTGTTCCTGTTGATACCGGAGACGCAGAAGAAGCTAACTCGACCATTGTTGAAAAAGCAAATGCTGATGAAGCCTTTCTTTCTGCGGCCTGTATTGGTTGTGGGGCATGCGTTGCTGCTTGTAAAAATTCTTCAGCAATGTTGTTTACGGCAGCCAAAGTTTCACACCTTGCCTTGTTGCCACAAGGAGAGCCTGACAAAAAAGAGAGGGTTCAAAAAATGGTGGCCACAATGGACGAAGAAGGGTTTGGGGCTTGCACAAACACCGGAGCTTGTTCAGCTGAATGTCCTAAAGAAATTTCACAAGAAAACATTGCGAGACTTAATAGGGAATTTATTAAATCTCAACTATAAAGTTTTTAATAAAAATGCTGTGAATGGTATTTTGAACACGCTTCTCAAGAAGAAAAAAACATTAACTGAACAATGTCAGCCTTTTTAGTTTTGGAGTTTAAAATTAATTGGAATAGTAATCCATACTCCCACTGGGTTTTCACGCTGTCTAGCGGGTCTAAACCTTGTTTTTCTAAGAGCAGCAATTGCAGATTCGTTTAGCCCAGTATTTGGAACGCCTTTGATTACAATAGTTTCTTTGACCCTTCCGGTTTTATCAATAAAACACTGAATTAACACCTGTCCTTCAATCCCCGCCTCTTGAGCAATGTCTGGATATACAGGTTTGATTGGTGTAATTGGACGAGGAGGGTCGTCGTATGGAATAAATTTAAATTGTGGTCCAGAAGGTGGGGGCGGTGGAGCGTCCCACGCATCAAAATTGTCTAAATCTGTTTCCTCAATTGTTAAATCATCTGCTAAGTCTTCGTCTTCCGACTCAATTGGAATAGAAGGCCTTGCAGGCGGAGGAGGAGTTTCAAATTGTTGTGTTTCAGGAATCTCGATGTTTTCGATAATAATTTGTCCTTCACTTTCAATATCAATGTCGGGGTCAAATCGTTGTAATCCATAAAAACTGAACAAACCAAGAAGACAAGCCAACACCGCACCAATTCTTGTAACCGTTGAGTATTGTTCTTTTAAAGTACCGTCGTTGAGGTTTGCGCGGTTTAGAACAAGCCTTACAATAAAGGAAATAGGATTTATTTTGTTCATTGGCTCGGAGCCTTTACTTTTGTAGAATAGTTCAATCTAAGAGCATCGGCCTTTCTTAGTTCGTTATGTATGCTCGAAATAACTTCCATTCTTACAGCCAAATCTGCCTTTAATGAAACAGTTAGTCGGGGGTCTGAAGCTCTTTTTTCGTACATAACATGACGAATAGCATTGCTTTTAAACAATTTGTCTTCAATAGAGATTAATCCGTCTTTGGATACCCAAATGTGTGCAGTATGTCTTTTTGATTCTAATTTTTCAATACGTTCTGCTTTCGGAAGCGAAATTTGTAAACCAGAATATTCTCTTAATACGGTTGTAACCATAAAAAAGATAAGAAGCATGAAAATAATATCCGGCATGGAAGAAGTGGATATCTTTGACTCTATGTTTGATTTTCTTTTAAACTTCATTCTGTTTCTGCTATTGATATGCGTGTAGCCTTAGCTTTTTTTAATTGATCTAAAACCGCAATATATACGTCATATTGTGCTTTTTCATGTGCCTTGACCGAAATAATAAGTTTGTCATTTTTTCTTATTTCTTCTTTGACCCTATCATCTATTTGATTTATGGCAATTGCTTCTCCGCCCAAAAGAACATTTCCAGAGGAACTAATAAGCAAATTAAGAATATTCTTTTTATTAATCTCAATTTCTTGTCCTTCTGCTGGCAGAATAATTCCAATGCCCTTGTCCATGTCCATTGTGGTGGTTACCAAAAAGAAAACTAAAAGCAAAAATGCAATGTCTGCCATTCCGCCCTCAGGGATAGCTCCTACCCTGGCCTTTCTTTCTCTAAGAGCCATTTTTTATTTTGCGCTTCTAAGAAGGTCCGTTAGTTCGATTGATTTTTCTTCCATGTCTAAAACCATTCCATCAATTTTAGAAGAAAAAAAGTTTTGACAAATTTGGATTATCATAGCAACAACCAAACCAAAAGCAGTAGTTAGCAAGGCCTGTGAAATACCGCCAGCAACAACAGCCGGAGAAATATCGTTTGCTGCTTCAATTGCTTCAAAAGCACCAATCATTCCCCACACAGTACCAGTAAATCCCATCATTGGCGCTATTGCAACAATTGCAGTTAACCAACCCATATTTTTTTCAAGAAAAGCCATTTCAAGAGACCCTGCATTTTCAATTGCCTTTTCTACCCGATCAGCTCCTTTGCCAGCTCTGTCTAAACCAGCTTTACAGATGTTTGAAACAGGACCGTCATGTCCTTTACAAACAGCCATTCCGCCTTTTGATCCACCAGCTTTTACTGCCTTTGATAAGTCTTTCATAAACCCATCAGAATCAGCCTGTGATTGTGATAAAGAACGAAAACGCTCAACCACCAAAGCCAAACCTCCAAGCAATAGTAATAAAATAGGGTACATAAAAGGCCCACCGTCTAAAAATAGTTCTACCATTTAAGCTCCTCCTAACCTGTTAAATTTGTAAAAACTTAGCTTATAACAAAGGGAATGTCAATAAACTAGAAAACTTCCTTTATTTTTGATAAAATTTCTCTTTCAATTTCTGAATTTAAACAATAATTAATGGTTATAGCTCCAACTGGAATTTTAATCATTTTTTTATATTGTTTTAGTTTAATTAGGTCTTTTTCTGTGCACAAAATAGCATCCACAGCATTTTTATTTATAAATTGATTAATCTTATAAATATCTCTTTTTTTAAACGGATAATGATCTGGATATACTAAAGATTTTTTAGGGGTTATTTTTAAGAGTTCTAGTGTTTTTTTAAAGCTTTTAGGGTTCCCAATTGCACACAAAGATAAAATATTGTTGTATTTTTCTAAAGCGCTTATTGCACACGTTTCGTCATTGGGCATCAAAAGACAATCATTGAATTCCCAATGAAGAATAAACCGATTTTGATTTCTGTTGGCTTCATTAAACAGATTTCCTTTTGTTTCTATGATCATATCAGCTCTTTTAAGACCTAAAATGGGTTCACGCAATAGGCCATATGGAAACATTTTTTGCGAATCTGTGAGATTATCAGAAGAAATTAATACAATATCAAGGTCTCTATAAATTTTACGATGCTGAAAAGCATCGTCTAATATTACTATATCACAATTGTTCTTCTCAGAAAGATAATTTACTCCATGTACCTTGTTTTTTTTCCGCCAAGAAACATAGATAGGCACATCGTTTAAATTATTTTTTAACAAAACAGTTTCATCTCCTGCATCCTCCCATGACTGGTTTTCCATCAGGAAGCTTTGACCGAAGAAAAAATTATTATTATTTCTTCCATGTCCTGTAACAACAATGCCCACGGAATAATTTTTTGAAATTAAAAACTTTGATAAAGCAATGGTAAAAGGCGTTTTCCCAGCGCCACCCAACGAAAGATTTCCGACGCTAATAACTTTGGCTTTTGATTTTTTTGGCTTCCAAAAATTGTAGTCATATAAAAAATTTTTTATTCTTATTAAAAAAACATGTATTGGGAATAAAACTAAAAAAACAATTAAAACCCTAACCTTAAGCCCATAATAAAAATTATTCATGTTGGGATGCAATTTTATCAATAAAATTTATTTTCTCTTTAAGTATTTTTATACAATCTTTTAAACTTTGTTCCGGTTGGAAGTATATTGGTTCTCCAACAACCAACTTGATTGGACTAAAAGGCTTGCTTAAATAAAAATTATGCCAATTTTTAAACACCCAACTTCTTTTTGCATGACCAATAACAGGAATTATTGGAACACCGGTTTTTTGTGCTAGTCTAACAGCACCAGGTTTTGGAATATGTTCTGGTCCTTGAGGGCCATCTGGGGTAATGATAATTTTAGTAGACGGAAGTTTTAAACGCCTAATCATGTCACTGTATGCACCCGATCCTCCTCTAGAACTAGACCCCCTTACAAACGAATACCCCATCAACTCTCCAACCCTAACAATTAATTCGGCATCCTTGTTTATGCTTGCTAATCCAATGTAGTTTTTATTAGCAAAATAATGAAAAATAGTTAAAATTTTTCCATGCCAAGAAACCAAGATGAACGATTGATTGTTTTTGATTAAAGCATTGATATTGTTTTCACCTTCAACGGTAAACTTGTTGAAGCCGTATAGCAGTTTAACCGTTGTCCAAAGAAAAATGGTTTTTATAGACAAAAGAAGTTTACTGTAAAATGTGTTTTGCTGCATTGTGATATGGATTTTTTGTTTCTGATTTCATTTTTTCAATAAGAAGATTATAATTTTTTGCCCAGGCGGACTTCCCTTCATTTGAAAACAAATAATTTATTTCATTAATAATATTTGTTGCTGTCATGTTTTTTTGTAATAATTCTTTTACAGCTTCTTTTTCTGTAATTAGGTTTACTAAAGACAAATGTTTTACTAAAGACATTTTTTTTGCAAAAAACCAAGTTAAAGAAGACAGCTTATAACAAACTACCATGGGACAATTTAATAATGCAGTTTCAAGGGTAGCGGTTCCCGAACATACAATTGCTGCATCTGCACACGATAGCGCCTCATAATGATTTTTATCAACCACTATTAAGCCTTCTGGTATATTTTTAATTTTAATATTTGGCGCTTGAATAAGAACGGGTTGTATTTTGTGTTTTGAAGAGGCATTAAAGGCCCTAATTGTTTTCAAAAAAATAGGCCAATGTTTTTTTACCTCTGATGTTCTGCTGCCAGGCAATAAGGCAACAATTTTTTTATCCTGATTAATATTATATCTTTTGTGTAGAAAATCAGAATCAAATTTTTGTTTTAGAATAGATATAAGCGGATGTCCAACAAAATGAACATCAATTTGTCGATCGCTAAACCATTTTTTTTCAAAAGGAATAATACTAACTAATTGTTTACAAGCTTGTTGTAAATCTTTTGCCCTAGAACTGTTCCAGGCCCAAACTTGAGGTAGAATAAAATAAGAAACAGGAACCCCTAGTTTTTTCATTTTTTTTGCAAGCCGAATATTGAACCCCGGATAATCAATTAATATTACCTTATCAGGCTTAAGTTTGTTGATAAATTGTACTGTTTTGTTAAATATTCTTTTTATTCTGGGGTAATGTTTTAGCACCTCAAACAAACCAATTACATTTAGGTTTTTAATGTGTTCAATTTTATTAAGTCCAGCTTGAACCATTCTGTCCCCACCGATTCCATAAAAAGAAAGATTTGGATTAATATTTTTCATCTGTGTAATCAATTTTGATCCATGCAAGTCCCCCGAGTCTTCTCCGGCAATAACAACTATTTTATTGTTAACCATTTTTAGTAATTTTTTCTTCAATTTCCAAGGCAACCCCTAAGGCTTTTAAGCCTTTTGTGCCATCTACAACGGGTACACTTCTTGTATGAATACAATCAATAAAATTATTTATTTCTTCTAATAAAGCATCTTTTTTTTCTGGTATAATTTTATCATAGTATATTTTTTTTATTCCGTCTGCTGTTTCCACCTCTTTTTCGGTTAGGCTTGCCGTTGTTCCAAGAATGCCGGCTGAAGACAAGCTAGAAGAAGTATCAATGTTATAAGTTTCAATTTGTGGAATCATTAGGTCCGTAATAGTATAAAGATTTTTTTCATATGTTCTAATTTTTCTAACATAGTTTTGTGCAATTCTACTTGATTTAAGGTTTGCAATGACCCCATTATAAAACTCAATTCTTGCATGAGCAACATCTACTTTTGTTCCCATCATTATTGCTCCACTTGCTTGAATTTGTTTTATATTGCTATCGACCATAGACAAAACCAAATCAATATCATGAACCATTAAATCTAACACCACAGGAACTTCAGTTCCCCTGCTTTGGAAAGGGGCCAGCCTTTCAATTTCTATAAAATGTGGATTTTTAATTATTGTTTTTAATCGATTGATTGTAGGGTTAAACCTTTCAACGTGTCCTACCTGGACAATGTTTTTATTTTTTTTAGAAAGACTCACTATTTCTTCTGCTTCTTCTATATTGCTAGCGATAGGTTTTTCAATAAAAATATCTTTATTTTTTTTAAGGCAATCCATAGCAATGCTATGATGTAGGTTTGTTGGCGTTACAATGTGCAACCCATCTGAAGAGCTAATTAAGTCTCCAACGTTTTCGAAGCTTTTAACTGAAAACTTTTCACTTATTTTTTTAGCCACCTCTTTGTTTGGATCAAAAAATCCAACAAAATTAACAGAAGGATGAGAATAAAGATGTTTGATATGGTGCCTACCAAGGTGTCCAGCACCTATTACCCCAATTTTAATACGAATTTTTTTATCAACCACGGTTGTCACTGTCCTTTAATAAAGTATGCAATATCTCCTTCTTGCATAATATAATCTTTACCAACAATTTTAACCAACCCCAATGTTTTTAAGTCTTTTATATTGTTTTTATGTTTTATAGCATCATCAAAATTATATATTTCAGCTTTGATAAATTTTTTTGCAAAATCAGTATGAACTTCTTTTGCAGCATCTACGGCCGACGCCCCTTTAGCAACTGTCCAAGCCCTGACTTCTTTTTCGTTACAAGTAAAAAAAGTTTGAAGATCAAGAGCCTTATATGATTCTTTAATAAGGCTATTTAACCCAGGTTCGTTCAAACCATGTTCGTTGAGCATTAATTGCCTTTCTTCTTTGTTTAAATCTGTTATTTCTGATTCTAGCTTTCCATTAATTGTTATAAAAGCAGGAGGTAGAAGTCCCTGCAAAACAAAATCATTTTTAATTTGGTTTATTGTTATGTTATTTTCACCAGTGTTTGCTACGCAAAGCATTGGTTTATCTGTTAAAAGAAATAAATTTTTTATAACACCATTTTCCTTGCTATTTCTTTGAAAAGACTTGCAAGAAAAACCTTTATTTAGATGTTCCAGCAAATTATTTAAAACTATGCTAGCCACCCTTCCTTCTGGTTTGCGTGCTTTAATTAATTTTTCATTTTTTTTCAAACTCTTTTCAACGGTTTTTATGTCAGCAAGCAATAATTCAGTATTAATAATTTCCATATCATCTACTGGGGAGATCCTATTTTCAACGTGTGCAACGCTTTTGTCTTCAAAAAAACGAATAACCTGTACAACAACCTTTACAGATCTAATTTGTGATAAAAATTGATTTCCCAACCCTTCTCCTTGGTGTGCATTTTTTACCAACCCTGCAATATCAATAAATTCAATAGTATTATAGGTTGTTTTTTGTGCTACAAAAATTTTTGATAGAATTTTTAATCTTTCATCTGGAACCTCTACAACGCCAACATTGGGTTCAATTGTACAAAAGGGGTAATTTTCTGCAGCAACGCTATTATTGCTAAGAGCATTAAATAAGGTTGATTTCCCAACGTTGGGAAGTCCTATAAATCCACAATTTAATTTCATGGAGAGAATATAATACTTATTTTATTTTTTACGACGACTAAAAAGGTCTTTTTTAATAAATTCCAACCCCTTTTTAATAAGTCCCCAACCATTTATCATTAACAATAATCCGTTATTGAACTTATTAGCTTTTCTACTCATGATATGCCGCCAATGCCTGTTATTTTGAATTTATCAAAACCAACCGATCTAATTAATTCCGCCCAAAGCGTTTTTGGGTTTTTATCAAAAATTATTTTTGAAGTATCATGTATTAACCAGTCGCCATTTTTAATTTCATTATCTAATTGATTTTTGTCCCAAGCAGAATGACCAAAAATAAGTTTTGTATTATCTAGCTTTTTTTCTTCAAATAAGATTTTTTTAATTAATTCTAAATCATTAGATAATTTGATTTTTTCTGATATATCAAACGATATATTTTTTGTACTTTTAGCGCTAAGTATACATGCTTCATGAATAGAAACAGGACCACCAAAATAGATTTTGTTTGATTGAGAAAGTAAATCTTTTAAAAATTTATCTTTTATACCTGAACTAATAATTTTCATTGTACTGACAGGTTTATTAATGATAAATCCTACTGCACCACCATCATTATATTCGCAAATAAAAATAACGCTTTTTGCAAAATAAGGATCTGTCATATTTGGCATTGAAACTAGAAGCTTGTTCTTTAATGTATACATTATATACAAACATAAATCCTTTTTTGAATGATGTCCAGATTTAACTAAATTGAAGGTTAACTCTTTTTATAATATGAAAAATATTTTATCAATTAAAGGCGCAAGACAGCATAATCTAAAAAATGTTAGTGTTGATATTAAAAAAAACAAATTGATTGTAATTACAGGGCCTTCTGGTTCGGGAAAATCTTCGTTAGCATTTGACACTATCTATGCTGAGGGACAGAGAAGATATGTTGAGTCTCTTTCGGCATATGCTCGACAGTTTTTGGATTTAATGGAAAAACCCGATGTTGATGTTATTAAAGGGCTTTCACCTGCTATTTCTATTCAACAAAAAACAGGTTCACGCAATCCGCGATCAACAGTTGGAACCATTACTGAAATTCATGATTATTTACGACTTCTTTATGCTAGCATTGGGAAGCCACATTGCTGGGAATGTAAACAACCCATTGATAAACAAAGTCCAGAACAAATTGTGGATCAAATTTTAACAATTAATTCTGATAAAAAAGCTTATATACTTTCTCCAATCATTCAGGGAAGAAAAGGACAACATAAAGGCGTCTTAGACGACATAAAGAAAAAAGGATTTTTAAGAGCAAGAATTGATGAAAAAATTGTGCCATTAAGAAAAGAACAAAATCTTGAAAAAAATAAAACCCACAATATTGATGCTGTTATCGATCGCGTTGTAATTCATAAAGATATTAAATCTAGATTATTGGAATCTGTTGAACTGTCATTAAAAATGGGTGAAGGAATTTGTATTATCAATATTGAAGGAGAAAAAGAAGTTATGTTTAGTGAACACTTTGCTTGCCCATACCATCCATATGTTAGCTTATCCGACCTTGCTCCTCGTATGTTTTCATTTAACTCTCCATATGGTGCTTGTAATCAATGTGACGGCTTGGGTTACATAACGGAAGTTGACCCCAATCTTGTTATTCCAGATATAAAAAAATCACTAATACAAGAAGCAATTGTACCTATCGGAAGCCAACCCAAAGGATGGCACGGCGCTAAACTAAGAGCGCTTAGCGGAATTTATCCTTTATCTTTTTCGTCTCCATGGAACAAGCTGAGCAAGGAAATTAGAACAATTATTTTGTATGGACTGAAAGGACAAAGCATTGATATTAGTCTTAAAAATAAAAAATGGTCCGGCACCTATAGCGGCAAATGGGAAGGAATAATTCCTGAACTTCAGCGCCGCTATAAACAAACCCGTTCTTTTGGTATAAGAAAATGGATTGAAGGGTTTATGAGCACTAGAAAATGTGATAGTTGTGCAGGGAAAAGACTAAAAAAATCATCACTAAATGTCACGGTTAGTGGTAGCAATGTTGGGAACTTATGTACAAAAAATATAGAAGAAACACTCAAATTTTTTAATGATATTTCTATTTCAAAAAGCGATCAAGAAATTGCAAATGGTATTCTAAAAGAAATAAAAAAACGACTAACATTTTTAATAAATGTTGGACTTGGTTATTTAACTTTGGATAGAGCTTCTCGAACCTTATCGGGTGGAGAAGCTCAACGAATACGACTTGCTTCTCAAGTTGGATCACAATTAACGGGGGTATTATATGTATTAGATGAACCTTCTATTGGTTTACATCCGAGAGACAATAATCGACTTTTAAAAACGCTTAAATCTCTAATAGAAATAGGCAATACAGTTATTATTGTTGAGCACGATTTAAGCACTATTAAATCAGCAGACCAAATTATTGATATGGGGCCAAAAGCAGGCAAACATGGTGGCAAAATAGTATTTTCTGGAACATTAGATGAAATGATATCAAAAAACAATACACTGACCGGTCAATATATATCTGGAAAAAAATATATTAAAATACCAAAATTTAGAACTGTGACATATGATCATTTTACAATAAAAGGAGCACAAGGAAACAATCTAAAAAATATTGATGTTAGTTTTCCTTATAATAGGTTTATAGCCATTACGGGCGTATCTGGAAGCGGAAAAAGTTCTTTAATTAATCAAACACTCTATCCTGCACTATCTAATCTTATAAATTTGAGTGTTAAAGAAATGCTTCCATTTAAAACCCTTCTTAGAACTGATCGTATTGAAAGAGTTGTTAATGTTGATCAAAAACCCATTGGTAAAACCCCTCGATCAAATCCTGCGACCTATACTGGTGTTTTTACCTATATAAGAGAATTATTTTCACAAACAAGAGCTTCTAAAATTAAAGGATATAAACCAGGTAGATTTTCTTTTAATGTTAAAGGAGGCCGATGTGAAACTTGCGAAGGAGCCGGAATTAAAAAAATAGAAATGAACTTTTTACCTGATGTCTATGTTACTTGTGAAAATTGTGGTGGAAAGAGATACAATGAAGAAACTTTGGAAATTAAATTTAAAGGTTTAAATATTACCGAAGTGTTGTCTCTATCTGTTGAAGAAGCTAGAGGGTTTTTTAAAAATGTATTTCCAATAAAAAAACGATTAGACACCTTGTTTGATGTTGGTCTTGGTTATATCACACTGGGACAACAAGCCACAACACTGTCGGGTGGAGAAGCACAAAGAGTTAAATTGTCCACTGAGTTGTCAAAAACTACGACGAAAAATACCATTTATTTTTTAGATGAACCAACCACCGGCTTACATGTTGATGATATAAAAATGTTATTATCTGTGTTGCAAAAATTAGTTTCAAACGGCAATACCGTTATTGTTATTGAACACAACCTTGATGTGATTAAATGTGCAGACTGGATTATTGATTTAGGCCCCGAGGGAGGAGAAAAGGGTGGTCAGATTGTAGCACAAGGCTCTCCAAAAGAAATTTTAAAAAATAAAAATTCAATTACAGGAAAATTCTTAAAAAAAATATTTAAATAATTTTTTGGATAACCATGTTTCTCTAATTATCTTACCAGGTAGTGTCAAATGAAGAAAAAATAGTTATTGCATCCAAAGAAGAACGCAGTTTCGAGAAACAAATTCGACCAAAATCTTTTAATGAATTTATTGGTCAAAAACCCTTAGTTAAATCACTTAAAACATATATTATTGCCGCAGAAGAAAGACATGAGGCACTAGACCACGTTCTTCTTTATGGACCACCAGGATTGGGAAAAACTACATTAGCAAATATTATTGCCAATGAATTAAAAAAAGGGTTTTATAGTTCTTCTGGGCCCGTTATCTCTATTCCAGGTGATTTATCAGGCATGTTAACTAACCTACAAAATAGGGATGTTTTTTTTATTGATGAAATTCATAGAATTAATACAACTATTGAAGAATATTTATATTCTGCAATGGAAGATTATCGTATAGACATTTTAATTGATTCGGGTCCCAATGCTAGGACCATAAGAATTGATTTAGAACCATTTACACTAGTTGGTGCAACTACTAGGCTTGGGAAAATTACTACTCCAATGCGAGATCGATTTGGTGTAATTTTTCGTTTAAAATACTATAAAACCAATGAAATCTTTCAAGTGTTAGAACGTACCACAAAAATTTTGAATGTTACTATTAATAAAGATGCGCTTTATGAAATTGCTCTTAGATCGCGTGGAACTCCACGAGTTGCAAATAGAATCTTAAAAAGAGTCAGAGATTTTGCCCAAGTTCAAAAAAGCAAAAAAATCACTATTAATCAAGCAATAGAATCATTAGATAATATTGGTATTGATAAAAATGGTCTCGAAGAAATGGATCGAAAAATTTTAAAAAATCTAATTTCAAAATTTAATGGTGGTCCAACTGGTGGAAAATCTTTAGCTATCTCTGTTAACGAGGACTTACAGACCATAGAAGATGTTTATGAGCCATATTTAATTAAAGAAGGATTTATTGAAAGAACTTCAAGGGGGAGAACAGCTACAGAGCGAGCTTATAAATTATTTAATATAAAAAAACAGGAGAGTTTGTTCAATGATTGAAAACAAGAAGAAGTATAAGTTGTCTGATTTTAAATATCAATTACCAAAAAAATTTATTGCACAAAAACCAAACCGAAAAAGAGAAAACTCTAAAATGATGGTTTTAAATCGAGAAAATAAAACGATAACCCATAAAAAATTTGTAAATATTGTGGATTATTTTCAAAAAAATGATTTACTTATTGTTAATGATACCAAAGTATTTCCCGCCCGTTTATTTGCAACAAAAGACAGAACTGATGCAAAAGTAGAAATTTTTCTTTTAAGAGAATTAGGAGATAGGCTATGGGAAGTATTAGTTAAGCCAGCTAGAAAAGTAAGAATTGGAAATAAATTAATTCTTTCCAAAGATTTATTTTGTGATGTTATAGACAACACTGTTTCTGGAGGGAGAGTTGTACGATTTGAGTTTGGAAAAGAAAATTTTGACGATATTTTAGACGCGATCGGACACCCTCCATTGCCACCATATATTAAAAGAGATGCAACAAAAAACGATCGCGAAAGATATCAAACTGTGTATGCAAAAAAACGAGGAGCCGTTGCAGCCCCTACGGCTGGGCTACATTTTACTGATAAACTATTAAAACAGCTTCAAAAAAAAGGCGTTAGAATACATACCATTACTTTGCATATTGGTTTAGGAACTTTTAAGCCCGTACAAGTTGAAGATTTAAAGAGACATCATATGGATTCAGAATATTTTGAAGTTAACCCTGAAACCGCCCTAGCTATTAATGAAGCAAAATTAAAAAGAAGACGAATTTTTGCAGTTGGAACTTCCACGTGCCGCGCATTAGAAACTGTAAATGTTTCTGGATTTCAGATTTCTCCTAAAAAAGGGTGGACAAATAAGTTTATTCATCCTCCATATGATTTTAAAATTGTAAATGGACTAATAACAAATTTTCATTCACCAGAAAGTACGCTTTTAATGCTTGTTGCAGCTTTTGCAGATCATGATTTTATTAAATTAGCCTATAAAAAAGCTAAAAAGAAAAATTACGGCTTTCTCAGTTACGGTGATTGTATGTTAATTATATAAATTATGAATGCTGGTATTATAGTTGCCGCGGGCAAAGGAGAAAGATATGGCTCCTATAAACAAATCAAAATTCTTCTCAATAAAAAAGTTTATCAATATTCTTTAGACATATTTAATACTTCGGATTTAATTGATTCTATTTATTTGGTGGTTGCACAAGAAATATATACTTCGGTAGAAGAAGATTTGAAATCTTATCAAAATAATAAACCAATATTTTTATGCAAAGGAGGAAACACAAGGGCTCAGTCTGTTTATAATGCAATAGAAAGCATTAATAGTTCTTATGATAAAGTTTGTATCCATGATGCAGTGCGTCCACTAATCCAAAAAAAAGACATTGAAAACGTATTATTGAATTGTATGGAAAACGGCGGCTGTATTGTTGGTGATAAAATTAACGAAACATTGAAAAAAACTAATGATGACAAAGTAATTGAAACTGTGAATCGTACTAATATGTGGCTTTCTCAAACACCACAAGCATTTTGTTTAAAAACACTAAAAAATTGTTATAATAATGACTTCGATCATTTCACAGACGAAGCAAGCTTGTTAGAATCTAATGGACACAATATTAGAATGATTAATAGTGTTAATAAAAATATTAAAATCACTGAGAAAAAAGACTTAGAACTAGTTAAACAATTATTATCAAATGAATAAAGTCGGTATAGGAGTTGATTTTCATTCCCTCATCAAGGGAGACCATCTTGTTGTAGGTGGACATAGAATAGAATGTGAATTTTCTTCTCAAGCTCATTCAGACGGGGATGTTTTGACACATTCAATTATTGATGCCTTATTGGGCGCACTAAATTTAGGAGATATAGGAGAACATTTTCCAAATACTCCTGAATATTTAAACATTTCTAGCATTGAGCTATTAAAAAAAGTAGTTCAAAAAATGTCAGAAAACACAAAAATAATCAACGTTGATACATCAATTGTTCTAAATACTCCAAAAATTTCTCCTCATAAAAATGCTATTAAAAAATCTTTATCGGAAGCTTTAGATATTAGTACAAATAGTATTTCTATTAAAGGCACAACAACAAATGGACTACAATTTATTGATATGTCTAATGGTTGGGGGGCCCAAGCAATTTTGACTATTGATGATGGAAATTAATTCCTATGCAAAAATTAATCTTGGCCTCCATATTTTAAATAAAAGGCAAGACAGTCTTCATAATATAATCACCGTATTTCAAGAAATTGATTTTTATGATCAAATATCTATTGAAAAATCTGATGATTTTATTTTTGAAACAAATGTTGGTTGGTTAGACAAAAAAAACAATACGTGTATACAAGCATTTGAAGCAACAAAAGAAAAATTTCCTAATATTTCTAATATAAAAATTAATCTTGTTAAAAATATTCCAACAAGTGCTGGTTTAGGAGGAGGTTCAAGTAATGGAACCGCTGTTTTAAAGGGAATGAATGAATTGTTTGCTTTAAAAATGAGCCAGGATGAATTAGTTGAATTATCAAAAAAAATTAGCGCAGATTCTCCATTTTTTGTTAATGGAGGTTTACAAGTTGGTGAAGGGACAGGTGGAGATTTATCGCCCGTAGAAAATAACCTAAATGGTGTTTATATATTGTTAGTGATGCCCGATATAAAAATTGATACAAAAAATGCTTATAAAAAGTGTTTGTTAAAAAACAAAACCAACATTAAGTTTGCCGGAATGTTGGATGAACTTAAGAATTATGATTTAAGTTCAGAGTTATTTTACAATGATTTTGAGGTGTACGTTTTTAAAACACATCCAGAAATTGGCAAAATCAAATTAAAGGTTTTGGATTTAGGCGCACAATATGCCAGTTTGTCGGGTAGTGGTTCGACTGTGTTTGGAATATTCTCAAACAAACAAGATGCACTAAAAGCGCATCAGTTTTTCAGTCTCCATTTCTCCACAATCGTTACAAGTCCAAAAATTTAATTTGGGGAATCGTCTAATTGGCAGGACACATGGTTTTGGTCCATGCAGTCGGGGTTCGAGTCCCTGTTCCCCAACAAAGTAATAAAAGAAAAATATATGGGATTATATAAACAAAAAATATTTTCTGGTTCAAGCAACCAAAATTTAGCAAATAAAATTGCGAAAGAAGCTAACAACAATCTTGGGAAACTGTCCATTAAGAGATTTAGTGATGGAGAGATTTGGGTAAAGTACGGAGAAAATTTAAGAGGCAATGATGTGTATATTGTTCAAAGCACAAACCCTCCTGCAGACCATATAATTGAACTTGCTTTGCTTATAGACGCTGCGAAAAGAGCAAGTGCAGCAAGTGTCAGTGTAGTTATCCCTTATTTGGGTTATGCAAGGCAAGATCGGAAAGATGAACCACGCGTACCAATTTCTGCTAAAGTAATGATTGATATTATTACTGCCGCTGGCGCTGATAGGATTATTACGATGGATTTACATTCAACTCAAATACAGGGCTTTTCAAGAATTCCAATTGATAATTTATATGGAAGTTTGGTTTTAATGACTGAAATAAAAACCCATTTTAATAATATTAATGATAATAATAAAATTGTTGTATTGTCACCAGATATTGGTTCAAACAAATTAAGTCAATCATATGCTAAACAATTAGGAATAGGATTTGCAGTGATTGATAAAAGAAGAAGCGCGCACAACAAATCAGAAGTTGCTTATCTTGTTGGAGATATTGAATCAAAACATGTTTTGATTATAGACGACATGATTGATACTGCAGGAACAGTTAGTAATGCTGCAAAAGTTGCGAGAAAAAAAGGAGCATTATCTGTTGTTGTTGCTGCGACACATGGAGTGTTATCTGGAGATGCAATTAAAAAACTCTCTAGCGACGATATTGATAAAGTTATTCTTTCAGATACGGTCAATATTCCAGAAGAAAAACAATTTAAGAAATTAACAATTGTATCTTCTGCAAACATTTTTGCAGAAACAATTAATAGAATTCATACCGGGGAATCAGTTAGTGAATTATTTGGAGAGAATAATGAGTAAATTTGAAAAATTAAATGTTAAGATTCGCGACGGAAAAGGCTCGTCTTCTGCAAGAAGAACAAGGCTTAAAGATCAGATACCAGCTGTTTTATACCACTCAGGATTGGATGCTATTTCACTTTCTGTTGATAAAAAAGAATTATATAAAGCTTTAAAAACTGGTCAAGTTATTTTTGAGGTTACAGTTAAAGATGAAAATCAATTTGTTCTTGTTAAAGACGTACAATATCATCCCGTCTATGACAATATTATGCATATTGATTTCCAAAAAGTAAAAGAAGACGAAAAAATTTCATTAGAAGTACCATTAAAGGTTACAGGGGAAGCAGAAGGGGTGCAAGCCGGCGGTATTTTAGTACAAATTGTAAATGCTATTACAGTTAAATGTAAACCAACAACTATTCCAGACGCTTTAATTATTGATGTTACTGATTTGGAACTAAACTCTAGTCTATTTGTGAAAGATATCCAACTTGCTGCAGACGTAGAAATAATAACTGCTGAAGATCTTGCAGTTGTTTCTGTGCAAGAGCCTAAGAAGGAAGAAGAAATAGTAGAAGAAATAGTAGAAGAAATGTTAGAAGGCGAAGAAGGCATTGAAGCAGAAGGCGAAGAAAGCGCTGGCGGTAAAGACGATTCTTCAGAAACTAAAAAAGAAAAAGATTCAGATGGAAAAGAGCAAAAATCAAAAGAGGAAAAATAAAAATAATGTTGATTTTTGTTGGGTTAGGAAATCCTGAAGAAAAATATCTTCAAACAAAACACAATATTGGGTTTTGGGCAATAGATGTGTTTGCAAAAAAGCATAATCTTGAATTTAAAGCAGGTAAAGGAAACTTTATTTTTGCAAAAAAAGACAACGAATATATTTTGGTAAAACCTACAACAGGAATGAATAGAAGCGGAACGATTATACGTGATCTTCTAAGCTTTTATAAAGCTGATATAAAAGACATAATAGTCATTTTTGATGACGTAGATTTACCATTAGGAGAAATTAGATTAAGATTGAGCGGTGGAGACGGTTGTCATAATGGGATGAAATCTATAATTCATTCTCTGAATACAGATGAAATTACTAGGTTAAGAATGGGCATTGCAGCTGACGACTATAAAAGACCATCAGAAAACTACGTATTAAAGCCATTTAATAAAAAATATAAATCTTCAGTAGACCAAGTTTTAGAATTTACTTGTGATGCGATGTCTTCAGTGATTAAAGAAGGTGCTGTATGCACATCAAATCGTTTTAATAAACAGATTATAGGAGAAGCATAATGTTGTTATATGATCACCACATTTGGTACAGTTTACAAACAATATTTTCACACCCCCTTACTGCAATGGTACCATTATCAGGCATTGCTGCGATATTGTTTGCGTTGTGGAAAAGCAACTGGATTAGTAAACAAAATCCAGGGAATGAAAAGATGCAAGAAATAGGACTTGCTATCAGAGAGGGTGCAACAGCATTTCTTAAGAGAGAATATAGGGTATTAGCAATTTTTGTTATTGTTGTTGCAGGGCTTTTGTATTGGGTTAATTTAGACAATAATACTGAAGCAGTAGCACTCTCTTTTGTCGTAGGGGCCCTGTGTAGTGCTTTAGCAGGTGCGCTTGGAATGCGTGTTGCGACATTAGCAAACCATAGAACAACTGAAGCTGCAAGAACAGGATTAAGTGCAGCACTTAATGTTGCATTTAATGGTGGGGTTGTTATGGGAATGAATGTGGTAGGTCTTGGTATTTTAGGTCTATTTACACTTTTTGTATGTTATGGCGGAATGGGGATAAACAGCAATTTATCAGAAGTTATGACTTTGGTTTCTGGGTTTGCCATGGGCGCTTCATCAATTGCTCTTTTTGCAAGAGTTGGTGGTGGAATTTATACCAAAGCTGCTGATATTGGTGCAGATTTAGTTGGTAAAGTAGAAGCTGGAATTCCAGAAGATGACCCAAGAAACCCTGCAACCATTGCTGACAATGTTGGTGACAACGTTGGTGATGTTGCTGGTATGGGAGCTGATTTATTTGAGTCATATGTAGGATCAATTGTTGGAGCTATGGTGTTAGCAGCCGCAGCGGGGAACGTAGCATTAGTTAGTTTACCTTTGACAATTGCTGCTTTAGGAATCTTTGTATCAATTATAGGAACATTTTTTGTTAAGACTAAAGAGGGAGGAAACCCTCAAACTGCTCTTAACGCTGGCGTGTTTGGCTCAGGGGCCGTTATGTTAGTTCTTACTTATTTCCTCTTAAACTATATTGCAATTGATGGAACAATTGATAGTATGAATGTTATGAATTTATTCTGGACAATTGTTATTGGCCTTGTTTCAGGTATTTTGATTGGTTTAATGACAGAATATTTTACATCTGATTCTCGAACCCCTTCTCGAGCAATTGCTGAAGCAAGCGAAACCGGAGCAGCAACCAATATTATAGCGGGTCTAGCAAACGGAATGTATTCCACTGCATTGCCAGTTCTTATTATTGCGTTAGCAATTTTGGGAGCATTCCATTTTGCAGGTCTTTATGGAATCGCAATTGCTGCCTTAGGAATGTTGTCAACTATCGGTATTCAATTAGCTGTAGATGCATATGGTCCAATAGCTGATAATGCTGGAGGCATTGCAGAAATGGCTGAACTTCCAAGCGAAGTAAGAGAAAGAACGGATAAACTTGATGCTGTTGGTAATACAACTGCTGCTATCGGAAAAGGTTTTGCGATTGGTTCAGCTGCATTAACATCATTAGCTCTATTTGCAGCATTTAGAGAAATTGTTGGAGGCTTGGTGTTGGACATTGGTAACCCAACGGTGATGGCGGGGCTTTTTATTGGAGCAATTTTACCTTTTGTCTTTTCTGCGCTTGCAATGAAAGCGGTTGGGGACGCTGCTTTTCAAATGATTGAAGAAGTAAGAAGACAGTTTAGAGAAATTAAAGGCCTTCTTGAGGGTAAAGCTGGAGTAAAAGCTGACTATGCAAAATGTGTAGACATAGCAACTACTGCTGCTATCAATAAGATGGTTTTACCTGGAGCTTTAGCAATATTTACACCAATATTTTTTGGATTGATTCTTAAAAATCCAACTATGTTAGGTGGAGTTTTAGCGGGAGCAACAGTAACGGGAGTATTGTTAGCTATTTTTATGGCAAATGCAGGAGGTTCATGGGATAATGCCAAGAAGTATATTGAATCTGGAGCACATGGCGGAAAGGGAAGCGACGCTCACAAAGCTGCTGTTGTTGGCGATACAGTAGGCGATCCGTTTAAAGATACTGCCGGCCCTTCATTGAATATTTTAATTAAACTTATATCGGTGGTTTCATTAGTAATAGCACCACTGATTTAATGGAGAAATTATATGAATTATTATGAAATATTATATATTGTAAATCCGAAACATGGAAAAGAAAAAATATCTGAAATTATTCACGATATTAATAAACACATTGAAGTTAAGAAACATTCAGTGCTGGACCATAATTTTTGGGGAAAAAAACAATTAGCATACAATGTTAACAAAGAAAAATATGGCAATTACGTTTTGCTTCATACAGAGTTTAATGATTCTAATTTTGTTAATGATTTTAAAGCATTCCTTAATTTGAATTCGGAAGTGTTGAAATATCTTATTATTAAGCTTGACGGTAAGCCTATTCCGAAAGAAAAAATAGAAGAATCAAAAGAAAAGGAGGACAAATAATGCTGTCTAGTAGAAAAAAATCCTGTTATTTCAAAAGAAATAAGGTATATGAAATAGATTATAAAGACACCAGACTTCTCAATAAATTTATTAATGATCAAGGGAAGATTGTTCCAAGAAGAGTTACTGGAACAAGTGCGAAAATGCATCGAAAATTAGTAACCGCAATTAAAAGAGCACGAAATGTTGCATTGCTTCCTTTCGCAGCAATTGATAGAGATTAAAAATGAAAATAATACTAACGAAAGATATAGAAAATTTAGGGAATGAGGGAGATGTTATTAACGTTAAATCTGGGTTTGCAAGAAATTTTCTTTTACCAAAAGGTTTGGCCATTAATTTTTCTTCTAATCAATTAATAAAAATTAAAAGTCAACTCGAACAACAAGAACATAAAATTGAACGTGAAAAAAAAGGCTTATCGGATATCTTAAATCAAATTTCTGGATTAGAAGTGTCTATCAAAGCAAAATCAGAGGACAATGAAAGATTGTTTGGCTCTGTAACAAAAGCAGATATTGAACAATTGTTATTGGAGCGCAATATTCAAATTGATAAAAAATATATGGATTTAAAATCTCCACTTAAAACACTTGGATTGCATGAAGTTGAAGTAAAGTTTAATAGCGAATTATCAGGCAGTTTTAAGATTAATATAGAAAAAGAAGAAAACTAATTTTTTATTGTTTTTATAATTAATTTTTCTTTGTTGCATTCTTTACAAAAAAAGTACATATCTTTATATTTTGATGTTTCCGTTGAACATTTTTTAGTATTACATCCAAAAACATACGAATGATTTATGCCCGAACCATTGCCAATGCTATTTGATGCTTTTCTTAGCCAATTTCGAAAAAACGCTTTATAATCTTTCTTACGCTTGTTATTTGCTTTAAGCCAGTCAAGCATTTTAGCAAGTTCAAATTGAGGGTCAACAGATGGAAATTTTTCATTCAATATATTTATATTATTTTCTATATCTTTAATTTGTTCTTTTTTAGATGGAAATTTTTTCTTGCTAATCGGAGCAATTTCATCTAATCGTGCTTCCAGTTTTGAAATTTTTTCCAAAATTTCATTTAAACTTACTTTTTTGTTTTCCATTTATTTAATTTAGTTGGTATTCATTTTATAAAAAACATTAATAAAAGGAGAATTTACAATGAAAGTAATGGCGGAATATATTTGGATTGATGGGCATGAGCCTACCGCCAATCTGCGTTCAAAAACAAAAATATTAAGTAACGCAGTGGCATCAGTGGCAGATCTTCCAAGTTGGGGTTTTGATGGTTCTAGCACTCTTCAAGCCGAAGGAACCGATAGTGATTGTATGTTAAAACCAGTTTGGTTTTGCAAAGACCCACTTCGTGGTGGTGATAATGTATTAGTTATGAATGAAGTATATAATCCAGACGGGTCACCACACAAATCAAATACTAGAACACCACTGGTAGAGCTTGCAGAAAAGTTTAAAGATTACGATCCTTGGTTTGGAATTGAACAAGAATATATCTTAATGAATGGTAAACAGCCTTTGGGTTGGCCCGACAAAGGATATCCCGAAAGACCACAAGGCCTATATTATTGTAGCGTTGGATCCGAGGACATTGCTGGTCGTGATGTTGTTGAAGACCATATGCATGCATGTTTAGATGCTGGTATTGCAATATCTGGTATTAATGCCGAAGTGATGCTTGGACAATGGGAATATCAAATAGGACCGGTGGGAGCTTTAGAAGTTGGAGACCAATTATGGGTTGCTAGATGGTTATTAGAAAGAATTGGTGAAGACTATGGAGTCAGAGTTGAGCTCCACCCAAAACCGATTAAAGGAGATTGGAATGGTTCGGGAGCACATATCAACTATAGCACAGAAGCTATGAGAGCGCCTGGTGGATTAACGGTTATTGAAGAAGCTTGTGAAAAACTAGGGAAAAATATTGATAAACATATTGCAGTATATGGAGCTGATAATGATCAAAGACTTACTGGACTACACGAAACCTGTAATATCAACGAATTTAGATATGGTGTAAGAGATAGAGGTGCTTCAATTCGTATACCAATGGATACTCAAAAGAATGGATGTGGTTACTTAGAAGAGAGAAGACCTGCATCGAATGTAGATCCCTATAAAGCATGCGCGGCACTAATCGATACTACTTGTAGTTAGTTAATGTAAAAACTATGATTTCAAAAAAGCTACTAAGGTGGTATTCTCTAAACAAAAGAGATTTACCTTGGAGAACTACTCATGATCCTTATAAAATTTGGATTTCTGAAATTATGTTACAACAAACGCAAGTTTCGACTGTAATTCCCTATTATAGAAAATGGATTAATAAATTTCCTAATGCAAAAAAATTGTCCAAAGCTAATTATAATGATGTGTTAAAGCTTTGGGAAGGACTTGGATATTATTCACGCTGCAAGAATATTTACAAAACAGCTTCTTTTGTTCGAAAAAAATTTCCTAATAATTATTCTGAATTAATTAAGCTTCCTGGAATAGGAGACTATACTGCAAAGACCATTCTTGCAATTGCATTTAATAAAAATCAAGTAGGAATTGACACAAATTTAGAACGTATTGGTTTTAGGCTTTTAGGGTTAAAGAAGAAATCAAAATTTAACCAAAATAAAGTGAGAAAATTTCTTGAAAAAACACAAGATAAAAATAATCCAGGAGATTTTAATCAAGCGCTAATGGACCTTGGAAGCAACATTTGCCAATCACAGTCTGTTAATTGTAGGGTATGCCCCATTAATGATTCTTGTAAAGCTTTTCTAAGTTTAAATCCTATTGATTATCCAGCTCCCACAAAATTAAAGACTGTTCCAACGATTAAAGTTTCTACTTGTATTGTTCGTAAACAAAAAAAATTGTTAATCCTACAACGCCCAATAAATACAATGCTTGGAGGATTATGGGAATTCCCTGGGGGAAAGATTCAAAAGAATGAATCAAGAAAAAAGGCAGTAATCAGAGAGGTAATGGAAGAAACAAATCTTGTTATTAAAACTCCAGACTATCTAGGTCAAATTAAACATCAATACAGCCATTTTAAAGTTTTGATTTCATTATTTTTAAGTGATGTGAATGATATATCTTCCTTAAAGACAAACCAAAATTATAAATGGACTACCAGAAAACAATTAGATAAGTTTGCACTACCAAAAGCGAACTATAAAATGTTAGAGATTTTAGATAAATTGAAATAATATTAATTCCAATGATACGAATGCTAATAACCTTTTTAATTTTGCTTTTATTTTTACCTATTTTTGTATCAATGATGATTGTTGGTATCGTTTCGTCTTATCTAATGCACCCGAGATATTTTTATTGGTCTATGCATTTAGGTTGTAAGCTATTGTTGCTTGGTGGTTGGCAGTATCATACAATTCATGGTCAAGTTCCTCCAAAAAGCAAGGGCCCTTATCTTTTTATGTTCAACCATGAATCTATGTTTGATGCATTTATGTTAGGAGCCTCTATCCCATACTATATTAATGCGATAGGTTGGGAAGGAATATTCAAATGGCCTTTATGGGGGTTTTTTGCAAAAAGATATGGTGCATATCAAATTACTCATGATAACACAGAGCAAGCAAAAGCAACACTCAAGGTTGCTGAAAAAATACTACTTGTAGATAAAGATTCAATGATTTTTTCACCAGAAGGTAACCGAACCATTACTGGAGAAATGGGTGAATTTAAAAAAGGAGGATTTCATTTTGCTAAAGCTACAAATGCAACTATTGTACCTATTGGAATTGTTGGAGCATTTAAAGCAAACGTTAAAACGAGTTGGATTATTAAACCAGGTCGATTAAAAACTGTTTTTGGAACACCAATTACCCCAGATGATTATTCTGATTTATCAATTGAAAATTTTCGCGATCTTGTTAAAAATAAAATTGTAAATCTTGTAAAAGATTTTAGTTGAGGTATTTGATTTTAGGGTGTAAAAATCCAACAATTCCACATAGTCCTGCCATAAACCCAAACAATAAAAATATTGTTTGAATATCAAATATATCTGATGCAAGTCCAATGATTCCAGAGGAAACAGCAGTCATACTAATGATTGAGATAGAAATAATTGAAAAAATTCTTCCTAAAAGTTTTTCAGGGATATTTTTTTGCATCATTGCTACTCTAGAAATAATTAATAAAGGAATTCCAATACCATGGCAAAATGACAGAACATACATTTGAGTCATATTTTCAATAAGATAGTATAGACAAAAACTAGCTCCATCAATAAAAAGCCCAGTTAAAAAGAGCTTCCCATGTGTAAACCTATCACCAAAATTATAAACAAAAGCTGTTCCCAGTAACATGCCTAATCCAACAATTGCTTCGCATATTGCAAAATTAGAAATAGTTCCTCCCAAAGTAATTTTTACTAATATAGGGATTCCAACAATAGCAGGGCCCATTACAAATAAGTTGCTCAAAATGGTTAAAATAATGATAAAACGTAATGTTTTTTTATTATTTAAATAGACGAGTCCTTGATAGGTTTTTTTTAGAATATTACCAAAATCTACATTTTCTTTATCTATCTCATCTTTGGGGGCATTAATGCTTATAAAAGCAGTAATCAAATAACATATGACAGTAACATAAAATAAGTACTCAATTGATATGACTGTTAATGCATATGCTGCAACAATTGGACCTATAAATACAGCCATTTGCCATGCAACATTTACAATCGAATTTGCTTTCAAAAGTTTATCTTTTTCAATTTGAGTTGGAAGGTATGCATTAAATGCTGGAACAAATGGTAGTGAAAAACCATTATGAAAAAAAGCAAGAATCATAATAATCCATGCAAGCCTTATATCAAATAATAAAAATAATGGGATCCCCAATACTGCAATTGCCTGCATTATATGTGCAACTGCCATTACTTTTGTTTTTGAATACATATCAACAATAGCACCAGTAAATAGCCCAAAAAAGATAGCCGGAAGATAAGTTGTCATTATTATTAATCCAGTGAGTTTTTCAGAATTGGTAATATCTAATATTAGCCAAATAATGGCTATATCATACATTGATCTTCCGATTGAGCCTATAAAAGGTGCTCCCCATAGGAAAGTTGTAAAATTTCTTTGGCTTTGCATGTTATTGATTTTGAAAAAGAAACTACGTATAATCCATTAAAATTATGACTTATATCATTACAGATCCCTGTGTAGGTACTTGTGATACAGCGTGTGTAGAAGTATGCCCTGTTGACTGTATCCACGGGCCCGATGATCCAGAAGGCGCTGGTGAAGAGGCCAAAGACCCTGATTTTGATGCAACAGGAAAACAGCTCTATATTAATCCAGAAGAATGTATTGATTGTGGAGCTTGTGAACCAGAATGTCCTGTTGATGCAATTTATGATGAAGATGAAGTTCCAGAAGAATATTCTGCAAATATTGCACCCAATTATGAATTTTTTGGGCAAGAAGCGCCTGAATAAATTTTTTTATAGTCATTAAAATATGAAACGATTATTAAGTATCCTTACATTGTTTGCTCTGTTATTATTTTTTGCTTGGAATAATAGGGTCAATATTGTGGTGTGGGCATTACCAAAAATTTTGAATATTACAACTCCAGTTTTATCTGTAGGATCTTCAAATTGGCAAGAAGGCCCTGATTCAAAAACAATAAGCGATACAAGACCCAATATTATTTTAATTCTTGCTGATGATCTAGGATTCAATGATGTTTCTCTTTACAATGGCGGTGCTGGGAATGGATCTTTAATGACTCCAAACATTGATGCAATCGCACAGGATGGGGTGTTATTTGAAAATGGTTATGCTGCCAATGCGATATGTGCGCCATCTAGGGCATCAATTATGACGGGTCGATATTCAACTCGGTTTGGATTTGAATTTACCCCAATTTTCCCACAAGCTTTGACATTGTTTAAATGGATAGATGAGATTGATAATCCAGAACTTGAATTAGAGATAGATGAAAAACTTGCCCCAATGTCAAAGAATGTCTTTACTGCAAGTTTTCCTAGTGAAGAGATTACTATTGCTGAAGTGTTACAAGATGCAGGCTATTATACAGCCCATATTGGGAAATGGCATTTAGGACGAGTAGATGGAAGCCTTCCAAATGATCAGGGATTTGATGATAGTTTGATTTTGGATGGAGGACTTTATTTGCCTGAAAATGATAAAAATGTTGTTAATGCAAAATTTGATGATGGTATTGATAAAATGGTGTGGTCTAGATCTCAATTTAGTGCATCATTTAATAAAGGTCCGCGCTTTGCACCGGGAAGATATCTTACTGATTATTACACAGATGAAGCTATACAGGTGATAGAGAACAATAAAAATAGACCATTCTTTCTTTATTTAGGTCATTGGGCAGTCCATAATCCACTACAGTCATTAAAAAGTGATTTTGATTTATTTACTCACCAGAATATGAACCATAATTTGCAAGTTTACTCTGGGATGATAGAAGCCTTGGATAGAAGCGTTGGACGCATTGTTGATGCGTTAGAAAAAAATGGTTTATCGAACAATACTTTAATTATCTTTACTAGCGACAATGGTGGAGCTAGTTATATAGAGCTTTCTGATATTAATAAGCCTTATAGAGGTTGGAAATTAACACATTTTGAAGGAGGATTTCATATTCCTTTTATGGCAAAGTGGCCAGCTAAAATTAAACCAGGAACTAAATTTACACCCCCAGTCCACCATACTGATATTTTTCATACTATTGCAGCCGCAGCAACTACTAACATTCCTACTGATCGAAAATTAGATGGAATAGATTTCTTGCCATTTGTGAATGGTGCTAATCAGGGGATTCCGCATGAAACATTATTTTGGAAACAAGGACATAACCAAACTGTTCTACATAAGGGTTGGAAGCTAATTAGAACTGATAAACCTGATAAAAAATGGTTATTTAATTTGGATAAAGACCCAACAGAAAGAATAAACCTTGCTTTTTCTCATCCAGAGAAATTAGTTTTACTTGAAGAACTTCTTGATAAACATGAATCAGAGCAGGTTGTTTCTTTGTGGCCTTCTGTGCTTAATGCTCCACAATTAATTGATAAGCATGGTGGACAAGAATACAAAAAAGGCGATGAATATATTTATTGGCCGAATTAATGATTGAATTATAATGGATAAAAATCAAATACTCGAAAAATTAAAAACGGTTAATTACCCCGGATTTAATCGTGACATTGTTTCTTTTGGGATGATAAAAGATATTGTTATTGACCATAAAACAATAACCTTATTTTTGTCTATTTCTTCTTCTAATAATAAGAAAAAAGATCAGTTAATCTCTGAAATTCACAAAACATTAGATAACACCGACTATGATATAAAAATAAAAATATTAGATAGTGCACCACGTAAAACTGTTGACACATCAAATAAAGATAGAAATGTTGAAGGTAACATAAAAAAAATTATTGCGATTGCAAGCGGAAAAGGCGGTGTTGGTAAATCAACAATTGCATTAAACTTAGCTGCTGCACTATCAAATGCTGGTTGCAAAACTGGTTTACTTGATTTAGATATTTATGGCCCATCTCTTCCTATTACTATGGGTATTAATGAAAATCCAGAAGTCAATGACAGCAAAAAAATTATCCCACTTGAAAAAAATAACTTAAAACTAATGAGTTTTGGATTTATTAGCGGGAATCAGGCTCCTGTGGTTTGGAGAGGTCCATTAGTAGCAAAAATGACGGAACAATTTTTTAGAGATGTTGTTTGGGGAGATTTAGATTATTTAATTCTTGATTTACCGCCAGGAACTGGCGATGTTCAGTTGACTCTTTCACAAAAAATACCACTTGATGGAGTAATTATTGTAACCACACCAAACGATATTGCATTAGCGGATGTAAGAAAAGGTGCCGATATGTTTAGAAAAGTGAAAACAGATTTACTAGGGGTTGTTGAAAATATGTCTTATATGAACATTAAAGGCGTAGCGGTTAATAGTGCAGATTCACATATTGTTGTTAATGATGAAAAAATCCTAGTGGGAAAAGATGGTTCGTTTCAATTGAAATTCCATCTTTTCAAAAAAGGTGGAGGTTTAGACGAAAGTAAAAGATTAAATATTCCATTTTTAGCTGAAATTCCGTATTCGAACGATTTAATGAAATCTATTGATGATGGTAATCCTATTGTCTTCCAAGAAAAAGATTCTGAAATTAAAAATATTTTTGTTGATTTAGCAAAAAAAATAATGTCATTATGAGTCTAAAATTAGAACATGAAAATAATTTACCTATCCATATTGGTATTATAATGGATGGGAATGGTAGGTGGGCTACAAATCAAAAAATGAAAAGACTATTAGGCCACATTCAAGGAGTAGAAACAGTAAGAAGTATTGTAGAAGCGTGTGTTCGTCTGAAAATTGCTCATTTAACGCTTTACACTTTTTCTAAAGAAAATTGGCAAAGACCTAAAGAAGAAATCAACGATTTAATGTCATTGTTATCGTCTAGTTTAAAAAATGAATTAGAGAAGTTAAATAGGAACAATATTGCCTTAAAAGTCGTTGGAAAATTAGAGGATTTACCAGCCAAATTGCAGACATTAATTATGGAAGTTATTGAAAGTACAAAAAATAATACTGGGCTAGTTTTAACGCTGGCTCTTAGCTATGGTGGTCGTCAAGAAATTGTGGATGCTATAAATAAGATTATTGCATCTAATGATGAATATATAGATGAAGAAATTTTTAAAAACTATCTATATGCCCCTACAATGCCAGATCCAGATTTAATTATTAGAACTGGCGGAGAAAGTAGATTAAGTAATTTTTTGTTATGGCAATCGGCTTATTCCGAAATTTACGTTAGTAAAAAAAATTGGCCTGAATTTGCAGAAGATGATTTAATTTCTGCCTTAAATGATTTTGGACAACGAAAAAGAAAATATGGTAAGGTTTTAAACTAAAAATGAATAATAAGCATACGTTTGTTCTTTTTTTCTTATTGATTACTGTTGGATTTGCTCAGGACGTAAATCTATACCGTGTTAATATTGAAGGAAATACAACTACTTCTGATAAAATGATTAAATATTCTGCAGGCTTGAGAGATGGCACCACAATACAAAGAGCAGATATTTCAACAGCTTTGACAAGATTATGGGATCTTAACCTGTTTGATGATATCAATATTGTTCTTAACAATGAATCTGAATATGGAGTAGAGATTACTATTGAAGTCAAAGAAAGCCCAACGCTAAATAATATTATTTTCCGTGGAAATTCAATGAGAGAAGGAAGATTTACCGACAAAATTGATTTACGTATTGGGCAAAGAATAAGACCAAACTTTCTATCATCAGCAGAAGAAAAGATAAAAGAAATCTATCAAGAAGATGGATATTTTTCTGTAGAAGTTGAATCCTTTATTGAGGTTCCACAGGACACTTTAGTACGTAATGAATATGCTAGGGATGTTGTTTTTAGTATCAAAGAAAATGATAAATTTCGTCTTAGGAATATTAATTTTGTAGGAAACGATAATTTTTCAGATCGAAAATTAAAAAAAGAACTCAAAGATACAAAAGAACGAAAATGGTATAGTTTTTGGGTAAAAAGTTTTAATGAAAAATCATTTAAAGAAGATAAAGATATCTTAAAAGCATTTTATCAAAACGAAGGGTATCGTGATTTTAGTGTTTTGAAAGATACTTTAGTTATAAATGAAGACGATAATTCTCTGACACTTTTTTTAACAATAAATGAAGGAAACAAATATAAATATCGCAATTTTACATTTGAAGGAAATGAAATTGCTAATTCTGAAACATTGGAAATACTTCTAGGCTTACAAGAAGGAGATTTGTATTCAAAAGAAAATTTTGAAAAATCTGTTTTTGAAGATATGATGAGTGTCTATAATAATGAAGGGTATATTTTTAGCAATGTTAATCCAGAAATTGTCCCTGTTGGTGAAGATTCAATTGATGTTAATTTTATTTTTAACGAAGGTAAGAAAGTATATATAAACAACATTTTTGTTTCGGGGAATGAAAGAACAAGAGAAAATGTTATTCGAAGAGAGCTAAAATTGTTTCCTGGAGACGTGTTTAGCAGAGCAAAGCTAATGCGTAGTCAGCGGGATATTTGGATTTTAAACTATTTTGACAATGTTATTCCAGATGTTAATCCAGTTTCAGAAGATAAAGTAGATTTAGATTTTATTGTTCAAGAAAAGAAATCTACTCAAAGAATTAATGCAAACCTTGGATTCACCGGTGAATATGGTATGACAGGTGGAGCAGGAATTGAATTTGATAATTTTATGGGTCGTGGACAAAGATTTAATATTGGAGTGAGTACAGGTACTAATTTTTCATTTTATTCTGATCAAGATCCATCAAAATATCGTTCTTTCAATTTAACTTTCCAAGACCCTATGCTGAATGATAGTCCCTATCTAATTGGAGGTTCATTATTTTACTCTTATAGAGGATCTTCAACCAATTATTATTTCCCGCTAGACTTTACTGTTGGAGGAGGTTCTTTTAGTTTTGGTAGACGACTAGAGTGGCCAGATGATTTTTTTCGTGTGATGTGGTCTGCAAGAATTATGCAAAAAGAATATGATGGATCTGAAGCTGATGTTGAATCTTATTTAGGAGGTCTACAAAAAACTAGAGGACTTAGTTTGTCCCAAGTAATTGTTAGAGATAGCCGAGATCGTGCAGAATTTACAACAAGAGGGTCAAAATTCCAGATCGAATCAACATATTCTGGTGGGATATTAGGGGGAAATGAAAATTTCCAAAAGCATCTGTTGAATTTAGACTGGTTTTCACCTACATTTTCTAAATTTGTATTATATAGTTCTTTGAAAGTTGGGGTTATAAAAACATTAAATGTAGGTAACGATACTCAAAGCTTTATTCCATTTGATGAAAGATTTATTATGGGAGGAAATGGAATACCATATGGGAATGCTTTAAGAGGATATCCAGATAATTCTATTGGTCCACAAACAGCATCAGGACAGGCTGTTGGTGGGAATGCAATGAGTAAAATTACTACAGAATTAAGATTTCCATTATCTGAAAACCCAGTCATTTATTTTATGACATTTGCCGAAATGGGGAATGTTTGGAATACAAGCTCTATGGCTGAACCTTTTTATTTAGAAAGACATGGGCCACTCTCAATGAAAAAATCTGCTGGAGTAGGTGTTCGATTTTTTATGCCAGGGATTGGTTTATTAGGATTTGATATGGGATATGGATTTGATGATATTACAGGTGAGGGTAACCCTAACGGATGGGAATATACAATAACATTTGGACAAACATATTAAAGGAGAATAAGGTGTATAAAAAAATAGCTATTTTGTTATTATTGATGTCAATATCATTTGCACAAGAAAAAATTGGGGTAGTTTTTTCAGAAAAAATTCGATTAGAATTTGAAGAATTCAAAGATGTTGAACAACAATTAAAATTAGAACTCGACGTTATTCAAAAAGAATATGAAGTCATGGCTACTGAATTAGATAGTATGGTAAAAGAATATGAACAACAAAGCTTAATGATGTCTAAAGAGCTAAAAAAAGCTAAAGAACAAGACATGGTTGATATAAACAATGCAATGCAAAGTTATCAATTATCAAAAGTTGGACCTAATGGTGAGCTTACTCGAAAACAAGCACAGTTGGAGTATGATTTAGTACAGAAATTTAAAAAGGCTGTTGACTCTGTTGCAATTTCTAAAGGGTATGATATTATTATGGATGGTTCCCAAGCTTCATTATATACAAAACCAACTCATGATTTAACTGATGATGTTCTTTATGAATTAAGAAAAGCAAGCGATCAATCAAAATAAATTGAGATTCACTTGTTTACTCTTGAAAAAATTGCTTTAGAAGTAAAGGGAAAAGTTGTTGGTGATTCTTCAGTTAAAATCACCTCTGTTGATGATATTAATGAAGCATCTGAGGGATCGATAACATTTTCTTTTTTACCTAAATTCCAAAAAAAAATGTCATCATCTAAAGCATCTGCTTTTGTTTCTGATTCTGAAAAAGATTTAGAAGGCTATAATGGTATTGTTGTTGAACAGCCTTATCTAGCGATGATAACAATTCTTACTTTATTCTCAAAAAATAAAGATTTTAAACACACTATTCATCCTAACGTTGTTATTTCAGAATCTGCTACAATTGATTCAGATGTTACTATTGGGCCTTTTTCTGTCGTTGGAGACAATGTTACAATAAAAAGCGGTACCATAATTGGTTCTCAAGTTGTTCTATATGATGATGTCCAAATTGGTAAAGATTGTTTAATCCATTCTGGTGCTATAATTGGGGCAGACGGATTTGGTTTTACTACCATTGATAATAAACACCATAAAATTCCTCATATTAAAAGTGTAATTATTGGTGATATGGTAGAAATTGGTGCAAATTGTACAATCGATAAGGGATCAATGAAAAATACTGTCATTAAAGATTTTTGCAAAATGGATGACCAAGTTCATATTGCTCATAATGTTACAGTAGAAGAAGGTTGTTTAATTGCAGGAGGTACATTTCTTGGAGGCAGTGTTACTATTGGAGCTTATTCAATGCTTGGTGGAAACGTTGGTGTTGGACCGCATGTTATTGTAGGAGAAAAATCAATTGTTGCTGCAAGATCGGTTGTATTAAAGTCTGTAGATGGAAATCAAATGTATGCAGGAAATCCAGCAAGAGAAATCAAAGAAAAACAGAAACGTGATGCTGTATTTACTAAAGTAGAAATTTTAGAAAAACGCTTAAATAAATTGATTAAAGAATGACAAGAACAAAGCAAAAAACAATTCAAGCCCCAGTGTCTTGTACTGGGGTTGGATTACATACGGGGGTAGAAAGTACCATTACCTTTAATCCAGCTCCTGAAAATTTCGGAATTAAATTTATTCGTACCGATAAAGAAGATAAATATGTTACACCAGATTTAGATAATGTTATTGATTTAACCAGGGGGACCACTATTGAAGAAAATGGAATAAAAATTCATACGACAGAACATGTATTGTCTGCATGTGCTGGGATGGGAGTTCACAACTTACTTATTGAATTAAATAGTAAAGAACCGCCTGTGATGGATGGAAGCGCTAAAGATTTTGTTGAAGCACTGGTAGAATCTGGCATAATAGAACAAGATGCAGATGTAGACTTTCTAAAGATAACAAAGCCTGTTGTATATACTGATGAAGAAAAAGATGTTGAAGTTGTAGGGGTCCCATATGATGGTTTTAAAACAACATTTACCATTCAATATAATCTTGAGGATTTAGATGTACAGTATTCATCGATACACAATATGTCTCAGAATTATAAAACTCAGATTGCTCCAGCAAGAACATATTGTTTGTTAAGTGAAATTAAAGGATTGACAAACCAAGGACTTATTAAGGGGGGTAATTTAGGTAACGCTGTTATTATTGTGGATAAAGATATCGAAGATGAAGAAGTCCAGATTTTTAAAGAAAGATTTGGAATTAAATTTTTTAAAGGAGATAGAGGTTTACATAAAACACAGGTATTACGTTTTAGAAATGAGCCTGTTAGACATAAAACATTAGACCTTATTGGAGATTTAGCATTATTAGGTAAGCCGATATTAGGACATATTACCGCTATCAAAAGTGGACATAAAGGAAATGTTGAATTTGCAAAATTATTAAGAAAAGAATTTAAAAATCAGTTTAAAAAATGAAAAATATTAATGAATTATTAAAAATTTTGCCTCATCGTTATCCTTTTATAATGATAGATAAAGTAATTAAATGGGATAAAAAAAAATCAATTCAAGCCATAAAAAATGTTTCTATCAATGAACCATATTTTCAAGGGCATTTTCCAGAAAAACCGATTTTTCCAGGAGTATTAATTTTAGAATCTATGGCACAAGCCAGTTCGTTGATTATATCAGACTTTGTGGATAGTCCATCAAAAAAATTAGCATATTTATCTAAAGTATTAAATTTTAAGATCCATAAAAATGTAATTCCAGGAGATCAACTTTGTATTGAAGCAAAATTGTTACAACATAAAATGAATTCCTTTAAATTTAGTGTTGAATGTTTTGTTGATAAAAAACAAGTAGCATCGGCAGAATTGTTTGCAACTGCAGTAGACAAATAAGAGGTTAATTATTAGTACAACTATACATCCAACAAGCATTATTTCGAAAAAAGCAAAAATTGGTTCAAATGTAATAATTGGTGCATATAACGTTATTGAAGACAATGTTACCATCGGCAAGAATGTTACCATCGGCAATTTTAATACTATCGGCGAATACACTGAAATAAAAGCTCATTCTCGTATTTTTCACAATAGTAGTATTGGTGCTATTCCTCAAGATAAAAAATTTGGAGGAGAAAAAAGCAAACTTACTATTGGAAAACGTACAGTCATTAGAGAATTTGTTACATTAAATAGAGGCACTGAAGCAGAGGGAAACACCGTTATTGGAGACGATGTTTTAATTATGACAGGTGTTCATGTTGCCCACGATTGTAAAGTAGGGAATAATGTTATTCTTGTGAATTTAGTTGCTCTTGGGGGGCATGTTGAAGTAGATGATTGGGCTATTTTGGGAGGAGCATCCACTGTACATCAATTTTGTAAGATTGGAAGGCATGTTATGCTTGCTGCAAATTCTAAAATTGTGCAAGATGTTCCTCCATTTATCTTAGCTGGTAAATATCCTGTTAAATACACAGGCATTAATTCCCTTGGTTTAAAAAGGAGAAATTTTTCAAATAAACAACGCATGACAATAAAAAAAGCGTACAGATATTATTTTCGATCTGATTTGAATACTTCAGTTTCTCTAAAAAAAATAAAAGATGAATTCAAAAAAGATAAAAATATTAAAGAGATTGTTTCTTTTATTGAAAATAGTCAACGTGGTATCATTTAATTACTAAATGAAAAAAATTTCCATATTTGGTTCTACTGGATCGGTTGGAACACAAACTTTATCTGTAATAAATGCTCATCAAGACAAATTTAAAGTTTCTTGTCTTTCTTGTAGAGAAAATGCTAATCTTCTCTTAGATCAAGTCCAACAATTTATGCCAATCAAAGTAGCAATTAATAAAATTGATTCTAGTCATCCTTTAAATGATTTTTGCAAAAAACATAGTATTGAACTTATTGTTGGTGAAGATTCTTCTCATATTCTTTCGCAATATAATAAAATTGATTTGGCAATCAATTCCATTGTTGGTAGCGCAGGATTAATTCCAACAATTAACACCGTATCTAATAGTATTGATTTAGCATTAAGCAATAAAGAGTCCTTGGTCTTAGGAGGTCATATTATTATGCCCTTACTTGACGATAGTAGTTCACAAATTATTCCTGTTGATAGCGAACCTTCGGCTATTTTTCAGTGTTTACATGGTGAGCCTGACAATTCTTTAAAAAAAATTATATTAACTGGTAGTGGAGGTCCTTTTTTAGAAAGACCTCTTGACTCATTTGACACAATTACTAAAGAAGAAGCATTAAATCATCCAAAGTGGAATATGGGGAATAAAATTTCTATTGATTCGGCTACGATGATGAATAAAGGGTTAGAATATGTTGAAGCGTTATGGTTATTTGGAGTGAATACTGATCAACTTGATATTGTTATTCATCCTCAGTCAATTATTCATTCTTTTGTTCAGTTTATAGACAATTCTTACAAAGCACAATTAGGTGTTCCAGATATGAAAATTCCAATTCAATATGCTTTATCTTATCCTGAAAGAATACATAATAATTTTGGAACATTAGATTTTTCAGAAATCAATCAACTTACTTTTTCAACACCAGATATGAACCGATATCCATGTTTAAAACTTGCAATTGATTTAGTTCAGGAAGGGGGAAATAGTATTCCTGTTATGAGCATTGCAAATGACCATGTTGTTGACTTATTTTTAAATGATAAAATTCGTTTTCTAGACATTCCAAAAACCATTGAAAAAACAGTAAAAAAATTTCAATCCAAAGAAAAACCTAACACAGAAGATTTGATTCAATTAAATCAAGAAATAAAAGTATATTTAGGCTCAAATTAATTAAGTATGATTTATATTTTAGCATTCATCGTTTTAATAGGGGTTATTGTCTTTGTTCATGAACTAGGACACTATTTAGCTGCCCGTAGTGTTGGGGTAACGGTAGAAAAATTTTCAATCGGACTGCCCCCAACAATTTATAATTTCAAACCTAAAAATTCCAAAACTGTTTTTGCAATAGGCGCTTTACCATTGGGCGGTTATGTTAAAATGAAGGGACTATTAGATGAAAGCATGGATTCTGGTTTTAGTGGTGAAGACGATGAATTAGAATCAAAAAGTCCTCTACAAAAAATTTGGGTGATGAGTGCTGGAGTAATTATGAATATCCTCTTAGCTTTTTTAGTATTTGTTATTATTGGGAAAATGAATGGAGAACCGGTTGTTGTTAATAATGATACAACCATTGATTATGTTGTCCCAAACAGTCCTGCTTTTGAAGGAGGATTAAATCAAGGCGATATGGTAATTTCTGTAAATTCTACCAATGTTAAAACATGGGATGAGTTTACTACTATTATTAAACAAAGCCCCAATACAACATTATCTATGATTATCATTAGAGACGGCAGTGAAATTCAAAAGAGCATTACCCCATTATCTGCGCCAGACATTGCATCAGGAAGAGTCGATCAAGTAATTGGGAAACTTGGTGTTGATAAAAAAAGAGAAATAAAAGATTTAAGTTTTATTGAATCATTTCAATATGGATTTGATCAAACAATTTGGTCAATGATATTAATGACTACGTCGTTGAAAATGATTTTTACAGGAAATGTAAGTAGAGACGATGTTGGTAGTATCATTATGATTGGACAAATGGCAGGAGAAGCAGCACAAGCGGGACTTACCCCATTTTTAATGTTGATGGCTCTTATTAGTATGAATTTAGCTTTTATCAATATTTTACCTATTCCTGCTCTGGACGGTGGTCAGATTATGGTTATATTAATTGAAATGCTATTAGGAAAACCGTTATCTATTAAAACAAGAATGCGTATTCAATCAGTTGGCATGTTTATTTTGTTAGGCTTGATGGCATTTCTTATTATTAATGATATTCTGAGAGTTTTGTCCTAATAGGATTTTAGCTTTAAAACAATCACTCCATTTTTCAATTTAATCGATATTTTTATAGGGATTGTATTATCACCAACAATAGCATAAGAAATTTCCATATCTCCTTTATTTTTTAGTACTGATTTACCATTATAAACTGGCTTGTAAGTATAGGCATTAAATTTTCCAGCTGGTGTATTGATTGATTTATAACCAGTATTTTTAATTTCAATCTCTCGAATTTTACCCTCATCCAATGTTAAAAATTTTTTTGAAGTATCTTCTGGAATATTGATATTACGCAATATCATAATTAATCCATAAGGATCAACTACCTTTCCAGGAAGAATATATTTTTTTCCATTGGTGACAGCAGTATTATTTTTAATCATTGTTTTTGACTTTCGGCGAAAGTTAGCTTCTCTTATATTTTTTTCTTGTTTTACTAGATAAAATCCTTCTTTATCAATCCAACTATTAATTTCGTCTCTAATTTTATATAGTCGATCTCCAAGTTTTGATGTTTTTACAGAAAAATTAAAATGGTACACTTCCTGATTATTAATGAATTCAATTGGTTTAGTTTCTAGGCTTGCTTTCCCCATTTTTATTGGTCCAAAAAAGACATTGTAGTTATATTTTTCTCCATCGATAAAATCTTGACCACTTAACAATGAAACAAGTAATGTTATAATAATTTTCTTCATTATTTATCTAATTTGTGAAATTGTATTATGTTCAAAAATATAAATTTTTGATGGATTATTATTTTGTAATGTTCCTGCATCTAATAATAAATCAATTTCATTGCCAAACTCTTTTTCAATTAAATCTGGATCATTTAATGGTGGTGTTCCACTGATATTGACACTCGTGCTAGTGATTAGATTGTTATAGTTAGATAAAAGCACATTTAAAAATGCATGTTGTGGAATACGGAATCCAATTTTCCCTTGATCTACAATAAGTTTACTAATAAAATTTTCTGTATAAGGAACAATGCAAGTATCTCCGTTGTTTATAATTTTTAACATTTTTTCCTCTAATATGGGATTAATTAAAATGTTGCTTGAAATATCTTCCAGTTTATGGGCGATAATTGTCATTGGTCCTGTTCTTTTTTTTAAATTATTTATTTTTTTAATGCCCCTATCATTGTTTGCATCGGTGCCAATTCCATAGATTGTATCTGTTGGGTAAACGATAATCTCTTTATTTGTTAATGATGTAATAGCTTGATCAATTGCATTGACATCATTAATCAATATGCGTTTCATTGTGGTTTTGTTTTCCAACGTTTATGAAGCCAAAAATATTGTTCAGGATATTTTCTAATCATTTGTTCAAGCATCGAAGTATATTTTTGAACCGTATCTTCAATGCTCATATTTGCTGTATCTATTCTTTCAAAGTTTGCTTCGTGATGGTTATTAGTTTTTACTATTGAACAGAAAATCAGTGGGCTTCCCATTATTTGATTATATCTTGCTGCTCCAGAAGGAGTAGAAGAAAGTATATTAAAAAATTTTACAAAAATACCTTTCTGTCCTGCGTCTTGATCACTTAGAAGTATAAGTATCTCCTTATTTTGTAATGATTTTTTAACTTCATTAGCCGGACCTCCCTTGTGCATTTCATTTGATATATATGGTTTTCTTAGTTCTAAAAACAATCTTCCGGCTTCACGATTATTTTGTTTGTATGATACCCCTGCAATATTCTTGTAACCATTTTTTGCCATCGCAACGAATAATTTATGGAATGATCCAAAATGTCCACTGACCAAAATAACTCCTTTTTCCTCTTTTAGTGCTTCATCTAGAATATGAATATTGTTTAGATGAACTTTTTTTAAATCAAAATGTGCATATTGACTGAGGAAATCCACGATTTCTTCCAAATAAAATTGATAACATTTTTTAATAATTGTATTATACCACTTGTTATCCTTTTCTGGGAATGCGATTCTAAGATTTTCTAAGGCCATTTTCTTTCTTAGTTTTAGAACACGGAATAATAGAAAATAATTTATTTTATAGTTACTTTTGAGAAAGAATTTTGGCAATTTCTCCAAACAAAAAGAATAAGACTTGAGAAACCAATACATTTTTATAATGTAAATCTTTGTGTTAGCAATGAAAACAAAATTTAACAAGCTTTGGATATTTATTTTATGTGTTATTTTTAGCATTACGCTTGCTGATAACCATAATACAAAAGTATATGTTGTTCCAATTCAAAATACAATTGATCTAGGTATTCCTGCTTTTGTTAATCGTGCTATTGATACTGCTGAAAAGAATGATGCCAAACTAATTATTTTTGATATTGAAACTTTTGGTGGACGGGTTGATGCAGCAACACAAGTTAAAGATGCAATTTCTGGTACTGATATTCAAACCATTGCGTTTATTAATAGGCGTGCTATTTCTGCTGGTTCTCTTATTGCTCTTTCTTGTAATAAAATCTATATGACTTCTGGAGCTACAATTGGTGCTACAAGCGTAGTAGATATGAGCGGTGAAAAACAAGCTGAAAAATCTCAAAGTTATATGAGAGAAGAAATGGCTGCTACTGCAGAACAGTCTGGAAAAAACACCACCATTGCTCGCGGGATGGTTGATGAAGAATTGAGTTTCGAATATCTTGTAGTTGATGGTGATTCTATGAAGGTAGATGATATAGAAGGGCGTAAAGAAGGCAAGCTAATTACACTTACGACTGAACTTGCCCTAAAATATAAAATTGCTGATGGAACAAGTGAATCAATTGAAGATATTCTTTTAGATTTAAGTATAGAAAACTATGATATTATTACCTTGGATGAAAATTGGTCCGAAGATTTAGTACGTATTCTTACAGATCCTGTTGTTTCTTCTTTATTAACTACTTTTGGTACTATTGGAATTATTTCTGAACTATATAGTGCAGGATGGGGCATTGGAGGCACTATCGGAATAATTTGTTTAACATTAGCGTTAGGAGCGGGTTATTTAACCAAGCTTGCTTCAGCTACAGATTTGTTAATCATTTTTTCAGGATTAACTCTATTGATAGTTGAGTTTGTAGCTATTCCTGGATTTGGTGTTTTTGGTATAGTAGGATTAGTAATTCTATTTTATGGTTTATATTTATTATTGATTCCTGATGTTCCAGTAAGTGATGAAATATATTCAGCAGCGTTAGATGGTTTTGCTTGGGCAATTGTTGGAGGTGTTATCGTATTAATTATGTTAATTCGTTTAATATCACAATCAAAAGTATTTCAAAAATTTATTACGACAGATTCAAATAAAACAACCTTAAAAGATAACTATGACAAAAGATCAAAGGTATAGTACTTATTTATATTAGTTTTTATGAATAAATTGTATAATAAACCACATAGTATAAAGGAGGAGTAATGGGACTGTATTTTGCCATACCGTTAGTATTATTTATTATCGTACTATTATGGATTGTGCCAGTTGGATTATGGTTACAAGCTATTTTTAGTATTGGAGGAGGACATATAACAATTTTTAATTTAGTTGGTATGAGATTTAGAAGAGTTCCCCCTAGCATCATTGTTAATGGTTTAATTGCTTCTAATAAAGCCGGGATAGAGGGTGTTTCAAGTTCGGATTTAGAAGTACACTATATGGCTGGAGGGGATGTGAATAAGGTTGTAGATGCATTAATTGCCGCCTCTAAAGCTGGTCTTGATCTTACTTTTTCCATCGCTACTGCTATTGATTTGGCAGGAAGAGATGTATTGGCTGCTGTACAAACTAGTGTGTATCCAAAAGTAATTGATGCACCAGTAGATGGTAAATTATCAGCGGTTGCCAAGGATGGAATTGAGGTAAGAGCAAAAGCAAGAGTGACGGTAAGAACTGATATCCCTAATTTGGTTGGGGGTGCTACAGAAGAGACTATTATTGCAAGAGTTGGTGAGGGCATTGTAAGCGCAATCGGTTCTAAAGAAACTTATGAAGCGGTGTTAGAAAATCCTGATTCGATTTCAAAAACCGTATTAGACAGAGGATTAAATAAGGGAACTGCTTTTGAAATTTTATCAATTGATATTGCCGATATCGATGTTGGGAAAAATATTGGTGCTCAGCTTCAAGCAGACCAAGCAGAAGCAGATTTACGTGTAGCACAAGCAAAGGCAGAAACCAGAAGAGCAATGGCTGTTGCACTTGAACAGGAAATGAAAGCAAAGGTTGTTGAAGCTGAATCCGAAGTTCCAAAAGCAATGGCACAAGCGTTCCGCGAAGGGAATTTAGGAGTTATGGATTACTATAAACTTAATAATGTTGCTGCCGACACTAGCATGAGAGAATCAATTGCTGATACTGGTGAAGAACAAGAAATATCTGAGGAATAATAAAGTTTGGAAGAGTTATTTTATTGGCTTGTTATCTTAGCATTTTATCTTTTTTCTGCGTATAGAAGTCGAAAGAAAAAGGCCATTCCTCGGCCTCTTGAAAAAGAAGTAAAAGACGTTATTCCTGCTGTACCACCACAGACAAAAAGTGTTTTAGATTTTCTTAATGATGCATTCGAGAAAATGGAAGCAGAAGTTGAAATACCTAAACCGCCTCGGTCTGTTAAAAAACCTATCAAACCAATTGATATTGTTCCACCCAAAGTTGGTTTACAGATTCAGGATCAATCTACACACCATATTGAACCAATCTTTGAAGAACATTTTAATGCTACGCATAATATTAGCAAGATTCAGGATACTCGTCGTTTAAGCGTTTTACAATCAACAATTAAGCGTACTAGGCATACGGATACTCATACTCAATATAGTTTATTTGATGCAAAATCTAAAATCCAAACATTACAAAAAAAATATTCTAGTAATCCATTCAAACTTGGCATCATCATGCAAACAATTTTTGATCAACCAAAAGCAATGCAATCATAATATGAACTTTCTTATTATGGGGCCACCAGGAGCAGGAAAAGGCACCCAAGCTAAAATTTTAGCTGAAAAATATAATTTTATGCATTTATCAACTGGAGATATGTTGCGCCATGAAATTGATAATAAAAGCGATATTGGTTTAGAAGCAAAAAATTATATGAATCAAGGATTCCTTGTGCCAGATGATGTGCTATTATCAATAATGGAAAACACTTTAACCTCCTTAAAAGGCATAGGAATTATTTTAGATGGATTTCCTAGAACAATTCCTCAAGCTGAAGGATTAGAAGCAATTTTCCAAAAACTTGATTTGCAAATTGATTATGTCATCAATGTTCATGTTGATGAAGATATTTTAATCAATCGATTAACCAATAGAGCAAAAAATTCTGGTAGAAGCGATGATGCAGAAGAGGTTATCATCAATCGTCAAAAAGTTTATTCAGAACTTACTGAACCATTAATTCAATTTTATAAAGACCAACTTCTTACTATTAATGGAGATGGAACTGTTGAAGAAGTAACCCAACGTATTTTAGAAAAGATACAATAATGATTGTTATTGGCATAACTGGAGGGATAGCTTCTGGTAAAAGCACAGTATCTAAAATTTTTCAACAAGAGCACAATGCATACATTTTTGATGCAGATAAAGAAGCAAAACTTCTTTTGCTCAATAAAGAAATATCAGAAGAAATTCTTCACACTTTTCCCGATTTAAAAAATACCAATCCTCTGTCTATGAGTAAGGTAGTATTCAAAAATGAAGAGAATCAGAAAAAATTAAATGCCATCCTGCACCCGGCTGTAAATGCAGAACTTTTAAAGAGAATTGAAACAATCCGTCATGAAAAAAAGCATACCATTTTTATTGTTGATGCTGCTTTAATTATCGAGAGCGGTTCTCATCAATATTATAATGAGTTCAATTTGCCTCTTATTTTAATTACAAGTCTTGAATCTGTTCGTATTGAACGTGCTTTAGCTAGGGGAAATTTATCATTAGAAACTATTCAAGATCGCATGAAACTGCAATGGTCAGATGAGAAGAAAAAAGAATATGCAAATTATATTATTGAAAACAACTCTTCTATCGCTAATTTTGAATTTGAGGTTGAAAAACTAATACAAACAATTATTAATGATACTAAATCGTAAATCCATAATTATAATACTATTATGTTTTATTTTTATTAATTGTTCTAATAAAGATAGCATGACAATCTCCCCTACTGGTTTTGTAGATCCTTCTGATAGTAGCGGTGGTAGCGGTGGTAGTGGCGGTAGTGGTAATACTACTGAACTTGATGTACAGCTAATGTACCCATTAGATGACCAAACCAAGTTATTTTCAACGACTTGGGGAGCTCATCAACGTACCTTTATTGTGCATGTACCACCAAACTTTGATTCAAACTATTCTATTCCTTTACTTTTTGTTCTTCATGGATATACTAGTAGCGCTAATGCTATTCATAATTATTCAGGATTTGATCAAATTGCTGACCAGGAAAACTTTATTGCAGTTTATGTGCAGGGGACTACAGATCTTAACGGTACCACTGGTTGGAATGTTAATGTAGTTGGTACATTTGATGATGTAGATGATGTTGGATTCTTTAAAGCATTGATTCAATATTTTAAAACAGATTATAATATTGATTCCGATAAAATTTTCTCATCTGGTATGTCATTAGGAGGGTTTATGAGCTATAGGCTTGCTTGTGAACTTGAAGAAATTAATGGAATTGGTTCAGTGACAGGCTCACATGCTGTATATTATACTTGTAATCCCCCAAACAAGAAGAATATTATTCATTTTCATGGTAATTCTGATATTGTTGTTCCTTATTATGGTACCTCTTGGTCTGTACCAGTAGAGACTGTACATGATTTTTGGGCTAATAACAATAATTGCCAGGATCAATCTCAAATAACCGTTCCAGATTTTAATAATGATGGCCTGCAATCTACCCAATTTATTTCTTATAATTGTGATGATAATACTGAAGTTATTCTCTATAAAATGGAATATGAAGGACATACCTGGTTTCACCAAGATTGGGGAGATGATTTAAATAGTTCTGAATTAATTTGGGAATTTTTTAAAGATAAATAATTAAAATAATTCGTTTGTTAAGCAATGGACTGATCCACCGCTTAAGTTAAATTGTGATACATTAGTTGCAATAAATTCAATTTGATTTGTGCTAACAAATTCCATAATTCTTTGATCTTCAATCATACTTGTTCCCACTAAAAGACCAGGAAGGGTTAAGCAATTCATTGCTGTTCTGGTATTGAGAGATTCTTCTTTATTTGAATGATATTGGCTTAATAGTTCCCAATTATGCTGTTTACATAATGCTCGTAGTAATTTGTAATTATTATCATCAAACACTTCTTTTGCACACATCAAGGCAATACAATTATTGCTAGAATCAAATATGGGAGAAATTGCAGTATCGAGATGATATCCTTGTGAATATATAATGTGGAGTGAATTTACTCCCATTAATTCTGCCATTGTTTCAGCCCCAGCTTTATTATTACGAGAACATCCAGACAACAAAATATTTTCATTAGGTAAATAAAAAAATTCACCGCCTTCTGCAATACATTCATTTTTTGGAAGTATTTTTATGGTGTATCCTAATTCTCTCAATGTATCTTTTACGAAATCTGTTTCTTCCAAGCGTTGTGGAAGGCGCATATTGCAAATAACAATTTCGTTATTTTGATTACATAGGAAATGATCTCTTGTAAATACAAAGTCAAATTTGTTGGCATTTTCTAATTGTTCTGAAAAAGGAATAAATATAACATCGAATTCTAAATCACTAATAACTTTTACCAATGCTTTATGTTCTTTTATTACACGGGTTTGATTGGGTACAACACCCGCTTTCATCATATCATTATCAGGGTATGCTGTAATCCCGTCTCCCCACCAAGCTATTGATGGAAGTTCACTCATTACAATTTTTATTTTTTTCATATTGACTAAGAGAATAAACTTACAATTTTTAAATTAGATTTATAAAGCTAAATTCCGATAGTTATGCATTCTGATATTTTAACAGTAAAAGACTTAGATCGCTATTTACCTGCTATTAAAACAAACGAAGACATGCGATTTAAAAACAAATTGTCTGAGGGAGTCTTTCTATCAGATGCAATTGATGGTCTTGTTGAACTCCCTGATGAATCAATTGATTTAATCATTACAGAACCTTCGAATGGGCCTAAAAATAAGAAAACAAAGAGAAATTATCCAACATATACAAATTACTTAGATTGGATGGAAGTTTGGCTTACAGAATCAAGTCGTGTAATAAAATCCACTGGTTCCATCTATATTTTTTGTCCTTGGGAGTCTTCTGGCATGTATCATTCTTTATTATCAAAAAAATTTCATGTGCAATCACGCATTACTATAGAACGCAACAATAAAAATTCTGATTCTAATAAATCTAAATGGGAAAATGAACTATTTGATATATGGTTTGCTACCAAAACAAACGATTATATTTTTAATCAGAATTATGTGGTAGATGGCAAGATATTAGAAAATGAAAAAAACCAAGATTCAAAAAGTAATTTATGGTTCCATTTAGATTATTATGAAGCTATTAACAGAATACTAAAATCTAGCAGCTTTAAATTGAATTGGATACTTGATCCATTTATGAATTCTGGAAGTGTTGGTTTGGTATCTAAAAAATCTGGAAGAAGATTTATTGGTTTTGAATCCAATCAAGATAAATTATTACTATCTATGAAACGAATAAATGAAGGGGAATGAGAAATGTTTGATCAAATTCAAAATGATATGACAACTGCTCTAAAAAATGGAGAAAAAGTCAAAGCTAACACTCTGAGACTATTAATTTCAAAATTAAAAAATAAAGCAATTGAAGTTGGGTCTTCATTAGATGACAAACAAATTTTACAAGTAATACAAAGAACAGCTAAACAACACAAAGAATCCATCCGAATGTATAAAGATGGTAATAGGGAAGACTTGGTAGAGCAAGAACAAGCCGAGCTTAACATTGTAGAGAGATACTTACCATCAATGATGAGCGAAGAAGAAGTAAATATTGTTGTTGAATCTATCATTCAAGAAACCGGTGCAACTACAATGGCAGATTTTGGAAAAGTGATGCCTCAAGTGATGAAAAAAGGTGCAGGAAAGATTGATGGTAGCATAGCCCAATCAATCCTGAAATCAAAATTATCTTAAATAGCCATGGTTATTGATATTCTTTTTTCAATTCTGATTTTATTCATTGGTATTGCAGGTAGTAGAAAGGGATTTTTAGATGAAATTTCAGAATTTATTGGTATCGGCCTTGCAATATGGCTAACAATATCTTTTTATATAGATTTGACTGTAAAATTATATTCTTTTATTAGTATTTCTACAGGAGTAGCACAGTTTATTTCTGCAGCTATTATTTTTATTATTACTATTATTGGAATTAGATTTATCACAAGTGTTTTGTCTTTTTTTTATGAAGATTCAAATATTTTTTCAGTCGCAAATCAGTTATTTGGGTTTTTATTTGGAATATTAAAAGGAATGTTGTTATTAGTTATTTTTTTATGGTTTTTTGATAGTTATATATCAAACAATCTATATACTATGCTTACAGAAGAATCAAAAATCATTTCTTTACTTAATCCCATGAAAGATTGTATTAATCAAGCAATAACAATATCTTTGTAATATGAGAAGAATTGCGAAAGAAACCATTAATAGAGTTTTAGATGAAGTAGACATCCTTGACGTTATTTCACAATATGTAGATCTCAAAAAAAGAGGAAAAAACTATTTTGGTTTAAGTCCTTTTAGATCAGAAACAAAACCTTCATTTAGCGTCGCTGCTGACAAAAATATGTGGTATGATTTTGGATCAGGTCAGGGCGGGAATGCAATCCAGTTTTTAATAGAGCATGAACGCATTAGTTTTGTAGAAGCAGTAAGATTGCTTGCTAAAAAATATGGAATTGAAATAATAGAAACTGGTAATAAAGAACAAGATAATCTCTATGATCAATTATATGAAATTCATGAACTAGCATGTATTTATTTTGAAAATAATATTAAGTCTGCTAAAGCTAGTCGTGGTAAAAAATATCTAAAAAAAAGACAGTTTAGTGATGCTACTATTAAAAAATATCGATTAGGAATTTCTCTTGATAGTTGGGATAGTTTATTTAAAGAAATAAAAGGAAAGTTTGATGAAGATATTTTAAAAAAATCTGGTTTATTTTCTGAGTCCAAAAAAGGATTAGTGGATCGGTTTAGAAATAGACTAATGTTTCCATTTTTTAATCTTTCAGGTAAAATAATTGGTTTTAGTGGTAGAACTTTGTCTTCAGATGATGATGTAAAATATCTTAATTCACCCGAAACGTTTTTATTTCAAAAAAGCAAGATTTTTTATGGAGCATACCAAACGTTGCCAAATATACGAAAACAAAATTTTGCTATTTTAGTAGAAGGACAAACTGATTATCTTCGTTTGGTAGAAAATGGTTTTTCTAATGTGATTGCTACCTCAGGAACCGCATTTTCGAGCAAACACGCTACTGTGCTTAAAAAATATACTAATCGAGCTATTCTTGCTTATGATTCTGATAATGCGGGCATTAATGCTGCTATACGTGCGAGTTATGCTTTATTACAACAAGGCATAGAAACGCGTGTACTATTTTTTGGTAATAACTATGATCCAGACGATTTTTTCCAAAAAGAAGAAAACAGTAAAAAAAAATTCAAACAATTAATCAAAATATCTCTTCATCCAATTGCGTTTATTGTTAAGCAAAAGGAAATTTTAAAACAAAGTGCAACACAACGATCTCTCTTTGTTGATGAATGTCTTGGTGAGATTAAGATGGTATCTGATACGATTGTTAGAGATGATTTAATTAGAAAACTATCTAATGAAATCTCCATTCCTGAAACAGAAATTCTGAATCGATTTAAATCAATGAAAACAAAAATATATCGTTCAGACGATGTAGATAAAAGCAAAATACAAGAAACCCATCATACTTCACTATCAGATAAAGCACAGTTAGAACTCATTAAACTTGGGTTACATTATCCAGCTTTTGTTAAAGAAATTGCAATCGAATTATTTAGCAATGCTTTATTACAAAATGTGATGAAAACTCTTATCGAAAATATTGATAAAAATTATACCATTAGTCAATTGCTCGAAATAACAGGGGGAACCCCTGAAGAACGAAACTTAATAGCTAGTTTTGCTATCCATTCACCTGAAAAGGGAAGCCAAGATCAAATTGTAAAAGACTGCGTGTTAATTTTAGAACAAGAACCTATTAAAAGAAAAATTCAAGTACTACGCGATAAAATAAGACGTTTTGAAGATGATGGTTTATCACCTGAGATATCGCTTGTGACAGAATTAACCAATCTTCAGAAAGAACTACAATAAAAAAGCCCTCCATTGCTGAAGGGCTTTTTATATTTTTACTAATCTACAAAATACAGATTAATAATTGATTGTAAATCCAAGCACCCAAGATCTAGGTTGCCCTAGACGGACTCTTAGATTTGCAACATCACCTGATCCATCATATGCGTCAACAAAGTCACCGACATATAATTCGTCACCAGCGTTATGAACATAAGCATTCAATGTTACGTCTTTTCCACCTACATTCATTCCGTATTGGAATTTCAAATTATATAGAGTAGTAAAATCAGTAATATAAGCATCATCAGCAAAAGTATTATTTTCGCCAAGTAAGAATGCTAAGTCTTGAATAGCTCCATCATAACCCCATCTAGGATACTGTTTTCCAAAATGTTCTACTTCAAGTGAAGCTTTCATTGTGTTCCAGAATCCTGTGAAAATCAAGTTATGAGCTTCTTGTGGTGCTCCAGATACCATCACATCTTTAACATAAAGATTAAAGTTTGTGGAAGTGGATGGATCACCAAGTACTTCATAATATGTATAGTTTAAATTATCAGTAAATCTCCAGTCACTTACATGACCACGTGCGTCAATTCTAAGTACTGGGATTGGTTGATAAGCTATAGAATATTCTAAACCTGAGTGGTTTTCATTCAAACCTTGAATATTAAAGAATGATTCATTCCCACTAAGATCTTCTACAATACCGCTTTGAGCTCTATCAGACCATTCAGATGAGTAGTAGTTTAAACTACCTGTCCACTGGCCATTAGCAGCTTTGAATCTAGCACCAATATCAAACCATGTAGCCTTTTCATTTTCAAAACTAGTATTTTTGATGAATTGAGCATCATCAATTAGTTTATCTAATGTAGGTGTTAGGTTTGCAGTGCTCAAGTTACCAAACAATAACCATGTGTCATTTATAGGGTAAGTACCACCAAGTTTCATTTGATAGCCCGTTTCAGCGTCTGCTTCTAAGATTGGTTCTCCTAATTGGAAATGATCTTGTACAGAATAGCTAGCGCTAGTAGTACCAAACATACCAAACGCAGTAGCGCCGTCGCCAGCATTATAACTTACTTGTGCATATCCACCTTGCCAATCAATTGTATTGGTTTCGTCATACTGGATTTTATCTCCAAGTGTTCTGTATTTTTCTTGATCTGTTGTCCAATTATCATTTGAACTATCGTAGTATACATTCCCACCAAGCAAGTCATAGACTTGTCTATAGTGTTCAACTTCTGCTGTTCTGAGATCAAGTCCAACAGTCAGCAATATTGATTCAGAAACATCATAATCTAACTTAGACATTACGCCATAAGTATATTGATTATTTCTACTACCTCTTAGAATACCTCTAGATTGATAGCCGTAACCATCAACCCAGTCCAATGTGTTACGACGAATAGTTTCATCATAATCACGTCCTGAACCGTCAGATTTCCAACGAATACTTCCAGCACTACCTGAACCACCACCTTCACCACCGGAGTAGTAAAGTGCAGTAGACAGTAACATATCATCTCTTACTTGATTGTAAGAGTTGACTTGTACAATTGGTTTGTGGAAGTAGTTGTTTCTTTCATTAATCATTGTTGAAGAATGCGGATCAGCTTCTCTCCAATTCCAACCGTCAAAAGGTACCCAACTAGCGAGTGCTCTTTTGCCGTTGTATGGAGTTTCTAGCTCATCAGCTCTAGGATTCCAATCTACACCATATTCTGTTCTTAAATCTTCATCTGCTACACCCATATTTCCAGCTAATTCATGACTATAATTTGAAATACGATTATTCCAGAAATTATGACCATGTATTTGTGGAGATCCAAGTGCAACCATTTCTATACGATTGTTATCGTTAATAGAATAAGATGTGTTAAAATAGTAAGACCATGCGTCAGTATAAGTTCCTGTTGCAAAGAAACGATCCGCAGTTCTGCGTGATGCTGCCATAACGACAGTCAGTTTATCGTTCATCATTAATCCAGAATTCACTGTCACTGCAGTCTTACTGAAGTCGTATTCACCGACTTCTTGCTTTATTTGTACACTAGCTTCAGTTGTTGGGACTATACTAATAAAGTTTACAGTTCCACCTAAACTAGGTACAGCTAGATTAACAGCTCCCGCTCCTCTTTGCACTTGTACCACTGCTGCAACATCAGCAAGTACGGTCCAATTTGAGAAGTATAGGTTTCCATTTTCCATATCGTTCATTGGAACACCATTAATCAAATAAGCTGTATAACGATCGTCAAATCCACGAACGTATACATTTTCATCATCCCAACCACCACCATTTTCGACAAAAACACTAGGGAGGGTTGACAATGCTTTCGGCAATCCACGACCACCTAATCTGAAATCAATATCAGCTTTGGTATAGTCGTCGTATGCGATCGCATCAGTATTGTCTACACGATTTGCTAATACATCCACACCGCCCAACGCAACGGATGAAGATGCAAGCGTGAAATTAGCAGATTCGTTGGAATTCTGTATTTTCACTGTAGCAGACGATTTGTTATGTCCTACTACGCTAGCAGTCACTGTGTAGGTGCCATTAGGAAGATCGATTGAGTATGCCCCACTTAATGTGGCAGCAGCACCCGAGGACGTTCCTTCGACAACAACATTGGCTCCTGGTAAGGCATTTCCATCTGCGTCCGTAACGGTCCCAGATACTGTACCTTGTCCAAGCACTGCGCCAGAAATCATAATGATTCCAAGCAGCGCGCCAAGAATCGTACGATTCATAGTTAACTCCTTTTTCTTGGTTACTTTCATATATTAATATATTCAAAAGCACGAGTAAGTGCTTTGTGGTAATTTCACGCAATTATTCGAGGATTGCAAACATTAATTGTGTTCTATAAAAAAACTATCCTGATTCTGTTTATTTTCTAATAAATTATCCTTTTTAAAATTGGTATGAATATCTTAACATGAGAAAATGGACTTTATTGATTTAAAAACACAACAAAATCGTATTCGTGAAGGGCTCAAAGTACGTTTTGATCGTATTTTCGAGCACGGTGCCTATATTATGGGCCCGGAAGTCACTGAATTAGAGGAAAAACTAT
>Ga0207991_1000005_pt1 | contig 138096 bp, 140 predicted proteins | sample ETN07SmetaG_FD_185786 | JGI IMG/M metagenome (GOLD analysis project Ga0207991, IMG submission 185786) | Marine microbial and viral communities from oxygen minimum zone, Eastern Pacific Ocean - ETNP2014F14-07SV275 (SPAdes) (version 2) | ecosystem: Environmental > Aquatic > Marine > Oceanic ...
GTATCTTCCTGCAGTGGGTGAGTTAACGCATGGTAGTGGTAGGTGCCTTCGTATCCGTGTGCGAAATAGCTGTCAAAAACGGCAGCCATATTTTCTGCGTCGTGATGCCAAATCGTATACGCAGGTAACTCAAACCACGAATTTTGTGGACCGCATCCTGAGGTATTGCCGGCCTCATTCGACTGCTGATGTTGTGGTCCCGTGGTCACGCCCGGGTTATAACAAAAACCGGAGTCCATAGAGATACCAACGCCATTCAATAGAATGCCGTCAAAATCGAATCTGGGTGGATTTCTCGGCGTATCCGTAGGCGTATTGGTCCGGACTGGGTCCACAGGAATATAAGTGATCTCAATGTCCGAATGGTCGATCGCTTTTACCCACCCATCACCATCAGGCCCAGTGACCGGCACACCGAAATTATGATTCGGAATCATGTTCGATGTTATTCTGCAATGGGTCGCAAGCTCCGGATCGTTGGTCAACGTCACGCTGCCATAGTCGTAGGCGCTGGCATTCCAGTTGCTCGCTATGATCAGATCGATATGTACGTTGCTGACGGCGTCGCTGATGCCATTCGATAGATCCGAAATCATACTCGATCCGTAGTCACCATAGTTTGCGTCTGTTGCGTAGGCTCTGCAGTCAGGATTTCTATTTACAAGTACCGCATCGAAAAATTCCCCATTCATATCCGGATTGCTGTTGTATATTGTCGTGTCGGGCTGCGTGATTGTCGTGTCGGGCTGCGTGATTCCACTATCAATACAAGAAAATAGCGTTAGAAGAATTGCCACGCACAATAGAAAAATTGATGTCTTTTTTATACTCATTATTTATTGGACACTAAATTGCTAAAAAAGTAAATAATATATATTTTTTATGAAATTAATTCCCATTGTGAATTTCTACTGCCGCACGTAACCCAGAAAATAATGCACCTTGCATCCATCCGTGATAATCAGACGCATGTTCCCCTGCAAAATGAACGCGTCCTTCTGCTGCACCAATATGAGCAGCAAGAGATGCATCTTGTGATGAAGTAGGTGATGCCCATGCTCCTTTGGACCATTCTTCCAGAGCCCATGATTGAGAAGTTCCACTTTCTAGATTATTTGTGGCACCAGGAAAAATATTTTCCCATCTATTTAAAACAGAGTTTATACGTTCTTGTTCGGTTAACACATCCATTTCTTCTGCTCTGCTATAGCGTAAATAGGACATAATGATACCACGAGGGCCATTAAGATCCCAAGTAGGTTGCCATATTTCTTCTGGCAAATCAGTGTTCCCCCATCCGTTTAAGCCTTCATTCTCCCAAAATCGATTTTGAAATTGGATATAAATTCTAGTTGAAGGAGCATAACGATATCCACCATTCATTGCTGTTTGTTTTTCTGATGACAAAGATGGTGTAAATTGAATTTTATTGAGCACTGTTAATGGAACAGTGCACAATGCTCTATCTCCTATAAATTCAGTACCATTGGTTGTTCGAACAGTAACCCCAGTAGATTGTTGTTCAACAGATTGGGCTGGCATTCCAAGCGCTATGTATTGATTAAGATAATCAGAAAATGCATATGGAAGACGATCTGATCCTCCACGAATTTTCATGTAATCTTTACGCAAAACTGAACCATAAGTTGCATTAAGGTAATTACTATTTGAAATCAATTCACGATTTCCATCTACTACATTTACATAAGACCCCGATGTTGCATAAAATGGATCGAGTTCCAAATTAAAATGATCTGCATATCCTAAGGTTAAATCATGGCTAGGTTTAATTCTTGCAGCTCCACCTTCAGCAAAATGATTATCAGCAAATGGAGATCGAATTGTAAACACTCTTCCACCAATGCGATTTCTTGCTTCTAAAATTGTAACATCATGTCCAGCCCTATTTAATTCGTAAGCAGCAACTAAACCTGAAAGTCCCGCACCAATAACAATTACTTTCTTAGAAGGCCTATTTCCACTAAGCATTCCTGGTGAATAAGTAATTATAGGATTTTCTTCTGTTGGGCTTGATTCATTATCTTCACAGGATGGAATAAGTGTTGCTCCTGCTGCAATAATGATACTTCTTCGAATAAATTCTCGTCTTGTTATATCAGACATATTTTTATTGATTACATTTTTTCTGGTGCTTGAATTCCAAGAATTGATAATCCAGTTTTAAGAATAATTTGTGTAGCTTCACACAATTTTATTCTAGCGGATGATAAATCAATGTTATTTTGGTTAATTACTTTATGATTACCATAAAATTTGTGGTAATGTGCTGCTAAATCTTCAAGATATGTTGCCAATTGTTTTGGTTCTAACGATTTATATACTTGATTCATTTTAGTAGGGAAGTCAGATAATTTTTTTATCAGAGCTATTTCATCGTCTTCTTTTAATAAGCTTAAATTGGTTTTGCTTTTACCTTTAATCTCTTTATTGAATCTTTTTAATAAATTCGAAATACGAGCATGAGCATACTGAAGATAATAAACAGGATTCTTTTCAGATTCATCCATTGCTAAATCTAAATCGAAATCCAAATGAGTATTTGCTCCACGCATAATAAAAAAATACCTTATAACATCTAAATTCAATTTTTCAATTAGTTCATCCAAGGTAACAAAATTTGCTTTCCGAGTAGACATTTTTACTATCTGATTGTCTTTTTTTAAAGTTACAAATTGATGTATTACAACTTTAATATGGTTGGTGGGTGTTCCTAGTGCATCTAGGGCTAGTAGTATATCTGGATAAGAATCAATATGATCTGATCCAAACACATCCACAATCAAATCAAAACCTCTTTCAACTTTGTCAATATGGTATGCAATATCTGGCAATCTGTATGTTGGTTCTCCAGAGCTTTTTACTAATACTTTATCTTCTTTCTTTCCAAGTTTTGTTGTTTTAAACCATGTTGCTCCATCTTTCTCGTAAGTAAGAGATAGCTTTGATAATTTTTCTAAAACTTGATTAATAGAACCATTATCATAAAAACTTTTTTCCTTGGAAAAAACATCAAAAACAACATTTAAACTATTTAACGTACTTTGAATATTGTCAAAAATTTGTTGTTCAGTAAAAATTCTGAATTGTTCGTCTTTTTTATTCAATTCTTTACCAAATTTTTTAAGAATTTTATCTGCAATTTCATCAAGATATTTTCCAACATACGCATTATCTGGAGCTTCAAATTTTTTACCAATTTTTTTAGCATATTTTGCGTAACAAGATTCTGCTAAAATTTGCATTTGTTTACCTGCATCGTTATAATAATATTCTCTTGTAACTTTATAGTTATGCCATGATAGTATATTTGATATTACATCTCCTAAAATTGCTTGTCTTCCGTGTCCGATTGTGAGTGGGCCAGTTGGGTTACAACTTACAAATTCCACATTAGCTGATTGTGTTTTACCAGTAGGTTTTCCAAATTGTTTTTTGTTTTTTAAAATATCACTAAGATTATTTATATAATAATCTAGCTCTACATTAAAATTAACAAAACCTGGTTCTGTAATAAATACTGAGAATAGTGTTTTATCTTTATTATGATCTAAAACTTCATTGGCTATGTTTATTGGGGATGTTTTTGATATTTTACCAAGAACTAAAGCGATATTTGATGAATAATCACCAAATCCTTTCTTTACATTTTTTGTGATATTCCAGTTTGTATTCTTGATTTTCTTTTTTTCTAAATAAGAAGAAAGAAATTTCTCTATTTTTTTCTCAATCATTATACATTTACTTTTTTTGCATCAAACCAAATTCGTTCGAGATTATAATATTTTCTTATTTCATCAAAAAAAATATGCACCACAATGTCTACATAATCAATTATTACCCAATTTAAATGTTCATACCCCTCAACTCGCCAAGCATTTTCATTCACATTGTCTCTGATATTGTCTGTGATCGATTTTACTTGAATAGTATTGGATGCAGAACAGATAATAAAATACTTTGATAAGGAAGTCACCTTCGAAACATCAAGAACTAGAATATCTTCAGCTTTTTTTTCTTTTGCACACCCAATAATTTCATTTAGTAATTTTTTTGTAGTCATTTATTCAAGTTAATAAAATCTGCGTAGTCCTTTCCAACAATTATTTGAATATCTTCATCAAAATCAATGGTTGAATTAAACTCTATATTGGAATCACTTATCTTCATTCCAAGGATTGTTAACATATTTTCAATATTAGTATTGTTTTCGTTAACAATAATCACCTTTGTATTCTCGTAATCAAATTTGTTCTCGCCATCTTCATCTTTAGCATTTTCAGTCCTAGTAATGATTAATCCATAACTATTCTTTAAAAAAGAAGAAAATTGATCCCCAATGCCACGTTCACCACAGCCATTCAATACGGCCACTCTTAGTGTGCGAGATTTTTCGTTCTCGAATAACTTAATTTTAGGATTTTCTGATTTTATTTCAATCTGATTACTAATATTGTTTGTAGTAAAATTTTTTGAAATTGACCAACCAAACAGCATAATTGTAATAATTAAAAAAGTAATAATAGAATTAAGAAAATATTTCATTCTTCAAATGATTCTAGTTGTTTAACAGTATTAATACCCATGATTTCTTTAGGATTATCAATTTTTTTTGTTTTCACAATACCATTATTATTGATCAGCTCTATTACATCCGTTAAATAATATTCTTTAGATTCGTTCTTAGATTTAACTCTCTCTAAGTTCTTGAATAATTCTGAAATCTTAAAAATATAAATTCCTGGATTTATTTCTTTGATATTTTTTTCCAATTCGTTGCAATCTTTTTCCTCAACGATTTTGATTAAATTTCCTGAATTGTCTCTTATAATTCTTCCATAGCCAGTTGGATTTTCTACTACTGCTGTTATCATTGTAGCATCTATATTTTTTTTAATATGTTCATCAACCATTGGTAATAGTGTGCTATGCTTGATATTTGGGACATCGCCATATAAGATTAATAAATGTCCATTTTTGCCGTAGAGTTTGTTACTTAGTTGTAAAACTGCATGACCAGTACCAAGTTGTTCTTTTTGTTCTACATACTCTATTTTTGGATTATTAATGTGATTAATAACCAATTCTTTTTTAAAGCCAACTATAGTAAAAATTGTTTTAGGATTAAGTTTATAAGCAGTTTTTAAAACATAATCAATAATTGCCTTATCCCCAAGAGTATGTAATACTTTAGGAATATCTGATTTCATTCTTGTGCCTTTTCCAGCAGCGAGTATTCCGATAAAAAAATTCTTATTCATCTAATGTTTTATTTAAAAAGGGTATATCTCTTTTTGAAATAATACCCCCACCAATACAAATATTATTTTTGTCATAAAATACTATTGATTGTCCAGGTGTAATAGCTTTTTGCTTTGATTTAAATTTAACTAGATATGAATTTTGATTTAAACAAAAAACTGAGCATGCTTTATCATTATCGCGATAACGTACTTTAGCATACAATTGTTTTGGAAAGTGAGTTGGTTTTTGGGAAATCCAGTTAACATCATTAACAATAATTTTTTTACTAAATAATGCTGGGTGATTTCCTCCTTGTACAACGAATACAATATTTTTTTTGATATCTTTTTTGACGACATACCACGGTTTATCTGTTGCACTCAATCTTGCACCAATTCCTAAGCCTTTACGTTGTCCAATTGTAAAATAAATATAACCATTATGTGTACCTAGCACATCTCCATCAATAGAAACAATCTTCCCTTTCTTTGCATTTATATATTGACCAACGAAATCATTATATTTTCTTTCTCCAATAAAACATATACCAGTACTATCCTTTTTATTATGATTGATTAATCCATGTTCCTTTGCAATTTTTCTTACTTCTTTTTTTTGTATCTCTCCGAGAGGGAATATAATATTTTTTAATTCTTTTTGGCCTAATTGATACAAAAAATAACTTTGATCTTTTGATTGATCTGTGGCTTTTTCTAAATAATTAATAGAATTAATTATCGTTTTTTTAGCATAATGACCTGTTGCAATTTTCTTTGCATTTAATTTCTTTGCATATTTTTGAAATACTTTAAATTTAATTTCTTTATTACATAAAACATCTGGATTGGGCGTAAACCCTATAAGATGATCATCTAAAAATTGTTTAAACACTTTATTTTTGTAAGATTTAGTATAGTCTATTTTATGTAATGGTATATTTAGTTTTTTAGATACAGATAAAGCATCAGCATAATCATCTTCTGCTGAACAAATAGCGTGTTTGTCATCCCAGTTTTTCATGAATACCCCTTCTACATCATATCCATCTCTTTGTAAAAGCAGTGCAGCAACTGAACTGTCAACGCCCCCACTCATTCCTAATATTATTTTTTCTTTTTTCATATTCTTTCAGTTCCTATCTTAACAAAAAAAAGTATGACTTCAAATCAATCACATAAAACACTTATTGCTGGATCCATTAGTATAGATAAAATTATTAATAAATATGGAACCTATAAAAATGTTTTAGGTGGATCTGCTTCCTATGCCTTATTGTCTACTTCTAACAAAGGATGTCAGCTTGTTGGAGTCGTTGGAAGCGATTTTCCAGATCAATATTTAAATCTACTAAAGAACTATTCAATTACTCTTGATGATTTAATGATTGCTAATGGAAAAACATTTACATGGGGCGGAGAATATGCACCAGATTTTTCTAATAGAGAAACGCTATATGTTAATCCAGGCATTGCTGAAAGTTGTTTGCCTGTATTATCTAGTGAATCAAAACAATGTGAATACCTTCTTTTGGGGAATACATCACCAAGAGTACAATTAGCTATTTTAGATCAAATAGAAACAAAACCTTTTATCATATTAGATACATTTAAATTATATATTGATATTGCACTAGAAGATTTGAAGAAAACTATGTATCATTCTGATTTATTATGTATTAACTATAATGAGGCATTATATCTATCTAAACTTTCAAATCCTTCACTAGACGATATTGCTAAGTGTATTCTAGATATGGGCGTTAAAAGTCTAATTATTAAAAGAGGAGAAGAAGGGGCCTCGTTTTTTAATAATCAAGACAATTTCTCTATTGCAGCATATTATGTTGATCAAGTTATGGACACAACTGGGGCTGGAGATAGTTTTGCTGGTGGACTAATATCTAGTTTAATGAATGGAGCTGATATCAAAGAAGCCATGGTAGAGGGGTCAGTGATGGCATCATTTTGTATTGAAGACATTGCACATAGGGGACTTATTTCATTTTCAGAGGAAGAATATACATTAAGAAAAAAATGGCTTGAATCTAGTCTTACAACTTGAAATCTCTGTATAATAATACTAACTTGACCAATCGAAAGAATATTAGATGATTAATACAAAAAAACTTTTTCTTTTTATAATAATGTTTTCTTTGCTTTTTTCTCAAGGGAAAGCTTTGAATTCAGCTAGCGTATATATCAAAGACAAAGACTGGAAACAAGCTGAATTTTTTCTTTTACAAGCAGTAGAACATCCAAAGGATAAATGGACAGCTGCTTTTCATTTAGGAGATAAAGTTTATGTTAGAAGCCAAGATTGGGCCAAGGTAAAACAATACATGGATCTTGCAAGTACCGCTCCAGAAGGTTTAAAAATTAGGCCAACTAGAAACGATTCTAGAATACCAATTCAAACTGCAATTACTGCTTCATTGGCTAGAAGTTTTCAGCTAATTTATTTTAGAGCAACAGGTTATATATCCCTTATTAATAAAACAGCAGATGTTGAACAACACAATATGTTTATCGAGCAAGCTATTAAAACTGCAAATCAAGCAAAAAATTTAGATCCAAACCAACCTGCAGCACATGCTCTTCTTGGACTTTATCATTCTTTAAAAAATGATAAAGAAAATACTATGAATTTTATTAATCAATCACTCGCAATAGAAGGCAGTACTGATGATGAGATGCTTGGACTTCTTATCAATGCTGGAGAGTGTGCAACTCGTATAGATAAGTTAGATATAGCATCTGAATATCTTGAAAGGGCATTATTAATAGATCCAAATGATATTAGTGTTTTAAAAGCTATAGCAGCAGTATATGTTGGGAGAAATGATTTCGATAAGGCATTAGATATTTTTAGTAGAACGCTTGAACAAACAGAGGATGATCAAGAAAAAGCTGATTTACATTTTAATTTAGGTACTATTTACCTCAAAAAGGGCAATCCAAGCGAAGCAGAATACCATTTTGAAGAAGCAGTTTATTTAAATCAAGAAGATACCGAGGCTATATTTAGACTTGCACGAACTCTAGAAGAATCAGAAAGATGGAGAAGCGCCCTAAACTATTATAAAGATTTAATTTTAATGGATCCAAATAATTCGGCCTATTACAAAGGAGCCTATAGAGCATCTTTTAATGATGGAGATCCAATAGCCGCAAACGAATATCTTCAAAAAGCTAAACAGTTAGAAAATTAATATATTGGTTGTCCAGTGTGTTCTCTATAGAAGTCAAATAAAGCTTCTTCAATAGCTGATGCTAATGCACCATATCCTCTTGCTGTCTCACGTGCACGATCATAATTAGCTTCAATTTGAATAACATTAATTTCTCCAACTGCATATGTAGTAGTTGTGTATCCTCCGCTAAAGTATGGGTCTGTACCTGGGGATGTTGTTGTTGTACTTGGTACAGCATCAAAAGTATATACATCAGTCCCACTACCAGCACTTGAATAACTATATGATTTTGTTACAATTAAACCACCAAAACTTGTAGGTCCTCTTAATACTTCAGAAAAAGTTGCTGCACTTAAAGAAGCAATTTGTGAAATACTACTTTTTGCAACATATGTTGGAGCATTTATTTGAACATTACTAAGACCTAAATCGTTTGAGTCTAATAAATAACCAAGTTCCAATCGCTGAATATCATGACCATGACCATGTAAATCTAATAACACTCCGGAATCAAAATATGTTTCAATAGTATCAATTGCAGTTTGAATAAAAGTATGATAAGCATTATATGCCTGCACTGCACCTAAATTTCCTTGAGCTGCTTCCACCACTTCTCGATTAGGATCTAATTTGGTTCTATGGAGATTGGAAACAATTATGTGTGGAAATAGTCCTCCAGATCGCTGTACAAAGAAATATGCAAAACGTTCTGCAACTTTTTGGGCATTGATATCTCGCGATGTAACTCCAGAAGTTCTGTCAGGGATTGATGATGGAGTTAACGTACCGTCATGTGGTACAGTAATAATAATGGGGGTATTGCCTACAAGGTAATCAATATATCCTAATGTATCTCCATAATGTTGTCCAGGAATATATGAAACATCAGGTGTTAGTGGATCTGGTGTTACTGCCTTATCACCACCACCACAACTGATAATAAAGATAAGAATTAGAATAATATTAATATGTAGATGCTTGATTGCCATCGCGAGATCCCCTTTTGTCTGATCCTGTTATAAATTTACCATTTTTTAATTGAATTCCATGAGAACGAGCAATACGATATTTTGCTAGTTCAAGCGTATGATTTAATTTTTTTAATTCTTCTATAGTTTTTTTATTTAAACTTTCTTTTTCGTAGAAAATTTGATCTGGTAACCATTGGGAATGTGTTCTTGCTGCATCAATTGCTTCATCAATTTCTAATCCATGGTCTAATACACTGATTAAAACTTGCAAAACAGCTGTAATAATACGTGCACCGCCTGCTGCGCCAACTGTAAGAATTGCCTCATTGTCTTTGTTTAAGACAATGGTTGGTGTCATGGAGCTTAAGGGTCTTTTAAAAGGTTGAATTGCGTTTGCATCGAAACCAATTAACCCAAATGCATTTCCTACACCAGGTTTTGAAGAAAAATCATCCATTTCATTATTTAATAAAAATCCACCACCATCCACAACTTTTTTGTTTCCATAACTTAAGTTTAGTGTGGTGGTAATACCAACAACATTCCCTTCTTTATCCATAACAGAATAATGGGTTGTTTCCATGCTTTCTTTATCTTCCCATGTTCCATGTGCAATCTCCGAGCTTGGAGTTGCATTATTCATAGAAATTAAGGTTAATCTTTCTTTAGCATATTCTTTCGATGTAAGCATTTCAATTGGGTTATTCCAAAAATCAGGATCACCTAAATGTATAGCTCTATCAGCGTATGCCAAACGTTGTGTTTCTGTTAACAAATGTATAAACTTTGTTGAATTTCTGTTCATTGATTCCAAATCAAAATTTTCCAGCATATTAAGCATTTGTATTACAAGAGTCCCTCCAGAACTTGGTGGACCCATAGAAATAATTGTATAATCTCTGTAAGTCCCAGTTACAGGCGTTCTATATACTGAATCATAGTCTAACAAATCTTGTTTGGTGATTAATCCACCATTTTTATTCATTTCTTCTACAATTAAAGCTGCTGTTTCTCCTTGATAAAATCCTTTATTCCCAAACTGTGCGACTAACCTAAGAGTTTTTGCCAAATCTTTCTGTACTATTACATCTCCTGCAGTCCATTCGTTTTCTTTTATAAAAATCTTTTTTGTTCCATCATCTTCACCAAATTGGTCTTTATAAGCATTAAAGCTGTAAGCAGTAGTTTTGTTAACTATAAATCCGTTTTCTGCATAATTAATTGCAGGAGCAAGAATTTCTTCTAGAGTAAGTTTTCCAGATCCATAATCATTCAAAATTTTCAGTAAACCATTTACCGTTCCTGGAACACCCGATGATTTATGAGATTCTAACGCAACAGTTCTATCATAATCTCCATTTTCATTAAGAAACATTTGTTGATATGATAATTGTGGTGCCTTTTCTCTAAAATCTAAACTGACCGATCTTCCATCTGCTGTGTGGGCAACCAAAAATCCTCCCCCACCAATATTCCCGTTGGATGGTGAGGTTACTGCTAGAGCAAATCCAGTTGCTACAATGGCATCAAATGCATTTCCTCCTTCTTTAAGGATGTCAATTCCAACATCTGATGCAATCTTAGAAGTAGAAGACACTGCACCATTTTTATTGGTTCTTGATACCTCCCATGCTTGCCAAGTAACAAAGATGGCAAGTATAAGAACCTTTAATATGGTTAATATTTTATAATTATTGGTCATTGTTAGTTATTTGAAAATAATAAAAAGCCCCTGAAAAACAGAGGCCTTTTATTATTTTAATTCCTAAACGTTAGAGTTTATAAGCTCATATTTACACGAGCGTATAGATAACGTCCATTAAATCCAAAAGGACTATAACCAGAATGTTGGAATATTCCATTGAAACTATTTCTTTTAATAGTCTTGTCTGGGTATGTGTCAAATGCATTGTTTACCCCTAAAGATAAACGTGTTTGACTAGATAGCTGGAATGAATATTCAGCATCTAATGTCCATTTTGAAGAAAGAACTTGTTCTCTTTCTTCTGTTCCAGATGGAATTGTTACTTCACCCCAATTGTTCAATTTCACCATGTAGTTACATGTTGGTTTTTGAACCATTGCTGAGAATTGGAAAACATGGTCGGGACCAGAGTTTTCATATCTCACGGTGTTTGCACGTCCAAGAAGCACTTGATCTGTATAGTCTGCTAAATTGGAAGGAGTTTCAAGTTCTCCTTTATTGGTTACTTCAGTATCAGTGAAGTTCATTGCACTCTTAAGTAACAAGTGTCCATTAGGAATATCAAAGTTTAGAGTAGAAACAATATCTAAACCATTAGTCTCAGTGTCAACTCCGTTAAAGAACCATCTACCAGCTGCTGCTGCAATGTTTCTTTCTTGGAAGAATTGAACCATTCCTGCACCCTTAAAGGTTTCAGAAAGTCCAATACGATCTTCAACAGTAATCTTATAAGCATCTACTGCTAGTGAAGCCATATCATTTTTGAATGTCATACCAGCTGAAAGATTGCTAGAAGTTTCTGGTTCAAGATTTCTTGCACCAAGAGCTAATGCTGGTTCGGTATCAACAGGGAATGTTCCTACTTCATAAGGTATTCCATCAATAAAGTTAGTTGCAATAGATGAGAAATACGCTTCTTGTAATGCAGGAGCTCTAAAGCCAGTGCTTACAGAAGCTCTTAATGCTAAGTTTTCTTGTAATTCATATCTCATTGCAATTTTACCATTTACTGTGTTTCCAAAGTCGCTATAATCTTCTGCTCTAACTGCTACACCGATAAGAAGATTGTCAAGCACATCGGCTTCTGCGTCAAAGTATACACTTAACGCGTCTCTATCACGATCGCCTTCGTTTGCAGGAGCAAGTCCTGGTAAACATTGACAACCAACCGCAGCGCCGTCGCCAGCGCTTGGACCGTCTAATACATCAAATCCACCGTCAGCATATCCTGCTTCTTCACCAGCTTCAATTGTATAGTTTTCACTACGCAGTTCCAAACCGAATGCAAGATTTACTGGTCCAGCAAAACCTTCCATATCTACTACGGTTGTAAAATCAGCGTTTAGTGAAGTTTGTTTATAACCTAATGTTCCTAAATCAAAATCAGACTGTTGTCCATCACTAGTACCAAAAGTTGCGTTATGACTATTTTGCATTCCCCATGCAAAGTCATTGCCACCAGTAGTAAGGCTAATGTCATATGAGTAATCTCCAATTAGTCCCTTCATACCAGCTGCAAAAGATTTATCAGTTAGTTCTGGACTAATTAGTGGCAAGAATCCGTCTGGATACCATGCACGAAGAGTACGATTGTCTTGAGCTCGTCTATAATAACAACCACTTTCTCCATTACGGGTATTGAATCCACCAAAAGTATAGAATGTCCCTCTTTCCATTGGGAAACTACCATTAAACATCATGCTTACTTGTTCAAATTCTCCACGACCAATACGATGATTCTCTCTATTGAAAGAAGCTTCTCTTGGATCTGGAGTGACTGTAGCTGATCCACTTTTAGTGAGTTGTCCGCTTGCATCTGTACCAAAGTACTGCATTCTAGGATCTAGACCAGTACGGTTTGTACGTCCACCATCGCGGAGTTGTCCACTTATGTAAAGATTTCCACCAAACATGCTTAAACCACTACCAGCATGAAAGATTAAATTTTTACCATCGGTTTTCTTAACAGTTTGCATTCCACTTCTAGCCCAGCCTCTTTCACCAGTAAATGGTAAATAGCCTGATCCATTGTGGCCTGGGTCACTGTCCCAACCGTAAGTACTTTCATCTTGGCCTGCGATTAATGCTTCATCAGATCCATAGCCTCTTTCAAAGAAAGAGTAACTTTGACCATATGTTATACTAACATCTGCACCGCCTGTTTCTTTTAAAATTATGTTGATTACACCGGCGATAGCATCAGAACCATATTTCGCTGCTGCACCATCACGCAATACTTCGATTTTCGCGATTGCACTTGATGGAATTGCATTTAGGTCAACTTGTGTTGAACCACGTCCAACAGAACCGTTAACATGCACTAGAGCACCTGAATGACGTCTTTTACCGTTTACCAGTACAAGAACATGCCCTGGTGCCATACCACGCAATGTAGCAGGTCTCATGTGATCTGAACCATCAGTAATGTAGCCACGAGGAGCGTTATAAGACGGAACTAAAGCTTGCAACAATTGACTTGTTTCAGTCAGTCCAGTTGCACGAATTTCAAGTTCTGTAATAACTTCCACAGGAACTGCTTGTTCGTCTGCATTTCTTTGGAAACGAGATCCAAGAACTGAGACTTCAGAACCAGCAACTGCACTAAATGATAGTGAAAAGTTTGCTGTTGCAGCACCATCTACATTGACAGACACGCTTGAAGACCCATATCCGATATATGAAGCAGTTAAAGTATAAGAACCACTTGCTAGATCGTCGACTGAATATGAACCGTCAGCTGCTGTTGCTGCACCTGATGATGTTCCTTCAATTACTACATTTGCACCATAAAGGGCATTGCCCCCTGAGTCAGTAACGGTACCTGATACTGAACCCTGTGCAAACATAAAACCGGTCATCATAACAAGTGCTACCATATTAAATAGCTTTCTCATTTTTTTTCCTTTTTTTATGTACATATTTAAAATATTTTTTTATCCAAATATAAGGATACACCCTTAGCGTAGGGCGCTTTAACCCTTAGTCCGTATAAGTTATTGTAAGGCGAGCTGAATGTCAATATCTTAAAAGAAACAGGCTTTTATCGTCTGCTTCGTAGTTTCATTAAGAGATTTAAAATTTCAATATAAAGCCAAATTAACGTAATCATTAGTCCAAAAGCGCCATACCATTCCATATACTTTGGAGCGCCTTGACTTGCACCTTGTTCAATAAAATCAAAGTCTAGTACTAGATTCAAAGATGCAATACCAACGACAAAGACAGAGAATAGAATACCCGTTAACCCATTTGCAAATAAGGGCCCCATGAACGAAACTCCGAATAAAGACAAAAGTATGTTTAGCATATACACAATAAAAATGCCAAATGTAGCTGCAAAAATTCCAAGTCTAAAATTATCTGTTACCGCAATAAGCTTGCTTTTATATAACATCAAAAGAGCAGCTAAAATGCCAAAAGTAAGACATATAGCTTGATTAGCAATTCCAGGATACATAGCATTAGCCCAGGCAGAAATTCCTCCCAAAAGCCCTCCTTCTAATAAGCAATATATTGGAACCGTATAAGGAGCTGCTTTCTTGTTAAAAATAGTGATTAATAAGAGAATAAAAGTAGAGATAACAATCGGTAAAAATAACATCAAGGATAATTCAGGATTATTCCAGGTATAAATAGCAGATGTCATTAAAAGCAACAAGCTCAATGCTGTTTTATTAACGGTGCCATCAATTGTCATTGGTTGTTCAGCAAATGTATTTATAGTGGATGAAAATGTTTTGCTATTAAGAGCTGGGTTTCCTGATCTCATAAATCTTTATTTTAAGAAATCGCTGATTTTATTTTCGTTAATTCGAGTTTGTTTCATTGAATCTCGTTCTCGAATAGTAACGGTATTATCCTCAAGGGTTTGATGATCGATAGTTATTCCAAAAGGAGTTCCTGCTTCATCTTGACGATAATAACGTTTTCCAATAGATCCTTGTTCATCATATATACATGGATATTGTTTATTTAAATTACTAAAAATGTTCATAGCTCTTTCAGGTAAATTATCCTTTTTAACAAGAGGACATATAACAGCTTTATTCGGAGCTAGTGCAAATGGAAGCTTTAATACAACACGGTTATTTTCCGTGTCTTCAAAGTAAGCGTTACATAGAACCATTAGAAATACCCTATTTAACCCAGCAGATGTTTCAATAATATAAGGATGATATTTTTTATCGTTTGCAGAATCAAAATATGTCATATTTTTACCGGAAAGCTTTTCATGTTGTTTTAAATCAAAATCTGTACGATTATGAATTCCTTCAATTTCCCCCCAACCAAATGGAAATTTATACTGAATATCATATGCATCTTTTGCATAATGAGCTAATTCTGTATCATCATGTTGATAAAATTGAAGATTAGATTTACTAATTCCCAATTGATTTAAATAAAAATCAAATCTCTTTTGTTTCCATAGTTCAATGTTTTCTTTGTCTTTTGATGGGTGAACAAAATATTGCATTTCCATTTGTTCAAATTCTCTTGTTCTAAAAATGAAATTTCTTGCAACAATTTCATTTCGAAATACCTTTCCAATCTGTGCAATACCAAATGGTATTTTTAAGCGCATACTATTTTGAATTAAAAGATAGTTGATAAAAATTCCTTGTGCAGTTTCTGGACGTAAATAAATTTCTTTTCCAGTTTTTTCTGACGGACCTGAATCAGTTTTAAACATTAAATTAAATTGAACTGGTATTGTCCATTTTCCAACTGAACCTGAATGGGGATCTACAACTCCCGCTTTTTCCAATATTCCTTCACCATCAGATCCTTTATTAAGAAGTGTATGTGCAATTTGATCAAAAATAGAATTATCGTTAGTATTTTTGATGTTTAAAGAATCGCATAAAGTATCAATTACTTTATTTTTTTGTTGATATAGTAAATCATCAACTCGATATCTTTTTTTGTTATCTTTATTGTCTGTCATTGGGTCATTGAAATTCTCTATATGTCCACTTGCTTTCCATACATCTGGATGGACCATAATTGCACTATCAATACCAACAATATTTTGATGAAGTTGAGTCATTTCTTTCCACCACAACTCCGAAATTGATTTTTTTAATTCAACACCCATTGGTCCATAATCATAAGATGCTTTTAATCCGCCATAGATTTCAGAATTAGGGAATACAAAACCTCTTCTTTTGCAAAGAGAGATAATTTTATCTAAATGTTTTTCACTCATTAGAATAATTTAATCGAAAAAATACTTGTATAATATTGTTATACCAAATAATCCAAAAATAATTGGAATAATCCACATTAATAAATTAAATCCACTTGCAGGAGGAATATCAAGAATATTGAGTCCATATTTTTCAACATAGTAGTTTTTAATTTCATCATCAGTCATTCCTTTAATAACCATTTTTTTAATTTCTTCTCTCATCTCAATTGCAATACTTGATTGAGATTGTTCCAAAGTAAGTCCTTCGCAGACAGGACACATTAATTCTCGATTTAATTTATAGAGTCTTTCCTCTAGCGAGGATTGATATCCGAACACAATATTACTTATGGAAATGATTAAGATTAAACTTTTCACTACTTTTTTTCTGATAATAATTTAATACTTTCTTCTAATGTTACTTCATCTATTTTGTATCCTTTTAATGATACATTTTTATTGCCATCTGTTACATAGGGTCCAAATCTTCCCGTTTTGATTAGAATTTCTTTTTTTGTTTCAGAATCTATTCCTAAAACTTTGGGTTCAAATTTTGCTTTTCTGTTCTTAATAAGTTCTATAGCATCATCCAAAGTAATTGTTAATGGATTATCATTGGCTTTCATTGAGGCGTTTGTTTTACCGCATTTGACATAAGGACCATATCTTCCAAAGTCGACGAAAACATCTTCTGTTGTTTCAGGGTTTTGCCCAAGATTTTTAGGTAAATTGAGAAGATCATTTGCAATTTTTTCTGTTACATTGTCGACCCCGATGCTTTTTGGAATAGACTTTCTTGTTTTGGAATCTGATAGTTCAAGATAAGGACCATATCTTCCAACTTTTAATAAAATAGATTCTCCATTGTCAGATTTTCCAATAATATTATCCTGGTCTTGTAATGCGATAAGATCTTTAACTGTTTCACTGTTTAAGTCTCCAAGAAATAAATCTTCAGGAATCGTAATATTTTTATCATTTATTTGAATAAATGGTCCATATTGTCCTATTCTAACATCTATATCGTTTGCAATAGGAATAGTACATGCTTTTTGAATATCTACTTTTTCCTCTAATAATTTTTCAACTCCTTGATATGTTTCTGTACCATAATAAAATTCTTTTAAAATATCTAAATAGCTATTTTCAGATCGAGAAATAGCATCTAACTTTCTTTCCATAGTTGCTGTAAACTGTTCATTGAAAAGTGCTAAATAATGATTTTCTAATAATTGAGTAATAGCAATTCCTATAAATGTTGGAATCAATGTTTTATTTTTTTTGGTAACATATTTTTTGGATACAATTTTATCTAATATTGACGAATAAGTTGAAGGACGACCAATTCCTCTTGTTTCCATTTCTTTTACTAACATTGCTTCAGAAAATCTTCTAGGAGGAATAGTAGTTTTTTCCTCAGATGATATTGTTTCATGTTTAATTTTAGAAGATTGTGATAAAGTAGGAAGGGAACTAACAGCAGATTTTTGATTTCTTCCTAGAGATTGTTCATATGCAGCAGTATATCCTTTAAATTTGGTTACATTGCCATTTGCTTTATAAATAGATTTTCCATTTTTGATTGTAACATTAGTACGTATATATTCAGCAGCTTTCATTTGAGAAGCCAATGTACGGTTTAAAATTAAATCATATAATTGTGATTCATCTTTACCTAAAATACTAGCGATTTCATTTGTTTCTTTAAAAGCTCTTCCTGCTGGCCTAATTGCTTCATGGGCTTCTTGTGCATTAGCAACTTTTGTTTTATATATATTAAATGAATCTGGAAGAAATTTTTTGCCAAATTTATTTTCGATGAAATGTTTTGCAGCAGATAACGCTTCACTTGAAAGATTGGTAGAATCTGTTCTCATATAAGTTATAAATCCCTGTTCGTATAATTTTTGTGCAATAAACATTGTTTTTTTTGGAGAATATCCAAATTTTCTTGAAGCATCTTGTTGAAGAGTACTAGTTGTAAATGGAGGAGGAGAAGAACTAGAGGTTGCTTTTGATTCAATGTCTACAATTTTCCAAGGATTTTTATTCGATTCTTTCTTGATTTCTTCTGCTTTTTCTGTATTAATCAAGAGAAGATTTTGATTTTTTACACCACTATCAAATTTGCTAAAATCATTACTTGTTGCAACTTCTTGTTGATTGTAGTGAGTAAGTCTAGCTTTGAAATTTTTATTACTACTTTCTTCAATAAGCTCTGCTTCGATTGCAAAAAATTTGTTTTTAATAAATTTGTTACGTTCCTTTTCACGTTCTACTAATAATTTTAATGCTACCGATTGAACTCTTCCGGCAGAGAGCCCTTTTACTTTTAAGTTTCTTAATGTTTGCCATAGAATAGGAGAAAACATAAATCCTACTAATCGATCGATTACTCTTCTAGCTCTTTGTGCATCTACTAAATTGTAATTTATTTCTCTACTATTATTTATTGCCTCCACCACAGCATTTTTTGTTATTTCTGTGAATTCTACACGTTCAACATCTTTATTAATTTCTTCAGCAATATGTGCAGCAATAGCCTCACCTTCTCTGTCTGGATCTGTAGCAATTAAGATCCTATCAGCCTTTTTAGTTTCATTTTTTAGCTCGGTTATAAATTTTTTCCTACCAGCTATAGTTTCAATCTTCATAGCAAAATCATTCTTAATGTCGATTCCTAATTCTTTCTTTGGTAAGTCTTTAAAATGGCCAATACTGGCTATTACTTTAGCATGATTTATATATTTGCTTATTGTTTTTGTTTTGGAAGGTGACTCAACAATAATTAGTAGTTTTTCTTGATTTGACATTTTAGGAAATCAACTTACATCCTTTGTATGTTAATTGTCAAAAATTTATATATATAATTATATATATAAATTATTGCTTTTTTAAAAGGCTAAGAATTTGGCTTTCTGAAACAATATTTTCTTTTTTAGAGCTTAGATTTCTAATAAGTATTTTGTCATCAATAATCAATATTGACGATGCTTTATTTTTTACCGCATCTTTAATTTGATTTTTTACATTCTTTTTATTTGTATCAAAAAATATTTTATATCCATTATCGGTTATCTCTTTAATAATTTTAAAACCTTTAGATGCATGTTTTATATCATTACAACTAATATAGACATCAATGCTTTTGTTAGTTGGTTGTTGTTTTAATTCAAGCATCATTCTTTCAATCCCAGCAGCAAATCCAACAGCAGGCACTTTTGGTCCACCCATTTTCTCCACTAAAAAATCATATCTTCCACCACCACAAAGAGCATTTTGTGATTGTTGGCTATTCGTAGTAATCTCAAATGTAGTGCCATTGTAATAATCTAAACCACGAACAAGATGTGGATTTTCATTATACTGAATTCCTAATGCTTTGAGGTGCGATAATACTTCATTAAAATGAACGCCATCATCTTTTGAGATAAATTCTTTGATTAACGGAGCATTTTTTATAATTGACTGATCTTCTTTTTCCTTGCTATCTAAAATTCGTATTGGATTTTTTTCAAGTCTTTTTTTAGATATTTTTGATAGCTTATTTGCATTGTGATTGAAATATTTTTTTAATACTACTTCATACTTTGTTCTGATTTCAGGACTACCAATACTGTTAATACTTAACCTTGTATTATTAATTTTTAAGTCTTTAAAGAGTTTATTGGCAATTAAGATTACTTCAGCATCTTGTTCGCTATTTCTAGATCCAAATGCTTCAATCCCAAATTGATTAAATTGTCTTTGTCTTCCTTTTTGAGGTTTTTCTCTTCTAAATAATGAATCAATATAATATAAACGACATAGTGGATGTTTTCTGAAAAATCCTGATTCAATATAAGCTCTTACAACCGGAGCTGTCATTTCTGGTTTTAGAGCTAATTGTTTTCCTGATTGATCTTGCCAAGCAAACATTTCTTTTGAAACATCTGTTTCATATCCAATATTTTCTTGAAAAAGATTAACAAATTCTATTGCAGGCGTTCTAATTTCTTCAAAACTAAATTGCTGACACGTCTGATGAATTGTTGTTTCAATTTCTTGCCATAATTGTGTTTCAGGAGGAAGAATATCGAAAGTGCCTTTGATTTTTTGGTATTTAGACTTCACAAAACAACATTAATAATTTTTTTAAGCAATAACACCTAAAAATTTGATCTTGTACTATATATTCCTTGTCTACGTTCAATTTTTAAATCTTTTAATATATCTGATTTAAGATTTAATCTAAAATACAGACCTCTTGCATATCCATTTGGAGTCCAATCTACAAAAAATTCCCAACAATCTATTTCTCTATACAATGTAAGATTATGCCTAATAATTGATTTATCGGTTATATTAAAACGTGCGTTGTAGTTTAATTTCCAGTTTTGCGTAACGTTGACAGATGTATTTGTATTAATCCAAAAATTTTCGATGGTATTTGAAGGATTGAATTTATTAATTGTATAACTAAGGCCAATTCGTGAATTCCAATTGTTTCCAGATAAGTCATTCAAGAATTTTTTAGTATCTTCACTAAACTTTTTTTCTTCTTTAACATCAGTTGTTTCTGATTTGCTTCTAATTGTGAAATTTGTTGCAAGCCTTGCTGCAACCATTCTTGGGAAATTGTCTAATTCATCAATTCTAACATTATTTTCACTATCAAATTTATATGGATCATGTGTAAAGTTCACATCAAGAGAAACACCATCTTTTAGATTACTACGCATCGAAGTGTTAATCTTTGATATTTTAAATTCATCAGCATCGAGATTATAGCTAGTAGAAATACGCCAATTAAGAAAATTAATTTTTTCTTCTTTATCTTCTTTCTTTACTTTTGCTTGGAAAACATTATTTAGGGATAGACTTACCCTTTTAGTTGAACTAGTTGGAGTGGATCCTATTAGCGATCCTTGGAAGTAGTCATAAATTTCTGTTCCAATTTCCTGAAAATAGTCATTGTTATCTTCATAGTCTGGAGAGTAATTAAATCCAATGCTTGGTGTAATAACATGTCTAACAGATTCTACATTTTTAAATCTGATTGGTAAAATACCATATATTTTTGTCGATAAAGCAAGTCCAAAATTTCCAGTCGTTCTATTTTTAATTTTATCTTTATAGCTAAAGGTCACATCATCATCTTCATTGAGCTCTGCTATCCTATAGCGATTGACAAAATCTGAATTAATATTCAGATTTGGATTGATTGCAATATATTTAAAAATTGTAAATGGAGCATTAATAGCAAAATTATTTTTTAACATTCCATCTACTTTTTGAGATTGAGAAGCATTCCCATTATCATCTTGTTTCCACGCATAGCCTATTGTTCCATCTTCGTTGATAATTTCTTCTGCCTCATAGTAGCTTTTAGTATTGTTAATCAATCGAGAACTATAATTCCATTGTATATTATTTAGCCATGAATTTTGAGGCGAATTTTGAAATAATTTTCTTCGAGCAACTCTTAAATTTAATGAAGGCAAAGTACTCGTATTGCCTGTAATTGTATTTTGAGTACTATAAGGAGTTTGGTAAAAAGAAGAAGAAGGATTGACTTTATTAGATGCCATTAAATCTTGTTTGTTAGATGCGTTTGCACTGATTGAAATATTTTGTTTTGTCCATCTTTTTGTATAGGTAATATTTGAGATTGCTTGTTGATTTAATCGTTTAATTGGATCAATGCTTGTTTCTCGATTGTATTCTCCGTTGCTGTAATAACTAGCATTAGCTCTGAAAGTTTGATTGCTTCTTAGTATTTGGTTATGTTGCCAATTAAAAACATAGTCAGTTTTGTTGTTTTCATTAATTTTTGAAATATTTTCTTCTCCAGAACCCAAATACTTTCTTGTTTCAAGTTTTAACTTTCCACTAAACTTATATCGTTTCTTATATGCATTATTTGCTTTCAGTATAATTCCTTGGCGATCAGCAAAACTCAACAAAAATTCAGAACCAAAATAATCATTTGGAGCAAAATAATATCCTAATCCATCCATATATGTTCCACGATTTTCAGATGATCCAAATGACGGCATAATCCAACCTGATCTTCTTTCGCCAGACGCATGAGGGAATATTGCTAAAGGGATACCAATAATAGGAACTCCTCCAATATAAACAGTTAATGGTTTTGCAATAACTTTCTCTCCATAAATAATCTTTACTTGTTTACTTCCCAAATAAAATTTTGAAGGATCACAAGATGTAAAAATACAATCATCAATATAAAAAGTACTATCAGTGACACTTGTAATTTGCTTTCCCATGTATCTATTTTCTTGAACTTGACTTTCTCCCCTTGATATTTTTCCCTTTTTTGATTTAAGATTATAAACCATTTCATCGCCTATCATTGGTTCACGGTTTCCTTCAATTAAAATAGGTCTATTTTTTTCTTCGCTATCTAATGGATTAATTGTAAAAGCTTCTAGAATATTAGTTTCCCAATTGACGTTCACATATGAAGCTGAAAGATCAATGTCTTCGTATAATATTTTTGAAAAACCATATAATTGTGATATTTGTGTATCAACTTCAAATTCGATTACTTCTGCAGAATAATTAATAGGTGAGGTAATACTAGAATTAAATTTATTTGGGGTATATCGTCCAATAGTACCTCCTTTTGCTGTTAATTTTGTTGCTGATTCATTGTCAATGCTAATTGCTATTGAATCACCAGAAACTTCATTACTTCCTTGATATAAAGAATCATCATAAAGATGAATAAAGGTTGATGCCATTCCATCTAAATATATTTTATCAATTTCATTCTCTTTAATATTACCCAATATATGTTTTGCCTTTAATAAATTTTGATTTTCTAATTTGACTAAATCTTCTTTTTCACCCTCTATTTTTTTCTCATATCCAGTATTTGTTGAAAAAATTTCTCCTCCAGATAAAATTTCAAAATTATTTAACTCACCATCTTTGAATGTCAAGATTATTTCATCACCATAAATTTTATGTTTATTATTTTCATTAATTTGACAATTTTCAATAAGAGTGATTTGTTCTGTCTTCTCATCAAGTAGTGCTTTATTTGATTGCATACTTCTTTGTTTATCATCAATTCTTACATTTCCATACATTGAAAAAAGCTGACTATCTTGATTATATATCAAAGAATCACAATAAATGGTCTGAGATTCTTTTTTTACCACAACGTTATTGTTCAATTTTACTAATGGAGATTTTTCATATTGGGTAGCAAAATCACTTTTTAAAATTGTATCATTTTTTTTAAAAATAATGTTACCAGATAATTGTGTTATGGTTTCATTATTAATAACAGATGATTTTAATAAATCAGCTTGTTGAAGAATTAATTTATCTTGCGTAAAGCTTATCGAGAGGAAAAATACGAAAACAAAAATTTTTTTAATCATATCATATTTAACAAATGTTATTGATTTTTGTTTCATCTTTGTAAAGTAGAAATGTAATGTATAAATTGCTTTAATGTTAGAAAATCTGTTAGATAATATTTTATCCAACCCTGCTTATCTGGCTGTTGCAATTGCTTTATCTGTAATGATTATGTATAGTGTAATTCAACGTTTGTACAAATTAGTTGTTTTAGCAGTTGTTCTTTTTGTTATCTACTGTGCATATCTTACATTGACTGATCAACCGTTACCAGATATAGATATAGATAAAATTCAAGAAGAATTAGAAGAAGTAGCAGATCAGGCTAAAGAATTTAAAGATAAAGCAAGTGATACACTTGATAAATTCAAAAACTAAAGAGGATTATTATGTTTGAAAAAAATCTTTTAAATGGACAAACAATTGTGATTACTGGAGGAGGCACTGGTTTAGGGAAGAGTATGTCCAGACGTTTTGGAGAATTGGGTGCTAATATTGTAATTAGTGGTAGAAGAAAAGAAAAACTGGAGGAAACCGCTGATGAATTTTCAAAACTAGGCATTAAAGTTTTGACCTGTCCTGGGGATGTAAGAAAATTAGAAGATGTAGAATTAATGACATCTCAAGCGATTGATAAATTTGGAAAAATCGATGGATTGTTAAACAATGCAGCTGGGAATTTCATTTCTCCTACTGAAATGTTAAGTCCTAATGCATTTAAAGTTGTGATTGATATTGTTTTGATGGGGACTTGGAATTGTATTAGTACGATTGGAAAAGAGATGATTAAAAACAAAAAAGGGAATGTCCTTAGCATCGTTACAACTTATGCATGGACAGGCTCTCCATATGTTGTTCCTTCCGCAGCTGCAAAAGCTGGTGTTTTAGCAATGACACGATCCTTAGCTGTAGAGTGGGGGAAATATAATATTCGATTTAACGCTATTGCACCTGGCCCATTTCCAACAAAAGGAGCATGGTCACGTTTAATGCCACCGGGATTTGAGGATTTTGAAGATGGAATGAAAAATAAAATTCCTATGAAACGATTTGGCGAAAGACATGAATTAGAAAATTTAGCTTCTTACTTAATGAGTGATGGCTCTGCTTATATCAATGGTGAAGTAATTACTATTGATGGAGGTGAATGGCTTGCAGGAGCTGCTGAATTTAGCGAATTGACAAAACTTCCAGATTCTATGTGGAAAGCCATGGCTGAAAGACGTAAGAAAAAATAATAGTATGTTTAGCCTAGAAAACAAGACTGCTATTGTTTCAGGTGGTTCTAAAGGTATCGGAAAAGCAATTGCATTCAAATATGCTGAAGCAGGATCTAATGTAATAATCTGTAGTAGAAAAAAAGAAAATTTAGATACTGCTGTTCAAGAAGCAAAATCAAACGGATTTAATATTACATCCATAGAATGTAATACAGGAAATATTGATTCAATACAAAATGTAGTTAATCAAGCGGTAGATAAATTTGGCAAGGTGGATATTTTAGTTAACAATGCTGCCGCCAACCCTTATTATGGTCCAATCCTTCAAGCTGAAGATAGTCACTGGGATAAGATTTTTCAAATTAATGTTAAAGGATATTTTGAATTTGCTAAAGCATGTAGTGTTTCAATGATTGAAAATAAATCTGGAAAAATTATTAATGTTGCATCTATTGCTGCAAAAATACCTCTTGAAGGATTAGGGATTTATAATATTAGTAAAGCAGCAGTTGTGATGTTAACCAAAGTACTTGCCAAAGAAATGGCATATGCAAATGTACAGGTAAATACATTAGCCCCCGGTTTAATCAAAACTGATTTTAGCAGAGCGTTGTGGGAAGATGAAAATATATATTCACAAATTATTAAATCCATTCCGCAAGGTAGAATGGGAGAACCTCATGATATTTCTGGAATGGCATTATATCTTGCTTCAAGTGCCTCAGATTTTATTACAGGATCGATGTTTACTATTGATGGTGGGATTACTACTTAAGTATTAATTACCCAATTATAAAGATCTTTGATATTGCTAAAAGTATTTGTTCCAGTATTATGAAGTCGGTTGATATCATTATGGCCATTATGGACCAGTACACAATCAATGCCCAAATGCTGGGATACTTTAAAATCTAATAAACTATCACCAACAATCATTGTTTCAGATTTAGGGATATCAACACTCATCAACAATTCTTCTCCTTCATATTCTTTGCCATATCCAGATGGAGTATTTCTTAATCCAGCAATATTTTGTATATACTGATCTAAATTAAAAAATCCTATCTGTTCCACTAACTTGTCTTGAAGGGTAGCAGATAAAACGCTTTGTGTAATGTCGTTCTTATTAAATTGAATAATTGTTTCTTTAGCAAAAGGTTGAAGCGCAAGAGTTTTAAATTGTTTTTCAAAACCAGCATGAAATTCTATATTGGTATTTTCAAAAGGTTCTTTATCAAAATCAAAACCAATTGATTCATAGAATGTTTTAATAGGGAAAAGAAATTTTTCTTTATAGGCTTGGATAGTAATCGCAGGAATATTACGCTTATTTAAAGATTGGTTAAGAATTGTCACGCACAAAGAAAGATCATTCAATAAAGTTCCGTTCCAATCCCATATTATGTGCTTATATTTCATGAATTTGAAAGTAAATAAAAAAATAGAATTAATAAAGCAAAGACTAAATAAACCGTTACCTGCATGGGATAGTCAGAAAAAAATGGTAGTTGTCAAAGTTAATAAGTTTATTAGAATGGCTTTCAATCCACCTCCAGATGCAAAATTGGCTGCTGTTGCAATTATTTTGTTTCCAATTGATGATAATATAGGATTTTTTCTAACGCAAAGAACAAATAATGTTGATTATCATAAAAGACAAGTGTCACTACCTGGAGGAGCTCAAGATCATGGAGAAACACTTCTTGAAACATCAATTCGAGAGAGTAAAGAAGAAATTGGAATTGATAATAATTTGGAATTCATTGGGAATTTAACTTCTCTTTATACTCCCGTTTCTGATTTTTTAATCCATCCATATATTTGGTATACATCTTCTAAACCAAAAACCAATCTTAATCAAGATGAAGTAAGTGATATCTATACAATTTCTTGTAATGAATTAATTCATCAACAAACTTTAGGTACTATACCAAAGAAAATCAGAAGTATTACAATGAATGTACCATGTTTCCAATTTGTTGAATGTGATTGTTGGGGTGCTACAGCAATGATATTATCAGAATTTAAAGATTGTTTATTGGAAATTTAATTCTGTATCACAGTTTGAACATTTAGTTTGTTTACTTGGTTGTACTTCTTCAAAACAAGTAGGACATTTTTCATTCATTGGTGATTTTTCATCTTCTACTGCACCGCCTGGAGATTCTGATGCTTTTGTCCATACAAATGAAATCAATCCAAGTGTTAACAAATAACTAATGACTTCAATTGCACTTGGATTACCATTCCATCCAAATAATCCTTTTGCAAATACTCCTATGCCACCTTTTTCATGTAAAAGAGGGTAGACACCCTCTGTATTTAAAGCTGGATTTACATCCCATATAGCACCATAATAAGGAATTAACCCTGCTTCTTCAAATTCATGTATTCCATAAGAAACAAGGCCAGCAGCAACAAAGATTAATAATACTGATGTCACATTAAAAAATGTTTTTAAGGGAACTTTTTTACCCTGTACAAAGATTACGTAACCGATTAGTATTGCTAATATGGCACCAATTAATGAAGTAGTTAACGATAATCCACCATCTTTGATAAAAATTCCATAAAGAAATAGCACTGTTTCGATTCCTTCTCTAAATACGGAAAGAAATGCAAGACTAAATAAACCAATTGCAACATTTTGATCACTTGATAATACAGCCGATGCTTGATTTTCCAAACTTTCTGATACATTTTTGTTTCTTGCCATCCAAATAATCATTGTGGATAGTAAGATGGCAGCTAAAATCATGACAGTGCCTTCAAAAATTTCTTCTGCTCTTCCAGAAAAACCGCCAAGTAACACTTGAAATAATATGGCAAATGCTACACTTGCTACAAGCGCACCAAGAACTCCATTGATAATACTTTGCCTTAGATGATTTCTACCTGTTTTGCTTACAAATGTATAAAGAATTCCTACAATTAATGCAGCTTCAAGAGTTTCTCTAAATGTTATTAATAATTCAGCCATGATATATCTTATTGAGATTTATTCTCAATTTGGTATGAGAATATATATAAAAATTTTTTATACTTCAATAGTATTGGTAATTTTAGTGATAGCATGAAAAAAGAATCAAAAAATTTTGCATTTCATAAGATTAAAATTGATGATATAAAATTGATTTTAAAGAAAAGACCTATTGATTCTCATAAACGAACTTTCGGACATGCACTAATGATATCAGGTAGTAAAGGAATGATGGGGGCTTGTGTTTTATCATCAGAAGCAATTTTGCGTTCAGGTGCAGGATTACTCACAATCTATACACCAAAAGCTGGTGAATTAATTGTTCAAACCTCAATACCAGAAGCAATGGTAATTGTTGATTCTAATGAAAATCATATTCAAAATTTTCCTAATCTTAGTAAATACTCTGCTATTGGAGTTGGTCCTGGTATAGGTACTGCTTCAGAAACAAAAAATGCTATTGCTGATTTTATCGACCATGTTAGTATCCCAACTGTCTTTGATGCCGATGCCCTAAATATTATTTCTCAAAATAAAGAATTATTACAACATATTCCGCAGGAGTCAGTATTTACTCCGCATGAAAGAGAATTTGAAAGACTTGTGGGTAATTTTGATAATATCAATGATCGTACAACATTACAAAAAAACTTAAGTACTCAATATAAAATTAATGTTCTTGTGAAAGGTCCTCAAACCTGTATGACCAATTCCACAGGAGATATTTTTATCAATTCAACAGGAAATCCAGGAATGGCAACAGGTGGTAGTGGAGATGTGTTAACTGGTATTATCACTGGTTTAGTTGCCAGAGGTTTATCTCCATTTAATGCCATGATTGCTGGTGCATATTTACATGGGTTATCCGGAGATATTGCAAAAGAATCTCTTGGTGAAGAATCTATGACTGCTCAAGATTTAATTGACAACTTAGGTCAATCTTTTCTAAAAATTGCTTAGTATTATTCAACAATCATATAACCACGCATAGTTGCACCATGTGCAATATATGTGCAGATATATAGATATTTTCCTGGTTTTTTTGGTGCAGTGAATTCAACAGAAGCTTCTTCTTGTTTGTCGGCCAAAACTGTCATTGCTAATATTGCATTGCTTGCAAGTGGAGTTCCACCATTCATTTCAGCATATTTTACAACGTTTGACGCTTGAGATTCATCTAGTAAAATAACTACATTGTGAAGCATCTCTCCCATAAAATCTAGTGAAGCATTATTTTTCATAGTGAGTTTTACTTTTGAACCAGCTTTAACAGTGAATTCGGTAGTATCATATTTCATTTCGTTACCCAAAGAACCAAGATTGACAAGGGTAACTGAATCATTATTTGATCCCCCACCACAGCCCATGATGACGACTGTTAAAAGTATTATTAGTGTTTTTTTCATTTTTATTTTCCTTTTAATCATATTTTATTATTTCAATAGTATTACCAGAATAATCTTTAATATATACAGATACTGATCCATCTCTATGTTTTATAGGTGTTCCATAGCTTTCTATATTATCTTTTACAATTGCAAAGTGAAGAGGGTGTTGTTCTGAAAGCACGAGTGCTAATTTAATATTTTCAAATTCAAGCATTGCCCATGAATCATCTTGATAAAGAATATTACAATTAAAGTTTTCTACATACCAATCAACAGATTTGTTAATATTATCTGTACACACAGCTAAATGATCTATAAAATCTTTTTTCATAAAAATGGTAGTGAATATTAGTAAAACTATATGTATTTTGATAGTAGAATGAATGATAAAATTCCAATATTCCCCCTTCCACTAGTCTTGCTTCCTGGCGAAAAACTTCCTCTTCATATCTTCGAAGAAAAATATAAAAAAATGATTGAACATTGTTTAAAAAACAATCAAAAATTTGGAATTGTTAATTCAAAAAATAAGGATTTACTTACTATTGGATGTACCGCGTCAATTGAACAACTGATAGGATCTGACCAATATGATAATGGTGAATATGATATTCTTGTTACAGGGGTAGACAGATTTATCATTAAGGGTTACAACGATTCTGAAATGTATAAACAAGCACATGTGAAAACATGGAAAGATTTAGATGAAACAATCAATAATACTCTTTTAAAAGAAACGAATATTCTTTTATATGAAGTATTGATGAAATTGGGAGCTTCTTCCAAAATTTCTCAAATTAATATGCCAAAAAACTCATTTGAAATTGCATCCATGCTTGATATTGATAAAAGAGCGAAAAAAATTCTTTTAAAAAGCCAATCTGAAAATGATCGTTTATTGGTTCTTAAAAGAATTTTGAAAAAAGCGATTGTAAAAATAGACTATAATAATTCTAATTCAATGGAATATTCAGATTATAGTCAATTTGAAGCCTAAAACTATTTCCACTTCACTAGTTTTATAAAATCATTGATTATAATATAAGATATTGGAACAAGTAATAAGATTATTGTTGTAGAAAATAGGATGCCTATCCCTAAAGAAATTGCCATAGGTTTTAAGAAAAGCACTTGTGTGCTTTGGTTAAATAGTAAGGGCATAATTCCCAAAAATGTTGTTATAGAGGTTAATACTACAGGTCTAAAACGAGTACGAACAGAATGCACTACAGCGTCTCTGACCGCAACTCCCTCTTCCATTTTTCGATTGATAAATACTACTAATAGTAAGCTATCATTGACAACAACTCCTGAAAGCGCAACAATGCCAAGAAGTGACAACACTGAAAGATTTACACCAAAAAGTAAATGTCCTAAAATTGCACCAACCATCCCATAAGGAATTGCTGATAAAACTATTAATGGTTTAAAATATGATTTAAGTGGGATTGCTAGTAAAACATAAATAGCAAAAATTGCTATAGCAAACTTATATGCAATATCTTCTAGTTGTTCTGCCTGTTCTTTTGGTTCTCCCCCCAATGCAAATTGAATATCTTGATATTGATCTAAGATTATAGCTAATTCTCCTTTTGGTTTGCTTTCACCTCCTATAAGATTCTGTAAAATCATTCCCGAAGTATTTTTTGATACATCAACCTCAGCCTGAACTTCGATTACTCTCATTCCATCACTTCTTTTAATTTTGGAATAGCCTTCGATTTCTTGAATTCTTGCTACTGAATATAGAGGAACTTTTATTCCTTGGTTAGTTCGAATTCTCATATTTTCAAGCGTAGCCATTGTTCGACGTTCTTCTTTTGGCAATTTTAACATCACTCTGATATCATCATCATCACGTTGAATGCGTTGAACTTCTTCTCCAAAGAATGCCTGTCTAACTTGTTTTGCAATATCCAATGTAGTAATTCCATACACTTCTGCTGAAGGGAGTAGTTCTATTTGAAGTTCACTTTTACCTTTTTGATTAGAATCATTGAGTTCATATATCCCAGGGAATGAAGATAGTAAAATCTTTGTTTGTTCAACAGCAGCCTTCAGATTTTCAAAATTATTGCCTTGAAATTCAAAATCAATTGGTTTGCCAGCAGTAAAAATATTTGCAGAATAACTAAGGCGCTCAACGCCTGAAATTGTTCCAATGCGTTCTCTCAAGATATCAATAATATCATATGCACCTGTTAAATTCCATCTTTCATCAGCAGGGGTTAAAATCACTACAACTTCTCCTATATGTGGAGTGCTAGTTGATCTAACAGTAAATCCACCAGGTCCCTTCATTGATTCTTCTTTTGAGTAGTATTGTTCGCCAGCAGTTGTTAAAACATTGCTAATAATGATGGATGGACTAGTACTATTAATTTCATTTTTTAACTGTAATGCTTCTCTTTCAATTATTGAAACAACTTCTTGGGTTCTATTAATTGGCGAACCCTCTGGGAGTTCAAATGCAATTGATATTTCTTCTCCTTCCAGTATAGGGAAAAATGTCCATTTTACCCAACCACCAGCAACTAATGAGAATGATATAAGCAATAAACCAGTAAATATTGCAATAGCAGTATATCGTTGGTCCATTGCCTTCTTAACTAGCGGTATCCAAAAATTATCAACAAAATGATATAAACGATTTGAACAAAAATTTCTTGCTCGTGATAACAATTTTCCAAATGTGACAAAATTTGTTTTAAACCAATCACCAGCATGGTTTAAATGTGAAGGCAAAATCGTCGTTGATTCAATTAAGGAAAGTGCTAAAATAGGAATTGCGGTCAATGGAAACATTTTCCAAATTGATCCTGTTTGTCCAGCCAGGTTCAACATAGGAGCAAAAACAGCAATTGTTGTTAAAACACCAAAAAATACTGGTACTAAAACTTCCATAGTACCATTGATAGTAGAAGTATAGTTGTCTTCGTTAAATGTTATTCGTCGTCTAAAAACATTTTCACCAACAATAATTGCATCATCCACTACAATTCCTAAAACAACAATAAACATAAAGGCTGATAAAATATTTACGCTTACACCAATTAGAGGAAGTATAAGCAATGCACCCCCAAATGAAATTGGTATTCCCATAGCAACCCAAAATGCCAGAGAGGGTTTTAAAAACATAGTTAATAATAGTAGTACTAAAGTGATTCCAATCGCGAAATTTCGATATAATAAATTAATACGATCTTGTAAATAGCGTGCTTGATCATAAAAATAATCGATTTCAATACCCGCTGGCATATTTGCTTTTTTATTGTTTACGTATGTCCTTAGTTCTTCTGCAGCTCTTAGTACATCCTGATCTCCAACCAGATTAACTCCAACAAACATTGCCGGTATTCCGTTCCAACGATAAGATTTTTCTACTTCTACAAAGGCATCTTTAATAGTTGCAATATCTTTAAGCAAGAGTTGGCTTCCATTTGGTTGGCTTCTGATAACAATCTTTTCATATTCTTTTGCATTATAAGATTGTCCTACAGTTCTGATTAGTAACTCTTCCTTCGAAGTAGAGAGAATTCCTCCTGGCAAATCAATAGAGCCGGCATTGATAGCAAGTGTAATTTGATCAAAATTAAGATTATATTTTTCAAGATTATTTTCAGAAACTTCAATTGTTATTTCTCTATTTCTATCGCCAAGGATTTCTGTATAAGAAACTTCATTCAGCATTTTAATTTCTTGATCAATCTCTTTCGTAACTTGTAATAGAGTATTTTCTTCTACGTTACCATAAATCACTACATCTAACACTTTTTCATCCATTTTAATTTCTTTGATAATAGGTTTTTCACTATTCACTGGTAGATTATCCATGCTATTTACTACTGTTTTTACTTCATCTAAAATTTCATCGAATTCTGAAGTGGAGTGAATTTGAATAGTCACCATTCCCGAATTTTCTGTTGAATAAGAATTAACTTTTTCTATTCCAGAAATACCTTGAAGTCTATCTTCTATTTTTGCACATATCGAAGATTCAATCTCGCTCGGAGAAGCACCGAGATAAGCAACATTGATTGAAATAATATTAAGATTTGGTATAGGAAAAAACTCGGATTTCATATTTTGATACGATGCAATTCCTCCAATGATTAAGAAAAACATCAATAAATTAGCAGGAACGCTATTTTTAACAAACCAAGTTACAATACTCTTCATTACTTATATTTTGGATTAACAGGGGTACCATTTGTGGCAATACTAATTTTAGATACAATGATTCTCTCACCAATTGATACTCCATCTTTAACTATCATATGATTCTTTAATTTTTTAATAATATTAATTTTTCTTATTTCGATTTTATTATTTTTATCTACAATTAAAAGTTTATTATTAGCAGTAAATGAAATATTTGGAATAACAAAAATATCTTCTAAAAATTTTCCATTAATTTTTGCCTCTACGAATAGACCAACAGGTAATGTTATTTGATCTTCTTCTAAGAAATCATTTTTGAAGTTTGCAATTAATTTAATCATTCTGGTTACTGGATCAATGACCCCATCAACTCGCTCAATATTTCCTTTCCAGATTTGTACTTTCCCTTTATATGGAGCGCTAATGGTCACAAGTGATTTTTGATTGTCATTTAATTTTCTTCCATCCATTGGAATGTCTAAAAATTCCAAATCACTATCTTTTATTGGTAGTGTAATTTCAATTTGATTGGATGTATAAATTATTCCCAAAGGTTGGCCTGGTAATACGGTTGATCCTAGATCAATATTAATACTTTTGATACGCCCTGTGTAAGGAGCAGTAATATCTGTTTTATCTAGCTTTTTCTTGGCTGATTTTACTTGAGCTTTCGCAACGTTCAGCGCTGCATTCGCTTGTTTAAGTTGAGGTTTTTTAAGTGTTAAATCTTTTGCAGTTCCTTCACCAAGTTTATCCCATGTCTGTTCTGCTATTTTAGCTTCTGCTTCTTGCATAGCAAGTTGCACTTCAGCACTACGTAGTTGAAATAATGCATTACTATATTGAAGTTGAAAATCTGTATCATCTATTTTTGCTAATATTTCTCCTTCTATCACAGAAGAACCTTCTGAAAATTTCTTTGAACGATATATAATTTCTCCTCCAACTTCACTTGTTAAAACAGTCTGGGTAATGGGTTGAGTTGTTCCCATTGAACTAATTAAAATTTGATGATTTGTTGGCGTTACAATTTCTACTTCAACCTCAACTGGAATGTTTTTGTCTACTGGTTGAGGTTTTATTTGACCAAGCCAATACAATGTATAAGCGATTGCTAATGAAAACAGTATAATAATTACAGGTCTGATATATCTTATCATTTTATTTTGCTTTATTCGTAAGCAAATCCTCCTCCAAGAGACAATATTAAGTTTATTCTTTGTTCAATGCGAATTTTTTCTGTGGTAGTTAAAATATTTTTTGTATCAAAGAGCATATTATTTGCATTGATTACATCTTCCGCACTTGCAATTCCTTCATAGAATTCATTTAAAGTTGTGTTATAAATTGATTCTGCAATTTTTACATTTTCCTCAACAAGATTCAGTGAAGAAAATGCAGTATTATCGAATTGTAAACTAGACTCTACTTCTTTATATGCATTTAACAAATCATTAACAAATTGAAGCATTGCAATTTCTTTTTGGCTTTTGGCAATTTTTTTACTTGCGATTAATTTTCCTCCATTAAACACAGGAGCTAATAAATTTAATCCAGCACTCCACACACTATAATCTTTATTTAATAAATCTTGAACATTACTAGATGCACCGCTGGATCCTACTAAACTAAATGTGGGATATAAAGATCTCATTGCTTGTTTATTTAACGCTTCTGCGGCAAGCATATTATATTGAGAAGCAATAAGGTCAGGTCTTCTTTTTATTATGTCTGCTGGCAAAACAGTTGGAATGCTTGGAAGGTGTTCTGGGAAATCATCAGAGATTGCTAATGTCAAATCTGGATATTCTCTAATTAAAACTTTCCCTTGTCTAATCAATCCATTCAAGACACTTGTTTTATTATCCAAATTACTTTTTGCATTATTAAGTATCATCTTTGATTGTTGAAAAAAATTACTTTTTATAATTCCTGTTTTATAACGTTCGCTATATAAATCATGAATAATTTTTGCATTATTATATTTTTGCTTTGCATTATCTACTAATTGTTTGGATTCGATAATAGAGAAATATAATTTTGCAGCTTCAGCGGTAAGAGAAAATTGAATATAAGTATAGTTATATTTGCTAGACAAATATTGTCTTTTTCCAGCTAATCTTCCTTGTCTTAGTTTTCCCCATAAATCTATTTCCCATTGGGCATTCAAAGATAGACTATAGTTTTCTTGGGTAAATGTTGTGATTTCATCATTGTTACCAAAAAAACTAGTAAAGATAGGTGGAAACCCTGCAGTATTTTGTTCTGATTCGGTTCCGCTAGCAGTAATTGCTACAGATGGTGCTAAATTTGCAGTAGATAACACAGCACCTTGTTTTGCAATGCGAGTATTAAACATCGCCTGTTCTAAATTTATATTTTCTTCTAAAAAGGCTGATAAAAATTGATTCAAATTTTCATCTTGAAACTCATTCCACCAAATTTCTGACACATTTAGTTGAACTGGCACATCTAACTGCCATTGATTTGGGATTTGTTCAGAAATGATTGAATCTGGCTCGATTGCTTTTTGACTGGCACATCCAATAATTAAAATAAGAGCTAATAATTGAATAATATTTTTTATCATTTATTCATCCATCAAGTATTGAGATACTCTAAATAACAATATAAAACTTATAGACCATGTAATTGCAATAATAGCATAATTTATATTTTCTGTTCCAATAGAAACTGCATTAATTTTTTCACCAGCTATATATGCTAATGGTGCCAATAATCCATAAAAGGATATCAATAGATATTTTCCTCTTAAGTATCGCATTGCATAGTTTACCTGTGATGCAAATCCAGCCCACAGACATAACATCCAAATAGGAGAAAGATTTTGATTTATAGCTCCATTGTATTGCACAATGTTGAATATTGCAAATCCTGAATCAACGATTATACCAAGGAATATTGCAAATATAATTAATTGTAATTCTTGATATCTTTTATAGGCAATAATAGAGAAATGAAAAAGAAGAAATATCAAAGTTGTTATTGGAGCCAAAAGTGGCATTTCCAATGATGGGGTTGAGGCACAACAAATCCATACAATTGAAAAACCAAAGTAATTTATTACGGCACTCTTATGTTCTAAGATAAATTTGATCATTGTTTAAATTTTGTTTAACAAACTTAAATTATAAGAGTGGCTCGGGGCGGAATTGAACCGCCGACACAAGGATTTTCAGTCCTCTGCTCTACCAACTGAGCTACCGAGCCTCCCAAAAAGTTTAAAAAACTACATATTATAAGTTATTTAAAAAACACATAAATATTTATTAGTTTCAGAAATGAACGAAATTGTTATTGCATCATCTAATCAACACAAAGTTTCAGAAATTACTACAGAAATTAACTCTATTTTTCATAAGATTTATTCTTTATCAGATTTTCCTAATATTGGAGAGATAAAAGAAGACGGAACTTCAGTTCTTGAAAATTCGTTTATAAAATCGAGGGTGACATTTAATTATACCAATATTCCATCTATTGCTGATGATACAGCACTAGAAGTTGATTTTTTAAATGGAGATCCTGGTATTTATACTGCAAGATATGCAGGAGAGAATGCAACATATGATGATAATATCAATAAACTTTTAAATGCTATGACTAATCTATCATTTTCTGAACGAACAGCTCGATTTAAAACTATTATAACTTATGTTGATGGTAAAAATGATTTTTCTGTTGAAGGTTGTTTGGAAGGAAACATTTTAACAGAAAAACAAGGCACTTCCGGTTTTGGTTATGACCCAGTTTTTTTTGTACAAGATAAAAATATGTCTTTAGCAGAAATGTCTTTAACAGAAAAAAATCAAATTAGTCATCGTGCAATCGCAATTAACAAATTTAAAGATGAAATCAAACAACTGCTCAATGCGTAGAATCTATTTATTATATTTTTTAATTTTTTCTTTAAGTCCAATATTGGGCAGTAAGAATCTTATCGATAATCGTCTAATTACTAATCCTTTTTTGAAATCACAGATAGCAAATTTTTGTTTAAATGATATATCAAATTATCCAATTGGAATTTTTAATGTAAAAAATTCTCTAACAAAATATCAAGTTAATTTTAATATTAATTCCAATATTATTTCAATTAGTGAATCTATATTAGACAATAAAAATATATTACCATATACGTCTTCTATGGATGATTATTTTGAAAATCTTTATGCATTGAATCAAAAGTATAATCTTAGTAAACCATTCAATTTTTCACCATCAGATACGACCCAAACCAAAACTGGCCAAGACAAATATGTAGAAATAGCTGACTTTGATATTGGAAAATTTGGTAGAGCATCACTAAAAATCCAAGGGAATATTAATTTACAAGGGAAGTTAGTGAACCAAGATCAAGAATTAGTTAGATCATCTTATAAAGAAAGAGAACAAACAAATTTTCGATTTGATCAAAAACAACAACTTAATGTTCAAGGAAAAATTGGAGATCAAGTAACAATATCACTAGATCAAAATTCTGAAAGAGATTTTGATTGGGAAAATACGGTTCGTATTGATTATCAAGGAAAAGAAGATGATATTCTTCAGAAATTAGAAGCTGGTAATATTTCTTTATCATTGCCTGCTACTGAATTCGTTACTTTTTCAGGTCAAAACAAAGGATTATTTGGAGTCAAAGCCTTTACAAAATTTGGTCCAATGAGTATAACTAGTATTGCTTCACTAGAACGCACAAAGAAAGAATCCCAAAAATATAAAGGAACATCTGAACTACAAACAAAACGAATTCAAGATTATGATTATAAGAAAAATTTATATTTCTTTATCCATGATTGGTTTCGTAACGGTGCAACAGATATAATACCAGATAATGGTTTCCAACTAAATGTTCCATCTTATTATCCACTTAATAATGGATTACATGCTATTGGTAACTTAGTGGTGAAAAATTTTGAACTGTATAAGATTGATGCATCTAATAATCCTGCAGCAGATCCAGGTGTAGCATATGTTGATCCTAACGATACTGACTATTATAGTGATAGCAGCAAGGAAGGTGCCTTTATTCGACTTGAAAGAGGGACTCATTATCGTGTTAATGAGGACTTCGGATTTATAAGAATGCAGAATAGTTTACAAAATGAAATTATTGGTGCACGATTTGATTTGACAGATCGATCAACTGGTAATGTAGTATTAAGTGTGGGTTCTGATGTTGGAGAAAATGGAAATGATGGTTTAGTACTAAAAATGATTAAACCACAATCATCTCATCCAAATCATCCAACATGGGATTTAATGTTTAAAAATGTTTATTCATTAGGAGGAATTAATATTGATCAAACTAATCTTACTGTTAGAATTGTTGATAATTTTTCCACTCCAGTTAGCGATAGATCAAGCAATGGACAAACATTTCTAAATTTATTTGGTTTAGATGACTTAAGTCAAAACGGAGCTTCTTCCCCTGATGAAATTATCGATTTAAGTAATCCTAATATTGTAAACCTTGTATCTGGTGAGGTTCATTTTCCAACTCTTTTACCATTTGTTTCAGAAGAAACAATTGCTGGGGGGAATGTTAATGCTAGTCTTAATTCTTTGTTGCAAAAAGGTAAAATGTATACAACAACTAATCGTACAGAATATACTGGAGATTCACGCTTTACAATTGAAGCTAATTATACCAGTCCAAAATCTTCAATTAATTTAGGATTTACTTTAGTGGAAGGTAGTGAAGAAATTTATTTCAATGGTGAAAAATTAGAAAGGGGATCTGATTATCAGATTGATTATTTCTCAGGTATAATTGTATTAAATAATAATATTGACCCTAATGGTGATATAGAAATTGTTTATGATAAACATGATTTAGTAACCTTTGATAGAAAAATAATGGTTGGTTCTAGGGCACAAGTTGATTTTGACGAAAATTCATTTTTAGGGATAACAGCTCTTTACTACAATCAAGATATTGTTAATAAGAAAGTAGAAGTAGGATATGAACCTATTCAAAATTTTATATGGGATATTAATGGGCGTTACGAAAGAGATTTAGAAAATTTGTCTGCATCATTAAATAAATTAAATATGTTTGATGCTGAAAAATTGTCAAGATTTAAATTAGAAGGAGAAATAGCACAAGTATTACCTAATCCAAATTCAATTTCGAATTCTTCAACCGGTGATAACAATGGTGTAGCATATATTGATGATTTTGAAGGATCAAAACGTATTACAAATCCATCAATTTTAAGAAGATTTTGGCATATATCTTCTGCTCCAATAGACATTGAAACTAATCAATCATTTGATCAACGAAATCGATTAAAAATGCACTGGTATAATCCATTTTCACGGGTACTTACAAATAATATTTGGCCAAATGTATCTACTTCACAAAGAGCTCAAAATTTAACGACTGATATATTAGTACTAAATTTTGAACCAAAAGAATATCAAGCAGTTACTAATTCAGATTCATTGTGGGCAGGAATTATTGCACCAATGTTTATTGGTGAATATGATCAAACTAGAACAAAATTTTTTGAAATTTGGTTACGTGGTGACGCAGGAAAATTAACAATTGATTTAGGAAAAATTAGTGAAGATTATGATGGCAATGGTATTTTGAATAATGAAGATATTCCAGATGCAGGGTTAGCACTTGGGAATGGATTTTTAGAAGATAATGAAGATACAGGTCTAGATGGATGTTTTGATGAATTTGAAGATGGATGGGGGAGCTGTTTAGATAGTAATGGGCCTAATTATCAAGATTATTTATCATCTGGAGAATCGATTCTTATTAATGCTTCTTTAGATGTAGATCCGAATGACCCTAATGGTGATAATTGGAATTATGTTGAAGGAAGTTCAGAATATGAATTTGTTAACGGTACAGAAGGAAATGGTACTGGAGATAGAATTCAACCAGGTGGTAAATATCCCGATAGTGAAGACCTAGATAAGTCAGGATTTTTAGATAGAACTAATGATTATTTTACCAAAACAATCTCATTAAATGATTCGACCTATGTTGCTGGTTCAACAGTTGTTGGTGATGTTCCAACAGGTTGGAAGCTTGTTAGGATTCCAATAAGTCATTTTTCAAAAATACAAGATATTACTTTAAGTGAAATAAAATATATACGACTCATAGTTTCTGGTATAAATCAAGCCTCCACCTTGGAAATAGCAAAAATGGAATTAGTCGGAAATGCATGGGAAGAGTTGGGTACTTCATTGGTATCAGAAAATGAATATACTATTCAAGATAGTACTTTTTTAATTACGGTTGTTAATGATGAAGATAACCCTGATTACATACCTCCAAAGGGAGTTTATGGAGAATATGATGAGATGAATCAGATTAGATCAAAGGAACAATCTCTTGTTTTAAGATTTGATAATATGAATCCAAATATTAAAGGGGGTGCAAAGAAAATACTTTCCTCTATGGATGCCAAAAAAGGACAAAGCTTTTTGATTTACGACAAAATGAAAATGTATGTCTATGGAAATAGTTCTGATATTGAAGAAAACCAATCTGATGTTGATTTATTTATAGAATTTGGTAATGGGGAAGAATATTACAGATTAAGTCAACCAATATATGATGGATGGGATGAAGATGAAAATCGAAATGCAATTGATTTAGATTTGGACTGGCTTACTGAATTAAAAAATGTTGATTCTACTTCTATTGAAAAATTAAACAATAATGATACATTTGTTGATTCTACTGATTATAAAAGGTATTCATTTATTAATGAAAGTAATGAAGAATATAAAAAAGTAGAAATTATAGGAACTCCTTCTTTGTCTAGGCTTCAATATTTTGTTGTAGGTGTTGAAAATAATTCGGATCACCCGATTAGCGGTGAATTATGGTTAGATGAATTAAGGTTGAGTGGAGTCAAAAAAGAAAGAGGAACAGCTGTAAGGCTAAAATCGGAGTTTAACTTATCTGATCTTAATCAAAGTTCATTCTCTTATATAAGAAAAGATGCTGATTTTCATATATTACAAGAGAGGCTTGGGACAAATATAACTACTGAAAGCTTTATTTTCACAAATCAAATGCAATTAGGAAAACTTTTTCCTCAGGCTTTGGGTATTACATTTCCATTAAATATGACATATAACATGCAAAACAATACACCTAAATTTTTACCAGGGACAGATATAAGAACTAGTGATAGTGCCCCAGATTCAGTTATTACTCAATCTTCTACAATTAGTTTAAATGGTAAAATTTCAAAGAAGATTAAATCAGAAAATCCTTTTATTAGGTATACAATAGATAATCTAAGTACTTCTTTTAGTGTGTCTAAACAGAATAGATCTGATGAGATTATGGAAAGTGTTGATACTGATAGATTTACATCGAGTGTAAATTACAATTTAAAATTTCCGAGCGATAATTATATCCAAGCATTTAAATGGTTAAAAAAAGTTCCAATTGTTGGAGAAAATATGAGTGAAACAAAATTTTTCTATACTCCTAGTTCTTTTGGTACAAGCATAAAATTAAATCAGAGTCTAGTGGAAAAACAATCACGAGCTACGGATGAAATAGTTGATGATTTTAATTTGGGATTGAATAGAACTTTTAGTCTGGGCTATAAGGTCTTTGACAATTTGCAATTTAATTATAATAGAAATGTAAACACTGATATGGCAGAGTATCGAAACAAAATCTTTGACGCACTAAAAGAACTAAAAATAGGTGATACTACAAGAAATACTGAATCATTTGCTTTGAATTTTTCTCCAAAATGGTTTTCTTGGTTTAAGCCAAATTTTATATACAATACTAATTATTCATGGAATAAACCAAGATCTAGTCGTGTAGATGGAGCCAATATTGTTTCTGTAAGAAATAATGGGGTGAATTTTAGTCTTTCTCCAACTGAAATTCTTGAATTATTTTATACTCCGGCTTCAAAAAGAAATATTCCTACTACAAGAACAAGATCTCGAGACGACGATCTTGGTGCTATTTCACTAGAAGACGATGAAGAAGAATCCAAAAAAATTGAAGATTCTAATAATAACAAAAAGCCTAAAAAGAAAAATCAAAAGAAAATAAACAATAGGTTTGCAATGGAACGAATATATGGATGGTCAAAAAAAATAGAACCCTTATCTATTAGTATAAATAACACCACTAATTTGAGTTCTAATGCTATTCAAGGTAAGGTGCCATTAAAATACAGATTTGGTTTTTCTGATACACATGGTTTAGATAATGCATCTGAAATTGGTTTAAATACTGGTGTTGATGATATAAAAAAATCATTATCCATCAGAGGTGGAATAAAATTTAATCCCAATACTTCAATGAATATATCTTTTTCTGAAAGTATATCATCCAATTTAAATGGTTATGGTGTTGATATTCGTTCAATTAATAGAGATTATTTTGCTTATGGAGAACATCTTTCTAATGGTTTACCATTTTCAAACTGGGCCTTCAGAATTGGAGGTCTTGAGAAAATAAAATTTATTAGTCCTTATGTAAATTCATTATCAATTGAACATGCATTTAATGGAAAACAAAATATTTCATGGAAATTTAATGAAACTGGAATCAGCGCCATTGATTTATTCAAAATATCATCTTTTGCTAGTGAGAATGATGATTATATTCGATTTTCTAGAGTATCAAGAAATTTTACTCCTTTAATCGGAATTACAACTTCTTTTAAAAATGGAATATCTACTAATATTAGGACAAATGTAGTCCATACACTTGATGAAGTTCCTAATGGATTAACTTATATATCAGAGAATAGTATACTTGCAAGTTTGACATATAACTTTACAAAAGGTATTCGTGTACCCCTTCCATTTACTGAACGTGATATTTATCTAAAAAATAATATTAACTTTACTTTAAATATAGATGTCAGTGAAAAGAAAGAAAAAGGTTCAAAAGATAAAATTAATTTTGCCGAGCAAAATTTTGTTGATTCATGGAAAACAATTTTAAGAGTAACTTATGCTTTAACAGACAATATTTCGGGTAGTCTTTTTTATGAATATAGAGTAAATGATACTCGATTGACAGGTAGAAGAACTGATAGGGATTTTGGAATAAATATAAATGTTGCAATTAGGGGTTAAAATGAGATTTATATTAATAGCAATTATAGTGTTTGGTTGTAGTCAACAACAATCGGTAGAAGTGCCACGTTTTAGTGGAGTAAAAGCATTTCAGTATTTAGAAAAACAATGTGAATTTGGGCCAAGAAATCCTGGGTCAACCGGCCATAAAGAGTTTGCAAATTATTTAGAAAATTTTCTTAAAGAACGTTTTGATAATATTTTAATTCAAGATTTTGAATACATCGAACCAGTGACAGAAAGTTTGAGAAAAGGAAAAAATTTTATTGTTCAGTTTAATCAAGATGCAAAATATAGATTATTAATTGGAGCCCATTGGGATACTCGAGCTATTTCTGACCAAGATAAAAATATAGAACACAAAACACTTCCAGTCCTTGGAGCAAATGATGGTGGTAGTGGTACGGCAATATTGATGACTCTATATGATATGTTTACAGCTAACGAACCTCCAATTGGTATTGATCTAGTGTTTTTTGATGCCGAAGATGTTGGAAGATCATTTGAAGGCAATACTTTTGCTGTAGGTTCAGAATTCTTTTCTAAGAATCTCCCTATTAAAAAACCTGATTTTGCTATCATTGTTGATATGGTGGGCGATAAACAATTAAATCTACCTATTGAAAGATTCTCTTATAATATTGCTCCTAAAAAGGTAAAAGAAATTTGGGATATGGCCGAAGATCTTTCTTTGAATGCTTTTGAGAAGAGGATTGTTGAAGAAATCTATGACGATCATGTTCCTTTATGGGAGAATGCTCAAATTCCTGCTATTGATATTATTGATTTTAAATATCCTAATCTGTTTTACAATCATTGGCATACACAACAAGATATACCTGCAAATTGTTCTCCAAAAAGTTTGGAACAGGTTGGTACTTTATTGTTAAATTATATTTATGTTTCAGATCACAAATAAATTTCTATTTATCATTATTTTTTTAATGAATTGTTCAGGAGGTGGAGGTTCTTCTACAGGCTCTGATGATGGATCTGATGGTAGCGGTACTGGTGGAGGGGATTCTTACGTTTTTGCTAATGCAACTAATTTTGATAAAGAAAATCAGATAGAAATTATTTCTTGGAATATTCAAACATTCCCACAATTAAGTACTACTCCAAATTATGTTAAGAGTTTACTTGAAACTTGGAATGCTGATATTTATTTATTTCAAGAAATTATTGAGAAAAATACATTGATTAATATGGTGAATTTAATGCCAGAATATTCCTATGTTATTTCTGGTGAAACAAGTTTTATGCATTTTGCATTAGTTTATAAAAATGCAAATTCAGATTGTTCTTCTTGTGGTACAGTTACATTCAATTATAGCAATGAATTATGGTCTGATACGCCAAACGGAAATGATAATGATAACGATCCTGCTAATAATGCCACATATCAATTTGCGAGCAGGCCTCCTATGGAGAATTTTGTAACTTGGACCAATGGAACTAAATCAGTTAATCTCTATCTTATTGATGTTCATTACAAATGCTGTGGTGACAGTACTTTGGATATTACCAATAAAAGCTCTGAAACAACAAGAAGACATTATGCAAGTACGCTTCTTAGAGATTATGTCATTAATCAGCGAGCAAGTGATTATGTGATGATTGTAGGAGATTTTAACAATATTGGTGAGCAATCTCTAGCAAATCCTTCAATTTCTCCATTAACAGATCCTGATCTTAATTCTAATTATTTCAAAATGGCAGACGAAAATGTTTTTTATCAAGATAATTCTAATTGGTCATGGCAAGGATGGAGAAGTTCCTTTGCCGCATCTCATCTTGATCATGTAATAATTAATCAACCACTTTTTCAATTTGAATCTGTTTCTACTGCTGGAATCATTGATATGCTTACGGAAACTGGAATGTCAGCATACGATATTGATGATAAACTTTCAGATCATAAACCATCTTATTTTAGATTTTATCCATAAAGTGAATTATGTTTCTTTTTTTGCACTATTGTTTTTATTAATTAGTGCAATTTTCTCTCAAGATTTTGAAGAAATTGATTCTAATCTACTAAATCAAAATTTTGAAGATACCATTATTCCTCTCAATAAATTAAATACAGAATATCCAAAAAATTTAGAAGTTCTAATCAGACTATCAGCAGCACATCATTTATTATCAGAAAAAGTATATGATGAAGCAATGGATATATATCATCTAGATAAATCGCTTCATTATATTACAGAAGCTATAAAAATTGATTCAACAAATGGACAAATTCATAAATGGTATGCACTGGCATATGGTAAAAAGATCGAAAATGCTAATATTAGAACTCAAATCGAAGGTTCTAAAATAATTGTTTTTCACTCTACTGAAGCGATTAAGAAACTACCTGATGATCCATATTGCTATAATGTAATGGGACAATGGCATTATCGTTTAGCAGATTTAGGACGAATATCACGAAAACTAGCACAAATCATTTTTGAAGAACCTCCAGAAGGGTCATTTGAAATGGCAGAGTCCTATTTTAAAACAAGCATTGCATTGGAACCAGAATATATAGGGACCTATTATTGGCTCGGAAAAACTTATCAGAAATTGGATAAATTTGATGATGCTTTAGCAGTCTTTAGGAGAGGAATTAAGTTATTACCTCCATACAAAAGAGAAGAGGCAATGTATAAAGAAATGATTAAAATTCTTGAGAAGAATGACAAAAAAAAATCTTAAAAATATTATTACAGAAAAAGCATTTCAATTAGAATTTGATAAAATTGGTTTTGCCAATCCTTTAAATAAAGTTGATTCTAATAACTATTTTGATGAATGGATCAAATCAAATTATCATGGTACAATGAAATGGATGGAATCAAGAAAAGAAGAGCGAAAAAATATATTTAATTATTTTCCTGAAGTAAAAACCGTGATTTCATTAGCCTTTAATTATTTTACACAGAGAAGTTCTGAGTTTTCACAAGATTGTAATTCAGATATCAAATTTAGTAATTATGCTTGGGGAGATGATTATCATAAAGTAATTAAAAATAAACTCCATCTTATTAAAGATACAATTTCAAATTATGACTCATCTATTAAAACTTTGCTTTGTGTAGACACTGCCCCAATTATGGAAAAAAAATGGGCAGAAAAAGCAGGGATTGGATGGCAAGGGAAAAATACAAACCTTCTTACCAAAGATTTAGGAAGTTGGATATTCTTAGCAGAAATACTTATTGATCAAAAAATAGAGTACGATACTCCTTTTGAAGAGGATTTATGTGGTACATGTACAGCGTGCATAGATGCGTGTCCAACAAATGCTTTAACAGAATATAAAATAGATTCCAATAAATGCATATCTTACCTCACAATCGAATATAGGGGAGACTTTAAAGACGTAAACTTACATCAATGGATTTATGGATGTGATATTTGTCAAGAAGTGTGTCCATGGAATATCAAATTTGAGCAAGTAAAAAAAGATCAGCAATTCCAACCAAGAGAATCGTTGGTTCAATTTTTTAAAAATGATTGGAAAAATCTAAATCAAAGTAATTTCAAATCTGGTTTTTCTAACTCTGCTGTCAAAAGAACGAAATATAACGGATTAAAAAGAAATATTGAGTCCTTATAATTTTTTTACTTTTTTATATTCTTCTAAAATTTGAAATATATCTGGCATGGAATCTATTGGTGAGTATGTTTTTAGATTATATTCAAAACTTCCATCTTCATCACTAAACATTGCTTTAACAATAATTGCATTTTCATTCATTCCTAATTCTGACAAATCAATATCAAGATTGACCCAGTTGCTTTCAAATTCATCAATTTTGCTTTGCATAGATATTACAATATCAGATTGTTGAGCCTTGTCTGTAACCCATATAGATTGTGTACGATTCTCTTCATTTAAGGTTACTTTATATGAGTCAAAACCATTGATTATTTCTAAAGTATCTGACACTACTGGAGTAAAATTTTCTTCATCTGACTCACTATCTTCTTGATTTTCAGATTCATTTACTGATTCAGATTTTCTTTCTTCTAAAAATTCTGATAATAGCTTTTTAGTAAAACGATTTTTTTTATGATTTATTTTTATAATAGTAGAATCTTTAAATGAAATAATAGTGCCATTTTCTACATCTCTACTCATAAGTCGCGCAAGTCCTTTTCCTTTAAATGAAAAGTCCATTTTTGAATAGTAAGTATCTTCAGAAAAGTATTTATAAACAGAAGATTGCATAGAACCCATTTTAAAAGAAGCCATAGTACTTTCTTCAGTGATAAATCCAGATTGAGCAATAAGATTAGATGAGATTAATAATGAAAAAAGTAAAAAGTATATATTCTTCAAATGTATTATAGTCCAGTTTCTTGGACCGTCTTTTTTACTTCAGTAAGGGTGTTATTGAGAGCATTTTTTTCTTCATCATTTAAATCAAATGTGAGGATTTTCTCTACACCATCACAACCAATTACGGTTGGTACTCCGATAAAATATCCATCAATTCCAAATTCTCCTTCACATAGTGAAGCACAAGGAATTACACGTTTTTTATCTCTAATAAAACTTTCAATCATTTCTACTGAAGACTGTGCAGGAGCATAAAATGCAGACCCTTTTCCAAGAAGTTTGACTATTTCACCACCACCAAATCTTGTTCGTTCTTCAATTTCATTAATTTTTTCTTCATCTAATAATGCAGTTAAAGGTACTCCACCAACGCTGGCTAATCGACTTATTGGTACCATTGTATCTCCATGTCCACCAAGAACCATACAAGTAACATCTTGAGAAGAAAGATTTGTTTCTGTTGCTATAAAAGATCTAAATCTTGCACTATCGAGTGCTCCTGCCATACCAACAACTTTATTCTTTTTAAATCCTGACACTTTATAAAATGAATATACCATTGCATCAAGAGGGTTTGAGACAACAATCACAAATGCATTTGGAGCATGTGTTTTTACTTCATTAGCTACGTTTGTCATAATAGATAGATTTTTATTAAGTAAATCTTCTCGATTCATACCAGGTTGTCTAGGAAATCCTGCAGTAATAACAACGACATCAGAATTTTTTATTGTTTTAAAATCTGATGATCCAGTTATTCTACAATCAAATCCGTCATGAGGAAGAAGTTGCGAGATATCTAACGCTTTTCCCTTGACAAAACTTTCAGCCTCAGGAATATCAATAATAACAATATCTCCCAATTCTTTTTGAGCTGCTAGAAGGGCAATATTACCACCAACTTGTCCACCCCCAATTAGTGCTATTTTTTTTCTTGGCATTTTTAATTTTTGTCGACTACACTTACAAAAGTATTTTTACCTTTTTTGCTAAACTTTACAATTCCATTAGATATTGCAAATAAGGAATCATCACTTGATCTTTTTACATTACGTCCAGGATGATATTTTGTGCCTCTTTGTTTAACAATAATGCTCCCCGATAGAATTGTTTGACCATCAGAAGTTTTAATACCTAGTCTTTTTGATACAGAATCTCTTCCATTCCTTGAACTTCCTTGTCCTTTTTTATGAGCCATATGTCTACCTCTTTATTTTTTCTTCGTAGTGCTTGTAGCTTTCTTTTTTGTAGTGCTTGTAGATTTCTTTTTTGTACCAGTAATTGATTGAATTTGAATCATAGTTAAGTCTTGTCTATGACCATTTTTTCTTTGATAACCTTTTCTTCTTTTTTTCTTGATTACAAGTACTTTATCAGCTCTTGTATGATCAACAACTTTAGCGCTGACTTTATAACTGCTTAATTCTTTCGGATTAAAGATATTAGTATCTTTGTCTAATACTGCTTTAATATTATCAAATTTTACAGTCTTACCTATTTCTAGGTCAATTTTGGAATCAACTATAACAGTATCACCCTTAGAAACCTTATATTGTTTTCCATATATTTCTACAATTGCAATCATAGCGTGCGAACTTAATAGCTAATTTATTCTCTTTCAAGTACCTATTTGAGTTGTAATATCTTGTGTATCATTTATTTTTGTGAATTTAAACTGATTTTTTGGAATTTGTGCATCCTCTATGACTTTTAGATAAACAAAATTTTGCCACATAAGACTAATATATGCTTTCTTCTGCTCTTTTTTTAAATAATGAGCAATTTCTGGGTTTAAATATAGTTTTAATCTCAAATCCTTATTTTGTTGTTTATAATCACGTAACCAATAGTCAATTCTTGTTAAAAGTGTATCCTTTGATATAATTCTTCCCATACCTCTACAACTATCACAAGACTCTGTTAATGAATCCACAATGCTTAAACCAGTTCTTTCTCTAGTCATCTCAAGAACACCAAATTCAGAAATTTCTGATACTGCTACTTTAGCACGATCTTTTTTTAACTCTTTTTTCATTTCAAGGTATATTTTCTTTCTATTTTCAGCAAAAGTCATATCAATAAAATCAATCAAAATTAAACCAGATAAATGTCTCAATCTAAGTTGTTTTGCGACTTCTTTTGCTGCTTCTAGATTGATTTTTAGAGAATTGTCTTCATGTTTTTTCTTGCCAATAAATTTTCCGCTATTAACATCAACAACTACCATTGCTTCAGTTTTTTCAATAATTAAATATGCACCGCTTTTAAGCCAAACTTTCTTTCTGAGTAGCTTTACTATTTCATCCTCAATCTTTTCTTGTTTGAATAAGGGAGTTCTTTTTTTATAATGTTCAATAGAACCTGATATTTCTAGAGAGTCTTCCTTTATAATTTTTTGTACTTTTTTAAAATTTGCTTTAGAATCAACAACAATTTTTTCTACTTTATCGCTTATTAAATCTCGAAGAACACTTGATGTCATTTCCAAATCGTTGTGAATCAATATAGGTGCCTTACTTTCTTCAGCTACCTTCATTAGTTGGTTATATTTCTTTTCTAAATTATTATAATCATTTTGTATTTGTTGTTCAGTTTTTCCCTCTGCCACAGTTCGGATAATAATTCCTAATCCATGTTTTTTAATATCGAAAGCTATCTTCTTTAATCTTCTTCTTTCGTATTTGTCCCTCATTTTTTTTGATACTCCAACATATTTTGAATTTGGTACGATTACAATAAAACGTCCAGCAATCGAAAGTTCTGTTGTAATACGAGCTCCTTTATTATCAAACGGTTCTTTGATTGCTTGAACAACAATTTCTTGACCTGGTTTCAGTAGAACATTAATCTCTTTAGAATTTTTTGAATCTGCGATTAATTCTGAATCTGATATTTCTGAAAAAGGTAAGAATGCGTTATTTCCCTTTCCAATATTGACAAACGCAGCTTGCATACCAGGGATAACATTCTCTACTATCCCTTTATAGATATTGCCTACAGTTCTCTCTATTGATTGTTTATCAACATGTATTTCGGCAAGTTTTCCATTTTCTTTAACGGCTATTCGAGTCTCCCCGATGCCTTCACTAATGTAAATTTCTTTTTTCATTTTTATAGCCTCTATCTTTACTTTAAACGTAGAGCAACTATTTAACTTTTAGTGAAATGAGGAGAGAATAATTAGGAATAAAAAATCTTTATCAATTCTAAATTTAAAAAACAAAAAATAATAATTTTTGAGTTCTGTCCTCAATTTCAGAAGGAATTTAACGATTTTTACATTTAAAATGTATATAATCTCATTTATGTATAATGAAGAATTAATTGCTGCAAAAGTTGCTGCTCGTAATGCAGGTAAAATCTTAATGAAATACTTGGAATCTGACTCTAAAGATATTCAATATAAATCAGAATCAGGCGATAGCCCCGTTACTATTGCAGATAATGAAGCTGATAAATACCTTTCTAGTTTTTTAGGTGGTGAATTTCCACATGATGGTTGGCTTTCTGAAGAAACTATTGATACTTACGATAGATTAGAAAAAACTCGTGTTTGGATTGTTGATCCTTTAGACGGAACCAAAGAATTTATCAAAAAACTTCCTGAATTTTGTGTGAGTATTGCACTTACTGAAAATGGTATACCTGTTGTAGGGGTTATTTATAATCCTTTCTCAGACGAAATGTTTTATGCTCAAAAGAATAAAGGAGCATTTTTAAATGGAGAACAAATAAAAATTTCTAATACAGAAGATATCCAAGATGCATCAATCATTGTAAGTAGGTCTGAGTACAGTAAAAATTTATGGAACAATTATAAAAATAATTTCTCTTCTATTAAATCTGTCGGTAGCATTGCATATAAATTGGGATTATCAGCATCAGGCATGTATGATATTTGTGCAACAGTTGCTCCTAAGAATGAATGGGATATTTGTGCTGGTGATTGTGTCGTCCGTGAAGCGGGAGGAGTAATGAGAACAATTGATGGTAAAAATATTAACTATAATCAAAAGAAAACCCTTGTTACAGACCCAATAATTGCTACAAATTCTAAATTATTTGATATGGTATCAGATTTATTATATTAGGATATGAACAATTCTCCAAAAAACGTAATTAAATGTTTGGATCAAGGATTTATTCGTCTTGTAGATTCAATGGGTGGAGATGATTCAATCGTTCAAGCTGCTAGAGTTAGTTATGGAAAAGGAACAAAGAAAGTTTCTCAAGATACTGGTTTAATTCGATATCTTATGAGACATAGACATACTACTCCATTTGAAATGGTTGAATTTAAATTTCATTGTAAAATGCCTATTTTTGTTGCTAGGCAATGGGTGAGACATAGAACTGCTAATATTAATGAATATAGCTTAAGATATTCAGAAGCTAGAGATGAATTTTATATTCCAAATCCTAAAAATATCTCTACACAGAATGCATTAAATAAACAAGGTCGTGGCATGATGTTAAGTAAGAAAGATTCAAAATTGGTTATTGATAATTTTGAAAAAATTTCTTCTTTATCATACAAAATGTATGAAGAGATGAATGAAAAAGGTATAGCTAGAGAATTAGCTCGTGCAGTTTTACCAGTGAATCTATATACAGAATGGTATTGGAAAAATGATTTAAATAATACATTAAAATTTTTAAGCCTTCGAATGGATAGTCATGCTCAGTATGAAATCCGAGTTTATGCAGAAGCAATGGCGGAGTTTGTTAAACAAGTCACTCCAATTGCATATCAGGCATTTGAGGATTATAATTTATCAGGTTTTTATCTTTCATCTTTTGAACAAGATATTTTTAAACAAAAATTACCTGAAAGACTGTGGAATGATATTTATGATGATGTTGTCTATCGTATTGTTTACACTCTCAATAAGAATAAAGCTCGCGCAAAAAAAGATTTATATCCATTATATGTCAAAAATGGTGGTGATGATGATGAATCTACCTTCAATACAAAATGGAAAACTGAAACTTTGAAAACAGGCAATGTAAGAGAATTAAGAGAGTTCCAAAATAAATTGAAAAATTTGATTAACTAACATGAAATATATTGGTCCAGATTTTTGTAACATTACTTCGCTTCTCAATGATGAAGAATTGTTGATACAAAAAACTGCAAATACTTTTGTTCAGAAAAAATTCCTTCCGATTGTAAATGAATATTATGATAAAGGAACATTCCCAACCGATTTAATCCCTGAGATGGGAGAGTTAGGGTTTTTTGGTTCCACGCTTCCAAAAGAATTTGGTGGTAACGAGATTAGCAATATTGCTTATGGTCTTATTATGCATGAACTTGAAAAAGGTGATTCTGGTTTACGTTCTCTTTGCAGTGTGCAAAGCTGTCTTGTTATGTATCCTATTTTTCAGTATGGTACTGATGAACAAAAGAAAAAATGGTTACCAAAATTAGCTTCTGGAGAAGCAATTGGGTGTTTTGGATTAACAGAATCTAATCATGGTTCTGATCCTGGTGGTATGCTTACAAGAGCAAAAAAAGATGGAGATAATTGGATTATTAATGGATCAAAAATGTGGATTACTAATGGTTCAATAGCAGATATAGCGGTTGTATGGGCAAAAGACGAAGAAGGTATCATTCGTGGTTTTCTCATAGAAAAAGGAACAGAAGGATTTTCAAGTTCTGATATTCACGGTAAGATGAGTCTTCGAGCATCAATTACATCGGAATTATTTATGAAAGATGTTTGTGTTCCTGATAGCAATCGATTGCCAAATGTTGAAGGGTTAAAAGGTCCTTTATCGTGCTTAACTCAGGCAAGATATTCTATTGCATGGGGGGCAATTGGAGCAGCTGTTGATTGTTATGAAGTTGCATTAAATTATAGCAAGGAACGTAAACAATTTTCTAAGCCAATTGCTCAATTTCAATTAACTCAACAAAAATTGGTATATATGATTCAGGAAATTTCAAAAGCTCAGCTACTTGCTATCCAACTTGGTAGGTTAAAAGATAGTAATGAAATTGATTCCTCACATATTTCTCTTGGAAAAAAGAATAATGTTGCGATGGCAAGAGAATGCGCAAAATTTTCTAGAGAAATACTTGGAGCAAATGGAATTATGGATGATTATTCTATCATGAGACATATGATGAATCTGGAAACAGTATATACTTACGAAGGGACCAATGAGATTCATACTCTTATTATTGGGAAAAAAATTACAGGTGAATCTGCTTTTGAATAGTTTGATCAATCATTTCTATTATGTTTTTTAATAATTTTTCTCTACTAACTTTTTCCCCCAGTTCTAGTAATAAAGATGTATAAAGTTGATCTTGAATTGGCTCTAAATCTTGGAAATTTGAATTAACGTTAATTCCAATTCCTAAAACTTGAGTAATAACCTTATCTTTTACTGTTTGTTCGCAAAGAATACCTGAAATTTTTTTATTATCAATATAAATATCATTTGGATATTTTATTCGTGCAGAGATTTTTAATTCTCCTAGAGTTCTGATAACTGATTCACAAGCAATGTCAACCAAAGATTGTCCATCCATTATATAATTTTTAGGGACAATAATAGTAAATGCTAAATCTTTATACGGTGTAGAGACCCATTTTCTACCATGGCGCCCTCTTCCATAGGTTTGCTTATCACAAATAACGATACCATAACTATCGCTATTAAGATTTAGAGCTTTTTCGTTAGTAGATGCTAATTCTTCTTCATAGAAGATTTTAGGCGCAATTACTTTTGTATCTAGTAAGTAATCACTAAGATCTAAGAGCACGGATCTAATTTTTTTCTCATTTTAAAAATAGTTCCTGGTTGTAATACTCCATCATTACTTCTAATCAACCTTTCATTGTCCATATATATGATTACCCATGCAAGTTCATCACCATATATTTCATCAGCAAGGTCCCATGCTGTATCACCAGATTGTATTTGATAGTCAAAGAATTCTAAGTCGCAATTTTTTGCTTTACTAGCCTCTCTTTTTAATGACAAGAAATTATAAGGATAAATTTTATTTGGATCAGATCCAATTTCTTCCTTATTCCATTCATAGATCTCTCTCCACATTGAAGAATTTCCATATTCTCTAGAAGCAATTTTAATTAAATAATCACCTCTTTTAATCATATATGGTTCGAAAACAATAACAGGAAGCGGTGGAGCTTCAAGTTGTTGAACAGTAAATGTTTCTACTTTAACTTCTTCTTCAACAATTTTTGTATCAGATTTAGTTGATTCTTGATTGCTCATTTTTTCTCCTACATCAGGAGTGGTGCCAGCGCAATTTATAATCAAAAGCGTGCCTAACAATAAAACAAATTTTTTTATTTTCATTATATTCCTCATTTTTTCAATTTTGTGTCTATAACAATATTATTAATTTTTTAATTTAATGTTCCTGTTTTTTTTAATTAAGAATATTCTCCAAAAACTTTTCTTAAAGTATCTGAAATCTCGCCGAGGGTACATTTATTTTTTGCACATGTCACAATATGTGGGATTAAGTTTTCATCCGATTTTGCTTTTTCTTCTAATTCAGATAGTGCATTAGCAACTTTTTCATGATCTCGATCTTTTTTAAACTGAGTAATAAGATCTATCCTCTTTTTATTGTCATCTTTTTGACTTTCTACGTTGATTAAATTTTTTTCATTATTGTTAATAAATTTGTTTACCCCTATAAGAATTTCTTCTTTACTGTCTAAATTATTTTGAAATTGGATTGAAGAATCTGCAATCTCTTTTTCTATTTCTCCTGTTTCAATAAGTTTTTCCATTCCTCCTTTATCGGATATATCGTCAATTTTTTCCAAAACTTCTTTTACAATTTCTTTTGTTCTACTGTTTATTAAATCGCTATCTCCTATTGGGTCTACAAAGTTTGGGATATTGGTTTCATATGCAATAATTTGTTGTATTCTTAGGGCTGCTAGAGCATTTTCTTCTGATGGAAGACTGATAGCTTCATCTTTACTATTTGTGTGGATTGATTGCGCCCCGCCTAACACTGCAGCAAGTGCTTGTAATGTAGTTCTTACTGTGTTATTCTCAATTTGTTGTGCTGTTAGTGTAGATCCTCCAGTTTGTACATGGAATCGACATAATTGAGATTCAGAATCTTCTATTTTGAATCTTTCTTTAACTATTTTTGCCCAAATTTCTCTTGCTGCTCTGAATTTTGATACTTCTTCAAAAAAATCTCGATGAGAATTAAAGAAAAATGACATTTGTTTTGTTAATGTTTCTATTTCAACTCCATTTTTCTTTGCAGTATTGACATATGTTATTGCATTTGCAAATGTAAATGCTAATTCTTGAACAGCTGTACTTCCTGCTTCTCTTATATGATATCCTGAAACTGATATTGAATTCCATTTAGGTAATGTGGATTGACAATATTCAAATATATCACTACTTAGTTTCAATGATGGATTGATTGGGAAGATATATGTTCCTCTAGATATATATTCCTTAAGAATATCATTTTGGATTGTACCTTTTAAATTTGAGAGATCATATCCTCTTTCTTCTGCTAGTGCTACATAAAATGCTAGTAAAATTGAGGCGGTTGCATTAATTGTCATTGAGATGGATACCTCTTCTAAATTTATTTCATTAAATAATGATTTCATATCATCAATAGTAGAAATTGGTACACCTGATTTTCCAATTTCTCCATAGGACATTTCATGATCAGAATCATAGCCAATTTGTGTTGGTAGATCAAAAGCTACAGATAGTCCACTGACTCCACTATTTAGCAAAGATAAAAAACGATTATTAGATTCTTTAACAGATGAAAATCCTGCATACTGTCTCATGGTCCAAAGTTTCGTACGATACATATCTTTATAGATACCTGTTGTGAATGGGAAATTACCTATCTTTTTTTTGGCCATAATAAGCTAATTTAATCTTAAAATTAGAAATATGGTATATTCTCAGGTTCAAAAAATTATTTATTGGTTAAAGTGTAAAAAATATTTTGAAGATAATTCTATAATTTATCGATATTCAAAAAAACAATCTGGTTCAGTTTTGGTAATTTTACCTGATAGTGATATTGCATTTGACTTTGCACAACTTTTTTTAGATAGAATAGAACAGAAAAAGAATAATAATATTAGTTTTCTCTTAAGGGATTCATTAGTGAATTTTTATTCTGATGATCTCAAAAATTTTTCTGAATTATTTTTTTATCAAGATATTGATTCATTAGGATTGCCTACTCCATGGTTTATTAAAAAGATAAGAAAATCTAATTACCAAAATATGGTTGATTTAAATATTGAGTTTAATCCATTCTCTTCATTTTTGGTTAGAGCTTGTAACCCTGAAGTAAGAATTGGTTTTAATTATGATAATTCAAAAAAATATTATAATGTTATATTAGATCAGAATTATCAAAAAGATTTAGATGGAACATTTGATATGATTGGTAAGTTTATAAAAAAATGAAAAATATTATATCAGAAATTATTTTATTGGATAAACCTGTATCATCGGTTAATAATACAGGACATCCCTGGGATCTAGTTACTAATATATCTGCAATATTTAATGATATTCCAAGTTCTTTTAAAAATTTTGAACATGTGATAATTAATGATGATAATGGCCCGGTAATTATAGGTAAAAATGTGATAATTGAGCCATTTACTATTCTGAATGGCCCTCTATTTATTGGAGAAGATTGTCTTATTAAATCTCATTCTAAGATTGCAAATTCTATTATCAATCACCATTGTAAAATTTCTGGAGAAGTACATTCTTCTATATTCCAACCATATTCAAACAAAGCTCATGACGGATTTTTAGGACATAGTCTTGTTGGTTCCTGGGTAAATTTAGGAGCAGGTACTACTACCAGTAATCTAAAAAATAACTATTCTAATGTTAGTGTCAAGTGGAATGGAGAACTTATTGATACTGGATCTATTTTTTTTGGATCAATCATTGGAGATCATGTAAAAACAGCAATTGGAACTAATTTAAATACAGGAACAGTAATTGGTATGGGTTCTAATATTGTTTCTCAATCTTTCCCTCCACGTTACATTCCGCCATTTTCTCTATATTATAAAGGAAAAATAACAAAAATATTATTTGATGATTTCTGTGGCACTGCTGAAAAAGCAATGTCAAGAAGAGGAAAATCTCTTTCAAGCACTGAAAAAGATATATTACATAATATTTACAAAACTTGTTGACTACCTGATTAACAACTAATATCTTCACCTTCATGAGTGATGTACAAAATAATTTGGGTGAAGTAGGTGAAATCTTGAGTCCTTGTTGTGATGAGGAGATTCAGGTTTCTGATATTGTGGATAAACTTAAGTGCCCATTGTGTAAAACAAATCTAAAGCAAAGAGCATTTTTACCATTTCTTGAATATCTTATGGAAAATGGACATGTTGAAAATTTAGATTTCTTTGACTTAGATTTATATAGTCAAGACAAAGAAAGTTTAGACAGTCAAGACGAAGAACTAGATTTAGATAAATATGAAGTTAATAAAGATAGTTTAAATATTTATGAAGATGACAAGCGTCTAGGCAGTCCTACCCCTGTCTCTCAAACATCTATAGATGAATCTTCTATTTCGAGTGATTGGACTAAATTTGCTATCGAAGATTCAGAGTAAAACAACCGATTTTACTTTACAATTGATTACAGTTCGTACTAAATTGATAGAACCAAGATTTTTTCAGGCTATAAAATCTTGAAAGATTGAAAGAATTCCCCCGCTATCAACTTTCCTTTATAGCCTGTCTTTATATATCTAACCTATTTTTTTGTTTTGCTTCATTTGACGAATAGAATTAATATTGATTAATAGACTGATGAGTCGGTTTTTTCAGGATAAGTACTATGAAAATAGCTGTATTAACTAAAGCAATTCCAAGTTATGAATCAAGCATTCGAATTGATTCATCTGAAAAATGGATTGATGAATCAATTGTCAATTTTGTCGTTAATGAAAGTGATTCTTATGCTTTGGAAGAAGCTCTTCAAATCAAAGAACAATTAAATGATGATAGTGAAGTTGTAGTGGTTATAATGGGGAGCGAATCCAATACATCAAAAGTGTTAAAAGATGGTTTGGCAAAAGGAGCTGATAGAGGAATCTTTATTAAAAATGATACTTCTGAAACAGATCCCTTATCTATTGCAAAGATTTTTTCTGAGCCACTTAAAGAAGAATCATTCGATTTAATTTTATCAGGCCTTCAATCAGATGATTTAGGATCAGGACAAACAGGAGTACTTGTTGGAGAATTGCTCAACATGTCTACTGCAACCCTTGGGATTGAGACAAAAATGGAAGATGGAAAGATTAAGGTAAAACGTGAATTGGAATCGGGATGGTTCCAATGGGTCACCTTACCGTTTCCTGCGAGCGTTTCTATTCAGTCTGGTATCAATGAACCTAGATATCCATCTTTAAAAGGTATTATGGGAGCAAAACGAAAAGAAGTAAAATTAGTTGATGCACAATCTGTCAGTGACAGTAAACAAAAATTTATTAAACTCTTTCTTCCAAAAACTGAAAAAGTTACCGAAAAAATCGAAGGTACGGTTGATGATATAGTTTCAAGAATGATAGATATACTTAAAAACAATTTAAAGGTTATTTAATGATACTTGTAATTTTAGAGAATCAAAGAGGCAATATCCATGTTTTTAGCCAAGAAGCAGTTGTTGCTGGACAACAATTATCTACCAAGCTTGGTTTAGATTTATCTATTCTATGTTTGGGTGAGAATGCGAGTGCTTTAAAAGAACAAGCATCGAATTATAAAGTGAAAAATTTGATCTTAGCCCAACATGATTTAATAAGCAGTTATTCTGCTGATGGATATTCTAAAGCTCTTGATCAAATTATTTCTGAATTATCTCCAAAATATGTTTTAATGGGTCATTCTTATATGGTTCGTGATTTTTTACCAAGGGTAAGCGCAAAATCAGATGTTCCTTTTATTAGTGATATTATTTCAGTGACATATCATGACAATGTTCCAATTTTTGCACGTCAAGTATTTAATGCGAAAATTGTTACAAATGTTCAAGCTAATTCAAATAATAACACAACACTTTTAAGTTTCCAATCTGCAGCATTCTCTTCTGATAATATTGAAGCTGGTAGTCCAGAAAATCAAATAGATTTTTCTCTTAATCTAGATACAAGTGATATTAGATCTGAAAGTGAACCAGAATTTCAAGAATCTGCTTCAAGCGTAGATTTAACTACTGCTGAATTAATTGTTTCTGTTGGTAGAGGAATAGATAGTCAAGATAACCTGCCAATGATTGAAGCTCTAGCATCAGCCATGGGAGCAGAAATTGCTTCATCAAGACCAGTAGTAGATATGGGGTGGTTACCTTCTGATAGACAAGTTGGTAGTTCTGGCCAAGTTGTTTCTCCAAAACTTTATCTTTCTGTTGGCATTTCTGGAGCAATTCAACATGTTGTTGGTATGAAGGGATCAAAAAATATTATGGCAATTAATAAAGATGAAAAAGCACCTATCTTTGAGATTGCTGATTATGCAGTAATTGGTGACTTGATGGAAATTGTTCCGAAATTGACAGAAGAAATTCAAAAAAATAAATAACAATGAAATTTCATATTGCAGAACAAATAGTTGTAACAATTTTTTTATTATCCGGTATATCGTTTTTTCTTTATCACCTACTCTTACGCCTTAATATAGTTTTAAAAGGAAAATTAGATTTTAGTATTAATTATTTACCTGAACGATTATTAAGAGTATTCAATGAAGTCATTCTTCACAAAAAAGTAGTAAGTGGTGATCGCAAATTCTTTGGCTTGATGCACGCATTTGTAATGTATGGGTTTATATTTTTTGGTTTAATAACAATTAATCATTTTTTGACAGCATTTGGTTTTGAATTTTTTACCGAAAGTTTACGCCATAATTATTTTCTATTTTTTGGGCTACCATGGGCAATTTTATGTTCATTAGGAATTCTTGGATTAGCCTATAGAAGATTTATTACTAAACCTAAGGCATTAGGAAAGTTTTCTAGTACTTCTGCCCTGGTTTCATTTTTTATTTTTGCTTTAATGTTAACTTATCTCATTGATGAATTCCATTTACTTAATAATACTATAGCATTGAAGACAAATTGGTGGGTTCATTCTTCTGTAATTGGAGGATTTTTGTTCTTAATTCCTCAATCAAAACATATGCATTTAGTATTGTCACCATTTAATATTTTCCTCAGGCCTTTTGAAGTACCAGATCATCCAGCAATACCAATTGATTTAGAAGCTTCAGAAGAAAAATTAGATGAATTACTATTAGGTCTATCAAAATTAAGCAAGAATCAAGCATTAGATATTTTTACATGTGTAGAATGTGGTAGATGTACTGATGTATGTCCAGCAAATCGAGGTGGTGGAATTCTAGATCCAAAGTATCATTTTATTTTAGATTTAAAAGACCCTATGCTTGAATCAAATGATGTTAATGTTGTAGACAAGATTAACGTAGAAGCTGGGTGGGAATGTACAACATGTCAAGCCTGTACAGAAGTATGTCCAGTAGGAAATCATGTTGAAAAAGCAGATGAAATAAGAAGTTTTCAAGTTATGGTTAAAGGAAATGTTCCTCAAGAATATCAAAAGTTACTTCGCAACTTACAAGAGACAGGTAATACAGAGGGCGCCTCATCAAGTGTGCTACTCGAGAAATTGCCTAAATATACTCCAGATAAAGAACTTGTTTTGTGGTTGGGTTGTTTTGCAAAGCATGCTATTGATCCTAATTTTGTTAAATCGGTTGAAAATTTTACAAAAATTCTTGATTCAGCTGGCATTACATATGGAGTCCTCAGTAATGAACAATGTTCAGGAGATCCCGCAAACAAATTAGGAGATAAACTTACTTATCAAATGTTGATGGATAACAATGTTAAAGAATTAAATAAAGTTAAAAAAGTCACAACTATGTGCCCCCATTGTGTTGTGAATTTGCAAAAAGAATATAGTAAATATCATGAGATTAAATATGAAGTCAAACATCATACTCAAGTTATTTCAGAATTATTAGATGAAGGGAAAATTACTATTAATCCTGGTAGCTTAGAAAAAGTGACTTATCATGATCCTTGCAATTTATCTAGAACACTTGGTGAAGTAGATGCGCCTAGAAATGCTATAAAGGCTGCAGCTCCAGAATTCTTTGAACTAGATGAAAGTGGGAAAGAAACATTATGTTGTGGAGCAGGCGGTGCACTTTGGTGGAAAAAAGATACTGGAAAAGGAAGAACTCATCTTTTACGTGCTGAACAGGTAATTGAGTCAAAAACTGATACTGTTGTTACAGGATGTAATTTTTGCTATGGAATGCTGAACCAAGGAATCGATCCATTAACACCAAAAGGACAGAATAAAATCACAGTAAAAGATGTTGCAGATATTGTAGCAGAAAATTTATCCTAGTTTGGTATATAAACATTTTTTCCTTAAATTTTTAAATCAATTTAAATAATTTAGATTCATCAATTATAAACAATAAATATCAGCTTTATGGGCTCGTTACTTTGCGAGTGCTCATTGGTTGGCATTTTTTATATGAGGGTGTTTCAAAACTAATCAATCCAAATTGGTCTTCAGCTGCGTATCTATTGGATTCGAAATGGATTTTTTCAGGATTAGCCGAAACCATTGTATCTAACCCTACTTTATTGAGAATATCAGATTCTGTGAATGAGTGGGGATTAACTTTGGTTGGTGTATCACTTCTTTTAGGGTTGTTTAGTCGTTATTCTGCTTTGGTGGGAATGGGATTTGTGATGTTATATTATCTTTTTGCACCTCCTTTTATTGGTTTGGAATATTCCAGGCCCGGAGAAGGCAGTTATATTATTGTAAATAAAAATTTAATTGAAGCGTGTGCTCTGTGGGTATTGTATGTATTCCCTACTGGTCATATAATTGGTTTGGATCGATTGTTAACCAAATTAAAATCAAATTAGAGGAAACGTAGCATGAGTGAAAATAAAAAACAGCAAAACAATGATCTGGAACGTCGAGAATTATTAAAAGGACTTGCAACTGTACCAGTGTTTGGTCTGTTTCTTGCTGAACTTTGGCGAAAAATACGCAGAGATACATTAAAAAAATCAAATATTCTTTCTGGTTTGGTTCAAGAGAAATCGGCGCCGGCCATTATCAAAGGTCTTTCAGATAGTAAACATTTAAATATTGGTATTATTGGTTATGGAGGTCGAGGTGGACACTTGGTCCGTGGTGCAGGGTTTGCCACTACGGGTTGGACAAATACCGTAGCTGAGAATGCACGAAAAGATAAATTGGACAAACAATTTATAACATTTATGGATCAAGAAGATTTGAATTGCTCACTTGTGGGAGTTTGTGACTTGTTTGATGTACGTGCAGAACAAGGACTTGATGCTTCTCAAAATGAAGTTCGACCTGGTGGGAAACCAAAGAAAACTGCTACAAGATATCGCCATTATAAAGATCTTTTAGCCAATGATGATATTGATGCTGTAATTATTGCTACTCCAGATCATTGGCATTCCCGAATTACAATCGATGCTGCAAAAGCAGGGAAACATGTTTATTGTGAAAAAGGTCTAACCAGAACATTTCAAGAGGCAATTGATGTTTATGACGTTGTAAAAGAAACTGGGATTACATTTCAACTTGGACATCAGAATAGGCAGGTAGAGGCCAATGAAAAGGCAAAACAAATCATTGAACAGGGTTTATTAGGCAAAATAAATCTAGTGGAGTTAGCTACAAATCGTAATTCTCCAGGGGGGGCCTGGGTGTGGGGCATCCATCCTGAAGGCAATGCTAAAACGATTGATTGGGATACATTCCAGGAACCAGCACCTAATAAAATACCGTTTGGGGAAGAAGCACTAAAACGATTTTTCCGTTGGCGTTGCTGGTTTGATTATGGTACTGGTCTTTCGGGTGATTTATTATCACATGATTTTGATGCTATAAATCAAATTATGGATCTGGGAATTCCAAAATATTCATCCTCGACTGGAGGAATCTACTTTTATAAAGATGGACGCGATGTTCCAGATGTTTGGAATGCAACTTTTGAATACCCAGACAAAGATTTGACTATTCTTTATAGTGCAACACTTTCGAGTAATGAACCGCGTGGGAATCGAATCATGGGTCACGATGCCACGATGCAGATGGGCGGTCAAAGTGGAGGCGGATCTGTGCATGGATTTATTGTAACAGCAGATTCTCAATCAACGCAATACAAAGAACGTCTTGAGCAAGGCATTATCAATTCAAAATATCCAATTTATACTTATTCCCCTGGCTCAAAGCAAATCGATGGTGTAACATCAGCAACTTCCAAATACTTTGCGAATAAAGGGCTTCTGTACACTTATAGAGATGGGAAACGAGTTGATGCGACTCACCTTCATATTAAGGACTGGCTGGATTCAATTAGAAGTGGAGGACAGCCAAAATGCAATATTGAGGTAGCACTCCATGAAGGTGTTGCTTGTCATATGGCTACAGAATCATATTTGACTGGTCGAAGAATTGAATGGGACCCGGTCAATCGTAAATTGATTTAACTAACTTCTCTTAAGGTGAACAAATGACAACAAATTTCCGTTTAGGAACAATGATGTTTCTTCAATTTTTTGTTTGGGGAGGCTGGTATGTTACTGTCGGAAATTTTATGGTAGCTGAAGGTATGGGAACCATTACGCATTGGGCTTATTCAGTGAGTCCCATTGCAGCTATTATATCCCCATTTTTTCTTGGTTTTGTTGCTGATCGTTATTTTAATGCCGAAAAAGTATTAGGAATACTCCATATTTTAAGTGGTTGTTTTTTGCTTTTAACACCTTTTTTCACATCCAAGCCTATGATATTTATTCTAATGTTAGCTATGCATATGATTTGTTATATGCCAACTTTAGGGCTTGCTAATTCTGTAGCTTTTAGAAATATTGATGATCAAGAAAAAAAATTCCCCCTTATCCGTGTTTTTGGAACACTAGGTTGGATTGCTGCCAATATTTTGGTAAGTGGGATTTTGCATGCAGATACTAGCGCTACCCAATTTTATATTGCTGGAGCTGTTGGAATATTTTTGGGTTTTTATAGCTTTATTTTGCCTAAAACTCCTCCGTTGTTAAGTAAAGATGCTCTTATTTCTTTTAGAGATATCATTGGTTTAAATGCTCTAAATAAACTTAAATCAAAATCATTTTTTGTATTTGCGTTATCCTCTTTTCTAATTTGTATTCCTTTAGCTGCATATTACAATTTTGCACCTATTTTTGTTTCTGGTATGGGGATTGCAAGCCCAGCATTTAAAATGTCATTTGGACAAATGTCTGAAGTCCTTTTTATGTTAATTTTACCATTATTATTTGCTCGGTATGGAGTTAAATATATTCTCTTAGGGGGAATGCTTGCCTGGGCTGTTCGATATGCTTTATTTGCACTATCTGCACCAACTGGGATTACATCATTGGTTTTCTTGGGCATAATCTTACATGGGATTTGCTATGATTTATTCTTTGTTGCAGGACAAATTTATGTTGACAAGAAATCAACAGCTGATATAAGAAGTCAAGCACAAGGGCTCTTAGTTTTAATCACCTATGGGTTGGGTATGTTTATTGGAGCTCAAGTTGCTGGTTATATTTATAATTTATTATTAAAGGGCCAAACAGCATTGTCTGTTCACAGCTGGCAACAGTTTTGGTTGGTTTTTGCTGTTATGACCACTGTGGTAATTGTATATTTCTTTATTGGATTTAAAGATAAGTTGAATTCTAAAGAGTAGTTATAAAATGGGACAAAATAGATTAGGCATTGGATTTATTGGGGGCGGTTTTATTACCCGCTTTCATATTCAATCTTTAATTGGAGTACGAGATGCAGATGTGATGGGTATTGTATCTCGCACAAAAGCATCTGCTGAAGAATCAGCCACCCTAGCACGAACCATCGGTGTAGGGAATAATGCAAAAGCTTATGATTCTATTACTGATATGATTGCCGATCCTAACATTGATGCTTTATGGGTGTGCTCTCCAAATTTTGCAAGAATCGAAGCATTTGAAGAAATTGCCAATGCCATTTCATCTGGAAAAGGTGAACTAATTGGGGTAACCTGTGAAAAACCTTTGGGTCGAAATGTGGAAGAAGCAAAAAGAGTTTTAGAACTAACTCAAAGTGCAAATCTTTTGGATGGATACCTAGAAAACCAGATTTTTGCTCCTTCCATCACCCGTGGAAAAGAGATTGTTTGGGCTAGAGGTGCAGCAACCACTGGTCGCCCTTACTTAGCACGGGCAGCTGAAGAGCATAGTGGTCCCCATATGCCATGGTTTTGGGAAGGATCCCTACAAGGTGGTGGTGTTTTAAATGATATGATGTGCCATTCTGTTGAAGAAGCACGTTTTATGTTAACGGAGCCAGGAAAACCTCGTGATTCTATCACACCAATCAGTATTAGTGCACATACAGATTGTCTGAAATGGCAGCGTCCCGAATATGTGAAAATCTTATCTGATAATAGTAATGGAAAAACAGATTATTCAAAGCGTCCATCGGAAGATTTTGCCCGATCCTTAATTGAATATCTAGATGAAGATAATAATAAATTAATCGTTGAGACTACTACATCCTGGTGTTTTGTAGGTGAAGGATTACGTCTTAGCATGGAATTGTTTGGGCCAGAATATTCTATGTTTGTCAATACATTGGATCCAGATTTAAAAGTATTTTTTAGTCGAAAAGTGACTGGTTCAGAAGGTGAAGATCTTGTTGAAAAACAGAATGCAGAATCTGGTGGAATGCCCGTGGTTAGTAACGAAGCAGAAGCCTATGGCTATACAGCTGAAAATAGGCATATGGTACAATCTTTTATGAATGGTAAGCGTCCCGAAGAGAATTTTGACGATGGTTTAGAAGTTACTCGACTTCTTATGGCTGCCTATATGAGCGCAGAACAAAAAAAAACGATACAACTCCCCAATGCAGATATTGACACATTCACACCTGCTGTAGCACGAGGTGAATGGAATCCGAAAGGTTAATCTGTGAAAAATATTGGTATACTTTTAACAGCATTCATTATGGTCGGTTTTTTATCCAATTCAGAATGGACTGTTCTTTTTGATGGAAAAACTGTTAAAGGCCTCCGAGGATATAAACAATCAGGATTCCCCAACTCATGGGAAATTGTTGATGGTACATTAAAAACTGTACCAGGTCATGGTGTGGATCTAATCAGTGAGGAAGTTTATAAAAATTTTGAGTTAGAATTAGAATGGAAGGTACCCAAAGGAGGGAACAGCGGTATCTTTTATTTTGCAACTGAAGAAGGAGATTACATTTGGCAGTCAGCACTAGAAATGCAGGTGGTGGATGATGAAAAACATATAGATGGAAAAAATACACTTACTTCTGCTGGTGCACTTTATGCCATGATTGCTCCATCTGCCAATGTTGTCAAGCCAGTTGGTGAATTTAATCAGGTGCGAATCAAAGTAAAAAATAACCATGTAGAACATTGGCTAAATGGAACAAAGATTGTCGAATATGTTTATGGTAGCGATATGATGTGGGACCTGGTGGCCAAAAGCAAATTTAATAAAATGCCTTTATTTGCGAAAGCATCTGAAGGCCATATTGGCCTCCAAGGAGATCATGGATTGATATGGTATAAAAATATTCGCATTCGCAGGCTATAAATTGAAACGTCGCGATTTTATTAAACAATCTGTTGCAATTACTGGAGGAATTACACTTACTGGATTAGGCAGCTCTATTATTTTGGGTTCTAGCACAACTAAGACATTTACAATATCACTTGCCGAATGGTCTTTACATCGTTCTTTACAAAGTAGAGATATAGATCACCTTGATTTTTGTTCCGTTGCAAAAAATAAATTCGGAATTTCAGCAGTTGAATACGTGAATTCTTTTTTCTTCGATAAAGCAAAAAATCTCACTTATCTCAAAGAAATGAAAACAAGAGCAGATGATCTAGGGATAAAAAGTCTTCTAATTATGTGTGATAGGGAAGGAAATCTTGGTGATCCAGATTCGAATAAAAGAACACAAGCGGTTGAAAATCATTATAAATGGGCAGAAGCCGCTCAATATTTGGGATGCCATTCCATTCGTGTGAATGCTCGAAGCTTTGGTACGTATGATGAGCAAATTGAATTAGCTACCGATGGCTTACGCCGCCTTACAGAATTTGGAGATACATTGGGTATCAACACAATTGTTGAAAATCATGGTGGGCTTTCATCCAATGGCAAATGGTTATCAACTGTTATGGAAAAAGTAGACCACCCTCGTGTGGGTACCCTGCCAGACTTTGGAAATTTTCGACTTGAAGGAAACAAATGGTATGACCGATATAAGGGGATGAAAGAACTCATGCCATATGCAAAAGCCGTCAGTGCTAAAAGCCATGAATTTGATAAGCATGGCAATGAAACAGGGACTAATTATTATAAAATGATGGAGATTGTTCTAAACTCAGGTTATCATGGGTATGTGGGAATCGAATATGAAGGTAATCTCCACAGCGAAATGGAAGGCATACAACTTACACTTGAGTTATTGAAAAAGATAAGATCTATGGAAGATGTACGACACCTTGGTATTCCTAGTTCAGGATAGTTTTAATTGATTTATTCAATTTTTCAATAAAAATATCAATCTCTTCAACAGTATTATAAATATAAAGACTAACTCTTGCACAAGATGAAATACCCAATGAATTCATTAAAGGTTTGCAACAATGGTGACCAGATCTTAGAGTGATTCCCTCAAAATCAAGAAATTGTGTAATATCGAGTGAATGAATATTATCAACATTAAAACTAATAATTGGAATCCTTTCGGATGCATTTCCATAAATTGTTATTCCATTTATAGCATTTAATTTTTCTAATGCATATAACATAAGTTTTTTTTGGGTTTCTATATAATCATCACCAATTTGATTTAAATAATCAATTGCATAACCCAACGAGATTGCCTGTGCAGAAGTTGGTGAACCAGCTTCAAATTTATGAGGTATACTAGTCCATGTAGATTTTTCCATCGTTACATCTTCAATCATTCCACCACCCGTTTGATACGGAGCCATATTTTCTAGAATATCTTTTTTTCCATATAAAATTCCTATGCCCGTTGGTCCTAACATTTTATGTCCTGAAAATGCAAAAAAGTCACAATCTAATTCTTCTACGTTAATTTTGATATGTGGGATACTTTGGCATCCATCTAATAATACTAATGTTCCATATTGATGTGCTTTTTCAATTATTTCTTTTACAGGATTAATTGTTCCAAAAACGTTTGACGCATGTGTCATAGCCAATATTTTTACGTTATTATTCAAATTATTTTCTAATTCTTCAATATTAATAGTACCATTCTCAGTTGATTCAATATATTTGACTGTTGCTCCAGTTTTCTCACCAATAATTTGCCAGGGAACAATATTGGAGTGATGTTCCATATTTGTGATTAAAATTGTATCATTTTTATTCAGGTTTTGAAAACCCCATGCATCAGCGACAAGATTAATTGATTCTGTGGCACCTTTGGTAAAGACGATTGATGATGGATCACTTGCTCCAATAAAGTTAGCAATTTTTTTTCTTGATTCTTCATACGCATTGGTTGCTTTTTCACCTAATTCATAAACACTTCTATGTACACTACCACCATACTCTTTATAAAATTTGCTTTCAGCTTCAATAACGCTTATAGGTTTTAAACTTGTAGCAGCAGTGTCAAAATAGATTAAGTTTTTACCACGATTCTTTTGTTTAAGAATTGGAAATTCTTTTCGAATACTATGTACATCCATTTAATATAATCCTAATTGAAGTTTTGCAGCATCAGACATCATATCTTGATTCCATTGAGGTTCCCAAACCAATTCAACTTCAACACTTTTTGTTCCGTGTAATGATAGAATTTTTTCTTTTACTTCATCAGCAATAACAGGACCCATTCCACATCCAGGTGCAGTTAATGTCATTTGAATCGATACACTTACTCCATCTTTTTCTTCTGAAATTGTACAATCATACACTAAGCCAAGATCAACAATATTGACTGGTATTTCTGGATCATAACATGTTTGAAGGATATTCCAAACCTCTTCTTTGTTTGCAAAATTATTACTGACAATTGATTTTTTTTCTTCGCCTATTGCTTCAGCATCGGATCCTTTTACCTGATACATATTTCCCTCTACAACAATAGTAAAATTATTACCTAAAGATTGTGTAATAATACCAGGTATGCCTTTTTTTAGAAGAATCTTTTCACCATCAGGGATGCTAAAAACTTCTACGTCTGAATGTAAAATAAATTCTTTATTCATATGTAAGCTCTTTTTTAATGAATGCTAAAGCACCAATAAAACCATTCTGTCTTTGACTGGAAATACTTGTTCCTATATTCAACCATTCAAAAACCTCTATAGGTTCATTAAAATCATTAATAAAATCAATAATATTCTTTTTTTCTAAATTATTAAACCCAATTTGTAAAATTCGCAATAATCCCTTTACAATTGCACTCTCCGAATCTGCTTTTAGAGTAACTGTGTCATCATTTTTTACATTAATCCATGTTTGGGATGTACATGCATGTATTTTATTGGTATCATTTTTATCTTCTATATCAATCTTATCAATTTTCTTCCCTAGATCAATTAAATGGATAAGTTTATCTTGGCCTTCTAGAATAGAGAATGCATTTTTAATGTCAGAAAAGTTTTTATTTATGTTATCCATTCATCCATTTACCTATATAAGCTTGCGCTTCATTTTTAATAGTATCATTTGAAAATTGTTTGATTACTTCATGAGCAAAAGCCTTAATAAGAATTTGAGTTGCTTGTTCTTTTCTTATACCCCTTGTTTGTAAATAAAAGATACTATCTTTATCTAATGCTCCAGTTGTAGATCCATGACCACACTGAACATCATCAGCATAAATTTCTAATTGAGGATTAGAATATGCTGTTGCTTCCTTAGAAAGAAGCAAATTTTTATTTGATTGATTGGAATCGGTTTTTTGAGCTCCAGCAGCAACTATTACTTTTCCATTAAATACACAGGTTGATTTATTCTGAAGAATATTCCTTACATTTTGGAAACTAGTGCAATGTTTTGAATTGTGGTTAATTAATATATTATTATCTACATGTTCATTATTTTTAGTAAGATTTAATGTATTGATTGTAGTTTCACCGCCGGCTTGGTTTAAGTCAACCTGAATAAAGTTTTTATTAAATAATGACTCATAATTAAAACTATCAATGTTAATAATACTATTGAGCCCAGATTCATAATAATTATACCCTAATAAATTGCTTTTAGTATTATCATTAAATATGATTGTATGATTAAGTGTTGAGTCATCTGAACAAATAAATTTATTAATTTTTAAATTAAAACTATCAAGTCCATTGTTAACATTTTTTTCAACAATAGAAATATTATTTTTTTTATTTAATTTGAAAATATTGAATACAGGAATAAACATATTCTCTGTTTTTTTGTCATAAACATTAATAATCTTAATTTCAGTATCAAATTTCCCACCTTTTTTAAACTCAATAAAAATGCCTTCATTAAATTTTGCAATTCCCAAGTTAAATAGAGATTCACCTTGAAAATTGTTTGACATTTTTAACATCTTGTTATCTTCAACTTCGATGGTTTTACCAATTGAGATTTGATTTTTATAAATAAAATTATTTAGAGATTCTTTGACAAATTTCCCATTTACAAAACATAATGCATTCTCAATTGCTAAATATTGTTTGATGTCAATATCCGACTGATCTTGATTGATGACATTATAGCTTTTTAAATGGTTACTATTTGAGAATTTCCAATTTTCTAATTTTTTAGAAGGATAACCCAGTTTCTTAAATACGTTATAACTATGATTTTTTGTTTGATCCAATTGATTTGTACCTTATAAAACTATTTTAGAAGCCAAGAATATCCTTTCTTTTCTACTTCTTTTGCGAGGCTCATATCACCCGATTTCTTGATTTTACCATCAACCATCACATGGACAACATCTGGGTTAATATATTGAAGCAATCTTTCGTAGTGAGTAATAATGAGTGTTGAATTGTCTTTACTATTAAATTTATTTACCCCATCTGCTACAGTTTTTAATGCATCAATATCTAATCCAGAATCTGTTTCGTCTAATATTGCAAATTTTGGGTTTAAGCATAACAACTGTAGAATTTCACTTTTTTTCTTTTCTCCCCCTGAAAAACCATCATTAATTGATCGTTTTAAAAACGAATCATCTAGATTAAGTTCATTTAATATCTTTTTTGATTTATTTAAAAATTCTACTGCATCCATCTCTTCTTTACCTTGATGTTCAAAGTGTGCATTGATTGATGCTCTCAAAAAATAAGCCATACTTACACCAGGAATTGCGACAGGATATTGAAAACATACAAATATGCCGCTTAACGCTCTATTTTCTACGCTCATTTCAGTAATATCAATATTATTCATGTGTATAGATCCATTTTTTACTTCATATTTTTCATTCCCAGCTATTGTATTGGCTAATGTACTCTTTCCTGATCCATTTCGTCCCATAATTGCGTGTACTTCACCTTTAGGAATCTCCAAATCAATTCCCTTTAAAATATCTTTTTCATCTATAGAAACTTGTAAATTTTTTATTTTAATCATTTATCCTACACTATTTTCTAATGTTACTTCAATTAATTGTTTTGCTTCTACCGCAAATTCCATTGGGAGTTCTTCAAACACTTCTTTACAGAATCCATTAACAATCATAGAGACAGCGTTATCTAGCTTAATTCCTCTTTGATTACAATAGAATAACTGATCTTCACCAATGCTAGATGTACTAGCTTCATGTTCCATTTTTGCTGTTTGATTTTTGACATCAATATAAGGAAAAGTATGTGCTCCACATTTATCACCAATTAAAATAGAATCACATTGTGAAAAATTTCGTGCATTTTCAGCATTTTTCAATATTTTTACCCCACCTCTATATGTATTTTGTCCTTCGCCAGCTGAAATCCCCTTTGAAATAATAGTACTTTTAGTATTTTTCCCTATATGAATCATTTTAGTTCCAGTATCAGCTTGTTGTTTGTTTTTTGTTACTGCGACTGAATAGAATTCTCCAATACTGTCGTTTCCTTTCAAAATAACACTAGGATATTTCCAAGTGATTGCAGATCCTGTTTCTACTTGTGTCCAAGAAATTTTAGATCTATCTCCTGCGCATATACCACGTTTGGTGACGAAATTATAAATCCCACCCTTACCATTTTTATCGCCCGCATACCAATTTTGTATAGTAGAATATTTAATAGTAGCATCTTCATGGGCAATTAACTCTACACACGCAGCATGTAATTGATTTTCATCCCTCATTGGTGCTGTACATCCTTCAAGATAGCTTACTTCACTTCCTTCATCGGCAATAATTAATGTTCTTTCAAATTGTCCAGTATTAGAAGCATTCATTCTAAAATATGTTGATAATTCCATGGGACATTTAACATTTTTAGGTATATAAACAAAGGATCCATCACTAAATACTGCCGAGTTTAAGGCAGCAAAATAATTGTCAGTGTAAGGAATTACTGATCCTAGGTATTTTTTCACCAAATCTGGATATTCTGTTACTGCTTCAGAAAAAGAACAGAAAAGAACTCCCTGTTTTGCTAATTCATCTTTAAATGTTGTGGTTATAGAAACACTATCAAAGATTGCATCAACAGCAACCCCTTCTAATCTTTTTTGTTCATTAAGAGAAATACCAAGTTTATTATAGGTATCCAATATTTCTGGGTCTACTTCATCAAGGTTTTTTCTGCTTTTTATTTTTGGAGCTGCATAATAACTCAATGCCTGATAATCTATTGGTCCATAATGAATATTAGCCCAAGTAGGTTCTTTCATTTTTTTCCAATTTTTATATGCTTTTAATCTCCAATTAAGCAACCACTTTGGTTCATTTTTTATATTGGAAAGTTTTCTAATAACGTTTTCATCTAGTCCAGGTTCAAATTTGATTTGCTCTATATCGGTAGTAAATCCGTATTTGTACTCCTGGTCGAGATTTTTATCAATTATTTTCTGGTTTTTATCAATCATTTCTAGTAGGCGAAAATTTATCTAATTACACTGTTATTTACTACGAATTTAGGAATTTATTTCAGACAAAAGCTTTTATGAAATTCTATACTAATTGCTTACTTAATTTTCGTAGTGTAAATTGAAAGTCGTTTCAGAAATAATGAGTAAAAAAGTTAAATCAGAAACTTTAGATGACGTTACGATACGTTTTGCAGGTGATTCCGGTGATGGAATGCAACTCAGTGGGGGAAGATTTACCCAAACTTCAGCAATTGCTGGTAATGATTTAAGTACATTACCGGATTTCCCAGCTGAAATACGTGCTCCTGCTGGATCTCTAGCTGGGGTAAGTTCGTTTCAAATTCATTTTAGCTCCCACGAAATTCATACACCAGGAGAGGAACCTGATGTTTTGGTTGCGATGAATCCTGCTGCATTAAAAGTTCATTTAGAAGAATTAGTTCCTGGAGGGATTCTTATAGTTAATAAGAATGCATTTACAAAAAAGAATTTAAAACTTGCAGGATATGAATCTAATCCAACCGAAGATGGTTCATTAGATGATTATTATTCAGTGCATTATATTGAAATGAGTAAATTAGTTACAAATGCTTGTGAAGGATTAGATTTGCCTCCAAAAATTATTGAAAGAACTAAAAATTTCTGTGCATTAGGAGTTCTTTTTTGGATGTATGATCGTCCTCTTGAACCTACTCTTGATTGGTTAAAGAAAAAATTTAAGTCTAAACCACTAATTATTGACGCTAATACAAGAGCTCTGCATGCAGGATATAATTATGGTGATACTGCAGAAATCTTTACAACACGTTATGTTGTGAAAAAAGCTAGTTTAGCTCCTGGAAAATATAGAACTATTAACGGAGCTTTAGCTTCATGTTTAGGAATACTGACTGCATCGCAAAAAAGTAATTTAAATATTACTTTTGCTGGTTATCCTATCACCCCAGCCAGTACCCTACTACATACTTTATCAAATTGGAAAAATTTTGGTATTAAAACCTTCCAAGCAGAAGATGAAATTGCTGGAATAGGAGTTGCTCTTGGAGCTTCTTATGGGGGATCGCTTGGGATTACTGCCTCTTCTGGGCCTGGTATTGCATTGAAGACAGAAATGATGGGTTTAGCAGTTATGACTGAACTCCCATTAGTAATTATCAGTGTTCAAAGAGGTGGACCTAGTACCGGATTACCAACAAAAACTGAACAGTCAGATTTATTACAAGCTGTATATGGACGTAATGGAGAATCTCCAATCCCCGTTATAGCGCCTACTACACCTGGGGATTGTTATTTTGCTACATATGAAGCATGCAGAATTGCTGTTAAATATATGGTTCCTGTTATTGTATTATCTGATGGATATCTTGTTAATGGTTCAGAACCATGGCTTATTCCAAATCCAGACGATTTAAATGATTTTATTGCAAATTTTGAAAAAGAAAATACTTCTGGTGAAAAGTTCCTTCCTTACAAGCGTGATACCAATACGTTAGCGAGAAATTGGGCTATTCCTGGAACAAAAGGCTTAGAACATCGCATTGGAGGGCTTGAAAAACAAAATATTACTGGAAATGTTAACTATGAACCTGGTAATCACCATGAAATGGTACAAATACGTGCTCAGAAAGTTCAAAATATTGTCAATGAAATTGGTCCTACTGCTATTTATGGTAAAAAAACAGGAGATTTACTTATTCTTAGCTGGGGTAGTGCTCATGGTTCTTGTAGATTGGCAGTAGAGACCTTATTAGAGGAAAAATTGAAAGTTGCCCACGCATCTGTACAGTGGGTCAATCCATTGCCACCAGATCTAAAAAATATTTTAAGTAAATATAAAAAAGTTTTGATTCCAGAAGTAAATACTGGGCAATTTAGAAAAATAATTCGTTCAGAATTTTTGGTTGATGCAGTTGGATTAAATGAAGTAAGAGGAAAGCCATTGAGCCCTGCGAGTATTATAGATAAAGCAAAGGAATTAATTAATGAGTGAAAATCAAATACTAACAAAAGATGATTTTTCATCAGATCAGGCTGTTAGATGGTGTCCTGGGTGTGGAGACTATGCTATACTTTCTCAAACTCAGAAAGTTTTTCCTGAGATTACTACAAAAAAAGAAGATGTAGTTTTTATTTCAGGAATTGGTTGTTCAAGTCGTTTCCCATATTATATGGATACATTTGGATTTCATACAATTCATGGAAGAGCACCAACCATTGCTAGTGGATTGAAGATTTCAAACCCAGAACTATCAGTTTGGATTATTACAGGAGATGGAGATGGGCTTTCTATTGGAGGAAATCATCTCATTCATTTGATGAGAAGAAATATTGATTTAAATGTTATGTTATTTAATAATAGAATTTATGGTCTAACAAAAGGACAATATTCCCCTACATCTGAAAGAGGAAAAATTACACATTCAACTCCAATGGGTTCTTTAGACCACCCTTTTAATCCAACAAAATTAATTTTAGGAGCTGAAGCAGGATTTGTTGCAAAAACCATTGATAGAGAATTAAAACATCTTCAAGAAATGATTAAAAGAGCAAATGATTATAACGGAACATCATTTATTGAAATTTATCAGAATTGTAATATTTTTAATGATGGTGCATTTTCTAATCTCACAGATAAAAAGACTAAATCAGATAAATTATTAAGAATAGAGCATGGTAAGCCTATGATTTTTGGTGCAAATGATAATAAAGGTATTTATATAAATGGTACGACTCCAAAAGTTGTGGAAATTGGTAAAGACTATTCTATAGATGATATTTTAGTTCATAATGAAAAAGATGAATTTATTGCAGATATGCTTTCTAATTTTACTTCAAATGATATTTTCCCGGAACCAATAGGTGTATTATATTGTAAAGAAAGAGCAACATATGATGGTTTGATGGAGCAACAAATGCAAGACGCACAGAAAAAAGATAAAACTCCAAAGACTCTTCATGATTTACTTAATGCTGGTGATACTTGGGAAGTAAAATGACAAAATTTAGAACAGAAAAAGATAGCTTAGGAACAATTAAAGTTCCTGCAAAGGCTTATTATGGAGCTCAGACTCAAAGAGCAGTTGAAAACTTTGAAATTGGTTGGGCAATGGATCTAAACCTAATTTTCCCATATATCATTATTAAAAAAGCGGCTGCAATCTCTAATCATGCTCAAAAAAGATTATCCAAAAAATTAAGTAATGCGATTGTAAAAGCATGTGATGATATTCTAGAAAATCCAGAAGATTTTATTGATCAATTTCCTGTATCTGTATTCCAAAGTGGTAGCGGAACACAAACGAATATGAATGTTAATGAGGTTGTTGCAAATAAAGCAAATGAACTACTAGGTGGAAAATTAGGAGAATATAAATTTATTTATCCCAATGACCATGTAAATATGTCTCAATCTACGAATGATACTTTTCCTTCAGCTATTCTTATTGGATGTGTTTTGAATGTTGAGGATAATTTATTACCAAGTTTAGAGATACTAAAAACAGAATTAAGTAAAAAAGAAAAAGAATTTAAATCAATTATTAAAGTTGGTAGAACGCATCTTCAAGATGCAACCCCAATTACATTAGGACAAGAATTTTCTGGCTATATATCAATGATTAACAACGATATCAAGAGAATTCAAAACACATTGAAAGAATGTTCTCAACTTCCAATAGGAGGGACTGCTGTTGGAACAGGGATTAATACAATTGCAGGTTATGATAAATTAATGGTGAATACCATAAGCAACGAAACTGGGTTAAGTTTTAAAGTGTGTAGTAATAAATTTGAACTTTTATCTTCTCAAAATGTTCTTTCTGATTTATCTGCTCAAATAAAAATCTGTTCTGGGTCACTTAATAAAATTGCGAATGATATTAAATGGCTATCTAGCGGTCCAATGGCCGGTATTGGAGAATTAAAACTTCCTTCTAATGAACCTGGTAGTTCCATTATGCCTGGTAAAGTTAATCCAACGCAATGTGAAGCAGTCAATATGGTACATGCCCAAATTCTTGGGAATGATATGACTATCGGATTTTCGGGATCAAATGGGAATTTTGAATTAAACACCTATAGACCAGTAGTGGCATCTGCTATCCATGAATCTATTTCTTTACTGAGTGAAGTTTCACAATCTTTTGCATTGCATGCGATAAAAGGATTATCTGCTAATAAGAAAAAGATTAAAGAAAATCTGAATAAATCTTTGATGTTAGTAACAGCTCTTGTTCCAGAGATAGGTTATGAGAAATCTGCAGAAATTGCAAAAAAAGCATTGAAGGAAAATATATCATTAAAAGAAAGCGCAAAGAAATTGAATTATTTATCTGAAAAAGAGTTTGATAAAATTATTAAACCAGAATTAATGATTTTTCCTAAGAAAATATGATTAAATCTTTTTTTAAGTCTTTTAAAATTATCTTATATCTATCCTTACTATTATTAGTCTATTTGATATATCTTTCTAGAGATCTACCATCCCTTGAGCGTTTGGAAACATTTGATCCTGCCATGCTATCAACCATTTATGATCGTAATGGTGAAACTATTGGAGAATTTTATATCCAAAAAAGAGTCTTTATTAATTTAGAAGATATGCCAGAATATTTGAAGTATGCGGCAATTTCTTCTGAAGATAAACGTTTTTTTCAACATTGGGGCGTAGATCTACAAAGTGTATTTCGTGCCATCATTGTTAATGTTATTTCAATGGAATTTAGACAAGGATTTAGCACATTATCTCAGCAATTGGCACGTAATCTCTATAAAGAGATTGGGTTTAGGGATAGTGTTACGAGAAAAATAAAAGAAATTATTACTGCTATACAGATTGAGAGAACTTATACCAAACAAGAAGTCTTAGAAATGTATTTGAACACAGTGCATTTTGGGCATGGTACTTATGGAGTTGAATCCGCAGCAAAACGATATTTCAATAAAAAAGCATCAGAATTAACAATTGGCGAATCAGCAATGCTTATTGGTTTATTACCGTCTCCAGCAAATTATTCACCATTAAGAAACTTAAATAAATCCATTGAAAGACGTTCCATCGTTTTAAAATTAATGTATAACCAAGACTATATTTCTCACGAAGAATATATGGAACACAACAGTATTATTCCTGACAATATTTTCTATGAAATCCCAAAAAGTAAAGCACCTTATTTTACAGAATATGTACGAAGAACATTGGAAAAAATAGATGAAGAATTAGGAATTAATATTTACCAAGATGGTCTTAAAATTTATACCACTCTTGACTATGGTTTGCAACAAATTGCTGAGGATGTTGTAATGAAGACGCTTCGCAATAACCAAGATGAATTTAATAATCAGCTTTTTGCTGATAGTGAACGTTTCTCAAAATTAGGTTATTTATCAATTTTCCCAGAAGATTCTGTAAAAATGATGCTTAATGGTCAAATGCAATTATATGAAGAGTTAAGAAAAAATTTATTAGTTCAATGTGCATTTATTGCATTGGACACTAGAAATGGTGAAATCCTAGCAATGATTGGAGGAAGATCTGATTATGTTGATCAATATAATAGAGCAACACAAGCAAGAAGGCAACCAGGTTCTGTCTTTAAGCCTTTTATTTATACAGCTGTAATTGATAACAATTATCCTGTTACCACTCAATTGCTGAATCAACCAGTTTCCCTATATAGAAACAATGCAAAAGGTGAAAAAGAAAAATGGACACCAAAAAATTACGATAATAGTACCGGAGGATTAACCACATTAAGAGAAGGATTAAGAAGATCATTAAATTTAATTTCTGTACGCATGGTTCAAGAACTTGTGCCTGCACAGGAGGTCAAAAATGTTGCAAAAAGAATGCAAATTAAATCTCCGATTCGTGCTGTTGATGCTCTTGCACTGGGAACTTCAGAAGTTACTCCAATGGAAATTGTTGCTTCCTATTCAATTTTTTCTAATCAAGGAATTTATTCTTCCCCAATTGCAATTACAAAAATTGAAGACAAATATGGACAAATCATCAAAGAATTTAGTACAACACAAAAAGAAGTACTTAGTCCCGAAACAGCATATGTAGTAACAAATTTGTTACAAACTGTTATTGATAAAGGAACAGGGGGAAGTGCAAGATGGAAATATAGATTTAGGCATACAGCGGCAGGTAAAACTGGAACAACTCAAAATTGGAGTGATGCATGGTTTGTAGGTTTTACTCCCAATATATCTGCTGGAGTTTGGTTTGGAGTAGATCAGTCTCTAATTAGTTTAGGAGAAGGACAATCTGGGACTACAGCAGCATTACCAGCTTGGGCATTATTTATGAAGGAAGCACATGAAAAATTGGGTATTCCGGATGAAGATTTTGTAATGCCAGAAGGGGTAGTCGAAATTGAAATAGATGCGGATACAAAGTTGCTTCCAAATTCAAGTACAAAGAAAAGAGAAAAAGAAATTTTCTTTAAAAATAATAGACCTACTAACTAATTCTGTTTATCAGAAAGAAATAAAAGTATTCCACCCACAATAAATAAAATGATATTTGGCATCCATGAACCAAATGTTGGATCCAAAAGATTTCTATCTGCTAATTGTTCTCCCCATATTAATAAAATATAATACACAAGAAAGAATACAATACTTAACCCTGATGCAATCGTAATTCCCCCTCTTTTAACCAAGATTCCAAGAGGAGCACCAGTCATTGCAAATAAAAGACAGGCAAATGCAAGTGTAAATTTTTTGTGAATTTCTACAAGATATTTGTTGTTCATTTTTTCATAATTAGAAATCAACATAAATTCGTTTTCTAATTGTCTAGAGATATTATTAAATGATCGTAATTTTTCTTTTTTTTCATATTCAGGAATAGAAATACCATCTTGATAAATTTTATCAGCTGTTATTCGTTCATTATTTTCTTTGAGAACTTCAATAGCCATCAATATGCTATCTAAATTCATATCTTTATTCCATTGAATTTTATTATTATCAAGTAATGTTTTAATTCTTTTATCAATCTGAGCCGTGTATTGTTTATTTTTTTTAATTTTTTCAATCATTTGTGGTACTTTCATTTCTCGATCTGTACGAATAGACTCACTACTTCTATTTAACAGTAAATCATCTATAGAAACAGTAATTTGATGTGTAGAAAATTTGATTTTTCTATAATGGTTATAATTTTCTAGATCAATTTCATGTATTTCGCCATTTTCTAAATCTAGAATCACAATCTCTCCATTTGAAGTCAATTTTCCTTTTTCAGCATAAATGGTTGTTTGTTCAGATCCAGAACTTTTACTAAATATTTTTATATCTTTGAATTCATTGCCATCCATTTCCCTTACAATCATGCTATATTGTGGAATGGTGTTAATAAAATAACCTGGTTCAATAGTTAATTCAGGTTTTTTTTGATAAATATCTTTTGCAAGCAAACGAGCATGGTAATTCATATCAGGAAGAACAAAATTATTAAACAGACAAAGCAGTAAGCCAATCAATCCACCAAACAAGACAGCAGGTTTAATAATACTAAATACGCTTACTCCTGCAGCTTTTAACGCTGTTACTTCATTATCTTGAGACATTCTACCATAGGTCATTACTGTTGAGATTAACAACGACATGGGAACTGATAATGCAATAATCCATGCTAAGTTTAGATATAAATACTCAAGAATAATCCATACATCTAATCCTTTACCTAAAAATCGATCAACAGCTCTAATCAGAAATTGCAAAAATAATACCATTGTTATTACTCCTAAAGACAATAAAAATGGAATTAACGATTCTTTAATTAGATATTTATTTAGTGTACTCATTCTGAATATCTAAAAATTTAACTCTACTTGTTTAAAAAGATAAACTATAATAAATTTCCACGCTTAAATTTAAGCCAATGGTGGATGTAGCTCAGTTGGTTAGAGCCCCGGCTTGTGGAGCCGGCTGTCGTGGGTTCGAGTCCCATCATCCACCCGTTCGGGGTGTAGCGTAGTCCGGTTAGCGCACCTGCTTTGGGAGCAGGGGGTCGGAGGTTCGAATCCTCTCACCCCGACAAATTTATAATTAGACTATTACACAGGGAAATAAGAAGCTACTTCGGTAGCCCTTTTTTTTTGTAAATTTTAGCTGTGAGGGGATTCAAATCAATATTAATAACTTTATTTTTATTTATCTCCTTTGCTCTTGCGCAAAGCAAATCTTATCAGATTCTTGAAACCAATATCACGTCTAATATTCTTAAATCTGGAATTGTAAATATTGAAGAAACCAGAACATTCAAGTTTAACGGACCTTTTTCTTATGTTTTTAGAGATATAAAAAAGAGTGGATATGACTATATATATGATATTCAGGTATTTGAAGGAGAGAAATCTTATTTGAATACCAATAAGGAAGAATCGGGTAATTTTAGAATCGAATCAAGAAATAATTTTTACCGAATTTATTGGTATCATCAGTCAATAGACGAAGAAAAAACTTTTACTATTAAGTATAAAATAAGCAATCCATTTACTATCGGAAAAACAGATGCACAATTTTATTGGATTTATTTAGATGATAGATTTGAAAAAAAACCAGGAAAATTAGAAATTATACAAAAATTTGATTCGAGTATTGATAGAAGTGAAATCAATTATATTGTCGAAAAACCAAGAAGAAAAAACAAGTATGAGTCATTAGCTCAAAATGGTATTTTTGGATTATCTTCTGATTCTTTTTCGAGTAATGATGAGGTGAAATTACGTACCATATTTCCTGCCTCTTATTTGTTAAATCCTGTAGTAAATAATGAAGATTTTTCACTTGCAGCATTAAACGCTCAAAAGAACAATAAAAAAATAGCTTCATATGGGATAATGGTGATGGCCATACTTTCTTTATTGTTTGGTATAAGTTTTATAATGCAATATTTAAAAGAATATCCAAAATCGAAAAAACAAAACCAACTTTTTACTACATTTCCGTCTCATCATCATCCAGTATTAATTGGATGGTTGCTTTACAGGTATGGAACGGTGAGTCCTACTGGTATTTTAGCAACATTGTTTGAATTAGCTAGCTATAAAAAGATAAAGATTGAAGTTATAAAAAAGGGTTGGGGAATCTTTAAGTCAAATAAGTTGAAGATTGGTGTTCTTAATCCGCGCACTTCAGATTTATCAAATAGTTTTTCAAAACTATTGCTAGATAGAATTTTAACTATTGGCACTAATACTTACTTTTCAAAACTATGGGAAAAGTATACTTTCTCTTCATCAAAATGGATGAAAAATCGTAACAAAGAAATTGAAAAATTAAAATGGTTAGATAATGCTGGAACAAACAAAAAATCAAATGCAATGCTATTGCAAGCTGTATTGATTATATCGATTATTGTAGTTGGTATTTATTATGGATCTTTTTGGGCATTTTTAAGTGTAATACCAGCCACATTATTTATAGTTATTTGGGCAGGTTCTCGATTAACTAAAGAAGGAAGAGAATTGCACTTAGAATGGCATGCTTTTGGAGATGCTCTTCAGAAAAATAGACTTAACATCAAAGATTTCGATCCTGATTTACTATTACAATATTGTATCGTGATGGGTATTCAAGCTGAGCAACTGAAATCAATTTTAAATCAAGTTGGTCAGGGTGATGGCGCATATCTATGGTATGTGGGAGATTCTGGCATATCTTCAGTCAGCGCTATTACTGATATTGCAGCTACTGGAACCTCTATATCTGCCGTATATAGCGGTGGCGGTGCTGGTGGCGGTGCTGGTGGCGGTGCTGGTGGTGGTGGCGGTGGTGGCGCCGGTTAAGGAGAAATTTGAAAATACTTAGAACACCAGATAAGCGTTTTATTCATTTAAAAGAATATCCGTTTGACCCTCATTACACCATCGTCAAAACGCATGATGATTCTGATTTAAGAATTCATCATATTGACGAAGGACCTAGAAATGGACCAATTTTATTGTGTATTCATGGACAGCCTGTGTGGAGCTATCTTTATTCACGCATGATACCTTTTCTTACCGAAGCGGGTGTCCGTGTTATTGCACCTGATCTTCCTGGGTATGGTAAATCGGATAAACCAGCTGCTAGAGAAGATTACAGTTATCAACGACAAGTGGACTGGATGAACCAGTGGCTTCAAAAAAATGATTTTTCCAATGTAACTCTCTTTGGACAAGATTGGGGTGGGCTGATTGGATTACGAATGGTTGCAGACAATGATGCACGGTTTAATCAAGTGTCTATGGGAAATACAGGCTTGCCTTATAATCCAGATGTCCCTGAAGATATTGTAAAAAAAGTTAAAGAATTCAGGGATGATCCTACACCGCTTACCATGATCAATTTTTTAAAAGGATTTATCAACACAGGGAATTCACAAGAAGAATATCTCCTTGCCTTTGCTCATTGGCAAAAATATTGTTGGGAAACCAAAGATTTACCTGTTGGTATCTTTAATTCGATGTCAATGGAAAGAAGAAATAAAATAGAATTTTCCTTAGAACAATTGATGGACAAACTAGGGTTGAGAAATATATCTCCCTTTCGAAGTATACTTAGTAGAGCATATGAAGCTCCTTTTCCTGATCCAAGTTTCAAGATGGGCCCTAGAGCTATGCCAAGACAAGTACCAATATTTCCTGACCGATCATTGGAAGCACAAAAAAACGCTTGGGAGTATTTTTCCCAATTTGAAAAACCTTTTCTATGTGTTTTTGCTGGTAACGATCGTATTACAAATGGAGGGGAAAAACCTTTTTTAAAAAAAGTTCCAGGTACAAAAAATCAACCCCATGTTTTAAATATTGGTGGGGGACATTTCTTTCAATGGACACGTCCCAAGGAATTGTCAGAAGTACTCATTAATTTTGTTAAAAGAACATAAAACTAGCAGTTCTTTATTTGCTATAGGACCATTATTCACATAAATTCTCCCATGAATAAAATTGCTATCAGACTATTACTCTTCATTATTTCATCTAGTTTACTTTTCCCGCAAGACAATCAATATCCTGTAGATTTAGAGGTTGTTTCACAAATCCGTGAAGAGGGACTCAATCATTCTGATCTCCCCAATACGTTATCTTATATGACAGATGTATTAGGTGCTCGTTTAACCAATTCTGATGATATGTATCGTGCTCAAGAGTGGGCGATTGAAAAAATGCAAGAAATAGGACTGGAAAACATCGAAATAGAACCATTTATGGATTATGGTGTTAGTTGGGATAACACATATTTTAGCTTACACTTATTAGAGCCAGACTATCAACCAATGCTTGGATACCCAATTGCACATACTCCTGGAACTATGGGAAAAAGACAATTAGATACCGTCATCGCAAAGATTAGAACCAAATCAGATTTAAAAAAATATAAAGGAAAATTAAGAGGTAAAGCAGTATTGTCTACTCGACCACCTACCATCAATTTAGCAGTATTTCGAGATGGAGTAAAACCGTGGAGCGATGAAGAATTAAAAGCGAAAGAACAACCTCGCGAAAAACGTCCACAAGAAGAAGAATCAGGTCCGAAAGAAAAATTAATTGGTCCTGCAAATCGAAATGCTTTTTTCAAAAAAGAAGGAGTTGCAGTCATTCTAGAATCTCGTAGTGGTTGGTTAGCCGCAGTGAGAGGATTTGCTCGTCCAGGAGCAAAAAAAGACAAATATGATAGAAAAGAAACAGTAGCTCATGTGCCAGTTGTAGCAGTGACTCCAGAACATTATAATCGTATGTATCGTATTCTTGAACGTGATATTCCAGTAAAAATTGAAATAGATATTAAAACAACTATTGGAAGCAAAAGAAGAGAAGCAAGAAATGTGATAGCTGAAATTCCTGGATCAGATTTAAAAGATGAAGTGGTAATGCTTGGTGCACATTTTGATACTTGGCATGCAAGTCCAAATGCTAGCGACAATACATCTGGTGTTGCTGTCATGTTGGAAGCAGTACGTATTTTAAAAACAATAGGGGTACAACCAAGAAGAACCATTCGTATTGCCTTATGGAGCGGTGAAGAACAAGGTTTGCATGGATCTCGCAAATATGTAGAAAAACATTTTGGGGATGCTGACAATCCTAAGCCTGATTATGAGAAATTTTCAGTTTATTTTAATCAAGATTATGGTCCAGGACTATATCGTGGATTTTATCTTCAAGGCAATGAGAATGCACGCGATGTCTTTACTGCTTGGACAAAGCCTTTTAATGATTTAGGAATGACTACAATCTCTCCACAATCTGTTGGAAGTACAGATCATATCCCGTTCCATCGTCGTGGTTTGCCAGCCTTCCAGTTTTTACAAGATAGAGTTGGAGGAACAGGTGGGCATACTAATTTAGACTTTTATGATACACTTCCCGTTGAAGATTTGAAGAAAAATGCTGTAATTGTTGCCACATTTGTATATCATGCAGCGATGATGGATGAAAGAATTCCGCGTAAATGAGTTTTTCTATGCCAATGGTGGGATTGGGTACTTGGCTTATTTCCAATGATGAAGTATCCAGAGTAGTAACCGATGCTCTCGATTTAGGTTATAAACACATTGACACGGCTCAAATTTATCAAAATGAATCAGGTATTGGAGAAGCAATTTCAAAAGCATCTATTGATAGAGATAAATTTTTTATTACAACCAAAATGTGGCCAGGAATGGTTGGCGATGAAACATTTCAAGATTTTAAAGGGGCACTGAATGCCTGTGATCAAAGTCTGCAGATGTTACAATCAGATTATATTGATTTGTATTTGATTCATAATCCGTTTGGAAAAGATTGTCGATTAGAACAATGGGAAGCATTGGTTGAATTACAAAAACAAGGCAAAGTAAAAAATATTGGTGTTTCTAACTACAATGTCAAACATATTGAAGAAATTGAACATGCTAATCTTCCAATGCCTGTTGCAAATCAAATTGAGATTCATCCCTATCACATGATTCCAGATGCATTACAATCATATATGATGAAACATAATATTTTACCAATTGCTTACTCTACTTTAGCACCGCTTCCTAATTGGCGTAAGGATTCACGATGGAATTCCAAACCTGAAGCAATGAAAAATGATCCATCTATTCCTTTTTTAGAGGTCGCAAAGAAATACAATATTTCAGTTGCACAATTATTACTAAAATGGAGTCTTCAGAACGGATGGCCAATTTTGCCTAAGACCACTTCTAAAGAACGCTTAAAAGAAAACCTAGATTTAGATTTTACTATTTCAAGTGAAGATATGAACCATCTATCAAACTCAAATAAAGCTCAATCTCTAGCATGGCAGGAAAAATTTGATCCACTTGATGTCGACTAATTAAAATAAAATGAAGGAAAAAAATAAATGAGCTATGAATATCGCCCTTTAGTTGGAGAAAATTATCGTTATAATACAAATAGTGAGAAACCTTTCAAGCTTAGCAGATCTAAAATTGAATTATTTTATAAATGCTCTAGATGTTTTTTTAAGGAAGTAAAACTAGGTCTTCGACAACCTCCTATGCCTTCTTGGGCAATTAATAGCGCTGTAGATGCATTATTAAAAAAAGAAATGAATTTTTGTAGAAAAGAAGATAGACCACACGGAATTTTCAAAGAAAATAATCTAAATATTAAACCATTTCATCATCAAGATATTGAAAAATGGCAAAATCCTTTTACTGGAATCCAATTTTTAGATGAAGAACATAACTTTCTATTGTATGGAGGAGTTGATGATATTATGGAAGATGAAAATGGACAATTGGTAGTTATTGATTTTAAAGCAACTGCAAAAGCTGCTGAAATTCTATCTCAATCTGATGTTTATGATAATGGTGCTCCATATAAAAGACAGCTTGAAATTTATAGTTGGTTACTTCAAAAAAATAATTTTGACGTTTCTTCAATAGGTTATCTCTTGTACTATAATGGAGATGCAAGCAAAGCTCACCTAGGTAAAGAAATGCATTTTAGAAGAACATTAGTTTCTTTTGAGCTAAATATGGAGTGGATTTCTCCTCTCATAAATGATATGCATGCATGTCTTCAAGAAGATCAAATGCCATCCCAATCTGAAGGATGTGAAAAATGTTTGTATATAGAAACTGTTTCTAAACTTTAAGTTCAGTCTTTTCTATTTCATTCCGTTCGGTTTATTAAATGTATAGATAATTTCTATCTTATCTGATTGAGATATTCCTCCAGGATTTAATCCAGGTTCTCCTTCTGGGATTTCTGCATTTAATTCTTCATAATAACTTATCCAGTGTACAAACGGCGTATCTGTGTTAGGCTCATTAAAAGTCATTGGATTAATGGTAAATAAATTTTGGGTGGAATCTGCCATTTCAAATCCTTTATAGATTACTTCTGAACAGTAATATGTATCATCAGTTAGATCAAAAATATAATCATACGGTTTTCCAAAGATATGATTTTCAATATAGGCAATTGCATCTGAAATCATATACTGATAATCATTTTTTAGTCTTCCAACAATCACCCGATTATCACGATCAAGAAATTCATCTAATGGTGTCTTGACAACCCCATCTCCAATTGCTTCTATAATGAATATTTGACTAAAATCTTTCCCTTTGACTTCGGTGATAATACCACAATGGGATAGTTGAGCGCCATTATATCCCGATGTTACTGCTTCGATTGCATCACAGGGTGGACCACAATCTAAATCTTGAAAAATAATATCTCCCACTTGAAAAGAAACTTGAGAGTACATTTGATTACAAATAATCAATACCGCAACAACAAAGAGTGCTAATTTATTGTTTAATGAAGACATTAGGTAATGTCACAGATTTTAATCTCTTTACCTGTATATACATATCTTTCAAGGTCAGGCCATGCTTTTGCGACATCATGCCAGTTATCAGATTTTCCAAAATCAGTTTCACGTCGTTTCATACCTACTTGGTATTCTTCTTCAGAATTAAACCATAATTCTGCCATCCCGCAACATCCTCCTTCAATATCTTCTTCGAAGAAAGTAAGTACATATTTAACTGGTTCTAATACTTCTACCATATGGGGGGCATGAATATTTTCCCAGTGATCAAAGAAATTAGAACGTTTAATATTGGTTCTGTTTTGAATAAAAAGTACTTTTTTTATCATTGAATGCTCCTTACAGGTTAAAACTAACATTTTTTTTTTATTTAAACATTATTATTTACTTATTACATTGCACCCTACTGTAAATATTTTATAGAAATAGGAGAATTATATGTTTAGAAAAAGTTTAATGGTTTTGTTTTCATTATCATTGGTCTACCCTCAAATAAATGTAGACAAGTTCAAGCAACTGAATGAAGATATTACAACCCCCAATACATACCGAACTGCTTCAGGGTATCCAGGACATGATTATTGGCAACCAGAAGCTGATTATGTGATGAAGCTGAAGTTAGATGATAAAACACAACGTCTATATGGTGAAGAAACAATTACTTTTCACAACAATTCTCCGGATCAATTAAACTATCTATGGATACAGCTTGATCAAAACGTTCGTGCACTCGATTCTGATAGTTACAAGATTCAATCTTCTGGGGACTTTGGTGCACAGCGCGGTCGTGAAAAAGTGATGCTTGGAGAACAAATTCCTCTAAGTACGCTTAAGAATTATTATCGCGATTTTGATGGTGGCTTCAAAATTGATCATGTTAAAGATGCAGTAAATCGTGATTTACCATATATCATTAATAAAACTATGATGCGTGTTGATGTGCCAGAACCAATTCGTGCTGGAGAATCATATAAATTTAAAATTAAATGGTGGTATAATATCAATGATCATATTAGAGATGGAGGAAGATCTGGATATGAATATTTTGAAGAAGATGACAATTATATCTATACTATTGCTCAATTCTTTCCTCGTATGTGTATGTATAATGATATATATGGATGGCAAAATAAACAATTTCTAGGACGCGGTGAGTTTACCCTCATTTTTGGTGACTATGATGTAAAAATTACTGTTCCTGCTGATCATATCCTTGGTGCTACAGGAGAGCTACAAAATTCTCAACAAGTATTAACTAGAGAACAAATTGCACGTTTAGAAGAAGCAAAAACTGCTGATCAACCAGTAAAAATTGTTACTAATTCTGAAGCACTCGAAAATGAGAAGACCCATTCATTGCAAACAAAAACTTGGCACTTTAAGGCTGAAAATGTGCGTGATTATGGGTTTGCAACTTCAAGAAAGTATTTATGGGATGCTATTGGAGTTGATTTAAATGGACGTACTGTGATGGCGATGTCTTATTTCCCAAATGAAGCTGAGCCTTTGTGGGGAATGTATTCCACTAAAGCAGTAGCACATACTATTGATATTTATTCAAAATTCACTTTTGATTATCCATACCCTGTAGCTATTTCAGCTCATATCAATCATATGGGCATGGAATACCCAATGATATGTTTTAATGGATACCGACCTGAAGAAGATGGTACCTATTCTGAACGTACAAAGAAAGGATTAATATCTGTTGTCATTCATGAAGTTGGTCATAATTATTTTCCTATGATTGTAAATTCTGACGAAAGACAATGGACATGGATGGACGAAGGATTAAATTCATTTGTTCAGTATTTAGCTGAACAAGAATGGGATAGAGATTATAGTTCTAGAAGAGGAGGAGCATCAAGTATTGTGAATTATATGAAAGGTGATAAATCCAATATTATGCCTATTATGACTAATTCAGAATCAATTTATCAATTTGGAGCTAATGCTTATGGAAAACCTGCTACAGCATTGAATATTCTTAGAGAGACAATTATGGGTCGTGAATTATTTGATTTCGCATTCAAAGAATACTCTCAAACATGGATGTTTAAACATCCAACGCCAACTGATTTCTTCCGTATTATGGAAAATGCATCTGCTGTAGACTTAGATTGGTTTTGGAGAGGATGGTTTTTTGGGAATGATCATGTTGATATCTCATTAGATAGTGTAGACTGGTATCAGTTGAGTTCAATGAATCCTGAAATAGAAAAAGAACTCCAAAAAGAAGAAAAAGGAAACAGTCCAGAGTATATTGGTAGGATTCGTAATGAGACTGATGTCAAAGAAACTGTAACCGAGAGAGATCCAGCGGCGCGTGATTTTTATGATAATTATGATAAAGATCAAGTTACAGACAGAGATAGAAGAGAATATGAAGATTTCTTAGCTGATCTATCTGATGAAGAACGCGAACTGGTATCAAACAATGATAATTTTTATTCTGTGACATTTTCGGATAAAGGTGGATTGATAATGCCAATTATTTTGGAGCTTGAATATGAAGATGGAGAAAAAGAAGTAATACGAATTCCTGTAGAGATCTGGAGATTCAATCGTGGTACTGTTACAAAAATATTCAAAACAGAAAAACCTGTTAAAAATATGACTCTTGATCCATTTTTAGAAACAGCTGATACAGATCGTGGAAATAATTATTGGCCAGAAAAAGTTGAACCAACACGTTTTGAAACTTTTAAACAAGGTGGTTGGGATTCAGGAAAAAATCTGATGCAACGTGTTCTCGATGACGAAACAAAAGAACTCGATAACGAAACAAAAGAACTCGATAACGAAACAAAAGAATAATTTTTTAATGTTTTATATTAAGAGATTTCTTATCGTAATCTTTTCGATATGCACCATTTTTGGACATCAATTCTTTATTTCTAATACTGAATTGCATTATAAGGAAGATATTCAAAAACTGGAAATTACCATTGAAGTTTTTACTCACGATATAGATCTAATTCTTGAAAATGCAAATTTGAAGATTATCAATTTAGGAACAGAGAAAGAAGAAAAGGGCATTGATATCTTTTTAGTTGATTATTTGTCTGATAATTTTATTATCCAAGAATATTCTTGGACTTATCTTGGGAAAGAAGTGGGAAATAATTACACTTATTTTTATCTTGAAATTACTGACTTTAGTCTTAGTGAAAAAATTTCGATTCTAAATACTATATTTATGAATGTGCATGCAAGACAGCGTAATATGGTGAATTTTTATAGCGGAGAAATTATTCAATCAGCTAGTATGACTAATGCAGACCCGGTATTTTCGTTTAATTTTTAGAGTCTAATTTATATCCAGTAATCCAGATAGTAATAGCACCACCCATCATTGCAAGACATAATAATTGTCCCATACTCAAATTAAATAAGATAAAACCTAAGTGGACATCAGGTTCTCGGAAATACTCGATGAAAAAACGGAAAAATGCATATCCAAATACATATAATCCACTATTGAATCCTTGAAATCTATTTTTTAAATGTTTTATTAAAAAGAAAAGTATAATGCCTTCAAAAAATGCTTCATATAATTGTGAAGGATGCCTTAATTCATAATTGCCAGAATTTGGGAAATACATTCCAATTGATGCTTCTGTTACTCGACCGTATAATTCTCCATTGATAAAATTTCCAATTCTTCCAAAGAAATATCCTAAAGGAATGGCTGGTGTCATAAAATCTGCAATGGTATATAAATGTAATCTTTTTTTTCTTCCATACATCCACATTGCAATAAGAACACCAATTAAGCCACCGTGATAAGACATACCTGTAATACCAGTAAATTTCCATACTCCATTTTGGATAGAAAAAGGAAGAAGAATCTCTAATGGATTTTCTAAGTAATATTCAAAGTTATAAAATAAAACATATCCAAAACGTGCTCCAAGAATTAATGCGATAAAACACCATGATAACAAGTCTTCAAATTCTGATAAAGTTAATTTTGTGAATTTGTTATTATTGATTTCTTTTCTACAAAGAAGATACACAACACCAAATGCGACAAGATACATTGTCGAGTACCAATAAATAGAGAATGAACCAATCGAAAGTAGGACTGGATCCATTTTTGAAGGTAAAGTTTGCCACCATAGTATAAAATCCATGCTGTAAAATACAAAAATTACTTTGTAACCTAAAAAAAATTATATAATGTAGACCAATATTATGATTCTATCAGGAAAAGAAATTATCAATAGACAAGGGAAAGATATAATAATTGATCCTTTTGACGAGAATCAAGTTAATCCCAACAGCTATAATTTACGATTACATAATGAATTGTTAAAATATGACTCCCCTATTTTAGATATGAAAAAAGAAAATTCAGGAACCAAAATTATTATCCCAAAAGAAGGATTGCTTCTAGAAAGTAACAAATTATTCTTAGGAAGAACCATTGAATATACAGAAACCGATAATTTTATTCCTATGTTAGAAGGAAGATCATCTGTTGGTAGATTAGGATTGTTTGTTCATATTACAGCTGGATTTGGAGATGTAGGATTTAAAGGATACTGGACACTTGAAATTTTTTGTGTTCAACCAGTTAAGATCTATCCTGGTGTAGAAATTTGTCAAATTTTTTATCATTCTATTGATGGAGATTATGATTCGTATGAAGGTGGGAAATATCAAGCAAACAAGGATATTCAAACCAGTATGCTCTACAAAGATTTTGATAAGAAATAAATTGTTAAATAAAATTATGTCGTTTATTTTTATAAAAATGATAAGAATATATCAAATTGTTTTATCCCCGATTTTGGGTTCAAGTTGTCGTTATCAACCGACTTGTTCCAATTATGCAATTGAATCAATTCAACAATGGGGAGTAATCCAAGGTTCGGTATTGTCATTCAAAAGAATTATTAAGTGTCATCCATGGGGATCCAGTGGTTATGATGCAGTTCCTACCAAGCATGAAAGAACAAAAAATGAATGAAATTATTCAATATTTAACCAGCAATCTTACTTTACCATTTATTTTTATTCTTGGAATGTTTCATGCATTAGAGCCTGGTCATGGTAAAACATTTATTCTCGCTTACCTAACTGGTGGTAGAATACGTGTTTGGGGTGCTATGCAGTTAATTATTGCTTTAATTATAACCCATTTTATGCTTTTTTCTTTACTGGCATATCTGATTAAACTTGGAAGTGATAAATTTCCTATTTTTCTAGAGTTTATTGGACCTGCCTTAATTATATCATTAGGTATATACCTTCTTTATAGATCTTTAAAAGAAACTCGTCATGAAGGTGATGAAGATTGTGATGATCCAGCACATTTTCATTTTAATGAATCTAAATTTTCTAGTCCCATTGTGACTGGATTTGTTGCCGGACTGATTCCATGTCCATCGGCCTTGGGAGTAGTATTGATTGCAGGTATGACTTTCAGCGGTCCAGCGCTTTATTTCAGTATTTTTATTTATGTTTTAGGAATTGCACTTACTTTAATTGGTATTATGCTGTTATTCTTATTCTTTAAAGAGAAAGCACAGAAGCAACTCGATTCTGTTAACAAAAAATTCAATACAAATCTAATCGCAGCATTTTTGATTATTACAATAGGAGTTTTATATTTGTTAATGAATCTATTGGGAACAGGACACCAACATTAAAAAACTTCTATCCCAAATTTCTTTAATAAAGCTATTAGCAAAAGAAATAGAGAAACCATAATTACTAATGCAATAGTCATACTAAAACCAAAAGATAAATTTTTCTTTAGTAAATATGGGAATATGATAAAAAAAGACAAAGAAAGTAATGTCATCCATAGTATACTATGAGAAAATGTAGCTATACGATCAGTATCTTTTGTATCAATATATAACCACATAATTGTTAATAGTGACATCAGTGGTAGTGATACAATAATCGATCCTAGAATGATGCTTTTCTTTGCAACTTCAGAAGCAATAAAAATAATTATTGCTGATAATATAATTTTAATTGCTTCGAACATGATTTTTTGTAATTTGCATAAAATAATTTAATAAGAAAATCAAAGATGGACTCGAATAATATTTTAATTGGATTTGCGCTTGCAACTTTTGCTGGATTAAGCACAGGGATTGGTAGTTTCCTAGGCTTATACTCAAAATTTGAAAATAAAAGATTGCTATCAGTGGCTCTTGGATTTTCAGCTGGAGTAATGATTTATGTTTCTTTTATGGAGCTCCTTCTGCTTTCTTTTGATTCATTGGGAGGACTATATGGAGATGTTTTTGGAAAATTAGTTGGGGTTATTTCCTTTATAATGGGACTATCAATTATGTTCTTTATCGACCAATTATTTGACCATCATTCAATAGCTGATTTTATTTCACGATCTTCCAATAAAGATGAATCATTGTTAGTCCGTACCGGAGTATTTTCTGCATTTGCTTTAGCTATTCATAATTTTCCAGAAGGATTTGCAACATTCACAGCTGCAGTATATGATCCAACTGTTGGAGCAACTCTTGCAATTGCTATTGCAATCCATAATATCCCTGAAGGGTTAGCAGTTTCAGTTCCTATTTATTATGCTACTAAGAGTAAAAGTAAAGCATTCTGGGTGTCTTTTGCTTCAGGTCTTGCTGAACCTGTTGGTGCATTGATTGGATTTTTAATTTTTAGTACTGTATATAATGACGCATTATTTGGAATATCTTTTGCTTTTTGTGCTGGTATTATGATCTATGTATCTTTAAATGAACTATTACCTGTAGCAAAAGAGTATGGAAAGCCTAGCGATCCTATTATAGGAGTAACTGCTGGAATGATTGTAATGGCAATCAGTTTAATATTACTGTATGCCTAGCTTACTTATAGCAAGCTTGTAATCTCTTCGGAGAGAGGTTTTATTTTAGAATTAAAAAATCCAACCAATTCACCTTTTTCATTAACCAAATATTTACAAAAATTCCATGTTGGTTGTTGAGCATTCCATCCATTGAAATCTTTGTTTGTTAACCATTGATATACTGGACTTTGTTTTTTTCCTTTTGTGGTAGTTTTTTCAAACATTTGAAATGTAATACCATAATTTATTTCACAAAATTCTTCAATTTCTTCATTACTTCCAGGTTCTTGATTAAAAAAATCATTTGCTGGAAACCCAAGAACAATGACTTTATCTTGATAGATATCTTGAAGTTTTTGAAGCCCTTCATATTGATAGGTATATCCACATTTTGATGCAACATTTACAATCAATATTTTTTTATTTTTGTATTGATCAAAACTGATTTTCTTTCCATCTATAGAAATAGCTTCTAATTCATAAAAACTTTTTTTTGGAGCAATATTGTTTGTGTTTAGGATAATATTTTTTGTTTTTGCTTTAAAACTAGTTATCAATAATACTCCAACGCCTATAGCGAAGATTAATAGTAAGTATGGTAATATCTTTATCATCATTAATGGCTATATTGTACCATGTTTTTTGCAAAAAAAGAAGAATTATCTGACATAGCACAATGGATTGCAAATCATTTTGAGCAAATATTTATTATCTTTTGTATCTTTTGTGTCTTTACATCTTTATTATTTTTTTTAAGGTTATATAGGAATCGATATCGCGAATGAAAAATTATTTATTACCAATCATATTTTTAGTGATTTTATCATGTGACAAAACAGAAGCATCACTCTCACCTGAAAAACAAGAAAATTCAAATATATCTCAGGCTTCTCCACCTCAAAATAATGTGCAGGCTGAAAAAATTATTTTTCTAGATGCTCAAGGAAATATTCTAACAGAAAGCCAAAAAGATAGTATAGTTCAAAATACAGAAGGCCTACAAGCACTAAGAAGTTTTAATGATAATAATACTGAATATATTCTATTTAAAACTTTTGATGATTTGAAAGAATTTGTTCCAGATGATGTAATTGACAATCTAATCAGAGAAGATAAACTAAGAAAGAGTGGAGGACAGGCACAAGTTTTCAGACAACGCTTGCTAGATAAATGGCAAAATCAACCATTGCCTGAAAAGAAATTTTCTTTAATGAATGGAGAAGAAAAAAGTTTTTCTGATTATTTAGGTTCAACACTTGTGGTAAATTTTTGGTATATGAATTGTGGACCATGTATTATCGAAATGCCTGTATTAAACCAATTGGTTGAGGATTATAAAGAGTCTGATATCAATTTTTTATCATTTACTTTTGACAAAAAAGAAGATTTAGAGATTTTCCTTAAAACGACTGAATTTAATTATGTACATGCACCAGTTGATTTAAATTTTATGTATGATTTTGATATTAGCGTATATCCAACGCATTGGATTGTGGATGAAACTGGGGTTATTAGAGATTTAATCGTTGGAACTTCATTAAATATTTATAATCAATTATTTTCTTTAATTGAAATAAATAAAAAATAAATTTTTAATCAATTATTCGTTTTGTAATATCTCTTATGACAATTAAACAATTTCTATCTGTTATCGTTTTCTCAACTTTTCTAGTTGCACAAGGACATGTGGTACTTCCTGGTCAGAATGGGATTATAGCTTCTTTTGAATATGATAGAAGTCTAGATTTTTTTGGTGAGGGCGATTTTTTAAGAGATAATTACAATAATTCAGTGAATGTTGGATATGTTTATAATGGATTATTTGGAATAGATTTTTCTTATAGATATTCATTTTTTAATAGTAAAGAGGAATATGATGTCGCAGAAGGTGAGTTTGATTTTTCTGGTGATTTTCGATCAAATAATCCTGATCTAAGCAATCAAGGATTTTCATTGGGTTTTACTTATTACTTGAATAATAATACAAATATGCCTGTTGATATATTATTTGGTTTAAGATATGGAGCGAGTGATTATAATAGCGATGTATTAGATGCGTTAGACCAAGACTTTCATAAAAAATATTATACTGTGCAAGTAGGTGCGTATAAGAATCTTGAAACAAGTGCACAATTTCGTATAGTACCGACTTTGACGTTAAATTTTATTAATGAAAAAAATATTCACATAGAAACTATAGTTATTGAAGGGGATATTGCTACTGAAGAGACAGTTTCAAGTACAAAAAGTCATGCCAACGTTCATTTTGGTTTTCCAATTGTGTTTGATCAAGGGACGGTATTCAAACAATCGATAAATACACAGTTTATTGTTGAACCCACTCTATCTAGAGTTTTTGGGGAAACACATTTTGGATTCAAAGTGAGTTTCTTGTTTAATAATTAATTAAGAGTATTATTGGCTTCTCAATTCAATATTCATAAAGACGTTTCTAAAGCCGAAACACTACCTGCATCATTCTACAGAGATGCATCTATATTTGAAACAATGAAAGACCAAATTTTTTTAAAATCTTGGCAATGGATTGGAGATCAATCATTAGTAAAATTGCCAAAATCTTTTCATCCATTTGTATTATTAGATGGCTATTTAACTGAACCAATGTTACTTACTCATGATAATAATGGTAATATAAATTGTCTTACCAATGTATGTACCCATAGAGGGAATATATTGGCAATGTCATCAGGAAAATCAAATAAATTAACATGCAATTATCATGGAAGACGTTTTAAGCTCAATGGACAATTTGAATCAATGCCTGAATTTGAAAAAACCAAAGATTTTCCAAGACCATGTGATAATTTGCATCAATTTCCTTTAAAAAAATGGGGCCCATTCTTATTTGCTGGACTTAATCCTTCCTTTGATTTTGCAAAAGTAATTGACGTGATGGATCAACGTGTAGGATTTTTATCGTTAGATAAATTTTCCTTAGATAATACTCTATCTAAAGAGTATTTAGTTCATGCACATTGGGCTCTCTATTGTGATAATTATTTAGAAGGGTTTCATATTCCATTTGTGCATCAAGGATTAAATAAAGTATTGGATTATGGTAGTTACCAAACAGAGATATATGATTACTGTAATCTTCAAATAGGATATTCTGATGATGCAGTTGAAACCTTTGATTTTCCAAAGAACCATATGGATTATGAAAGCAACATAGCTGCATATTATTTTTGGGTATTTCCTAATATGATGTTCAATTTCTATCCTTGGGGATTATCAATTAATATTGTTAAACCTATTGATATTAATACGACTAAGATATCATTCTTAAGTTATGTTTATGATAAAAGTAAGCTTCATAAAGGTGCTGGAAATGATTTAGATAAAGTGGAAAGAGAAGATGAACTTGTTGTTGAAAATGTACATAAAGGAGTTCGTTCTTCTTTCTATAAAGCTGGTAGATTTTCTCCTACTAGAGAATTAGGTGTTCACCATTTTCATCGATTACTTGCTAAGTTTCTACAATAAGAGCTGGGATGGATGGATTCGAACCATCATCATCTGCGTTAACAGCGCAGCGTCTTGCCATTAGACCACATCCCAAAATAGTTGAATATCGTTCGAATTTACCAAAAAAGAAAGCGGGAGATTCAGGCTTCATGATTTATGATATAAAGAGATATAATCTAATATGCTATCAAGTCTAAGAACAATCCCCCGCCTCAACTAACTCATATTGACCCTTTAATTTTGCACCTTTTTTTTGAAAAGACAAGAAAAAACCGACCAGTCGGTTTATTTTTATTTTATAATAAAAATTTGTATAAAAAATCAGGAAAAGATTTGCAGCCGGTAGGGGAATCGAACCCCTGTTGCATGGATGAAAACCATGAGTCCTAACCACTAGACGAACCGGCCAAAAAAACGTAGCTAATTTAGCTTCTGACTAATGAATTTCCTATCAATTTACATCAAGAATATCTAGCAATTCTCCATTGTCATGTAACTCTACTGCAATATCTGCTCCCCCAATTAATTTGCCTTTGACAAATAGTTGTGGAAAAGTTGGCCATCCAGATAATTCAGATAAATCAGGTCTCATTTGGGGATCTTCTAGAATATTTATATCTTTGTAATCGACTCCGTATTGATTAAGAATTTGAACTACAGTATTGGAGAAACCACATACTGGTGCGTCTTTGGTTCCTTTCATAAATAGAACAATAGAGTTTTTATCTATAATTTTTTTAAATTGTTCTTTAAAATTCATGTCTTAATTTATCATATAAAAATGAAAGAATAACAATGAAATTATTTTCTTGGAATGTTAATGGTGTACGAGCTATCGAAAAAAAAGGCTTTCTCGATTGGATGTCTTCTGAATTGCCAGATGTTCTATGTATACAAGAAACAAAAGCTAAATTCGAACAATTACCAGATACTCTTCAGAATATTGATGGTTATTATTCTTATTGGCATTCAGCTGATAAATTAGGGTATAGTGGAGTAGCAACATTCTGTAGAGAAGAACCTTTATATGTCCAATATGGTCTTGGTATTGAAAAATATGACAGAGAAGGAAGGGTTTTAATTACAGAATTTGAAAACTTCTTATTGTATAATATTTATTTTCCTAATGGACAAAAAGATGAATATCGCTTACAATATAAGTTAGATTTCTATGATGATTTATTAGAAATATTAAACGAGCAAGTTGCTTCAGGAATTAATGTGCTTGTTGGTGGAGATTGGAATACGGCCCATCAACCAATTGATTTGGCAAATCCAAAAGCAAATGAAAATTATTCTGGATTTCTACCGGTAGAACGAGCACAACTTGATGAATATGTTGAACATGGTTATGTAGATTCATTTAGATTATTTCACGATGAACCCAATCGATATTCCTGGTGGACGTATCGCCATGGTGCTCGAGAAAGAAATATTGGTTGGAGAATTGACTATTTTTTTACAAATCAAGAGTTTGCTAATCAAATAGCGAATGCTGATATTCATGAGAATGTAATGGGGTCAGATCATTGTCCTATATTTTTAGAATTATCTGATAATTTCTAGAATTGAAAAATATAAACTTGCAGTATGTCCTACTCTTTCATTCTTTAGGCTATCTGGAAATTGGAAAATCACTGAATCCTTTATTTCTCTATCATAGGGATTAAAGTCATATTTTTTGAATTGTGAATCGAATTCTTTTATATTTTGCCATCTAATAAGAGGATTTGGAAATCCATTGTCAAATTCATTTCTAAAACTATTCAAATTTTCTGGACATCTATCGAATTTTTTTTCGTAATAATTTTTTGAACTCCAAGGAACTTTATCGATATCAATATAAAGAGGAGTGGCAACAATATTGAATTGGACTATATTGTTAGGACTAAATGATTTATTTGCAAACATTGTTACAATACCACCCATACTATGTCCAATGATATCCCATTCTTCGACATCAGGATTTTCACTAATTAGATTAGTAATGATTGTAGCAAATTCTTTACCAACATCATTGGGACAACGATTCCAATCGTATTTGTAAAAAAAAGTTCTATAGTTTTTTTCTACCAATGTATTAAATGGTCTAACCCATTCGTGATGTATTCTCATCCAGTATGGTGGATAATAGCCATGAATTGCAATGATTGCTTTTTTATTTTTATTATCAACAATAGTAGAAATTCCATCTGGTAAATTGATTATATCTTTTTGAGATTTATAAATATCCTGTGCAAAAACATTATTTACAAAAAATAGTACAAAAAGCAGTGAAATTAGTCTTTGATTTATCATTTTATAATACTGAAATTGCGAAAATGAGTTTTAAAATACAATTGGTAAAAACAGAGGATCATTACCAAAAAATTTTAGATGTTAGAAGAAAGGTTTTTATTGAGGAACAGAATGTTTCTGAAGAAATAGAAATTGAATATGAAAAAGAAGCAGTTCACTTTTTAGCACTTGATAATAATGATTGTGTTGGTACAGGACGATGGAGAAAGACAGATATAGGTTTTAAATTGGAACGATTTGCCGTTTTAAAGCATTTAAGAGGAAAAGGCGTTGGAAAAGAGCTCGTGAATTTTATTCTAAATCAATTACCTACTAATCAAACAATCTATCTACATGCCCAAGAGGATGTCATAAAATTTTATCAAAATTTGGGATTTGTCATTATTGGAGATAAATTCCTTGAGGCTGATATAGTTCATTCGAAAATGATCTACAAACAAAAAAATAATAAATTCATTAAATGAAACAAAAATCTCATATTCGTTTGTTTAAAATTGTTTTAGCTTATTGGCCACTTTTAGTTTTATCTATTATTGCCGCAATCTTTTTTGTTGTGTTTAATAGTGCATCTATCTGGATTACTGCTACTATGATAAACAATATTCTGATTGATTTTAATGATATGGTTGCGGAAAACGTTCGTTTGATGAATCTGGAAAATTCATCTGCTAATGATAAATTGAAACTTTTTTCCAATCAATTACTCCTAAAAGATTCTGCAATTGAAACCATGTCTGCAGTTTGTATTGCACTGGTTGTTGTATTTGGGATAAAAAATATTGCCTTTTATATAAAAAATATTACCGTTTCTGTTGTGCAATTTCGATTAATTACTGATTTAAGAAATAAACTCTATAATCATTTACATTATCTTTCACTATCCTACTTTAATAAAAAAAAATCAGGTGAATTAACAGCGATTCTTATCAGCGATGTTGATAATATGAGAGGTGCACTCTCTACTAGTTTTCAAAAATTGCTTGTGGAACCAATTAATATTATAGCTTTTCTAACACTACTTTTTATTATTAGTCCAAAATTAACAGCGATTGCAATTCTAGTGATTCCGATAAGTGGTGCAATTATTTTTGGTATTGCTCAAAGTATCAGAAGAAGAGCAGCACGATCACAAGCAAAGCTTGCAGGAATGACATCTATTATTGCAGAAACTTTAAGTTCAATGAGGATTGTCAAAGCTTTTGTTATGAAGAATTATGAGTTAAGACGATTCTATGCTCAAACTAAAAAGTATTATCAGTTAATGTTAAAAAAAGATCGTTTACGTTTATTGTCTTCTCCAATTACTGAGACTGTTGGTGCATCGCTCGCTGCGTTACTTCTTTTTGTTGGAGCAAGAGATGTTTTGTTTACACAATCGATTAGTCCTGAAGATTTTATAAGATTTATTTTATTGTTATTTGCTGTATTGGGTCCAATAAAAAGCTTAGGAAATGTTTTTAATGAGTTACAAAATGGATTAGCGTCTGCCGATAGAGTTTTTTCTATTCTTGATATTAAATCTGATATTAATGACGTAGACAATGCAGTCGAGTTAAATCAGTTTGAGAATCATATTACTTTCAAAGATGTAAGTTTCCATTACGATCAATCATCTCAAGAAGTTTTAAAGAATGTTGATTTCTCTATTAAATCAGGACAAATACTAGCGTTGGTAGGTCCTAGTGGAGCTGGAAAGTCAACCTTAGTGGATTTAATTCCAAGATTTTATGATGTTACCAATGGAGCAATAAACATTGATGGTAAAAATATAAAAAATGTTAAACTAGATTCGTTAAGATCTTTGATGGGCATTGTAACTCAAGAAACATTTTTGTTTAATGATTCAGTAAAAGCAAATATTGCTTATGGTTTAGATTTTGTATCAGATGATATAATTAAAAACGCTGCAATTGCGGCTAATGCGAATGAATTTATTAAAGAATTGCCTGAAGGATATGATACAATTATTGGAGAAAGAGGTGTCAAGTTATCTGGAGGCCAACGCCAAAGAATTGCAATTGCACGCGCCATTGTAAAAAATCCGCCAATCTTAATCTTGGATGAAGCAACCTCAGCATTAGACACAGAATCAGAAAAAAATGTTCAAGATGCAATTGAGAAATTAATGCATAATCGTACAGTTATTGTTATAGCGCACAGATTATCAACAGTGTATAACGCAGATAAAATTATTGTCCTTGATAAAGGGTTAATTGTAGATATGGGTACCCATAAAGAATTAATTAATAAAGATGGGTTATATAAACAATTACACAATTTGCAGTTTAAAACTTAAATTTGATTATGGGGAAACTGTATAATATATTAGAAAACAAAATACCTGATTGGAGATACAATTATAAAAAATTGCTTGATCAAAAAGGAAATGTTGTTATTGGGGATGTTACAATTGGAAAAGCTCTTTCAGGCATGCGTGGCATCAAAGGATTAGCATGTGATACTTCATATGTAACTGCAGATGAAGGATTACACATTAGAGGCAGTCACATCTTAGATCTTGTTCATATTTTACCAGAGGAAGTGCTGCATTTATTACTGACTGGCGATATTCCTAATAAAGCTATGTTGGCTGATTTGCAATCTGATCTCAAAAGTAGAAATAAAGTTCCATCATATATTTGGGATATTTTAAATAGTATGCCAAAAGATTCACATCCAATGACGATGTTTAATACAGCAATCTTATCAATGCAAAAAGAAAGTCAATTTTACAAGGCAGTTGATGCAGGTTTATCCAAAACAAAATATTGGCACACTACATTAGAAGATAGTCTCAATATTATTGCTAAACTTCCTGCAATTGCTGCATACATATATAGATTACGTTTTAATAAAGGAAAACGTATTAACTCTAATAAAGACTTAGATTGGTCAGCAGATTTTGTACATATGATGGGATTTGATCCCGATAGTGAAATGACTAAGCTAATGAGGTTGTATTTAATGTTGCATTGTGATCATGAAGCTGGTAATGTGAGTGCATTTAGTGCTATGACCGTTAATTCAGCATTATCTGATCCATATTATGCACTATCAGCTGGTTTAAATGGTTTGGCTGGTCCACTACACGGTTTGGCAAACCAAAACTGTCTAAGATTTGTTCTGTCAATTAGGGATCATTTTAAAGGTTCTCCATCTGAGGCAGATCTAAAACAATTTATTTGGGACAGACTAAATTCAGGTAGAGTCATTCCAGGTTATGGTCATGCCGTATTACGTTGTCCAGATCCTCGATTTACTGCTTTTATGAATTTTGGAAAAGAACACGTTACTGATGATGAAATGTTTGATATTGTAAATAAATTATTCAAAGTAGTTCCACCAGTTTTAAAAGAACATGGTAAGGCGAAAAACCCATGGCCAAATGTTGATGCCGCTTCAGGTGCTCTTTTACATCATTATGGTCTAAAAGAATTTGAATTCTATACAGTATTATTTAGTATCTCTCGTTCGTTGGGTATTACATCCCAAATGGTTCTTAATAGAGCTTTAGGAATGCCATTAATAAGACCAAAGTCACTACCTTTTGATGTATTAAATAGTTATTAAATGCTTAAAAAAGATAAAGTTGATTTTATCATAGAGAAACTTGATGAAATCTATCCTGATGTTTCTCCTCCTTTAAAACACCAAGATACTTATACTTTACTTATTGCTGTGTTATTATCAGCAAATACAACAGATAAATCTGTCAATCGTGTTACCCCAAAATTATTTAAAAAAGCAAACACACCTACAAAAATGGCAAAATTGGATTATGAAACTATATATAATATTATTAAGCCATGTGGGTTAGGACCTGCGAAGGCAAATGCAATTTTAGAATTATCTAAAATTTTAGTTAAAAAATATAAGAGTAAAGTTCCTTCAAGTTTTGAAGATCTTGAATCTTTTCCTGGAGTAGGACATAAGACAGCATCCGTTGTAATGTCACAAGCATTTGGTATTCCTGCATTTCCAGTTGATACCCATGTTCACCGATTAATGTATCGATGGGGATTATCTTCCGGAAGAAGCGTCCAAGATACGGAAAAACAAGCAAAGAGGTTATTTCCAAAGAACAAATGGAATCAATTGCATTTACAAATTGTTTTTTACGGAAGAGAATATTGTCCAGCTAAAAATTTTAATGTTAATAATTGTCCGATTACTTCAGTAGTTGGAAGAAGATTTTTATTTAAATAAATTAGTAATCTCTATGACTAGTAATAATATATATCTAACAAAGGTTTTTCATTTTTGTGCAGCCCATAAATATGGGAATTCTGAATGGTCTGATGAAAAAAATATAGAAGTTTTTGGAAAAGATTTTCGGGTACATGGTCATAATTATACATTACATGTTACGGTAAAAGGAGAATTAAATCCGGATACAGGATTTATTGTTGAGTTAGAAGGTCTAAAAAAGATAGTAAAAAAACATATAATTTCAAAATTAGATCATTCCCAATTTGAAAAAGATATACCTTGGTTTGAAGGAAGGCAACCTTCTACAGAAAACCTAGTTGTTTTTATATGGGAATCTATTGCGAAACATCTGGAAGATTGTTCATTGCATCGTATACGGCTAGTAGAAACTCCAACAATTTATACTGACTATTATGGACCATCATCATGACTATTTTTCAAGAAAGATTATATTTAATTTTTACTGGAATATTTATTGCAGCCTTAGTGTCTTGTAATTTAATATTTCAGAAATTTTTTACATGGAGTGCACTAGGAATTTCTGATTTCTTTGTTCTATCAGTTGGAATTATTGCTTATCCAATTACTTTTATTGTCACAGATTTAATATCAGAGCTTTATGGAAGTAGGAGAGCTAATCAAGTGGTTCTTGCAGGGTTTTTTGCAAGTGTATTTACAACAATCTTAATTTACGTTGCGATTGCAGTTCCAACTGCAGATATATCTCCTTTAGAAAGCGTTACTTTTAAGAAAGTATTTGGTTTATCTGGACCAGCATTTTTTGGATCAATGGCTGCATATTTAACTGCACAATTTATTGATATAAGAATTTTTCATTTCTGGAAACGATTAACAGAAGGAAAATATCTTTGGTTGCGCAATAATGCATCAACAATGTGTTCTCAATTTGTCGATACTTCAGTCATCTTGCTGATTCTTTGTTCAGTTGGTGTAATAGATTGGGCTCTTTTTTCTTCTTTGTTTTGGAAAGGTTGGTTGTTTAAAATCTTAGTAGCACTTATTGATACTCCAATTATTTATTTTTTTATTTGGTTATTAAGGGATAAAATACAGCCAGTAAGTCATTTAGAGGAAAATTAATGTCAGATAAAGAGAAAAAAAGATTAGAAGAAATTACCGAAGAATTGCTAGGGTTAATTGGAGAAGATTCTACACGTCAAGGGTTAATTAAAACTCCGGAAAGAGTAGCAGAATCTTGGAAATTTTTATCTCAAGGATATCATCAAAATCTAAATGATGTTATTAACGAAGCAATTTTTGATGAATCTGCTAAAGATATGATTATTGTAAAAGATATCGAATTTTATAGCCTATGTGAACATCATTTGATACCATTCTATGGTAAAGCACATGTTGGTTATATTCCTAATGGAAAAATTATTGGTTTATCAAAGATTCCAAGAATTATTGATTTTTATTCACGCAGATTACAAGTCCAAGAAAGACTAACCAATCAAATTGCAACTTGCATTCAAGATTTGTTAAATCCAAAAGGGGTTGCAGTAATCATGGAAGGAAGGCATTTTTGTATGCTAATGCGTGGAGTTCAAAAACAAAATAGTATTGCATCAACTAGCTCAATGTTAGGTGCATTTAAAGATCAATCAACCACAAGAAATGAGTTTTTAAAACTTGTTGAAATAAATAAGATATAATACCATGAATAATTATGATTTAGCTATTTTAGGAGGAGGGCCTGGTGGTTACAGCGCTGCATTTCGTGCTGCAGAACTTGGAAAAAAAGTAGTCATTATCGATGATAATAATTTGGGAGGAGTTTGTCTTAACTGGGGATGTATTCCAACAAAATCTTTGTTAAAAAATGCAGAAGTTATGAATCTCATCAATTCTTCTTCTGATTATGGAATTTCTGTAAAAGATATTCAAGTGAATTTTGATTTTATTGTACAAAGAAGTATTAAAGCAAGGGAAAGACTATCAAAAGGCATTCATTATTTGATAAAGAAAAAACAAGTAGATTTTTATTCTGGTTTTGGAAAATTTGTCGATAATAAAACAATTGATATTAATAGTGCTCAAATAAGTGCTCAAAATTTTATTATTGCAACTGGATCTAGCCCAAAATCATTATCAAATATTAATTCTAATTCAGACAAGATTGTATATTCAAAAGATATTTTTTCAATGAATACATTGCCTACATCTCTTACCATTATTGGTGCAGGGGCAATTGGTGCAGAATTTGCTTATTTTTTTAGTAGTTTTGGTACAAAAGTCACTTTAATTGAAGCAGAAGATAGAATTCTACCAAATGAAGATAAAGAGATATCCACATGGCTTGAAAAAGCTTTTAAAAAAAGAAAAATTAATATTTTAACCAGTACCATTTCAGAAAATATTGATGATGAAAAAATACTAATCTCTGTTGGTGTAGAAGGAAATTCTTCAGGTTTTGGTTTAAAGAATCTAGGGGTTGAAATAACGGATAATAATCATATCAAAGTTGATCAAGATGGAAAGACTAACATTGACAATATTTATGCAGTTGGAGACGTGATTGGTCCACCATGGCTTGCCCATGTTGCTACTGCTGAAGGAATTTATGTTGCTGAATTATTATGTGATTTGGCTCCAATGAAAATTGATTATAATAGTATTCCAAATTGTACTTATTGTAAACCTGAGGTTGCTTCTATTGGACTCACTGAAGAATCTTTACTAGAACAATCAATTAATTTTAAAAAAGCTCATTCTTTTTTTAATTCAAATGGAAAAGCTGTTGCTGTTGGATCTACTGATGGTTTTATTAAAATTTTGGTTGATGATTCAAATCATATACTAGGTGCTCATATTATTGGATCTAATGCAACCGAAATGATATCGGAAATCAGTGTAATTAAATCCAATAATCTTACTATTGATAACGTATTGTCATCTGTACATCCGCATCCGACTTTTTCCGAAGCAATTTTTGAAACATTATTACAGTTGAAGTAAATGAATTTTGTAATTAAAGATTTAGGATTATGTGATTATAACAAAGCACTATTAAATCAAAAAAATACCAAAACAGATTTAGTTAATAATTTGGGTAAAGATACCCTATTTTTATTAGAACATAATCATACCTATACATTGGGTAAAAATGCGAATCCTAGCAATATTCTAAATAAAAATTGTAAGCTTTTTCAAACTGATAGAGGAGGAGATGTAACATACCATGGTCCAGGACAGTTAGTTGGATATCCTATTATCCACCTAAAGAAAATGGGATTAGGTATTAAATCATATGTCTCTAAAATTGAAATATTATTAATTCGTATCTTAAATGATTATGATATTGTTGCTTCTACTAGAGAAGGACTAACAGGGGTATGGGTTAATGATAGAAAAATTGCTAGTATTGGGATTCGTGTTTCTCAGTGGGTAACAACCCATGGATTTTCATTAAATATCAATACTGATATGAGCTATTTTTCTAATATTATTTCATGTGGAATTGATAACATCTCAATGACATCTATGGAACAAGAATTGGGAAGAAAAATCTCTATGGATGATATTAAGCAATCCACAATTGTTCATTTTAACCAATTATTCAAATAATGATTCAATCAAGACCAAATAAACCAAAAATTAATATTATTACTGATGAAAATTATAAGATAGTCAGAAAAATAGTCCATGAAAATTATCTGAATACTGTATGTGCCGAAGCAAGATGCCCTAATATCTATGAATGTTGGAATAGAAAAACTGCAACTCTAATGATTCTTGGTGATACTTGTACTAGAGCTTGTGGATTTTGTTCTGTAAAAACGGGTAAACCTATATGGAACGATCCAATGGAACCATATCGAGTTGCCCATGCAGTAAAAAAAATGAATTTAAGACATGTGGTAATTACTTCAGTAGATCGTGATGATCTTAAAAATGATTATGGATCAAAAATATGGGCTCAAACCATTACAGAAACGAGGAAACTCAATCCAAAGTGTACAATCGAAGTGCTTACACCAGATTTTAAAGGACATAAAGAATCGCTAAGAAGAGTTTTTGCAGCGAATCCAGATATTTTTAGTCATAATATTGAGTGTGTTGAAAGAATTAGTAAAGCAGTACGAGCTCAAGCAGATTGGAATAGATCATTATCCGTTCTAAAAGAATCTATTAAGTATGGTTTGCGCACAAAAACTGGATTAATGGTCGGATTGGGCGAGACTAAACAAGAAGTAAAAGATACCATGAAACAAATTGTTGATCTAGGTATTCAGATTTTTACAATTGGTCAATATTTACAACCCACTAAAAAACATCTAACCGTGCAAGAATATATTTCTAAAGAACAGTTTGAAGACTACAAAGAATTTGGAAAAAATATAGGATTTCAGATTATTGAATCTGGTCCATTAGTGCGAAGTTCATATCATGCAGATGAACACGCAAGAGCGATTTTTAATAAAAATGAATAGAATAATAACCTATAGCATAATTATTGGATTGTGTTTTTTTATTTCTTATATATCAGTTAATGGTACCAATGCTATTGCTCAAAGGAATAGTGTTGGAAATATTTCTTATAAACTTCCTGATACTTGGAATGCAGTAGAATCAGAAAAACAATTCAGGCTTCTTGAAATTACTTTAAATACAAATGAAGATTTTTCATTAGTTCTATTTAGTAATATTCAAGGGACCACAGATCAAAATATTGAACGCTGGATTAACCAATTCAAAAAGGATGACTTTTTTAACCAAGAAAATATTATTATTAAAAGAGATAGTTTAGATAATAAATATATCACATTATTAGAAATGTATGGTAATTATGAAGTACCTAACATGGGAAATCTCTCCCAAGAAAAAACTCTTAAAAATAATTATGGTTTGCTTGGTGGAGTCATTGAATTTCCGAATAGTTTCTACTTTGTTAAAGCGGTTGGGTTAAATAGTGCAATAAGTAGTAATAAAGACAATTTTGAGCGATTTATCTATTCAATTAGACTAAATTAGCATACTTATCAGTCATTTTGGCATATTTTTTATAGATTAAAGCCTTTATAGATTAAATTTGTAGTAAGGCACGGTTTTTGCAACAATAGAATTAAGGAAAAATGGAAAATATACAAAAACAATATCCGATAATGCCATTGAGGAATACAGTACTATTTCCTCAACAAGTTATTCCTATATATGTTGGTAGAAAAAAATCATTAAAACTGATTGAAGATTTAGAGTCAGATAATAAATATCTTGTTGTTGTTGCACAGCAAGATGGTTCTATAGAAGATCCAAAACAAGAAGATCTATATTCTTATGGAACTCTAGCACTTGTTTTAAAAGTTTTTGATATGCCTGATAATAGTAAATCTGCAATTGTCCAAGGCGTAGATAGGGTTAAGATTTTAAAATATAAAGAAAATGATGCTTATTTTCTTGCTGATGTTGAAAGACTTCCTGAATCAATTAGTACTCCTGATGTTGAGATTGAAGCATTGGCTAAGAGCTTAAAAGGTTCGTTCACAGAATTAATTAAAATTTCACCAAATTTAAATGAAGAACATGCGGGTATGTTATCTAATATTGATCGTCCTTCTCGTTTGGCAGATCGTGCAACTTCTCTTTTATCCGTTTCTAATTCAGAAAAGCAAGAAGTCTTAGAAGAATTAGATGTAAAAAAACGTGTGGAGACTGCCATTAATCTTCTTCAAAGAGAGATTCAACGTATTAAGCTTGGTGAAGAAATTCAAACAGAAGTACAGGATGAAATTTCAAAGACTCAAAGGGAATATTACCTAAGAGAACAAATGAAAACCATTCAAAAAGAGCTTGGCGAAGATAATCAAACCGTTGAGCTTGATGAATTAAAGGCAAAAATAGCTGATGCAAAGATGGCTGCCGCCGCTGAAAAAGTTGCCAATAAAGAATTAGATCGTTTATCACGTATTTCTCCACAATCTCCAGAGTATTCTGTTGCGAGAACTTATTTAGAATGGTTAACAGATCTTCCGTGGAGTAAATCCAGTAAAGACAATTTAAATATAAAAGCAGCAAAAAAGACTTTAGATGAAGATCACTATGGGTTAACAAAAGTCAAAGAACGTGTACTAGAATATTTGGCAGTTAGATCTCTTAAGAAGAAAGTTTCAAAAAACGATTCAGTTAGAGGACCAATCTTATGTTTTACAGGTCCTCCTGGAGTAGGTAAAACTTCATTGGGTAGATCTATTGCTAAATCTATGGGGAGAGAATTTGTCCGTATCTCTTTAGGGGGTATACGAGATGAAGCAGAAATTAGAGGACACAGACGAACTTATATTGGGGCACTTCCAGGAAGAATTATTCAGTCAATAAACAAAGCTAAAACTAATAATCCAGTTTTTATGTTGGATGAAATTGATAAGCTTGGTTCAGACTTTAGAGGAGATCCGTCTTCTGCAATGCTTGAGGTGTTAGATCCAGAACAGAATCATGCCTTCAGCGATCATTATTTAGAAGTAGACTTTGATTTAAGTAAAGTAATGTTTATTTCGACAGCAAATTATGCAGATAACATTCCTATTGCATTATATGATAGAATGGAAATGTTAGATTTTAGAGGATATATTGATGACGAAAAAATAAAAATTGCTCAAAAACATCTTATTCCAAAACAAATTGTGGAAAATGGATTAACTACAAAACAAGCTAAGTTTACTGAAGATGGTATTAAGGAAATTGTTCAATCTTATACAAGAGAATCTGGTGTAAGAAGTTTAGAACGAGAAATTGCAAATGTATTACGAAAAGTTGCAGTGGGTATTGTAAACAAAAAAATTAAAACTGTTAGTCTTACAAACAAGAAAGTTAATCATTATCTAGGCATTCCTAAATTTTATACAGATTTGGCAGAACGTACCACTAAACCTGGTGTAGTAACAGGGATGGCATGGACTGCTGCAGGTGGAGATATTCTTTTTATTGAAGCTAGCAAAATGTTAGGAAAAGGAATTCTAACTTTAACAGGGCAGTTAGGAGATGTGATGAAAGAATCAGCCACTGCTGCACTTACTTATGTTAGATCTCATACTGATGTTTTAGGGTTAAAAGATAATTTTAACCAAAAAATGGACATTCATGTCCATGTTCCAGCGGGAGCAATTCCAAAAGATGGTCCATCTGCTGGAGTCAGTATGTTTACTGCATTGGTGTCATTGTTGAAAAATAAACCAGTCGCAAGTGGCATAGCGATGACCGGTGAAATTACACTACGAGGAAATGTTTTACCGATTGGTGGAATAAAAGAAAAAGTTACTGCTGCTCATCGTTCTGGTATTAAAACTATTATCTTACCACACCGTAATAAAAGAGATCTTGAAGAAATTCCAGATCACATTAAAAAAGATTTAACATTTCATTTTGCCAAAGAAGTAATGGATGTTATTGATATTGCCATTCCTGACTTGAAAAAGTAAGTTGTTGAATTATTAAATCTATAAATTTAAGTTAATCCACTTTTCGGGCGATTAACTCAGCTGGTCAGAGTGCCTGCTTTACACGCAGGAGGTCGCAGGTTCAAATCCTGCATCGCCCACTCGTTAATAAATCTAATTAAATAAGAGAGAATAAGGGATACTTCGGTGTCCCTTTTCTTTTACATAAGACATCGTTATTACACCAAAGGAGGTCAAAAAAGAGGTATACAAATAGGTATACCTTTTATTATAAATGAGCAAATGGTTAATCGATACCTATAAATCGATTGCATTTGCATTCTGTTCAAAGAGCGAGGCGTGAGCCGAGCGAATCAGTTCACTATATATAAAAAGGACTACCTAAGTAGTCCTCTTTTCTCATCAAGTAGTTTGTTTTGCTTATTTTTTTAAGACACCATCTTCTTTGAGTTTGTTTTCCAACATAACAACTTTACTAAGAGCAGCAAGTCCAAAAACAAAGCCTATTATTCCAAATGTTTCCATTTTATAGTTCCTTTATTAGTATTTATATCAGTTAATATTCGGCGAAATATACATAAGAAAGGACTACCTAAGTAGTCCTCTTTATTTTTCTTCCTATAAAGATTTTTATAAAATTGAGATGACTCTTTTTATTTATAAAAAGATGATTAAACAATCCCAATATAATCAATCCACTTGAAAATAATATAAAAACAGTCTCCTGTTGATTAAATAATATTGAAATTAACAAAATAAATAAAGCCCCAGTTGCAATAACTAATCTAAGGCTATTTAATTTCCCTGAATGGAAATTAAATAGTGGAAATTTGGAATATTTTATTTTTGTAATCATTAAAAATGATGAGCTAATTATAATAGGTAATAAAAAGCGAGGATCAGAGTATTCAGGTGATATGGTCTTAATACTTTCTATATATAGTATTAATGAACATATAAATATTGCATTAAAAGTTGTAGGTAGACCCTCAAAATAAGATGAATCTTTATTTTCACTAATATTGTAATGAGCTAATCGAATTACACCTAATAATAGTGGAGCAGAAGCAATTAGTTCGCCAGATATACCAGGCATATTTTGAGAATACAAAATATAAACTAGGACTGAAGGAGCTAAACAGAATGACACTAAATCAGCAAGTGAATCTAGCTCTTTACCAAATTCAGTTGAAACTCCAAATAGTCTTGCTATCTTACCATCTAAGGAATCTAAAATAGCAGCTAATAAAATAAAATAACAAGCAAGTGAATAATTAGCATTGTAACTATTTAAAATAGAAAGAAATCCAAAGAATAAATTAACTAATGTTATAAGATTGGGAAATTGAATTTTAAACATCATTTGAATATTCCTATAGTTGAAATGTTTGCCTTTATTTTATCACCTTTTTTAACAATGACATCAAAATTATTGCTAGAAACAATAATTTCTACACGCGAACCAAATCTTATAAATCCTAACCTTTGTCCCTTAATCACAGATTGATCAGATTCCATATAATTCAATATTCTACGAGCAATAAAACCAGCAATTTGCTTTATCTTATATTTATTATTTTCTTTAGTTTTAAATAAAGTAGTTGATTGCTCATTTTTGCTAGAAGCTTTATGATTAAATGCTAACAAATACTTACCAGAGAAATAATTAGACGAAATAACACTACTATCAATTGGAACATACTGAGAATGGACATTAAATATTGACAGAAAGATTGATATTTGTTTTGCATTGCTGATATCTGGGTCATCTACATTTATTATCTGAATCACTTTACCATCTGCAGGAGATACCATTTGATTTGATGTGCCAACTGGCTTTCGTTTTGGATTTCTAAAAAAATAAAGGGTAAATAATAAGAAAGAAAAAGAAAAATAATTAAAATATTTTAACCAGCTTAGACTATCATCTATGAGATGATTTATAAAAATCCCAATAAAAAATATAAGAATTATAGGTATAATAACAATTTTTCCTTCTGATGCAACCATATCTGCTCAATTATATTTTTTCTTCATATTTTCTCTATATAATAATAGATGAAAATTTACTATCATTTAATGAACTAGGTAAACAAATAAGCAAAGGGAAAATTGATAGTTAAAAATCAATTTCCTTTGCGTTCTGTTCAAAGAGCGAGGCGTGAGCCGAGCGAAGCAGTTCACTATATATAAAAAGGACTACCGAAGTAGTCCTCTCTATTTTTCTTCCTATAAAGATTGCCGCGAAAGAAAGTGTGAATGTACAACTCAAATAATAACTATTAAAGACGTTTTCGGATTTTCAACCTAATAATAGAATCCTGAACAACATTCGAGGAGGATACCAAAGTATATATAAGACTGACACACAATCTTGGGCAATTTTTTGTAAATTTGAGTATGAGAAAAATATTACTAACAACGTTTCTTTTGTTAACCTTCCTATTCCCTCAAACACAAGACGAATCAAATGAAATACATATGGAAGAAACTAATAATCATCACAACGATAGGAATGGTAGTATGGTGAATAATTCATCTGAAGGTGCAACTAAAGCTGCCTCTATACAAAACAACTCAAGTACTTCTGAAATTATTGATGCTTACTTACAATTAAAAAATGCATTAACAGAAGATAATAAAGAGAAAGCAGCTGAAGCTGGTAATGCTATTCTTGCTGCATTTTCAAATTTTAACATATCTCAATTAACTGAAGATGAACACAAAGAGTATATGGAAATTGTTGAAAATGCAAAAGAACAAGCTGAACACATTGTAAAAAGCCCTATAGACCACCAAAGAGAACATTTTGAAGTGTTGAGTAATGATGTAAAAGATTTAATTGCGTTGTTAGGAATAGAAACTGGCACAACTTTATACGAAACTTTTTGCCCCATGTATAACAATCCCAAAGGGGCAATGTGGCTGAGTGAAACTGACGAAATTAAAAATCCTTTCTATGGCAGTAAAATGCTTAAATGTGGTAAAGTGCAAAAGCAAATGAACTAAGTGAAGGTTTTTAAAAAAATAATACTTTTTTTATTGATTGTGTTTGTGTGTATACAATTTATACCCACAAACCGCAATCAAAGTACTGAAATTCTTGAAACAGATGTCACCAAAGTTTTTGAGGTTCCTCAAAACATCCAAACATTGTTAAATGAATCTTGTTACGATTGCCATAGCAATAACACCAAGTACCATTGGTATGATAAAATTCAACCTGCAAGTTTGTTTGTAGAAAGACACATTAACGAAGGTAAAAAAGAATTAAATTTTAGTGAATTTGGTGCGTATTCAAACCGAAAACAAAAAAGTAAATTAAAATTTCTTATTAATCAGGTTAAAAATGATAAAATGCCAATATCATCTTATGCTTTAATACATTCTAATGCCAAACTTTCTGAAAGTGAAAAAAAAGAAATCATGGATTGGGCAACCACATTAAGAGATAGCCTTAAATAATACATCAACCTAATAATATAATCCTGAACAACATTCGAGGGGGGTACCAAAGTATATATAAAACCCACACACAATCTTGGGCAATTTTTTGTAAATTTTAGTATGAGAATATTCTCGAAAATAGCTACTTCATTTTTTATCTTTTTTATTATTAATTAGTCATATAATACTAAATGAATCATAACGAAAACATTAAAATAGGATTAGCTTTAGGTGGCGGTGCTGCACGAGGATATGCGCATATTGGAGTATTGAAAGCTATCGACGAATTAAACATTCCTATCGATTTTATATCTGGAACTAGTATTGGGTCTTTTATAGGAGCTTTATACGCGTCTGGAAACCTTACTCAATTCGAAGAAGAAATAAAAAGCAAGAATAGTTTTATAAAAGATGTCTTATTCAAATTGGATCCTATCTATCCAAAATTGGCAGTAATGAATGGCAATGAAGTAATAAAAGCTTTTAAAAAGCTTACTGATATCACCACATTTGAAGAGCTAAATATTCCCCTTACTACAGTAACAACAGATATTGTTAAAAATGAAAAAATAGAATGCAACTCTGGAGATTTAATTAATGCAATCAAAGCCAGCATTGCTATACCAGGAGTATTAAATCCTACATATATCAATGACAGACTTTGTGTTGATGGTGGATTAATAGATCCTGTACCACTAGAATCTGTTATTAAAATGGGCGCAGATTATACTATAGCAGTAAATCTTTATGGATTAAAATCATCTAAGAAAAAAAATGAGAAATATAATATTATTGATATCATTGATCGCTCAGTAAAAATTGTTTTAAACAATATCGCTCACCTCAGTTTTAAACTCAATAAACCAGACTTACTCATTGAACCCCCAATAGATCAATTTAAAGGTTGGGATTTTCATAGGGCAAAAGAACTAATTGATATTGGTTATGAAGAAGGGAAAAAATCTCTAACAGAAAATAAGTTATTTATTTAAAACCTTTTTCAGGGTATCATTCTCCCCCTCCAATTTACAAAAACTTTATTTCTATCTATGGATTTTTTTGAGTTTGTCGACGAGTAAGCCTTTGGTTTTACATGCAGGAGGTCGCAGGTTCAAATCCTGCATCGCCCACTCCATTAATATTAGGATAGTAGTCAATTTGTTGTAAGTTCCCTCTCCTATGGGAATAACAAAATAATTATATGTCTTTCGATAAACTTGGTTTGTATGAACCTATTCTCAAAGCTCTAAAAGAAAAAGGCTATAAAGCACCTTCACCAATTCAAGAAAAAGCTATACCTGCAATACTTGAAAGAAGAGACGTGATGGCTGCTGCGCAGACAGGTACTGGAAAAACAGCAAGTTTTACATTACCCATTTTACATATGCTGTCTAATCCTAAGCATAGATTTAAAGGCCATGTAATAAGAGCTTTAGTTGTTACGCCCACTAGGGAATTAGCAGCTCAGGTGAGAGAAAGTGTTGTTACTTATGGGCGCTATCTTGATTTAAAATCTACAGCTATCTACGGAGGAACTTCTGTCCGTAATCAAAAGACAGTGCTGAGAAAAGGTGTTGATATTTTAGTCGCTACTCCCGGTAGACTGCTCGATTTATATAATCAAAAATCAATAAATTTTAGTAAAGTTGAAATTTTAGTGCTTGATGAAGCCGATCGAATGCTAGACATGGGCTTTATCAATGATATAAAAAAAATCATCAGACTATTGCCAGATCGACGACAAAATTTGATGTTCACAGCGACCTTTTCAGATTCATTTAGGGCGTTAGCAAATAAATTTTCTTATAAGCCATTAGAGATTTCAGTAACAAGAGATAATGAAACAGCTGAAAATGTTGAACATTATATTCATCCCGTAGATACATCTAGAAAATCAGAGTTATTAATTCATCTTATAAAAACAGAGAAATGGAAACAAGCACTGGTATTCACACGAACAAAACATGGCGCTAATAGGCTTACTAAAAAACTTATCCAATCACATATCACAGCAGTTGCTATTCACAGCAATAAAACACAAAATTATAGAACAAAAGCTTTGGATGATTTTAAAAAGAATCGTGTAAGAATATTAGTTGCAACAGATGTAGCAGCACGTGGAATTGATATTAAAAATATGAACCAAGTAATTAATTTTGATCTTCCTACCGTAGCAAAAGACTATATCCATAGAATAGGTAGAACGGGAAGAGCTGGTGAATCAGGTAAAGCTATATCGTTTGTAAGTAGTGAACAATTTCAACTATTAGATGATATTGAAAAATTGTTAAAACAGACTCTCGTACAACATATAGTGAATGGATTTGAACCTAGTAGTCCGATATCTAAAAACAATTCTAAAGTTGGCAAGAAACAACGCCGCTTTAACAAACAATCTAGGTCAAGAAAAAAAAAGCAGAGGTAATACCATTAAATAAATTAATTATCTCGGTATTAGTCCAAGCTGTTGATAAAACTCCAAGTTATCCATAAAATCCCGACTTAAAGGAAATAGATATACCTACACTAACCCTTTGAATAGGCCAATGTCCAAAATACATTTTTTGTATTTTCTTTTCTTCAGTGTGTATCAAAAAAAGTATAAATGAAAAATGACTCCAATTGTTGTAAGTTTCACTATGAAGAAAACATTGTTAATTATACTATTATTGACTTTGAGTTATGGTCAATCAAAGATTATAACTATGAATAATGATGTTGTCATTATCAGTCAGGACGAGGTTGTTGTTGAAGTTTTAGGAATGGTATGTTCATTGTGTGCATACGGTTTAGAGAAAGGGCTATCAGATTTAGATGGGATAAACAAAAAAAAGTATGATAATGGCATCTATATTGATATTAATAATCAATATATAAAAATCTCAGTTTTAAAAAATAAGTCAGTTGATATTGATAAGGTTGCATCTATTATTAGAGATTCTGGTTTTGAAGCAAACACTGTTTTTGAATTACAAGACAACGAAGTTGTTGAATATAAGCTTGATAAATCAAATAAAATGAAACCTATGAATCATGACCATAATCATGATAAAGATTATAATCATTAATCTTTTTGTAAGGTGGGAAAAGAAATCAAAAGACTATTTTTAATTACTATTTTTCTTTTAAGTCATCTATTTGGTCATCCTGTTATTTTTAAAGGCGGAAAGGTATTTTGGGTTACTCAAACACCTAACTATAATGATATTCGCTTTGGAATATCCCAAACAAGTAATTGGTTAATAGGAGGACGGTTATTAGAGGATAGAAATTCGAATGAATCCTTTGTATTAATTAACAATAATTACCTTTTAAAGAGATGGAATGCTCCCAATTCTCAAGCAAATATCTATCTATTATCAAGCGTAGGTATTAATACTAAAGATAATAAAGAAATGGGCTCCTTTGGTATACATGGAGACTGGGAAAATAGACGTTATATGGTGATGCAAATGATGGAATATTTTTCGCATAATGAATCTTGGGTATCGGGTACCAGATTAGCTATCAGCCCTTATACAGTTGACTATACTAAAATGTCAGTATGGTTGATTGCAAATTATGAAGTAACCTACCAAGATGATGAATATTCATCAACGTTGATACCAGTTGTTCGTTTGTTTAAGGGAAATTATTTGGTAGAATTTGGAAAGAGCAAAGATAATTCATTTTTATCATTGATGATTCATTTTTAATTTGGGAATACACTACAAGTTAGGCTTAACTAAAAGCAAGATTTAAAAATGATTGAAAATATCACAACCTTATTATTTTTAATATTGCTACAAGCAGTGCTAGGGTTTGATAACCTACTATATATCTCATTAGAATCAAAAAAAGCGCCTAATGATCAGCAAGCAATGGTACGAAAAATTGCCATTGGATTAGCTGTTTTTTTTCGCATTGCACTATTATTTACCTTAGTTGAGTCAATAAAATATTTTCAAGATCCAATCTTTTCTTTAAATATTGAGAATATTGTTACTGGGACATTTAATATTCATAGTTTGATTATTTTAATCGGTGGTATTTTTCTTATCTATACATCAATAAAAGAAATTAGTCACATGCTCGTATCCCACAATTTTGAGTATTCTATGTCAGACGCATCAGTGTCTCCAACAAAGTTAATTTTATGGATTGCTATGATTAATTTAGTTTTTTCTTTTGACTCTATTCTAGGTGCAATGGCTTTAACAGATAATTTTATTTTAATGGTCATTGCTATCATTATTGGAGGATTACTGATGATTTATTTAGCAGATACTATTTCTGAATTTTTGCAACGCAATCGTATGTATGAAGTATTGGGATTATTCATTTTATTTGTGGTGGGGATAATGTTATTAACCGATGGAGGGCATTTAGCACACCTTACATTATTTAACAATCCTATTACCCCTATGAGTAAAACTACATTTTATTTTATCATTACGATTTTAATTGTAATTGATGTAGTACAATCACGTTATCAAAAAAATATATTAAAGCAAAATGATAAAGTTTAAAATATGGAGTTAGAACTACAAAAAATCAAACTAAGTGAAAGTGATTTTACCTTATGAGAAGATTGTTATCATCTATTAAGAAAAGAATAAATCCAAACTTTTTGTTTGAAGGAGACGATTCTTTGTTGAAAGAGTTGTTATTAACTTCCAAAGTTTATGGAGAATATGGATGTGGTAAATCTACTCTGTGGGCCTATAATAATACTAAAAGTAAAATTATAAGCGTTGAAACAAATGGAGAATGGGCGTCAAAAATATCTTCTAAGATGAAGGATATAGATAGATATATTTTAAATAGAATAGATTGTGGAGAAGTTGGAAAATGGGGAATTCCAATTGACGATTCAAAAAAAGAAAATTTTATCAAATATTGTGAGAATATATGGAAACAAGATTATACTCCTGATCTTGTTTTGATTGATGGACGTTTTAGAGTTTGTTGTTTTCTGGTCTCATTAAAGTATGCAGATGAAAATGTTTCGATAATATTTGATGATTATAATAATCGCCCCTATTATCATATTGTTGAGGAGTTTGTCAAACCAATTCAATCTTGCGGTCGACAAGCATTGTTTCAGGTACCGTCAAAGAATTCTATTGATTTTACTTATCTTGATTCATTGATAAATCGTTTTATATATATTAAAGAATAGATGTAATATCAAATATGGAAATATTCATAACAGCTATTATAGTAATTACACTCATTTCTGTATTTTTAATACTCTTTAGTGCTCTACTTCGTTGGTTGTGGAATATGACAATGCCCCAAGTGTTTGGATTAAAAGAAATTACCTATTGGCAGGCGTTTCGTATTCTAATTATTGCTGGAATATTATTTGGAACTCCACCCAATGATGAAGTTCGCAAAATCAGAGAAGGAATTGACAACCTCAATGAAAAATTAGAAATTCTTATTGAAGAATAAAAGAAAGTAATATGAGAAAAGGGAACTACGATTTTAAAAATACTATTCCAATTGGCATTACTCTTAGGATTGGTCTTGGAGCAGCGATAACCTACGTAAATGAATAAAAAACCTTTAATAATAAGATTATGGAAATTTCAATTTCCATTTATTGATGTAAGATTATCACTAATTTCTGGTATCGGTATTGGGTTGTTTGTTGCTAAAATTTGGGAACCAATTCTTTATTTAGATTGGTATTGGTATTTGCTTATTGTTTTGTTGGCTGCTATCAAACCTATGGTAACATTTTTCAAACAGGTTTAAAGTAAAAAATCAATAATCCAAAACAGTTATATAAATTTATTAACTGAAAATCAAATGCATACGAAATTATTAGCCAGACAAAAAATGAGAGAAAGAAGAAAACAACTTTCTCAACATAAAAAAGATATTTCAAAAAAGAATCTGAATCAAGAATGGAAAAAAATTCAATCTAATTTTTCGTTTAAGAAAATAGGTTTTTATTGGCCAACCATTGAAGAAATTTCACCTCTTTCAATAATTGACGGATTACTCAATGATGGATATGAATGTTATTTACCTGTTGTACCGATGAAATCAAGTAATAAAAAGATGACTTATAGGCAATACAAACCTGGTATTCCTATGCGTGAGAATCAATTTAATATTCCTGAACCTGATGATGGCAAAGAAATAACCGCTAAAGAGTTGGATTTAGTTTTTATTCCTTGTGTTTGTTTCGATAAACATGGATATAGAATAGGAATGGGTATGGGGTTTTATGATGCCACATTTAGTTTTGTCAATGAATCAAGTGCAATCAAACTTGTTGGTTTGGCGTATAATTTTCAAAAAATGGATTCATGTTTTGAAGAAGACCACGATATTCGTTTGCATAAAGTACTTACCCCTAAATGAATTTATTAACTGCAAATCAAATGATATGGATAGCATTCACAGTGGGATCTTCAGCGCCTATCATTTTTTATGTTCTCTATAAATATGGTTATCTTTCTAAAAGAATATTTAGATTGTTTATTATTGGTATTTGTATTGGACTTCTCTGGGAAATTCCGTTTGGATTAACAGGAGAATCCTTTCATTTAATTTTGGTTGATTGGCCTATTGATATTCCTTTGGCTCGTAATATTAATTATGCATTTTTAGATAGTTTAATTTTTCTCATAGGCATTTTTTTCTGTAACATAATTTTAAAAAATGATGATTATTTAGAAAAATTTAATTCAAAAGCTCTTCTAATCATGATTGTTTGGGGAAGTGTATCAGAATTCTTAATTGATTTAAATTGTAACGGAAAATTGTGGTTGTTTATCGAGAATTGGTATAATCCCGTTTTTATAACGATTAATGGAAATAATATGACAATAATTCCCCAACTCATTTGGCTGATAGCTCCATTTTTGTATTACATAGGTATTCTTCGTCTTTCCATTAAATGAATCACTATCTTTTTTGAAAAACTTAACTTAAAATAAGTACGCAAAATATATATACATCATCATTGAGGAGAAAAAAATGCATATACTAGTTGTTAATTTTAGTCTTGAAGGACTTGCTCATGAAGACTATTTAAAAATTGCTGATGAACTAGCTCCAGTTTTTGCTGGTGTGCCTGGTTTGTGTTCAAAAGTCTGGTTAGCAGATCAAGAAAATAATACTTACGGAGGAATCTATACCTTTGAAAGCAAACAGGCTTGTGATGACTATTGCAATGGCGAGCTCTTTGCTGGTGTTGGAAGCAATCCAAACTTTGTGAATGTAACAGCAAAGACTTTTGGAACCCTTGAAGAACCAACTAAAGTCTGTAAAAATTCTTGTTGTAAAGAACCAACTACAGATTCTTGCAGTTGTTGTTAAAAAAAATAATATTTTTCACCTTTCTTCTTTCATTAGTCTATTGTCAAGACGTAGAGACTGATAGTGCTATCGAAGGATATGATCAAGCTGAAGAAGAATTGCTTGAATCAATCAAAGAAGAGTCAAATAAAGACGAGAAAAAAAGAAAAAGAAAACTTGCTAATCGGGATACCTACCAAGCACTTGTGATGCAAACGGTCACTACCACTGCTGGAATATTCGTTGCTGCCAATCTTTCGCATGATGTTATGACTACCTATTCTGCAATTGCGTTAGTCTATCCTACAGCAAAATTGATCAGTATTGGTAAGAGCAATGCTAGTAAACAAGTAAAAGCAGAACGACAAGCAAGGGTGTTAAGAGCTTCCGTTATTGGGGCTATACCGATTATCAATATTGCAGCTGTGATTATTTTTATGCCAGTTGTGCTTGTATCTGAAATTATTAATTAGACTGATCGCCAAAAAATAATTAACTTTACTGAAAGAAGGAGGGGACCGGGGGTCCTCTTTTTTATTTTAACAACCAAACCATAAGGAAATAAAATGGAATTCTTACAACAATGGTGGTGGGCATTACTGCTAGTAGCTGGTATAGCATGGTGGTGGAGTCAGAATAAATAACTAACCATATGGAATTTTTACAACAATGGTGGTGGGCAATAGCATTAGTAGCTGTTGCGGGTTGGTGGTATTGCAAAAATAACTGCTAATTCTTTTCCACATACTATAAGGGTTTACTAAATTAACATTGTGAAAAAATACAATGTTCCTGGGGGGTTTGTATCCTCAACTGGCATCAATAGCCTCGATAATTATCTTGATATCAAAGACTCTGCTCGCAAAGACCCTTCTGCGTTTTGGGACAAAGTAGCTGAACGTATTGATTGGTTTGAACAATGGGATCAAACAACCAATGTTGATTTTCTTACTGCAAACATTCAGTGGTTTGTCAATGGGAAACTAAATGCTTCTTATAATTGTCTAGATCGACATGTTCAAAATGGATTAGGAGAAAAAGTTGCGTTAATTTGGCAATCCAATGATATTAATGTGCACCGTAATGTTACCTATAAGGAATTACTTGAAAAAGTATCCCAATTTTCCAATGCATTAAAAAAAGCCAATATTCAAAAAGGAGATCGTGTGTGTATTTATATGCAAATGATTCCAGAAAGTATTGTTGCGATGCTTGCCTGTGCACGGATTGGCGCAGTTCATTCAGTAGTTTTTGGTGCATTCTCAAGTGATGCACTCAAAAATCGAATCAATGACTCAGAATGTAAGTTGCTTATTACCCAAGATCATGGTATTCGAGGAGCAAAAAATGATATTCCAATGAAAGAGAATGCCAATAAGATTGTAGATGAATGTCCTAGTTTAGAAACAATTGTTGTTGTTAATCGTAGTGGAAATGAGATTGCGATGCAAGAGGGAAGAGACTTTTTTTGGGATGATTTTATAGTAGGATGTGATACCGTGTGCGCTCCAGAAATGATGGATGCTGAAGATCCACTATTTATTTTATATACATCAGGTTCTACTGGGAAACCAAAAGGAGTGTTACACACTACGGGTGGATATATGGTATATGCTGCGTATACCCATGAAATGGTATTTGATTATCATCCAGATCAAACCTATTGGTGTACAGCAGACATTGGTTGGGTGACAGGACACTCTTATATTGTATATGGTCCTCTTGCAAATGCAGCAACACAAGTAATTTATGAAGGGGTTCCAAATTATCCAGATAATGGACGATTCTGGCAAATTGTAGAACAACATAAAATCAATGTTTTCTATACCGCTCCCACTGCACTAAGAGCATTAATGAAAGAAGGCGATGATTGGCCAAACAAATATGATTTATCCAGTTTGCGTGTATTAGGAACGGTAGGAGAGCCTATTAAGTCTCCAGAATGGCATTGGTATTTTCAAATCATTGGAAAAGAGCAATGTCCAATAGTTGATACGTGGTGGCAAACTGAAACAGGCGGAATTTTAATGTCTCCAATTCCAGGATGTGTTCCAACAAAGCCTGGATCTGCTACCCTTCCTCTTCCAGGAATTGAACCAGCAATTATTGATGAGAAGGGGAATGAGATTACTGAAAAAAATACAACGGGTTATTTGGTTATTAAACAATCATGGCCAGGACAAATGCGAACCCTATATGGAGATCATGAACGTTTCAAATCAACTTATTTTTCTCAAGCACCAGGCAATTATTTCACAGGTGATGGGGCCTACATTGACGAAGACGGATATTATTGGATTACAGGGCGCGTAGATGACGTATTAAACGTTTCAGGGCATCGTATCGGAACTGCTGAAGTAGAAGGTGCTATTGGTGCCGCATCAGGCGTAGCAGAAGCAGCAGTCGTGGGATACACTCATGAGATTAAAGGAGAAGGGATTTATGCATTTGTGACCTTAATGACAGGCGTTGAACCCTCTGATGAAATTAAATCAGGTATTTTATCTAGTGTGACCTCTATTATTGGTCCGCATGTTAAACCAAATGTTATTCAATTCTGTGATGGATTGCCTAAGACAAGATCTGGAAAAATTATGCGAAGAATTTTAAAGAAAATTGCTCAAAATGAAACAGATGATTTAGGAGATATTTCTACTTTAGCTGATCCAAGTGTCATTAAAAGCTTAATTAACAAATAACTAATTTAATGAAGTATTTTTCTCCTTTGTTTCCATTCATCGCCGGTTGGACGTTATTGTTCTTTACCGATCACTTATCTTCAATCAGTTTAACCAATGGCATATTACAACTATTGTTATTTGCAATCGTAGTTTGTTTGCCGACATGGCGTACTGGTCGAATGTCATACGTGGATATAGGCTGGCCATGGGGTTTAACTGTGATTGGTGTGCTAACTTGGCTTTACGGTGAAGGCGATAGTGTTCGTGTTGCTATTGTCAGTATCGCGTACATTCTTGCTGGTAGTCGTATGGGCTTCGGTGCATTAAAAATGTGGAAGTTAGGCATGTTAAAAACGGAATTACCTCGCTACGAATACCAAAAACGACGTTGGCAAAAAGCGGGTAAAAAGAATACTGCTTTAGCAATGCAAGTCGAAGCAATTTCACAAGGTTTAGCTAATGCCTCTTTTTTGGCGATACCCGCTTTTATAATTGCGGCTAATCCCAATGCAACTATTTCGATATTGGAGATAGTCGGCATCGCAGTTTGGTTAGGTGCATTTTTAATGGAATCGGTTGCAGATATGCAAAAACTTACTTTTTTAAGAAACATGAAAAAATTAGGAGAGAAAAATAAAGTCTGTAATGTCGGTTTGTGGAAATATAGCCGCCATCCCAATTATTTTGGTGAATGGATGGTATGGAATGGATTGGTTATCGCGTCTATTCCATCATGGATAGCGTTATATCAGCAAGAATCCATCTTTATTTGGGGATTATTAGGCGCAGGATTGTTTTTCGTTTCTAGAATAATGTATATCACGTTAGTGTACCACACTGGTGCTGTACCAGCAGAGTATTATTCAGTGCAGAAACGTCCTGAATATAAATCCTATCAACAAACGACCAATATCTTTTTTCCTGGTGCCAATAAACCATAATTCTAAGTGGTATTAATAGTTTAATTAAATAAATAATTGTAATTTAGACTATGAATTTAAATGTAAAAGCTGCTGCATTATCTTTCGGCGTTTTTTGGAGCATAATGACAATGATTTGTGCTTGGTGTGGCCTCAATGAGATTGTTGCGTTTCTACAGCCGTACTACCTAGGAATAGATACCTCATTCGTTGGTGGTCTCATCGGAGGATTTTGGGGTTTTATCGATGGCGCAATAGGTGGTTTCCTAGTTGCTTGGTTATATAATAAGTTTAATAACGCTTAACTTATCTTAACCTTCTTTTTTCATCATTTTCTTTTTCATGATGATTTGTTTTCCATCTTCTGTTTTCCATTTCATTATGTTGTGGTTTTCGTCTTTAAATTTTGCTAATTCTTCTTCTGACATTTCTTTTCCATTAACGGTAATTTTTACTTTTTCTTCACCATCAATAATTTCTTTTCGAATCTCCACCTTCATTTTTTTTAATTCGCTATCATCATCCATCTCAAATATCATCATATGATCTTTGCCCATTGCTATTTTTTTAGATATATCTCCTCTAAAATGAAATTCTCCATTCATGCATTGTGATTTATGCATGCATTGTGATTTATGATCGAATGCATTTGATACCAACAATGCAAATACTGCTAAAGCTGTAAATTTAAATGCTATATCAAGTTTTTCTTTTAAGTTCATTTCTTTATCTCCTTAATTGGTTTAATTGTTCTAACAAACTCTAGTACGGCAAGTTCCCATTATTATATATTAATGGAACATTTTTTTCTATGGATAGAAAATTTATAATACTATCTAATTGAAAGAATTCCAAACCCGGCACGTTACTGAGCCTTTCAATGATATCCAATGAATAATTTAATTGATTACTTATTGTTGAAACATAAATATTGATTTCATTTACGTATAATCCCAACACAAGACATATACCAATTAGTGGTAATAAGTCTGGAGAATATATCAGTGTTTTTGATTTAGATGTTTGAGGAATATCATAAAGCGATTGCATAAATTGGCTATCTGCAATTTCTTCATCAAACATTTTTGGAATTGAGAATTTATTTCTCATCAAGATATCCTTTTAATTGACTTCTCCCACGTTTTAACCATGACTTAATAGTATTTTCGTTTACTGATAACTCTACAGATATATCTTTGATACTATATCGTAAGAAATAATACATTATAATTGCTTTGCGATAATTGAATGGTAGCTTCTCAATTGCATCTTTTAAAGTTATTTCCTCAATATTGTTTATTTGAACAGAAGAAGGATCATATGTTGTATCAACCGTACGGTGTTTTTTTTCTTTATGGTATGTTGTTAGTGCAGTATTATATGCAATGCGATACATCCAAGTATATAACGATGATTTAAATGAAAACCTATCAAGATTTAACCATATTTTTTTAAAGGTATCTTGAGTAGAATCTTCAGCAAGTGCCTCATCTTTGAGAATAAAAAAGGCAACGTTATATAGTTTTGTTCCATATGTGTTAATTGCTTGCATAAAAATATCTTTTTTTAATTTGTTCCTCAAAACTTTTAGACCATCAATTTGTTAAAAAGTTGCATGCAACTTTTTAAAGTTATTAAAGTCTATATATATTAATGGAGAAAAAAAACAAAGGATAAAATAATGAAAATTAAATTAGCAACCATTTTACTAGTGATATGTTTTGTAAGTGCTTGCGGTTCGTTTAATGAGGGGACTGCAGAATTACATCTCAACAAAAATATTTCAACAGGCCAGGAATTGTTAGATCTTCAGGCAGCTCTTGATAAAGGTATAATTAACCAAGAAGAATTTGATATTGAAAAAGAAAAAGTTCTAAGTGGTAGTGAAAGCTTTGAAATTAATATTGAAGAATTTGAAAATTTTGATTCAGAAGGCGGTAAGATGAAAATTAAAATAAACGTTAATGGTGGAGATATTAAAATTGAAGGAGAAGAATAATGTTTAATTGGGAGTTTATTATTCCATTAGGGTTTTTTGTTTTAATGGGTTTTGTGGTGTATGCATACATGCAAAAAGAGATGCATAATAGAACATTGTTGAATGCAGAAATAATGAATGCAATTGACAAAGGAGTCGACATTCCAATAGTTTCTCCTAAAAAAACACTATTAGACTATTTACGTCGAGGGATTATATTCACATTAATCGGTGTATGTATTGGGATTGCTTTTATTGGTAAAGGCGATATTCAGGCAGCTGCAATATTAGGTTCAGTTCCTTTCGCAGTGGGAATAGGATATCTTATTTACTATAAAGTTGCTATAAAAAAAGAAGAAAAGTAGTTATAATTCTTTCGATTGGTTAAATAAGAAGGTCTCATTTGAGACCTTTTTATTATATATAATTAAAGACCAAATCCACCACCATGGCACATCAAAATCTGTCCTGTGACATAGTTTGATTCTGGAATACAGAACATATAAATAGCACCAGCAGCTTCTTGAGGGGTTCCTGGTCTTCCAAGTGGAATCATTGTTTTTGCATATTGAAATACTGCTGAATTTACTCCTACTTTAATTTTATTCCCTTCAATATCAATCGTGGATTCATCTTTTTCTGCATCTGCATCGGTTAATCGTGTTTTAATCAATCCAAACCCAACTGCATTTACATTCACATTATAACGACCCCATTCTTTTGCCATAGTTTTTGCCATTCCTACTACACCTGCTTTTGCGGTGGAGTAGTTTACTTGTCCGGCATTACCATTCATCCCTGAAGTCGATGAGATATTGACAACTTTTCGATAATTAGTGATTCCTTTTTCTTTTTCTTCGAGAAATAGTCTTTTAATATGAGGTTGAGCTGCACGAAGAATACGAAAAGGTGCTGTTATATGACAATCAAGAATTGCTTGCCACTGTTTATCGTCCATTTTTTGGATGACATTATCCCAGGTATATCCTGCATTATTGACAATAATATCTAATCCTCCAAAAGTGTCTAACGCTGTATTAATAAACCTTTCAGGAAAGTCATCATCAGTCACGCTTCCATTGCATGCAACAGCCTTACCTCCCATTGCAATAATATCTTTTACGGTTTGATTCCCTGGATCAGCATCTAGATCATTTACAACGATATGCGCTCCATCTTTGGCTAACATTAATGCAAGTTCGCGACCAATCCCACGCCCTGATCCTGTTATTAATGCAACCTTTCCTTCTAATTTTTTTCCCATGTTAAAATCCTAACGATCTACCAATGATTTCTTTCATAATTTCATTGGTACCACCATAAATAGTTTGTACACGAGAATCAAGATATGCTCTCGCAATAGGATATTCAAGAATGTATCCATAGCCACCATGTAGTTGTAAGCATTGATCCACGACACGATGTTCTACATCGGTTATCCACCATTTTGCCATTGCAGCTTTTTCAGCAGTAAGTTTCTTCTCATTTAAGTCGAAGACACATTGATCGTAAAAGGTACGACCAATTTCAGCTTCGGTGGCCATTTCTGCTAGTTTGAACTTTGAATTTTGAAAGCTACCAATTTTTTGACCAAATGCCTTGCGTTCATGACAGTATTCAATCGTATATTTCAATACTACTTCTATTGCCGCAATTGATGCAGCTGCAATTGATAAACGTTCTTTCGGAAGATTTTCCATCATATAGTAAAACCCTTTTCCTTCCTCACCTAAAAGATTTTCTTTTGGTACCTTTACATCCTTGAAGAAGAGTTCGGCTGTATCTTGTGCTTTTTGACCAATTTTTTCTAATTTTTTTCCTCTTTCAAATCCTTCCATACCACGTTCAAGAACTAATAAACTAATTCCCTTAGCATTTTTCGTAGAATCAGTTTTAACTGCAGTGATTACAAAATCGCTTAATAAGCCATTAGTAATGAATGTTTTACTTCCATTAACAAGATAATGATCTCCCATATCTTTTGCGGTAGTTTTCATTCCAGCTAAATCACTACCACCACTAGGTTCAGTCATTGCTAGTGCTCCAATGGTCTCTCCACTACATATTTTTGGGAACCAACGTTTTTTTTGTTCTTCATTACAATGAGATAATAAGTACGGTACCACTAGATCATTTTGTACAGAGTGTGCAAATCCAGAGGATCCAGATCTTACTCCTTCTTCAATAAGAATGGTATTATATCGATAGTCATCAATCCCCATTCCACCATATTCTTCAGGAACATCAATTCCAAAAAAATTATTTTCTCCCGCTTTCAACCATACCTCACGTGACACCTGTCCATCTTTTTCCCATTGTTCGTTATTAGGTGCAACTTCACGTTCAAAAAATGTGCGAACTGCATCTTGAAAAATTAATTGTTCCTCTGTTAGATTCTCTTTTTTCATTATTTTTTTCCCTTATTGTTTTAATAAGATAGTCTACAAATTTTTTTTTAATTATTCCTTGAGAACTTTTTTAGCTTAATTTTCAACAATTATGAATAAAATAGTATTATTTTTGTTTTCGGCGACAGGGCTACTAGTAGTAAACAACTTGTTTCTTTATTGGTGGTTCTTTGAATTTGATTTGAACTTATTCTTATCGAATACTATTGGGGTTGCATTATTTCTCGAAGCATTTTTATTAATGTTATTGTTTGCCTATTATTTCAAACATCATCCTATTGGTAAATACAAATGGTATTGGTTAATTATACTATCCTTGTTAGGCAGTTTATTGTTTGCACTCCCTTTTTATTACTGGCTTAACACAAAAGATAAAAAGTAGTAGATTGCGCTTATGTCATTTCAAACAAATGAAAGTTATGAAATTTATCATGATTTAATTATCAACGCTTCACTAACAAAGGTTTTTGAAGCGATTACTAAACCAAATCATTTGATTAAATGGTGGCCTTTAAAGTGTGTTGGAAAGCCTGAGATAGGAGGAGAGTATAATTTTTACTTTACTCCAGAATATGATTGGTTTGGTGAAGTGATTGAATATTTACACAATAAGGCATTTTACATAAAAATGATAAAGTCAAATCCAGATTGGAATTCAACTACGTTTGGTTTTGATATTGATGAGATTAATGGAAACGTTCAACTCAAATTCTGGCATATAGGTTGGCAAAGATGTAATGCAGACTACAGAAGATCTTCATTTTGTTGGGCAATATTATTAAATGGATTAAAAAATTATATAGAAAAAGGAATTGTAATACCTTTTAAAGAGCGAGAGTGAAATTAAATATGTCATTTGCAAATAAAACGATTATAGTAACGGGGGCTTCTTCTGGAATTGGTGCAGCAACTGCGAAACGGTTCTTATCGCTTGGTGCTAAAGTATTGTTGGTTGCAAGAAATAAGGAAAAGATGGAAGAAATATTTGGTAGCTATAATGCCAATCAATATCGTATTTATCCTTTTGATTTAACTGCACTAGATCAAATCAATACGTTCGTATCTGATATAATTAGAAAAGAAGGACCCATTGATATTGTATTTAATAATGCTGGGATTAGTCAGTTTGGATATTTTGAAGATTCCGATCTTTCCGTGTTAAATAAAATTATGAAGTTAGATTATTTTTCTGTTGTCACCTTTACCAAGGCTATTTTATCTCATATGATTGAAAAACAATCAGGACATATTGTAACCAATACCAGTGTTGCTGGATTGATTGGTTCTAGGAATCGTACCGCATATTCTTCGGCGAAATTTGCTTTGCATGGATTTTTTGATAGTTTACGTTCTGAGGTTGCGAAACATAATATTCATATTACGTTAATTGCTCCTGGTCTGGTACAAACAAATATTGGCAAAAATGCATTAACAAAGAGTGGCCATACTTACGGAAAAGATGATCGTGGTCATGCCAATGGATTATCTGCAGAAGCAGCTGCAAAACAAATTGTTTCTGCTGTTAAAAGAAAAAAAAGGGAAGTGATTGTTGCAAAGTGGAATGATATTGTTTGGTTAGGTATTGTTTTGCGAAAATATTTTCCTTGGCTATACTTTGAACTAGCTAAAAGAATTAAAGCATAAGTTAAAAAAATGAAATATAGTATTTTAGAAGATCCACGATATCATTACCTGTCTAAGCCCAAATTACCCCTGCTGAAATTTTTTTCCTTCTTATTTGATTTCTTTGCCAATACGGTCTTGACTTTTTACGCTCCTGTTACTGTGATTGGGAGAGAAAATATTCCAAAGGACACCCCATTTATCTTTTGTAGTAATCACAATAGCCATATGGATATTGCTGTGCTTGTATATGCCACACGATTAGGATATGAACGATTTGGCTTTTTAGCTGCAAAAGACTATTGGTTTGATAATAAGTACCGAAGAAAATTTTTCAAAAATTTTATTACATTAATTCCTATTGAACGAAGAAATAAACCAGAATCCCTTGATTTGGAAGATACATTTCTTTTATCAAAAGCATTTGTTAGTCGAAACAACAATATTATTATGTTTCCAGAAGGATCGCGTGGAGAACCAGGAGTAATGCAACGATTCCGAAAGGGTGCAATGAAGTTTTCTTTAGAATTAAACATCCCGGTCGTACCAGCTGTAATTCTTGGAACAGAAAAAGCGTGGCCAAGAAAAGGACGTTTTATACATTCTGTACCTATAGATATTCACGTACTGCCTCCGATTTATCCAAAAGATTTTTCTGAGATGAATAAAACGGAATACAATAAAACAATTGTAAAACAAACAAAAATATTAGAAAATTTAATTAATGATAATTATTCTTTATTAAGAAGCGATGATAGTAATAATAGTTCCGCTAAGTGATGCATTATATTGGGTGAGAGAACTCGTTGCTGGGCCTGATACAACGTTTCCACTAAAATCAAATACAGAACCATGACCAGAAGTTTGTGCACTGCATGGTAAATTATTATTTGTACTATCAATATTGACAGCATTTCCTTGATGAGTACAATTTCTAGAGAGTGCTCTCACTCCCGTATTGCTTGTACGCAAAACAATAATGCCTTTATTATCAAATGTAATACTACCACTTAATGCAATTCCACTTCCTACTGTTTGTAGCGTGGTATGAATCATCGTGATATCAATAGTAATTGTCCCAGTAGTAGCATCATAATTATATCCAGTACCACCACCAGTACCACCACCACTGCCACCACCACCAGTTCCATCATCAGAGCTTGTAGGTGAACCACCACCCCCACATGCTTCTAAGATGAAGGCAGTTCCACCAATGATTGTAAGGGTCGTTGCTTGTTTTATGAAATTTCTTCGGGAAGGATCAGGAATTATTTGACAGTCACATTCACATGAATCAATTTTTTTTGTTAATTTTTCTTTGCTCACTACATGTTAATTTAAGAAATTGTGATAAGATGAATTATAAAAATGTAATACCAATTCTTTCTATTTTTTTGTTCTGTTCTTTTATCCAAGGGCAATCTGTTGTCACAAAAGAAAATTATGATCAAAGATTTATTCCTCAAGAAGTTGGATTACCTGAAGATATGCCTTATGTCAAATCTATTATTTGGGGAGAGGAAGGATTGTTCCGAAAATGGGATATTGGTCCAGAAACAAGAATTGAAGAGCTAAAATTAAGACGCAAAATGTTGCAAGCACATCAATGGCTTGGCATTGTGACTTTAACTGGACTTGCTTACCAATATTCTGTTGGTAAAAAGTTATATGATGACGATGAGGGCGATTATTGGAATAATTATTATGATAAACATAAAGCAATGGGTTATTTTACATATACTACATATATGACAGGAGCTTCCTTGGCTATTTTCTCCCCACCAGCACGAAAGTATGATAACAATTTCTCATCTATCAAACTACATCGTACCTTAGCGATTTTGCATTTTTCAGCGATGGTTGCTCAACCTTTTTTGGCAAAGAATGCTGTAAAAAATGGTAAAAAATATAATGATTTAATGGATGCACACTTAAAAGCAGGGACAATTGCATTTTTTACGCTCAGCTTGGATATGTTAGGACTTACATTTTTTAAATGAGAAAGATACTTCTAATATTGTTTCTACAGTTTTCCTTTGCTCAGTCTCTTGAAGTCAAGATTGATTCAGATCAAAGCTATTTATCCTACCATGGAAATCATCCCGCACATCAATGGGTAGGTACAAGCAACCAAATATTAGGCACTTTTTTGTTTAATCAAGAGAATCCTGAGTTATCAAAAGTAGATTTATCTGTTCCTGTTTTTAGTATTGACAGCAAAAATTCCAATCGTGATTCTAATATGTTGGATGTAATTGAAGAGTATTTCTACCCTGTTGTTAGTTTTACTTCTTCACGTATTGAGAAAAAAGATAATCACTATCAAGTCGTTGGTAATTTATTTTTTCATGGTATTAAAAAAGAAATTTCTCTACCTGTCGATTTACTAATTGAAGAGGATAGAGTGATTGTAAAATCCAATTTTGAAATTAAATTAAGTAACTATCAAATAAAACGTCCATCCTTATTAGCGATACGAATAAATAATGTGATTACAATTGAATTTTATTTGGTTGGAAAGCTCTAAAGGTTCATTATCCGAAAAAATGCCAAGTTTTGTTCGGAACCATCACAAAAAGAAAGAATAGAAACTGAAAAAGCGCTATTAAAGCGAAAATTTTTAGTATTGATTTTGAATTTTTGTCCATTACGTTATTTCCCAAATAACCTTCTTAATATAGCGATTTCTGGAAATAAAATATGAACTCTTTTTTGATACATTTTGTATTCTGGTCTTGTTCGAAGAATTTTAATTTCAATCCAAGGAATACTAGCACCTAAAAATAGAACAGTCATCGTAATCGGTGCTGCAAAAAGATAAGTCATTCCTGCAGACTCAAAACCCATAAGGAATAGTCCCCACCAAAATAAAATTTCTCCATAATAATTTGGATGTCTAGAATAATTCCACAAACCCGTTTCAATTACTTTTTTCTCTGTAGGGTGTTTCACCCTAAAGTCATAGAGCTGTTTATCGCTGATAATTTCATAAAGTATCCCAATGATACAAACCATAAAACCAAGAAACATTAATGGAGTACCGTTTGAGTTAAAACATTGTTGCATTGGCATACAACAAAAGAAAACTTGCAATGTTGGATACATATGAATGCCACCAAAATTTCCTAATAGTTGGAACTGTTTTCCCATGCTATTGCGCATATCAATATAACGCCAGTCTTCATGATCTAATCCTTCCCAGGTTTTCATCCAATTTGAGGTTAACCTCATGGACCAGAATAAAACAGCAATACTTAATAGAATAATAATTGGAGTAATGATGTAGTTATTTTTCCAAATCCAAAAAAATAATATAAATACAGGAATAACAGACCAATATGGATCATAGAATGACGAATTCTTATAAGCAACGCTAAAGCTATAAATCACTATCGTAGCCACAACATCTGCAATAAAAATTTGCCACATATCTCCTAAATGTGTGACTAGCGATATCGAATATGCTCCCAAAAAAATTGCGAGAGTATATGCACCTAATACAGTGAGCAATCCTTTAGTTTTTTTCGTCATTGGTAATTGACTTAATATTGATACCTTCAGAGAGCAAATAGATATATCCTAAAATAATTGTATAAACAAGAAAGATGCTATGCATTACAATAGCCGCACTTTGTGCTTTTTCTAAATCAATTCCATATAAACTATTTAAGCAATAAATCACTGCCAAATGGTATGTTCCAATCGCAGCAGGAGCTAATGGCATCGATATAACTATGCTTGATAAAATGGTTAACCCTAATACTTGTTGTATGTCTAATACAATCCCTATGGATTGCAATGTAATGGAAACATACACAACAAATGTAATCCATAATAAGACAGACCACATTCCTAAACGTAATTTGTTTTTTGATACCAGCTTGTATCCGTCAATAAAATTTTCTAATACAGGAAAATATTGTAATAATTTGTTAGAGATTGTATGCCGTCCAAAAATAATTAATGAACTCAAACAATATGCCCCAACAAGAATCAATGTAAATTGTGTTCCCAAAACATCCGTATATCCAAATCCAATCAAAACCATTGTAAAGAGACCAATCATCCAAAGATCAATAATTTTTTCACCGACAAGACTACCAATTACATAGCTCATTTTTATTGTTGTGTCATGATTAGATAAAAGTTTAGCACGTACCAAATCTCCAGCACGTAATGGCAAAATATTATTGAGAAAATATCCAATATGGGTCGCAGAAGAAAAATGATGGATGGTGTAGGAGCTTGGATGTCCTAATAAGGTGTTCCATCGGATAGAGCGAATAAGAAAAGTAAACCCCGTAATTCCGAATGCATACATAATATAGAGTAATTTTCCCTCTGAAAGAGTGGTAAAAATGTTATTAAGGTTAACTTGTCGAAATGCTAAATAAAGACAGATTAGCGATACCGCGAAAGATAAAATTTTCTTCAAGGATCTTGTTTTTTTCTTTGGAATTCATAGTAGACAATCCTTTTTTTCATGGTTTGTCCATTTTCATCTAGATGTTCTTTAGACTCAAGAGGAGAGTCATATGAAAGAGGAACATCCGTGTTGACCTGACAATTACTCATCAATGATAGCACTCCAACTAGCAT
>Ga0207991_1000008_pt1 | contig 120105 bp, 106 predicted proteins | sample ETN07SmetaG_FD_185786 | JGI IMG/M metagenome (GOLD analysis project Ga0207991, IMG submission 185786) | Marine microbial and viral communities from oxygen minimum zone, Eastern Pacific Ocean - ETNP2014F14-07SV275 (SPAdes) (version 2) | ecosystem: Environmental > Aquatic > Marine > Oceanic ...
CTTGCGGCGGCGCTCCTCTCGAGGTGGTTAAGTCATATGTTGAGAGCCAACAAGCGCCCGGACGGCGTACACAAAAATCACAGCCCCGGTGCATCCCAAGCGCGAACGGGAAAAAGACACTTCATCCCCCGACTGAAGTCAGGGGTTTTCGTGTTAGAATTTGATAAAATATTTCCGCGGCGCACCGATCGAACCCCCTTTCTCATTAAGGAACGCAGAAAGGAAACCGCGTGGAACTCTCTTATAAATTTCCCTGCTACGGCACCCATGAAAACCCAGAATACGGTGTCTATGCTCCCGCTTCAGGCGACCTTGGGGCAGCCATCAAGGATCTGTTGGATCATATTAACTCAGGAACACTGACATCGCTGCCGGTGCCGCGTCTTCCAGGTTTTTATTGCTCGGGTCGGATGATTGGCAAAAGCTATGCACTTACGGTCTCCAAAAGCCGTGATGAGCATGGTGAGTTCCTTGATCTGCCTATCCCGATCTGCACATGTTATTTCGCAACACAAGATGAAGACGTAGAAATGGTGTCCAAAGACGCCATTCAAGAGCTTGAGAAGGCAGGTATTACGCAGCCTCATCCTTCATTCAAATTTGCAATGAAGAGTCTGCCAGAGGCGCCGTTTACGGCCGTTGTTCCGTGGAAAGGAGCTGATGTTGCGTTGCAGAATGAGCTTCTAACCATCGATGAGGTCACAAGCTGTACCGGCTTCTTTCAAACTATTATTGGCAATGCCGCTGCGCGAGAAGATCTCATTGAATATGAAGAGTCGCATGGAAACGAATGGTTGATGTCTGATATGGACCTCTACATTCTAAACCCATCAGACATCTGTGCAGCCGTTCAAACCGGAGGCGTTCTGCCTTCTGAGTTGATTGTAGAGCCCGGCGAAGAGGGTTACCCTCAAGTCTACGCCTACATCATGGACGAAGAGGAGGACGTGTTTCGGGTCGACTTTGATCACGACACAATGACCTTCGATACAGATGGAACCACCTATCTGATGCTCAGTCCAGAAACCTTGATCATGCTAACGGATCTGCATGAAGAGGCACAAGAAATCTGGGAAGAAGTCGATACCTATGCAGATGACATTGATGAAGCTCTTTTTTCTGACGCAGATAACGAAACCGAGATCGAAGATCCGATCTCGCACCTCTACACAAAACACGTACGCGTAGAGGTCTCTGACGATCTGTCCCAGAAACTGACCAACATGCTGACGCTGTCAACACGGTATGCGGCAGATGTAAGCGATTTTGTAACTGATTAATAAGCTGCCATTGATCACGAACAAGGCGGGGGTCGCTCAGTGAGCTTCTCCCGCCTTTTCATTGGCGCATCTAAACGGGTAAAATGAGATAACGAACCCGGGTCCAGGATACGCACGTCGAGATCTTCCCGGTCACATTTCCTTTTTAGAAGGAGCAATAACTGCTCCCAAAACACTAAAGGAAATAACATGAACACTCCCCTTCAAAGCCTCGCCCTCCGCCTCAACGCTGCCATTGAGGCAATGAATGAACGCAAGGAAGCTCTCGAGGTAGACTTAGTAAATATCTCGAACGCACTTGAGGCCGCTGACCTTGATGTTACCTCAGAAGACGTTCTGTTTGAGAAGCTTGATGCGGGCCGGCTGGCTCAAGAAAGCCTTTGGCTTGCTGAGCAATCTCTGACATCACTCTCAGCTCTCAAAGAGGAAATCACAGTCGATAATGGTGAGGTCGCCCTCTATCAAGACAGGTTTCAGGCACTGAGTGAGAAATCAGCGTCTCAGCTGCCCTTTGAGCTGAAGTATCGCCGCGCCGCGTGAATCCAATCAGTCTTTGCGGTCTTCTTCCAAAGGAGACCGCCAGATCCGACGGCTTGACCCTGCAATCAAGCAGGCGCCGGAACTCACGATAACCAAGTAGCTACCAACAGCCAGGTCAAATCTGTTAACGAGCAAGGTGCAGACAATACCAAATATACCAATCCCAATAAGAACCTTTCTACGTTTCTGAACTTCACTCGGTTTGACAGAAGCGGTACTTACAGGTCGGCGCGGGCCAGATTGGCGTAGTAAGTGAGCGCGGCCGACAATCAGAGCCATCATGCTCCATACGCTCATGGATACGCCGGAGAGGAAGAACATGGTTGCGACCGAATACAGGCGCTGAGCATTGAAATAAGAAGTTGAAATCACCCACGTCTTCGGATCTCCTCGACCATCATAAATGATAAAGAAAGTATCGCGTTCGCTGTATCCATGCAGACGCCAAACGAAAAGAGTTTTCGGCTTGTCTTCCCAAAGTTGTCGGATGCCAATCTCTTTACCCTCAGAGAAAGCCGCCCGCTCCCTTTCGAGAACTTCGGACACATTGTCAGGTGTCACGGGCTCGAGGGGTAGAAGGTTGAGTTCCCCAAGTCTTTCTAACTCAGCGCTACTCGCAGTGCTTTCAATAACGGTCTGCGTGTCTGCAATCCGCGCATCTCTAAACCCCCAGCCAGACCATATCAAGCCAAGGTGAAACACGCCTTGAAGCAGCATGATGGCGATGAGCGCCAGGCCAGCAGCCAGATGGCCGGCACTTCTATGCGGCCATATCATTTGCCGAAACATCCACGGGAAAATGAGTAAAAGGCCTATCGCCAGAAGTGAGCCAAACCGTATAATGTCGTCAATGTCACGAATAAGATGATTTTGGCTGCCTAACAGTGCATCCATGCCTGGCACAATGTAGCTCGTAGGAAAGATAGCAATCGTCAGAAGCAGTGTGGGCCAAAACCTGATCTGCTTGCAACATAGGGCCACAATACCCAGAGCCTGCACAACGCCCATCAAGCCATTGGAAATTGTTAACGCAAAGCTCTCCCCCTGATTTGGAGGAGCTGTCATAAGTGCGCCGTGCCCCGGCACCCAAAGACCGATGGCAGTCAAAATAGCACCAAAGCTGGCACTAATAAGCATGAGCATCCAAAAAGATAGACGCTCTCGCTTTGCATCATTAATGCCGGCTATATTCATCACCTCGGGTGTCGATCTCCAATGCCAGGGCTTGCCGAGTTATCGCCCATAAGGGCGGTTCTATGTTTAAAAGTTCGAGTTCGACAAGCCAGTCCTCTTCTCAAACAGCGCTTATTAGAAAATAGGTTCGAGAAAAGCGACGGAGAAACAATCAATACATGGCTATTAAATATTGCAGAATTTGGGTGCCGCTCCCCACAAACCGATCTTCTTGCTGTGCAGGAAGATCGGTTAGAGTGGAGCTCATCGCATGGAAGACGTTCAGGAAGTATCAGAAGGCGTAAAGGATCTGAGTATCTCTGCCCGCAGGGTTCAAGAAGAAGTACTCATCTCGATGCGCGGCTCAATTGAGCACTTCAAATATGCAACACCGAGAGTTCAGCTTGCCTGGGGATTTCACTCCGAAGAGGAGCGCATCCGACATGTAACAGCAGTCAACAACGGCCTGAAGTGTGCCTGTATTTGTCCTGCGTGCCGCGAAGGATTGGTATCTCGACAAGGCCAGGTGAAAGCATGGCACTTCGCGCATCACGATGGCAAAGAATGCCGGAATGCAGTCTCCGCAGCGATGGCTAAATTCCTGGCGCAATGGCTTTCCGATGGAAATGGTCTCGATCTTCCGAAGGTAACCTATACATATGGCGGCAAGCGACACAGTCGCCCTGCTCGGAAAGCAATGGTGTTTGATCGCGCCGCAGCAAAAGAAGACCCGACAAGCAAAGCATGGGAAGTCCTTGCTGAGGTTGATGTGGATGGGCAAGTCAGTAAAATGCGTGTCTTAATCCGCACAAACCCGAGAATGAACCTGCCTTCGAAGGAATACTGCAGAGACTCCAATGTTTCTACAATGGTTATTGATCTGGGATCAGTGCTGTCAGTAGCTCTTGAGATCGAGCCTGATCTTTGCACAGACGAGAAATGGCTTACATCTCAAGTTGTCTCAGAGGCGCCGCGTGAATGGATGTGGACAGCAGCTTCTGACAGGTTGCGCAAGTCAGCGATCGATAAAAATGTGGGGCCTTACCTGGCAGCTATAGAGACCGCAAAGAGGAAAGTGCCAGTTGAAAATACTCCATCACCAGCTCAATCTCTGATCGAGTTTATGGGATATGATGCCTTTGTAAATTTGCCTAAAAGCCAAAATGGCGAAGATGTCCCAGGTACATTCATCTTCTCGCGATCGCCGCAAAACTGGAGATCTGAAATTTTTCTTGATCTGATCTTAAAGTCTCTCGCAAGATCTTTTCCAAATGCGCCAAAATACGAGGATACAGTTATCGGATGGCGACAGACAGGTGCATGTTGCAGGAGGAAAACGCTGATTCCAAGTCTATTTTTAAGGAAAGTTGACACTTCAACTCTGCTTGAACTTTCAATAGCTCATCCTGATTTCAGCGAGCCAGTAAAGGTGATCGACAAATATTTGGAAGAGCTTGCTCGCGTCGGAGTGCTGCGCAGTCGGCCGCGCCGCCGCAACGATGCGTGGCAAACAGACATCTATGATCCTGATTTGAAGTTCATGAAAGGCGGAAGTCATTCAATTTCGCCAGCCTTCATAAAACACCTAAAGGATCACTTAGAGAAATATCCAGCAGATCGTGATGCAATATTGAAGGGTCGGCCTCCTCAAGACGTATAACACTTAAAGCCAGGCCACTCGAAAGAGCGGCCTGGCTATTTTTGTGAACACAAGCTTCAGATAAGCTACCGTGCAACCCGTCCGCACATCCAAATTGCCCCAATACTTTGCTGACAAGGCTCTATTGTCATATTCAGAAAAGTTCTATGAGATCCGTCCTTTGATGCGTTTGAGTTCTATGTACTGGTGATTGAGCTTAGGAATATCAGATGGTCGCCAGCATATTTTTCATTCTGTCATGGGCTCTCGTGCCCATTGGTATTCTTAGATATCAGGTGAAAGGGTTACGTCCTTTTCTTGGTGTCAATGCATTGGTTGGCGCGCTGGTTTGCGCAATATATCTTTATGAAGGCGGCATAGCTGGTGCTGCGATGTCGATGGCAGCCACCTCTGCCTTGGCCCTGCAATTTGCAATCGGACACAAGATCTCTCTTCCTTATCGTGTCGCCATAGCAATCCCATTCATCGGGGCCGGCATGTATCTCAAAGAACCTGGTTATGCAGCATGGCTGCCGTTTTGTGCTTTTGCCATAGCGCGCGCAGCGGAGACTTTTCAGAGAGACTTGATGTTGCGCGTCATACTTTTGTTCTGCACCGGATTGTGGATTATTTATGGGGCCGCATTAAACTTGCCGCAGATAGTCATCTTTGAGGCATTGGGCTTTACTTCCAATGCAGTTGGCATATGGCGCTTTTACATCCGACCTCGCCAGGATCCAAAGTTGGTCCCTTAAGAAAATAAACTTCTGACCATACTCTAACAGACCCAACTTCTCTTGGAGCGCCTTCCCGCCGTGGCGGCCGTTGAAACTGTGCGTCTATAATTTCAGTGTGAATATATATGAGTTTTCTATACCTATTGATGATCGCAATGATCCAAGGATTGACCGAATTTTTACCTGTCTCGTCATCCGCCCACTTGATTCTTCTTCCAGCTTTAACAGGGGCGGCAGATCAAGGTTTGGCGATTGATGTCGCTGTGCATGTGGGGACGCTTTTTGCTGTTATCGCCTACTTTAGGCGCGATGTAGGACAGGCCGCTCTTGGCACGCTGCAGCTTCTGAGAGGGCGGATTGAGACCCCCGCAGCCCGGCTCGCCTTGCATCTATTGATAGCAACCCTGCCTGTGGTTGGGGCAGGCTTGATGTTCAAACTGACAGGCCTTGATGATCTTCTTAGGTCGGTAGAGGTCATCGGCTGGGCGATGATTATTTTTGGATTGGTGCTGTATTGGGCTGATCGAACCGGACCTATTGTGCTATCCTCTCGAGACTGGAAAGCCAAAGATGCACTCATCATGGGTTTTGCGCAGGCTTTGGCATTGATCCCCGGCACTTCCCGCTCTGGCATAACGATTACAGCCGCACGGCGTCTGGGCTATGGGCGAGAAGGAGCCGCCACCCTTGCGATGCTTATGTCAATTCCGACAATCATCGCTTCAGGAACCTTGCTTGGATCAGATGTGATTGCATCCGCTGATTGGGAAGTTGCGCGTGCGGGTCTGATTGCAGCAGGATTTTCATTTATCGCCGCACTTGTCGCCTTGACGCTGATGATGCGACTTCTTCGCAGCGTTAGTTTTACGCCATATGTTTGGTATAGAATTTTTCTGGGTGTCGTTCTCTTGTGGGTGACCTACCGGCCCATTTAGAATGGAAGAGTGTGGAATGTTTTCATTCAATACTCTTTATGTGTTGCCTTTGCCACTCGCAAAGTTGGCGTGTTTGTGTTATAGAATTCTGGCTTAGCCTTCCAGAAAACGGTTTAAAATATGAAGCATGGTGATTTCCAAATTGGACTCGAGTTTACCTGCGGTGATCGTAAATTTCGATGTACTGATGTCGGGACAAGAATTGTCACAGCCATTCCCATTGAGAATGTTAAAGTCCAAGTAAAAGAGTCATCAGGAGAGATCACGTCTCAGGTTCTCACGAATGATGAACTTAAGCGAGGCCGATGGTTTGAGGGTCCGCCTTACGCTTTGGAGGAAATCGTCTTTGATGAATTCGACCAGGTAGCATGTGAGTTTCACGCCATATCTTAATTTCGATTCATGATAGATAGGGGCTGAACATTATATGGCGTTGCCCTGATTTTCTCTTCCACCTGTCTTCTTATTTTTTCCCGGCGATCCCATATTATTGGTATCACTAAGGGAAATTTATATGTTTAACATTACAGGCGTAGGTCATTACCTTCCAGAAGTCGCATACAGCACTTTCGATCTCGCAACTCAATATGGACTGGATGCGTCACGCTTGCTTGCAGCACCTGGCATTGTCTCACGCCGCTACGCGACTTGTGAGACGCAAGTTGATATGGCGGTCAATGCAGCACGTCAAGCGCTCCGCACTGCTGGTAAAAACATTGAAGATATTGACCTGGTTATCTCCGCTTGTGCAGTTTCTTACCAGCCTATCCCAACCCTCTCCCCGCTGATTGCCAAAGAACTCGGCGCCGCCGACGGGACGTTCGAGGCTATGGATATCAATACAACTTGCCTGAGTTTTGTCTCCGCATTTGATCTCGCAAATATCTTGCTTGAAACCGGTAGAGCAAAGAACATTCTTATCGTGTCTTCCGAAATGGCATCTCGCGGTCTTGATTGGGTCAATGACCCTGAAACCGCAGCGCTGTTTGGCGATGGTGCGGGCGCTGCTATCCTTAGTGCTGGAGACTCTCGCGTCGCGGCATCACGCTTCCGCAGCTATCCATCATCTTGGGAGGCGTGTCAGCTCGAGGCGGGTGGTACACGGCATGACTTTCAGACCCAAAAAGAAGATTTCGCCAAGGGCAGTACGTTTAAGATGAAAGGGAAGGATCTCTTTCGCATATCGCTCCAATACTTCTCCGGCTTTGTTGAGGATCTCCTGAAAGATGCAAAATGGTCCCTCGATGACATCGATCTCATCATCCCGCATCAAGCAAGTCCGCACGCCATTCGCCACATGAGCAAGGTATGCGGCTTCGAAATCGATAAGATCGTGGATATTATGGCTGACCACGGCAACATGATTGCGGCGTCCATTCCACTTGCGCTTTCCTTATCCAAATCCGAAGGCCGTATTGTCCCAGGTTCAAAGGTTCTCATCCTTGGCACGTCAGCTGGTGTCTCCTTTGGCGGCCTTGCTCTCGAGATTGGTGACGATCAGTGACTGTAATCGTGACCGGCGCGACAGGATTTCTCGGGGGTCGCTATGCTGTCTCAGCGATCAGCAGGGGTGAGAAAGTCATTGCGGTAGGTCGAAACCGCGCAAACTTGGAAAAACTCGAAAAATCGGGCGCTACGACTATTCGATGCGATCTTGCTGTGGGTTTTGATGCCCAAGCCATCGAGACAATCAAGGATATTGATCAAGACGATCCGATCGATTGCATCGTACATAGCGCGGCTCTTTCATCGCCTTTTGGATCACTGTCCTCATTTAAGGCTGCGAATATTGATGCAACGCGCAACGTATGCGCTCTTGCAAAGTGCTTGCCGCAAGCGCGGATTATCAATATTTCAACGCCAGCAATCTATGCCGAACCGAGAGATCGGTTGAGCGTCTGTGAAAATGATCCTCTCCCCAAGCCTATCAATCATTACGCCGCAACAAAGCGCGCCGCTGAGATCGTCGTACATGAAACTCTCGGTGAGCGCGCTATAAGCTTGCGGCCGCGAGGAATTTACGGGGCAGGAGACAATGCCCTCTTGCCACGACTTCTATCGACCGCAGAGAGTGGGCCTCTGCCCTTACTTAGAGGCGGTGCAGCGCACACTGACATTACCCATGTTGAAGATGTCATTCGAGCTATTGATGCAGCACGGCAGGCGACAAGTGATGCTTGCGGCCGGGCCTATAATATCTCTGGAGGTCAAGCTCTGCAGATCACTGAGGTGATAAAAGCCGCTGCTGCCCGGAGCGGTACTGAACTGAAATGGAGGAGGCTACCCGTGCGTCTGCTTTTGAGTGCATCGCGTCTTATGGAGGCCTGGGCGGCACTTGGCGGATGGAAGTCTGAGCCGCTTGCAACTCCGTATTCGGTTGGCGTTCTGGCCTTCACTCAGACACTGGATATCACAGCAGCAAAGACCTCTCTGCAGTGGGCTCCTCAAGTCACTTTTGAAGAGGGTGTCATTGAAGCCTTCTCAGGTCGAGATCCCTGGAGTACCGCCCAATGACAAAATCCTATCCAGATGGCATGGATATTCATTTTATCACTTCCGCCTTGGTTTCGGTTCAACGACGGACCATTTTCCGAGGCCAAGGTGGCACTAAGGTGGATATACCCGTGCGCTATGGCGTCATACGGCATCCTTCAATGGGACCTGTCATCATTGATGCAGGATATGCAGATTCACTCTATGATGTACCCAGGGCTTCTTTTGCTTTGCGCATGTACCGTAAGGTTCTGGCGCCCAACATTCTGAAGGATCAAGCGCCGGAATTGGCCTTGCCTAAACTTGGATTTCACCCTGACGAAGTGCGTCACGTCATTCTGACACATCTTCATGCTGATCACGTAGGCTATCTGGCGGATTTCCCAAATGCACAAATCCATATTATGGATGACTGCATTGACGAGCTGACATCCAAAGGCCGTTACCACCTCGCCCATCACGGCATATTTCCTGAACTGTTGCCGCGTGATTTTAAAGCGCGCCTGTCGCTCATTTCAGAAAGACAGACAGAGAAAGATCGTTCCGACAGCAATGTGCGCCCAAAGGTGCCAGTGCCTACCCCAGTGGGTCCCGGAATAGATATCTTCGGAACAGGAGACATTATCGCCGTACCTCTGCCTGGTCATGCAACTGGACACATAGGTCTTTGGCTTCCGACACTCTCTGACCCTCTATTATATACCACAGACACCACATGGACTCTTGCTGGTCTAATGGAAGATGCCGAGCAGCCTTTAGCGGTGGCTATTGCTTCTGCTGATAGAAAGGCGGCGCATCAACAGCGTCTCAGAGTGAGGCAATATGTACATGAGGGAGGCCGTGTTGCCCTTTGTCATGATCCTATCCCTCTTCCAGAGGATGTGCCTCATACCCTGGTGCATAAGCGGACATCGCCAACATCGCCAGAAGGCGCAGCGGGCGATCTTAAAGAGCGGCCGTTGGATTGGTAAGATCACATGATTAAGAACTTATTTCGAGCGCTCTCTACCTACCGAGAGCTGAAGTCCTCCTCTTTATTGAAGATGTCTCGTGAAGATTTCGAGAAATGGCAATCAAAGAAGATTGACAAGTGGCTGCGTACGGGGCCGAGCAACTGCAATGCGTTCTCAGGTCTCATCCACAAAGGAGTCACTTTGGATGATCTCCCTATCATGGACAAAGCAAAGCTCATGTCGAGCTTCGCCGCTTACAACCAGCCGGGAATTACTGCAGAGGAAGGCTGGAAGGCCTTCTCGGGAACGCGGCGCGTTGGAGACTACCATGTTGGCGCCTCGACAGGCACCAGCGGGAACCGTGGGCTCTATGTGATTTCAGATGAGGAGCGCTTTGCTTGGCTGGGTGCCATTCTTGCAAAAGCTCTTCCAAACTTCTGGAAAGAGCGGAACAGGATTGCTGTCATCTTGCCGTTGCACACGCGCCTCTATGATGCAGCCAATGGGTTCGGGCCGCTAAAGCTTCAGTTCTTCAATCTCTCTGATGGCCCGGAGAGTTGGCAAGACGATCTGGCGGCGCTCGATCCTACAATCATCATTGCGCCACCAAAAATCCTGCGGTGGTTGGCGGAAACCCAAGGCCAACACTTGGCGCCACGACGTGTGTTCTCGGGAGCAGAAGTTCTTGATCCTCTCGACATCCCTGTCATCGAGGAAGGACTGGGTCCTGTTGGTCAGATCTATATGGCCACAGAAGGGTTGCTTGGTGTCAGCTGCGAACACGGCACACTTCATCTATGCGAAGACATCATGCACTTCGAGTTGGAGCCTGTAGGGGATAGCGGACTGGTCTCACCTATTATTAGTGATTTCAGGCGTACCGCCCAAGGGATGGTCCGATACCGCATGAATGATCTTCTTAAGATGAAAGAAGACCTTTGCCCCTGTGGGCGCCCGCATCGCGCGGTAGAGCATATCTACGGGAGAGAGGACGATCTCTTCATCATGGGGCAGGGCAGGCAGGTACAGATCACGCCTGATGTCTTGCGTAACGCTGTTGTTGATGCCGATCGGTCAATTTCTGATTATCGGATTATGCAGGTGGGGCCTCAAGATATCCTATTGTGCCTTGAACCTCATCTTACAGCAGAGGCTGTAGACGCCGCGCGCGCTGCTCTTATGTCTGTCTGTCTTTCTCATAGTCTGCCAGAGGTTACTGTTGAGGTTAGGATCGAGGCTTTGCCTTTGGTCACGGACCGTAAGCTGCGGCGGGTCGAGCGTTGCTGGTCCAGAGATTCCGTATGACGCGTATTCTTGTAACAGGTGCTCGAGCTCCGGCCGCACTGCATCTCGCGAAGCTCTTGAGTGACGGGGGAGCAACCGTCCTTGCTGCAGATTGCATCCGATGGCCCCTGACTCGAGGCGCAGACTTTGTTGAGGTGACGCTGCGACATCCACCGCCTGCTACACACAGCGCAGAGTTTCGAGCATGGCTGGAGAATACGATCGCCGCGCATAACATCGACCTCGTTGTGCCTTCCTGTGAAGAGGTGCTTCACCTTGCGCAAGCGATGACCGCGCTCGGCCTTCAGCATAAGCTCTATGCGTCGGGCATTGATCAGCTGCAACAGATGCACAGCAAATATGATTTTATCGAAGGCATGCGCAAACTGGGATTTTCCGTTCCATCGACGACCCTTATTGAGTCTTCATCAGATCTAAAGGCGCTGGGTGCGCAGGTTCATGATCTTGTATTGAAGCCTGTCTGGTCGCGTTTTGCTGATCGCGTCCTTATTAGACCAAATCTTGATGACCTGAAAGGTATCTCTCCGACAGAGAGTGACCCTTGGGTCGCGCAGGAGATACTCGAGGGGCAAGAGGTCTGCATCTACGCCGTAGGCGCGCAGGGAAAGCTGGGCGCTTGGGTGGCCTACCGACCAACGATCCGCGTAGGGCAGGGCGCTGGCATTCATTTTACGCCTGTTGATGATCCATTGATCGCAGACTTTTTGAATAAGTTCTTCGAGGCAACTCGTTGGACAGGGCAGGTCTCCTTCGATGTCTTTCTTACGCCGGCAGGTGATCTGCGTCCGATTGAATGCAATCCGCGGGCCACCAGTGGCATTCACTTTATGGCTCACGGACCTGAGTTTTTGAAGGCGATGAAAGGTATCGCTTCTGAGGCAAAAGAAGATGTGAAACCGTTGCAAATAACAGACGCCATGCTGATCTTTGGGTTGCCTTCGGCTTTGCGAAACAGCGAATACACAGCTTGGCGGCAGGCCTGGAAGGAAGCTCAAGATGCAACGTTATATTCATCTGCGGGCGCGCGAAGGATAATGAAAGCCGCATGCTTTGCTGAGCTTGCCTGGGGCGCCATCAAAGACAGAAAAAGTCTTCTCGCCGGCTCGACGCAAGGCATAGAATGGGGCGGCGCCAGGTCGTAAAAGGCCAGGACAACAACCGACCAGTCACGGATCTGAAACCTCATTTTTAATTGGATTATTACAGGAAGCAGATTTTTCTGGCAACTTGTGATGAATGCATATTTGCTTTGCGATCCTAATTAAGATATTTCACCCTCTTCAAAAAATATAAGCGATCAATGTACCAAGTGAGTTGAGTTCGGCTTTGGATTTCAATAAGACTGACAGTCTCTCATTGGTCAAAATTATAGACACCACAATCATGACCATGTCTTGAAAGCTCCTGTCTTAAATCTGTGAATGTAGCAACGAATAAGCTCATTTGCGGGGACGGCATTGCTATGTCTCAAAGCAAACATTGTCGCAACGAAATACCTCCACTTATGCTTGGAATTGGGTCCAGGTTTCACACAGATATTAATATTGTCACGAGATGTTTTATGATCAGCGACATGTGATAAATCCCAAAATCCTTGCCTTTAAAAACGGTGAGTCTGCGTAACTCTTTCTATATATGGAAACAATAAGGCTTATAAAGTATGATCGTTTATAGATTAAAAATTGAGTCAAAAATGCAGCTAAAACGATCAGATGATTAATGAGATTTTCTGATGCCCATTAAGCATTAACTTGTTAATAATTGCTATAAATCCCTAATTGCAAACAGCACTTAAAGTGTTGTTTTAAAAGGGTTAATATTTATTGACATAATGCTGCCGTAAATTGTGACTGTGTCATCTCGGACACTTAAATAAAATCAATTTATCTTGATCTCAGATTGCAGGCCTTAAGGTTGTTCCGCCCTTTTCGGGGGCCCATTTTCAGCATGAACCGAAACCAGTAAAAGAATGTCCGATAGTCAAATGAAAGCCTTCAGCTTCAATATAACAATCCCAAATTCTGGCGTGCGTAGCGCTCGGAAGTTCAGGTTGTTTGTCGCTAACGGCGTCTCTTTGCTTCATCGAGACTCAAGTGGCGAACATGATACGCAACCTTGCTGGGCTTCATGGAAGTTGATGCCCAGCATTCCATAACATCATAAGCGTACCCAGGCGCAAAACTGGAATATCACTTAGGTTACTTCGCTTGCTTGTCAGATTCAAAGCGACAGATCTTTTCCGAACTAAATAGTCGAAAGCCATCTCGCCAGTCCAGGCGCAGGAATAAACATGTATAAGATTTTTTGTCAAAATTTACGCCTTATTCTCTCCTCATTTCGTTCTGAAATGCAAGGTTTAAGTTTTTTTTGTCAAATTTCACGCCTTATTCTCTCCCTTTTTGAAGCTGTAAAAGCGCAAGTCATATTTTTTTACCAAAATTTGTGCCTTATTCTCTCCATATTCAGCGCAGTTATAGCAAAAGCGGGGGCGCTGAAAACAGCCCGAAAGGGCGCAGCGATCGTGGAGTATGGCCTTATACTTGGCGCCACTGCTGCGTTCATCATTCCTGCCTCCGCCAAACTTACTGGCACTTTTGGCGATGTATTCTGCGGAGCTGAAGCGACAGTGTCGAGTGATGCGCATCGCTGTGATGACCCAACAGTAGCGCGCCCAATACTGAGTTCTCCAATAAGAGACGTCGATGCCACACACCCATCGCAACCTGACGAGCCTATCGATCCCGTTGAGCCCGAAAAGCCTTTCGACAAGGTAATGAGGCTCACCGTCAAGGGTGACAAGATTAAACTCGTTTTCGATGATGCAGACATTGTAATCGACTGGGGTGACGGCTCTCAGCCTGAGATCAGCAAAAACTCGAAAAACTTCAAGCATGACTACGATGCTGACGGGGTCTACAACATCACTGTAAAGGGCACTGCCAGTTACTTTTCCGACAAGTCAGGCGACATTATTTCGGTCGAGTCGTTTGGAGATCTGGGACTCGTTACCCTGGAAGACACCTTCGATAAAAGTGATGACCTAAAGTATGTTGGCCCTTTGCCCTCGAGCGTTACAAGCCTAAAAGAGGCATTTGAAGACTTTGAGCATACGGTTTCCGGCTTAGAAAGCTGGGATACTTCAGCTGTTACAAATATGTCCGAGACTTTTGCAGATTCTGAATATAACGGCGACATCAGCTCTTGGAATACCTCTTCGGTCATCACAATGGATGGCATGTTTAAGGACGCCGAAAAATTCGATCAACCGATCGGTGGATGGGATACATCGCGCGTCGTGAATATGCACTCAATGTTTGAGGATGCTGAAAAATTCGACCAAGATCTCTCTCGGTGGGATACGTCCTCTGTTACAAGCATGAAAGACATGTTTAAAGACGCGCAATCAATGTCAGCTGATCTCTCTTCGTGGTGCGTTGAGAATTTCGACAAGAGCCCTAAGAATTTCAGTGAGGATTCAAGGATCTATGCGGAGCCAGTGTGGGGCACTTGTCCGAACAGTTGAGGCAGGGGCCCTGGGTTTTGAAAGCAATCAAGATTAGCCCTTAAAGTCCGCTCCTTTCATCCGCCGTAGCTACTTGAGCCGAGTTTTCACTTAAGCGTCGCACTTAGTGAAATCAGGTTGAAATGCTTGCGGTGAACTCTTGGTGGAAGAAGAATTAAGATGTGCTCAGAGAGTGCATCGGTTCCCCTTTAGGCGAAGGGGAACCGATTTCCTCTCTACACTATCTGAAGGAAGATGTTTGATGCTGCCTGCACGCCCAGAAATGAACCGTACCAACCGTGCTGATGAAAACCCCCAGGTTCACCCTGGAACATGGTGGCGTCTGGCTGACGAGACACATGAATGGATGAAGCGCCCAATGCCTGCGCATGGTCTGGTTTTGATGGTTCAGGAAGTGCGCATCGTCGATGGCGAGATGCATACCATCATCATGCACCCCCATCCGACTTGGAAGCACGCCCAAAAGGGTTACAGCTGCCGCATGTTGGTAGAGGAATTCCTGCTCGCATTCCGTCCAGAATCTAAAGGGGACGTTCTGAGGGAAAATGAGATCGCAGAGGTAATGGGTCGCGTGCAGGCCATTGCAGATGAGATCGCATCGCCGCCCGCGCCGGCCCTTCTGCTCGAAAAACAGAAAGACAAAGAGGCGGCCAAGGCCGCGTCCAATCCCGAACCGGAAAAGCAAGCAAAAGTGCCGAGCTCTGATCGCAGTGTCACCGGCGCTGAGCGCGCCATTGTCCCCGCAGCCTTGCTGCCCAGTCAAGATATCACGGCCGCCCAAGAAGCGATTGAGAACCGGATTGCTGCCTTCACGGCTCAAAAGAACTGGATCGAAGACCGCACCACCAAGCTGCAAAGCGAGATGGGATTGGTCTCGATCTATCAAACCGAGAAAGTTCACACAGCCCTGGCTGGCATCTCTCAGGAAACCAAACGGGCCGAAGGTCTTTTGGAAAATGTTCAGACCATGCGCTTGTTCCTTGGGGAAGACATGGCTGTCACACCGCTGCGTGACGGCAAGAGCGCAGATCCATCGCTTCCTCTGACCTTCCTACAGCGCATGCTCTACCTTGATGAAGAATTGTTCGTGCACAACATCGTCGATGGGTTCGACGGCGATATGATGGAAGATCTGCCGCAGCTGCTGCAAGACAACATGCCCCTTGTTGAGCGGATGCTGCCATACGAGCGCTCTGTCGCCATCACCCGTGTGCGTCGCCATGCCCGAGAGCTTAACATCGCAGAGGGCAGCACTGTGACAGAAATCATCAATGCGATTTTTGCGCATATGGAGATCGCGGAAGCTGATATGCGCATCCAGATTTTGGTGCGCGACGGTGAGCGCGTCCATATGATCACATGTGATGAGGCGACCTCTAATGCTGAGCGCCTGTTTCCATCGCGCAGTGAGATTGATGCGCTGTTTAAAACCAGCAGTCACTCGAACTCACGTGAGATCACACCGCATGACCTGGACTATACCGATGCCCGGGCCCGACATGACACGCGCGCCTTGTTCTACAAGCGCTTCCTTCTCATCCTCTGGGGCGTACATGAGCGCACGGACATCTTTGGAGACTTCACGCCCAAAGGATCAAATTGGCTGGATGAAACCATCCACTCCGAGCGCTTCCATTTCGTTCACGATGAGGAAGAGGTTCTCGAGGATGGGCGCCCGTCGATTCATGCCTATTGGGCAGCGCGCAACAAGGAGGTCAAATCTGGCTCTCGCGTTCTGGTCGATTGGTACCGTGTAGCGAGCCCGGACACGGCTCCTGGGTGCTATACTTATGATGGCCATCGAGACTCTTTGAACGGTGAGTTCGTCAATAAGCAGGAAGTGGCCTCTGTCTTCGCTGAGAACGGCACTTTGAAAGCCAAGGCTGCCTTTCAGAAGGGTCGCTTTAACTACAGCAACAAGCCCAAGAAGCCGGTGAATGCCAAAGTGACATTGGTGTATCCCGCCTCCTTCAGCCGTCCCGACCAGCTCTTTGAAAAGGAAGTGGCGCAAGGGTTCATTTGTCTGGATAATCTGACGCTCGCCGAGATTGATTATTACATCAACTCTCGCAAGGCGCGCAAAGATTACGCCAAGTACATGACCCACTTCAACGCAGCCCGGATCATCATTCGGGACGAAGAGAAGCGCGCCGCCAGCATTCTGAGCCAGCTGGCGCCGAATGCCGATAGCACCGAGGCCGACCTCTTTGCCAAAGCGCTGCGGACCTGGCGTGAAGCCAATAAATGGGGATGGCCTGAGACAGACAAGCAGGTGGCGTTGATCCGTAAGCTCGTCGACCTCATTGCTAAACCGCAAGCGATCGCAAAGCTCGCAGCCTCACATAAAAATGTGCTGCGCGCCGAGATCAAAGCGAATGGAGACATCGTCATTACCACAGCGCCTGACATGCAGGTTCTCGAGGGCGGTATTGTCTTGCCTTGGGTTACCGAGACAACCTATGGCACGCCGGCTTCCAAAAAGCCAAAATCCGAAGAGAGGGTCTCCTTCTTTGAGATGGGGCCACTTGGACGCTTTAAGGTCTTTGAAGACAAAGAGGTATATGACAAGACCGTGGGTCAGATGACCCAAGAGGCTGAGTATTCTCCATACCTCTCGCGCAATGTCGAACCGATCAAGGTGAAGAACTGGCGGGTTCCCCGCGCCTTTGCCACCAGTGGTGCCCAGAAAGGATTTGAAAGCATCAAGGACAACGGCAAAGCGGTAGATATCTATACGCGGGTTCTCAAGGGTGAAGACCCTTTAACCTTGGATGACTGGAGGGAGGAGTTGATCGACGCATACAAGACCACGAAAGATCGTCACGTACTTCTGCCTGAGCATTGCATCGATCTTGGCCTTCTTTACGGTTTCGATGGACAAGAAATCCCTCGGGTATGGTCACTGCGCTTGTCTTGCGTCGCACCTCTTATCGGCCTCGCACTTGGTGATAAGTCGGGCACCATTCGTTGGGCAGACAGCATTTATCAGAACCCGGAGAGTGTAGTGGATCGCTGGGACAGCAAGATCACCGCCAATGGCAATCCTTGGACGCTTTCGATCTGCGCGCTTGGACTAAAAAACCCAATCACGCAAAGCGTCAAAAAGGGTGTCTATCTGTCTTTCGACGAGCGAGATACGATGTCTCATTGGGGTGTTCCTAAAGATGAAGGATTGTCTTGGCATGAGAAGGCCGCCCGTCTGATCACCAAACCGCTCAAGGGTGGCTGGGACATGAAATGGGCAGCTGATGACTTGCGCGCCAAGGCCAAAGATCTGCACTTCATCGGCGCCCCGGGTGCTGAGGACCTACTTAAGATCGCCGCGCAGACCACTTAAGGGGCCAAACATCAACGCACCATAAAATGCGCCCGGCCTCACCGCCGGGCGCATTCTTTATTTCATATGAATGAATATCCCCGAGCATCTTTGATGGGCACTCGGGTTTTCTCTACGTCCTGATATAAGTATTTTGGAGATATCCGTGGCCCGCCAAGAACCTGACAGCATCATTCCTGCGATCGAAAACATTGCAGGACTAATATCAAACTACGCCTCCCGCCCTGGGCGCGTGAATGAATCGAACACGATCCGAGCTTTGATTACGCCAATGATTAGCGCGCTGGGCTGGGATATTGCTGATCTCGATGAGGTTCAAAGCGAGTACCGTCATGCTTCCAGCGATAACCCAGTCGACTATGCACTCTTTCTCGATGGTGCACCGGCTCTCTTCATTGAGGCAAAGGCGCTTGATGAGCGGCTCGATGATCGCAAGTGGATCATCCAGACCTTGAACTATGCGAATGCTTGTAATGTGGAATGGGCTGTTCTGACCAATGGCGCCGAATGGCGGGTCTATAACGTCCACGCTAAGGCTGAGGCTGAAGATAAGCTGTTTTACGCGGCCCATATTGACGGTCCAAGCACGGCTGAAACCGCCCGCAGGCTTTCGATGCTCTCCAAAGACGGCATGGCTCAGAAGCGTGCTTTAGATCAGCTCTGGAGAGAAGCTTCTGTTGATCGGGCGATGCGCAAGGTGATTGAAACTTTGCCGGAGAATAGGGGCGCTATCCGGGCTATGGCCAAAGCATCGGAAGGGCTTTCAGAGAAGGATGTGAGAGAAGCCTTGCGGCGCCTCGGCCTCCGGGCTGACTGGCGCGATGAGGGCGATCTCTTTCCGACCCAGCTCTCAACCGATGTACCCAAGACTGAAGCCAGCTCTGAGAAGGTCGACGTAACTCCATCCGCTCCAGAGGCTCCCAAATCGGAAGATGAAAAGCCGAAATGGTCTTCCAAAGTGTCCGGCGCACGCCGGCGTCGCTATACGTCATACGAAGGAGAATGGCCCGCTGAGGCCACGCATGTCATCCATTGGAGTAATTGTCTCGCCTTCGGCGTCTTCGATATTGAAGATCAGACAATGCGAGTGCTGCCTGGCGCCAAATGTGTACGCAACCGCCGTACGGAAATCATGAATCCAAACCAGAGAAAACTACAAGATGACATGATCACCGATGGTCGAATGATTGATGATGGAGACTACTTGGTCTTGCTGGAGGGTTTGCCACATGGCTCACCAAGCAGCTCTGCCAGCTTTGTATCCACCGGTCGGGCAAATGGCTGGCACGAGTGGATCGGTAGAGACGGCAATAGACTTCAAGAGCTTCGTAAGACAAAACCCTAACTGACTTCTTCCTGTTCGGGAATTCATTGCCTCACAGATGATTGACGATCAGCTTCTCGACATAGAGCTTTCTTATGCGCGGGCGGATCATGCGCCATCTCTTTGGGATGGCACATTTCCGCTCGACGCTGCGATCTTGATGAGACATTCGATACCATATTAACTATATCCGCTACTTAACTCGGCTGCCGCCTTTGCGTCAGAACAAGAATTCAGAAAGACTTTATGACGACCACATCTCCAGCTGCGCCGTTTCCGGCGAGCAGCCCCTCTCCCGACTCTGAAAATGACACTGCAAAGCGCAATCGTCTCGTCATCGGGCTGCTGCTCGTATCCGCCTTTACCGTCATTCTCAATGAAACCATCATGTCTGTGGCCCTGCCTCAGTTGATGACAGATCTCAATGTGACGGCGGCAGCTGCGCAGTGGCTCACCACGGCATTCTTGCTCACCATGGCTGTGGTTATTCCAATCACGGGCTTCCTGCTTCGACGGCTGTCTACGCGCACCGTATTTCTGATGGCCATGAGCCTCTTTAGCGTTGGCACTCTGATTTGCGCTCTGTCGCCAAGTCTTGCGCCACTGATCTTCGGTCGCATTGTCCAGGCATGCGGGACTGCAATCATGATGCCGCTTCTTATGACCACGGCGATTGATCTCGTGCCACCAGAGCGCCGCGGCAGTGTGATGGGCAATATCTCCATCGTGATCTCTGTGGCACCCGCGATTGGACCCACTATCTCAGGCGTAATCTTAAGCTACCTTGAATGGCGCTGGATGTTCTGGCTTGTGTTGCCAATTGGTCTTGGCGCTTTGGCGCTGGGTTATACCTATCTTCAGAACATCAATGAGCCGCGCAAGACACCGCTTGATATCTTGTCTGTGCCACTCTCGGCGATAGGCTTTGGGGCTCTCGTCTACGGACTTTCCACCATCGGCAGCGGACATGGAGACGTAGAGCCTATCATGCCCATTTGGATGCCATTGGTTATCGGTATTGTCGCCCTGGCGATCTTTTTTGCCCGGCAGGTAGAGCTCGCCCCAAAAGGCCGCGCACTGCTCGATCTTCGGACCTTCCGAACCCGAGTATTTGCCGTCTCTGCAGTGATGATGGGCCTATGCATGATGTCGCTCTTCGGGATGATCATCCTTCTGCCGATTTATATGCAAAACGTCCTGCAGTTGACCCCGTTGCAATCTGGCTTGCTGTTGCTGCCGGGCGGCATTGTGATGGGCCTTATGGCTCCCGTGGTCGGCAGGCTTTATGACCGGATCGGCGCCCGAAAAATCGTTATCCCCGGATCAGTTTTCGTCTCCGGTGGGCTATGGGCGATGTCTATCTTGGGAGTCGACGGTCAGATCTGGCAGGTATTGGCATCTCACATGATACTTTCCATCGGTCTTGCTTGTTTGTTTACGCCTCTGTTTACGTCGAGCCTGGGGTCTTTGCCAAAAGATCTGAACCCCTACGGCTCTGCTGTAATCGGAACAATTCAGCAGGTGTCCGGCGCGGCCGGCATTGCTCTATTTGTCTCAATCATGTCGCTGCGGGCAGCGGCATCCTCCGCCAACGGCGCGACAGCCATTGAGGCAGCAGCTGATGGTGTGAGTGCCGGCTTCATGACGGGCGCCACTATTTCGCTGTGTATGATCATGGCAAGTTTCTTTGTTCGGCGCCCGCCGGACATGCTTCCAAAGTAAACTTAATCCCACCCCTCAATGAGGGGCGGGGTACAGGGCTGGAAACCCTCACTGACAAAAGCCTCGAGTCCAAAATCAGGGTCCCTGCAATCTGATTTTTAACATTCAAAACAAGCCTCTTCATGCGCTTGTTTTGAAGTGAAAATCAGACTTGGTGTCAAAGAAGAGAAAATCTTTCCGAAAGAGTAAATCGGTAAAAGAGGTCTCCTTTGCGCCACTCCAGCGGGGATCCTCCAAATGTCGTTTATTCTGCCAGCAACCCATTTTACCTACGGTGAGAATGCAACCGAAGCCCTGTTTGGGGGTAATGTTCTGGCACCTCGCGGTCAAATGACCGGTGAGGATTCCTACGCAGAAGCTGCAGAAGAGCTTGGTGTCACAGGCATGCGCTTTCCGGGTGGATCTCTCACTGAGTATTGCTTCAACTGGAACACACCGGATGAGTGCTGCGTGACCGACGAACGCACCGGCGAAGAAGTCGACTTCATCACCACTACCGACTTTATGGCGCATGCTGAAGCCGTCGGTGAGGCTGTGACGATTGTCCTTCCGACCCGGACCCAGTTGAGCGAAGAAACTGACGCGCAAGGCAATCGTATGCCTGAGGTGGATGAAGAAGGCCTGCGTGAGTTCATTCACGATCTCGCCTCTGGTGCCTATGGCGATGTGAATATCGCCGCCTTTGAGATTGGCAATGAATATTGGGGATCTGGTGAGATGAACGCGGTTGAATATGGCCGTCTCTCTGCCGAAATGTCCAAGATCATCGACAGCGAGCTCACACTTGTTGCTGAGACCTATGGTGTGGATACATCGGGGGTCAGCGTTCTCACCCAGATGGGTCACAACTATAACTATTCACGCATTTCTGAAGACTATGAAGGTTGGGATGCGCGCGATGTCATTGACGATCTTAATTCAAAATATCCCGATGCAGATATCGACTATGACAACATCCGCACCAGCTCTGGAGAGCCCAACTGGACCGAGGTGAATAACGCTCTTGTGCGCATGAGCTTTGATACTGACCCCGAGGCAGCAGAAGCGATCGACGGCGTCATTGCACATGTCTACAGCCGAGGTTCTGAAGCCAGTCGTCAATACGATCTCGACATGATCAAGAAGGCATGGCTCGATGAAGATCAGTATCAGGATCTTGAAATTCATGTCACGGAGTGGAATCTCAAGGCAACCCAAGGGCTGGATCATGATGCAAACTACGGTCTGCATCAGGCTCACGAGATCCTTAATATCATGGAAGACTTTATGGCCTCTGGCGTAGACCAAGCCCACGTCTGGCCATTGGTTCAGAACACCGCCAACACCCTGTCTCAAGGTCACGAGTTTTCTGATCCTACGGTACCAGGGGAGATGTTCTCGATCATGAGTGAAAACATTCCCGGCAAGACCATTATCGACTTCACGCCTCAAAGCGATCGTGAAAGCGAGTACGACACTGGCACTGCAGATGTTCATGCCTTTGCCGGAGAAGGTGATATGGTCTTCTATATCGCGTCAACATCTCAGCAAAATGAGATGAACGACATCGACATCTCGAACTTCGTCGCTGGCTTTGACAGCATGGAAGTCACGCGCCTGGGCGTTGCTGTTGGCGCCAATCCGGGCAGCACACGGTCTGAGGCACATGTAGAGCACCTGGATCCAAATGAGGTCTTTCATGACGGTATTCTGGAGGCGGATCTTACACCCGGTGAAATCATGCAAGTTGTCATTCGTGGCGTTCAACCCACGAATGAATTTGCACCAACGCTGGCTGCCATCGACGGTTTGCATGATGTACTGCCAGACCTTCCAGATGATGAGGAAGTTGGTGTGAATGACACGCTTGTAACAGAGCCTGATGTAACGCTGGATGACGACTTTCCAATCCCTCTCCTCGACCCAGAGCCTGAGTTTGAGGACTTGCCTCAAGATGAAGAAGATGGCGCCTCCGAAGATGATGGAGGATGGGATGGTATCGGCTGGGCAATTGGCATCCTGCCTGTCTTAGCCGCCATCGGTGCCGCAGGATTTTAACAAAAAAACTTACGGCCGGTGCTCACGCATCGGCCGTATTTCTATTATTTCTCACGATCAGCCATCAGAGATCGTGGCACGCAGGCGATCAATCAAGCCAGGCCAGTCAGGATGCCCGGCCTCATTCATCTCAACCTCCATCGTCGGATTCACGCCAACACCGTCGATTACATCACCGGCAGGCCCCGTGAAGTGGGCAACTGTGATCCGGAACGGGTCGATGTCCCCAATGTCGACGAAGATTTGAGCTGACCCTTTACCATAACTTGTCTCGCCAGCGATTGGGCCAAGTCCTTCGTCGCGAATGAAGGCTGCAAAGAATTCGGAGGCCGACGCTGATTGATTGTCCTGTAGGACACCCACCTTCTTGATCTGAGGAAAACGTTCTTCGCTTGTCGTGACCTCAGCGTTGTCGCCAAGTCTGCGGCTCGACACACGGGATACGACAGTTCCTTTAGAGACAAACAGACCTGACAAATTGATCGCCTCCGTCATCATGCCGCCGGGGTTTCCCCTGAGATCAAAAATCACCTCTTCGACATCGTGCTGTGCCAAAATCTCCTCCAGAAGATTAGCCACGTCATTCGTGGCGCCATCTGTGAAAGAAGTTAGACCAATCAAAGGAATATCATCTTTGATATCAATTAAATAGGCCTTAGTGGCTTTCCATTTTTCCAACGAAAGGCTTGCTACGATAACATTATCACCTCTTTCAACTCCGATCTTGAAGGATTCAAGAGCCTCAGAAAGTCCAAATGCATCGAGGTTGTCCAAGATGCGTGTCGCGGCCGCATAGTCGACCGCATTACTGTCCTTAAATATCCACTTGATGCGATCGCCAATCTTAAATCCAGCCTTGTCTGCGGCACCATCTTCCAGAATGGATGCGATGACTGCCCCGTTATCATCGCGCAGGAGCATTCCACTGTCGGATCGGTCAGTATTCCCATCTCGGTAAAAAGACTCGGAGACGCTAACAGGGACTGATCCTGAATTTGCATCGATGGCCGACAACATCCCGTTCACAGCTTTCTGGCGGCTCACACGATCGAGATCAATATCTAAAAGCGCTGCGACATGAAGCGCAACAAAGAGCAGTTTTCCAACAAACATGACACCCTTAACGCCGCCCATCACCCAAACGAAAAAGCTTAACAGGACAGACCAGAAGAAAAGATCTTTGAGGTGATCTTTTCTTTTTTCCTTTTCAGATCTGTTGATGCGCTGGAGCTGTATTTCGCGCTTTCTTTCGTGCGAAGTGAAAAGCCAGGATGTATTGCTGGTGTGGGACATGTGATCTCCGGAAATATATCCTTCAGGATATCGGAGCGATGGATTGTCCAGAGAAACGCTACAGCGCACTCAATGAGAAATGCAGCAATTAAATACCGTGTTTATCCTGCTCATTATTAGGCCGAGCGAAGCATTAGTCCTAATTTCAGACGACGCACCTAAACTTATCTCAACTATTATCGTAAGGATAAACATGAATATTCTATCCACCGAGGGCTATATAGGCATGGCGGTTATTTTTGCCGCTTTGCTCATAAGTATCTTTAATGTCGGACGTTTGGCAAAGTGGCCACTGAATAATCATGATGCCAGCCAAGATGAGTTAAAAACAGCATTTCTGGGCTATTTTTACATTGTAACCTTCGGTGTGGGGCAACTTGTGCTAACCTTGATGGCAGGCCTTATGTCTAACATCTTCACTTCTGAAGCAGAAAGGGACCCGTTAACATTTGGAATGTCCTATTCAGAGGCCCAGACACTATTCTACGGTTCTTTCGCTTTGGTTATCATTGGAGGCGCTGCTTGTGCTTTGCGGGTTTATCTTACCGCACCAAAGACCGATGCTACTGTGGCCCTCGTATTTCTGATGACAGCCTTTACGGGGATCGGCGCGTTTTTCTCACTATTGCTATTAGGGGCCGTCCATATGGAGCCCATGGGTCATATAGAATCTGGCCTGCTTGATGCTACCCCATGGGTTTTTCTCGCATCAATAGCATCTCTCGTGACTACGACATTTTACCGAAAGTGGTTTGAGGGTGCGGTAAACGAAAGCGATGTGGACGCTGCAGAGTTGTCAGAGATGACAGTCCGTAAGGGTTTGATCTTTGGTGCTGTACCTGCAGTGCTGACCCTATATGGAGTAATCCAGGCTTTCATGTGATGGTCAATGGGCGACGGTTTCCCTGGCGCACAGTAAGCCTTTCTGCGCTCTCGACACATCCCTGGCTTAGGCTTGCGCCATCGGCTTTATTTTTGGTCCCGCTGGATTTTCTCAAGGGCATTTCCAGCGGGCGAGGGCAGCTCGGAACCACGACAGACATCGGTGACGGTACTATCGCACAGGTGTCGCTTGATGATGTGTGGAATGGCATCAAGGATCGAGGGATGCGTGACCCTCTAATTATTGCAATCGGTTTATCGCCTCAGTCTTCTACAATCCGATTGGAGAGTGGAAACCACAGAATTTTCCCCGCTGAGAGAGATGGTCTAACGCATCTTCCGGTGATCGGAATAGCAAGCAGCCATCCTATTTTGAATGCCGGCAATGGAGATCACGTTTTTGAGTTTGATCGAACTGGTTTGGATAAATGGCTTACCGAGGGAGGTCGGTCACCTGAATACTTCGAGCCCTATCCGCACCCTGTAGACCTTAAAGCAACTCTTCAAAATGAGAAGGTGTTTTCCAGCTCAGAGATTATAACATCTCCGAAAAATGATTCAGGCCTTGTCGAGTTTACCTCCAAGACAAAACAGGATTGATGTTCATCATCTTCGTCCAGGCTTTGCTTCGCCATTTAATCAAGTGACCAATCTCTTTTGTATGAACTCTTTGACTGATTATGAAAAATGCCCTTGGTGCACTCAGTCACCAATGGCTGAACTCCACGAGGCGTGGGGGCATGACTTTATGCTCGATACATGCTGTGAAGGCATGCTTGAAGCACTAACCGAGACGCTTTCCCATGGCGGTCGGGAAGCTGCAGGTTTAATGACATCCATCGGAGCCTCGGATCTGCTACCCTACAGCCTGAGAGGGGTTGGCTGCGATCATCCAACATTGGAACTTGATTATAACCTTGATATTCGCCCTGTACGCTTTGGCATTTGTAAAGAATTCGTGCTCAGGCATCACCATCATTGCCGGCCACCGGCGGGCTGGCGTTTTGGTGCCGGATGCTTCAACGGACCGACACTGGTGGGAGTGGCAATGGTCGGACGACCAGTAGCGCGTATGCTGGATGCGAGCACGATTGTTGAGGTAAACAGGCTCTGCATCAATCGTGATTTATCTGACAGTTTGCGACGCAACGCAGCCTCCAAACTATTGGGCTTTGCGGCGCGCGAGGCAAAGCGGCGCGGATTTACCGAGATCATCACCTATACGCTTGAAAGTGAAGGCGGGGGCAGTATGCGTGCTGCAGGTTGGCACGAGGACGGCAGATCCGCTGGAGGAAGTTGGTCGCGCCCATCCAGAGCGCGCGGCGCAAGCGGGCCCACAGATCCTAAAGTGCGATGGGCGCGGGAGCTTAACGCCAAAAAAGGCAATCCGATGCAGGCGACAAAAAAGGTTGCTGATTGAGAGCCGTGCTCATAAATGGCCTTCCTATTTTCAGTGAAATCTGACGAGTGATATCAAGTCTGTCGACCTATTTCCTTGATACACCACATCGAGGGAAAAATGAGCCGTAATATCGAAACCATTATTCATGGTCGCATGAGCGCGAAAGAAAAAGCTCAGGCTTGGATATTTTCGATAGCATGTCTTGCAGGGATTATTATCGCCGTAGTGTATCTACTATTTGATGAAATGGATAGAAGGGCGCTCTACACGGGCTACGCTGAGGCCGTCATTCCTGTCGTGAGTCAAATAGACCACCCCTTTGACGCCATAAATGCACCAGTGAACGTATTCGAAAAGCCAGTTATGAATGTTTGGCCTAAAAATACGTGGAAAAAGATCAATCTTTCAGACGGGCTTAAGAGCAGCATCACGGTAATGGGGCAGGCCAAGCTGCAAGGTCGGGTCTATGGCGTAGATTTGTACCACACATCCGATTTGAAATACATCTCACCTGTCGACATATCTATGGGGTGGCAGGATGCGGCGACCGACCATTCATTCTCAAACATATCAGCCAAGCATGGCAAGCGCGCAGCATGGTTTAAGGTGCCTCGTGGACTGCCAGGTCATCAGCTAACAAATACGCATCTTGTGCCAGCAGACTGGTCCATCTATCAGGTATTGAAAGACGCCAAGCCCGACGATCGGATCGCTCTTACCGCCTGGCCGGTTACAGTGCGCAGCATGCGGGTGAAGCCTTGGGCCAGTGATCTTTATTTTGGCGATCGAAACTGTGAAATTTTACTCATCACAGCGGTGAGACTTGAGAAGCCTGATGGATCACTTCGTGGAGAAGCATACATCTGACCGATAAGGTGCTGCTCATGCGCCGGTGGGATTAGTCATCTACATCGTCAATAATTTTGCGGCCATCCTTGCGTACCAAATATGGACGATTGATCACTTCCGAGATCTCAGCCCCTTTAAAGTGCGGCTCGATGTAAATCGTCTTTCGATCTTTGCGTCCTTTACCATGCGCTTGCAGCCTCCAATGGCCTCGGACAAGAAACCTGCGAGCAACTTTTTGGCCGCCTCCTTCACCGTAAGAGGTACCGCCCTCGCCGCCGCCAAAGTCGATTGGCTGGACGCTGCGTCCAAGATATTCAAACGGCGCATCACTTGTGAACCGGGCCATGCGTTCCAACTTCTTGCGCTGTTTCGACGAAGTTTGCAGCGAAGCTTCCTCCAATACCCGCTTAGATGAGGGCGGCAAACTTTCGCGCTCTGCCTTTGTTGAAGTCAAGTACAGGATGGTATTCATAACCAACCTATAGAAGGCAAATCCTTCCTGATAAAATGCAGCATCCGACAAAGCGTACGGATTTCCATCCTCTTCGCCACGATCTTGCACAATGCCTTTTTCGGCATCCAGCTTCTTCCAGTCCGTCCGTATGGCCTCCTCGACGGTCCAGTTCGGATCAATATTGAGCTGACGACTGGACATTGCATACATCGCTGGATCCTGACCAGTTATTTCTCGAGCATGCAGCGTCGTTATTAGAAGGCTATGAGCTGAATCAGCGCTCTCTGGTAGGCGTGTGACATAGAGCGTCAACGGTGCCTTGTAATCAACGCCTTTAAGTGGCCCAGACGCTGATCCATTTGCGTCAACATGATTGTAAAACAGATCTATAGCGAGCTTTGATGTATAGATAATTTGAAAGGACGGAAAAGGCAGCCGTAGAAAGGCGCAGTGCAAGTCTGCCTCCGTGTGAGACAGGCGTTCAGTCAGCGCTTCAGCCACATAAAAAACCTTGTCTCCAGAAAGGCGAGAGTTAAGCGAATACGCGTACTGCATCTGCGATGACTGTGCCATCGATTGAATGTCAGAACCTCCCCTTGATACATGGGCCCGAAACTGTCGCACAGCTTCATCTGGCGTAAGTCCCCGTGCGACCGCTTGGCGACGCGCATTCCAATCAATGTAAGCCTCGAGCACACCCTCAACCCCATGAGGCAAGCCCTCGGGAAGGGCATTTATAGAGATCGTTTTTAGGTCTGGTGCATTTTCACGGATGTATGCTGCATCTTCTTCCACCATTTGATCCAAAAATGGCATGAAGCGCATAACCACCTCATGTCCGGTACGCGGCATTGAAATCAACTCAGACATGAAAATATCTCCTCTCCAGCAAACTACTACCGCAGTTTTAGGACGGCTTGCAAATTCCAATACGCATCTTGTGCCTAACAACATTGAGGTCAAGATTTTGAGCGCAGAGGAGTAGAGATTAAAAGAAATCATTTCGGGGGCTCTCTTGTTGGCCAATCTTCCATATAGACCAACAAGGAGGTCCGAAAATGCAGCAGAAGATGACACAAACGAAGATCTATGAGTTCATGTCTTCCCTCGACTTATCAGAGAATAACACTGACGAGCTTGATCCGCAGGCGGGGATGTTGATTGAGGACCTCATTGAGAATGGAAGCGAGACAGCTCTTCTTGTCGCAATCACTAATATCGCCATAGTCGCCGTCGAGCCGCATCTTTCAGCCTGCTCTTTGCGCGACCCGTCCGACCCAATAAATCGACGGTCGGTGTATAAAAATGTCATCAATCCCGTACTAAGCGTGATGGTCCAGGAGGTTCAATCTAACTGGGTGCCCTCTGCGGATCCTTATGCTTCCGGTCCCTTCGTCGAGGAGCATGTAGACGCTGCATGGGCACGAGCTCGTCGGGCCAGACTCAAAGGCGCTGAAGTCCTCCATGCTCTTCTCGCTTATACAGATCGGCATCCCACACAAGCCGGCGCCATTCTTATCGCCTTGCTGTTTCGCTTGAGGGAGAGCTTAAAGCTTGAAGTTGCGAGCGTTCGCGTACCGCCACGTGTTGACGCGATCTTGCTTCAGGACATTCTTGCCGACTGGCTAAGCGAAGCAAGCCGAACTTCTATTCGATCGAGTGCAATCGCTGAGCATCTTCTGGGCGCGATGGGGCTTTGCTTAGCTGATGGTTGGTCGTCTGTTGCGACCCAGGAAAAGAACGGATCTACCATCCTTCTCTGCCAGCAAAAATCCGCTTTTAAAATCGCTGCGATCATAAAGAGTAAAAGCACTGATGCATCAGATGTCGATGCCCTGGCTGAGGTCATGATGGATCACCAGATATCGCGCGGATATGTCTTAAGTGAGCGCACAGTTGAGCCTGAGGATAAAGACATAAATGAGGCATACAGGCACTACGCAAACATGGGCCTTTGCTTAAGCTCTGTGTCAATTATGCGAATGATGAAGGCTTGGTTGCCGCTCATCGAGGTCGGGTCTTATAGTGAACCAAGTCTTCTTCATAATATCTCCAGGTCACAGCATCTTACGGTGAGCGATAAGGCAGACCTATCGGCCTGCATACAGCGCTTCATATTTCGCGGTGAAAATGAAGTCTCACGAAAGCCTTCTGTTTAGAATAATTAGCCAATATCATTTGTGGCAACTAAAAGAGTGACGAATGCCCAGGTCAAGAAATATACGCTACATCTCACGTGGATATGACGGGGAAAGCCCAAATGAGCGGACTTCAGATACGCTGACGTCAGCGATCCAGTCTCTATTTGGGCAAAATGGCATTAAGCCCGAGACTGGCCCAGAAGCTGCAAGATCTTTGTTGAGGTGGTGGGCGATTCAAACGGGGGCCTCGCTTGGCCTTTGGGGCGAGCTTCCAGATGGACGCTGGTTGAGTTTGGATCCGGAAGAGGCTCAAGACGCCTTGGCGTCTCCGGATGCGTTGAAATCTTATCAAGCATCCATTACGGCGCCGCCGGAGAAACCGCAGTCGTTGATTTATCAGGTCCGTGTGCCGGGTGAAGATGGCGCCGACATCATAAGAGACTGCTTGACGATTAGGGCGGCCCTTACTGCTGTCGCTGATATCACTGGGCATGATATTCCCATTGGTCCAGACTTCCGGTGGGTCTTTTTGCGGGCCGGAATTGATAACAGTGATATTGCGCTTTGCGCACGCCTGCAAGGCTCAGTGGCTGCTATCCCGATTTCCCTACAGCAAGCCGAAAACACGTTAATATCAAATCACGCGGAACTTGAATTTATTAAAATGCTGCGCAAAAATATGGTTCGATCAGCATAACTAAGATCATCAGTTTCTGATTATATTTCCAGATATTGCGCATCATATCCACCTTCTTCTAAGGTATACTGAGCAGAGTGGATAATAAATGACGGGAATTTCAAAATCTGAGCATTCACCAAAGTTGAAGACTTTAGCGTTATGGTGCGCAGTTCTGATCGGCATCCCGGTACTCGCCACGGGGGTCCTTATTCGCCAGAGTTCTGAAGAAGAAGAACTTCAAAAGCGGTCTCATACGCGGCACGACTTGACCTATTTGACCCAAGGTGGAGAGGCTCGCATGATAGATTGGACAGAAGGTCTACAGAACGCAGGCCTCACCAAAAAAGAGGGTGTTAAATGGAATTTCGCGCTCAAAATGTTCACGGCCAACTATGTCCCCAGAGAGACAGGACCCGCCGTGGCGATCTTCACGCCGAGCGGCAAAGGAGAGGTTACGGCCTATGTCTGCGAGGCACAGGGGGACGAGACTTACCTCTTCCATACGATTGATCGGCAGGGAAAGCTTGTTGCCGATGATGTCCCTGCAACTACACCAAGATACGCCGAACTTTGTCAGCGCGGGTTTGATGAAATTGGTGTAAATCTTCAGCAAGAAACATCCAAAGACGATCTTTAACGAGCCTATCAATCGACCAAAAAAATCACTCTGGCCTTCGAAAATATCAACAGTTTAGCATCTCTTGAGAGCTGACCGGAGTTCATTTTTAGCTCTTTTCAAACATGCGTTGGCAACAAATTAGTCCTGCGCTATATTGCTGACATCAAGACGTTGACGCACAAAAGTTCAGAGAGATAAGTCGAAAGCTATGCGATGTCGGAGTCCCGAACACTGGCCCCTATAACTCCAGAGCTAAGAGATGCTGTTTTTGAGTCATGGGGGAATATTTGCGCTTACTGCGAGGATAAGCCTGCTGAACAGGTGGATCACATAATCCCTCAAGCCAAAGGGGGCGGCCATTATATTGAAAACTACGCCGCCGCTTGCGAAGGGTGCAACAGGAAGAAGAGGGACAATATTCTGGCTGAAGGTTATTTGCGCATCATGGAAGGAAGGGCTGTAAATAAAGCCCCAAAGGTGAAGCTTAAGCTGCAGCAGAAAATCAGAAAAATTGAGAGGGATAGAGCAAGAAAATCTATCGAGCGCGCAGTCCAGAAAGAACGCGAAAAATCGGACAAAAAAATGGAAAAGTTGCGCGAAAAAGAGCGCAAGAGGGCCGATCAATTGCTCGAGAAGCAGCGCCAAAAATTTGATAGATTGCTTGAAATGGAGCGCAGGAAGGCAGCTATTTCCCTTGACCAAAGTGAACGAAATAGAGCCTTAAAGTCTGCGGAATCAAGTACCTCGATGTCGACTAAGCGATCATCTGGCCATCCTGACATAGGATTGTCCCTTGCACAGAAGGAAACCAGAGAGAAGTATATTCGCTCAATGGCGATCTCTTCCCTTTTCAAGGAGGCGGGACATTGTTTTGCTCTACCTCCTATGCGGCTATACAGCGACGCACAGCGTGAACAGATAACTAATATTGCCCTCCAGCAGTTCGGACCAGGTTTGTGGAGTATGGCAGAGAATAAAAGCAATTCAGCACTTTCAGGCCGTTGCAACCAGATGAAAAGGAACCACAGAGATTACAAAAGGACAATGTTCACTACAGACATCCCAGTCGAATGTATGCTTGAGGTTGCAAACGCATTTTCGCATGGGGCTGTGAAAGGTGAATCGCTTTTGGTCAGTGTTGATATATCAATAGCTAATAAAATGAAGGCGAGTAAATCTAATTCAAGAAGCAGTCAGCGCCTTCCCTATGCTGCTTTCTATAGCGACACATCAAGCAGTCATTTATCTTATAACTTCTATGGTCGCGGTTCCGATAATTCGATAGTACAGTATCTCATTCACCCGCTTCTCGCAAAATATCTTCGCGTAGCTCACGCACTGAATACGCAAGGCGTTATTTTGCCACAAGGCGTCATGAAGATTGAAGATATCTTCAAGTCCGAAGATTGTCGTAGTAAGGAAGAGATGGCTGAGCAAACCTATCAAAAAATCATTGATAGGTATGGCTCTTAAGCAAAATATGAAAACGCTTAAGGTATTGTTTCGCACAATGTGAAATTGGCCAATATTTTATCGACATACAATAAAGGGCTACCATGATTTCTGATAAGATTGACTTCGAAAAAATGATACTAAAGGCTCAAAAGGGAAGCTTTATTCTCTACACGCATTTATCCTGGACTGGACGTATCATCCTCGGCGAAGACGGTGCCAGCTATGTTGGAAACATGCGAGAGATGTGCCCTGAACTTGACCTCGGGTCCATTGAGGTTGTCGTTGATGCAAAATCTGGCACTGTGATTGCGGCTCGAGCAGATCAGGGGGAGCAAAACTATAGCAGACCGAAGCCTGGTCAGCGCCTTATGATTTTGACAGCGAACCCGATGGTATTCACGGCTAAAATGCTCGAGGCGATCGCCTCCTCAATGACCGGTGATGACAAAGTTTCAAGTCTGCCTGAGGTCCAGGCGATTAATGCTCGACACTACATTTCGCAACTGCATAACATTGGCATCGGTTTCTCCACTGTAGATGAGGCGTCTGTCATTACTCATACCGCCTAAAGCAAATAATATCCTAACCATCAAAAGATGTAACCAAATCGTTCACAAACTGAAGTCACCCAGGAGTTCTTATGACAAAACCTTCCAACATCCGGAATCCAGAGTTGAGCGCCAAAGCGAACCCGGGTATACGCTGGCGTTTGATTTTAACAGTTGTTGCGGTTTGGGCTGCCTATATTGCTATTGCATTCAATCTGGGGCGCGGCATGACTGACACGTGGTCGCTTGTCGCTGTTTTTGGAGCTCTAACTGCATCTTTCTGTGCCGTTAGGCACAGCAAGGTCGTTGAGAAAAATCGCATCAATCAGAACCCAGATAAAAAGCGCGAAGAAATGCTATACTTCTTTACGATTGGTTTTAGCTTGGCGACAATTCAAGCTGGTTTGTTTACCTTTTACTTCGCGTGGTAGGATGTCTTAAGGGTATTTTATCGAAAAGGGGTTTTGCCCTTAAGGTGAGGTTTTCCATTACACCTTGAGGGTTTCCATAGCCGAGTGAACTCCTGTGAGAGGATGTCAGATTATTCCTGATTGTCTTCCGCTGTGACGGTCCAGTGCCAGATCGCCTCCATGTCAGCGCTGTCAAGTGTGACGATACCATCGACAGAAATCTCGGCCAGTTCTGCGATCCAGATCAATCTATCAGCGTGGCTGACGAACATCTTTAGATCATCTGGGTCCTGAGTGCCTTCAATAGCCTCGCGGACACTTGCTGTTGCGGCGGATACACGATCAGAGATTGATGCGAAGTTTACTGTAGTGCTGGCCATTAGGTCTCTCCTGTTTTTTGTTACTAACAAGGAGATTGGTGCTTTTCTGGTACTACAGAAATCGACAGACAACCGCTCCAATTTTTATTACGGGTCCTTTTACCCAATATCCCACTCAACAGTCCAACGAGAGGGGATGGGATGAAGGATAAGTCACCAATGCCACCGGCAAATGTTCTTAAGATGGTTCTTAAGGTCTTGCCGACCACGTTTATCGTCTCTGCGATCATCCTGTCGATTGACATCTGATTCTCGAAGAATCTGCATCGTCGATGCGGTGACCTCTCATCCCTTTGAGTTAGGAGATGCGGCACCCACTACTCTAAGATCGCAACATTGAAAATTTCGATTGTTTCGATTATCGCATTGTGATAGTCGTCGATGCAGGATGCAGGATGCAGAACAAAGGGGGCTTTCCGTCGTGTCGCAGTTGATCAATGCAGAGTGGCTTGCTAAACAGGTCGAAGGTAAACATGGAATACAAACGGCGCTTGCAGATCATATTGGCATCGATCGAACCAAGGTCAATAAGATGGTAAAGGGCTCCCGTGAAATCACACAGGTCGAAGCCCAAAAAATCCAAGAATTCTTTACCAACCAGTCAGTTGAAAAATCTGCCCAGAGTGACGATGAAATAAGGACGGAAATTGCTGCGCGCTTAAAAGAAGCGCGCGTAGCTGCTGGATTTTCAGACATCAAATCAGCCGCAGTTGCGACTGGTGTGCATGCGATGAAATATCGTCATCACGAGAATGGAACCAGAGATCTGATGTCTACTGACGTCATAAAATACGCTAAAGTCTTCAAATTTTCTCTTGATTGGCTCTACACTGGAAAGTCTGGCCCCCATAATGCATGTGATGCGGCTACTCTTCCTGTAGATGCAGGGCGCAGTATTACTGCTATTGTCAAAGCATTTGACCCAGAGCTTATGATCCTCACGCTTTCTAAGCAGGAGTACGAAATTGTTAAAGAGGCCGCAGATATTTTCGTTCGTCTGAATGGATCAGATCCAAAGCGTTCGAAAGATGCAGAGGTCTTGTCTAATATCTTTCTGACAGAGGATCGTGAAGTAACTGAGGCGCAAGTCACTGAAAGGCCGTGACGGATGTTACCTGTCTCAGAAGGGGCGTCTTGTTTAACATTGATCACCTCTAACCTTTAGATTTTTTATCAGCCTTACTGATCTGAAATCCCTATGGGTGCACATTGGGAGTATGTCGGCATATTATATCAGCGCTCGATGTCCGTGAGTGCCTTATCATTTAATCATATTTAACCTTAAGGAATGGCGCTCAGCGGCTCCTCTTGTTGGGCACTACTTCCTTAGTGTTGAATTTAGATTCAGGTGAAAAATGATTGATGCAGAGCGCGCCTTAGCCTTCCCGGGGGGAAATCTTGAATCGTTCAGCGGAAGATGGCCAGAGATGATGGCCATTGCCTCTGCGGCCGGTGTAAGAAATTCCATGGAAGATCATCATGCTGGCGTTCGCGCGGAGCCCAATGCAGTTGTGACCTGGCCTGGTGGGGAGTGCCTTTATCACGAGGCTGCAAAGATATCGGATTATCGTCTAAGAAGCTTTAATCTCGCCGTAAACCGCAAGCTTGCTGATGATCTGTATCATGCTGGCACATCTCCGACAGGATGGCGTCAACAGACATCCCGTAACTTCGAACATTCGCTCAATTTCGCCCACAACTGGTATTTGCCAAAAGAAGACCCGACGGTCACAAGAGATCTTGCTGGGGCTCTGCGATCCGTGCTCCCCGAGGGCGCGCTCAGAAAAGATGCAAGAAGCGCGGGCGCACTCCATTCAGCAATCGGGCGCCACCCCGCTTATATTCAACCGCTCATGGCAAGTACGATTGGGGAGCAGGGACCTGCGCGGGCCTATGACCGCGGGCTTCAGGTCACGATCAATACCAAACACGGCCCTGCGCCTTGGGCGAACGTCAGTCACATGAGTGACAAGCAAATGAAGGCATTCAATATTGGCATGTCGGATTATGTGTTATCGGCCTATGGAGCTATGGAAGAAGTGGCTTTTGAGCGCCCGGCACGAAAGCTGCAACACGAGCGATGAAGTCAGTTAGAAACAATAAGGTCCGCCCAGGTTCATCAAAACCAGGACACATCTTCCCGCGCACCTATAATCACAACCCTCACCGAAAGTAACGATCTGCGCCCAAGCGACGGCGTCATTGAGGTTGTCGGGATGACCTATATGTTGAAGCTTTGCCAGGGCTGAGACCGCCAGAGTGCAATCACCCTGGCGGTTTTGAACCGAAGTTACCGCACATCCTCAGATGCATTCTGACGCGGAGACTTACCGGAACGTGCAGCCATCCTGGCTTGCGCTTTGTCTTTGATATCGGCTGTAATGATATCCGATTTAATCTCCGTCATCACTTTCATCGTTTGATCATTGCATGTATCGCGGGCCAATGAAAACGGCGACTCCAGCCTTTCATTGCGCACATCAAAGGAAAGGCCGGCGGTTCTTGCCGCCTTGATAGGGTTCGGAGATCTTTCCTCAGCGGCTTTAAGAACAACATTGAAGGGGGCCAGCTCTGCGCCGCCCATATCCTCTACCCAGTCGACGCCATGCTCTTCCATCCGCTTTAATGCATGACCCCGTCCTGAAATGAAGCTGTTCTCGACGACCTTGCGCATGCCATCTTCGGTGCTGGGCAGGTAGCCATTGCCTGCGAGAATGGCGCTAACCTCAGCGCCATTCTGCGACAGGGCGATATCGCCTGCAGTTTGTCCTGCATTGTTTTTGGCCATTTTATCGATGCCTTGAGCAGCAAGCCGTCTCTCAATGTTATAGCGCGGACCGGTGGGCTCATCATAGACATGAAAATCTCTACGGCATGCCGCAAAGTCATGTAAAAGTGTGTTTCCCTTATTGTCTGTCTGAGTGAAAATAAAGTCGTGATCAGCCGCGAGATCAATCATTCGTTCCATATCTATGTTGCGCGCATGGGCACGGCCTTCAACATCATTGAACCCAGATGAATCAAGGGCCATTGAGAGGAAAGACTTACCATCGGCGTTGCGCTCGTGGATAATGTCTGGACCTGAAACCTCAATGATTTTTTCAGCCATTTTTGAAGACTGAACGCGGCCCGCGGCATGTAGTAGTGTATTGCCGTCTTTGTTAACCGCGGTCATATCTGCACCTTCGTTAATGTATGCTTCGGCAAGGGTGAAATCTCTACCCATGATCGCCACATAGGCTTCTGAATTTTCATGCTGAGCACCAAGATTTTTCAGTGCCGAGAATGTCTCATGCTTGCCATTGACGCTGGCTGCATCCGCCATGGCGGTCATGGTTTCTGGATCGCGCGCGACAGGATCGTTCTGTGCCATCATTTCCACCAGGAGCTCTATCCCTCCTTCTGCCGCGATAGATTTTAGGAAAGCAGGCTTATTTTCTTCATCAAAAGACTTCGACACAATCATTGCGAACTGACTGGTGTCCTTGTCATTAAAGCTTCCCATCATTTCTGTTATGCGATGCGCATTATGACGACCGTTGTAATAGGGTGCGTCAAGGCTCTCACGCATCAGATCCGTGAAATCGCCCACAGAGTGAAGCATACGACTCTTCCTCGAAGTCATGTACTCTATGGTTTTACGCACATTGGGGCCTACAGGCGTCGTCTCACTAAGTTCTGCGGTAGGCGCAGCAAACTTGCTAAGCAGTCCTCGACTTGCATTTTGCGTAGGCTCTGAAGAGAAAGTATTGGGTCTTTTCCTTGTATGAAGCCATTCGCTCTCTCCTTCAAAATCACGCGCATACTCAAATGAAGACGCATCGCCAGCGATCTCCATCTCACGCGCAATATCTGCCGCGTTATATTGGTGCACATCTTTGTCATCGCGATTGGAGGCTGTCTTGAATGAACTTTCAGATTTAAAATTCTCCTCATCACTACGAAGTCCGGCTCGCTTTAGCAAACGATCAAACATACCCATTCTTAATTTCTCCAGCGTGATGGTTTAATGGGAAATGGCTCCCTTTGAGCAGCTTGGCTGGGATTATATCTGCAGAAACGAATGCGTTGCGGATTACCGTGCATGCGCAGTAGGGTATCTGTGCAGCGATCTTTAAGCCATAGTTCGACCAACATTTTAAAATCTCATGGTTGCCGGCTTTCCTCTAACTCTCACCAAACCCAGATCATTCATATATCATTTTAGAAATGCGTTTAATTACAGCTTATGGTCTTGGCCGCGACATAGAGGTGCAGTCTTTAACCTGCTTTGATAGATATCCGCAGACCATCTGGTCGAGATTCAAAAGTAATATGAAGGAAAAATAAATGCTGAAACTATTCAAACATTTCGAGAAAATTCTTGCGCTCACGATCAATGCTGGAGCCGCCTTGGTTGTTGCCGGCGCTGTACTCAGTCTCATTGATTTCATTCAAAAGACATCGTCATGGATCGGCGTCAATCCTGGATATCATTTGTCAGAGAGGGTGAGCGTAACGATTTCTCTTGCGGCAGCTCTGCTCATCACTTGTAAGGTGAACGGCCGCTTTATCACCCGGGGCGATTGAATAGTTCATCCGATCAAGTTTGAAGGCTGTCTTTGCTTGCAAACTTCCGTTTCACGCCTATCGGCTGTCGATCACCGTGGCGTGCATGACATTGCTGTCACATAAACCTGATTCAAAATAGCGCTCCGCATGATCTTCGGCATGAAAGAGAGGGCTTGAAGGCGCTCTCTCACTTGCGTTGACCAGGCATTATCGATCTCACGCGACACTGCAATCAGACTTTCAATCGTTTCATCGTTGGCGGATATGAGAGATTTAGAGTTTGGCGCAAGGAACAAGACCGGCACAAATGCTTCGCGAGTTTTCAGGACCCAAAATGCATCACCTGTCTCCGGTATCGGGAGCAAAACATCTTTTGCTGCAGTTAAGAAGAGCCATCGCGCGGGTAGGGGGCGAATACCTGTTATGACTTTTATTGGTTGAACAAGGTGTTCAGAAAATACCTTCATATCCAAAATTTCATGAGCGCATTTCAGAACCTCAGATACATCGGGTGCGTCGGAGTTCTCTCTCCAAGATCCTACGACCGCAGCCGAATATACCAATAGGGGAAGAACTCTCCCCTCAGCTGCGGCACGCGCAAACATGATGGACAAGGATTCCTTTTCAGGAACTAACAATTGGCACTTTTTAAAATGCGAAACGGAAGTGCAACCTGACTCTTGAGTAAATATCTCAAGGCGGATCTCAGGACTGAGGTCAGGCATAAGCTCAGCCAAGATCAAGTCCAGCTCGGGAAGCGCCGCAAAACATCTGCGAGGGAAGTGTTCTATCATTCGGTCACCTTCGATAAAGCATTGTTATATATCTATAACGGCAAACCGAAAATTGAACACAGAAACCGGATTATCCAAGCACTTCATCTCTCTAAAATGGACGAGAGTGCACCTTACTCGCTTAAGTCTATGCCGCGATCTCTCGGTTTGCTCACAGATGCTCTCGCATTGCTGCGGTTGGCGTGAAGCCTGGCAGCAACCTCGGAACACTTATTCTCTCGATAGCTGGCACTGGCCATTTCGAGAACGGCTGTATTCTCATTTCGATTATGGAGACCCGCTTCCATGCTTGGTGTCATAGCTTGATTGTTGCGCGCATTCGGATTGGCGCCCTTAGACAGCCATGCCTCGACATGCTCAGGAGATGTGTGCGCCGCAGCCAGATGAAGGGCGGTATCACCATTGCCGTCTTTGATGTTCACATCTCGAATATCAATGGCCGGATCAGCAAGGTTCTTAGCGGGTATCGCATCTTCGTCAGTCATCGCTGCAACATGGATAAAACTCATATCTCCCTGCACATGTGCATCACCAAACTGCGCACGCTTGGCAGGTGCAGACATCTTGGTCGAAAGATCTACTCCAGTAGACTGAGCTGCCAAAATGCCTTCTGAATCCCCTTTTTGAATTGCCTCAAGGAGATAATACCCCACCTTGTCTGACTTAGAGAAGTCCAGGTTATCCATAGCTGAGATAACTTCCTTGGGCTTCTTCGAAAGAAAATCGTCAAGCGCAGCGTCACTGCTTACTACCGACTGGCCAGACGCGTCAGGGGCATCAAGATGCGCAAAAAAGTCAATCTTGTTGGACTTGTGTGATGCATCCGCTTGTCTTTCAGGCAATGGCCCTACACGCGCCTCAGTGAACTCATCAAGGTATCCACCAAAGCCTGACTCACGCATCGTCGGAGCAACCCTGTCATGGTCATGCAGCATCCGATCATGAAGTCTCTCGTAATCCCTCGAGTTTCCTGAAAAATCATCAATGGCAGCATCATTTACCGCCCATTTGCCGTCCTCAGTTTTCGAGACGGCACCATGGATGTTTAGCCACCTTCCAGTTTGTTTAAGTGACTGAGAAACCTGAGCATAGCCTTCAGCGCCCGATTGCTCTTTTTCCGCTATATGCATTGGTAGATCTGCTTCCACAGCGGACACATACATCATTGCTCCACGGCGAATGGCTTCTTTTGACACGATATTTTCTCCTAACCTACGACTTACTGTAGGAAATGGGGCTGCTCACGGATTCTCGCTCCAACCAAGAACTCGAAGTTCTTCGCCCAGATTGATGTTGTCATTCAAGTATCATTGCCACATTGGCTACAAAAGGAGTGAGCTTTACAAGCTTTAAAATCAAGCATGCGGACTGCTGTGTAGGTCATGTGTATCGCCAGTCAAGATGTCTTCAGGAAACGCCGGCCTTCAGAAAATAAAATTGTTGCAAAAGCTACCGTTTGTTCTCTGTCGCTATCATGTTCTTTTCAGATACCGCAAGGAACGACCATGGCTGAACCAAAATCTGTTATCGCAATCTGTGAAACAAACCCGGTCCTTTTACTTCTGTCTCAGAAAAACCGGCACTACCCATTAGAAATTATCCATCGTCTCTTCCGTGACGACTACGCACTCGAGGCGCCGCTTGATGCATTTTTAAGGGTGTGCAGTGCAGTGCGCGAAGACTTGCAAATGCGGGAAGGTGGCGGCAACTACCTCACCACACCTGGTAAAATGCTTGAAATTTGGTGTGATGGATCGCGCGATGCCGAGCCCTGGTTCGCCATGACCGACAACGCCGGCCATGGGAAGATGGTCTCTCTACGTCCCGCAGCCCGACAGGCCTATGCCACCGTGATTACTTCTGACAACGACAGCGATGCAATGTCGGGTGAGCAAGCCCGTGCCTTTTTTGATAATATTGCCAGCGCTGCAGCGCATTTACGGCAAGACAGCACGACAACAATCGCTCGTCTCAAAGCTGAAATCGAAGAGCGCGAACGAGAGATTATCAAGATCGAAACCATGGGCATGGGCGAGGTAACCGAAGATCAAAAAGAGAACTATGGCATTGAACTCTCACGGTTCGTTTCGGAACTTCTAACTACCATGGGTAAGGTCCCTGGTCGCCTAAGAGAAAATGTCTCTCAGGCTCGTGAAGCATTTTATGAGCTTGAAGGAAGTCATGGCGGAATCCTTCGCCAAGTGTTCGAAATGGTGACAGAAGAGCGGCGTACGCGCGGGTACAAGATGCTCGAAACCCTAAATGGCATCCACTATGACGCCAGAACCAAAGACATACTTGAGAGCGCGCTGCATACAATTCTTGAGGATTGCAGCGACTACATCCCCTCATCAACAATGCAAGACGCCCGCTCTCTGTTCAGGTCGCTCTCTGATATATCCTTGCGCATCGTTTCAGAGGACCATCACGCAGTAGTCCAACTTTCGAACTTTGCGGAGAGTGAAACTTTCTCGCGGCGGAAAGGCCAATCGCGCCTTTTGATGGAGCTTTCCGAGACATTGCGCGCGAACGCCCATCATATGCGTCTGCGTCATCGCGCACCAAGCGAAGTCCCTGGTTTCAATATCGGTGCCGAGCGCCATGAAGATGTGAAGCTTCATTGGTTTGATCTGGCGCTCTCAGAGGCACCACCCGTCGAAGTGAATACAGTTTCACACACCCATCAACCCGTCAGCATTGACCCCGAGGAGGCCAAGCGAGAAATCGAAGAGGCCACCCTCATGGGGGCCTACTTGGACACAGACAGACTGAAAAAATGGATTGGAAATATCGTCGCCAAGAATGGCCCGACACCTCTATCACGCATTCTGGGTCACCGCGCTCTGAAGTATGGTATTGAAGAGATTACGGCTTTCACAGATGTTGCCATGACCATGCTGCCCGCCGAGTTCCGAGAGGGCTGGGGCATGGAGATTGTGATTGACTCCGGCCATGGGGATAACTCCCTTGCACCAAAAGTCGGTAAAGTCACGCTGATAAGATGTGCAGATCCTGTGTTCCTGCTTGAGGGCAATCCCGGGCAGATGCTAAATGAATCGAAGCCGATCAAGCCTGTCATCGACAAGCACTCAAAAGTGTCAGAAATCTTGCAAGATGCTCACTACCGCCATGACGGTCAGGCCATCAATGTCGTTCGCCCATAGCAATGCAGATCTGGCTCAAAAATAATCTTCATGAAATAGTCGATATTTCATTTCTGTTCTCCTTTCGTTGATCCGATTTTCTTCTTGAGACCTATGGGACATGGGTAAAATAGAGGGATTATCACATGAAGAATGTTGGCATGGCCAATGTGATCACGCATCTACACCGGAACCCGGGTATTGACGCTGAAACTCATCCTGAGCTTTTTGAATATTGCATCGACCGAAAAGAGCGGGTGAATGCTCATTTCGCCTTGGAGGGTATGCAAATTGTTTACGATCTCCACCTCGGGGTCGTCTCAACGGTATGCCTTGATGATGTTCAGATCGCAGCCCACTGCGAAGTTGAGAAGACCGAAATGTTCCGGCCTGTCTACACACCGCGCAGCGAAGATTATTACAGCTCGGTGCTGATTATTATCCTTCGTCTGCGCTATGAAGCGTCGCTCACCAACCCAGCGACAGCTTGGATCGACGAGGCTGATCTAATCGCGGAGTTCGAAAGCTACATTGCACCTGCTGACCGTGTGAACACAGCCAAGACACGCGACAAGGTCACCAGGAAGCTTGATGGTCTTTGTCGCTCTCATTTGGCAGAGCGCCGCACCCTCATGGGGAATGCCCAATATTCCGCAACCAAATGGCTGGTGCTGCGCCTCACGAGTACTGTGATCGAAGAAATGTCTCAAAAGATGTTCAGTTTCGTCCGCAATGCACGAAGTGCGGCCGGCGAAGAAGTTGAAGATTTCGAAGTCGATCTCGAGGTCGCCGAGGCGGTTGACCTCGATTGATCGTCGCCAGAACACAATAAGAAAGACAGACAGATGACCGATCACATGACACTAAGCAATAACCCTGACTCCTTGTTTGCGCACAGCGCGCCAGTCAGCCAGAGGAATACTCCAGATTTCACCGGAATGAGAATCCGTCTCGTGCAAATGCGCAACTTCGGAACTTATGACGGCCCGGCCACTACCTTTGATTTCAACTGCGAAGGTGCAGTAATGGCGGGTGGTAATGGCATGGGAAAATCCACCGCTTTTGACGCAATCAAGGTGGCTTTCGTTACAAACCCTGATCTCAATAACGCGACTGGTGAGAAAGGTGAGCGATCGGTTACGTCGTACTATCTTGGCGCATATGGAGACGAAGAGAGTGAGGACGGCACCGCACAGGCCAAAGAGCTTCGCACCCTTGGGGATGTCGAGAAGACTATGGGTATCTTGGTGCAATTTGAGAACAGCCATGGGCGTGTATTCACGGCTGTTCGCCTACTCTACATCGATAAGCAGGGTGTGCGCACATGGCGCTACATCACCTCTAACGGTCAGCTTGACCTCGACACCGACTTTCCTCGGGTTGATAGCGAGAAAGTACTCCGAGACCGCGGCGCGGCAAATAACTGGTTCCTGTCGCGCACCTTTAAAGACTTCATGAAGGAAGTTGCGACCGGCCTTGGCATGGAAAGCACCGAACAAGCTATCCGCGCCTTCCGCCTGCAGGCTATTGCTACTGGTCTCCCTCAAATGGGGTCTACCACTGATTTCGCGCGCACATATATCCTGCCACCGGACAATTTCCTGGTCGATGTTGCTAAAGCTGTTGAGTCGATCGAAGAGCACCGGAAAATCCGCGATAAAATCATCAACTCTCAAACGCAGCTGGGTGCATTGGACAGAATCTGTAGATCCTTCAATAAGCTCGAAAGCCAATTCGAGCAGCGTGCCGGAATGATGCGGGCAGACTCACAGTTCGACATAGTGCGTGAATACGCAGGCCTGATGCAAGATCGCCAGCGTCGCAGAATTAACCGTCGAGCGTTTCAAGCGGCGCAGCAAGAAAGCCAGTGTCTCGACAGCGAGATCGCGCAAGCACGCGACCGCATTACTGAGCTTACACAGAAAATCGAAGCTGCGGATGGCAACAAGATTGACGCACTGGAGCAGCAGCGCGATACAGCCGCCGTAACCGCCAAGAGCCGGCGCGCCGCGCAGCGGGATATCCATGAAGCCACCTCGAAGGTCGGTTTCCGTCGAAGCTATAAATCTACTTCCACTGACTGGAGCGCACTTGAAAGAGCGATTCCCGCACGCGCATTGGAACTCGACGCACGAGAAAAGGAAATTGAAGCCGATCGTCATGCTGTTACCGTAGCGAAGATCAGGGCAGACGATAACGTACAAAAGATCGAAGAAGACATCCGCAGCACAAAGTCGTCTCGGTCATCCCTTCCTTCTGATTTGCGCGCGGCGCGGGCTGAACTGGCGAATGCGATCGGGGAAGACATTGATAATATCCCGTTCTTAGCAGAACTCATCCAGGTTTCCGAAACCTACTGCGCCGAGTGGGAACTGGCGGCAAACCGGCTACTGGGCGGCATGGCTCAGAAGGTCCTCGTTCCAGAAAACCTCTATGCGCGCGCAAAAGGTGCGTTGCCCAAGATTACCGCACCAGCACACCTGAGACTCGAGAAGGTCGAGGATTTCGACATCTGCGCTGATGAGAATGCCCGGCTGACAGCCAAGATCGATAACCTGTCAAGCGATCGCCTTGCTGCCCGCCTTGACATCAAAGACGACCACGCGATGGCGCCTTATGCGCGGGCTCAGATTCTCGCGCGGGCAGATTATGCCTGTGTGACCAACGAGGCATTCGGAAAAACGCATGAGAAGAAAGCAATCTGTCCCAGCGGTGCAAACTCAGCTTCAGATAAGCGCGCCGAGATTGATAATCGCAAAACGCATATGGTTCTGGGGTGGGGTGTTGAGCGGCGCCTTGCCGCTCTGGCCAAGGATCTCGAAGAAGCTGAGGTCGTCCAGAAAGATGCCGCAGACAAACTTGCCCAATTTACTGGAGCCGATACAGCTCAACGCAAGTTCCGTGAGGCACTCAACTGGCTAAATCGGATCTTCAAGCCGTGGGACGAGATTGATACGCACAAGCTGGACGCAAAAGTTGCGCGTCTGGATAATGACATCAAAGGCCTTCAAACATCCGAGATGCAGCAAATGCGGACTGAAAAGAAGGCAGTAGATGCCCGGATCACCGAACTCGAGAAAGAGGCACGCAGTGCAGCTTCCATCTTAGGTGACAAGACGGGGCAGGTTCAGCGCGATAATGAAGCAGTTGCTCGGCGCATCGAGCGAATTGTAATCCTGCGTGACACCGCTGGTACTAAAATGACTGCTGAAGAGTACATTCGCATTCGGACCCGTATGATCGAGTTCGCCACAAAGCATGGCGGCCTTGATCCGGCTGGCGTCAATATTTACGAGCAAGTATTCCCCGTTGGTCAGCGCGACGTCATCCAGACTTTCAGTAAGTTAAAATCTGGCAACTCTGCTGACACCGGAAACCTGACCAAGCAAATCTCCGTCCAAGGCGTCGCTCTGGACAAGAAGGTTAGCGAATATTTTAATACCTATGGTGATGAGCGCCATCTGCCGTCCCTTGTTCGAGGTGACAACAATGAGGGACGCCTGGCCCGCGCCGAATGGCGTGAAGCTGCAGAAAAAATCCGCGATCAGGATCTCCCTGCGGCCAAGGAAGCTGCTGCTGATTTCCGTAAAACGGCTCTCCACCAGCATGTGTTGACGCTTCGAAATAAGCTGACAACCTATGATGATCAGGCTCGGAAGATTTCGAGAGGGATCAATCAAATCATGGCAGGTAACGTCTTCAACCCCGCCACTGGTAGCTATGCGCGCTTGAGACTGCGGCAGTCCGCTAATCCCTATCACCGAGATCTTGTCCGTCTGCTTGATGAGGTCCTGAATGGATATACCGAACTGAGTGACGAAGAAGTTTTTGCGCACGTAACAGCAATCGCAGACTATCTTTCCGAGGATGACAGGGGCCCTAATCATCAGCGCCAAAATGTGCGCCGTCGTGAGATTGCGCAGCTCTCGAACCGCTTTGATGCTGAAGTGCAGGAATACAGGATTTTGAGTGATGGATCCGAAAAGATGTCGCGTCGCATCACAGGCTCTGGCACTCTTTCGGGTGGCGAGAAGGACCGTCTTTCAAACTTCCTTCTGGCGGCTGCAATGAAATGCGCTTTCGGGGGTCATGATGACAACTCCAAGGACTACGCACTCAGCACGATCCTGATTGACGAAGCATTCAACCGCTCCACTGAAGAAAATGCCGCCGCTCAGGTTCTCGTACTTGATAGCTTTGACCTGCAGGTGATTGCGGCCACGCCGAAGTCCAAAATTCGGCCGTTCCAGCCGGTTATTGGTGGGGTGTTTACAGTTGGTCGACCAACGAACCTACAGACGGCCATCAGACACACCTCCATCGACGAGGTGGATTTCTCTGCCTATGAAGTTGAGGATGAGGTCCCTGTCTTTGGAGATGAGGGTCAGCGGTGAGTGCAATCCTTGAAACCCCGGGACAGTTGCGCAAACGGTTGCAGGGCACAAAAGCCGAAAATGCAATCTTTGCCGCACTGCGGAGCTCTCAGGCAGAGGGTGAACCTGCAGCGCATATCGCACTGAAGGCATCACGGCTGGGCAGAGATGCCGGTGTTGAGATTATTGCTGCCATCCCGCCCTGGCTCGATGCTTGGCGGGCAGAGGTCGACCGGTGTGGAGCTGCGCTTGAGACAGCATCAAAGAACTTTGTACTGGCAAAGCGGATCACAATCCCTAAAGCCATCTCCTTCTCGGATCTGAGCGGCTTGCTTACCTTTCTTGGTGCAGAAGCGCACAGTAAGACTCTAAAGTTGCAAGCCTTTCTGAAGAAGATGACGGATTTCGGTTTCGACGCCGAAATGCCGGACATCACATTGCGCAAAATCTACCGCGCGTCTTCAGAAGATCAACAGGTTTTGCTTGACCTTATCCTATGGCGCAGGGAGCAATCAGATGAAGTGCTGGCCAATATCGCTCTTAGAGAGATTCCTGTAGATACGCTTCACACTAAATGGGTAGAAACGCATGGCGATCTTGTTCTATCTGTCTTTCGAGTGTTGGGCTGGTTGCGGGGTGAGAGTGGAGATCTGCACGACCGCTTGGGACTTGCGCCCGAAGATCGCGGTGAGGTGTGGTACCGTCTGAATCAGGCTCAGTGTGGTGTCAACGGGCAAAAATTACGCAACGGTCACGCGCCTTCTGAGTTTACCGCCGCGCCAATCGGCATTGATCGCGTGATGATTGTCGAAAACAAAACCACATTCCAACGTCTTCCCGTAGCTGCCGGCATGTGTCTTATTTTTGGGAGTGGTAAGGCCATTCTGAAATATGCACGAGAGATGACGTGGCTGGGAGACATGCCGCGGATACTCTACTGGGGCGACTGCGATGGTGCCGGCTATGAGATACTGTCCGGATTGAGGGAAACCCTGCCACAGGTGCGGTCAATATTAATGGATGAGAAGCATGTTCTTAAACACTTGCATCTTGCCACCAAGGAGGCAGCATCCGAGTCTGTTGCGTCACCGCTTCCACAATTGCAAGATCGCGAAACTCGGGCCCGCAAACTTCTCCATGATCGCGCACAGCGCCTTGAGCAAGAAAAGGTATCTATTCGGGCTGTGCCGGTGGCAATCGAAGATTTTTGGTCGCAGCAAAGCAAGACTGATTGATGCCATCTGGAGAGCGGCACTATTTGCTCTGAAAGGGCCGCGCGCGCAAAAGGGCAACCATGGGGCGACATGATGTATCGGAATCCGAAGGAATCACCTCATTCCAGTCATGATCAATCAAGCGAATGCCATCAGCACCAACGTTTCGCGTAAGTCTCGGCGATGATCCTGCAACAACAACAAAATCTCCAGGGCCCGGCTCGCCTTTCTCATCAACAATGAGAAGGTCTCCCTCTGTGATGTGGAAACGCGGCAGAGCCATCCGACTTCGATAACCGGCAGCAGATCCAAGTTTTGGATAAAGAGTTGTCGCTGCCACTACGTGATGGGCGGTCAACGAAACAGCTCGAATCTCAGTTATATAACTCAAGGGAGGGGTTAATGATAAACCGGCTTCGCTTTCAAGGTCGTAAAGATCATTAGGTTTCATATCGAGATGTGCCGCGATGCGGAGGAGTATCTCTTGCGATGGCGACCGTGTGCCGGAACACAGTCCGCTCATGAAGCCGTTAGAAATACCGACCGCCTTGGCGACACTGGTCTGAGAGACGCCGCGTCGCTTGAGCGCAGCTTTAAGGTCAAGCTTCATGTTTTCCCTATGTGAATATTTTTAGCTTTTTAGCATACAAATATCCTAATAGGAAGGAAGTAGCATTTGAAATGCTAAGGTCCGAAGTGTATTATTTCGCACCATGTGAACATTTCAGATCAATGCATGACCGCTTAAATCCCTTAACGCCGGGCCGTATAGGGAGGCAGACTTCGATATTCCTCAAGCGTCATTAAATGCGGTAAATATTCCCAGGCATTCAAGAGGTGAGATGCTTGGATTTCCATTGCACTCGTCCATATTTTCAGGGCCCGGGCCGCATCAGGCCTAAGATATGTCTCGGACTGAAAGTTGAGACGGCCACGCGCTATCTTTAGGGCTTCACTAAGCGTTTCATCGTGGCCTGATCCGATCATGCCATTGTAACCGGCTATGTTCCAACGACGATCTCCGAACCGAAAAACTAACGAATTTCCGTTGAACTTGGTAACATTCACCGAAACGGTTTCTTCCTGATCCCGTAGGCGTAGCGGGCGAAGGGATAAGACTAAGAGTGCTGCCTCAGCCTTTCCATTGGCTTGAAGTCGAACCAGAGCAGCGGTCCTGTCTATCAAAATCCAAGCCGCATGCATTCTCTCAAGTCCAGGCGATGTCATGCAAACTGCCGCCAGTCTCGGAAGAACTGGTTCATCCAAGCCAAATTGGACACGCCCCGCCTTAAGCTCTGCAAGATTTCTCATCTCACTGTGTGAGGACTGAACTCCACGAACCATCGTGTTTTTCATCCACCATCCACTGGGCCGCCCCGCCCTTGAAGACCTATGCAATGGGGGCAGGATGATTGGCAGGCCAGGAAAGAACTCCTCCATAGATTGGGACAGTTGTCGGCCGCCTCCAAGCCTTAAAAGAAGCTCAATGTCGTCCTGAAGAACTGCGCCTGAGATGCTTGTTCCTATCATGCTTTGAATGTTCCTCCCAGTATCAAGAAGAAAATGGGACTGAATATATTCATCCGGCAACGCCATTGCGATTGTATCCAGGGGCGCAATACTTGTTCGATCACTGATTTTTTAAGTTATTTTTTTGTTGCGTTGGCGGGATTGGGGGCCCATATTAATCTCATGGCCGCTGCCAGACCTGTCGTCGGGTCAAACTGCACATAACACAATCAACCATGACCTTACCGACACCCCTGATTGACCAGGGCGCTGCCGCGTAATCGACGACCGTTATAGCGCTCGCATGAGGACAATCATGGAATTTTACTACACTGCTGACTTCGACGGCACATCTTTTGTTGCAAATGAGATCTCCGATAATAGTGGCTCTTTCGAGGCCACTGCCGCCGATCTTCCTGTCATCAAAAAGGCGCTCAAAAAGAGCATGCCAAACGCAAAGCCCACTCTACGATTGGAATACGCTGCCCGAGGATTTGGGTATCGCACTGCCGCCGCGATGCAAAATGCTCTCAGCTTGGCAACCGAAGGATCTCCGATTGTGATGACTCCTCTTGTGGGTCCACTTGATGAAGATCGCATTGGTATCCTCACGAAGGCGTCTACGCCTGTAACGGCAGAGGCTATGAGTGCGGCAGTATCCGCAAGCCGGGCCGTTATTGACTCGCGGGGTCTGCTCGAACTGCCATGGGACGCCTCAGGGATACTTCATCAACGACACGTGGTGCATCCGCTGAACAACAAGCGCGAATTTTCTTTCATTCCAGAAATAGCGCCACCTGATCTGCGTACGATCATTCACGAGACATCTCAGGCTGACATCGAAAATAGCTTCGACTGCTTTTGGGGCGAGATCCCGAAGGGTTGGAGTATCCAATTTCTCACCCCAGAAAGCACAAAGCCGAAAGATCTTTCCGGGCTTCGAGTTGGTCTCGTTCCACCTGCAAAAAATCCTGAGAAGCTTCCTGTATATGAGCGTCCAATCATCGAAAAGGATCATCTCTGCGCCACGACGGTCCTAAAAAACAGCCACAAAGAAGTGGTTGGATTTGTCACCTTCTCTCTGTCCGTGCGAGCGATGTCCGAGGCGGAGGCCGATGAGGTCAATCGCAGTAGTTATGGGGAAGAGCTTAATGCTGATGATCTCGCCTACTTCCGACCAAAGACCCGGTGCAACAATTGGCATGGTCTTCTAAACATCGAGGCAATAGGCGACCTTCACTCGGGGAATGCTGCAACATGGACCCAGGAAGAAGTCGAGGCTTGGGCAAAGGATGACAGTTTGATCAAGGCAGCCTTTTTAACGCTAATTGAAGAAGTATTAGGTGAGCTTGCCTACAAACTGTCTCGGACAGACGTGAATAACGATGACGATGACATTGGTAACTTCGTTCTCGACTTCACCTCCAATGGGTCACATATCGGCGAGACGGACTACGATGATTTCGCCGTCAAGCTTCACTATGTTTTGAACAGTCGCGCAGATTTGTGGAATGATGGCAGGGAAGGCGTGAAAGATCGCGAGATCAGCATGATGCTTTGCAAGAGTGTCTATGACTATGCCTGTGAAGCCTTTTGGGAGCGAGACATCGCCAACCCGCATGGCGAGGATGATGAGCGTGACGATTTTGACATCTGATCAGGCCAAACCAGTTTAAGGTGCACCTTTTCTCCGGCAGGCTTTTACTTGCCCTCGATATCGAAACGCTCAAATCTCAGATTGAGCTCAGATCTTGATCTGAACATTAGCTACTTAACTGAGGACTGGAGGCACATTGATTGCCTCAAAGCGGGTGTCGTAACCGCACCTATGCTGCACATCTCCCTTCCCCTTTTATGGCGAAGAGGGGGTGTTTTTCACCTTACCTTCAAGGCTCTCAATCACACTGGCTTCATCAAGATCAAGGCTAAAGACGACACGGCGACTTTGATCGGCAACCTCAATACCGCCTTCGTCGACGACTGGCTTAGCCGAAGAAAATCCAACCGCGCGCAGGTGCTTACGTGCCCAGGCTTCAACTTGTCTATCAACGCCCTCTTTAGAAACCAGTGCAAGGCACTCGCGGAGTACTGCTGCTGAGCGTCTCTGGCTTAGATCCAGGTTGTTTAGATATGCCTCTTGTACGGTGCTTTCGGCACGCCACTCACTTGATGCATGGCCTTCGATTTGGGCCCCTGAAACTGACATTTCAGCGCGGCGCATAACCTGCATCCATGGAACACACATCTCTTCCAAAAACAATTCCATGCGCTCTGTAATTTGAGCTGATCCCACATCGAACAGGATGGAATCCTGAAGAACAATTGAGCCATGCTCATCAATGTGTCCGCCGACTTCAGATACGATGCTTCCCAATGTGCGTTGCAAATCATCGATCAACTCTGCCTCTGCCTGACGAACTTCATCAAGCTGCGCGCCGATATCTGCAAGCCGCTTTCTCATTTTCTGGTTTTCGGGTATTTGCTTGGATAACTCAAGCGATCTGGAAATTTCGTCTGGATTTTCGGCTGCCATCAAGTCGGACCACTGTTTCTGCGTCTCTTCCGGCAGCTGCTCGAGGTCATCAATGATGCGGCGCACAGTGCTTATCTCAACCTTTCGCCAGTTTTCTTCGTTTGTCGCTATCTCACTCAAGCGAGCAAGGTCGGGACTTTTCTCTTGCAGGTCAAGAAATGCCTCGAAGGATGCTCGACTGTCTTCGGGTATTCTTTTCGATATTTCGAGCAGGCGGACGATGTTGCGCGGATCGTCAATTTCAACCAAGTCAGCCAGATCTCTTTGAATGTACTCTGGTAGCTTCTGGGCACCATCAAGCATTCGGCGCAGCTCGTCTTCGTCAATCAGGCGCCAGCGCTCTTGATCCGTCGCGATCTCATTAAGGCGAGCCAGATCTGCATTGTTCTCTTGTAGCTCAAGCATTGCCTCGAAGGCATCATTGCTCGCAAGGCGCGCCGCCTTATCCAGCCTGCCAGCATCATGCATTTCAGCCACGGCACGCACATCTTCTGGCGTTAGATTCTGGATTTTCTGGTATCGGCTGATTTCTTGGTCGGCTTGCACTTTCCAGGCCGCAAGAAGCAACAAAAGGGCAAAGGCGATTAAGATGAACGCCTCGGCCATGGTCATGCCCAGCAACGCCCCACGGCGATACTGGCGTGAGGAAGCTTCAGCCGACGATTGTTGATCAGGACCTGCCATTGGCTACCTCCTTAGCTTTCGGCCATCTGTGGTCCAGATGGCGCCGCTTCAGTGTTTACCGGAACCCTCTCATCTTGTGTCGCTGAAGCTGTCACATTCGTGCTCTCTGCAGCAATTGGCTCAACAAGTGGTGTGCGAGCAACTTGTGCAGTTCGGTGGTTTAAGGCCACCTCAAGATCTTTAAGGGCACTTTCAACGCCCTTTGCCTGTCGACGAATGTTCTCCTCTTCACTGCGAGCGCTGTCTCGCGCCGCCTGTGATGCTTTCTCAGCCTCATTAACCACGCGACGTGATTGGGCTACAGCCATGTCGACGGTCTCGGTCGCCTCTTGCAGTGATTGCGATATTTTAGTGGAGCGCGCCGCAAGAGTTCGGTAACTGCCTTCGGTTATTTTACGGTGCTCAACGGTCGTATGCATAATCGCATCGACCGCATTTCGGAAACCTTCAAGGCTTGATTGCAGTCGGCCATCAACCTCTGCATGCGATCGACCAATGGTTTCCAAGTTTTTACTGAATGCTGCCGCCGCCTTTGATATCTCTTCGATCGAGGATTTCGTTTCCTCTCGCATGACTGAGGTCACCTCCTCGGTAAGCTTGCGACCGAACTCCTTAATCGTTTGATTATAGGATTCTGAGTGGCGCTCCATCAGCTTCAGGGTTTCCTCAGCGTGCAGATTGAAGAACTCGGACATTTTGCTGTTACGCTCTGCTACATGCTGTTCTGTTTCAACGGAGATGTTTTTCAGAACGCGCGAGGCTTGCGTTACGGATTCGCGTAAATCCCGTGCGCCTGCGGCAAGGTCTCTGCGCACCGCCCGATCTCGCACAACAATATCGGGGCGCAACTGAAGCAAGAATACGCGGAGAAAAACCCCTGCGATTGTGGAGGACAAGGCGACGCCAAATCCAGAAATGACCGCAGGGATCAGATCAACATCCTCAGCTGTAATGCCCTTGATGCGGTAGAGTGTGATTGAAAGGCTGGCCAAAGTGAAGAGGAAACCAAGATAGTAGCAATTGTCGCCAATCGTTTCTGGCTCCGTGCCGATATCTTTGAGGAGGAGGCAGGCTGAGGCATAGGCGGTCAGCACAATCACCGGAAAAAGGGCTATCATAAGAACCGGTACGTCTATGAGCTTGAGAGCAATAGTTCCTCCGACGCCCGCGACGAAGGCCAGAAAGAGTACGGCTTTGTCCAATCCCTCGCGGGCATTTATGCCATAAATTTTACCTGCACTCATATTAAAGGTCTCCCAATGTCGTCATGGTAATCGGGGCCCGAGCTCCTTGCTGGTCAAAATACCTACCCCAAAAGTCATCTACTTGTCCTCGCGCTTGCGCACTCGCATCAGGGCGGGGCACTCGGATAATGCTGATCCACGCATCATTTAGATTGTGAGACAGGCGTCCAACGCCACCGCTATTGCGCAGGGCCTCCCATCCTTCACCACGGTAAAACGATAGAGTTTCGCTGTTCTGCAGAAGGTCAGATACGATAACGATCTCGCGCATACCCTTTGCGGTCTCAAATGCAGGCGTTTTAGCGATCACTGCCTGAAGAGATTCCATAATCGGTGAGCGGTCCTCGACAGCCGTATTGATGGCTTTATCAAGACTGGCATGAAGTGGCTCCAGAAAAGTCTTCTTGAAGCGCTGAGCGATCAGCATTGGATTTTCATATATCTGACTGGCTTGCTTTCCATCAGCTGGCTTGCAGCTTGAAAAAATAGCACCGCGCAGATCTGGATCGCTGCTGACAACGCCAAATGAAATCATCGTACCTTCTGAGATTTTATCAACACGCGTATTAAGCATGGTCCGCAACCGCGCGCTTTGCTGGTCTGTAAGGGGATCAGTCAAATCCAGAAGAACGACAACAGATCCTGTAGCACCGCTCTTTGGGCAAAGTGTTACTTCATCATACACCGTGCGAGAGCTTGCGTAGCTCCATGCAAACCAACCTCCGATCCCGAAGAGAGCGAGTAGTACAGCAAGTAGTACGCCCCAGCCCATCTTGGATGCGGTCTCACGGCGCTTGCGAGCCACGCGACGTTTACGTGATCTATTTCTCGCCATCAGGAGGCCCTTTCCGACTGATACGCGGCCGGAGACGCATTTTTATTGTTAGGCGAGGAGTCATTCTGCCAATTTCTGGTCGCATCATCCGCCAGAAGGTCTTCGATGTCGGCGTAGGCAGAAATCGCAGCGAGATACTCTTCGTGGATAACGGCAATGGTCTTGTCGACAACCTCTTCTACAGCTTCGACTTTGGCCTCTGCGTCTACGCGGCGCTTTCCATCCTCATCGACTGCGTTGTCCGAGCTTTCAAATGGTGGAAAAGAATAGTCCTGATCGAAGTAGGCAGGTGCATCTGTGGTGCGAGCGGCGCGATTTTCATCCCGATACCGTTTGAGCAGCACTGTGGTCTTTACATTGCACTGATCGAGGAATGCCTGAAGATGCCCGTGCATCATTCGGCGTCCATATAGGGCGTCGACAGCGTCCGCTATGCGCTCTCGAACCAGGTCACTTGCTTCTTTCAGTTCGCTGATGGCAGCATCTCTGCGCTCCTGGAGGCCCTCCATGGCGTCGCCGAAGCTTTCCTCGAACTCCTCAACCGCCGCGCGCCGGCGCTCTGATATGCGCGCGTAACCGGGATAAGACTCTCCTCCCAGCAAGAACTTCAGGAACGTAAGCATGGAAATCAGCGCGCCCCAGAGCAACAGCAACCAAGATTCCATACTCGAAAGATCAAAGGGTGCATCTATAAGGGCTTGTACCGAGGTCTGGGTCGCCACAGACCAGCTTTCCAGGGTTTCGACTGCATCCCTGAAGTGGGCAACTGCAAAGTTCAGAACGGCGGCGCTCGCCAACCAAATCAGGATTGCAAAGTATCCCAGAAGCTTTCCCATGAAGTAGCGATATCTGGCAAATCGCGCGAAAAATCCTGCAAGTCCAGAGATGCCTACGTTAACAATAGAAATCAGGAAGGCGATGAAAACACCACCAACAAGGCCAAGTTCATTTTTGCCGGCAAATAAGATACCATTGAGTGCTGTTTCGACCATCACGAAAGCCAGCACAATAGCGAAAGTTTTGAGAAGTCCGGCTCTTTCATAGGCCGGTCGATCGAGCCCATGCTTTAGACGGAAAGCGCTCAGAGCTTTGTTCCATTTTTCCAGATCTTCTTTGATCCGGGCCATGTCGCCTTTGCAGGATTTGACTTCATTGGCGAAGTCACCGCGTGCGGTCCCTGCAATCGTCTCGATTTCAGATCGCGCCGTGTGTGCCGAACGAAGCCTCTGTGAGTATACGCTTCTGTTGTTCTCGTAGTTCTCTAAGCCAGCGCGACGGGATGCCTCCATGCGCTCAACGATGCTCATCTCTACTCCGTCGAGAGAGGTGTTTGAGCTTGCGGGTTGATTGGATTTTCCCCGCGCTACGGCTTGCTGTTTAATCTTTAAGTCGCGTCCAACTTTGTCGATATCTATTTCGGGAAAAATTGAACTTGTAGGTATAAAATCATCGCTGCGGAAAAGCTCGCGAAGTCGGTCAATCATGTCAGTTCCTATCTACTGGTCTACCTTTGTTCCAGTTTGAGTAAGCCAGGCGGCCATAAAGGGCGCGCCGCAGAATCCTGAGATCTTGTTAACTGTTTAAGTGGATGTTGGCTATTTTGAAACAAGCGAAACAAAAAATATATCGCGCCTATTTCATGATGCTTCAGGGGCAGAGCAAATCTGCACAACCAAGACAGACAGAGAAAAAGAGAATAACATGAACCAATGATGAGGCTGACTGCTTTCCTTCTTCCCTCTCTACTTTCTGCTGATCAAGCCTGAAGCCATGCGCCTGATCCTCTTACGAGAAATAAGCAGAGCGATGATGCCTCCCAGATACAGCATAGGCTCCAACTGCCATGTCTTCGTGAGCAAGACAAAGTGCAGGCCAGCGAGGATCGCGGCCGGGTAGGTCAGCATGTGCAGTCTCTGCCACCCAGTAGCCCCCATGCGCCTTACTGATGCATTGTTCGATGTGATCGCCAGCAGGGCCAGCATAGCGAATGAAACAAAGCCTATCGAGATGTACGGACGGGTCAGCACACCCTTGAAGATCACTCCCCAGTTGAACTGAACATCAAGCACCAGCCATGTGGCCACATGCAGTCCGATGTATACGAACACCAGCACACCAAGCGCTCTACGGAACTTCATCAAGTTTATGCCGGCATAGGTGCGTAGAGGCGTCACACAGATAACCGCTACAAGGAACTGCAAACCGTAGAGACCAAACTGGTGAAGTAACCTCTCTACAGGATCAGGACCAAGCCCACCTGTTAGAGCAGCATAGATCAGTAGGGCAGATGGTATCATCCCTCCTATGTATACGAGCCATACGGGGGTCTGGCGGATTGCTATATTCACCCTCTCTAAGAGTGTTGGTCTCTTACGGCTTTCCTTGACTGTTAGGTGATCTGGAGCGACGGCGTTTTGCTTGCTGGACATCAGAAGTTCTTTCTAAGGTCCATGCCGTCGTAGAGATGAGCTACTTCATCTTCATAACCATTGAACATCAAAGTCGGCTGTCGCTTACTAAGCAGACCTCCTCCAACTTTACGCTCAGTTGCCTGGCTCCATCGCTTGTGATCCACGCTCGGGTTCACATTGCTGTAAAAGCCATACTCGGATGGATTCTGCATATTCCAGGTGCTTTGGGGCTGCGCATCAGTAACTTCGATCCGCACGATGGACTTGATCGACTTGAAGCCGTATTTCCAAGGCACCACCAAGCGCACCGGCGCACCATTCTGATTAGGAATGGGCTTACCGTAGATGCCGGTCGCCATCAGCGTAAGAGGGTGCATAGCCTCATCCAGACGCAAGCCCTCCCTGTATGGCCACTCAAGGGAACGACCCGATTGGGCCCACATCTCAGAGGGACGTACAAGCGTCTCAAAAGCGACATGAGTGGCGCTTTGTTTTATGCCAACCATCTCCAGCAACTGACGTAACTCAAAGCCACTCCACGGCACAACCATTGACCAAGCCTCAACACAGCGGAACCGGTAGATGCGCTCTTCGATCATCATCTGGCTTACAATCTCCTGTAGAGAGTAAGAACCAGGACGTTCCACAAGCCCGGTGATCTCTATCGACCAAGGGGAGGCGGTAAGAGCGTGTGCAGTCTTGGCTGGATCATCCTTTCCCAGGCCAAACTCATAGAAGTTGTTGTATTGGGTTATGTCCGCAAAGCTATTCGGCTTAAGAGAGGCGTCTTTAACTGGATTGGCGCCCCCGCCAGTAAGAGAGCCCTCAGGTGCGAGCGCAAGGCCCAAGCCAGATCCTGCAATGCCTACACCCGCAGCAGCCACCATGAACTTTCGCCGTGAGAAAAATGCCTTCGCAGGCGTGACGTTATCTGCGAGATCGCGACCGCTGCGATCGATGCGTCTCTGCGCTTCATCCCTAAATTTGCCCATGTGATCCTCTGTCTGTTTTTCTTTTTTTACTTAAAGGACCTTGGTAGACATTATCCTTATTTGAAATATCCACGGCCAACATCACGATAAGTTTCGATCTTTGGTGATTATCCCGCGATCTTTTAACTAACTGTGAAATTCGATCGATCGGCGTTACCGCAACCAGGTCAGCAGATAATCTGTGCGGTCATATTTCCTAAATACACGATCAATTTTATGGAAAAACGTGATTGCGGCGCACCCACTGATCGCACATAGGCGCGATCAGTGGGTGTGTGGCTTTTCTGTTTTAGGACCTGCTGCGCCAATCACAGGTCCTAAAAATATCAGTTATTCCTTAGGCCTTGAAGTTCATATCCGCCGGTTTTCGACCGATAGCTTAACACCCGTGCGGTATAATCGCCGGCCGGAAGATTAGATATTGTTACCGATGCGCTGCTTGAGCCTCTGCTCTCATTAATCAAGGTGCCGGTGGCATCTCTGATCTCCAACTCCATAGACGCTAAAGGCGAGGCGCCATTTTCCTTAATAGTAAATGTGTAGTCTCCAACAGTTGGGGTTGTGAACGAGAACCAGTCGGTATCATCGGAACTGAAGATTTCCGTCAGCACGACGTCTCCCATAAAATAGGGCTCCGCCTCCGAAGCAGTGCCTGGGACATCTTCTACATTGCGAGAGGAAAAGAGATAATCACCCACGGCATGACCTCGATAAGGGCGCACACGGGCATAGTAGCGTCCAACTCCAAGGTCGTTCAGCAAAACCTTGCTATCGTGCTGACTGTTAATGCCGCTCAAAAAGTTACCAGAAGCGTTATAAATCCCGAGATTCATATACGTCATTGGCGAACTGCCCGTGCCATTGGACCTAAAAAGGTAATCGCCAAATTCAGTGACATCAAAGACGAAGCTGTCACCCTCATCTCCAGGCAAAATGTCGCCTTGGCTGGTGCTGTTGATTGGATGTGGTTCAGAGGATGCGCCGTGTGTATTCGTGATGTCATCAACCAACGCAGCATAGACCTCATAGCCACCAAAACTACTTGAACGATAGCTGCTAATGTCGATGAAGTAGTCTCCGGCTGGGACGTCATTTATTATCAAGTCAACGGAGTTCATACTGTTATTTTCATCTATCCGACTTCCATCGAGACTTCGAAAGTCAATTTTCAGGTACTGGGCGGAGCGTTCATCAATAGAGAACTCCTTTGCGTTGATATGCACATTTGCGGTTTGGGGAATTGTTATGCGGAACCAATCGCGATCCGAACCGTCTTCGAGATCGCTTTGCGCGGTCTCTCCGAGCGATATTTGTACCCACGTTGTGTCATCTCCCGGAACATCTCCAGCTGGGGTTGGGGGAGCCTCCACTTCCTCTGATGGCTCATCAGGAACCACTGTTCCCTCAGATGGTTCGTCAGTGACGCCGGACTGCACATTGTCTGGCTCGATAGTTTCCGCGGCGGTCTCATAGGTCTTTGAAATGCGCTCTCCGAGAGGCACGACAGAGGCTATCGCCGCAAGCGCAATGAGGCCTCCAAGGAGGCCGTATTCACCAAGGGCGGCGCCTCTGCGGTGTCTGGATAATGGGAAGGGTGTAATCGCTTTTGACATTTGGTTTTCGCCCATATGGATAATGATTTTTACAGCGGCTGGACGCGCGTTTATGGTTTGCGGCAACCTCACTTGTGGGAAATAGGCAAAGCAAACTTAGCCTCAAAAATCTTGCACCGACAGGCGTATGGCGCGACAGCTAATGAGATGTCGCCGCGATCATTTCAGCAATTCAAGCTCTGGTATTTCGAAGACTTCAAAAACCAAGTTAACAGCTGCTTGATTTCAAGCTATTCTGACCTCCAGGCAACCGCATGTGCAAAGGAATGCTTTTCTATGTCGATACCTCAACTCCGCAGATGGACACCCAGAGGCGCAGACAAACCAGTACGCCTCTATGTGAATGGCCTGACCTGCACAGATCAGGATGAAAAGGTTTGGATTGAAAAAGCCCGCAGCGGAATGGCACTAAAGCGGCGCCAAGTTGATGGAAAGGTCCGCGCCGACAAAGCTCTTCTTGCTCAGGTCCTTGAGGATCTCGTCATTGGGGGTCTCATTCTAAGTGCCGATGCAAGCTTTGAGGAGGTTGAGGTAATCACTCAGACGGCAAAGTCACCCGGCGGGCGGGGGCGCAAGACCGCCCGGGCATCCTCATTCGGTGGCGCGGATCGAAACGTGGCGGCGGGCCCCGCGTGGCGCCACCCGCAGGCTGAGGCGCTCGATCTTGCCAGCATCCCCCTCCAAGGGCCGGTTGAGATCCTTGTTGATCATCGCGAGCCTGCGCTCCTTGTTAGCATGCTGCAAGAAAACCCCATGGCTCAAGTGTCGATCGGCTCTCTGTCATTGGGGGATATTGCGATCAACCGTATGGAAGAGGCAGATGACGGAAGCACTGACCCAAAAGATTACGCAGTGCTGGTCGAACGCAAGAATTGCACCACCAGTCCGACCGACTTTGAATCCTCGATTATCAATGACGACAAACGCTTCTTCCATCAGACCGAAGGATTGAAGCTTGCGGATGCTCTTGGGGTCCTGCTCCTCGAAGGAGATGTGTATTCAAACAGCACGCGGATGGATCTCATTCAGCAGATCGACGGCGCTCTAACATTTGCCTGCGCCATACAGCGCATGAGCGTGTTGCCAACGCTTTCCTTGCGCCATTCTGCCTATGTCGTTCTAAAGCTCGCACAACATCAGCGCTTCGGTCTTGGATATGAGCTTGGCCTGCGCGCCGAAAAGCCGAAAGCAAGCCTTGATCGCTCCGCCTATGTTCTTGAAGGGATCTCCGGGGTGAATGCCAGCCTTGCCCGAACGCTACTTTCTCACTTCGGATCGGTCAAAGATGTGTGCATGGCAAGTCTTGCAGATCTCAAAGCAGTGCCTGGCATCGGTCCCAAAAAAGCAGCAGATATTTACACTACTTTGACAGGGACGGATTGAGCCACAACCAAAGGGCAGGGGTTGCCTACAAATCTGTTACGTGCAGCGCTCTGTGAGCATAGAGCGCCACCCTTCAATACACACTAACGCAGGACCTATGTGACTTCTCCCCAGACTGAAGATCCGGGGCTTCAGTTTTCCTGATCAGTGTGCCGGTCGGCGCGCGTCAGAGGATGTCTGATCTTTCCCACAGGAAACACCTGCAGTTTCTTCCTGCCTCGTGCGACCAATGCCGCTTACGTTGCAGGCTGTTGCCGATAGTCCGTCGGCCTCGATAGCTTGGATGCCGCGCGCCCGGATAACCCGCGCTGCGTTCACATCCGCATGGGCTTGATGCCCACATGACACACAGGCGAAAGACGCCTGGCTTGGTCTGTTCATTTCGCTCACATATCCGCAGCATGCGCACTCCTGCGAGCTGTAGTGGGGAGCTACCGCGATCACTCGCTTGCCGGCCCAAGCTGCCTTGTATGCGATCATCTCGCCCAACATGCCCCAGCCGCGATCGAGTATTTCACGGTTCAGTCCCGCCTTTTGCCGGACATTCCTCCCAGGGGCATCGATGGTCCCCTTGCCCGATCGGGTCATCGCCCGGGTCTTGAGATCTTCCAATACGATCACGTCGTGGTTCTTGACCAGATCGTGGGAGATCTTGTGCGCCGCATCTTTTCGACGCCGCGCCATCTTCGCCTTGTGCTGCGCCAGGCGCTGCACCGCCTTCAGCCGATTGGCCGATCCCTTCTTCTTGCGCGCCACAGCCTGCGCGAGGCGCGCCGCCTTGTTGCGCTCCGCCTCCGCCTCGGTCGCAGACCCAAGAAATATAGCATCCGAAGTCACCACCGGAGAGGTAACGCCTCGATCAATACCTACAGCCCGAAGACGGCGGGCTTTCGGCTTGCGATCGGGTACTTCCCGCATGGACGTGAGGCAAGCATACCAATGTCGCCCATTGCGAATGATCGTAATGGTCTTGATCCGTCCCTTCACCTTGCGATGCGCTCTGATCCGCAACTTTCCGCCGTCATTCGATCGACGGCCAAACTTCGGCACCACCAGCCAGTTGGCACCGAGATGGAACTGCATCGGGTCCGGAAACCGAAAGCTATCATCAAGACCCCGACGCCGCGGTTTGGGGTACCCGGCGCGGCCCGCATAGAAGTTCTGGTATGCCGTATCGAGGTCTTTTAGCGCCATCTGCAGGCAATGCGATGGCACCTCTGACAAGAAGGTAAAGTCTTTCTTCAGCGCAGGAAGTTCATTCTTTTGCGAATACCAGTTGATTGATTTGCCTGTCGCCTCCTTGTGGCGACGCCAATGATCACGGCGCTGCTCAAGACCAAGATTGTAAACCAGCCGACAGCAGCCCGCGATCCGGGCGAACATTTCCACCTGAGCCGTGGTCGGATAAAGTCTAAACTTATAAGTCTTCAAGAGCTTCATGACGCTATTGATATAGGCTGAATCAATGAGACAAGAAGCTTATTTCATGCGAAAGACTTATCGGCGCAAACGCCACACAGTATCACTCCTGCATGCGCACCTGGTCTTCACGACCAAATACCGCAAGCGTGTCATCACATCGCGTGTCTTCAATATTTTGCGAGCCGCTATGCGGAAATCAGCAAGTAATCTCGAGGTCGATATCATCGCCATAGAGGCTGATCGCGACCATATTCACGTGATGATTTGTTACCTGCCGCACCTGGCTCTCTCGAAGATCGTACAGCACTTGAAGGGAGCTTCATCCCGGCGATTGCGCGAGCGACGCCTACCTGAAGTGCTGAAACGACTTTGGGGTGCTGCATTCTGGGCTCCCAGCTATTGTGTTATATCCTGCGGTGGCGCGCCCCTTGATGTGGTCAAGGCATATGTAGATGGACAAGTATCAGACCACCATCGTGCAAGGCGCGATCGAGCTGACGCAAAGCGTCATCTGTAAAAGAAATCAACGAAGTTGCCCTATCCCCGGACTCAAGTCCGGGGGTTGCGGGCTCGAAATTAATGCTCAATCCATAAGATCGAGTATGCGGTCAAGCTGATCGCGCAGCCGTTCTACTCCCTCACGATCAAGAGTTGCCTCAATATGAACCAATCCGCCCTTGATCGTAAAACAGCGCTGATTTGCCTCCCCAGGAGATGAAGTCACACTCTTCTCACCCTTGTCCTCGGAGGGGATTACGCCTTGGCCGAAACTTAGATATTCAACGCTTACACCAAGAACATCAGCAACTTTTTTTAGCTTGCTATAAGTGGGTGACTTAACCTTTCCATGCGTAATGTCACGCACATATGTTGGACCCAAATTTGCCTCGATTGCGACTGCGCGTTCGGTCGTACCTTTTTCGGAGATGATGTCAGTTAATCGATCCGCCAGGCTTTTACTGCCTGAGCCGGCCTTAATTTCATGACCATGATTGTCTGAGTGCGCCGTCATACCTCATCAAATCCTTAATATCCTACTCACATTTATGATATATCCAAATTGGAGGATATTGAAAGGATGAGATTTCTCTGGGCAGAGCCTTGCGAAGCTACGGCAATCGTCCTTGCTATAACTCACCGCGATCAAGCAGAGTTGACAGGCTTTCCGCAAAGAATACTCAAGCGCTGGATCGGAAGACCATTCAAGCTGTGAAAATACACCCCTTGACGGAATGGTAATAATACCTGAAATAAGCAGTATGTATCGCTATACCATTACCTTTGATGCAAGTTCTGTGGACGAGTCCCAGCTGCGCGACCTGCTTGCAGGAAAACTTGGCGTCGTGTCTTGCGCCATTACCAGAAGCGCCACAGACAAGGACGTAGATGGAAAATTTGATTGCGACGAACCTGAAGTACTTCAGGAGGGCGCGTTAGACGTAACCGCACTGATCTTACAGTTTGCAGAGCGAGTTGATATGTTCGCTCCGCGTGAGGTGCAACAGGCATACCATCATCTCGATTTGCCGACCATAGCGCGCCGCTGCGCTGCGCTTGTCGAGCGAGGGAAGATCAATCGCATTGCTCACGGCATTTACAGTCGGTCGTCCTCGACCAACTTCTCCGACGAAGAAATCGAGGCTAACAGATCCCTCCGACGACTTGAATTTCCGCACACCGTGCCCAGGGCGAAAGGCGACAGGATCATTGAATTTCTTGCTGTTGGACGTGACAGTAATTCGATCCAAGAATTTCTCGGCGTTTCTCGGCAGCGCGTACACCAGAAGCTTGATGAAATGATGCGGCAGGGTCTTGTATGCCGTGTTCCAGGCCCTGATGGCCGGTTTATCTACGCACTCGACCAAAGAGCAATACCGGAAACTTCTTCCCCTGAATGGCCAAAACTCACGAGAGCAGCCCAAGCTTTGCTGTCCAGAATTCCCGACCGCGGCATTATTGAAACGAAAGCTGCTCAGGCAAGTATGAATGCAAATTATTCCGGCTTACAAAAAGTGATACTGGGACTGACTGCCAAGAAGCTTATTGAGACTCCCCGTCTTGGCCTCCAAAAGTGTCTTGCTCTCACCGATCGCGGAAGAAGCCACCCTGTCAGGTCCACTCAAACACAGCGCCTCGCGCCATCCGATCCGGGGGAAATTTTCGGTTCGCTGCGCGCCGCCGTGCTCGGTGAGATGTTTGATAGAGGAGCTCTGACTGCAGCTGAGTTATCATTGCAGGTAAAAGAAATTAAGCGTGGCGACGGCAGTATTAGCAATCTGTTGGGGGACATGAAGAAGGCCGGTCTTATTGAGAAGTTGCCCGGACAGGGGCGCTTGGGTCCATACCGACTAACGTCGGAGGGTCGCGATATTGTCACAACGCTCCGACGGTTTTCTCTCCCCCTCAACGAACATAGTTCAGAGACCCATATTCGCGCAGAGACTTCTTCAGACCAAGCATAAGGCAGTTTATGATAGGGCACTTCAAGCCTTCGAGGAGCATGCTCGGCGCCTGAGATGGTGAAGAGCCACAACCAAATCTGTCCTCAGGCCGAGTCCGGCCTCACATCTCAGGTCGATCCAAGAGCACCACCCTCAAGTCAGCGCCACTTTCTTGTTGGTCAGGGCCGATGCAAGTTCCTCTTCATCATCTGAAGGCCAGGAAATTGCGACGTCAGACCTTCGCTCCCCACTGAGTATCCAATTGTCACCAAGCCCGCGAAGGGCCGGCAACGTCTTATTAACGCGGGCTTCGAGCATGTCTTCGGCGGGGCCAGGTGACAATGTAATCTCAGCCCGCGTCCTGAAAGATCTGGCCCGAGACGATATATCTATTGCGACCCGCTCACCCTCATCCGTCGTTGGCTCTCCGAAATTCTGGAATGGACTACGGATTTCGATCGAAACCTCCCGGTCGATTAAGATTCTCAGCTTCCCACGTCCGTCAGTAAAATTTTCAGAGATATCTGGCAGCTTGCTCTTGGGCATTGAAAATTGAGTTGCCGCTTTACTGACGTCGCGAGCAAGTGGTCCCAGCGAAGGCATCTGCGGCAAGAACTCCGCTGGCTTCCAGGCACATGTCAGGTCGACAGTCGACCCACCTGGAAGTTTGGCTGATGCGTAGAGGTCGAGCAAAGGGCGCGCCAACGCGCGCGCCAAGGCAACGTGGGCAGGATTGTCGGTGGGGCGAAGCCTATGCTCAACAGACTCATTAATGCCAAGCTCTGGCATTTCCGACAAGTTCGGCGGCATGACCATGTCCCACTTCCCACCCGAGGTGGAGAGGTCAATCTGCACGCTCGTCATTTCAATGCCTGGCAAGTCTTGTGAGGCATCCAAAATAACTTCACACAGAATACCGCCGTTGTGCAGAAAAATTTCTATTTGGTCACTTTGTCCGACGAGGCCTTCAGCGATAGCGCGGGAGTGTACCTCTCGGATAGCCAGCATGGGGTCTGTCTCACTGATATCCCATGCTGGGAATTCATCAGCCCAAAGGAACCAACTCATCACCTCGCGGTCTCCCTTCGGATGCGCCTTCGGTTTGCGTATGATCTCGTTTCCGTCAGCCTTGCTGTCCTCCGGGATCTCGCCCCACCAATCCTCTTCAGCCCAGGTTGCTATATCTGAAACAAGCGTGCTTTCCTGTTCATGGCTTAGACCGGAATAGAACGGCTCCAGAGGGCTGGCAGGCACTCGAGGCGGTAAGGGGTCGATCGCAGGCGGCAGCAGTGTGCCGCCTTGCTGATATTCGGCTCCCTTCGGCTCCTCCCTCGGTAGAGAGCGTACATGTGTCTTGCTGCTCGGAGTGCCCTCCTTGTTTGTAGTTACATCAAAGGTGTATATCTCGCGCCACGCAGCACCCAACCGCTCGATCGTTTCGAAGCCCGTAACAGACGCGCGACGTGAACCTCTTGACAGTGCGACCTGTGCGCGCCACGCGTGGTACGCCATCAAGGCGCCACGCGGCTTGATCTTGAAGTATAGTTTCTCTTTATAGCTGCGCGGCAGTGCATCCAGATAAGTCTCGATCTCATCGTCAGACAGGCTGCGCTCTACATATTCGAATTCGAGATCCACATCTCCGAAATCCCGGCGGTCTTCCTCCAGCATTGACCCGAACAGCCGAATACGACTTATGACGATCGGATTTCCCGGATCAGCATTCCAAGTCCTGGCGCGCTCCAAAACACGCGCTAAGGCTTCCTCACCCTCGGGGCGTCCGAAACGATCAGACAGTCCGGATTCTTTTAAAGACTCACCCAGTTCCGTAATCCGGTAGACGTCATCGTTACTCCAGTCGATATAGCCAGAGGCGAGGGCGCGCTCCAAAAAGACATGTGCCTGCCGGATTGTCATCCAAGGGCGGACGGCAAGAACCTCGACAAAAGAAAGACCGCTCCTTGTCTGCTTCAGCGCGCCAAGCAAGAGATTCAAATCGTTTCGAGACATATTGGATGTGGTGGTGTGATCACTCATTGTCGCGGAATCCTTCTATCAGATCGTAAGTTATTCAATGTGTTAAAATGCCAATCGCGCGCATCGGACCTGTATCTATTTCATTGTCCGAAGAAAGCGACAACAACGCTACCGGATGTGCGGCTCGGATCAATCCTCGGAGGCCCATGGCAGTATCGCTATTTTTGCAGCCTATCTGAGCGACCGAGGACCTTGAGTTGGCAGGAAGCGATCCACTTTCTGGAAAAAATGGCGCGGATATCTCCGATCACGTTAGGATATTCAGATCCGCAAGCCCACGGCAATCACACGGTCATCGCACGTGCTCCGCCACTGAAGATGTTGCGGTCGAGATCGAGTTCCATCCCCTTGAGAGCGTAAAGGGACGTCGGACGTCGGCTCGTCTCGCGCCGCTCACCGACCTGAGAGACCATTTCCAGCATATCCACCTTGCGCCGGAAGTTCGCCGGATCGATTTTGATCCCGACCGTCGCCTCATATGCCTCCTGCAGCTCCGATAAGGTGAACTCACGCGCCACCAGAAACGCCGGAAGCTTGCTCATTTGCCCCCGCTCGCGCATGTGTATATCCACGATCTTCAGGGCCGAGACGATCATCGGATCGACGCCGCGGTCACCGATCATCAAGGCGTTGGGATCCTCCTCGAATGTCGAGATCTCGTAACAGGAATGCAGGTCGAACAACTCGACATTGCGCCCCTGAATTGCCTCGAGAGACTCCGGGCGCATCAGGGCGCAGTAGAGGGCGTGAACATTCCAGGCGCGCGGCGCTCGGTTTCCGTCGACATCATCGCGGACTTCCGCAATGGAGTCACGGCCGGTTTGAAGCTGGCATTCGACAAGCTGTCCATCCTCGATCCCGAAGGTGCTCGTCAGGGCGCGGCGCGCGCAGAAATCAAGGTTCACATCCTGATCCGGGTCAACCTCCTGCTGGAGCAGTCGTAGCTTCGGCGCACCATCTGGGGCGACATGATGCATGAGTACAGCCTTGAGCTGTCCTTCATGAAGAATGATCGGAACGACCGTCACGGTCGGGATACTGAAGTTCATTGTGATTCCTTTCGTTTGCCGCACTTCATTATAAGGGAGTATCGTGTTTGGCAATCCGCAAATTGCGAAAAGACATTTACGATGTGACACTACCGATCCGGCACGCGCCTCGGCCTACTTCCAGCCGAGCTGTCGCACCCCGATCGAGGCGACACTGTTGCCCTAAGGCTCGAGTCTCGATCGTTCGATTTCTATGGAGCCAACCTCGGGCGCATCGGTAATCCAGCGGTGGACTTCTCTGGAAGCTTCAAGTCACCGAAACGTCTCCCGCATTTCTGCGTACCCTCTCAGTCAGCCGCATTCGGACTGACCGCCTGATCTTTCACCAGTATCTCGGCACCGGACAGTGTTTCTGCAAAAGTGTCAGACGGCGCAGGGTCTCTGGTGTGGCGCTTTCACCGCCGCAAGCCACGAACAGCGCTGAGGCCTGAACCCGCGCACTGTATCCGTCACGGATTGCCGTAGCCGCCTCGATAAGCATCTCATCGGAAATAGGAAAGCCGGTGAACTTACGTGCCCATGCCACCCGGGCGGCATTGTCTCCGTTGCGCTCAGACCAAAGTGCGCCACCAACGCGAGTGGCGACACTTTCGACCTGCTCAGGCAGTGTTTGCGCCAGCGCCAGGTAAATACGGGTTTCCGGGCCGTTGGCCCAGCCTTGATCGCACCGATCGCCAGCAAGTCGGCCCAAACGGTAGTCTGCGATATAGTCGTTCCAGCTGATGATTGGCTCATTCCAATTTTGCTGGATATACCGAGGAAAGTCGCCAGCCATATCTTTGATATCGTCTGCGAAGATGGCCTCGAGTTCACTGCGCCCACCGGACTTTGCCAGACCGTCGTCCCAGTCGGCGATATCTTGATCAACCAAATGCCATGAAATAACGGCCTCGAAGGGCATGGACTGGTGTCCATTGTCAGTCTCAAAGCTGAATCCGATACGACCGTCATAGGCGCGATGGGTACTCGCAACATATCCAGTGTAAGTCAGGGGGCCTTGTACGCCTTGGACAGTCAAGACGATGGGGTCACTCATACCTTCGCAAATCTGAAAGATTTCTTCTTCGCAAGCCACTCCCAGTTCCCATTCCACGGGTTCGGGATCCATGCGCTCCATGAGGGTTGCGTTTGCGACCTCATCCGCGAGAGGGCCGGGACCCGCCAGGCGGCGTTCAAGCTTGCGAAGTTCGTCTTTAAACATCAGGCGGAGGGTCTCTTTATCTCCGTTCATGGGGTGGCTTTCGTCCCAGATGTCTCGAGTTTCGGCGTGCCAGGAGGTGAAGCGATCGAGTGGCACGAAGAGATCGAGATCTTCGCTGTCCTCAACACAAACTGCACCCAGTGTGCCGTCCTCTGACATGGCGAGGTGCAGAATTGCGAGGCGGATGAAGCAATTATGTGTTTCATCAAGGTATACGTTCATGAGACCTGTCTCGGCCTCGATCAGGTCTTTCAAGAGTCGAGGTGCCACGAGGTCAGCGAGACCTGGATCGTCGAAAATCTCGAAAAACTCTTGCAGTTCTTTTGAAGTGCCTAATGTGGAAAAGGGTTGTGTGGACGTGGGCATAAAAAATCCTCTGATCAGGTTAATCAGAAGATTGGAATTTTCTGTAACTCTCGGAAGAAAATCACTGAACGATGAAATGCGGATTTTCTTACAAGCTTCAGAGCAATCGGGCGGCGTGACCCGGCCCATCCCAGGCGTCTCGCCTGAAGAATTTTTTTCTCTAAACTGTGTGAGGTCCACTTCTCATTCCTGTAACAGACGTATCACCTGAAAGCCGCGTGACTTTATTTCGACAATGCTTTCGATGCAGACAGGACAGCATTGTTTGATTTGCTCACCAAAGAGCAACGGCACTGGCTTACATATTAAGGTGGTCCTTGAATTAATGCGGACGCGCAGCGACAAGAAATCCGCACGGAGCCATCACGGCGCCTTGCTGCCTGATGGGGCGATAATCCTAAGGTAACGGTTTGGGCGGGCGCCGCTTCGGCGTCCGCCCAGGTATTGAGAAACCAGGACACATCTCGGATTAGCGCAGCTATCTCAGCGCTCTCGACAAGGCGTCTCCGTCGCCATATACTACCAGGTAGCATTCAACTGAGGTGGCTCACATGAGCGTGAAAGCATCCGTATCGATCAGCGAGGCCCAAGAGGCCTACGCGCGCAATCTCGTCGCCCAAGGGCGCTATGCCAGCCTCAGCGCGGTGGTACAGGAGGGGCTGGAACTCCTAAGAGAGCAGTCGCAAGCGACTGATGCGCTGCGTGAACTTCTCGCACGACGCCAGGCCGGCACGTTCGTCTCGCTTGATGAGGGTGAACGCCGGACCCAGGACATGATTGCGCGGAAGAAGGCCGAACATGGTCTTTGACGTCGTTCGCGGCGAAAGCCTCGATCACGACCTTGACCTGATCTTCGAGTTTCTAATCACGGCGGCGCAAGAATTCGGCGAAGACGAACAAAGTGCTTTCGTTCTCGCCGAACAGCGACTGGCAGAGATTGAAGGCGCCATGCGCAGCCTGGGTGGCGTGCCATATCAGGGAACTCTCCGCCCGCATCTCGGTGAGCGCATTCGAAATGTCACGAAGGGGCGCGGCGTCCTATACTTCGATCTGGATGACGAAAAAAGACTTGTCCGTATTCTTGCGGTCTTCTTTGGAGGCCAGGACCACGAGGCTCGCATACTGGCCCGTCTCCTCGGTGAAGCCTGATTCACCGTCGCTCAAGAGTAATCGTAAAACCTATTTCCTGATTTTTTCTGGCAATGGTTTTTTCTCGATGGCATCGAGACATATATAATCCTTGGGGACACCCAAGCCTGTCGCCGGGCTAAACCGGAACCACACAGAAGAAAATTCACTGTCTTTACGCTCAACCTTGATTGAGGCGTGATCGTGTAATCGGCGACCTACTACGTCTCAGATAAATGGAAAAGCGATGACAAAGATCTTCGACAACGCCCTTGCGGCGGTCTCTCCCCTATTCACTCCGTTTGCCGGCCAGCCGCCGTTCCCGGAAGATTATCACTTCCCTATTTCGAGCGCCGATATCCCGGCGATCAAGGAGGCTCTTAGGGTTTTCCTGCCAGATATGGGAACCAGCCACCGGCTGGAAATATTCGCTCGCATTGCCGGGCACAACACCGCTGCAGCTCTCCAGGCTAAACTCAAAGGGGAGCCCTATTGCGCATCCCTTGCGCCGTTTTTGTCGGATACCAACCAGACGTTTATTCACGACCTTCTAACCACACATGTTGGAGGACCAGACGTCGACCCCCGAAGTTGGGTGATGGCGCACCACCTCCACAATCTCGTAATCGCGTGGATCAGCAGAAACCGTTTCGGTCGCCCTCATCCTTCAGACGATGGAGCGCTACTCGAAGATGCCCAGGAATTTACCGGCAACACTGAAGGCGCGATGCTTTTTGAGCATATTCTCGAAACCCGAAACCTTGACGCCCTCATCGCACTCCCCGGAAAAACGATGACCCGCGCACTTGAAGGCCTTGCTGACAAGGAAGTTGAAGATGCGCTGAAGAAGGTTACCCACGCTTTCGCCCTCGCTGTCGCCGTGGATGCCACGACTTATCAGGGTGATTTCGAAATGTGCGATATCAATCGTGCAGCAGAAGAGGGGAAGCTTGCCTATGAGGGAGGCCATGATGACAGCGTCTCGCTGATCAGTGCTCCCACCAAGCAGATGGCTAAGATGATCGCTATGGTTGGCGATAAGCTCCCTGATTTGGTCTACAATGATGCAGGGCAAAATATACTACGGGGGCACGGAGAACTTGATGCTCAGTGCTTTTCACTGGCGTTGAAGGATGGCCTTCCTGCGTCCCTCTGGGCATTGAGTACCGCCTCCCTGCTGCTTTCGGTCGAACTGGGGAACATGCCTATTCACGTGGCTTCACAACGCCTTTTTGGCGCAGATGGTCATTCCATCACGAACCTCTTGCCCAATCGAGACTGGGGCCAAGCACAAAGTGACTGGCGTCGAAATATTCCGCAGGCCGCGCGCTTCGTCGGTATCTCTGAAGACGAAGCCGAGGCCACCTACACGGATATTCTGGATGACTACTGGGAAAAGCGCCCACTTCTCGATTTCTGGCTTCAGCTCCTCAGTGGGATTTCTGACGACGCGCATCTTCCAGATCAAATGCCAGTATAGCTCGCGCTCTGACGCCACCTGAACACCCTTGTTTAACCCCCCCCCATGCCTGACGGAAACTCCGTCAGGCCACCTAAAACAACATCAGAAAGACAGACAGATGAACAAGCATCGTATGACCCCATTCTTCGCCATTACCAAATCGCCAAACCTGAAAGTTGGTGCATCGGACAACCTGCAGGCTCACTTGCTTGAATTGATCGCTCTCGAAGCGCTCTCGACGGCAGTATGTGAAGATGACATATCGAAATCCTCATGGACGACCTCTGCCTCCAAGCATACTGAAGGCGGCGCTCTCTCCTTCGCTGCCTTCCGCGGTAAGATTGTCCCAAATGAAAAAACCGGCAGGCCTGAGCCTGAGGTTACAGCCGGGCGCAATCTGAGCCTCAACGAGTTTCGTGATCTTGGTTTCTTCGACGGCTTTGGCCGCGCGGATGAGGATTGGCAGGATGATGATATTGCACTCGGCATCAACTTCTCTCGACTACATCGCGTCGCCCGCATGATTGAGAACCGTGCGCCGGACTTTATGCGAACGATGCAGGCACGTATTGATGAAGACATGCGCGCATCTGCGACATATGCGGATTTTGAGAGTGCCGCTGAACGCCGGCGGATCCGCCATGAAAAAGAGCGCAGGCAGCAACATGAAGCAGCGCTCGCCGCAAGCGCTGAACGCGAGCGTCTTGCGCAAGAGCAACGCGAAAGAGAGCATGCCGAAGCCTTGGAGGTGAAGCGCAAGTTCGCCGCATTGCTCGGCCACACCTTCTCTGACGACACTGAACTCGACTGCTCTTTAGAGATGAACAGTAACAAGACGACCAAAGGCTACGAGAATACATACAAGGCACCCATGCCTGAGCCGTGGGCGCAAAACGGTCCATTCACCTGGGTTAAAGTCAGAGGTGTACAGAAGCGGGTCTTCTTTGATGTCAATGATAACCGTGTTCCGGAGCCAAACTGATGCCTTCTCCTATCTCCCTTCCGCCGAGCCCGCACCCGGTCAGTGTGCTTGATATCCCTACTACACATGATCCCATGACCATCCTGACAGCCGTGCCATTTCTCCCTGATCCCGATCAGGCTTGGGCGATGGCCAATCAGAGTAAGACACAAAACAAGCGGGCTGAAGCAGGCGATCTCAAATGGGAAGTTCGTGGCGCCTTTTCGGAATCTCTCAACGGCATGACTGCGGACACCGGAAGTTGGAGGGGCGGTCGAGCTGAAGGCGAGCGCTCCTATGGTCATAACCTTGATCGTGCATTCATCACATCGGGCTTGGCTTTGCGTCTATCAGCTCGCCTCCCTGTCGGGCCGGACACGGAGATTTGGCAGAAAGAAATCGATAATCTGGAATCTGGAAGTGTAGCGGAGCAACGTGCCTATCGCGCCATCGATGCCTACCTGCACGCAAGAAACCGTGCTGAGTACAAGATCGGGCAAGGTCTTCTGGATGCAGCTACAGCTCTTATCCCCAGTGGACTGCTTGCAGAGGCTAAACTTTTGAACGGAGAGGGTAGAAACCGAGCAGAGCGCCTCTTGATCCGAGACGCGATCTTTGCCTCAGAAGATCTCACTATTGAGGAGATGGCGCGTATCCTTGTCTATGCACCCTATCACCTTGACGAAATCATCGGGAATGACATTCCTGCATGGGAGAGAGATCGCGTTGCAACAGAGAGGACGCCTCTTATCTTCGTGCATTGTGTGGGTATGCGGTTATCTTACAGCGGGCATCGCGAGGTTGTCCTCGAAGCTGTCGACTTTCAGTCAATCGAGGTACTCGATAAGTGTCTCTCTGTTATGAGGGAAAGAGATTATGGTATGCATAGGGATGTGCAGGATCTGCTGATGTCTATCCACGATGACCCGCCTATCTCTTCCAGCTCACGTCGTCACAAAAAGAGATGATTGTTTCGGCGGCATTGCCGCCGACACTACACGCCCTCCTGTCTTTCTGTCTGTCTTTCTCGAGGCATCGCGCAACGCCCAGATAATCAACCCACGGGCATTTCGACGGCCTGGCATTCCGCTGGAATAAGTGATCTCGTGCCAATCCGTGATTACTCTCCGACCAAGAGCAGATACCTTCGGCCTCTCGGTGAGGTCAGCCAATATTTGAGGCTACCCGCCGAGAGGCCGAAGGAACCTCAGGTGATCTTTGATCTGTTGGCAGGCCTTCTTTGCAGACACTGGATCTGAATTTTTCCCCAGAAGAACCCCCTGTGATCCTATGTATGTGAAATGGATCAAGAACAAACTTCGACGCGCTGGGCGCAACCAGAAGGGAAGGGGCCTTCGTTGCCCTTCTATCGCCGACCAGCCATGGTCTCGGCTTGCCTTCATCTGATGGCTCTGATGGTTGCTTTTGCCCTGTCCTTGCCAATATTGCCGAGATGCCATGACTTAAGCGAGTATGGCGTACTCTCAGCGCTCATGACGCCTTGGGCGCTCACGCCTCCCTTCGCCTGGTTGATTGCCTGGACCATTTTTGAGCCAAGCGGAAGCCTTCTACTGCGATTTAGGTTGGCCTGCCTGATCGCAATCGGCCATCTGTTCTTTGCAGGCCTTCTTGCAGGCGCTGCGATATCAATCCATGCGGCCAGACCAGCGATCGATTGCACTATCGTCTGATTGAGGCTCTCCATTCAGAAGCGGAAATATTGTTAGCGTTAATGATCATCGGTCTTTCTGTTGGTGGTGCTGCGTTATTTATTGCCGCTCAATCTCAGATCAATGCATCAGCTCAGTCGCAAGATTGATTGTATTTTATTTTATGGGATACCGCCTTCAAGAAAAAAGCGCGGGCCCCCAAGTGAGGCTTCTCTGCCCAGTTCAGCGAACCCACCTCTTGCTTAGGAGGTGATCCATGGCTCGCAAAGACAATCCCCGACATATCCCTGTGCTCGCACAGCAGCCCGAGGTTTCCGAAAGGTGGCTGGCGCAATTCAAGATGCTTGAAGATGCCTCCCGTCCACATGCGGAGATTCTGCGGGCGACGATGGATTTGATCGATAAATCTCTTGATGATCGCGGCTTTTCGATCGCCGCCATGAGCCCTTACTCGATCAAGGTACCTGACCTCCATGGCCGGGACCGTGACACTTCAGCGCTGCGTTGGATCAACCGAATGAATATCCGGCCCGGACTTTGGACGACACTTGCGACTAAGGATACCTCGATGGGCATCCTCCTTCATCTGGATCAGTCATCTGGCGAAAGAGCAAGTCTGCGGATGATAGGGGGCGCGTCCTGCCAGGCAGAACTGAAATGTGCATGGATCAAAGCGGCCCTGGTTGATCTGCGGGCAGGGTGGCATCCGACCGATCTCCTGATCCTTGAGGACTATGATGAGCAGCCCTCCAAAGCGGATCTGCGCTTGCTCGATGAGGCAGCTGGCGCGACGATCCGCAAGCACATTGATATTCATCGTCATCACGCCGCCATGGATTCCTTACCTTGGCCGGGTCTCCGGACACTTGCTCCACCCGAGGAGGTTAATGCTATGACTTGGACCGCGGACATGATTGCGGAGGTTGCGCGGGAGAACATGCTCGTGGGACTGACTCCTTGATCCGCCAAAGTCAGCGAAAACCAAATAAGACCTTCTTACTCGAGATGGTCTAACCTTTTGCTGAAGGACCGGCTTCTTCGCACTAAAAAGGAGTCCATATCCTAAGCATTGGAAGGAGAAAGATTACATGTCTCAAAATTCAACAAATACCAGTTCGATCGTGCACCGACGCACCTCTTCGGCAGTCGCCGGCCTGATCGCCTCAGGGTTGGTAGCTATCGGCGCCATCACCGCTCTCATCATCGCCTCACTGCTGGACAAACTCATTTCGACCTCACTTCAAACCGACACAGGTAAGGCAATGCTCGATGCCCTTCAGCGAGGTGTTCTGGGGCTCGGCGATCATGCGGCTGAAAAAATGTTCGCAGTGACCATGGCGATCATGATGGCCTACGTATTTATCTCAGTTTGGCGGAAATCACGCTGATCATTTACGTGCATCAGTGCCGTGACGCGTCAATCGATCCGACCAAGTATGCTAATATATCCTGCTTTCGCGAATTATGCTACAAACCAATGTCCTTCATGAAGCCTGTGCAGTTCTCATGGAGATATAAGGTGAGGGTTGAGGTCTGCTGTAACCGCTTCTTCGTATCGTCAGGGCATTCAAGTAGTGCTTCAAATCTCCAGATCATCGCCTTTGACTTTAGTCTGCGTAGCCCGAAAGGAGTCTCGGCGCGCCTTCAGCGTCGCCGCATTTTTGACGGCCTGTACTTTGTCTATTTTTGCACGAGGGATCTTTCCGTGCAGTCGCTCTCGCTCCTCCTGGACATCAAGGTACGTCGCCATCTCGTCAAAACCCGCATCTCTGGCAACCTCGGATGGCCGTCTCTTCCGCCCGTCTTTGATGCGGGAAATAGCACCACCCTCGATCAGAATGCGCGCACTCTCGGCATCCCCGATCCCGGCCAGATCATGAAGCGGAGCACGTCCAGTGATCTCGGGTCGATGATCGAGGCTGGAGCCTGACGCAACCAAAGCTGTCGCAAGTACTGCTCGATCTTTGTCGGCGTCTATCCACGACAATCCATTGATCGGCGCCATGCGGATATGATTGCGTGCGCTTGTTTTGGCGCCCGCTGCAATTAAGGCGAGAGCCTTCTTACCCGAGCCGGACCTGAACGCCCCATGTAGAGCCGTATCGCCATCTCGATCCTGTCTATCGAGGTCTTTGGCTTCATTGAGGATTAAACCGAAAAGCTCCTCCGGACCTTCGAGAGCCGCCTCATGAAGGAGGCTACGCCCCAAGCGAGGACGCACCACCTGATCGGGGCTGGCACCACTTCGAAGACTTTCAGAAAGCAATTCTCTTTCCCTGTCTCGAAAGTAGACGAGCGCGTGGTTTGCACTCGATCCTTGCTCTCGGATGTGGGTAATGAGTTTTGAATGGTCGATATCTATACGATTGGTCATAATGCATAGATGGGGCCATTTTCTCCTCTTGCTCTACTCAAAAAATCACTCTGCCACCCCTGTCAAAAATTTTCATAATTTATTTTGCTACCATAGCGTGGGGCCTACTTTTCTTGAGAAGGCGTCTCGGGCCCAGCCAGCCACCGGCTAAATCGAGGTTATCAAAGCGATATCTTCACTCATGACACTCCCTGCGGGCTGTCCTGCGTAATTGGTGGCCGGAACGGATGCTCGCGACATAGGAGGCAGTCATGCCATTTAGAAGAAACCGCACCCTTGCGGTCAAAAATATCCATCTACCCGCCATCAAGGACGTTCTTGCAGTCTTGCTCGAAGACGCCAAATCGACACACCGCCTTGAGATTTTTTCAAGAATTTGTGGATACCGCACGTGGGCTTCACTTAAGGTAAAGCTGGACCAGGCGATAGATCGGCCACTCCTCTTAGAGTGTGGCATTTATCAACCAGACGCCTTCATGCTTGAACAACCTCAACCCGTCCGTAGGCGGATGGCTGAGATAGGCCTGTTTAAGTTTCTTGATCTGGTTGAAGCTGGTCTCGACTTAACCTGGGACGACGATTTCGGAGACGTCGGTTTGGAGGCAGGTGTTGGTATCGACGCGATTGTTCGGCGGCACGACAAGATCGTGGAGGAAGATCGTCCGACTTCTTTCTCAATCGACAAAAGCTTGTGCAGAGCTCTCATCCTATCTCCGCAAAACCATCTCGATATCATCAACGGCGCGAGACGCTTGCGTGGTATGGAGCCTATTTCCGACCCGGGCCTAAACTGGGTCGGAGCAACTATCATGCCAAACAGTGCAGGATCGTTTTACGAGGAAATCCTACCAGAAGATGTTCTGGAGGTCACCCCAGCGAATGCAGATCACATTGACGTTCTTCTGAATCACCCTACACGGGTCTATTCCCTCGGAGATCTTGAGAACTTGTCGCATTTACTGACTGGTAACATAAACTGGATAGGGCTGTGTCAGTCCGATATTTTGAAAGAGCACATCGAGAATATGGGGCTCGACGAGGAAGTCGAGCAATGCGCAACAACTCCACCCGGTATTTTCGAACTTGGCTATCGTGGGTGCGCTCGCATGGATATTCCTGATGATATAGGAAATATCGATGCAAAGTTTGCACTCGAGTGGCTTAACGAGATTTCTATGGTTGTCCAAGGGTGTCATTATGAGTTTGCGAAACTATCGCAAAAAGGCCGTTTGCATCCTGAGCTAAGCGAATTCCCTCTTTCCTTATAGGAAAGATTTAAACATAAGCGCCTCGGCCCCCAATAAAGGGTCGAGGTGTTAAGGTATTCAAAGCCCCAAAGACAGGTTGCCTTGAAAACTTCCATTAGAGATGGGTGCACCCAAGTCCTACGGAAGGGATGGCTGTGCCGGGCTGTGGAAAAACACCTCCTCCAGTTCGTAACCAGGCTTCGCCACTCTGTTCGGCCAGCAGCAAAGCCTTGGCTTTCATCGGAAAAATGTGAGACGGCTCACCGTTCAGCAGTTTCTCTTTTGGACTGTTTTTCCGCCTCTTTAGCAATATGGGCGTTTGCGGATGAAATCAGGTCCGCCACCGAATGCACCTCCCCAGTTGATTTTACCAACCGCTCCGCCGACACATAAGCGCCAAGCATTTTTGAAGGGCTCAGGCCTTTTTCATGGCCCTTCTCCATGAAAGACATGGTTGCTTTTGCAGTTACCAGCTCCGTCTTGCTCAGCTTAGCAGAGTCGAATTCTATCAGGCTATCCATGATCCTGTGGGGCGGCACAGAATCCTCAGTCCGGTCAGTTCTTTCACGCAAATTATACCGACGGCCTACTTCTTGTGCGCCCTTTACCATCATATCCTCAGGGTCAGCGGTTTGGGCCATGACTCCGAGGGCAATTGACGTGTCGATCGAAATATTGTTCCGGATTGCTGTTGCCATTGGCGAGAACTTACCATCCTCCCCTTTTTCAAGGGGGATGCTTCTATCTTTGGTGTCAATGGAGGGGGTCGGCCTACTGCTTGACAGGACTTCAAGTTCTTGCTTCGATTCCTTGCCGCGCTCCTTCATGTGCTCGATCTGAGCCAGAATACGGGCATCTTTGCGGGCATCTTCGTAACTATCGAAGATGCGCGTCGAAAGGACAGGATCGCCCTTGGGAACCTTCATGGTAACATCAGGCATGTATTCAATCATTTCCAACTCATCTTCGGGTTCGATATCGACAGAGCTAATCCGGGTCTGATCAAAGAAAAACTTCGCATCTTCAGCGCTCTTGAAGGCGGGTCGATAGCCCAAGCGGCCATATCTTGCATCTTCAACATTGAGCGGCTTGTCGAGCCAAGCGACTTCATCAAGTGTCTCTTCTCCGGTCCACTCGCCATGAACCCCCCTGGATGTCCACGGCAATCGCTTTGAACTGCATTCAACATATTCCTGGGAACCACTCACAAAGACATTGCCAACCTGCCCCACGAAACCTCCAAAACATTTGTCATCTCCTTCGGGAACCTCTTCGGCATTGATGACTGCCATATTCAGTTCAACGTAAGGGTGCTCTTCGATTTCGGGGTTGATATGGTCCTCAATGGGGACCAGGCCCTTAATACTGTCTGACATGTGCTTTCAAACTCCTTTGGGTGTGCGCCTAAGGAGAATATTGGTCCTGAAATGCGGTTGTGTGTGATCAAAAAAACAATTCTTCAGTTGGAGGTGAACTGGGCAAGGAAGCACTTGAAGTCCTGTCAGGAAACAGGTCACCCCCGCCATCAGCTGAGAGATTGAGCCACCGACATCCGCGCCTTGGTTCCTCGCGCCGAAGGGAGGCCGTAGATCAACGGAACGACGCAAGCTGATCCGCCCAAGTTAGCAGAAGCCATGTCCGCCCAAGTCCTCGAAAACCAAGACACATCCTTCAGTCAGTGCGATTTTTCATGAAGCTTGGCAGTCCCGACAGAGAATCTTGCCATCGAAGCGGCTCTTATACCGACGACAGAACCATCTAACCTTCTTATCGACACCAGCGCCGCACCCATCACAAGTCGCAACAGCTTCGAGTGCAGGATCTCTCTGCTCGTCTTCCTCAGTAGGCGCCTGCATGCCGACTTGCACCGCACCGTCTGTTTGCGATTCACGTGCGGGCCTAATTCCAAACTTAGCTTCGTAATCAAAGCGGATTGGTCGATGCTCGGATGCGAGGCCTTCCGCGAAATGCCGAAGGGTGTCCTCCGAAACCATCCCGGCGATCAACTTTACCACCTTAAGGCCGAGAACTGGTCCCAGCATGGCCTTTCGGACTTCTTTAGTAAAGCGCTCCACCTTAACGACACGATCAATGCCATCTACAGATGAACCCTTAGGTGGACGACCTATCCTGGCTTGGTTAGAGACCAGCACGAAACCCTCGAAAAATGGATCTCGATAGCCCGTTTTCAACCATTGCGGCTTGCTTTCAAGTAAACGTCTGATGGTTCGAATGTGTCTCTCATTTTGAAGGATGGGAGATGAAATTCCGTAAGGTTTCCCGTTTAAAAAACCAACCCACTCCCCGTGTTCGTTGCAAGCCAGGCCACTTGTGAAATTCTTTGTTTCACAAACAAAAATCTGAAGCCCAAGGTTAATAACCAGATGGTCAATCTGTGCAATTTTACCCTCATGCTCTATTCTCAGGTCATGAATGACCGCGAAATTATCAGCCTTTCTATATTGATCATCGATGTGGTGAGCCGCCTCCATCTCACCTTTTACACCCGCGCGAACTTTCTTCAACTCAAGCTCAACTGCTTTGCGCTGTTTTCCTGAAATATCTGTACGATCCAAGATTTCTATAAGTGTTTCAATATCCTCGGAGCGTCCGGTGGCGGGCTTAATGATCATTTGGCGTCTCTTGATTGTTCACTGCAGGATATGGGGATTTTTTGTGCAGGTTGGTAGCAAGAGGGTTGCTGAGAGGCCCGCAGATTTTTAGACTTTGTGACTAACGAGTTGAAGTAAAGTCTTAAAAATACATAAATATTAAATCCGGCGTGCCAAAATTATCCGCAAGCTTGGGCGGCCGACGCATCTTACTGATCATTTTTGTGCGGTCACCTATCTCGACGACCGGAATATTGTGATCCATTATGAAATTGTGGCGGCAAATAGTTTGAGGTCCATCATCGAATTCAAAACCAACCAATATGTCGTTTCCGCATATCTCAGACCGAATGCGCCATTCAAAACCACTTGGTCCGAAGTAGAGTCGCAAGTCAAGGGTGCCTGTTAACCCGGCTCGCACAAAGAGAGATCAATATAATGCCTCCGACCTCAACAGTCCCACAATGCGCGCATCAGGTATGAATGCACGCTTTGTGGGGATTGTTTAGGAGATATGAAATGAAACGGAGAACATTCGGACCGCATCCGATTACGAAAAACGTAAGGATCGCGGTCTTTGCGGCGTGGAATGGAAAATGCGCCTATTGTGAGACGGCTCCCGCGGAAGATGTCGACCACATCCATCCAGTAGCCAAGGGTGGTGCTGATCATGTCGAGAACTACGTTGCATCTTGCGAACGCTGCAACACAGCAAAGCGCGACTTACTGCTGCCCGAGGGATTCTTGGCCATCATTACAGCCAAGGCAAAAGTAAAAACACCCGAAATCCTCAAGAACATTCAAATCATGCGTAAGCGACGCAACAAGTCTCCACGACTTCGATCGGAGACATTTGTCGCAATGACTACACCGCTATCCCTTATCGATGACATACTTGATCTCGACGGGGCTGAGGTTGTCCTGCATCCTTCTGGGGTCTGCCGGATTCACGACGCACTTCGTTACGATCAATCCGAATATCTGGAACCCGTAGCAGGCGGGGTTTTTTTGCCTCATGCCTCCATAAACCCTGTTCGAGAAGGGCAGGCGATTGAAATCGGCACAGACTACTTTGCGGCATTGAAGATATGCCGCGCACTCGGCGCAACAGCTTTCAAATATACTGCAGGTCCGATACCGAGTGTCCCCCACAACTGCACGCCCATAACCCACCCGGGCAGCGAGCTCCCAATAGGTATGCGACAAGCACAAGCGGCCTACCCGTGCTGAATTAGCGATTAATCTTAACTACACACAGAGTAGCGAAAGTATCCCTCGCTGGGGAGCCTCATTCTCAAGCCAATACAGAAAGAAAGACAAATGTCGAAATCGAAAAACTACCGCCGAAAGAGCGACGCGCAACCTAAGGTGCCGAGCAATACCCTGATCGCCCGCTATTGGCGCGCTGCCGAGGACGATGACGCTGCATTCGATAAATTCGACAGTGTCATCACGGCTTTACTCGACCAGGAGAAAATGACCCCAGCCCGTATCGAGGCCATTCTGACTCGCCTTAGCCCGGAAGACGTCAGCCCATTAACGCAAGCAATCGAATACTCCGCCTGCAACAGAATGCTTCCAGCCACATTAAGCGACGGCACACCCGCTGTCGTAACACTACGCACGTTTGGCATCCCCATTAGTGGATTGGTAAAGAGCATCGAGGACGAAATCGCAACGCGATACACGGAAATCGCCAAGGGTTTGCGCTGGTGCGGCTTCTCTCCAGATAGATCGAGTGTCGTACTTCTTCCTATCTGCCTACCTGTGACGGCCTTGGCGGAGATCGGTCCTGGAGACCTTCGAGCAATCAGCACAGGCTTGTTCGCACTCCTTCAGTCTCGAGAGGATCTTTCCAGGGAAGGCACAGACACATCCAGTAATACTCCCTATCAGCGCGCCCTCTCTATCGGAAGAGATCTCGCCGCATCCGTGAAGGGTAACTCTATCGACAAAAGCAATAAACCCGCTTCCTGTCATCGCCAAAACCCATCCCACACGGCTGCCTGCGACTTCGCGCACGATGATGCCATTCTGGGTCAGAGGTTCCTGATCGGGATTGAGGTCACTCAAGATGCCATAAAAGACTCAAGCGCGATCTTGGAGTATGCAAAGACTGATGTGAGCTATGACAATTGCAATCAAGAAACACCTTCAGAAAGCGACGAAATGCGCGGGGTTCTTTTCCAAGCAGACGATAGCGACGAAGCGATCGAAGATCTCGACATAGTATTAACCAGCTGGTGTGAGTACTTCAGCACGGAAAGCCCCAAACGTGATTACCATATCGGCTACCCCACCCCATGGGAGGATCTCCGTCAGGTCATGCTCATGGGGCGCGTCGAGCAAGACATCTCAATGGCCATCGCTATGGAAGAGAAAGCTGGATACCAAACTAAAGTAAGTCATTTGTCTCTTCTGGCTGGAGATAACGGACTTGAGATTACCGCCATGAACAAGTCTCGCCCTATCACCAGAATCGACATCCCTAAGGAACTTCTCATCGTTGGGGGCGAGAACTTTATTAGCAGTCTACTCGAAACCTATCCCGTCGAGAGCATCGAAAGCGATTTCATCATGGATAGATATAACCTGCTACTCTAAGGGATTGATCTGCGCTGAATTTAAAACAACTTGCTGCCCTATCTGATAGGATGGGCAGCCTCTAAAGCTCTAACTTATCTGTATGTCATTTCGCCTGCTCGGCTTTCTGAGAGCGTTATCATAAGAATGATAAATATCTCCGTTACATTTACTAAAATAATTTTTAGCAACATGAAAACTCGACCCATATTCTTGGAAATTACCAAGAAAAGGCCGCATTCATGCTCAATGCAAATGTAGAACCCATCGGCAAGATCTACGCCAACCGATTCCGGATTCCTCACTACCAAAGACCTTATGTGTGGTCCGAAACAGAAGTCAGAGACCTAATTGATGATATAGCGACAACTCTTGCGGTTGAGGGAGAGGCTGATGGAAAGTATATCATCGGCAGCATCACCACTGCTAAGTCTTCTGATGTTCTCGATGTCATCGATGGTCAACAAAGACTAACCACGACCTTTCTTGTCATATGTGCCATAAGAGACCTTATGCTAAAATACGGCCTTGGTGCAGAGGAAATATTCGTAATTGAGCAATCTGTATCTACGAAAAAAAGAAGAGAGAGATCTATACATCTGGAAGCAGCAAGATCCGGAACTGCCCAGCTTCTTGACCAAATTTTCGATAGAAGGACTGCCGAGCTAAAAAGGCATAAGCGAGTCTCCAAGCATGTGTCTCGGGAAGTCAAGAACATAACAAACAATTTTTTGTTTGCTCGTGACTACATCGACAAAACAATCGCAGGGTCTCCTGATCAAGAAGATCAATACGAAAAAGCTGCCGAAAGGCTCGAACAGTTTTATGACTTCCTTCACGATCGGGTCCATGCAGTCATTTTTGTTACTGATGATGCCGGGGATGCAATCAGACTATTTGAGGGAGCAAATAACCGAGGGGTAAGTTTAGAGCAGATCGATCTGTTGAAAACGAAGATCCTTGGACATGTCATTGAGGATCCACAATATCACCGACAATGGGATGATCTGATTTCTCTTGTTGAGGGAAAGGCAGATGCTTTTCTGCGGTATTTTATTGCTGTAAACTTTAATGAGGTGAAAACGAAAGGCCAAATATTTCGCTGGTTTAACTGCGCCTATAAAGAGAAAAAATTGGATATTGACGACCCATCGGCAGTTATGCGTCAATTGATTAACAATGCTGCAAACTATGCTCATTATACTGCTTTCAAAGGACCTAATGGACGACAGATCGAAGCCTTAGAAAATGTCGAGAGGATGGGCGGCAACAAACGTCAGCACGTCATGCTACTTATGGCGGCTTCGCACCTCGACGTCATTGATGAAAAACTTTTCGAATTATTTGCTTCTGAAGTGGAAAAGTTGGTGTTTGTCGGCCTCATTACCGATGATGAACCTAAGGAAGAAGAGAAGCGATACGCTGGATGGAGTTCAGATTTGAAAAAAATCTCAACCCAGCAGCAGCTCGAAGATTTTTTGAATCGCACCATCAGACCTCATCGCGGTCGACATCTCAAAGAATTTAAAAACAAAATTTCCGCGATGCGCTCCCTCAATAAAGATGGCGACCCTGATCCAAGAAGCGTTCCCGCGCGCATGCGATATACCATAGCGAAAATGACTCAACACCTGCAAAAAGAGTGCCTGGGAACAGGAATCCCTATGTCATCTCTTATGGGCAACGAGGGCTATGAAGTTGAGCACATTTTGCCATCAAACGACCTCTCACCTGACGAGCCAACCTTCGATCGACCGGCCGAGCGAGACCAGTACGTGTCAATGCTGGCGAATATGTCCATGTTGGCGCAATCAGAAAATGGACGTATTCAAGATAACGATTTCGCTCAAAAGGCGCCTCACTACTCAACGAGCTGCTTGGCCATTAGTAAGCTATTAGTCAGTGGCAATAACGGAAAAAATACGAAGATGGCAAAGCGTGCTGAAAAAGACATGAAACCGTTTACGCAATGGCTATCGCGCGACATTGAAGAGCGCGCAGAGCAACTCGCAAATCTTGCCGCTGAAATTTGGGTCTAACCCAACAGAGAATATGTTGTGGCCACAATCGTGCTGGGAAAATTTACGTGTGGCCTTCGGACTTTCAAAAATGGCCAATATGGCTCCTAAAACAGCGAAGCAGATCGTTCAAGAACAAGACATTCGGCAATTCCTCGACAGATTACATAATCTGAACTCGGCGCAGATTGAGGATACCTGAACAAAACGTAGGGATGTTCGGAGAAAAGCTAAGCCTTGGCCCAGATTTAACTACGAGCAGAACGAGAACACAAATGCCAACATTGAGGGGATGATCGGCGCCAGAAATGGGGACAGACCCGAACCAAGGTTCAACGCCAGATTTGCTTCTCGAAGTGATCCGAGATATGCTGGGAACTCGGACACCGTCTCCTATTCGGCAACGGGCCAATCACCTACGTCTCGATAAGCACATAATCTGGAGGTAGCGCCTGATCATCATGCAGCGACTAAGTGATTCATCCGACGATTATTTCTCCGGCATCGTCGAAGTAAATGAGACCTACCAAAAGGGTTCTTGCAAGGGTTCCCGCGAATGAGTGAGATACTGCAAAGGGGGCTCAGCAAATGGCATTTACCAATCCTGACGGTGGTCGATCGTGGCGGAGCCAAGAGGGCTCAGCGGATCGCAAATCGTGCAAATGCGACGGCCTCGCATCACATCCAGAACATCAATTTTCTGCATTCGAGATACGAAGAATTGATCTGGCAGTACAGGGGCCAGTGTCAAAATATCTGACAGGATTTATTGATTGGTTTATAGCCAGAGCAATCAATCAACTTCCATCGCAAGTCTTCAGAAAACTTTAAAAAACTTTCCTCTTCTTCTTGGATGAACCCACTTCATCGACACGGCTTCACAGCCCTGTTTCACCGTAACAAGAGAAAGACGAAAATGAAACAAGATCTAAAAACGATCGAGGACCTTATCTTTGGCCATGGTCACATCACGCAGCAGGACCTGGATGAGTTTACCGACATATGGACAGATCCACAGTCCGCAGACCGCCCTCAACGCGCGGGGATGATCGTTGACCGAGTTGTGGCCCGACAACAGAAAGAGGCTGATCCTGCCTGGCAAGAAGATTTCAAGGACCACGTTTCCAAATTCGTTGCAGAATACCAGAATGCAGCCAAGGATGTAGCGGCTCCTTTGAAAACGGAATGCCTTACCGTCTTCTTTAAGTGCTTGGAAAAATCTCTGCAAAACCCTCACGTTCAGACAACTCTGACTAACGACGATTTGGCCCGCCTCAGCCGCGGGTAATGAATTAGTGGTCCTGGCGGTTAAAGAGTAGCCGCCACGACCAACACGATTTGCGGACATCCCCACAATTTAACATAAGCACCTCGGCCCCGAACAAAGAGTCGAGGTGCTAAAATATCCAGAGCTGGTTAGGCACGTGTAAGCTTCCAATGAAAATGGGTGCGCCCAGGTTCCGAGAAGTCAGGATGCATTTCGAACTATTATAGATAGTTCCAGCCGGGTATCTTTTCTCCAGTTTGACACTCCTATTCACCTGCAAAACAACGCTGCATAATTAGCCCGAAAATATGGTATTTTCACAACGTTAAGTGAGGTCGATGAATCCGTACAGTTCAACACTTGGTTAACACTAAAAATCCGAGCAAGCCGTGAAATATCAAGGCGAGTCTTTATCAATTTAACAAATCCTGTCGTGCGCAAACGCCTCATTTCTCCGAATGGAAAAATGACCCCACTTACTATGAAGGCGCTGACAGGAGATCGAGATGAAGACGGCAACTAAGGAAAAATTCGGACATTCAGAAAGGGAAGACCGCAAGGAACTCGGAGCAACGTACACCCCTACACGTCTGGCTGACGCAGTGGCGCGCACCCTATTGAAAAATGCAAGAATAGCAAAATCTGGCGACATAAGAATTCTCGACCCCGGATGTGGCGATGGATCTCTCACGATTGCGCTTCTTAGCGAACTACCTGAAGATATCCGTGCACGCGCGAGTGTGACCTGCATCGATTGCGATACATCTGCCCTGACCAGCGCCGAAGAACGCCTGCGTGCGAAGTTTCCCAAAACAGCGTTCACCTTTCTGTCCGTCGACTTTGTTCAATATGCGCTGGACGCAGAACAAAACGAACAGTCCTTTGACCTAATCATCGCCAACCCGCCTTACGTCCGCATACAAGCCTTGGATGAGGATGTCCGCACTCAAATCAAATCTGGTTACGGTCTTACTGGCCGGACTGATCTTGCCTTTGCTTTTATTTTGGCTTTTACTCGTCTGCTTTCGCTGGATGGACAAGCAGCTGTAATCACCTCCAACCGAGTCCTCAGCACTGATGCCGGCAAGCCCGTTCGTGCCGCTCTGCTATCGCGCACAAATATTACTGAGCTTTGGGATCTTGGTGATACCCGTCTCTTTGATGCTGCAGTCCTACCTGCTGTTTTATTTTTTGAAAATCCAGCTGACGGAAAAACAGGCGCCGATAGCGCGGCTTTCACGAGTATCTATGAAATCTCAAGTGATCGGGAGATGGAACCGGTCAAATATCCAGACCTTTGCGCAGACCTTGACAGAAACCTTCTTAAGGCCTCGCCTTCTGGCCGGATCTACGAACAGCGGCGCGGTACCCTCGAAACTGACGGAACATGGCGGATTGGCCTGGGGGCCGATCTTGAATGGGCCGCCCAAGTAGCTTCAAATACTTGGAAGAACTTCGAGGATGTTGGTCGCATCAGTGTTGGAATCAAGACAACCGCTGACAAAGTCTTCATTGCCAAGACTTGGGCTACTCCACGACCGGAACTTCTGCGACCCCTTGTAACGCATCATGTTTCAGGCCGTTATCGCCCATCAGGACCGCCCGATCGGGAAGTCCTTTATCCTCATGAAATGCACAATGGTAAGCGCGGAGCTGTTACGCTATCTGATTTCCCAATCAGCGAGGCCTACCTCGAAAGCCATCGCCCCCGACTTGCGGGGCGCAGCTATGTAGCGGAAGCCGGTCGCAACTGGTATGAAATTTGGGTAGCGCACAGTCCGAACGACTGGGATGCTACAAAGATTGTTTTCCGTGACATTGCGGAAAAGCCGACATTCTGGATTGAGAGCGCGGGATCTGTCGTCAATGGCGACTGTTACTGGATCAGATTAAATGAAGAAGTTGATCCAGACCTCATCTGGTTAATGCTGGCTATTGGGAACTCTTCACTGATTGAAACCTTCTACGACGTTGTATTTAACGAGCGCCTCTATGCTGGCCGCCGACGCTTCATGACGCGGCATGTAAAGAGATTTCCGATTCCTAACCCTGACCTGAAGGCTTCACGCCTTGCTGCGCAACTTTCTCGGCGCCTCGTGGAGGAAGACATGAGTGAAGAGGTTCGTCTCGAAATCGAGCGTGAAGTCGATCTGCAAGTGAAGGCTGCCTTCGGATTTTGATGAGGTGAAGCTCTGCCCGTTGAAGGCGACCTCATATCTTCCTTGGTCAGCTTATCAGTACAGGTGGGGTAGCAACTGCAGAAGATGTTTTTTACTAAACTCTACTGCAGAAAGAAGCTCGCCTGTACTGATGCGCCTTGCCTGCTAAGACGAGAAGAAATCTTGAGGAAGACGGATTTGTACTTTTCCGTTTTGACCAAGTCCGCCGCACATTTCGAACCTGGTCGAGAACCAGGCTCCTGATACGATAGTTATGCGCGTAATTTTCACTAAGCCATCCACAAGATCAGCTGAAGCCACTACATATCGAACGTCGCGTGGCATAAATCCTGCGACCCCAAGTTCTCCATCCAAGATTCCCGTGCTCGAAGGATCGTGCATTCCGAGGTCAATCGTATCTTTGATTTGAAGCTTGGTTTCGATAAGCTGATTAGGAATATCAGGAAGACGGCCAGTATCTCCACACACTGAGAACCCCAGATGGTCGAGAACTAAGTGATGAAGGAGTTCTCCGCGAGCTCGGTCACTGCCCGGTCCTGGATCAGGAAATGATGCCCCGATCAAGTCGAATAGGCGCTTGGCCAGTTCAACAATTGGTAGGAGTTGACCCGACTTAGGTAGCCCAACAGGATTGACGCCGCTGAGATCTACCCCTCCGGACGAAACATAGGGCTGTACAGCCTCGGTGTCTCGAGCGTTGACAAGTTGCAATGCAGAGATGTGAGGATCTACGCGAGCCTGTAGTTTCGTGGTTACGGTCTGGGTCTTATCCAGATCGAGGAGCTTACGCCCTTCAATAACACGGACGGCTTTGATGTGCCCAGCTTCATCCGGCCTGATCATTACATATCGCCGATCAGGCAGAAGCTTTCCATTCCAGGCCTGGACGTTATCGCTCTGCTGGACGAACACATCCAAGGCCTGCGCAGGAACAGCGCCCACGCCACGCGAAAAGCTTTTTGGAATGGGATAGCCCAACAATTCCAGAACCTGGGACTTCAACTGTTTTGATCGAGTCTTGTTCGGGCCAAGATATGGGCCAGTACCTACGAGGTTGGCTTTTAAGATACTTTCTATTTCATGGGTCGACATAAATCGCCCCGCTTCCAGCGAGCCTGCAGGGGCGTTATACTTAAAAATCTGCTCAGCAGGGCCCGTCAAGTCTCTTCTCCCTAAGGTACTTAACAGGAAGTGGGGTCGCTAATTCCTTGACAAAAATAGAAAAGAGATAAATGTGATGTCATGACTCGTATCTGTACAGAGAATGACATTGCCGCATCCCTTCAGGTCGAACTGAGCGATATGCCGGGCATAGTGGTTGTGGAGCACAGCTCGCAGCCTGAAGACTTTTCACCAAAATTTGGGTGGGACTTCATGGCTCCGGAAAGTGCGCGGCAATTTCACGTAGAGATCGCAGGTGAGTGGGCACTCGTTACTCTTAATGTCATCGAGAATACTCTCATGTTGGATGTTCCCGCGCATGGTCAAGCCACAGAACGCCTCGCGCGGGCAGTCTCTAAAGTGATGACTGTCATCTCGACCAAAGCGCGAACTCAGGATTACAAGATGTCACGCAACAAGAGTGACGATAACTTTTCCAACTTGATCATGGCTGAGTTGAGAAAGTAATAGAAAATTTTCGCGCGCGAGAGAACTTTTCCGCGCTCACATTGTGCCGCGTTAGTATCATCCACGTAAGAGTCTCTAAAGTTGATACAGTCAAAGAAATGAAGCTTTATGATCGCAGATATTAACACAGGTCAGTGGGAAACTGGGACATATTTTCTGACCTGAAGACCCGCTGAAGACAACCAATCCTCCACGCATTTTGTTGATTTTTGAGGCCAGGGCGGGCAGGGTGCTTGACGCTGCTTGAGGTCACGAACCAGCCAGTAAGCGGTGAGATGTAAGCAATCAGATTAAGAGTCGCCAGGCCGCATCTATTCCAGCGCAATAAGTCCTTCATTCTTTGTGCATAGGTCATCCGACAGCCTTAATGAATGGGAAGAATATTTATCAGGCAAACTTTGACAAAAAAACAGTGTGGCCTTTGGCTTATACAAGTTTGCTTGAGACCCGTAAATGATGTAAATTGACGAAAAATTCCAACTGATGGTGAGGGCAAAATTTATGCCAGCTTATATGGCCCAACTTGCGATTGAAGTCGCCCAAAGTAATGCGCCGTGGGGCGACCACATCGACGACTACCGCATGCACACTCCATGGATCCGATTTCACGAAAAACTTGAAGGCAGAAATTTATACACCTTCTCACGCAGTGCGGTGAGCGCCGCCGCTGATATTCGTATCAGCTCGGCGCGCCGACTTGACGCTATGATTGATGCACTTTCTCAATCGGACCGGTCAATCTTCATTGAGGCGCGATCAAAAGATCTCAATGATCATCTATGCCCTCTCCATGAAGCCATTGTTCCTCAGAGGGGCGATCAAGACCTTTACTTTTCGGAGGACACTATACATAGAGCTGGATATTTTATCGATGTGGTAAACCGTGAAATACGGATAGAGGCTTATAGTCTTTCCAGTAGTGAGTTTAGTAAATCACTGTTCGGAAATGACTACGACAGCTGGCCTAATAAATCCCTTAAAAGACTAACTACCGCTGTACGGTTCGCCTCAGATGGAAACGTCATAATTGTGAAGCCAATCGCGCATCCCATTAAAGAAGAAGCTTTCTATACACGACTTGCTCTTTTTGGGCCGCCAGAAGGCTCTCCCCTGGCGGCCGGAGACTATGCAGCCTCCAATTCACGCGAACGTAAGAGGTTGATGCGAGAGGCATGGTGGGTCCAAAGATACGCCGACATGATATCAGAAGTAGATATTGACGAAGAACCACTTTCAACTCAGTCATTTCCGCAACTGGATCCAATCACAACTGCATCGATAGCCCTTTGCATGTTGGCCGCCCTCGATGCCGCAGGAGATGGAATTGAGGTGTCCGAGATGATCTCAACTGAGCGTCGGAGACCGAAGAAAGACAAGAGGCCAAGATCCGCTGTCTCCTCCGATAACACCCTTAGACTTGTTACGCTAAACTTAAATGACAAGGAGCTTGAGCAAGCATACGAGAAACCGCGTGAGCAGAGCAATCATGTCCAAGGGGTCGGAAAGAATTCAGGCATAGGTTTAAGATCGAGGCATCCTGTTCGAGGTCATTTATTCTTAGCCAGGAACGGCAAGATAACTTGGCGTAAGCCCCATTGGCGGGGACATTTGGATAAGCCGAGTCTGACCCGAGTAATAAAAAGATGAAATAACCGGATTGATCAAAAGGCCCGCCGCCAGGACTGCCACGTAAGCAGTGCCGAAAGCAATCTTCGAGACGTTTGTCAGTCAGTTGCAAGCAGGTAATGGACGGCGTGGCGGTAGGGCTCAAAGTGAGAGCCAGTAGGCCGCATTGCTTCCAAGATGATAGATTCTTCTTCTTCGTGACATAGGGCCCGTCGCTGGCCTTAAAGAAGTGCGCGAAGAAGCCAATCCGCCCAGGTCCCGAAAATCCAGGACACATCCTCTATACAGTACTTCGGGCGTCACTTATCGACCCGCAGTCTTTCCGGCACGGCGCAAAGAGACCTATCTCCGACCAGAACTGGAGGGTGTCATGCTGTGGCGAACTAATAAAATCGAAAAACCCGTTGTTTATGACTTTCTCTACAACGATAGTAGCAGAGTTGCGGCCTATCTGTCGCAAATCACAGGTCGCGGGGCGGCGAGTTCAATTAGATACGGATCGAAGGTTTCCACGAACAGGCTTCATGGACTTGGCACAAAGTTGAGCGCATTTGGCCTTGGGGCAAGCGTTGATACTAAAAAGATTAGGAATGAAGAAAAAAACAATGAGGTAACCTCTGACCCTCTTTGGTCAAATGCAATATGCTTTCTATCCGAAGCAAACAAACATGATCTAATATCTAATCATGTCGCTGGTGCGAAAATTGGTGGGTTAGTTTCCGTAACCGGCAAATTATCCATTGCCAACTTCCATGCATTTAGAGAACTGACAGAGAGTCAGTCCATACGAGATAAAATCGAATACGATATACGATCGAATGTTCCCTCGGGGGATAGTAGCTCGCAGGGGGTTGTTTATCGCGGCAAGATGTCAGGAACAAACAGAAAGCAGGATCAAGTTAAGGAACCAACCATCGCAGACATTATGGTGGAGCTCTTTCATTCAATGCCGCCCCATATCAGCTTTATGCTCCACAAAGATCACGATGCATTCTGGGGAACTCTTGACCCGAGCAAATTTCTCGGTATCGCTGAGGACACCCTTCTTGGCCACGGCACAGACCTCTTCGGAGAATGGACTGTCGTTGGAACTCTTGACGGTTTGCCGACACCCGAACCTGAGTTGCTAAACGATGAAGGTGAATCAGATCTGGCCGGTGACGAAGATCTCGAGGGGCCAGATTACTCTGTTCTCGCGAGAAAGATGGTATGTGCTTACTCAGATCTGGTTCGTGTGCTATCCGGACGTGCGAATGAATGCTACGCGGTCAAGCCAATGCTGATCTATAGGCGGATGTGATCTTGGGCTCCGACAAGGTGGCCCGCCCAGGTCAGCAAAACCGGGTCAGGCTTGGTTCTGAGGGAGTCAGGAGGCATCTCCGATGCCTTCTGGATGCAACGACAGCGGATCGGCTACCGACGACACAGAGGCCAAGTCTGGAAGGCTTTCGCCATAGCGATCGAGCCAGGCTGAGAGCGCCACTTCGAATTTTCTGGCCGAGTGATGAACTCAAGGAATACGGGCGCAAGAACTTCTACATCGCCCTCGCGCGCACGGCGGCGCAGCTTCTCCGGCTCCATCGCATAGACGGAACCACGGCGCGGAGTGATGCAATTGTTGCGCAACATCGTGTTCACGCCGCGGATCATGCCTGCACAGATCGACATTCTCTCGAAATCCTGATCACTCAAGACGTTCACCTGAGCGCTCCGGCTCCAAGTCAGAGCCTCACAGGCTGAGGCAGCATCGGCACCATTTAGGATGCCCTGTGCAGCCGACGACGTTGGTGTCGAGATCTGGAAGACTCCTGCAACTGCGCAAGCGGCGAACGTAGATAAGGGCTTCATGACATACCTTTTAATGTTGGAGTAAATAATAAGTAGGCCCGCTCAAATCTCACATGAAACCGACGCCGCTTGAAACGCATTCGGCAAAGCAACATTGCTGGGCCGCCGGATGCAAGATTGAGAGGAGGTTGCCCTAACACCCGACGAACAAGACGGCAGCGACAATTTTCTTCTCACGGCTTCACGTCTCCGCTAAGACATCGAAAACCGATACAGAACAAATTCTTGAAAACAGAAACTCCTATTGCGTGGAAGATCAGTCCGCACCCTATGGATGATTTCTGGAACCCACCCCGGTACTCAGGCATCAGAGACCACAGGGCTATGTCTGAAAATCGTGTTGGCGGTGGATCAACTCAGGCCAGTATCGCCCTGAATGCTTCTACGGCATCGCCTTTGCGGCGCGCCACCATCCATCGGGCATAGCCCGCGAGATACTTCGTCGCCGGACCTCGGAATGGTGTGCGGAAGTCGCTCTTCCACTCAGCATGCAGTCCATTCACTGAGTTCAGATGAAACGCCTTCGGCGTGGTTCTGCTGCGCCTGCCGGCGATAAGAACCTTGTATGAGAGGCCGCGGGCTCGCGCGATCGCCTCATACTGCGGCGCCCCGTCAAAAAGCATCATCGCATCGCCTGCCACTTGGGGCGCGAGAGCCGCGTCTATTGTCGGCTGCTTCGTGTCTGCGATGAGCTGGAAGCTCGCCGCGCCAGTCCGATCGACAACTCCCAGAATCGGACGGAGCCATTGCCGGACGATCGCCTGCGGCGGCCCCTTGCGGCCATAATCTTTCCAGCGTCGGCGAGGTGGTGTCGGGATGCTGGGGTCGTTTGGGTTTGCCGCCTTTCGGACCCATTCGCGCGACCCCTTCCGGCTCTCCCTCTGGTATGTCTCATCTGTCTCCACGATCCCCGTCATCACCTCCGGTGGCACAGAAGCCAGATGTTCAAGGATGACCATCCGCCAGCGCCACACCGTGTCCTTGGACAGTCCGAGGCGGTGCGCCATCTTGCGGCACGAGAGCGGCGTCTCGTTCGGGTCGAGCATATTTCTCATCAGTTCGATGAACAGGCCAGGCCGGTGAATGTGCGCCACGGGCGAGCCCGTTCGCCCGCTCCAGGTCTTCTGGCAAGTCCGGCAGCGCCAGCGGCGCGCTCCGGTGCGTGTCGTTCCCCACGATGACCGTTCGGAGCTGGCGCAGCGCGGGCAGACGCCCTTCGCCGCGGCTGCGTCGATCTCCACCACCGCTTCCGCGCGCCTTCGTGCCGTCGCCAATGCGACTTCGGCCTCGATGATCTTCCGGGGAGGCAAGTTGGCGATCGACGACAAGAGGGCGTCGATGACGAACCGAGGGGTGTAGTGCATGCTGTGGGATCTCCGTCTGTGCGCGGAGAGACAATGTTGGCCGATTACGGCAAAAGCGAAGCAACACCAACACGATTTTCAGACATAGCCGACCACAGGGATTCTGAAAGACTTGGTGTGGCTCGCTCACGAAGAACCTTAATAGCTTCGCAGGGCAGATAGAAGCGCGTCGCAACACGTATCGGTCGAATTATATTTGGCGGAGCTCGTACGATCAGATCTCAATCAACACGTGTCGGAAGCATCTCTAAGTTTTGCAGCCCCACTTCTGTGCCTAATTGCGTAAGAATAAGCTTGAATAGTGGAGTTTCTAAAGCATGAAAATTTCGGATAATATCAAGTCCGGTCAGACTTTTGCAGCGGGCATAGACTGCTTCCAAGTAGGAACATGGATGGCGACAGACGTAACGCATGCTGCCAAGAACTTCACTTTGAAATCCCCGCGATTCGCACTCGAAAGCGTTCATGGCGGAGGGACACTTACCGACGACGCCATAGAGCGTGCAGTCTTCCAGGGTTTGACTTCGATCATTATTGCATTGAGCGTGCGGACGAAGGAGGAATTTCTTCTTTCAGGGGGACTCCTTCTTGGCATAGATGATTACTGGCTTGACCCAAAGATAAATACATCCGTTCTTACAAATGCACCTGAAGTAAAAGCCCAGAACCTTTCTCCTCAAGAGCTTAAAAAATTAATGATGGACATCACCGTCAAAGCGCTCACCGTTGGAGAAATTGAAGGACGCATTATCAGTAATTCGAGGCGTGAATTTAAAGCTTTTAGTGATGCAGAAATGATGTCTGTTAATATTGCCATGACTAATTACGTATACGACCGACTTCTTTTCGCAAGAGGGGGTGAACATCAGCCAAATATTGATCCAAGCGACTACTACGATCACTTCAACGGGCGATGTCCTTCCTTTATGTCCATTGGGTGCACCTCAGAATTAAGGCGCAAAATGCCAGAGCATAATATCAAGGTTAATAAAATAATTCCTGAATTTTAATTGACTTAAGTATAAATCTCTTGGTGGAACCGCCTCAAGCTACAGATTGCTCTTTTGTATGGCTTAACAGTATGCCCAGGTCAGGAAAAACCAGGACACATCCATACCGCAGGCGAGGGCAGGCCGGACCGATGAACCGATTCACCCATTAGAGGCGTAATCTGCGGACCTGGAGAAATCGACCCTATGTCCTCAGAGACTAAGAACCCTCCGGCGACGAGAATATCAAATTGAACACCTTCTTCTTCATCTTGTGCTTCAGTGTCATTGTTTTCGCCATTGTTGTCCGGTCATTTTCCGATGCTCTGGAGCGTAGCCAATGGGGCAAAGAGACAGCAAGCGGTCACTCCTTTCGCGCACTGCCCCTTCTCAACAAATCGGAGCAGCGCGTACATGCCGACCTCGTCGAGGTCGTGCCTCAGGTCTTTGGGCGGCGCGCCCACCTTTTGACTCAGGTTTCCTACGGCGAATTCCTGAAAGGCAGTACCTTCGCGGCCACGGCCACGATTAACCAGAAACGCGCTGACTTCGTAATTGCTGATGAAGAATTCAATGTGTGCTGCGTCATCGAATATCAAGGCAGCGGTCACTGGGGGAGATCATCTGGATCCGCCAGGGACGCCGAGAAAAGAGACGGCCGAAAGCGGGAGGCATTGAAAAGTGCAGGCATCCCGCTCGTGGAGCTCCGGGCCTCAGCTAAGCGCCCGGAGATCCTCACAGAGCTGCGCAAGAAAAATCCCATCACAGCTTCCAATCCAAGCAAAAAGCTCTCGCCTCGTTCAGGCTCAGCTCCTCTTGAACCTATATCGAGTCCAAACATCATAAGGCTGGATCAAGATTATTAAGAACTTTGACGATCAATCTGCTTCCCATGACTCCAGCATGATCTCTGGTCATAAGAATCCTGTTCCACTCGCCTTCCTATTGATGGCCTCCGCACTTTTACCGGAGCCGGCATTTGCTCTCTCCTACAGCAAGCCTGTGGAATGCAGAGTGCCGTGGATGATCGCTCTCCCCTGGATCCTTGCATCACTGTATCTTGCCAGTGCGGTCTGGGCTTCTTGCCTCATTCACGCCCGGCGATGGCGCGCACTGATCGCGCCAGCCGGTCTCTTTGGTCTCGTGATGACGATCGACGCTATGATCGTCTTCTTGATCGAGCCGGAGAACAGCCCCTATGGACTGATCAGCCTGAACGCTATCCTCGGGCAGGTCTGTGCAGACTACCGGTAGGCGAGAATTGCCCAAGTCCTGAAAAACCAGCACAGGCCGGGACCTTGTGGGCGCGTGCCGGGCGAACGGATTCGCTACCACCGCCATGTGGGTCGGGCTCTCTTCCGTCAGAAGCAAGACAAGAAGCCGAGCGTTCCGGCCATGCGGCCCCTTACGTGATGTTTGACAAATTGCCTACTATGTATTACATCAGGAGCAGTTAGGAGAGCGCGACATGACTCATCAATCCACCGAAACCGCCGATACACCGATCAAGCGCCGCCTGGCCTTGGTCTTAGAGAGCATGCGTGGGCTTCACCTTCTGGAGCGTAAATCCGAGACGGTGACAGCACGGATCAACCCTAAGCTCCTCCGGCTTGCGAAGGAGCGCGCCGGGGTCGACGCCAACAGCGCCCTTGTCGAACTTGCGATCGCCAACCTTGCGGCCGAGGATGGCTTTCCTGAAGCCTTCGCGCGCGCCCGAGGGCGCGTTTCGGCAGACATCGACCTTAGCATCTGAGCGAGACTATTCTTGGATATCCGCAAGGTCCTGCGCGCAACACGTGCCGCGCGCCGAACGCGTACGCTTCCCACTCGATCTGACAAGGATCTGATGCTCCTGGAAGATCTCCCCGAGGCCGGAGATGCGATCATGCTTGATGCTTGCGTCTACATAGATCAACTCCAGGGAAAGGTGCCTGCCGCGGCCGAGGCGCGCATCACCGCGCGCAGCATCTTCCATTCGAGCTTGGCACTCTCTGAGATCTGCTTTCCCTTCGGCCGCCTCGATCCGGCTGATGCGCGCACAGCATCAGCCCTTCGCGCTATTGAAGATCTGATCTCCGCCGTTCCCGGGCGCCGCATCATGTCGGTGTCGCCCGATGCGCAAGCCAGGGGCGCAATCCTGGCCGGGGTCATGGCCAGAGAGTTGGGCTTCACCGAAGGCCAGCGCCGCAAATGCTTGATGGATGCCATGCTGGCTGCGCAGGCGTCCCAGGAGCAGCTTCTTCTCATCACGCGGAACGTGGCCGATTTCGACCGACTCAGCCAACTCGCCCCCAAGCTCAAGGTCGCCTTCTACCGGACCTGATCTCGACATGGGCACTCCACCCTGTCCTTCGCGTGAAGAGGGGCGGCGCCGTAGGCAGCAACGTGCTTTGTCATCGGAAACGATCCTCTTGTTTCCGCTATGGAGATGGGGCTCAGGCGAGGGTGTCTCTCAGATATCGACCGAGCCCGCCCAGGCTCCGAGAAGCCAGGACACATTGCTTTCTACTGAAGCTTCCTCGCACCCATCTCCCTCTCAGCCCAGTGAAGGAAAGCCCGTGAGCATCACCATCGTCACCGTCATTATTACCATCGCCGTCTTTCTCGTGATTATTGCCGCTATTCTCATGATTGGTGTTGTCGCTCTTCAAAAACCTAAGGGAAATCAATCTGTAAAATCCGCATATCCGTGTGTCTGCGCTCCGTCCAAGTAAGCAAAAACCAGATCACCTCTCGCGATGTTTTAGGCGTGCTCATTCGATACCACTTACTTACTGAGACGGTAAATATCCCGATATCGGGATAGGTCACTAATGCAACAGTCAAAGGATTCAGCATGCTCAATAAGATCGTTTTCACCCTCTTCTTAGGATCTGCCGTTTTTCTGGAAATCGTTTGGCGCCTGATTGTCATCTTATCAGCCGCCGCCTCCACAACCATTATCATTGCCGGCCCAATCTACGCCATTGCTAACGCAGACTGGCGAGCTCTCCCGATTGCTCTCTTGGCGCTGCCTTTTAACATCTGGTCCCAGAGGGCTTTCTATAATAACTTCGACGGCCAGGTCGCAGACGCAGTTATGGATTTGGGGGACCGCCTCCAGCGCCACCACCTTACTGCGTAAAAGCATTCAAGATCCGCCCAGGTTCCAGAAAACCAGGACACATCCCAATCCGCTGGGCGCGAGTAAATCGATTATTTTTGAAATGTCGCTCGACCTGCGGTCCGATACGTCCCGTCCATAACGGCAGATCGAACAAGATCTTCCACCCGCAGTCTGTCCGCCCTCTGCACGAAGCCAAGCCTGTCGGCAGCATTTAAGGAAGGCTGATCACCGCCTCAAAGCCCTGGCCCACAGGGCTGATATGGCAAGTTGGTGGCAGACAACTGGAAGTAGAACAAGTTCCAAAGAACCAGCCCACACCGCTGGTGAAGAATTTTTGAAAAGCAGTCGACGGAACCAAGTTCATACCAGTCAGTAAGAGAACTCCCTCAAGCTAAGGCACCCAAAGCAAAGGCTCGTAAGCGATCATCATACTGCGGCGCTCGTCGGCTTCAGTATGGATAAAAGGTTCAGGACTTAAGCAACGGGATGTCACTTGATTTTTTGGAAAAAAAGGAAATCGCATGCCTGCATTGTTAACTTGGATTTGGAAAGCTCTTCAGCAGAACGGATATAGCTCCGCGCCCCTCAGAGATACTTATCTCGATAATCACGATATGGGCGGCTTCCTCCCCTTATATGATTTCCGCGAAATTATGAACAATTTCGACACCAGGTTCATGATGGATCTCCCATATGATGGCGGAAGTTCGATAACCGAGGACAATCATGTTGCGCTGGAGATTGCGCAACAATTTGATTTACGGCCGGATTGGACGTTTAGCAGACCTAAATACAAAATCGACTCTACTATTGGTAGCAGAACACTTCGAACCAGCGAATTTTGCGCTCTACTAATTCGCTTGAGACAAATGGGGTTTGCTGGCGATCCATCTCCTTGGGTTGACGCCCTCCGTCCTGAAATTAGAAAGATGTCATTTCTCACTCAGTCTGAACTCGACGTCTATTGGTTCCGAGATCGTCTAAAAAAATTCCCACCGTTGACCCTTGGAGGCGATGAATCGCATCGACCTTGGGACGATGAATTGGAAGTTTCGAGCGGTGCGAATCCTTTCATTCAGATGTGGTTGGGACCAGACAACGAAGTCACATCACTCAGCTTTATGAGCCAGTCGGAGAAAAAGCGTCGCTTCCTATGAGATCACGTCGCACCCCCCCCCCCTCAACTCCTTGGCGGTGCGGCGCAGACGGGCGGTCACGACACTGATCACCAATGTTGCCTATTGCAGCTAACACCTCTCATGAGGTCAAGGAAAGCTTAGCGCATTGATCAGAACGACTGACAGTCGAGAGCATAACCAATTTGTTCTGGGCACGATTTTAAAAAGATGTGAGTAGAAATGAGAAGTGAAATAAAAAAGCATGTAATTAATTACATCAAAAGCAACAGGATCAAGATATCAATATTTACGTCTATTTTTCTCGGCGTGTTTCTTTCATTTCTTGAGCAAAACGCCAGACTTGTGATTACTTATGTCCTGACTGCTGGCCTCATAGGTGCCCTCGGCGCCATTGTTAAAATGAACATTGAAAAAGATTACAGGTTCATGTGGCATTGCAGGGATTTAATTACGCTCGCTGTATTGGGGGCTGCCTGCTTCATCCTTTTCGATGATCCCCAAGTAATATCGGGATTTATGTTCGGGATTTTGGTCTTTGATGTCGCGGATCTGCTAAAGAAGACAAGAATTCTTCTTCATTCAATCGAATCTGGGGATAAAATTCATACCGATCGTCAGAATGATTACTGCGTGATGATGATGGCTCTTCTGATGCTACCAGTGCGAGCTCACAGAGGACTATCCGGAGTCACAGAGAATGCACGTTGCAAAATTCATCAAGGCGGCGAAGCTGCCTTCAATGCCTACAAGATGAGCTCTGATATTATCGGAGGATTTTCAAGGATATTGGTTTTTGGAGGTATATCCCTATTCCTGATGCGCGAGTCTTATGACATGTGGGTGTCTTTCGGATCAATAGTGGGGTCTATCACGATTGCTCTCGCCTTGGTAATATTCCTTGGTTTCATATTTTACATGAGGCTCGCCCTGGCATATGCCCTTGTATCCCTGCAAGAGGTTATGCCACCCAATGAAGAGTTTTTTGATGGAACAAAGGTCACTGACCTCGCCACGGTCGAAAAGGCTATCATATTTCTCGTAGCAATAGTTTTTGGGACCGTCTCTACTATGCTTGCATTGATCGATATTGCTGGCGGGCTATAAATGTCTAATATGCACTATTCTAAGCTTCGCTAAAGTCGAGGAAAACCAGAGCAGATCTCTACCATAAGCGAGGGCAGACTTGACCGATTAACCGGTTCATCACATAGGGGCGCAAACTACAGACCTGAAAGAATCTACCCTATGTCCCCAGAGGGGACGAATCCTCCTGTGACGAGAATATCAAATTGAACACCTTTTTCTTCATCTTGTGCTTCAACGTCATTGCCTTCGCCATTGTTGCCCGGGCGCTTTCCTATGCTCTGGAGCGCAACTAATGGGGCAAAGTGACGGCAAAAGGACACTCCTTTCGCGCGCTGCCCCTTCTCAACAAAACAGAGCAGCGCATACTGATTGTCGACGCAGAATTTTATGTGTGCTGCGTCATCGAATATCAAGGCAGCGGTCACTGGGCAGGATCATCCGGATCTGCCAGGAACGCCGAGAAAAGAGATGGCCAAAGCGGGAGGCATTGAAAAGTGCAGGCATCCCGCTTGTGGAGATCAGGGCCTCAGTTGAACGCGCGGAGATATTCACAGAGCTACGCAAGAAAAACCCTGTCACAGCTACTCAGCAGATCGGAAGGCTCGCACATCGTTCAGGCTCATATCCTCTTGAAGACGTATCCAGTCCAAACATCATAAGGCTGGATCAAGATCATCAAGAGCGTTGACGATCAATCCACTTCCCATGGCTCCAGCATGGCTTTTTGCCGCAAGAACCATGTCCCAGTCGCAATTCTATTAATCGTCTCCGCTGTTCAGCAGCGAAGACCAGGATCACCCTGATGTCGGCCCCAGCCAATGCCGAAAAGTCTTCAAGGATTCCACCCTACTTATGCCCGACTACAGTCGAGACACAATCATGCGGCGCATGTCGGGATCCTGGAGCAAGCGGTCGATGATTGGCGAGGCCACCTCCTCAGGATACCGCATCGGATAGCCCACGCATATATCGCGGACCCGGCCGAACATCGCCTCACGACCGGCTGCGCGCAGCTCGGTAATGCGTGACTCTCCGGAAACGCGGGCAACGACCTTCTCGATCGACACTCCGGTTTCAGCCGTGATCAGGTCGATGGTTCTCTGTCCCTCGAAACACTCCCAGCCACCGTTCACGAAGGTTGGGGTATTTGGAGAGGGTCGCAAGATCATCATAATCGGACGCTTGCCCATGCGAGTGAGCCACTTCGCGGTCCGCTTCTGCTTTGTCAGCCCGTCGAACGATCCGTGTCGGTATTTTTTCTCCCGGGCCGTGCCGCGCAGGAAGTATTCGGCCTTCGGCTTTTCCTGTGGCCCTGGCCGCAGGTCCTTGGGCAGCGCTGCGATCAGGGTATCCCAGTCGCGGCTCAGTTCACCTGGCATTGCAGCATTGTAGGGGATCGTCATCAGCGCTTCGTTTATGGCGCCCAGGGCTGAATGCGACAGGTTCTCGAATTTGTGCCCATCATTGATATCGAATCCAAAGAGATGATGTGACAGGATGTCAGCACCCTCGTCAGGGACTTCTGCGCGCGGATGAAGCTCGGCAAATGTCGCCGTAATGTGGTCTGGATAAGACCCGCGCGGCAAGAGCAGGTGATCATAAAACGCCTCCGCACAGCCCTCTACGGTCGCCGGCACAGCAGGCGTGAGGGGCTCATGGCACAGCCCCAGCAGGTCGTCGAAGGTTCCTTGTACGGTCATACACAGGAAAGGGGTTCAACCTTGACGGAGCGGAAATCGAACCCTGCTGGGAATTGGAAAAATGCTGCGGTGACCGTTGACAATTGCCAGGATGACAAGGCGCGATACAGCAGAGGCTGTTCGACAGGCGACAGCAATGTCGACCCGGCGTAGCTACCCGGGCCGCCATGAGGCAGATCCCGTTGTGGAGGCTCAGGCGGAGTCGGAAGAGGTGATCATGCATCGCGATATCGAGATGTCCGCCCGGATTATTTAAACCCAGGACAGATGATCCACACTTCGCCCCTGTGACCGGCCCTGATGGTTGGCCACGAAGAGGGTCCGAGTGGCTTAATTCTGATTTACTCCAAGCCGAAAAACAGGGTGATCTCGAATGCGTTTCTCTTTCGGCTTTGCGTCATCGAACCGATATCCTTTGCAGGCAATAATTGGAGTAAAGCATGTATAATTTCGGTGCCGAGAAAAGCCTGTTAACTACGGAAGAGCCCTGGGAGCATGACATCACCCTCTTCATCAATGTCGACGCCGCACCAAAGGGTGCCCCATCCGAAATTTCGGGAGAAATAACCGGGTTCTTCCGCGACTTCGATAACCGTGCCGGGATTTTCTTGCTCTGCGAGGACGATGGAGAGTTAGATACCGTCGGCATTCCGGTCGACGTTGTCGTGGGATATCGTATCTCCGATCTGCCTGACCAATGGGCTGAGGAGGATCGCGCTTACTTGAAGGGAGATCGGGCAGAGTTCCTTGAGATGGTGAAGGATGATGTTTCCTTCCTCATGAGGGGCGGTGATCCTGATCTTTCGGAGGCTTGCTTCACCGATTGCGAAGAAACTATTCCCAACTGGTCGGACCTGAAACGCCTGGAAACGTGGCGGCGCGCCTGTCCTGAGATCCGGGGATGGTATGAAAGCCCGGAGATATTCCTGATCGTAGGTCTGGCCGCCACACTCGACCTCGACACAACCTCACGTGCCCAACGCCTCCTTGGGGTCCTTGAAAATCTGCAGAGTTTGCTTGGTGACGCTGAGACCGCCGCCGCGCTTGCGCAGGTCCCGACTGACGTCGAAGGAATGCGCCTTGCAGCAAGCGCACTGAATCATGCAGGCATCCATCCAATGCGCGGGATCTTGTTTTCCCTGCTTGCAGATGGGGGTAGCTTCGGCTCGGAAACATCTCCAGCGCTGACAGCGATCGAAGAGGGTATGAAAGATCGCTACGCCTATAGAAATCGTAGCGGCATCTTTCACTGATGGTCTTTTAATCCGAACCACCGATCGGCTTTGGTCGCCGCGGAGTGGCCCGCCCAGGTTCCGGAAAAACAGGACACATCTCCAGGCGACAAACGAGCTTGCAGACCCCACAAATTTTTGTGACGGCAAGAAGAACCTATCTTCTCCGGACAACTCACTGTCGAGCCTGGAGAGAGAGATGCTCGTTGCACGCTACGAAACATTGTCGCCGACCTCGAAGGTGTTTGTCCATCGGGCACTAAGTCCTCGGACACTCTTTGCCGAAACAAAATACGGCGAACTTGTCCACATCGACCACACAGAAACCGGAACACAAAACCTTACCTGCCCCGACTGCCACCGGCGCATCTTCGCACGCCACTACCGTGATGGCTCCCGCATTGATCATTTCTACCATGCCCGCGACAGCGATGACGGATCCTCCTCAATCGGAGAATGCACATCCAGCGGCGAGACGGCGCTACATCTCCTGGCCAAAGAGATCATTTTGGCTTCGAAGAGCCTCTCAATCCCTGAAGTCGTGGTGTGCCACCGCGGTGAAACGCGTCGCGTCCAGAGTGCAATGACGACGACACTTCTATCTGCGGAGATCGAAAAGAGCCTCGGAAGCATCAGGCCCGACGCAATGGTCCGTCATCAAGCGGGCCCAGCAGAGGGTGAAAATATGGCTATCGAGGTATACGTAACGCACGCCGTAGATGACCAGAAGATCGAGGCATTTAGAGGCATGGATCTCGATGTCCTTGAAATAAACCTTCGTCAAATAGATCGAAGCATAAATCTTCAAGAACTTACCGAACTCGTGCTACATACCGCCTCACGCCAGTGGCTAATCAACCGATCGGCCGAGCGGGAAAGGGAGGATATTGAGGCTGATTGGCAGCTTGCCGAGAAACTACGTAAGGACACTCGGGCTGCGGCCCTGGCACAAGAACAAGCCAAAAAAGATGCCACAGAAAAATTAGCGCGTGAGAGAGAGGCTCGCGTCGAGGAGATCATATCAGCATGGCAGCGAGCAGCTCCAGATGCTTCGCGCGAGGACTTGCAAGAAAGCGAAACCCTGAAACGGGATCTCCTGGCCCTCGGGCTGGATACCATTATTCCCAAACCCAAGGCATTCGACCCAGCCTTCTCTGTAGATCACCGAATCTGGAAGACGCGGATCATCCGCGAGTTCGCTGGCAATCGACAAAAAATCTTTACGATTTACGACGTTCTTGAATTGGTGAGCGAGTCAGGATACGCAAAGCCAGAACTCGCGGCGAACATAAGTGACATTATTAAAGAGTGCTGGGATAAAAATAGTGAAATCAGATCTGTATTTTCTTCTTTGGTAGAATTTATCTCTAATCTTGTGGATGAAGGTGCATTACAAGAAGTCGTTGATGGAAAAATCAAGCGCTATAAATCTTTCGATATTATAGGAAAGGAAATGTCCCTTGCCTGCCGTAAAGATTCTGGCCTTATCTCCCTTGCGAAGTATCTTGGTGAAAGAGGATATCACATCGCGGTCGGTGAAGCAGTGCTGAGAACTCCTGGCGACCTCGTGCCATTTCTCGCGCATGTCCGCGGGATACAAAAGAGAGACACTCTTCTGACGAGCATTGAACAGATTGGCGAGGCTTTACAGTTATATCACGGAAAAATTCCATGGTGGCTTCCTAAGAGTTGCTCAGGCTTTGACCTTATCGACAAGAAGGATGCCTCAAGGAGGCCATCTCACGATGTTATTTCAGACATTTTTAGCGATATGCAGGAACTGGAAAAAGATGACATTCGTACAACTACTCGTTCTACCATTGAAGCCAAGTTTTCTGAGCACCCCTGTGCGGCAGAACTTGTCATCGCACTCCTTGGTAGACAGCTTGACGGTGCTGACGCTATGGACGCATTTCAGAAAGCTCTGGAAAAAGAGATGGAGCCCAATGAGGATGTTGAGAAGTGGAGATTAGCGGCCAAAAAGTTCGGCAACAAAATTAGTGCATGCTTGCAGTTTTTCGCCGTCAGTGAAGCTCCATATTGCCGTCACATTCAGCATGATGCTGTTCGTGGTCTACTCGAAGACTGCCCTCGGGAACCTCTCGAGACCTGGCAGTTCGACAAACACCTTCACGCAATAGCCTCAGAGTTGCAGCAAAAAGAGGCTCCAGCAAGGCGAAAGCTGAAACTTCTCAATGATCGACTCAAGAACTATGGTCGAAAAGATTTCCTTACCAGAAGTATGGCAATGCGGATTTCAATCGACGATTTGCCTTTTGGATGTAAGGCTTTAGAGGATGAAATATTGAAACTGCGCAAGACTATTTTGGATGAAGGCCCGTGAAAGAGTTCTACTCATGCGAGCGCTATCGCTGCGTCTTTTCAGGTGCGTAGTTAACAGGTGCGTCAGGAATAGACCTGAGACATCCGCCCAGATCAGCGAAAACCACGCCGTGTCCTTCCGCCGAATTTATCAACCGTAGATCTTGAGCCTATGTTTTCAGTACAGAACCGGGGGCTGACCTAAAAATGCACGACTGGACCTACACTCGCGGCCCACTTCGCATGTGGCGAAGTGACGAACGCACAATCGAAGCCCTTCTTCTTGGCGTCAATACTGACCAAGCCGGCCTCTACATCAATAAAGAACCAAACGGCGACGCCCATGACTGGAGCGTGCAGACGCGGGGATATATCGATATCATCGACATCCAGAACAAGCATCCTGTAGCCACGGTAATGAGGAGTCAAAGTCGGCTGTTCTGCGACGCCGACGTGCTCGGGCTGCCTACTGACGACGACGTGAAGCGCTTCCCTCATCTGATAGTCGAAGCCTTGGAGGCTGCACAGGACGGCTTCGGTGTGCAATTCCAGTCCAATCCTGTCTGGCTCGATCTGATCAATACCGACGGCGCTGCAGAGATCTCCTCCAACAAACTGTCGGACGGAATAACGCACTTTGTCCGCGGTATTTTCGGACATCTCGAAATATTGGAAAGCCAGGTCTCGCGTGGAGAGGAGGCGCGCCGCATCTGCGATCGTGCGATGACCGTAGGGAATGGTGGGCTCGTCTCTATCCACACGAACTATGCAAATTTTCTCATGAGGATCGAACTTACGGGTGACCCAGATGCGCCCTTCCTTCTCCACCCCGTGAACCCAAGCGAGGAAGTAAAAATGCTCGCTGGAGCCGAAATCGAAGCCGCAAGTGTGGGCGATTTTCTCGCGCTATCACGACTGCAACTGCCGACGAGGGAGGATCTCGAGAAGGAAGTTAGTAAGGGCTGGATTAGCGATGACGAAGTGAAGCAGGCTCTTACTCTGAGCAAGTCCTAAGCCTGCGCACCCAGCCAAGCGCGCTCTGTCCAGGTCAGGGAAAACAAGGACACATCTCAGACGCGAAGGGATCTCCATCAGGCTTTTGTGCTACCACAGAGATGTAGCTCTCAGATGACATCATCATGCCGACTTGGTACTTCCGTCAGGCTTCCTTCCTGAGTCCGATGCATCCATATTAATGTGTATCCAACCAGCCGTTCTACGAACCGTAGGGAAACCCACCCAGAAGCAGCCTTGAAAGGCGCGCCATGATCGGAATACACGACCTGAAACCGGGTACGAAGTTCGCCGTCGCGAACCAAGGAACCGCCATCACCTATATCTGGGCTGTGGTGAAGGTAATTGGCGTCCACGGCGATGACGTGCGATACGAGTACCTGCCAATGCGAGCGATCCGCTCCACGCCAATCGAGCGGTTTCTGGAGATCGTGAACGCTCAACCCAAGGGACCTCACCACACCCCGAAGCCGGAGGTCTGACATGGTCCTGCCTCCCTACAGGACCTGCATCTATTTCGTGACCCTGTAGCGCCTCGCCTTCGGCTTTCCTGTATTCGCCGCCATCATTTGGCTAATGATCATCAAGCCCGTCATCAGATAAAAAATTAGGTCGCCGACATCCACGCCACAGCCTCCCTCGCAACGAAGGGAGGCCGTGGCGCCAGCCGCCGCATTTTTCGTATTACCCCCCCTCAATTTCAGGAGTTTTCATGCCAGCAGATCGCGAAATTCATCTCGGCTTCATCGGGCCTGATGCCATCTACAGCGCCGTCGACACACTCGGCCTACAGGCCCTCGACTGGCAAGATGATAAGCCCACCACAACCAGCGCCTTGCACTCGAAGCCGTTCGATCGATTCGAGTTTGACGAGCAAAGCTACGAGAAGATCGATGCCATTCTGCGGGAAGCTTACCAGACTGTGGCCGCCCGGCTCGGCTGGACTTTCATCGGCACCACCAATGACGACGACATGCTCTATGACACGCCCTACGGACGCCGGCAGACAGGTGGGTTCTCGATCTGCTTGACATACGACCCTGACGAGATCGGCGACGAACCGCAGGATGCAACCATTGGGATCGACCTCAGCTCCCGGTACTCACCCACCGTGCTCGACATCGAAAACGCTCATGGCGGGATGCGTTCGGTCATCGAGTTCGAGGAGATTCAGCCCCGGATCGAGGTCTGCCGAGAAGAGATCGTGAAACGACTTCCCGCCTTTGCCGAGGCCAAAATTTTCATCCGGGAAATCTTCTACTGAAGGCCAAGTCCAATAAAGCTTGGGCGAAGGGCAGGGCGGAAGCCTTGCCCTTTTTCTGTGGTGCGCGCGGAGGAAAGAGAATCGTGTATCCGGGTTTTCCCACACAACATATATTTCGTGTGGGAAAGCACGCGCCAAATGGGCTTCGACCCTATCCCTGAGGGAGTCCGCCCAAGTTCTGGAGAATCAGGACATATCCACGTGCGCTCGTTGGCCCGCCAATCAAATCTCTCAAACATGACGCAGACGAACATAGTTTTCTGCTAAAGGCAGGCGCGACCTATTATTCAGGGACCAAGTGCCAGCAATCGGAGAAGACATGCGCCTGAACCCACCTGAAATCCTCCGTCGCGGACGAAGTAGTAAATCTTCTCAAGATAGCTCGGACAGTGACGGCATCGACCACATCCAAGCCATCATGTCAGATGCAATTCTTTCTCTTGCCGCTCTCAACATCGTAGAGACGAACGATTGCGAAATCTGCCCTGTTCCGGCTCGTGCAACCGGCCCGATCGTCTCATGGTCACACCTTGAAAAGACACTCCATCCAATCACTCTCGACGGCAAGGCGGCCTCTCTGGTTATCGACATCGAGCCTTATGAGGCCAACTGCGTGGCAGTTGTGTCGATGGCGCCCGACACGCCAAATCCAAAAGATCTTCTCGACGCGTTCGAAAAGCGCGTTAAATCCGACCTGATCCTGACATTGCCTGTTGAGCAGAAAATCAGTCGACCCGCGTCTGCCGCAATTTATCTCTGCCTGAAAGACCTCGCTCATCCCTCAAGCGTCGCCGCCATAACGCCGCTCCAGGTAACGCGCCGTCAACCAGTATTTTCTGGGGTGAAAGCACCAAGAGAAGGCGCAGTTGAGACTTACGGCGGAATCATTTTTCAGGACGGCAGCTACGCAGAAATTTTTATCAGAACTGAGGGCGTGCTGATGCTATACAAAAATACATGCGCATTCAGGACATACCAAGACGGACAACAGCTTGGCGCAGGAAAGCTGAAGCCTGTCGATGATTTCTCAGAAAAATTTGACGAATACACTGCACCGCCGCCGCCCCCTCTTACCGGTTATTCTGCTGAAAAAATCCGCGCATGCCAAGACTACACCCAAGTCTATGGCCTACCGGCCATCGATTACAGTATTGAAGAAGATCGCGCGGTCTTGAAGCCGGGATCCTCTCAGCGGTTGGGAGGTTCACCCTATGCAGAGGAAGAAACGAAATGGCCAGTGTGTCCAGGTTGCAATCGGCCGCTTCTCTTCGTAGCGCAGTTCCACGACCATTTTTCCCTACATAAGGGCAATCCACCAATCGTACAGATCTTTGGGTGTCGGATGGAAGATGAATGTAGCGCGAGCGGAATGAGTCACGTCAGGGTGTGGGAAGACTGGTCTGATGAGCTTATAGCCGCCATACCCGATGCCCCAGAACCTGTTGGCGCATGGAAACTCAATGTCGTAGCCAGATATAGGGAAGCATCCAAAGATCATGATCGCTCAAAGCCACCAATCGGCGTGCCGGACGAACCGGAAGATGGGCGTCCGGATGACCTCTGGCATATATGCGGACTGAATCCTCGAAGCCCTAAAAGACCTGTGATGACGTATGGTGGGCCATGCTTGGACTACCAGTCTCAAGCCAGCCTCGGAATCAGCATTCTATCCGAGGGTGGAACTCGATTTGATTTCATGACAACGAGAAACCTTATCACCTTCATGCCCGATGAGATACCTGTTCCCTATTACCTCGGCTATCAGGATTATCCCGTCTCAGTGGCTCGCCTCGATGGTCCAGTAATGATCCTTGGCGCCTACTGGAGTTGCGACTGACGCGGCCCTTGTCCGCCCAAGTCCCGGGAAACCAGGACACATCCATCTTGCCATCAGAGAATATAGACTTCCGACTGTGCCATTCAGCGATCAGTAATACGGCAACTCTCAGAGATGCTCCATTCCATCTACGCAAGGCTCACCAACGACCGAACCGGACACGCTTGCGCACAACTGCCTGTTTCCGGACTTCAAGTTGCAGCCCCATCTCTTTCATCGAAGGAGAGACACAAAAATGACCAGAACGACTGAATTATCTGACGAGGCATTGATCGTTGCAAATCTCCTGACCTCTCCGCTGACTGCAAAAACTGCCGTCACAATCACAGGAGCCTGGGGAGGCGGAAAGACCGAAATTGCAAATGAAGTGGCTCGCCACCTTCGGAAACGTAGGGAGCCCGGAAGGTGTTTTGGATGGCGGATTGCCTATCTGTCCCTTTTTGGCGTCTCATCACTAACTCAAGTCCATGATATGATGAAGACAGCGTTGAGCCGTGAAATTCCACAACCATCACGCTTAATGAGCGCTATATCGGTTGATTTCGCAAAAACACTCGCCCGCAAGATCACAGGAAGAAAAGATAGTCTATTTGAAGTCGCTCTGAACTCCATTGCACTCGACACCTCTACCCTCGTTATATTTGATGATCTTGAAAGATCCTCTATGCCGGCAGTAGAAATACTTGGATACATTGATCGGTTTGTCAGAAATGAGGATTGCCGTGTTCTTATGATATGTGAGGAAAGCAGATACTCAGATCACCACTCCGATCAAGACGCAGCCGCATTTAATGACTTTTTCGAAAAAATCTCAGGTCACAGGGTTCATGTAAAGGGTGGGAGGACGAAGCTCGAAGAGTCTATTTGCGAACGCGAAACATCACTGCTAAATGATAATGATCGAAAATATCTCATCGCAGCAGCGCTTTCAGCCTATAGGCAAGCAGGTGAAGGAAATCTACGAGTATTGAAGTCTGTGATCTCAGATATGATCAGGCTTCACAAATATCTTCCGAAAAAGATCCCATACTACTCTGGCGCATTTGATGGGATGCTCTTCGCCTACGCTGCATGTTGCATCGAGACTAAGCTTGGAAGAATAAGCTACAAAGAGGTGAAAACATTTCTGCGCCAAAGGGAAAACGCATTTGTTTCCAAGCTACACTCGCAAGACCGATCTGTATCTGAAGACATGATGGACGCCATAAATCGGTATGACATGAGAATTATTCAGTGTAGATACGTTCCGGTAGAAGCCTTGCGCTCGATTGCCTTCAATATTTCACTTGATGAAGTTCATGTAAAAGATTCAATTATAAAATGTATAATTGACTCCAGCCGTCCATTCTACGAGACCTTGAAAAACTTCAATGATGCTACAGATGAAGACCTTTCTTACGCATGCGGTCTGGCAGAGCAAGAAATAGACAAGCCAACAGGCGGCTTCCGCTTTTTTCAAGCCATTGAATGCCTCACTGAGTTTACCCCGTATTTGAAGAAAGTAGCGGGGAAGGACAATATTCGTGAAAGGGCGATGAGCACAATACGATCAACTTGTGATTTTACGCTGCTTTGGGACCTTGTTGGATATAACATGAACGGAGAAAAGCCTCTCGGTAATGTTGCGAGGGATGCTCAGAGCCTTGCTAATGCTATACTAATGCAAAAGATTGAAGCGACCGGGAAAGTAGGTGAGAAGCCCTCATACATCCCCATCGAGGATATCGAACTACTCCGGTCATCTTTGGATCGAGCTTCCGGAGCAGATGCAATACTGGAGATGTTCGATGAAAAATCTATAGCAAATATGCTTTGCCACTCCGACCCGAAAGGCGCCGACAGAATTAGAATGATATTCAACACCGGCATCCAAGATCTCTATCGACAGAGATATCCACGCATCGAAAGTATGGCTCGGCTCATTTTAATGGCCATTGAAACTCTTCCAGATGATACTCGCAGAAACTCAAAACTCCCCTTTCTCAAGGATACTGCCACATCAGTTCTGCAAGCTGTATCCTGAGCTCTACTACGACCAAGTCAGCAAAAACCAGGACACATCTCCGCACAACCATCTCACAACCGGCCACACATGGCCGGTAAATGCTTCGTTCTGAGTGTAACCGGCCAATATTGACCTCATGAGTGTTCCTGATCAGGAGAAATGGCATGCGTGAGGTCAAGCAACGCGAGGCAGGTGTAGCTCTCATCGAGGGCGTTGAGGTGTCGTCTGACGCTCTTCTTGATGCTCTGAAGACGATGGGACTCGATGATCTTGACCTCGACAGTATCGCTGATGAGTTTCGAGAGCCCATCATTCGGCTGAAGTCATCATGGACAGGTGCAATCTCTGCTTCAACGCTGGCCTCACGGCGAAGCGATCTACGGCGCTTTAGCAAGTGGTGTGCGGTTCAGGGCGAAGCCCCTTTCTCTTCGGATGAAGCACTGGCCTTCCTGATGGGAAGGCACCTTAGATTTGTCGGGCAGTCCTTCGCTCCCGGAACTGCCAAGCGCATTGGGTCCAACCTAACAGCTCTGGCAAAGGGGGTAGGTTCAGGTATTGCAGTCAACAAAGCGCAGGGCAGCAAAGTCCAAGCCACTCGCGCGGCGCAGAAATTGGAGCGCGCACACGGCGTTCAGCGCAAGAAGACTTATCTCACTGTACCAGAAATTCAGGAGATTCGTAAAGCGATTGCTGTCATGACATCATCATCTCTACTGGCTGTCCGTGATCTGGCTATCTTCGATATCTCATGCGACCTCTTAGCAAGCCGCATCGAGATCGTCAGGATGCAACTGCGAGACTTCGAGATTTCTAAAAACACAGTGCGTTTTTGCAATTCTCGCGCCAATCAAATCGACTGCGGAACCGTGTTTGAAATTTCGTCACGCACAGCTGCCTCTGTCGAAGCTTGGCTTGATGTATCAGGCATAAGTGATCTGGATTTCGAGGGTGCCGGCGCTCTACCAATGTTTGCAGGCATCATGAATGGCGACGAGATCCGCCTCGGGCCTGACGGCGTTCCTGAGCCCATGGCTGGCAGGACAGTATCCCGCGCCATACAGCGTTACGCAGTACATCTGAGAATCCCCGGCGTCACCGGCCACAGCCTGCGTCGATCGATGGCGCACGCCCTCTACGAGGCAAAAGTGCCCGAGGAAGAAATCGTCCGAAAAGGTCGCTGGAGCTCACTTGACCAAATGCGTGAGTATGTTGGCCTGACCGCACCCATCGATGGTGCATCTGATCTCATTTTTCTAAAATAACATACGATGAATGGCGCTTAGTTTTTCCGAGAGCGCCCGAACAACCCCAAATCCTCGAAAGAGATAAAACTTCGAGGAATACAAAGATGGCGAACGAACGGAACACTGAGAATTTGCTGGAGCAGGCCTTGCGGAAAGTCGGGTTTTGCGATGCCGATTTTCAATTCCAGGGCTCAGATGATGAAGAAATTCAGCGATGCCTTCCTTCGAAAAAATCTGGCCGTGCTGGCGCCGGTAAGCCAGAACATCTCATCCGCCTCAACGGGGACGCCGCGGACCTTCTCATCACAGAGTGCAAGCTTCTCACCCAAGACCATGCATCGACAGAGAACCTGACTGAGGATTCCAAACTAAAGCCTGCAAAATACGCCGAAGACGGGGTTCTTCATTACATGAAGGGCCTCAAGCGAGAGTTCAATGTCATCGGGTTGGCCGTTTCCGGCATCGATCCCCTTGTTATTACGACCTTCAAAGCACTACGCGGCGGGCGGATCGAGCGGATGTCGCATGCCGTCGCCCTTAAGCGTGAAGACTATCTAACCATCCTCCGACAAACCGAAGGTTACGGCGAGAAGTCAGAACCCGAGATCATGGACTTCGCGCGCTCGCTGCATGAGTTTCTGCGTGACAACATGGAGCTTTCCGAGGCACTGAAACCACTGATGGTCAGCGGTATTCTGCTGGCACTTAAAAACCCTTCCTTTGAGGCCAGCTACAGAGCCACCTCCAACAAGGATGATCTGGCCGAAAACCTTGTCACAGCCATTAAGCAGACCCTGCGCGTCAACAAAATTAAGTCTGAGAAGATCGGGCCAATGATGACTGGATACGAGTTCATCCGGGTAAACAAGTCAGTCAAAGAGCACCTGATGGGAGCAGTCGCCCGCATTTACCGCCATCTGTTCTTTGCACTCCAACCCAACAGCAGTCTCGATTTGCTGGGCAATTTCTATGGTGAATTCCTGCGCTATTCTGGTGGAGACCAGCAGGGTCTCGGTATTGTCCTCACTCCGCGACATATCACGGAGTTATTCGCTGATCTTGCTGATCTCGACCCGGCAATCAGTGTCGTTCTCGATACCTGCACCGGCACGAGTGGGTATCTAATTTCGTCCATGGCTCATATGATCAAGAAGGCGGGGGCGAACTCAGCATTGATCGAGCGCATCAAGAGTCAGGGTTTGATCGGAATCGAACTCGATCAGCAAATGTTCACTCTGGCCTGCGCGAATATGATCTTCCGGGGCGACGGAAAATCCAACATGTTCTGGGACGACTGTCTGAATCCTCGTGAGGCTGAAACAGAACGCAAGATTCGCGCCCTGAAGCCCAATGTCGCCATGCTCAACCCGCCTTATAGCAAGGGCAAAAAAGACAAGCTGAAGCAAAAACACGAGCTGAGGTTTGTCAAGAGATCTCTCGACCTTCTCGAGAAGGGCGGAACCGGAATAGCCATCATTCCGGTCGGAGCCCTGATCGATGACAGCAATGCGGTGGTCGCGATCAAGAAGGATCTCCTCAAGTATCACACCCTAAAGGCCGTCATGTCGATGCCTCCAACTCTTTTCCCCGGTGTTGGCACCGTCACAGCAATCGTCGTGTTCGAAGCTCATCGCCCGCATCACCGGATGGAAACACAACCGATTGTCGATCTTACCACCGGCGAGCCCGCTCGCGACGCATCGGGTGCCGTTGATATGACGACTGTCGAGGTCCCCAGAAGCGAGACATGGTTCGGCTACTGGCGCGATGACGGGTTTGTCGTTAGTAAAAACAAGAGGTTCGAAAGAGAACCTGGCTCGTGGCTCGAGACAAAGAAGAGATGGCTCGATGCGTATTTCAACCAGCGCGCCGCCGTCGGCGAATCCTGTAGACAGGCCGTGTCCTTTTCGGACGAATGGGTCGCAGAGGCGTATCTTGAAACCGACTACTCCAATTTGACCCAGAGCGATTTCGAGCGAGAAGTCCGGAAATTCGCTCTCTACAATCTCATGCTCGACGTTCAGGGCAGTGAAGCAAGCGAGGCCGAAAACCATGCGGCTTGATGAGATATTCGAGGTCCGCAACGGCATCGCCGCGACAAGCCTCGAGCTGCTCTCTGCCCCCGGGGCGGACACCGTGCCGTTCCTGCGCCCATCGAATGCACAGCAAAGGACGCTTGCCGGGTGGGTGCGCCGCGCGGATGTGCCGACTGGTCACCTGCATCCTGCCGGAAGTGTATTAGTGTCCACGAATGGAGAGGGGAGCCATACTTATTCCTACGTATCCAGCTTTGAGTTCGCAGCGAATAGCGATGTGAGCATTCTCCAGCCGATCTGTTCAATGACGCTCCAGGAGCGGATTTTCTACGCTCGATGCATCACCATGAACCGATATCGGTTCTCCTATGGCCGAAAGCCAAAGGGCGAGCGACTGAAGTCGTTGCTTCTCCCGGACAAGGCCCCGGACTGGGTGTCCGGAGTGTACATAACAGGAGGCGATCCTGCGCGAATCGAGATGCTTGAAGCGATGTCTTCCGCGGAACAGGCCGGCAATCCGATCGACTACAGAGAGAACCTGGTCGCAGTGCAGGATGTTTTCGAGGTGAGCTACGGCACCAGCCTGGAGATGATCCGCATGACGGAAGATGCGGCCGGCGTGAACTTCATCTCACGGACGTCGCGCAACAACGGGGCGACCTCGCGAGTCCGCCGACTGCCCGATGTCGATCCGATCGAGGGCGGCGTACTCACTGTCGCCGGTGGCGGATCGGTGCTTGAAACATTCGTTCAGATCGAGCCATTCTATTCAGGGCGTGATATTTTCTACCTTCGGCCTCGTACTGCGATGTCCATCGAAGAGCTTCTCTTCTACGCCACCTGCATCCGCGCTCACATGTGGCGCTACAGCTATGGCCGTCAGGCCAATCGCACCCTGAAAGATCTTCTCGTTCCAGATCGCGCGGCGGTTCCGGCCTGGGTTCACGGAACGCTTCGCAGGAAGGCCCAAGAGATCGCCGGCAGCGCGCCCCGGGCACTCCAAACTTAACGGGGAAGCCGCATGTCAACAAAGCATCTCATCTCTGCCACTCCAAGAGATCGTGGGCCACTTCCGGGGCGAACGTTCTCCTTTCCGCTCATGGAAACCTGGCGCGACTGGGCGTGGTCGGCTCTTGAGGATTTTGTCACCCAAGGCGTCAAGGATACGTTCCGAGCCAATCCTCCGGAATATCTGGTTTCAGACGACCTCTCCTGGCTCGACAATCTCGTTCTTGAGACGACCGGAAAGGATGTCGATTCCAAGAATCTCTTGGCCGAGGCGCTTCGGTACACCTTTAATACCTTGCGTGCGGCACACGCGACCCGCACCGACAATGTTGAATCATTCTATCGTCATGGAATTCGCGTCCTGAGGCCCGGAGAGGTCGAAAACCGCGCACGCGACCTGTTCGTAACGACCGAATATCCGCACGCCAGCGAGGCCGCACTTGGCGAAGTCATCAAGCGCCTGGGTGCCCGGAACCCGGCGGGCGGGCGCATCGGCACGATTAACTTCTGCTGCACGGAAGACAGACTCTATGGAGGTTGGAGTAGCTCGGATCACTACCTGGTCTACGGCAGTGAGTATCTCTACTGCATTGGAATTCGGGTTATAGGTGAGCGCGAGACGCAAAAGCTCCTCGGGTCGATAGGGTGTCCGACACTTTTCATCTGTGATCTTCCGATGACCCTGCTTTCGCAGGATCTTCTGGAAGGGTATTCTGGAATGATGATCGAAGCCTTGTTTTGCGAGCTGATTGACAGACGGTCGTCTTGGGCTTCAGAAGGAAGCTGCCCCGTGATCTATGATGATCTTGCACCCCAACATATCGTCGGCCATTTTCATCCCCAACTTGAGTAATGTGACGATGTTTGAAAAGGTCATAACCTCGAGCATCCTCATGCCTTTTCCGCTGAACGAGAAGCCAGAAAAGGTATGAATTTCTCGCTCGATCCTGAATCACCTCCAAGATCTTAGTGGCTCCGTCGCGTTCGGCGGGGTCAAATTAGAACCCAGCCGAACGCGAAGGATCTTTCCATGAGAAATCCCAACGAATACCTTTCGATTTTTGATGGCAGTCTGGAGCGACGATACTTTCAACCCACCTTTCTGCCCAGGACCGTGGCCGACCTTCCTGTAAGGAACCTTAGGCATCACGAGATCCCCACGACGTGGACCGTGACATTCCAACGTATTGAGGTAGTGCAAGATGGAAAAGTTCTGCATACGGCGCACGGCGGGACACAGAAGATAACAATTCCGAGGCAGAAGACGTCGTCCGCCATCGCACTCACTCACAACGGATGGTTCCCGGTCGGTTTTGATCCATGGAACAGCGCACCCTTATACCTCCTGGATGTCAACATGATCAACAGGATCAAGAATATTCGCAAAGCTCCGAGTAAAAAGACAGACAAATCTTCTGAAGAAGATCTCATTCATCTTCTGAATGACAAAGGCTCCTTTGTCAGCCCAATTCCCATCCTGATCGAAGGCAACCCAAGAAGGTCACAGATTGGGAATGGCCCAATCAGCCATGAACGTGACTTGATCAGGACATTGAAAGAATGCCTTCCTGAGGCCAACGTCATCGCTCATGACCAACATGGCTATACTGCTAAGACGGCAGTTAAGCTCAGAACCCTAACGGATATCGTCTTCAAGAAAGAGGTTGCCCTTTATGAATATGCAGTTCCTCTACTGAAAGGCACTAAAGGCAATCAAGTGGTCATTGAAGAGATTGATCGCTACGTCAGGCACCTTGAGCTCTTCGGAACCTCTCTGATGAGAGTGGCATTGCTCGCCGCAGCGGCTGGAGGCAAGAAGAACGACAACTGGTTCAGGCGTCTGTTGAAAATCGACGAAGCCAACATCGCGCCGAACGTGGCAGCGGATTTTCGCCACCTCTATTTGCTGTTGCTCCTGCGAGCCCCCGAATATCTCGGAGGATGTTGCTTCCTGACCCAGGACCTACTGCTCGCAAAGTTCTGGTGCGCAATAAATCTCGATCGATCGTCTCAAGATGTCATGAATGGCGTGGCTCGGTGGGATATGTTCGTTGACTCTTCATCCGCCCCGCAGCTGTCATCATTCGACATCGACATGCTCAAGGATGTAAGGCAGGCGTAGCTAAACTGACTCCCGACCTGGCGCCGACTGTTCGGCAACCTGGGTCCGCCCGAGTTGCCAAAAACCAAGACATGCGTTGAAGAGGTGCGCACATCTCCTGCTTCATCAATGCATGTCGGTCTAAATC